>Ga0247725_1000021_pt1 | contig 254670 bp, 253 predicted proteins | sample OKSTACKMCFT3sol_FD_183021 | JGI IMG/M metagenome (GOLD analysis project Ga0247725, IMG submission 183021) | Subsurface sediment microbial communities from gas well in Oklahoma, United States - OK STACK MC-FT3-sol | ecosystem: Environmental > Terrestrial > Deep subsurface > Rock core/Sediment...
TACGCTCAATCTCAGCTGCAGGATTTTTTTGGGGGCATCTTTGGGGGCATTTCAGAAATAAGTAACTGCTGAGATGCAGTGTTCATGCGGGTTTTGACGCTTTGTTCGACTCCCACCGCTTCCGCCAAGCATACTGAACTGAAGCCCCACACGTTGGGGCTTTTTTTCGTCCTCATGCTACGGTGGGCTGTGACGCCAGTCAGCTGGAATCCGAGGCAGATGCAAGTCGCTCCCTCGTCCAGCGCGGTTCCAACGGGCTAGCGCTGATCCTTCGACCTAGGGATGCACTGTGCCTTCAGCGTGGAAGTCGCACGACTACCGGGATGGCGGGGAAGCGGGAACCGGCTTCCAGACATAGATACCGCCATCGGCCATCAAACTCATCGATAACATCCCGCCCTGCAAGCTGTAGGAGCGGACCTTGCCCATGTCCCGGGCGATACGGGTGTCGAGCGAGCCAGCTGGACACATCATTCGGGTCATGGCCACATTGCCGAACGAAATCACGCCGCGTTCCGGCTCACTTGTCTGGTACTCGTAGGACGTGGTGCCGCGATTGCAGTCCAGCTGGAATGCCGCGCGTCCATCGGGCGACAAATGCACGGTGTAGATGCGATCAGGCTGGGGACGGGTTACGCCTTGTGTGTCGTCCATCGACTGGATCTCGTGCAGGCGCCAGGTAGTGTCAACGAGGGCCGGCGGCTTGCCATCCTGGCCCGCGGCCCCGCCCGCCGGCGGTGCTCCAGTACTGCAGGCGGCGCACAGGACGGCCGCAAAAACAACGGTTATCTTCGACGATGTCGACATGTCAGACTCCTTGCACGCTTGTAGTTACTGGATAGGGCGACATGCGAATCATCCCATGCTACATTCAAAACAGGTGCACTGTTGAGTCGCCCAATCGAATATTCACGCCGGGTAGCTACTGCAGGCGCATCGTGAGAGAGCCAACAATACAGGCAGGTTTTTCATGAGGGGACATCGATGCAGATAGCGAAAATGATCGTCGCGGCCACCGTTGCCGCAGTAGCGTTCGCAGTTCCGGCGCACGCCAGGGCAGAAGACAGTTCAACCAGGATCACCTTGCCGGCAGGCGGCAAACCGGCAACCTACAAGGGCTCGATCCGCGGCCATGCCGCCGACGAATATGTCTTCGAGGCGACCGCGGGCCAGAAAGTGCGGATCGACCTGGATACGGATAACCGGTCGACATTCTTCAACCTGCTTCAGGACGGCAAGCCCGACGCCCTGTTCGTCGGTTCTTCCAGGGGCGACACCTTCAGCGGCGCACTGCCCGGCGCAGGTACCTACCGCGTCAAGGTCTACATGATGCGCAACGCGGCGCGCCAGAACATCACATCGAAGTACACGCTGCGCGTGCGATGACCGGTAACGCTGACGGGGGCATCTCGCGGCGCCCCGTCGGCCAACGCACGGCCTAGCGGCCCGGCGGCCTGGCCGCCTGCGCCGCATCGATCTCGGCCGCCCAGGGATCCTTCTGCGCGACCGGCTTGCCGCTCGCGGCGAAGTCCATCAGTTCGTCGCGGGCCCGCCCGTAGCGCGGCCACGCCGGCAAGCCCGCGCCGTTCGGATCGCCGCGCTTGGCAAAATTGACCATATAGGTGCCCATGGCCTTGCCCATGGCGACATCCTTGTCCGTCGCCTGGGCGCCGTACTTGATCGCCACCGTATCGAAGAAGTAGGGGATATCGGTCGCGTGGCCGGCGCCGGCGCCCGGCTTGGCCACCGGGTCCGCCACGTACGAGAAGCGATAGGCATACACCGGCACGCCGTGACCGGCCAGGGTCGCCGCCAGGCTGCGCGCGCCGGCGACCATATAGCCTGACTTGCCGCCGATGTCGGCGCTGGTGGCGCCGATCATCACCGGCACCCTGTGCATGCGGCCGGCGGCGAAGGCCGCGCCCGAGTCGATCGCGACCCTGCCGTCGACGAAAGGACCGTGCCAGGTCGCGGCGGCCGCCGGCTGCCGGAAAGTGGCCAGGTTCATGCCGTCCACCACCTGTTCGGCAGGCAGCGCGCGCAGCTTGTCGAGCGCCTCCGGATCGTCGCTTGCGACGCCCTTGCCGGCCGCGAACGCCTGGCCGATCCGCTCGACGCCGGCCAGCGGCGTCGGCGCGGTGCTCCCATCGCCGCCCGACATCACGACCGCCTTGGCGAACAGCCCCCGGCTCATCGGCGAGGTCAGCAGCGCATTGACGGACATGCCGCCCGCCGATTCGCCGCTGATGGTGATATTGGCGGGATCGCCGCCGAAGGCCGCGGCATTGCGCTTGATCCATTGCAGGGCAGCGATCTGGTCCATGAAGCCGTAGTTGCCCAGTGGCTCCTTGCCGCCTGCCTCGCGCGTCAGCTGCGGATGGGCGAAGAAGCCGAAGCGGCCGATCCGGTAATTGAAGCTGATGACCACGACGCCCTGCTGCGCCAGTGCCGCGCCCGAATAGGTCGGCGGCGACGAGCCGCCATTGACGAAGCCGCCGCCATAGATCCAGACCAGCACCGGGAGCTTGCCCTGGGCGTCGGCCGGCTTCCAGACGTTCAGGTACAGGCAGTCTTCATCGGGCCGGGTGCCGAGCGGCGCGGCGTCGCTGGGGAAGGGCAGTTGCATGCAGTCCGCCGCATACGCGGTGGCCTGGCGCACGCCGGCCCAGGGCTGCACGGCTTGCGGCGCGCGCCAGCGCAGGCCGCCCACGGGCGCGGCGGCGAAGGGAATGCCCTTCCAGCTCGCGATGCCGGCGTCGACCTTGCCCTCCACCTTGCCGCTGTCGGTCGCGGCGACCGGGCCCGCGGTTGCCGCGTAGGCGAGCGGTGCGGCCATGACCAGGGCGGCGGCGAGCGAAGGGAAGAACGGGGAACGCGGCATCGAAAGTCTCCTGTGCTGGTATCGATCGTGTAATGGTGTCTCCATGGTAACCGAAGCGCTCAGCCGAAGCCGGCGAACACTTCCTTCAGAAAATCGACGAATACCCGCACCCGGGGCGACAGCTGGCGGCTTTGCGGATACAGCACGTAGACCGGCAGGGCCGGCGGAGCCAGATCGGGCAGCAGGATCTCGAGTTCGCCGCGGCGCAGTTCGTGCGCGATCCGGTAGCGCGGCACCTGCACGATGCCCAGGCCGGCGAGCGCGCCGGCCGCATACATATCGGCGCCAAGGACGGCGACCGGGCCGGGCAGCGTCATCTGGCGCAGCGCGCCATCGACCACGAATTCGAGCGGATAGGCCTTGCCGGTCGCGGACGAGATGAAGTTGACGGCCTGGTGCGCGCGCAGCGCATCGAGCGTGGCGGGCCGGCCATGCCGCGCCAGGTAGGCCGGGCTGGCGCAGGTCACTTGCGGCATGTGCGTGAGCTGCTGGGCCACCATCGACGAGTCCTGCAGGTTCCCGACCCGCAGCACGCAATCGACGCCTTCGCGCACCAGGTCGACCAGCCGGTCGCCTTCGCCGATCTGCAATTCGATGCCGGGATGGCGCGCCAGGAAGGCGGGCAGGGCGGGGGCGACCACGTGGCGCGCCAGCGATGCCTGCAGGTTGACGCGCAGCAGGCCGGTGGGCGTGGAACGGGTGAACACGCTCTCCATATCGCCGAGCTCGGCCAGGAGGCGCACGCAGCGTTCGTAATACGCCTGGCCGTCGAGGGTCGGGGCGACCACCCGGGTGGTGCGTTCCAGCAGCCGCGTCCCTAGCCTGGCTTCGAGCCGCTTGATCGCATTCGTCACCGTCGCGCGCGGCAGGGACAGCTCTTCGGCGGCCACCGTAAAGCTGCGCCGCTCCACGATGCGGGTAAGGATCTGCATTTCCTGGAACCGGTCCATATGGGTGGTCATGGCGCGCCTTTCGATCGATGGCCGATCACATCGGTATCTGACATGAGTGAATGTCTTATTCTGTATTTGCGGTTTCTCTAAAACGCCTGTCCTAGATAACATGCAAATCGATACAATTATTTGCTAAGGAATTATTACCTGGCACCGCGCTTGCGTTAAAGTATCGCGTTCGGTTCAATATCTATCCTAAACAAAAAAATTTCCCTTGCGCATCTTTCGGTGATGAATCTACCGGCAGTTTTCGCGCTATGATGACGGGTTATTACTTTTCGTAAATTTCGTATGCAAGGCCTGCTCTGCAAATTCCGCCTGGCTACGCTGATGACGCTGGCAGTCTGCATTGCCGTCGCGTTGACAGCGGCGCTGCAACTGACCGTGGTAAATCATTTTGCCGTACGCCAGGCCAATGCCGAAGCGGAACTGCGCTTGCAGCAATTGTCGTGGCAAATGCGCGATTCGCTCAATCGCGTCGTCGCCCAGGCAACCGGCGATGCGCGCCTGCTCGCGGCCCTGCCGTCGGTGCGCCAGGCGCGCAATCCGGCCATGGCAAGGGTGGCGCTGGAAAGCTTGCAGGACACCTTTCCCGACTATGCCTGGATCGGCCTGGCCGGCAGGGACGGCAAGGTGCTTGCGTCTACCATGGGCCTTCTGGAGGGGAGCGACGTCAGCGTGCGCCCGTGGTTCCAGGTCGGCCTCGATGGCGTGCGGGTGACCGACTACCATCCGGCGCTGCTGCTGGAAAAATTGATGCCGCAGGCGCCCGATCCCTGGCGTTTCGTCGATGTGTCGACGCCCGTGTTCGACCAGGAGGGCGAGTTGTTCGGCGTGCTGGGCCTGCACCTGAGCTGGGAATGGGCGCGCCGTCAGGCGCGCATGCTGCTGACGCCGGCACTGCGCGAATACGGCGCCGAGATCCTGGTGGTGCGCGACGATGGCGCCGTGATGCTCGGGCCGCAGGAACTGGTCGAACAAAGAATCGACACCGCCAGCCTGCGCCGGGCCCGCGCAGGAGAGACCGGCGCGCTGCGCGAGGAATGGCCGGACGGACGCGTTTACCTGACCGGATTCAGCATGACTGGCGAGGCCGGCAATACGGCCACGCTGCGCTGGTCGGTGCTGGTGCGCCAGGACGAAGAAAAGGCCCTGCACGGCGCCACTGAACTGAAGCGCCGCATGCTGGCCTGGAGCATCCTGCTCGGCCTGGTGCTGGCGCTGGCGGCCGTGCTGCTGGCGCGCCGGCTGGCGCGGCCGATGACCGAGCTGGGGCGGGCGATCGAGCGGGTCACCGAGGCGACCGCCGGTGGCAGGGAGTTGCCGCAGATTCCGCAGATCCGCGGTTTCTACGAGGCCACCATGTTGTCGGGCACGATGCGCGAGCTGGTCGCCAGCGAGGCGCAATACCGGGGCGCGCTGCAGCGGATGAACGAACATCTCGAGATTGCGGTAGCGGAACGCACCGCCGAGCTCAACAACCTGCTATTGCGCGACGTGCTCACCGGCCTGCCGAACCGGCGCGCGCTGATGGACGCCTTGCCCGACACGATGGCCAGGGTCGGCCGCAGCAATATGCCGGCGGCGCTGCTGTTCATCGACATGGACGGCTTCAAGGCGGTCAACGACAACCATGGCCATGAGGAAGGCGACGAGCTGCTGCGCCAGTTCGGTGCGCGCCTTTCCGACGCCGTGCGCAAGACCGACCTGGTGGCGCGCCTGGCCGGCGACGAATTCGTGGTGGTGCTCGAGATGCTGGCCAGCCCCGCCGACGCGGAGGAGACCGCGCACAAGCTGCTTGCCTGTATCCGCGCGCCCTACACCTTGCGCACCACCGTGGTCACGGTGGGTGCGAGCATCGGCGTGGCGCTGTTCGCGCCCGGCGACAAATCCGACCTCGACGCCTGGCTGGCGCGCGCCGATCACGCCATGTATGCCGCCAAACGCGGGGGCAAGAACGCCGTGCGGCTGGCCGCGGTGCCAAGCTGGCATGTCGCGGCGTCCGGTAACGTTTTCTGATCCATCGCCGAGTTCCCACCATGACCCAAATCAGCCAGATCATCGCCACCATCAAGCGCCAACTGAAGCTGCAAGGCCTGACCTACCGCGACGTGGCCGTCGCGCTCGACCTGTCCGAGCCGAGCATCAAGCGCCTGTTTGCCAGCGAGCAGTTTACGCTCGAGCGCATCGTGGAAATCTGCAGCCTGCTCGGTTTTACCCTGGCCGAGATCGCGCAGGAAGCCCAGAACGGACAGCGCCGCCTGCGTACCCTCAGTGCCGAGCAGGAGGCCGAACTGGTGCAGGACGACAAGCTGCTGCTGGTGGCGGTGTGTGCGCTGAATCAATGGCGCATGCTCGATATCCTGAACGTCTATCGGATGAGCGAATCCGACTGCCTGCAATACCTGCTGCGCCTGGACCGCCTGCAACTCATCACGCTCTTGCCCGGCAACCGGATCCGCGTCAACGTGGCGCGCGACTTCGACTGGCTGGCCGACGGCCCGATCCGGCGTTACTTCAATGAGCAGGGATTGCCCGAATTCGTGGCCGGCGGTTTCGATGGCGCCGGCGAAACCTGCGATTTCGTGCACGGCATGCTGACCGATAGCGCGCGCGCCAAGCTCCAGCACGAGCTGCGCCTGATGCGCGCCCGCTTCGCCCAACTGCACGAGGAGAGCCTGGCGGCGCCGCTGGCGCAGCGCAGCGGCAGCGGCCTGCTGCTGGCGCTGCGCGAATGGGAGCCGGCTGCCTTTACCGCCCTGCGGCGCTAGAGGCGCCGGGGCGATCGTAAACATTGCCTTGGTTCACCGTTTGGGTGTACGTTATCAAACAGTGAGGCCAATCAAGGCGGCGGGCGATGCGATGCGCCGGCGCCTGATGAAGCTGAAACTCCCGGTTATGTGAGGTATTAGACAGATCAGGCTGCCATATTGGGCGGATAGTAGGTGTCAGGGAGAGATTGACGCCATGAGAATGTCCATCGTCGCAGTGGCCGTGCTCGGAGGGAGCGCGGCGTGCGCTTCGGCGCAGAATGACCCGGCATCCTTTCACGGGGGCGCCGGGGCCGGAGCGATCAAGGAAGCCGTTTGCGGGCCCGATTGCGTGGCCGAGCTGCAACTGGCAGCGCGGTCCGAGACGGTGCCGGCCGCGCCTTCGATCTTTATGCTCGAGCCCGTCTGGGAGACCGAGCGCGAGACCGAGCGCGCGCGCGAGCGCGGGCAGGAGTCGGCGTTCACGGTCAGGCGCCAGTACAACGTCGACACCACCACCCTGAACGAGGTCGGCGATCCTTTCCAGGGCGGCTTGTCGGCCCAGGCCGCGCCGCGCGGGATACGGGCCGACGACAGCGAAGGATTCGAGGGCCGCTTCGCCAATTTCAGCGCCGGCGGCAAATGGCGCAAGGGCGACGTCGACGGTTCGCCGTCGGGCCGCGCCTGGGGCATGACGGTCGGCGCCAACCTCGGCCCGCTGAATATTCGCGCCGCCCACCAGAACCGCAACGTGGCCAAGGTCACGCGCTACGACCAGGTCGACATCACGATGGCGGCCCGCAATTCGATCGTTGCCGCCAATATGCGCTTCGGCTGGGGCACGGCGTATGCCGCCTACAGCGCCAACCGTGGCTGGGGCAATTCTCCGCTGTTCAATCCAGACAATCCCTACGGCGCCAGCGTCGCCGCCACGCGCTCGACCGACAGCCGCGACGTGCTGATGGGGGTGGCGGTGCCGGTGTCGCGCCAGACCACGGTGCTGGCCTCCTACGTGCGCCGCAACGACCGCGATCCGGCCAACAACGATGCGCGCCAGCTGGCCGTCGGGGCCACCTATGCGGTGTCGCGCCGGATGGATTTCTACGCCGCCTACTCGCACATCCAGCACCTGGCCGGCGTGCACCTGGGCGTCAAGCCGGGCAACGGGTCCTCGCTCAACGTGGGAATGCGGCGCGCCTTCTGAGGTCGCGCCCGGCCGCCCTGCGCCGCCAGCCAGCGCGGCGACAGCAAGCGGCGAAATTCAGTACCCTGTCTCCATGGTTCATCAACACATGAGGAGGCAGCATGACTGGCACCAGCACACTCGATCCCGACAACTTCCCGGATCGCCCTGACCGCAGCCTGGGCAAGGGCCATGGCATCGACGCGCTCGGCCCGAGCGATATCTCGGATACCGGCAGCGACGTCGTCGGCGGCCCCGGCTTCGCGGGCAATCTCGATCCCGACCAGGTGCTCGATTTCGACGAGGGCACCACGTCCGACCTGGAAGCGAGCCACGCCGGCGACACTGCCGGGCCTGACGTCGGCGATGCCGATTTCTCGGGCGACAGCGACATGGGCGGCACCGGCGAACGTGCCGCGGCCGGCCGCGATGCGGTGGCCAAGGATGGCGCCGACATCGATACCGACCGCATCGAGTCCATCCCCGATCTGCCGCTGACCGAGGAGGACACCGGCTTCCTAGCGAGCCGTCCGCCGACTGAGGGCGAAGGCCGCTAGCAGTGCGCCGCCGCCCAGCAGGGCGGTGGTGATCTGCTTCGAGCGCAGCTGGGCCGCGGTGTAGGGGCTGCGCTCATGCGTCTGGTAGATGCCCTGGCGTTCGCGCAGTTCGCGCGTGTGGTCGGGCTTGTACAGCGCATCGCGCCGGCCCGGGTCGGTCGGCGCCGCCGACTTCTGGTTCTTGAACATGGTCGCCGTCACGTACTTGTCGAAGGCGCGCGGCAAGAGGCGGGCGCCCGACGAATTCATCCTGGCCGCGCCGCCGACGAACACGTCGCGCTTCGGATGCTGGGCCGCGTACAGGATGGCGTCGGCCACCAGTTCCGGCGCATACACCGGCGACGGCAGCTTCGGTTCCTTCTCCATATAGTTCTTGGCGTGCACCGCGAACATGGTGTCGATGCCCGACGGCTTGATCAGGGTGACCGACATCGGCGCACCTTCCTTCTCGAGTTCCATGCGCAGCGAATCGGTGAAGCCCTTCACCGCGTGCTTGGATGCCGCGTACATGCCCTGCAGCGGGATGCCGTGGTCCGACAGCTCGCTGCCCAGGTTGATCAGGGCGCCGCCGCCGCGCAGCTTCATGCGCTTGACCGCTTCGAGCGAGCCGTTCACCACGCCCCAGAAGTTGGTCTGGAATAGTTGGTGATGGTCGTCCGGCGCGATGTCCTCGATGCGGCCGAAGATCGAGATGCCGGCGTTGTTGACCCAGGTGTCGATGCGGCCGAACTCGCCGATGGCGGCGTCGCCGATGCGCTCGACGTCCTCGATCTTGCCGACGTCGGCGGTGACGGTGACGACCTCGGCGCCGCGTGCGCGCAGTTCGTGGGCGAGTTCCTCGAGCGCGTCGTCGGCGCGCGCCGCGAGCACCAGCCGGGCGCCGCGCTCGGCGGCCATGCGGGCGGTGGACAGGCCGATGCCGCTGGTGGCGCCGGTGATGACCATGACTTGTTCGTTGATCCTGCGGAGTTTGACTGACATTGCGCGATCCTTTCCGTATTCGTTGTGGTGCAGGAAGGACTGCCGCGTTCGCGATGGCGATGCGCGGCAGGCCACGTTAGTGAATTGTTCACTTCGTGAGCGAGTGTGCTATGGCAGGGGATTTCCTGGCGCGCGGGTGGGATTCATATCGCTGGCTGGATGGCGAAGCCATCCAGCCAGCGGATGGATGCGCCTGGCAAAGAAAAGCGCCGCCCCGCCGGTGGCGGAAACGGCGCCCAGGAAACAGGATGTTGCGGGGGGGCAGTCAAGGAGAGGCGAGGCGAGACGATGTTTGCGGCCGCTTACTTCCTGGCATGGATCTGGTCGAAGATGCCCCCATCCGCGAAGTGCGCCTTCTGGGCCGCGGTCCAGCCGCCCAGTTCGCCGATCTGGAACAGCTTGATCTGCGGAAATTGCGAAGCGTATTTCTTGGCGAACTTGTCGACCGCGGGGCGGTAGTAGTGCCTGGCGATGATGTCCTGGCCTTCGTCGCTGTACAGGTAGTCGAGATAGGCCTGGGCCAGCTTGCGGGTGCCTTTCTTGTCGACGTTCTTGTCGACCACGGCCACCGGCGGCTCGGCCAGGATGCTCATCGACGGCGCGACGATCTCGAACTTGTCGGGACCGAGCTCGCGCAGCGCCAGCAGCGCTTCATTCTCCCAGGCCAGCAGCACGTCGCCGATGCCGCGCTCGACGAAGGTGGTGGTCGAACCGCGGGCGCCGGAGTCGAGCACCGGCACGTTCCTATACAGGGCGCCCAGGAATTCGGCCGCCTTCCGCGGATCGCCCCCCGGCTGGCGCAGCGCATAGCCATAGGCGGCCAGGTGGTTCCAGCGCGCGCCGCCCGAGGTCTTGGGGTTCGGCGTGATCACCGAGACGCCCGGCTTGACCAGGTCGTTCCAGTCCTTGATCTTCCTGGGGTTACCCTTGCGCACCAGGAACACGATGGTCGACGTGTATGGCGCGCTACGGAATGGCAGCTTCTCCTCCCAGCCTGGATTGATCAGTCCCCTGTCGCGGATGGCGTCGATGTCGTAGGCCAGCGCCAGGGTGACGACGTCGGCCTGCAGGCCGTCGATCACCGACCGCGCCTGCTTGCCCGAACCGCCGTGCGACTGCTTCACGGTGACGTTGTCGCCGGTCTTCGCTTTCCAGTGCCTGGCGAAAGCGGCGTCGAACGCATGGTACAGCTCGCGGGTCGGGTCGTACGACACATTGAGCAGGTTCACGTCGGCGCCGAAGGCCGGGGTTTGCACCAGCAGTATCAACGCCGCCAGGGCGCCGACGAGGGTTTTGTGAAGCATGGTTTCTCTTTCTGGAGGGTGGGAAACCGTAGCGTACGATTTCACCCCGTCGAAAGAAACGAATGAATTCAACAATCCATATGCGATTTTTTACTGCGCGAGATTCACTGTGCGATGTTCACAGCAGAGAGTGAACACCGCATGCCTGCGCCGCCTCAATGGGCCTTGGACAGGATGAGCAGCCAGCGGCGGAACAGCAGGATTTCGACATGGCCGGCCTCGACGCCGGTATCGCACTCGATGATCGGATTCACGGCGTAGAAGCGCTTGCGAAAATCGCGGGTGACGAGGATTTCGCGGCGGCCGATGCGCGCCAGGAAAGGGACGGGTGCGTGTTCCAGGCCGAAGGAGCTGTTCAGAGTGGTCATGTTCGTTTCCTTTTTTCGAAGTGGTTGTGCAGTGAGGAAAGAATAACACAACTACTGTATAAATCTACAGCTACTGTTCAGATATACAGTAATTTTTTGCGTGTGTGGTTTTTTCGCCAAGTCGGTCATAATCTGGTCACCATGACCAAGAGCCTGCCCCGTTTCCACCGTTTCCACCGTTTCGCCGCCGCCCGCGTCTCGCCCGAGGGCGAATACGGTCTCCACCTGACCGTCGGGGTGGTCCTGCTGCTGCTCGCGATGGCGGGCTTCGCCCACCTGGCGGGGGCGGTGGTCGCCGGCGCCCCGATCACCCGCCTCGACGTGGCGGTGGCCGCCTGGCTGCATGCGCACGCGAGCCAGGGCGGGCTGCTGCGCGACGCTCTGCTGGTCCTGACGCATCTCCACAGCACGCCCGGGGTGCTGGCGATCGCCGCCGGCGTCGGCGTCTGGCTGTACCGGCGCGGCCACCGCTACTGGCCGATCGCGCTGGTCGCGAGCGTGCCGGGCGGGATGCTGCTCAACGTCGCGCTCAAGCACACCTTCGAGCGCGCGCGTCCGCACTTCGACGAGCCGATCCTCGCGCTCACCACCTACAGCTTCCCGAGCGGGCACACGATGGCCGCCACCGTGCTGTACGGCCTGCTGGCCTGCTATTTCGCGCGCCAGGCCCGTTCCTGGATCGGACGCCTGCTGCCCTTCGTGCTGGCGGCCCTGATGATCGGCCTGATCGCGTTCTCGCGCATGTACCTCGGCGCGCACTACCTGACCGACATCCTGGCGGCGCTGGCCGAAGGCTGCGGCTGGCTGGCGATCTGCATCGGCGGCACCGCGACCCTCAACCGGCGCCATGCGCGCGCCGCGCGCGAGCGCGGCGCGGCGGGGCGGGCGCCGCCGCAAGAAATCTGAATAAAGGAGACCCGATGCGCACCCTCGTTCACCTGTCCGACCTGCACTTCGGCCGCGTCGACCAGGCCCTGCTGGGGCCCTTGCGCGAACTGGTCGAGCGCATCGCGGCCGACGTGGTCGTGATCTCGGGCGACCTGACCCAGCGCGCCAAGGTCGAGGAATTCGAGCAGGCGCGCGCCTTCCTCGACTCGCTGCCCGGACCACAGGTCGTCGTGCCGGGCAACCACGACATCTCGTTGTACAACGTGCTGCGCCGTTTCGTGCGGCCGCTGGCGCGCTACAAGCGCTACATCACCGACGAGCTGGAGCCGGCGTTCATCGACGACGAGATCGCCGTGGTGGGCGTCAATACCGCGCGCTCGCTCACCATCAAGGACGGCCGCATCAGCCACGAGCAGGTGGCCGGGCTGCGCGAACGCCTGGCCGGCCTGGGGCCGCAGGTCACGCGCATCGTCGTCACCCACCATCCGTTCGACCTGCCCGAGCATTACGAGCAGCGCGACCTGGTGGTGCGCGCGCCGATGGCGATGGAAGTGTTCGCCGAAACCGGCGTCGATATCCTGATGGCCGGCCACATGCACGCCAGCCACGCCGGCAGCACGGCGGCGCGCTACCAGATCGCCGAGTACGCGGCGCTGGTGGTCCAGGCCGGCACCGCGACCTCCACCCGCGGGCGCGGCGAGGTCAACTCCTTCAACGTGATGCGGGTCGAGCCGCAGCGGGTCGAGATCGACCGCTACGGCTGGGATGTGGTGGCCGGCAGGTTCGCCCTGGTGACCACCGAGAAATTCGTACGGGGCGGCAGCATCTGGACGCCCCACAGCGACGGGATGCTGGCCGCCGGCCTGTGATCCTCAGATCCAGTATTCGGTCAGGCGCGACATCATCTCGCGCAGCCGGTCGCCCCATGGCCGGCGTTTCCAGTCGGCGAGCTTGATTTCCTTCGAGTGCCGCAGGTCTTCCCTGAACGCCGCTTCCATGTCGCGCCCGAAGTGCGGGTCGAGCACCACCACATTGACCTCGTAGTTATGGATGAAGCTCCTGCGGTCGATATTGGCCGAGCCGATCGACGACCACATGCCGTCGATCACGGTGGTCTTGGCGTGCAGCACCGCCACCTGCAGCTGGAAGATGCGCACGCCGCCCTCGAGCAGCTCGTGGTAGAACGACTCGCCCGCGTACTTGATGAAGCCATGGTCCGACACGCCCGGCAGCACCAGCTGGACGTCGACCCCGCGCCTGGCCGCCGCGACCAGGCCGTCGACGATCTGCTGGTCGGGCACGAAATAGGCGGCCGTCATGTGGATCGATTTCTTCGCCTCGCCGATCGCGAGCACCAGCGATTTGTAGATTTCCGAGTCGCGGTCGGGCGAGGTGGCCAGCACCCGCACCACTTTTTCTCCTGCCGGCGCCAGCTTGGGGAAGTACTCGACCGCGGGCAGCTCGCCCGCGTCCTGGTGTACCCAGTTGTCGATGAACGCCCATTGCAAAGCACCGACGGCCGGGCCCTCGATCTTGATGTGGGTGTCGCGCCAGCCGACGTCTTCCTCGTTGACCTTGCCGGCGCGCTTGTTGGAACGGAACAGCGAGCTGTTGGCATAGGTGCTGCTGATATTGATGCCGCCGGTGAAGGCGACCCGGCCGTCGACCACCATGATCTTGCGGTGGTCGCGGTTGTTCAGCGCCCATTTGCCGGGCCGCTTGGTGGGATTGACCGGATTGAACACCAGCACGTTGACGCCGGCCTGGCGCAGGCGGTCGAAGAATTCCTTCGGCGTGGCCAGGGTGCCGACGCCGTCGACGATGATGTTGACCACCACGCCGTCGGCGCGCTTCTGCATCAGGACCTCGGCGAACTGGGTGCCGATCTCGTCATGGTCGAAGATATAGGTCTCGAGGTTGATCGAGCTTTTCGCGTTCCGCGCGGCCTCCATCATGGCGCGCATGGTGGCCGGGCCGTCGAACAGGAGCGAAACCTGGTTGCCGGCGATCAGCGGCACGCCGGTCGCCTGTTCCTCGAGCACCGCCAGCTGCTTCAGGTCGGGCGAGGCGCGCGCCCAGCGCCGCTTGAGCAGCGCCGCCGCCTGTGCATCCTTGAGTTCACCACGCGGGGTGGCGACGGTGGGGACGGCCTTGCCGGGCGCGCCGGCCATGGTGCTGCGGTCGGGCAGGGCCTTGCACGAGGCCACCACGCAGACGAAACCGATGAAGGCCAACCAGGCGGCGATGCGCTTCTTGTTCATTTCGTTCCCCTCGAGACGGTGTCGGGCGGCGGCAGCTGGCGGTGCCGCGGACCCAGGAAGAATTCGACCGGCGAATAGGCGAAGCGCCGGCCCAGTGCCTGCACCAGCAGGATCCAGCGCTTGAACTGGATCTTGCGCGCGCGCAGCGCCACCCAGAGCGCCAGCCCGAAGCTGACCAGGAGGTTGACGGTGCCGATCAACAGGACGCCGGCGGTGGCGTTGGCGATCTGGGCATAGCTCATGCCATAGTCCAGGGCCACCAGCGCGGTCGCGAAATTGGCGGCCGAGAACGTGATGTGACGGATGTCGATCGGCAGGCCGAGCAGGAAGCCGACGGTGCCGGTGGTGCCGAGCAGGATGCCGAAGAAGAAGTTGCCCATCAGGCCGCCGAGATTGTTTTCGACGTAGCCGCCCAGCCGCGCCAGGCGTTCGGCGCCCAGCAGCCGGCGCAGGCCGCGCAGCTGCCGCACGCGCTGGCCCATGCGGGTGTACAAGGCTTTGTTGTCGTAATACCCCGAGATCAGGCCGGCCACGAACAGCCAGACGCCGGCCACGGCTGCGTAGAACAGGGCCGGGCTGTGCAGCGGATCGATATCGTTCAACATGTGCAGCGCCTTGATCGGGTCGACCAGGTGGTGGCCGGTATACCACTGCACGCCTTCGGCGATGCCCCAGGCGACGGGGAAGGCCACCAGCACGTTGCCGAGCACGGCCACCATCTGGGTGCGGAATACTTTATTGACCAGCTCGGCCAGCCTGTCGACGTCGATCCCGCGCCCGCTCGCCGAGCGGTGCAGCGAGGCGGCGATGCGCTGGGCCGTCATCGCGGGCTGCTTGGTCGCGACCGTGAAGTGCAGCATGTGGATCAGCACGAAGCCGAGCGAGTAGTTCATGCTGAACAGGAAGGCCTCGATCAGCGGCGGCATGCGCAGGTAGCCGAGCAGGATCTTGAGCAGCGCCATGAAGCCGACGATGAAGCCGGCGCCGGACGACGACCACAGCATCTTGCGCAAATCCTTGCGGTCCTCGGCGATGTAGTGCTCGCCGGTGCGGCTGGCGTTCTCGGTGACGTTGCGCGCCAGCAGGTGGACGTTGTCCCGCACCAGGCCGCTGACCTGGTATTTGGTGTTGTGGGCTTCGATCAGGTCTTCGGCCAGCGCGATCGCGGCGCGCTGGCGCGGGCTGAGCATCGGCGCCTCGGGCGGCGCCAGCTGGCCGGGCTGGTCGGCCTGGGGCACGACCGGCATCAGGACCTCGCCATCGACCACCAGCTCGTCCATCACTTCCAGCACCGGCGCCGGCGTCGAGCCCTCCTCGTCGGTGACGTCGACCAGGAACAGCAGTTTTTGCAGGCGGTCGATGCTCTGCTGGATCGCGACCAGCAGGTAGGTCAGGGCGACGCTGGTGCCGGTCGACAGCGCCAGGCGCCGGATCTTGAGCACCACGTCCTCGCACTGGTCGAGCATCACCAGCAGGTGGCGCGCATCGTCCGGGCGTTCGCGTTCGCCGGCCAGGTAGCGCGCGTATTCGTCCAGGTAGCGGTTGGCCTCGATGTTCTGCATCAGGAACGGCGAATCGAAGTTCTCGATCTGGCTGTAGCTGTGCACCAGGCGCGGCTCGAGGCCGAGCGCGCAGATGCGGCAGGACAGGGTGCGGATCGCATCGAGCAGTCCCTTGAGCGTGACCACGCGCGCGCGGCCGGGCGCGTGGTCGTCGGGCGGCGGAGCGCTGGCGATCACGTCGAACAGCTGCATCCAGTCGGCGTCGGGCACCGCGCGGATCCATTCGTAGTCGTCCTCGCGGTACAGCACCTGGTCGAGCGCGTCCGACAGGTACAGGTCGTCCAGCGCCGGCGGCAGGAAACGGTAGGTGATGCGGCTCTTGAGTTCGGTGACGAAGCCGTCGTTCGACAGGATGCCGATATCGCTGTACAGGCTGGTGTGGCGGCGCTTCTCGAGCAGGGTCGTGAGGTAGCGCCGCAGCGCCCAGGCCTGGGCCGGATTGCCCTTCAGCAGCTGGGTCAGCGTGCGCACCGCCTGCGCCGGATCGTCCACCGTCTGCCACACCCAGCGTTGGCGCGGGCGCAGGTGGCAGACCAACTCGACCAGCAGGTCGATGTCGTCGCTGTATGGATCGATCCGTTCGAGAGTAGCAAGCATGAAAACAATTTTGACTGGAAAGCCGTAGTGTACGCGAGGCGGGCAGTAAATATGGTGTGGCAACGAACAGTAAGAACCTGTCCCGGCAGGCGCAAGCTGCCGGCCGCGGCCTCCCGGCCAACTGGACGGGAAGGGGCCGTCCCCGCTACACTGGTCAGGTTGATGTTCGAGAAGGCCACCATGTACCTCACCTATTACAACGGCCAGTGGGCCGAAGGTAACACTCCCCTGTACGGCGCGATGGACCACAGCCTGTGGCTCGGCTCGTCCGTGTTCGACGGCGCGCGCGCGATCCGCGGCAAGCTGCCCGACCTGCGTCCGCACCTGGAGCGCGTGATCGCGTCGAGCGAGAAGCTGGGCCTGCGCTGCCCCCTGGGCGTGGACGAGATGGAAGCGCTGGTGCGCGAAGGCGTGGCAAAGTTCCCGCCCGACGCCGAGCTGTACATCCGCCCGCTGGTGTTCGGCTCCGAAGGCTTCCTGATCCCGGTGGCCGAGAAAAGCCAGTTTGCCCTGACCCTGTTCGATGCGCCGCTACCGCCGTTCGCCGGCTTCTCTGCCTGCCTGTCGACCTTGCGCCGCCCACAGCCCAACATGGCGCCGACCGACGCCAAGGCCTCGGCCCTGTACGCCAACTCGACCCGCGCCATGCGCGAGGCGAAAGAGCGCGGCTTCGACCAGGCCATCATGCTCGACGCAGAGGGTCACGTGGCCGAGTTCGCGGCGTCGAACCTGTTCCTGGTGCTGGATGACGGCAAGGTGGTGACGCCGGCCCTGAACGGCACCTTCCTGGCCGGGATCACCCGCGCGCGCGTGATGGCGCTGCTGGCGGAGGTTGGCGTGCAGGTCGAGGAGCGCACGGTCAAGGCGACCGAATTGAATGCCGCGCGCGAGATCTTCAGCACCGGCAACTACGGCAAGGTCACGCCGTGCACCCGCTATGAAGACCGCACGCTCGAGGCCGGCCCGGTCGCGCGACGGGCGCGCGAGCTGTACCTGGCGTTTACCGACGCCGCCTGAGCCAGGCGGGCGCAAACGACAAAGGCCGGCGTCGCCGGCCTTTGTCATGGGCGGAGAAAGATCAGCCGCGCGCCGGTTCGGCGACGTAGATCTCGACGCGGCGGTTGCGCGCCTTGCCGGCGGCGTCGTTGTTCGACGCGATCGGTTCGCGCGAGCCACGGCCTTCGATGGTGATGCGGTTCGGGTTCACGCCGCGGCCGGCCAGGTAGTCGCGGGTGCGCGAGGCGCGGTCGACCGACAGGGGCTGGTTGACCGCGTCGCTGCCGGTGCTGTCGGTATGGCCGATGATGACCACGTTGGTATTCGGATTTTCCTGCAGGGTCTGGGCGAAGCGCTGCAGGATCGGCTGGAAGTTGCTCTTGATGTCGGAGCGGCCCGTATCGAACGAGATATCGCTCGGGATCTCGAGTTTCAGGCGGTTGTCCTGGGTCTGGGTGACTTGCACGCCGGTGCCCTGGGTGGCCTGTTCCATCTGCTGCTTTTGCGCTTCCATGCGCTTGGACCAGATATTGCCGATCACCGCGCCCGCAGCCGCGCCAATGGCGGCGCCGCCGGCCACGCGGCCACCGCCGCCGCCGCTGGTCGTGCCGCCGATCAGGCCGCCCAGGCCGGCGCCGATGCCGGCGCCGGTCGCGGTGCCGCGCTGGGTGGCGGACATGTCGGCGCAACCGGAAGCGGTCAGGGCGACGATGGCGATGGCGGCGGTCGTCTTGATGAAGTTTTTATGCATGGTGGAACTCCTTAAGTAAAAAATCCGTTTCGTCGTCACGCCCGTGACAGGCGCGACCGCGAAACGGATTGGTGTTTCGACAAGCGGGACTTGTCATTTTAACGCCATATAACGCTATATGCCGCGACCGCTGATCAGGCGCACCAGGATCATGATGACGGCGACGACGAGCAGGATGTGGATGAAGCCGCCGATGGTGTACGAGGTCACCAGGCCGAGCAGCCACAGGATTACGAGAACGACAGCGATGGTATACAACATAATGGTTTCTCCTCTACTGTTTGCGCCGGTTGCGCTGTGATTCCAGTATCGTCGCGGCCACTGTTGACTACCGTTCGATGGCGTACATTATGCGCAACTTTTTTGTTTGCGCAGGCCGGGGATCCAGCCCATCATGCCCACCAGGCCGGTGCAGCCGATCAGGCAGGTGACGAGGCCGCCCGCGATCAGGAACACGATGTCCTGCGGCTGCAGCTGGCCGTGCCCGTCGGGCGCGGGCCCGGCCGACAGCAGGCCGAACAGAGTCAGTACGAGTCCCCAGACGATGATGCCGATCCATGCCAGGTTGTTCATGCGCTTCTCCCACGGTTGATGGTGTACCCCGCCATTCGTTGCAGCGTGATGCGATTGTCGGGTCAGCTCATCCATATTTCCGTGCGTTGGCGCACATTGCGTTCAGGAAAAAGTTTGGCCGGAACGCTTGCGCGATTCCGGCCGTGTGCTAGTCATGCAAGGTGCTTGTTCAGGCGACCGAGCGCAGCTTTCCCTTGACGATGCGGACGCGGTCGCCGCTGCGCCATTGCGGCTGGCTGGTCTGGCGGAAGGTGCGCAGGGTGCCGTCGTCCAGGCGCACGCGGATCTCGTAGCTGGTGGTGGCCTTCATATTGCCTTCGACCTGGTTGCCGACCACGGCGCCGCCGATCGCGCCGGCGGCGGTGGCCAGGGTGCGGCCGGTGCCGCCGCCGACCTGGTTGCCCAGCAGGCCGCCGATGACGGCGCCGCCGGCCGCGCCCAGGCCGCTGCCTTCGGCGCGCTGGGTGATGGTGCGCACCGATTCCACGTTGCCGCAATTCGAGCACCAGTCGCGTTCGTTGGCGGCGACCTGGGTCGGCTTGCTTTCCCTGGCGGGCGTTGCCGCGACCGGGGCGGCCTGCTGTACCGCGGCCGCGGCTGGCGCCGGTGCGTATGCCTGTGGCGCCGCGGACGGCGCCAGCGGCGCGCCAGGGTAGGCCGTGCCGGGCGCCACGGCCTGGCTCGGCACGTCCTGCGGCAGGGTCGAGGCCAGGGCCTGGCGCTCGGCCTCGCTCAACTGGCGGTTGGCGGTGCCGCCGACGGACGAGGGCAGCCAGCCCATGATGGCGGCGGTGCCGATCATGCAGAACAGCACGACGGCCGCGGCGGCCAGCAGCAGCAGGGGATGGGTGCGGTTCCTGGCGGGATTGTTTGGAGGCGTATTCATCTTTTTTCCTTTCGTATGGCGTTGACGCCGTGGGTTCAACAATTGTCCTCAGGAACAACCGGAGGTTCCGTGCGTCACCGTACATACTCGCTCAGGGGCGCCGGTTACGCTGGCTTAAATTGTTTGCAAATGTATCCGGCATACAGCGTTCCCGGCTTGCGCCGCATTGCGTCGCCTGCCTGTCTCACGAGGAAAAAATGAATTCTGCCGTTCACCCGCCCGTCGCCGAGCACAACAGCAACCTGTTGCTGGCCGCGCTGCCGCCGCAAGACATGGCACGCATGCTGCCGCTGCTGGACCAGGTCACGGTGGAGGCCGGACAAGTGCTGTGCGAGGCCGGCGACCCGATCGAGCACATTTATTTTCCGCATGACTGCCTCGTGTCGCTGCTGGGCGTGGCCGAAGGCCGCATGACGCTCGAGGTCGGCCAGGTCGGACGCGAAGGCATGCTGGGCGTGACCACCGCACTCGGCCACGACACGACCCAGGTGCGGGCCGTGGTCCAGCGCGCCGGCAGCGCCAGCCGCATGGAAGGCGCGCGCTTTCGCGCCGAGGTCGAGCGCAATCCGGCCCTGCAGCGGGTGCTGTACCGCTACACGGATGCGCTGCTCGCGCAGGCGATCCAGATCGCCGTCTGCAGCCGCTTCCACGTGCTCGAGGCGCGCCTGGCGCGCTCGCTGCTGGTGACGCGCGACCGTCTGCAGTCGGACCGCTTCCACCTGACCCATGAATTCCTCGCGCATGCGCTGGGCGTGCGCCGCGTGGGCGTGACCAAGGCGGCCAGCGCGCTGCAGCACCAGGGCCTGATCAACTATAGCCGCGGCAATATCGAGATCCTCGATCCGGATGGGTTGGCGGCGGCCTCGTGCACCTGCTACCAGATCGTGCGCGAAGCGGGCGCCCTGGCCGGGACCGACATGCCCTGAGCGCTCGCTCCGGCGCGCTCGCGTGCAGCGGCCGCCAGCCCGGAAACAGCAACGCCCGGACGAGCCGGGCGTTGCTGTCTGGCGGCGGACTGCCTGGATCAGTTGGTGGTCTTGACCTGGTTGCCGATCACGCCGCCGACCGCTGCGCCGCCCACGGTGCCGAGCGCGCTGCCGCCGCTCACGGCGCCGCCCAGCACCGCGCCGGCGCCCGCGCCGATGGCGGTATTACGGTCTTGCGTCGACATGTTCGAGCAGCCGACCATGCCGAAAGCAGCGGTTGCCAGGGTTGCGGTCACTACCAGCGATTTGATGTTTTTCATGATGATCTCCTTTTGATGGGGTTACTTCAGGCGCAGGTCATTCCTGACCGATTTGACGCCCTTGACGGTTCGCGCGACCGAGGCCGCCGCAGCGACGCTGTCCGCCGAGCTCACGAAACCGCTAAGCCGGACAATGCCTTGATACGTGTCGACATCGAGATCGGAGACCGTCAGTTCCGGATCGAGCCGGATGGCGCTGCGCACGCCGGCGCTGATGGCGGCGTCGTCCACGGTGTCGGCGGCGCCGAAGCCGGGGATGCCGGAGGCGCAGCCTGCCAGCGGTCCGCCAGCCAGCAGGGCCAGCAAGACCAGGGTGGATCCATGACGCTTGACGCTCGATCGGTTCATTCGGTGGTTCGTTTCTCGGTGACTTGGTTCAAGCGTAGAGAGCAGCGCCAGTTTGATCTGTTCGGCAACACACAATGCGCATGCCGTGTTGTTACAGGGTGTTTCAGCGCTGCCGCCGCCCGAGGTAATGTGCGTCAACGTACTGATGGCAGGCGATAACAGGTTTATAACGTTCCCTACAACACTTCCCAGGAGAATATGCGATGAATAAACATCAAACGATGACCGGGTTTGCCCGCCTCGGCTGCGCCGCCGCCGTGCTGGCATTGACCGCTTGCGCCAGCCCCGACCAGGCGCCGGCGACGGCCGACGTGGCGGTGTCGCGCCACGCGGTCGAGAACGCCGTGTCGGCGGGCGCCGCCGAACTGGCGCCGGCCGAAATCAGCGCCGCCCGCGACAAGATGGGCCGCGCCAACCAGGCTCTGGCTGCGCGCGACTACAAGCTGGCGCGCGAGCTGGCGGTCCAGGCCCAGGCCGACGCCAAGCTGGCGCAGAGCAAGGCGGTGTCGGCCAAGGCCACCGCCGCCTCGACCCAGCTGAACGAAGACCTGCGCGTGCTGCGCGAGGAAGTCGATCGCGCCAACAGCCAGTGAAGCACACCTTGACGACTGTATTGAACGCGTGAGTCCGCGCCGTCGAACGGCGCTCCAACAAGAAGAGGAACAAGAACATGAAAAACCGTAAATCCGCCGTCTCGATCCTGGCCGCCGCCGTGCTGGCCGCCGCCTGCGCCAGCGCGCCGATGAGCACCCCGACGCTCGACCAGGCGCGCGCGGACTTCGTCAGCGCCAACAACAACCCGCAGGTGTCGACCTATGCGCCGATGGAATTCAAGCAGGCCAGCGAGGCGCTCGACCAGGCCAACCAGGCCGCGCACCGCCGCGAAAGCCTGGAAGACGTCGATCGCCTGGCCTATGTCGCCAAGCAGCGCATCGCCACCGCCCAGGAAGTCGCCAAGGCCAAGGCGGCCGAGGCCGACATCGCCGACGCGTCGCGCCAGCGCGACCAGGTGCGGCTCGAGGCGCGCACCGCTGAAGCCGAGCGCGCCAAGCGCGAGGCCGAGGCCGCCACGGCCCAGGCCCAGCAGGCCCAGGCGCAGGCCCAGGCCGCCCAGCAGCAGACTGCCGCGCTGGCCGAGCGCGCGGCCCAGCTCGAAGCCCTGCTCAACGACATCCAGGCGGTCAAGACCGACCGCGGCTACGTCGTGACGATCGGCGACGTGCTGTTCGCAACCGACCAGGCCACCCTGAATCCAAGCGGCACCTCGACCTTGCGCAAACTGGCCGACGTGATGACGCAGAACCCGAACCGCACCGTGCTGGTCGAAGGGTTTACGGACAGTACCGGCAGCGCAAGCTACAACCAGGATCTGTCGCAGCGTCGCGCCAACGCGGTCGCCACTGCGCTGACCCAGATGGGTGTGCCGCGCGACCGCATCTCGATGAAAGCCTACGGCCAGGCCTTCCCGGTCGCGTCGAACGACAACGCATCGGGTCGCCAGCAGAACCGCCGCGTCGAGATCGTACTGTCGAACGAAGGAGCGGCAATCCCGCCGCGCGCAGCAATGCGCTGAACCACACCGAGTCAAACAAGGAAACAGCATGGAACAGACGAACAACCTGGCCCACGGCTTCGACATCGAGGCGATCCGCCGCGCGGCGGCGAATCTCGACGACGGCGCCGTCACCGAGGGCTACCAGGCCGACCGTGAAGCGGTCATCGCAATGCTCAACGACGCCCTGGCGACCGAACTGCTGTGCGTGATGCGCTACAAGCGCCATTACTACACGGTGGCCGGTCCCAACACCGGCCACATCAAGGCCGAGTTCCTCGAGCACGCCCAGCAGGAGCAAGACCACGCCGACCGCATCGCCGAGCGCATCGTGCAGCTCAACGGATCGCCGAACTTCAATCCGGCCACGCTCACCGCGCGCAGCCATGCCGAGTACGACGAGTCCGACGACGTGCAGGCGATGGTGCGGGCCGACCTGATCGCCGAACGGGTGGCGATCGAGTCTTACCGCCAAATGATCGCGGCGATAGGGGACAAGGATCCCACCACGCGCAATATGCTCATCGACATCATGGCCGTCGAAGAAGAGCATGCCGACGATATGCGCGACTTGCTCGCCTGAGCCGTCGTACCGGGCCCGGAGGCCGGGCCCGGCTGTTCTGACCAGGTTTTTCAATGATTTTCAGTGACAGGAGTAGAACATGCTAGAGACTTCCCGCAACACCAACGGCAGCATGCACCCGATCAGCGGCAGCACCTACGCCACCCAGTCCGACATGAAGGCGCTGGTGCGCGATGCGCAATCGATGCTGACCGCGGCTGCTTCGCTGACCGGAGAAAAGGCCGAGGAACTGCGCGCACGCGGCATGGAGCTGCTCGACCGGGCCCTCGGCGGCGCGAGCCTGTTGCCGACGCAGGCTGTCGAAAAGGGCAGGGAACTGGCCCACACTGCCGATGTCTATGTCAAGGACAATCCCTGGCGCACGATGGCGATCGCGGCCGGCGTCGGTGTGCTGCTCGGCATCCTGCTGAGCCGCAAGCATTGAGGCCGGGGGCAACGTGGACAAGAAAGAAGCGATCGTACACAATCCTGGCGTCATCAGTGGCATCTCCAGCCTGTTCAAGAGCCTGTTCGGCCTGGCCGTCTCGCGGGTCGAACTTGCGGCGCTCGAGCTGTCCGAGATCCGCAACCACGTCATCGAGCTGCTGGCCATCTTCGCAGCCGCGGTACTGGCCGTCTGGTTCGCCATCGCCTTCGGCGCCATGACCGTGGTCGCGCTGGCATGGGAGTCGATGGGCTGGACCATCCTCCTGATCATGTTCGCGGTGTTCGCGCTGATCACGGCGGTGCTCGTGACCAAGGGGCTGGCGCTGCTCAAGCAGAACAAGCTGGCCTTTCCGGCGACGATGAAAGAACTCAAGAACGACCGCGAGATGCTGCTGTAGGGAGTTGCCGCAGGCATCTGCCGCGGGCGTCGTCTCGCGCGACCACCACGGGTGGCGATAACAAGGGAGAAAGTATGCAGAATCAAAACGGAACGACTGGATTGGCCGGTCACCAGCACAGCCTGGATCCTGCGGTGCGCAAGGCCGAGCTATTGCGTGAAGGCGAGTTCTTCCGTGCAGGCGTGGCCCATGCGAAGGCCACCATCCAGTACGGTATCAAGCCCGAGGTCATGCTGCATTCGGCAATGGACCACGCCACCTGGGCCTTGCGCGCGCGGGCCGATGCGATGCTCAAGCCCACCGGGACCAATGTGTCGGTGCTGCTGCCGTATGCGCTGGGCGTGGTCAATTTCGTGCGCCAGCGCCGGATGGGCAAGCAAGCGGCGGGCGCCGCCCTGGTGCTGGGCGCACTGGGCTGGTACGTCAACCGCAAACGGGCGCAGCAAATACCAGAATAAGGGTAAGCTGTGTCTTAAGCGTTGCCGCAAAAGGTTTTGCGGCAGTTGGCAACAGATATGCGAGCGATCGCGCCGCCATCGAGAACAACTGGGCGGGTCGCGTAGTACAGAATATGGTGGGGCTTGAGCGGCGTCGCAATCGGGGATTGGACGCCGTCTTTTTTTTATCCGGCGCTGCCGTGCGCGCCGATTGCCTGCTGCGGGCGGAACCGGCGATGCTTGCCCCGCCTGGGTAGATAACGCACTGGATGGCCGGCGGTTGACATGCAGGCCGGCCTGTCGTCGCCGAGCGCCTGGGCCGCTTGCGCCCATGGCGGACGCGGGTGTTGCGGGCACGTGCGGCAGGCGTTGTCGGCGCTCGCTATGGATGAGCCCGATGGCGATGCCCAGCAATTGCTCTACAGAAGTAGTCTCCCGTCGAGCGCCCAATGCCAGGTAATGCGGCAGGCGCGCTGATGCCACGCCATGGCAGCGCCAGCCTTGCACCGCCGGGGACAGGCATGGACGTTCTGCACATGGGTGGCGTCCCTGCGCCTGGCCCGCACCCGTTCGCCGCCTGGAGATTGACGGCCTGGTGCCCAATGCCGCGGGCGCGGGCGAGGGCCCGGCAGGCGGCGATGGCGTCGGGGATCAGCAGGGCCTGGGGATCGAGGCTGGGGGCGAGCTTGTGGCGCTGGACCAGTAGCGCCTTTTTCGCGACGCGAGCACGAAGGTTTTGCCGGCCTCGACGACGCCCGTCAGTTGCCGCGGCCAGTCGTTTGACCCGGTGCAAAAACTGGTGGCGCCAGCGGAAAGCGGTGTTGCGATGAACCTGGACCCGGCGGCACTGCGCACCGTGCGCGAGTCGGGCAGCGCCGTCAGGTATCGCGCCACTGGCTTGACTCTCCAAAATGGATGCCGGGGCATGGACCGCCGGAGAGCTCGACAGTTCAAACCTCGTCCATGGTTAGCGGATTAGCAGGTTAGCGGATTAGCGGATTAGCGGATTAGCAGGTATGGCGCCTTGCGGTATGCTGGCGTCCATACCGGCTACCAAGGCGCCCCATGCATCCTTCTAACATCGTTCTGCTCGAATTCCATCCCGAACGCGATGATCTCAGCCCCGGCAAGGAGTTGCGCAACGGCCTGTCGGTGGCCCTGCGGATGTGCGACACCTTGTGGCTGGCCAACGACGAATCGCTCAGCATCGAACGCCTGACCCTGCAGGACGAGGACAGCCGCGGCAAGACCAGTTTTGCGCGCGCGCATCGACAGTACGCGCTGCACGATTTCCTCGCGCTGCCTTTGCCGCCCCGTGAGGCGGATGGCAAGCGCATCAACGAGGCCGATATCGAGGGCCTGGCCAGCGATGGCGACTACCTGTGGCTGACTGGCTCGCACAGCCTGCGCCGCAAGCGGCCGGATGCGGGCGATGGCGCGCGGCGCGCCCGCAAGCGCCTGGCCAGCATCAGCGCCGACGGCAACCGCTACCTGCTGGCGCGCATCCCGCTCGTCGAACGGGACGGTTCGCCCACCTTGGTGAAAGACACGGGAAGCAAGGGCAAGCGGCGCACGGCGGCGCTGCTGCGCGGCGACGGGCACGGCAACGAGCTGACCGCGCTGCTCGGGAGCGACGAGCACTTCGCGCCTTTCCTTGCGATTCCCGGCAAGGACAACGGCTTCGATATCGAAGGCATCGCGCTGGCCGGCAAGCACGTGCTGCTGGGCCTGCGCGGTCCGGTGCTGCGCGGCTGGGCCGCGATCGTCGAAGTAGCCCCGGTCGACGATGCCGAAGAAGGCTGGCTGCGGCTTGCGCCGCTCGACGACGACGGCGCCTTCTACCGCAAGCATTTCCTGGACCTCGACGGCCTGGGCATCCGCGACCTGTGCGTGCAGGGCAAGGATTTGTTGATCCTGGCCGGGCCGACGATGGACCTGGACGGCCCGGTCACGCTGTTCAGGTGGCCCGGAGGCGCGCGGCCGGCCAAGGCGTCGGCGGTGACGCGCGACATGCTGGAACAGGTGCTGGCGCTGCCGTTCGGCCGGGGCGTCGATCACCCGGAAGGCATCTCGCTGTTTTCGAGCCGGGACGGCCAGGAGGAAGAGCTGCTGGTGGTGCACGATTCCGCATCGCCCAGCCGCCAGATTGGCGACAGCATCCTGGTGGCCGATGTGTATCCGTTGCCGTCACGGCGAAACGGGAAATAGAACGAGAAGGCGGTCACCGTGGCGACCGCCGTTCGGCTGCTGCCTGTTGCCGCCCGCTTTACTGCCGCGGCATCGGCTTGCCCAGCTGCGCCATCTCGCGCTGCCAGGTGGCGCGCGCCTCGTCCATGCACGACTTGCGCTCGGCCGCCGGCGCCTTGCGGCAGGCATTGCGCGCTTCCTGCAGCGCGGCGCCAAGTTCCTTGCGCAAGGTCTGCTGCTCGGGATCGTTGCGGTACCAGCGCGCCGGGTCGCCCCTGGCGATTTCCTGGGCCTGCTGGCGGGCGACGGTCGGGTTGACGGTGGCGTCGGTGCCGGCCTGCGTCGTTTCCTGGGCCGATGCCGCAAGGGCGGCGCCGGCCAGTGCGCAGGCGCCGGCGCCGCGCAGGATGCGGATGAGAGTTGCCATGCTTGCCTCCAGCTGTTCGATGGCCGGCGGGCCGGCCGGGAATGCGCGAGGGCGGGCCGGGCGGTCGTCCCGCGCGCCCTCGTACCGATGATCAGTAGCGGTAGACGCGGCCGTCGACGATGCGCACGCGGTTGCCCACGCGCAGGTCGTAGGCGCTGTCCTGGGTCACGGCGCGGTACTCGCCGTTATCCATGCGCATATTGATCTGGTACATCTCCGGACCGCCGGCATTGCGGTTCTTCTCGACGTTGTTGCCGACGACGGCGCCGGCCAGGCCACCGGCCACCGTGGCCGCGGTACGGCCGCCGCCGCTACCGATCTGGCTGCCGGCCAGCGCGCCGACCACGCCGCCCAGCACGCCGCCGGCGCCGCTGGTACGGTTTTCACCCTGGACCACCTGGATCGATTCGATCACGCCGTAGCCGGCCGAGGCGGTGCTGCTGCCCGATCCATAGCCGTTGTTGTAGCCATAGGGTTGGGAGCTGTTGCTGGCGCAGCCGGTGAGGAGCGCGCCGGTCGCCAGCACGGCGACGAGAAATTTACGGTTAGCATTCATGTTGTTCTCCTGACAAAAGTATGACTCCAGAATAGTCAGGTGCCCGACGAGGGTCTGTGCGTTGCCGCACCCACCTTGCCGCAGACGGCGGAGCCTGCCGTTCGGCACGATCCCTGACCTTGGCATCGGGCGTCGGGCGCGTCTGCCGCGGGTCTTGCTCGGCCCGCAGCCGACGCGATACAGGCGTGCGCCAGGACTCTGTTAGTTGTGTTCGGCATCGAACAGAAGGCAGGGGCGCGACATGTAATGATGTAGCCAATGTTGACAAATGGAGAACAAAAACAATGAAGACTTCGCATGCGCTCCTCCTGATCGGTGCTGCGCTCGGCTGGGCTGGCCACGCTGTCGCCCAGCAGCCGGCGCCGGATGCGAAGGCCATCCATCAACAGGCCCTGGATGCCGCCGAGGCCGCCTATGACACCGCCAAGGCGGGCTGCGACGCGCTGGCCGGGATCCCGCACGATATCTGCATGGCCGATGCGCGCGCCGCCCGTGTGCGGATCGAGGAAGAAGCAGGCGCCGCCTACAGGAATACGCTGGCGGCATACACCCAGGCGCGCATGCGCATTGCCGCGGCCTATTACGAGCGCGACAAGACGCGCTGCGGCGCGGCGGTCGGCAACGACCGCGAAGTGTGCCTGAGCCTGGCGAAGGCGACCCTGGTCGCCACCCAGGCCGATGCGCGCGCCGACCGCAAGGCGATCGAGGCCCGCCTCGATGCGCAGGACGCCAAGATCGACGCCGAATACCGCGTCGCACTGCAAAAGTGCGACGCCTACGCCGGGGACGTCAAGGAAGGGTGCGTCAGCACCGCCAGGACGGCCTACGGCAAATAAAGAACCTGCGGGCCGGATTGTCGGCGCCGCCCAACCCGCCCGCAAGGGTATTGCTGCACCATGACCATCAATAAGGAGCCATCATGAAAATCGCCAAGAACCTCATCTCCGCCGCTTTCGTCGCCACCGTCGCCATCACCGCCGTGGGCTGCTCGTCGACCAACCAGCAAGCCAGCACCGGCGAGTACATCGACGACGCCGTGATCACCACCAAGGTCAAGGCCGCCCTGGTCAACGACCCGAACGTGAAGGCGCGCGAAGTCAACGTCGAAACCTTCAAGGGCGACGTCCAGCTGTCGGGCTTCGTGGCGGATGCACGCGACGCGCAGCGCGCCGTCGAGATCGCCCGTGGCGTGAAGGGCGTGACGTCGGTCAAGAATGACATCCGTGTGAAATAATATGCGGACAGCCGGGGCGGCCCGGCATCTTGTTCAGGCACACCATGCAGCTAGCACAACCCGATCCGGCCACGCCGGCAGCATCCAACCCGTCGCCTGAACCCGCCGCCCCCGGCGACGCCGTGCGCGCCGAGACGCGCGGCGGCGACGACATCGCCGTTCACGTCGGCGCCATGCGCATGCCGCTGCACGTCAATGCGCGCGGCCTGTCGCTCGGCATCCTTGCCACCATCGCTTTCGTGTTCGCGCTCCAGTGGGCGCAAAAGTTCTTTGTACCGCTGCTGCTCGGCATCCTGATCGCCTATACCCTCAATCCCGTCGTGCGCTGGCTCGAACGCTGGCATATCCGGCGCATCATCGGCGCCACCCTGGTCACGGCCGTGATCGTGAGCGCGATGGCGGGCACCCTGTACCGGTTGCAGGGCGAATTCTTCAACATCCTCGATGAATTGCCGACGCTGACCCACAAGGTCACGCGCATCCTCACCAATACCAGCGGCCAGCGCTCGACCCTGCAGCAGATGCAGGCGGCGGCGGCCGAGATCGAGCGCGCCGCGAGCAATGTCGGCGCCGACGCCAAGCGCCAGGCGCAGCAGCGGCGCCAGTATCCGCCGCCGGCCGCCGCGGCGAGTTCGCCGATCCGCGTGATGGATTGGGTGCTGGCTGGTTCGATGAGCCTGGCGGCTTTCATGTCGCAGGCGACCATGGTCGTGTTCCTGGTGTTCTTCCTGCTGCTGGCGGGCGACACCTTCAAGCGCAAGCTGGTCAAGCTCACCGGCCCCTCGCTCACACGCAAGAAAGTCACGGTCCACATCCTGGACGACATCAATACCTCGATCCAGAGCTATATGTTCATGCTGCTGGTGACCAATATTTTGCTGGCCCTGCTGATGTGGGGTGCGCTGCGCCTGATCGGGCTCGAAAACGCGGGCGCCTGGGCCGCCTTTGCCGGCGTCGCCCACCTGATGCCGTATTTCGGTCCGCTCGTGATCACGGTCGCGACGGGCATGGCGGCTTTCCTGCAGTTCGAGACCTTGAGCATGGTGATGCTGGTCGCCGGCGCCTCGCTGGTGATCGCGACCCTGGTCGGCATGGTCGTGGCTACCTGGATGACCGGAAAAATCGCGCGCATGAATCCGGCGGCGGTCTTCGTCAGCCTGCTGTTCTGGGGCTGGCTATGGGGCGTCTGGGGCTTGCTGCTCGGCGTCCCGGTGGTGATGGTGCTGAAGGTGGTGGCCGAGCGGGTCGAGGGGATGGACGTGGTGTCGGAGCTGCTGGGCGAGTGACCGCCGCCATGCTGGCGAAGCCAAGGTAACAAGGCTTCGCCGTCCACGCGGCCACACCGTAGCTCATCGCAGTACCGCCAGCACTGGAACGGGTGGCAGGCAAGGCCTTCCACCCGGCGATGCATCAGGCCGTGCTGGTCTTCGGCTCGACCCCGGTGATGGCTTGCGGCTTGTTGTGCAAGCTTCCCATCTGCAGCGCATACTGGCGCGCGAATTCGGCGCCCAGGAAGAAGATCTGCGCCGAGTAATATACCCATAGCAGCAGCGCAATGAGCGAACCGGCGGCGCCGAAGCTGTCGGTAGTGCCGCTATTGCCGATGTACAGGCCGATCCCGAACTTGCCGAGGGTGAACATCGTCGCCGTGCCGAGCGCGCCGATGGTCACGTCCTTCCACGACAGCCGCGCGCGCGGCAGCAGCTTGTAGATCACGCCGAACAGGGTGGCGATGACCAGGAAACCGATGCCGGACGCAATCCAGCCCATGACGATGGCGGCTTCCTGCCACACACCGGTGATGAACTTTTCGGCCACCGTGGTGGCGGCGCTGACGACCAGGGACACCATCAGCAGGAAACCCAGCACCAGGACCATGCCGAACGACAGCAGGCGGGTACGGACCGTGTTCCAGATGCCGGCATCCTTGGGTGCGGGAATGCCCCAGATCTCGTCCAGGCTGTCCTTCAGCTCGGAAAATACGGTGGTGGCGCCGACGATCAACAGCGCCGTGGCCACGATCGTGGCGAAGCGTCCCGTTTCCTTGTTCTGGGCGCCGGCCAGGATGGCCTGGATCGTGTCCGCGCCCTGCGCACCCAGCAGCCCGCGCAGTTCGGCCAGCAACTGGCCTTGCGCAGCTTCCTCGCCATAGAAAAAGCCGGCGACGGCGATTACCAGCACCAGGATCGGCGCCAGCGAGAACAGGGTGTAGAAGGCCAGGGCGGCGCCCTTGCTGGAGGCACGGTGGTCCAGCCATTCCGTCACCGCGCAGCGCAAGACCTTCAGTATCTGGTGCGTATAGGGGAACCATTTTTTAACTGCCATATCCCATCCTCCAAATAAAAAGGGGGCCGAAGCCCCCTGCACAAGCGTTGCCGTGACCACCCGCCGTCCCGGCCACCGTACGGGACGGCGGGCGGAGCGACAGGATGCGTCGGGCGATATCGCCTGAGGTATTACTGCTGGACCGGCACTTCGACCGTGATCTGGTCGACTTCGACGCGGCGGTTAGGTTCCAGGCAAGCGATCAGCTGGGCGCGGTTCTTCTGGTTGCACTCGACCAGCGGGTTGGCTTCGCCCTTGCCGACGGCGCGCAGGCGGTTGCCGTCGATGCCCTTGCCGACCAGGTACTCACGCACGGCGTTGGCGCGGCGCTCCGACAGCTTCTGGTTGTACGATTCCGAACCCAGGCGGTCGGTGTAGCCGGTGATTTCGACGTTGGTGACCGAGGTGTCGGCTTGCAGGGCGGCGGCGATCTCGTCCAGCTTCGGCGCCGGGGTGATCACTTCAGCCTTGTCGAAGGCGAACAGCTTGGTGGCTTCCAGGGTCACTTTCTGGAAGCGCGGTGCTGGTGGCGGAGGCGGTTCGACCGGTGCCGGTGCTGGCGGCGGCGCCTCGACCACTGGGGCTGGGGCCGGTGCCGGCGGTGCTGGCGGCGGGTTGAACGCGTAGTTCAGGCCGACGGTCAGCATCTTGTTGTTGCTGCGCTTGAAGCCGAATTCTTCGTCGTCGCGCAGGAAGCCGCGCACGGTGCGCAGGTCGGCCTGCAGCGACCATTGCGGGGTCAGGCTGGCCTGGAAACCGATACCGACGGTAGCGTACGGCGAGTTTTTCTCAACGAAGCGGCCGACGACGCGGTTATCAACCTTGTCACGCTCGGCGCCCAGGCCGAACAGGACGAATGGACGGAAGCGATCGCGGCTCAGCATCAGCAGGGCGTCGACGCCCAGCAGGGTCTGGCGGTATTCGTTGCGACCTTGCTCGAAGCGGGTCTGGCTGGCGCCGATCTGGATGTCCCAGTTCTGGTGTACCGCCTTACCGAACTTCAGGCCGCCACCGGTGTCGCGATCGTCCACGCCGAAGTCTGCATCCGGCTTCACGTGGTTGACGCTTGGCTGGATGTACCACGATGGGTTGATCTCTTGGGCGAGGGTGGCGCCGGATGCGCACAGCAGTGCAGCAGCCAGGGCGATCTTCTTGGTATTGTTCACAGGTAACTCCCGTAGGTTAAAAGTTGATGACAACGCATACGTCAGCAGCGATGTTGGATAAAGAATAACAGTGCAAGTTCCGTCAGCTCGGTGCGGTAGCGCACCCAACGCAGAATGGCTGTGCAATTTTACAACAGTGGTAAAAATCTCACGTTTCCAATATGAAACCAACTGTAACCGCCATGTCATATGACGCGGTGCGAATCAATACCGGCCGCCGCAGGTCCGGCGCATTGTGACGAGGGCGAGTCGAATGACATGTTGACATGGTCATGTCAAATGATGGCGCAAGGAGCATGGTGTTGCAATAGTGTTACCGTCAGCACCGACGGCATCGGGACGGATAAGAAGTGCCTGCAGGAATGTTCTTGAATGTTGGATGGCGCACAGACCATGATGTCTGATGCAGGCAATCTTGAGGCCAGTTAAGCGGAACCGAGATGTTGTCAGGGTGTCATACGGCACACAGCGACCCGGACCACACAGTCTCACTCTCTATATTGGAGCTCATCGATATGCATGCAACGACTCAGCACAACGCGGTATCAGGCGAAACCGGCGCAGTGCACACTTCCAGCAACTCGGCGCTGATCGAGCGCGTCCCCCCGCAGCCGACCGAGCGCGCCCCGATTTCCCTGGCCCCGATCGAGCGTGTGCGTTCGACCTCTGCCACCCAGCGCCGCATCGAAAACATGCAGAAGCTGATCAACGAGCTGTCGAACCACGAAATGCTGGCCGACGAGATCGCATGGTTCCTCAAATTCTCGCCATCGGGCGCCCGCAAGTACATCCGCGACCTGCGCGAGGCCGGCGTGATCGAACTGGCGCGCTACATCGAAGGCACCGCCACCTACCTGGGCAAGGCCGTCTACCAGATCTCGCCCGACCCGGAGCGCGTCAAGGCGTTCCTGGCCGCGATCTGCCAGCCGAAGCGCGAAGGCGCCGCCCCGCGCAAGGAGCGTCCTGGCCTGCGCGAGCAGAACATGGCCGGCAGCGGCCGCCACTTCCACATCCTGGCCGACGACACCCACTACGCGATCCGCGTCAACCGCAGCCCGGTCGCCCGCGATCCGCTGGTCGCCGCCCTGTTCGGACCGGCGCCGGGCCAGAACAACGCCGCCGCCAAGGAACGCGCCTGAGTGCGCGCCCCGGGGCCGGCGCGGTAGAGACCCGCAACGGCCCTGGTTCGACGATCGCTGTCGTCATTTTTTGCCGCGCTGTATGCGCGGCTTTGTTTTTTTGTGGAGCGTGCGCGGCATCCCGCCGGGCCGGGGCGGCCCGGCCATCGGTTTTCCGGTCTACCGATAATTTGCAATCGTCATGTTGAAAACCGGTCAATAATCCTCACTTGCTGCCAAGTCGCCGCTCAGCGGTGCATGTTCAACCAGATAGGAGTGACGATGTTACCGAATGCCGAATCGCTGGAAGGCAAACCAGTCCCGGATGTGATCTTCAAGGCCCGGCCCGACGACCAGTGGCGCGATGTGCGCTCCGACGAGCTGTTCAAGGGCCGGACGGTCGTCGTGTTTTCCCTGCCGGGCGCCTTCACGCCGACCTGCTCCTCGACCCACCTGCCGCGCTATAACGAACTGGCGCCGGTGCTGCGCGCGCATGGAGTGGACGATATCCTGTGTATTTCGGTCAATGACGCCTTCGTCATGAACCAGTGGAAGGCAGGCCAGGACGCGGGCAATATCACCGTCATTCCCGATGGCAATGGCGATTTCACCGAGGGCATGGGGATGCTGGTCGACAAGCGCGAGCTGGGCTTCGGCCGCCGCTCGTGGCGCTATTCGATGCTGGTGCGCGATGGCGTGATCGAGAAGATCTTCATCGAGCCGGATCGCGAGGGCGACCCGTTCGAGGTGTCCGACGCCGATACCATGCTTGCCTACCTGGCGCCGGACGCCGAAGTGCCGGAGCCGGTCGTCATGTTCTCGCGCCCCGGCTGTCCGCATTGCGCGCGCGCCAAGCAGGCGCTGCGCGACAACGATATCCACTACACCGACATTTCGGAAGACCAGAAGATCAATACCATCGTGCTGCGTGGCGTGACCGGCCGCATGACCTGGCCGCAAGTGTTCGTCGGCGGTGAGCTGATCGGCGGCGCCGACGAGGTGCAAGCCTGGCTGGCGAACAAGGCCTGAGCATGGAAGGGGTACTGGTCGGCGCGCTGGCCCTGGGCTTGCTGGCGACCTGGCTGTGGCCGAAGTGGCGCCTGCGGCGCGCGCTGGCGCAGCCGCTGCCGGCAGCCCAGGTCGCGGTATTGGCGCGCAATGTGCGCCAGGTCGGCGGCATGGACGAGGCACAGCGGCGCCGCCTGCAGCGCATGGTCCAGCAGTTCTTGCACGAGAAGAAATTTGTCGGCTGCGCCGGCCTGGACGTCACCGACGAGATGCGGGTGACGATCGCCGGCCAGGCCTGCCTGTTGTTGCTGGGACGGGTCGGCGACACCGGCAAGCCCGCTATCTATCCGACGCTCGACCTGATCCTGGTCTATCCCGGCGCCTTCCTGGCGCCGCGCAAGCAGGTCGACGTGTCCGGCGTCGTGACCGAGGAGCGCCAGGATTTATTGGGCGAATCCTGGGGCGATGGCCGCGTGATCCTGTCCTGGGACCATGTGCGGCGCGCCGGCCATGTCGACTCCGCCGGTCACAATGTGGTGCTGCACGAATTCGCCCACCAGCTCGACAGCGAGTCGGGCAACACGAACGGCGCGCCCTACCTGGGCAGCAGCGAGCGTTATCGTCGCTGGTCCGAGGTGCTGTCGCGCGACTACGCCAACCTGCGCCAGGAGGCCATGTGGGGCATGCAGGGCGTGCTCGACCACTACGGGGCGACCAACCCGGCCGAGTTCTTCGCGGTGGCCACCGAAAGCTTCTTCGAGCAGCCGCACCAGTTGGCGGCGCGTCATCCGGCGCTGTACGAAGAATTCCTCAAATACTACCGGATCGATCCACGTCAATGGCAGGCGCCGCCGCCACCGCCGGTCGTGGAACCGCCGAGTTATGGCGTGGTCTATGGTCAGTGGCGGTAAACAGCGTGCGGCGGCGTACAGATGGGCCAGCGCGGCAGGCGCATGCTTGAGCTACCCATCCAGGAGGAATCGCCTATGTCCACCATCATTGCAGGACGTTTCCAGCTTCAGGACGACGTCGACCGTGCGCGCAGCGCCTTGATCGATGCCGGTTTCGATGCCGACCGCATCAGCGGCTTTTACCTGAGCCAGCCGGGCCAGCACGACATGACGCCCATCGGTGGCGACCACATCCAGTCTCCCGGCGCGAAAGAGGCGCCCGAGGGCGTCGTCAAGGGCGTGGCCACCGGCGGCGCCGTCGGCGCGGCCGTGGGCGCCGCGACCTCGCCCGTCACCGGGCCGCTGGGGCCGCTCGTCGGTGGGCTGGTGGGCGGCCACGTCGGTTCGCTGTTCAGCTTCAGCAAGATGAAAGAGCGGGGCGAGCCCGAAGAGGGCGGCGAGAATGCATCGCCCCCGCGTCCGGCCGGCATGCTGGTGGCGGTGGCCTTCGACGACCCCGACCGGCAGGCGCATGCGGTCGACGTGCTGCGCCAGCTGGGCGCCCATCATATCGAGCGGGCGCAGGGCAATATCGTCGACGGCGACTGGGCCGATTTCGATCCCGCCAGTCGGCCCGACGTCATCGCCTGACGCGACTGTCATCGCTGCGGCGCGCCCCGGCTTTCGCTTGCGGCGTTTGCCGGCACGTGGGTTTTGCCCTGTTCACTCTTGATATTGATCAACAGCCACCTGTTGTCGCTTCCCTACACTCGATGCTCGCATCGCGCCATCGGCGCCAACGAGAACGGGAGCGAGACATGGCAGGAGACGCAATCATACAAGACGGGCGAGTAGCCCTGGTGACGGGGGCGATGGGCGGGCTGGGCACCGAGCTGTGCCGTCGCCTGCATGCGGAGGGGTTCCTGGTGGCGGCGACCCACTCGCCGCACAACGCGCAGCGCGAGGCCTGGCTGGCCAGCCGGCGGGCAGAAGGCATCGAGGTACGGGCCTATGCGCTGGACGTGTCGAACGGCGATGCCTGCGACGACATCGTGCATCGCGTGCTGGGCGACCTCGGGCGCATCGACGTGCTGGTCAATAACGCCGGCATCACGCGCGACCGCAGCATGCGCAAGATGCGCCAGGAAGACTGGCATACGGTGATGGGGACCAATCTCGACAGCGTATTCAACATGAGCCGGCCGGTGCTCGAGACGATGATCGCGCGGCGCTGGGGCCGCATCGTCAATATCTCGTCGGTCAATGGCCAGCAAGGCGCTTTCGGCCAGGTCAATTACTCAGCGGCCAAGGCCGGCATCTATGGCTTTACCAGATCGCTGGCGCTGGAAGTGGCCCGCCATGGCATCACGGTCAATACGGTCTCGCCCGGCTACCTGGACACCGCCATGGTGCGCCAGGTACCGCCAGAGGTACTGCGCGACCGCATCCTGCCGCAGATTCCGGTCGGGCGGCTGGGCAAGCCGGCCGAGGTGGCGGGTCTGGTGGCTTACCTGGTATCGGACATGGCGGGTTATGTGACCGGCGCGAATATCGCGATCAATGGCGGGCAGTATATGTGCTGAATGCGAACGCGGCTGCGTCGGGTGGGGTGGCGGCGGTGAGCGCGGTGGCCGTGCAAGCGGCCACCGGGTGAGGAAGAATTGCCGGTTCAGGCCATGGCGCCCGGCGGCGCCGGCGTGAGCGCCTCGAGTGCAGTGCTGTGCAGGTGGATTTTCTCAATGGCCAGTGCAACCGGCATCGGCTGGCCGCTGGCGACGGCGCCGGCGAGCGACAGCAGGCCGCCGACGAGGCCGGTGACCTGGCCGATCACGCCGATGCGCCGGATCCTTTCCGCGGCCTCGGCGGTAAGCGCAACCAGCCGGCTCTGCGGCTGGTCCAGGCCCTGGATGACGAAGGCGGCGGCGTCGGCGTACAGGGTGTTGGCGCGCTGGCGCAACACCATTTCGTCGTCCATCAATCGGCGCATGGCGTCCTGTACATGGCCGGGCACGCCGCGGCCATCGTGGCTGCGGATTTCGCCCAGGATGCGTTCGTGCAGGCGGTCGGCGACGGTCGACAGGCCGTCCGCCAATTCGACCACGTGCTGCATGCTGGACAGGCCGCGATCGGGTCCGGCCTTGGCTTCGGCTGGCGTCGCCGGCTGGGCGGCAGTGCCGGGCGCACTCGGCCCGTGCGGCGCCGCGCCCGCATCCGCCATAGGCGGCCTGCCTTGTGAAGACTCTCGCATGACACCTCCTTAATCGCCGTCGAGTCCGTCGCGGATGGCGCGCAGGTCGCGGCCGTAGTGCGCGAGCATGCGGCGCGTTTCGTCGCTGGTCAGCCTGTTCATGTTCTCGCGCATCTTCTGGTGGCCGAGCGCGACCTTGGTGAGCCCCTGCAGCGCCAGTTCATAGCGGCGATCGATCAGCTTGTACTCGGTCGACTTGTTCAGGTAATGCACCTTGGCCAGGGTAACCAGCATGCGATCCGCGTTCCGATTCGAAAACGGTATCTCGACATCGAAAATGCCGAGCACGGTTTTCTTCTCATTCTCGTTGGTCTTGTAATACAGGCGGGTGAGCGAGATCATGGCGTCGAGCAGCACCTGCACATCCGCATCGCCGTCGCGCACCATGGTCTCGACGCTGCGATTCTGGTAGCCCGACGCGATCACCCGCGTCAGGAGCCTGGTCATCCCCGTATACGCAGCCACATGTCGCTGCTGCAAGCCCGACTCCGCATTGGCCTTCAGCCCATTGCCCAGGTCGTCGATCCGTTCCGACAAGTCATACCGTCCATCACCCGCGAGCAGGCTGAGGGTTTGCATGTACAACACGAGCGTCTTCTGGATGGCGACGAAATCGTCATACACGGCCCGCCGTCGCGCATCGTTCTCGCGCGCGATGCGCTCGGCCTGGGGCGACAGATAGGGCTGTTCCCGCTCGAACGTATCCCGGTACCGCCGCGACAATTCCGCATAGCCGCCCAGCTTGGCCGACGCATCCGCAAACTCGCGCACCTCCTGCAAGCTGACCGACCCATGCGACGCGCACCCGCCGAGCAGCACGCCCAGCCCCAACACCAGCCCGACCGCAACCCGACGCAGCATCGTGGATCTCCCAGCGGCAGCCCGAAAACCCCATTCTTCCAAACCCCCGGCACTTCACATTGCCAATTATCAATTCCCCTCACAGTCCCACCATATCACCCACGGACGACGAGGCTCGGCGTTGAATTGAATGACAACTTTTAAAGTTGTCAAATAAATCGACTCTGACCCTCATTGCCTTCATTAGTGAGAACGTTATTCAAGGAACGTCAGCCTCGATATATTCTCATCGTGAAATTACACTGCGGTGGTTGCTCAATAATGCGACGCCGACCTTCGTCGGGCGGCAACCCTGGAGTATAGAAAGAAGCCGGTTCTGTGCGACCGGGAAAGACTAGATCTTCAAGATAAATTTCTCGCACCAAGACCAGGCTGGAATCGTCGACTCGAGGCGAGAAATTAATTAGGGTCGGAGGAGAATTCAATGACAATACTCGAAAGTTGTCATTGAATTCTGCTCTGACCCTAATTGTTGGGTAATGACCCCGGTGGAACTAACAGAGGGTCACGTCGGGCATATTGAGCGGAGAGACAATCTTTCCCAATAATTCGACGCTGACCCTCGTTGGGACCGCTTAGCGGTCGCGGCGGGCGGCCGAGGCGGGGCGGGGGCCGTTGCCGCGTTTGGCGGCGGCGGGGGCGCCGGCGGATGGGGTGCGCGGTTTGCCGCCGCCACCGTTGCCGCCACCGCCGTGACCGCGTCCGCCGCCTGGACGGCCGCCGCGGTTCGCGTGGCCCGGGGCGCCGCTGCGCAGCTGGATCGGCTGCGGCTTCGCGTTCAGGTCGGGCTCGAAACCGGGGATCACGGCGCGCGGCAAGGTTTGCTTGATCAGCTTTTCGATGTCCTTCAGCATCTGGTGTTCGTCCACACAGACCAGCGACACCGCTTCGCCCGTCGCGCCCGCGCGGCCGGTACGGCCGATGCGGTGCACGTAATCTTCCGGCACGTTCGGCAGGTCGTAGTTCACCACGTGCGGCAGCTGGTCGATGTCGATCCCGCGCGCCGCGATGTCGGTCGCCACCAGCACCTGCAGGCTGCCATCCTTGAACTCCGACAGCGCCTTGGTGCGCGCCGACTGGCTCTTGTTGCCGTGGATCGCCATCGCGCCGATGCCGTCCTTGCCCAGCTGTTCCACCAGCTTGTTGGCGCCGTGCTTGGTGCGGGTGAACACCAGCACCTGGTGCCAGTTGTTCGACTTGATCAGGTGCGCCAGCATCGGGTGCTTCTTGTCGCGGTCCACCGGGTGGATTTTTTGCGCGATCACTTCCACGGTCGAATTGCGGCGCGCCACCTCGATCGAAGCCGGGTTGTCCAGCAGGCGGTCGGCCAGGGCCTTGATGTCGTCGGAGAAGGTGGCCGAGAACAGCAGGTTCTGGCGCTTCGGCGGCAGCAGGGCCAGCACCTTGCGGATGTCGTGGATGAAGCCCATGTCCAGCATGCGGTCGGCTTCGTCCAGGATCAGGATCTCGATGTTCGACAAATCCACCGTCCCCTGGCCCGCGTGGTCCAGCAGGCGGCCCGGGGTCGCCACCAGGATGTCGACGCCATGCTTGAGCAGCTTGATTTGCGGATTGATGCCCACGCCGCCGAAGATCACGGCCGAATTCAGGTTCGTATACTTGCCGTACAGGCGCACGCTTTCCTCGACCTGGGCCGCGAGCTCGCGGGTCGGCGTCAGCACCAGCGCGCGGATCACGCGCGGCGCGGTTTTATTACGCTGGGCCGCGCCCACCGCGTCGCTCGACAGGCGGTGCAGGATCGGCAGGGTGAAGCCGGCGGTCTTGCCGGTGCCGGTCTGGGCGCCGGCCAGCAGGTCGCCGCCGTTGAGCACGGCAGGAATGGCCTGGCTCTGGATCGGGGTCGGGGCGGTGTAACCTTGTTCGGTCACCGCGCGCACGATCGCGTCAGAAAGACCAAGTGAAGAGAATGACATAGATTTTTTCAGTAAAAAACGGCCCGCCGCCACAATGGCGGCAAGTCCTGGAATCGGGTTGATGCGGGCGCGCAATCAAGCGCTCGCCCGGACGCTGCCGCGCAAGGCGGGCAGTAAGGATTATAGTGAAGTTAGTTTCACTATAGAAAGTTTTTGCGCCACTACTATGTAATGCTTTGTAAGACGCCTGGCCAAAGGTAATCGGGCCACCGGCAAGCTCAGCCTGCCAGTGGCCCGACTAGCAATGAGGTCGGCCGTTATTTTACGCGAAAGGCGAAAGCAGCGGGACGAGCGCGCCGAAAACCTTCGGGCCGGCGGCAATCACGTCGCCCTTGTCCAGGTAATCCGATTCGCCATTAAATTCGCCGACGATGCCGCCCGCTTCGGTCACGAGCAGGGCGCCGGCCGCGATATCCCACACCTTGAGGCCTTTTTCGAAATAGCCGTCGATGCGGCCGGCGGCGACGTTCGCCAGTTCCAGCGCCGCCGAGCCGCCGCTGCGCACGCCGTGGCTGCGCGACGCGACCACTTCGTACATGCGCAGGTATTCGGCCAGCGCGCGCGGATCCTGGCCATGGCCGGCCGACAGCAGGGCGCGGCCGATGCGCTCGGTGCCGCGCACGCGGATGCGCTTGTCGTTCAGGTAGGCGCCGGCGCCCTTGGTCGCGGTGAACAGGTCGTTGCGGACCGGGTCGTAGACCAGGCCATTGGTGATCACGCCGCGCTGCTTGAGCGCGATCGAGATGCAGTAGTTGGGATAGCCGTGCAGGAAGTTGGTGGTGCCATCGATCGGGTCGATGATCCACACGAATTCACTCTCGTCGTTCAGGTTGCCGGATGCGCCGCTTTCTTCCGCCAGGATGGCGTGGGTCGGATAGGCCTTGAGCAGGGTTTCGACGATCGCTTGCTCCGCCGCCTGGTCGACGTCGGTGACGAAATCGTTGTGTTGCTTCTCGGAGACGACGATGCGATCGATATCGAAGGACGCACGGTTGATGACGGTGGCGGCGCGGCGGGCGGCCTTGATGGCCGTGTTGAGCATTGGGTGCATGGAGGCTTATCCGTAAAAAACGCGAACGCCCACTCACGCACCTGGCGGGCGGCGTGAACGATCAGCTATTGAAGAGTGATTAAAGAGCAGGGCAGTGCCGAACCGGCTACAATCGCGGGCTTGTTCCCGCTACCACAAAAAACCGTCCGCACTGCGCGATGGTCGCTATTGTAAATGAACCCGACCCAAACCGACACTTCTCTTTTCAAACGCCTCCCGCTTTTCGAGCGTCTCCGGTTTGTGCTGGTCGAGACCAGCCGCGCCGGCAACGTCGGCTCGGTCGCGCGGGCCATGAAGACGATGGGCTTCAGCGACCTCGTGCTGGTGGCCCCCAAATGCGCCGATCCGCTCACCGACCCGGAGGCGGTGGCCTTCGCCAGCGGCGCCATCGATGTGCTGCAGGGCGCGCGCATCGTCCCCGACATCGGGCAGGCGCTGGACGGCTGCAACTTCGCCGCCGCCGTCTCGGCCCGCCTGCGCGAATTCTCGCCGCCGGTCTGGACGCCGCGCGCCTTCGCCGCGCACGCCGGCAGCCAGGCCGAGGTGCGCGCCGCCATCGTATTCGGCAACGAGCGGGTCGGCCTGCCCAACGGGATCGTCGAGGGCTGCAACGTCCTGGTCAACATTCCCGCCGATCCCGAGTATTCGTCGCTGAACCTGTCGCAAGCCGCCCAGGTACTGGCCTACGAGGCGCGGCTGGCGGCCGTGGGCGACGGCGTCGACCAGCGCGGCGTGGGCTTTCATGGCGAGAGCGCGAGCGTGGCCCAGGTCGACGGCATGTACGCGCACCTCGAACAGGCCCTGATGGCGATCGATTTCCTCGATGCCGACAACCCGAAAAAACTGATGCCGCGCCTGAAGCGCCTGTTCGCGCGCACCGGCCTCGAGACCGAGGAAGTCAACATCCTGCGCGGCATCGCCGCTGCGATCATGAAGGCCAGGGCCCCGCGCTGAACCGGTTCGCGCCCGTCCGCGTCCGCGCATGGCGTACACTAGGGACATGGCGACTCTCCTCCGACCTTCTCGCAGGACCTTCCTGGCCGTCGGCGGCCTGGCCGCGCTGGCCCTGGGCGCCGGTGGCGCCTGGTATCGCGCCACGCGCATCGATGCAACACACCGTTTTGCCCTCGACGGCGAGGCGCGCGCGGCCCTGCACGCGATCGCGCCGGCCATCCTCGACGGCGCCCTGGCCCACGACCCGGGCCGCCGCGAGCGCCAGCTGGCGAGCGCCATCGACGCCGTCGAAGCGGCCATCCGCGGCCTGCCGCAAGCCACGCAACACGAGGTGCAAGACCTGTTCGGCCTGCTCGCATTGCGTCCCGCGCGCCGCCTGCTCACCGGCGTGCCCACTGGCTGGGAAAGCGCCGACATCCGGCAGGTCAGCGCCTTCCTGCAGGCGTGGCGCGTGCACCGCCTCGAGCTGATGAGAAGCGCCTACGGCGCCCTGCACGACCTGGTGCTGGGGGCCTGGTATGCCCAGCCGGCCAGCTGGGATGCGATCGGCTATCCCGGTCCCCCAAGGGGGCTGGCATGACGGCGCGCATCCCGGACCCGATCGAAGCCGGCTTGCAACGCGGCTGGCGCGTGATCGACGCTTCCCGGCTCGAGCACGATCGCACCCTGGAGGCCGACGTCGTCATCGTCGGCAGCGGCGCCGGCGGCGGCATCAGCGCCGAGATCCTGGCCAGGTCGGGCCTGTCGGTGATCGTGGTCGAAGAAGGGCCCCTGAAATCCTCGCGCGATTTCAGGATGCGCGAGGCCGACGCCTATCCCGCGCTGTACCAGGAATCGGCGGCGCGCAAGACGCATGACAAGGCCATCAACATCCTGCAGGGCCGCGCGGTGGGCGGCTCGACCACGGTCAACTGGACCTCGAGCTTTCGCGCGCCCGAATCGACCCTGGCCTGGTGGCGCCGCCACCATGCCCTGTCCCTGGCCACGCCGGACGAACTGGCGCCCTGGTTCGCCATGGCCGAGCGCCGCACCGGCGTGGTCGACTGGCTGGTCGACCCGAACCAGAACAACGACGCCCTGCGGCGCGGCGCGGCCAGGCTCGGCATCCCGACCGCCGCCATCCGCCGCAATGTGCAGGGCTGCTGGAATCTCGGCTATTGCGGCATGGGCTGCCCGACCAATGCCAAGCAGTCGATGCTGGTGACGACCATCCCCGCGGCGCTGGACCATGGCGCCACGCTCGTCACGCGCGCCCGCGCCGAGCGCCTGGTACTGCGCGGCCAGCAGGTCGAGGAAGTCGTCTGCCGCGCGCTCGACGGGGCCGGCGTGCTGCCGAGCGGCCGCCTGCTGCGCCTGCGCGCGCGGCACGTCGTGGTGGCGGGCGGCGCCATCAACACGCCTGCGCTGCTGCTGCGCTCCGACGCGCCCGATCCCAGCGGCCAGCTCGGCAAGCGCACCTTCCTGCATCCGACGGTGATCTCGGCCGCCTTCTACGAAAAGCGGATCGAAGGTTGGTCCGGCGCGCCGCAAAGCATCTATTCCGACCATTTCCTGGCGACCGACCCGATCGACGGCCCGATCGGCTACAAGCTCGAGACGCCGCCGCTGCACCCGCTGCTGCTGGCAACCACCATGAGCGGCTTCGGCGAGCAGCACGCGACGGCGATGCGCGACTTCGCCCACCTGGGCGGCATGATCGCGCTGCTGCGCGACGGCTTCCATGAAGACTCGCCGGGCGGCGTGGTGCGCCTGCGCGGCGACGGCATGGGCGAACTCGATTACCCGCTGAACGACTACCTGTGGGACGGCGCGCGCCGCGCCTTGCTTTCGATGGCCGAGATCCAGTTCGCGGCCGGCGCGCGCACCGTCCAGCCGGCGCACGAGAAGGCCGGGCGCTACCGTTCCTGGGCCGAGGCGCGGCGCGAGATCGCGGCCTTGCCGCAGCGCGCCCACGTCACGCGCGTGGTCTCGGCCCACGTGATGGGCGGCTGCGCCATGGGCGGCGACGAGCGCCGCGGCGTGGTCGATCCCGCCGGGCGCTACCGGGGCCTGGCCAATCTCTCGGTGCACGACGGCTCGCTGTTCCCGACCTCGCTCGGGGCCAATCCGCAACTGACGATCTACGCCATCACGGCGCGCCTGGCCAGCGGCCTGGCCTCGCACCTGACCGGCCGCCCGGCGGCGGCGCTGGCATGAGTTCGCGCAATCTGCTGCGGCTGATCCTGCTGGTGCAGGCGCTGGCGGCGCTCGGCATCGGCGCCGCCGCCATGGCGTGGCGCGATTTCTCGTGGTGGCAGGCGGCCGCGCTGGGGCTGGGCAGCGTGGCGCTGGTGCGGCTCCTGATCAACGCCAACAACTTCCTGATGGCGGCGCGCAGCGCCAGCCCGACGCCGCCCGCATTCCAGATCGCGCCGGCCCGGGCCCTGCGCATGGTCTGGGACGAGTTCCGCACCAGCATGCTGACGACCTCATGGCACATGCCGCGCGCGCGGGCCCGTACCCGCATCCATCCAGGCTCGCGGCATCTGCCGGTGCTGCTCCTGCACGGCTATGGCTGCAACAGCGGCTACTGGGCCAGCCTGGCGCCGCTGCTGGACGCGGCCCGGATCAGCCACGCCACGCTCGACCTGGAGCCGCTGACCGGCGACATCGACGGCTATGCCGGGCGCATCGAGGGCGCCGCCCGCCAGTTGCGGGAACAGACCGGCGCGCAGCAGCTGGTCGTCGTCGCCCACAGCATGGGTGGACTGGCGGCGCGCGCCTGGATGCGCGTCCATGGCGCGCAGCAGGTGGCGCGCCTGGTCACGCTCGGCACGCCGCACCATGGCACCTGCCTGGCCGCGTTCGGGATCGGCATCAATGCCGGGCAGATGCGGCGCATGGGCGTGGCCGGCCCCGAGTGCGCCTGGCTGGGCGCCCTGGCGGGCGGCGAAGACATGGGCGTGCGCGCCCGCATCACGTCGATCTACAGCCACCACGACAACATCATCGCGCCGCAGACATCGAGCGAATTGCCGGGTGCGCGCAACCTCGCTTTCGCAGGCGTGGGTCATGTGGCGCTCGGCCACGACCGGCGCGTGCTGGCGGCCGTGCTGGACGAGGTCGATGCACTGCGCGCTGCGCCGTCCAGCGGCCGCGGCGCGGCTGTCGCAATGCAGCATCATTAAGACGCGCGTCGGCGCCTCACGCACGCGCATCCGCGTGGTAAAGTGGTGTCAACATTGCATTCCCCGGAGCAGTATCGTGGCCCGTATCCTCATCATCGAAGACAACCCGGCAAACATCGAGCTGATGTCGTTCCTGCTCGGCGCCTATGGCCATACGCCGCTTTCCGCCGCCGACGGCCCGCGCGGCGTGGCCGCTGCGCGCAGCGAGCGGCCCGACCTGGTCGCCTGCGACGTCAACCTGCCCGGCATGGACGGCTTCGCGGTACTGGCCGCGCTGAAAGGCGAGCCGTCGCTGTCCGGCGTGCCGGTCCTGGCCGTGACCGCGCTGGCGATGGCGGGCGACCGCGAAAAAGTGCTGGCGGCCGGCTTCGACGGCTACATCAGCAAGCCGATCGAGCCCGAGAGCTTCGTCGCCGAACTCGAAGCTTTCCTGGCCTCGGCCCCGGCCGCAGCCGCGGCGCCGGTCCCTGCGGCCCGGCCGGCCCCGGCGGCCCAGCCGGTCCCGGTCCCGGCGCAGGGGCCGACCCCCGTGGCGCGCACGCTGCTGCTGGTCGACGACGACCGCTTCATGCTGGGCGTGCTGAACGACATGCTGGTCGGCCAGCCCTACCGGGTGCTCAGCGCCTGCTCGGGAGAAGAAGCGCTCGATGTGCTCGACCACGAAGCGGTCGAGGTGATCCTGTGCGACCAGGCCATGCCCGGCATGCGCGGCACCGAGGTGCTGGCGCGCGCCGCCGAACGCTATCCCAAGACCGTGCGGCTGATGCTGTCGGGCCAGCCCGACCTCTCCGAGATCGAGGCGGCGATCGCCAGCGGCGTGGCCGACGACCACTACGTCAAGCCGCTCGGCGCGCGCAGCCTGCGCGAACGGATCGACGAGGCCTTCCGCCTGCAGAGCCAGCGCGCCGCCGCATAAGCGGGCGAGGGCGGGCCGATCGAAAGATTCATCGAACGACCGTTCGATGTTATCCTTGCGGGAATGCACTATTAACTTCGGCCTACATGCAACAAAAAGCCCCGCGCCGCACCCGCGAACGCATCCTCGAGCTCTCGCTCAGGCTGTTCAACGAGTTCGGCGAGCCCAATATCACGACGACCGTCATTGCCGAGGAGATGAATATCTCGCCCGGCAATCTGTACTACCATTTCCGCAACAAGGATGACATCGTCAATTCGATCTTCGTCCAGTTCGAGGCGGAGATCGAGCGCGTCCTGTCGGTGCCGGCTGGGCGCCGCTCGAACATGGAAGACGTGTGGCTGTACCTGCACCATATGTTCAAGCTGATCTGGCGCTACCGCTTCTTCTACCGCGACCTGAACGACCTGCTGTCGCGCAACCGCAAGCTCGAACTGCACTTCAAGGCCATCCACGCCCACAAGATCAAGGTCGCGCGCCAGTTGTGCGAAGACTTGCGCAGCGAAGGTTCGCTCGAGGCGTCCGACCAGCAGATCGGCGCCATGGCGACCAATATGGTGGTGGTGGCGACCTACTGGCTGTCGTTCGAATACGTGCGCAACCCGCGCAAGTACAGCGAGCAGCAGGCCATCGCCGACGCGCTGGCGCGCGGCTGCTACCAGGTGCTGTCGATGGTCGGCCCCTACCTGCGCGGCGAGACCCGGGTGCTGTTCGAGAAGCTGTCCGACGACTATCTCCAAAAACTGTCGGCCGACGCCAAGCCGGGCGCCGACTTCTTCTGAGGTTCTATCGATGAAAACGCTGGCCGTCTATTGCGGCGCCGCGCATGGCGCCAACCCGATCTACGCCGAGGCCGCGCGCGGCCTTGCGCGCGCCATGGTCGAGCACAATATCTCCCTGGTCTACGGCGGCGGCAAGGTCGGCCTGATGGGCGTGATCGCCGACGAGGTGCTGCGCCTCGGCGGCGAAGCGACCGGCGTGATCCCGCGCGCCCTGGTCGAGCGCGAAGTCGGCCACGCCGGCCTGACCCGCCTGTTCGTGGTCAAGGACATGCACGAACGCAAGGCCATGATGTCGGACCTGTCGGAAGGCTTCATCGCCATGCCGGGCGGGATGGGTACCCTGGAAGAACTGTTCGAGATGGTGACCTGGGCCCAGTTGGGCATCCACGCCAAGCCGATCGGCCTGCTCAACGTGAACGGCTTCTACGACGGCCTGCGCAGCTTTGTGCACCACCAGGTCGAAGAAGGCTTTGTGCGGCCCGAGCACGAAGGTTTGATAATGGCCGAGAGCGACCCCGAGGCGCTGGTCCGGCGCCTGCGCGCGGCAGCGCCGGCGCCCGCGGTTCAGGCAGCGGTCGAAGCCGACGCCGAAGCCAGGCAATTGCGCGGCTAGGGTGGACGGCTCCTGATGCGGTGCACTGGACCGAACCGCTCTACGCGGTGCGGGGCGGCGTCGGATCATCCGGTGCGCGGGCGCAGCCGATAAGGATCCCCGTTGTTCACGCCGCCTCGATCCGGTCGCGCCCCGCCTCCTTGGCCCGGTACAGCGCCTTGTCGGCGCGGCGGATCGCCTCGGTGAACGGTTCGCCGATCCGCCTTTCGGCCAGGCCGGCCGAAAAGCTGATGCGCCGCTCGGGGTCGAGCCCCTCGACGCGCAGGGCGTGCACGTGGCCGGCCATGCGCTCGAGGACCTCGCGCGCGTCCTGCGGCGCCGCGTCCGGCAACAGCAGCAGGAATTCTTCGCCGCCCCAGCGCGCCAGGGTGTCGTTCGCGCGCAGCGCGCCACGGGCGGCGGCGGCGAATGCGCGCAGCACGGCGTCGCCCAGCGCGTGGCCGTGGCGGTCGTTGACCTGCTTGAAGAAATCGATGTCGAGCAGGGCCACGCAACTGCCGCCGCCGGCGCCCTGGCGCCGCTCCTCGGCGCTCAACAGCTCGTTCATGTGGCGGCGGTTGGCCAGGGCGGTCAGTTCGTCGACCGTGGCCAGGGTGCGGATCGTCTCCAGCGCCCTTTCCAGTTCTTCCTTCTTGCGCTTCATGCGCCGGCGCAGCTTGGTCATCTCGCTCGACAGCAGGGCGGTCGAGAGCAGGGTCGCCGACAGGTAGCCGAAATTCATGGCCTCGATCTCGGGCGGATGGCGCAGCGGATCCAGCGCCTGCAACCACCACATGACGGCGCCCATGCCGGCCAGCGCGGTGGCCGACACGATCATCGTCTGGCGCGGGCGCAGGGCGATGGCGCAGAAGGCGACGATCACCAGCGTCATCGCCAGCAGCGCGGCGCGCATCGGGCCCGCGATCGCGTACGAGGCCATGCCGCAGCCGATCGCGAACAGCGACTGCAGCATGGCCAGCGCGCCGGGCGCGAGGCCCAGGACCGCGCTGAAGCGGATCAGCAGATAGAAGACCAGGGTGCCGGCGGCCGCGGCGCCGCCCAGCGCCATGGCCGGTGCGCGCGGCGCGTGGCCCCAGGCGACCTGGCAGGCCAGCAGCAGCATGCCGGCCAGGTACAGCAGCGCGGTGGCGATCCAGTAGTGCAGCATGCGCCGCAGCACCGGCTCGGTCCCTAGCAGGGCGCGGGTCGTGTCGCGCACCGGCTTCATGCGCGGTCCTCGCGGCTGGCGGCCAGCAGGCGCGCCACTTCATCCGCCGGCAGCGGACGGCTGAACAGGTAGCCTTGCATCTCGTCGCAGTCGTTGGCGCGTAAAAAATCGCGCTGCTGCTCGGTTTCGACGCCCTCGGCGATCACCCGCAGGTTGAGTTTGTGGCCCAGCGAGATCACGGCCAGCGCGATCGCCTGGTCGTCGGCGGAGTCGGCCAGGTCGGCCACGAACGACTTGTCGATCTTGAGGCGGCTGATCGGGAACGACTTGAGCGCCGACAGGCTCGAGTAGCCGGTCCCGAAATCGTCGATCGAGAGCGACACGCCCATCGCCTTCAGCGCGCGCATCTTGTCGACCGAGCGGCCCAGGTCGCGCATGATCAGGCTTTCGGTCACCTCGAGCTCGAGCCCCTCGGGCGGCAGGCCGCTGGCGCCCAGGGCGTCGGCGATGCGCTCGACCAGGCGCTTGTCCTCGAACTGGCGCGCCGATACATTCACCGACATGCTGACCGGCGCCAGGCCGGCGGCGCGCCAGGCGGCGGCCTGGACGCAGGCGGTGCGCAGCACCCATTCGCCGATCGGGACGATCAGGCCGCTCTCCTCGGCCAGGCCGATGAAGCGATCGGGCGAGACCAGCCCCTGTTCGGGATGGCGCCAGCGGATCAGCGCCTCGACCCCGAACAGGCGCCCGGAACGCAGGTCGACCTTCGGCTGGTACAGCAGCTCGAACTGGCACGCCTGGCCGTCCACGCAGCTGTCCAAGGCTGCGCGCAACCCCTCCAGCAGCACGAGTTTCTCGTCGATGCTGGCGTTCATCTCGCTGGCGTAGAACTGGACGTTGTCGTTGCCCAGCTCCTTGGCGCGGTACATGGCGACGTCGGCGTGCATCATGAGCGCGTTGGCGTCGGCCCCGTCGCGCGGATAGAAGGTCGCGCCGATGCTGCAGCTGACCTGCACCTCCTGGCCCTCGACCAGCACCGGCTCGGTGACCGCCTGGCGCACCCGCTCCAGCAGCGGCGCGACGGTTGCGGGTTCGCCTGCCAGCGCGGGCAGCAGAATGACGAACTCGTCGCCGCCGAAGCGCGCCAGCGTGTCGTTCGCGCGCAGGCAGCGCGCCATGCGCTCGCCTACCACCTTCAGCAGCGCGTCCCCGGCATTGTGGCCGAGGGCGTCGTTGACCAGCTTGAAGCCGTCGAGGTCGATGAAAGCCAGCCCGACCGAGCGGCCGTCGGCGGCGGCGGCCTCGATCGCCTGGCCCAGGCGCTCGCGCAGCAGGCTGCGGTTGGGCAGGCCGGTCAGGTCGTCATGGTGGGCCAGGTGGCGGATGCGCTGCTCGGCCAGCTTTCTTTCGGTGATGTCGCGCACGATCACCACCACGCCACCCTCGACCGCGACCGCCAGCCGGTGCAGCCAGCGCTCGCCCAGCGGCAGCGCGCGCGCCAGCCACTCGGCCTCGCGCGCGGCGCCGTCCAGCGCCACCGCGGCCAGGTCGTCGAAGATGCCGGCGCTGAAGGCCGCGGGCAGCATCCTCGACATGCGCTGCTCCGCCAGCTGCTCCTTGCGCAGGCCGGTGAGCTGTTCGGCGCGGCTATTGGTGGTGACGATGATGAAGTCGGTGACGGCGCCCCGCCTGTCGCTGAGGCTGCGCAGGACGAAGAAGGCGTCCGGGCTGGCCTCCGAGGCGGCGGCATAGGTTGCCTGGGCCAGCCGCTCGCGCCGGCGCGCCTTGGCCAGCTGCCAGGACCAGGCGCTGACCAGGATCACGACCGCCACCAGCAGCGCGCTGCCGGCGCTCGCGCCCAGCAGCCAGGCGCGCCGCTGCTGGCGAAACCCGGCCATCTGCTCGGTGTCGGACAGGCCGGCCACCGCCACCAGCGGGAAGCCGCCCAGCGGCCGGCTGCTGGTGTAGCGGGTCTCGCCGTCGACGCGGCAGGCGCGCAGGTTCACCATGTCGGTGGCGCCCGGCGCATAGGTCTGCCCCCAGGACACCTGATCGCCGATGCGCAGCGCGCGCACCACGCCGTCGGTGCCGACCAGGCCGAGCAGGCCGCGTTCGCCCTGGCGCGAGCGTTCGTAGGAACTGGTGAAATAGGCCGGGTCGACCGCGACCACCGCCACCCCGGCGAAGCGGCCGGCGGCATCGTCGATGCGGCGCGTGAAGTGCAGGTGCGGTTCCGCGGCGCCGGGATAAACGATGGCCTGGCTCACATACGGCAAGTCGTGCCGCACGTGGCGGTGGAACTCGAAATAGCTGGCGCCGGACAGGTCGCGCGGGCCCTTGTCGGGATTGCTGGCCACCACCCGTCCATGGTTGTCGGTGATCTCGACCTGGAAGACCAGGCCTGGCGGCAGCAGGCCCTTGGCGGCCAGCGCCGGCAGGGCGCCGGCTGCGCCGTTCTGTTCGACCGCGTATTTCAGCACGCGCAGGCTCTGGTCGATGTTGCTCAGGCTGCGCGCCATCTGCGCCTCATAGGTGTCGAGCAGCTCATGGGTGGCGTCGCGCGCGGCCTGGACCGCGGCGCGGCGCTCGGCCTCGATCGCCTGCAAGGTGCCGAACCAGATGGCGCCGAGCAGGAATGCGGCGAACAGCGGCAGCGAGATATGGGTCTCGAGCGCCAGCAGGAGCCAGCGCGCGGGCGCGCGGCGGCGTGCCCGCGGCCGTGCGGCGGCCGGCGAAGGCGGCGTGGCTGGCGTGGCGGGAGAGGCGAGCATGTTCATCGCGATCTCATGGCAGCGCCAGCACCGCGCGCACCGAGGCGTCCAGCGCATCGCGGTCGATATAGCCGATCATCGACGGATTCGCGGCCACCAGGCGGCGTACGCCGGCGTCGCCATCGGCTTCGCGCGGCGGCTGGCCGCGGCCGGTGAACACCATCTTCGACCAGTGGGCCTTGAGCAGGGCCGGGCTCTTGCCGGTGAGTTCGCGGTAGAAGCTGTCGCGCTGGGGCGCGCCGAGCTGCTGGTCGACGGCGACCGCCGGGGCGCCGTCCGGGAAGCGGCTGGCATGGCCGAGGAAGATCGCGGCCACCTGGTCGGCGCTGATCGCCGCCACCGTGCTGCGGCTGGAGACCACCACCACCAGTTCGGCGCAGGCGTCGGCGGCGGCGATGCCGAGGACGCAGGCGGCCAGCAGGCGGCGCAAGGAAGGCCGGAAAAGCGATAGCGCGCGCATCAGAACACGAAGTCCAGGGCCACGCTGGCGACGTGCACCGCGTGGTCGCGGCGAAAGTCGGGCTGGTCGTTGATCAGCGCGCCGCGCGTGCCGTCGCGCGGACGCACCCGCTCGAGCTGCAGCTTGAGCGCGATATTGGCCGCCGCATCCCAGCGCAGGCCGGCGCTCCAGGTGGACTGTACCGGAATCGTGGCGAGCAGGCCGTTGATGCCGGCGTTGACCTGGCCGGCGACCGCGGCCAGCGGCGGCGGCAGGCCGTCCAGCGGCAGGCCCGGATCGCGGGTCGGGACGTCGGCGCGCACCTGGGCATAGCCGAGGTAGGGCGTGAACGCGCCGCGGCGCAGGCCGACGCCCACGTAGGCCGAGGTGCCGCCGCCCAGCAGGGAATCGGTACGGGTGCGGCCGCATTCGGCGCTCACGAACCAGGCGCCCGGGTCGATGCCCATGCCGGCGCTGACCATCGAGACGCGCTTGTCGCGGATCGCATAGCGCCCGGCCAGCGCGTTCCCGGCCGGCCCGAAGGCGGGCAGGATCGCGAACAGTTCTTCGCCGATGGCGGTGTTCAGGCGCGCGCCGGCGGCCGACAGCCGGGCGCTGAAGGCGCCGCGCTCGATGCTGTGCGACAGGCCGACGATATTGTCGGCCTTGATCCGCAGCCCGTTGTGCAGGTCCTGGTCGGTGCGGCCGGCGAACGCCTGGGTGGCGTGCTGCACCGGGCCCGTATGCCAGCGCCAGGTGGCGTCCAGGCCGTCGCTGCTGGAGATCGGCAGCGAGCCATACACCTCGACCGGCGTGCGCACCCAGGGGATCGTGTAGCCGACCTTGCGCGATTCGGCGCCCAGGAATACCGGCAGCGCGATGCGCCCGGCGCGCACGGCGATGTCGGGCGTGAGCTGGTATTTGACGTTGGCCCATTCGAGCTGCGGCCGGTAGCTGCCGTCGACCCGCTGTTCGCTGACCACCTGCAGCACGCCCGACCAGGCGCCGCGATGCAGGTCGAGCTGGGCGCCGAGGCGGCTGTCGACGTCGGGACTCCAGGCCCGCGTATGGCCGGCGCCGTCGGCGCGCAGCACCGAGGCGGTGAAGTCGGCGCTGCGCGAACTCGCATACACCGCGCCCAGCGTGCCGAAGCCGGACAGCTTCCACGCGGGCGCGGCCGCTTCGCCGGGCGCCGCGCCGGCGTTGGCGCACAAGGGCAGGCAAGCGAGCGCGCACGTGGCAAGGGCGACGGGCAGGCGCCCGGGAATAGATTGCTGGACCATGTGATGTGGAGTGGAGGCCGCGAGGCCAGGGAAACGTCGGGATGACGGCAATTCCGAGTGTGGAGACTGTATCGGAGCTGATACGCGAAGTCGAGTGACTGACGGTAAGAAATTTTCTAGAACGAAACGTTCGTTGTTGCAATGCAACGAGAGCGGCAGTAGCACCGGGGGCAGGCAGAACAGCCGGGCGAGCCGATTCAGGATAGGATGACGGGATGGCATGACTGTCGCGGGCCGCGACGATGTTTACAAAGGATGCGAATGAAACGTTCAGCTTTATCGATTGTTGTCGCCATCATGGGCGCGGCCGGCCCCGCGCTGGCCGCCGACCCGGCATTCTGCAGCGCGATGTGCGCTGCCGAACAGCGCGAATGCCGGGCCGGCGCCCAGGCGACGCCGCTGGAAGACCGGTTCGCTGCCGCCACCGTCGAGCAGCGCAATCCGCTCGCGCGCACGGTCCAGGGCGCCGTGCCCGGCCAGGCGACCCGCGCGCTCGATGCCGCGGGCGACAACGGGCGCCGGATGGCGCGGCTCGATGCCTGCGACGGCGCGCTGCAGCGCTGCACGCGCAGCTGCGCGGCCGAGCCCGACCTTGGCGACAGCGTCCGCTCGCGCCAGCCAGCGCAGCAGGAGACCGCGCCGCGCTCGCGCTAGTCGGCGCCCCAGAGGCGCTCGCCAGACAGGTCGAGCCAGGTGAGGTAGAGGCGCACGTCGAATTCGAGCTGGTGATACTCGGGCTCCATCCAGCAGCACAGCTTGTAGAAGGCCTTGTCGTGTTCCTTCTCCTTGAGGTGGGCCAGCTCGTGCACGGCGATCATGCGCAGGAAGGGCAGTGGCGCGTCGCGGAACAGGCTGGCGATGCGGATCTCGTGCTTGGCCTTCAGGCGTGAACCCTGGACCCGCGAGATGGCCGTGTGCAGGCCGAGCGCGTGCTGGATCACCTGGATCTTGCTGTCGAAGGCGACCTTCGACACGGGCGCGGCCTGGCGCAGGTAGTCGTCCTTCAGGTCTTGTATATAGTCGTACAGCGCACGGTCGGTGCGGATGCCGTGCGGCTCGGGATAGCGGCGGCGCAACGTGTCGCCAAGCCGGTTCTGTTCGATCAGTTGGCCGACCTGGGCGCGCAGCGGTTCCGGGTAGGCGGTCAGGTATTTCAGGGTAGGCATAAGCCCGGCAATGTACCACAGGGGCGGACCCGCCGCGCGGCCGCCGCGGCGCCGCCCCAGGCGGACACCTCAGCCGTCGGTTTCTCCCTGGCGGTTGCCTTTCTGGGCGGCGGCGGCCGCCGCTGCCGCCGCCGCGCGCTGGGCCGATTGGCGGCTTTCGCCGCCCTTGCGGCCGATGTCGGCCATGTGGGCCCGGTTGCGGCTCACGGCTTCGCCGCCTTTCTGGCCGGCGCGGCGCGCTTCTTCGGAATCGAATTCGTGCGCCGTGCCTTTCTGGTGGGCGGCCTGTCCGCCCTTGCTGGCGATTTCACGCTGCTGGTTCTGGTCCATCGCCGCAAAGCCGCGCTTGGCGGGCGGCCCGCTCTTCTGGGCATTGCCCTGACTGCTGCTCTTTCCGCCGTTCTCCTTGCTGGTCGCCATGTCGATCTCCTTGTGCCCTTGGGGCTGTCGGTTGTAGAGGCCGTACGCTATGCATGAACGCACTTGTAGCCATCTCAGGCTGCGCTCTCGCGTTTAGAGAAACGTGGTGAGCGTTAGTTCCGCCCTGTTTGGCGGCGCCGCGCGGGCACGGTCAGCCCGGACGTTTCGCAGCCACCGGCGCCAGCGCGGCCGCGTGGCCGAGGCCGGTCTGGGCCTCGGCCGTCACGCCCATCAGGCCTTGCTGGTAGTTGCGCAGGTGTTCGCCCAGCGGCTGCCAGCCGCGCATCGCGGTGGGGACGAACTGGAGCGGATCGGTGCAGGCCGCAAGCTGGCGGCCGGTGTCGAAGGCGGTCTCGACGACGTGGCGCGCCATTCGCAGGTGCAGTTCGGAGAAGCGCGCGAGCAGCTCGCAGCTGCGTTGCGACAGCGCCGCGATGGCGCCGAGCTGGGCATCGAGCTGGGCATCGAGCTGGGCCCGCAGCGCCGGTACGGCGGCGGGGATCTCTGGGAAGGAAAGCATGGCACGCTCCATGGACGGCAGGGCGGGGCCCCGGCTTTGTACGACCATGGAGGAGTGCTGAAGTTCTCGGTGCTAGGCGTCCGCCACTTTCAGCACCAGCTTGCCCAGGTTGCGGCCTTCGAACAGCATCAGCAGCGCCTGCGGGAACTGCTCGAAGCCCTCGACCACGTATTCGTGGCTCTGGATCGCGCCGGCCTTGAGCCACTCGCCGAGCTGGGCCACGGCCTCGGGATAGCGCGCCGCGTAGTCGAACACGATCATGCCTTCCATGCGCGCGCGGTTGACCAGCAGCGACAGGTAGTTGGCCGGCCCCTTGACCGGCTCGGTCGCGTTGTACTGCGAGATCGCGCCGCAGATCACGATGCGCGCTTTCATGTTGATGCGGGCGAGGACGGCGTCGAGGATCTCGCCGCCGACATTGTCGAAATAGACGTCGACGCCCTGCGGGCAATGCTGCTTGAGCGCGGCGCCGAGATTGCCGGCCTTGTAGTCGATGCAGGCGTCGAAGCCGAGGCGGTCGACGACGAAGGCGCATTTCTCGGCGCCGCCGGCGATGCCGACCACGCGGCAGCCCATTTGCCTGGCCACCTGGCCCACGGTCATCCCCACCGCGCCGGCCGCGCCCGACACCACCACCGTGTCGCCGGCCTTGGCCTGGCCCACTTCGCGCAGGCCGAAATAGGCCGTCATGCCGGGCATGCCCAGCAGGTTCAGCCAGGCGGTGAGGTGGCCGACACCGGGATCGATCCTGGCCAGGTTGGCGGTCTTGTCGTCGGCCGGGCCGGACCAGTAGCGCTGGATGCCGGTGCCGCCCATCACGTGGTCGCCTACCGCGAAGCGCGGCGAGCGCGACGCCACCACCACGCCCACCCCGCCGGCGCGCATGACTTCGCCGATCGCCACCGGGCGGATATACGATTTGCCCTCGTTCATCCAGCCGCGCATGGCCGGATCGAGCGACAGGTACAGGACCTTGACCACGACCTCGCCGTCGCCCGGCTCGGGCACGGCCTGTTCGTGGAACTGCCAGTCTTCGCGCTTGGGCAGCCCGACCGGGCGTGCGGCGAGCAGGAATTGCTGGTTTGGCGGAAAAGCATTGGTCATCGCGGTCTCCATGATCGGGTTGATCGGCAAGTCTATACCGGCCCGCAGCCCGGCAGTCGCCGCGCATGCGACAATAGCGGGTTTTCATCCTCCAGCACACACAAGCGCGCGCAATAATGGCTCTCAAAGCGACCATCTACAAGGCCGACCTGTCGATCGCCGACATGGACCGGAACTACTACCAGGAACACAGCCTCACCATCGCCCGGCATCCGTCCGAGACCGACGAGCGCGTGATGATCCGGCTGCTGGCCTTCGCCCTGCATGCCGACCCCGCGCTGGCCTATGGCAAGGACTTGTTCGACGTCGACGAGCCCGCGCTGTGGCTGAAGGACCTGACCGGCGCGATCCAGTTGTGGATCGAGGTCGGCCAGCCGGACGAGAAGCGCCTGCTGAAGGCCGCCGGCCGCGCCGGGAAGGTGGTGGTGTACAGCTATAGCGCGACCAGCAGCATCTGGTTCAAGGGCCTGGCGAACAAGATCGAGCGCGCCAGGAACGTCAGCGTGGTCAACATCCCGGCAGGGATCAGCGCCCAGCTGGAAAAGATGGCGCAGCGCTCGATGCAGCTGCAGTGCACGATCCAGGACGGCCAGGTGTGGCTGACCGACGGCGCGGACACGGTGCAGGTCGAGCGCGAAGCGCTGCGCGGCGCCGTATAGGGAAGGCCGCGCTCCTCGCCATCCGTCAGTTCGGGGCGCCGCCCAGCCGGCGCACCTCGCCCGAACCGGCCACCGAACGGCGCAGCTTCGGATCGCCATAGTACTTGACGTCGCCCGAGCCGGCGATCGACGTGCTCAGCTCGTTCTTGGCCCACACGGTCACGTCGCCCGAACCGGCGACGCGCACGCTGGCGCTGTCGGCCGCGACCTTGCCAAGGTCGACATTGCCCGACCCCCCGATCGACACCGACACGTCGCGCGCCGTGCCGCCATTGGCGCGGAAATCGCCGCTGCCGCCAACGCTGATCGAGACGCGTTCGGTATCCAGGCTCGCGATCCGGATCTTGCCCGATCCGCCCAGGTTGAAGCGCAGGCTCGGCGCGCGCAGCGCTTCGGCATCGATGGTGCCCGAACCGCCCAGCGACAGGCGCTCGATCTGGCGCGCGTTGACCACGATCTTCATGGTGCGCGCGCGCAGGTTCATATTGCGCTTGGTCGGGCGGATGCGCAGCACGCCGTCGTCGACCTCGGTCTCGATCAGGCGCTGCAGGTTGTCGTCGGTCTCGATCGTGATGCCTTCGGTATTGCCCATGCGCAGCTCCAACTGGGCGGGCAGCTCGAGCGCGATGCCGGTGAAGCGCTCGACCTGGCGCGTCTGGCGCGTCACGCTGCCGCTGCCTTCGACCTTCTCGCCGCCGAAGGGCCAGGCCATGACGGGTGTGGGCGCGGCGGCGCAGGCGAGGGTGGCGGCCAGCAGCAGGGTGCGTACGGCGAACGATGGCTTGAAGGCTGGGATGTTCATGGGAAGGTCTCCGCGAGATCGTTTGAATTGCCTCCATCCTAGCCAGATGGGCGGCTGCGCCCGGGCCGTTTGCGACGAATTGCACGCTGCCGGGAATGAAATGCATGAGCACGCGACCGGCCGCGCCGACGCGCGCGTCCACAATGCACTAGAATCGTGCGTTTTTTGGTAAGGACTGGCAGATGAACCTGATTTTCCTGGCGGCGGCGTTCTGCATCGGCATCGCGATGTCGGCGCAGGCCGCGGTGAACAGCCAGCTGGCCCACTCGATCGGCGCCAACTCGATCATGGCGGCGCTGGTCTCCTTCAGCTGCGGCACGGTGGCGCTGCTGACGATGGCGCTGGCCAAGGGCGGCGTGTCGGGCCTGGGCGCGACCCTGGCGGCCTTGCCGTCGCAGCCGGCCTGGAAATTCCTGGGCGGTTTCATGGGCGCGGCCTTCGTGCTCGGCACGGTGTTCCTGGCGCCGCGCATCGGCCTCCTGACCCTGGTGGTGCTGGTGATCGCCGGTCAGCTGCTCAGCTCGATGGCGATCGACCATTTTGGCCTGATCAATATGGCGAAACGCGAGGTGTCGCCGGTACGCCTGACCGGCGCGCTGGTCGTGGCCGCAGGCGTGACGATCACCGTGTTCGGCGACCGGATTGTTGCGAGTTTGTCACGCTGACGATATTTTTACTCTGGTGCAACATTCCAGTTCTATAATGACCGGAACTCGTCTTTTCATGCGCACCAGATGGAATACCACCAGTCCTCGCAGATCCCGACTCTCTCCTACATCGAAAACGAAGACCACCCGGTGTTCGAGACCCTGGTGCAGCAAATCCTGCACCTGCTCAATTCGAAGCTGGTGTTCTCGGACATCATCATCCACCAGAACAGCCCTTTGATGCTGCGCCAGCCGAAAGGCCTGGTGGCGGTCACCGATTCGCCGATCACGAAGGAAGAGCTGGAAGAATTCTTCGACGTGATCGAGCCGAACTGGCCGCAGCGCATCGCCTCGCGCGCCTTCGACCGCTCGATCGACCTGCACACGGCGCGCATCCGCGCCAACTGCTTCCGCTTCCAGGGCGGCAAGCGCATCGGCTGCGTGATCCGCCGCTTCCCGAAGGAGCCGATCGCCCTGGCCGACCTGGGCCTGTGGGATGACGAGCGCGAGTTCGCCCGGCTGACCAGCGGGCTGGTGCTGATCATCGGCGACACCTGCCAGGGCAAGTCGACCACCATCGCGTCGATCCTGGACGAGATCAACCGCCAGCGTTCGGGGCATATCATCACCATCGAAGACCCGGTCGAGACCCTGATCCCGCAGCGCAAGTGCATCATCACGCAGCGCGAGGTGGGGGAGGATGGCGACGTCGAGAGTTATTACCTGGGCGCGCTGGACGCGCTGCGCGAGCGGCCGGACGTGATCGTGATCGGCGAGATCCGCGATGCGCAGACGGCGCAGGAGGCGCTGGCGCTGGCCGAGTCGGGGCCGCTTGTGCTGGCGACCCTGCACGCGCGCTCGACCGAGCTGGGCTTGCAGAAGATGCTGCGCCTGCTGGGCAATTCGGATGCGCAGGCGCAGGCCCTCGCGCACGCGCTGCGCGGGGTCCTGTGCCAGGCGCTGCTGCCGTCGGTCGAGGGCAATCGCTATCACCTCGCCACCGAATGCCTGACGCCGAGCCAGGCCGTCGTGCGCATGCTGGAAGCGGGCGACCTGGGCGGCATTCGCGCGCACATGAACAAGGGCGTCGATGCCGGCTGCCATACGATGAATGCGTCGCTCGAAGGGCTGCTGGCCTCGCACAAGGTGCGGGTCGAGGATGCGCGTAACGCCACGACCGACCGGGTGGGGTTCGCCGAGCTGGTGTGATGGGTCAGGGATGGCCGGTCGCGTACAATCCGGTCGGGACGTATCGCGCCCCGAGCCTATTGCGAGAATGCTGCCCGTGCTGAAGATCGACGTCCCTTCCCTGTTCATCGTCATGACGTTCAACCTGGCGATCATGGCGGTGGCGCTGCCGTATTTCATGGGGCGGGTGAACCGCGCCGCGCGCTGCGCCCAGACCGGGATCGTGCTGCAAACGGCGGGCTGGATTTGCCTGCTGTCGTCGAGCACCTTCGAACGGGGTGGCTGGGGCGATCACCTGCTGTCGACGCTCTCGATGGCCTGCGTTTCGAGCGGCATGGTGTTCAATGCCATGGCCTTCCAGCTCTGGTGCGGCTGGAAGGCGTCGGTGCGCGCGCCGACCGTCATCGCGGTCTTGATGACCGCGGGCTACGGCATCGGGTTTGCCGACTACGCTTTCCGGGTAGGCTGGGCCAATGGCCTCCTGGCCTTGCAGATCGCCACCGTGGTGGTCATCCTGTGCCGCACGCCGCAGGCGCCGGTCGGACGCTGGCGATGGCTGCTGGTCATCTGCCTGTCGATCCAGATGGCCGTGCTCGCTTGCCGCGCCGTGCTGGGCGGTTTCTACACTGCCGAGTTTCCCAATTTCTTCGGGCCCTACCTGGTCAACCAGGTGTTTGCGCTGTCGTCGAACGCGATGATGGTGCTGTCGGTGGTCGCCATCCTCCTGGCGCACCGCGACGAGGCGGCGCGCGAACTGGAACGGCTGGCCATGCTGGACGGCCTGACAGGGGCCTTGAACCGCCGCGCATGGATGCAACAGGCCAGCAAGGCCCTGGCTGGCAGCGCGCGCCACCAGCAGCCGATGGGCTTGCTGATGCTCGACCTCGACCACTTCAAGCAGATCAACGATACGCACGGCCATGCCGTCGGAGACCGCGCGCTGCAACTGTTCGTCGCCGGCTTGCAGGCCGTCAGCCGGGCAGGGGACGCGTTCTGCCGCTATGGCGGCGAGGAATTCTGCGTGCAGCTCAACGGCGCCGATCCTGACGCGGTGAGGGCGTACGACGAACGTTTGCGCCAGTGGCTGGCGCAGCATTCGCCCCGGGAATTGGGCTTCGCGCTGTCGTACAGTGCCGGCGTCGCCATGCGCGCGCAGGACGGCGACACCGTCGAGATCATGTTGCAGCGTGCGGACGCCGCGCTGTACCAGGCCAAGGCGCAGGGGAGGGGCTGCACGCTGGACGGCCCGGGACGGCCCGGCCCATCGTCACGCTTGTCGCGATGAGCTCGCAGTGACGGTTCAATCCCCGTTCACCGCGCGGTAACGGTTCACCTCGACCGCGGTCACCGGCGGCGCCGCATTGCCCCAGCTGGTACGTACCCAGCTGAGCACCGCCGCCACCTGGGCGTCGTCGAGTTCATGGCCGAACGGCGGCATCCCGTAAGGCCGCGGATTGCCCTTCGTCCCCGGCGGAAAGCCGCCATTGACGGTCATGCGGATCGCATTGACGGCCGGCGTCAGGGTCACGGCGCGGTTGCCGGCCAGCGGCGGGTAGGCGGGCGGCTTGCCCCGTCCATCGTCGCCATGGCATTGCGCGCAACTGGCCGCGTAGATGCGGCCGCCCTCGGCCAGCACCTGTTCGCTGGCCGGGGGCACCCGGGCCGGCCGCGGCGCCAGCGTCGCCGGCAGCGATTGCAGATAGCTCGCCATCGCGCCCAGGTCGTCCCGCGTCAGGTGCTGCAGGCTGCGCGCCACCACTTCGGCCATCGGCCCCGTGGCCGAACCGCGCGGCGAGATGCCGGTGCCGAGCAGCGCCACGATGTGTTCCCTGTTCCACTCGCCCAGGCCGGCCGCGCTGCTCGACGTGAGTGATGGCGCATACCAGCCCAGCGTGGGAATCAGGCCGCCATCGAGTCCTTCCCCGCTGGCGCCGAACCGATTGCGCGTGCTGTGGCAGGCGCTGCAATGCCCGAGCCCCTCGACCAGGTAGGCGCCGCGGTTCCACTGCGCACCGCGCGCGGGCTGCGGTTCATGCGCGCCGGGCTTGAAGTACAGCAGACGCCATCCGGCCAGCAGCGCCTGGCTGTCGTACGGGAAGCCCAGCTCATGCGGCCGGTTCGGCTGGCGCTGCGGCGCCAGGCTGCGGAAGTAGGCAAATAATGCATCCGAATCGTCGCGCGTGACCTTCGTGTAGTTCGGGTACGGGAAGGCCGGGTACAGCAGGCGGCCATCCTTCGCGATCCCGTTGTGCAGCGCATGCCAGAAATCGTCGGCGCTCCAGGCGCCGATGCCGGTATCGACGTCGGGCGTCAGGTTCGGGCCGTAGAAGCGCCCGAACGGCGTCTCGAGCGCGCGTCCGCCGGCATAGGCCGCGCCGCCGCGCGCCGTGTGGCAGGCGATGCAGTCGCCGGCGCGCGCCAGGTAGGCGCCGCGTTCGATATTCGCGGTCGTCGAGGCATAGGCCTGCGGCGAACTGGACGGAATATATTCGGCGCGCGGCCAGGCCAGCGCCGCCGCGGCCAGCACCGCGACCGCGATGACGAGAAGCGCCAGTCGCACGGTCCTCATCGCGCCTCCGGATCGCTGCCGCAGGCCATCGGCAAGGGGCGTGCGATGCTGGCGGCGGGCCGCGGATCGGGCGGCATCGGCTGCGCCGCCAGCCAGCCCGAGACGGCCGCCACGTCGTCGAGCGACAGGCGGGCGGTGATGTCGGCCATGCAGTCCGGCGCATGCGCGCGCCGCACCTTGTTGCGCCAGGCGCCGAATTGCGCGTTCACATAGTCGCGCGGCAGGCCGAGCAGGCCCGGGATGTTCGGCCGCACGCCGGTCAGGCGCGCCCCGTGGCAGGCGATGCAGGCCGGGATCTTGCGCGCGGCGTCGCCGTCGTGCACCAGCTGGCGCCCGCGCTCCAGCGTCGCGCTGGACAGGCCGGAGGGCTGGGCCGGCAGCACGGTCGGCGGCTTGGCCGCGAAGTGCTGCGCGATCTCGCGCAGGTAGTCGTCGGGCAGGTGGTCGACCAGGTAGGTCATCAACGGGTACTGGCGCCGCCCGTCGCGGAAGTTGAGCAGCTGGTGATACAGGTAGCCGGCCGGCTTGCCCTGCAATCGCGGATAGAAGCTGTCGTTGACCGGGTTGCCGCGCGCATCGACCCGCGCATGGCAGGTGGCGCAGGCCAGCAGGCGCTGGTCGAGGGTGTCGGGGACGGTCTGCGGGGCCGCCATCGCCGTGCAGGCGAGCAGGCCGGACAGTGAAGCGAGGGACAGGCGAAGGCTAGGCGATCTCATGGGCTCCCACCGACATCGAAGATGGGGGAATGATATCGCGAATTGCCGAGCCGGAATTCCCTCTTTTGGTGCGAACCTGTGCCCGCCGCGGGTTCGTGGGCGCTAAGTGGCTGGATTCGCCTTCCAGTGCAGGTAGATCCTCAAGGCCGCATGCGCATCGTCGGCCGCATATTGCAGCTGCTTGTCCGACAGCCGGGGCAGGGCCCAGTTGGTGGTGGTGATGCGCTTGGACTTTTGCAGGCGCTGTCCGAAGAAGCGCTCGACGGCGCTCCTCGCGCCCAGCGGATTGCGTTCGCCGCGCCGGCGCAGGGCGGTCGACAGGTCGAGCACATTGCGCAGCTCGATGCCGAACTTGGTCTTCAGGCGGCGCACGTCGTCGCCCAGGCCGAAGCCGACCTTCAGCACGCGCTCGTCCTCGAGCACGGGCTTGAGCACCGTGACGGCCAGCGCATTGCCGGCCGGGGTCGCGGTCTGGAACAGCCAGGCGGTGCCCCGGGTCGCGAGCTGCACCAGGTGCGGCCCGGTCGAGACCTCGCCCTTGGCGAAGGTGGGCTTGGATTCGGTATCGAAGCCGATCGCGTCGCAGCCCAGCAGGTCGGCCAGCGCCGCGCGCGCGTCCTGCTCGCTGCGCACCAGGCGCACATGGGCCAGGTCGATGCCGACGTACGCAGGCAGATCCGGCGGCAGGTCGTCCTCGACGGCCTCTGGGGCTGCGCTCAATTCTTGGAGAACTTGGACGCCAGCGCCTGCAGCTTCTCCTGGCGCTTGCGGTTGTTTTCTTCTTCTTGCGCGGCTTCGCGTTCGGCTTTCTTGCGTTCGGCCTCTTTCTTGAAGCGCTGCTGCAACTGCTCCTTGGCGTGCAGGCGGTGCGCTTCGGGCACTTCGGCGCCGGGGGCGCCGTCCAGGTCATGGCGCACCCTGGCCTTTTCCATCGCGCGCAGGTAGCGCATCGAACCGGTGTGGATGCCGAGCGCGGCGCGCATCACCTTCTTGTCCAGGCCGGGCATGCGGGCCAGCAGCTGCTTGTCGATGCCGATCGACAGCGGCAGGCAGTCGCGGAAGGCGGGATACTCCTGCTGGAGTTGCTTGAGCAGCGAACGCGCCGACAGGCCTGGTGCCGGCGCGGCGGCTTGCGGCTGCTGCGCTTGCGCGGTTGCCTCCGGCGTGGCGGCGGCGTTGGTGTCGACGGACTCTGCAGGGGTATTGGTATTCATTGACTTCATGGTAAGAACAGGATTGCGAAGGATAGCACGGCGCTCGGGCGCGCATTGTACTCGTTCCATTCATCAATTATAAATGTTGGGAAACTTGCAGCAGGGAGAGGCGCTGGCAGGTGAAATCGTGTATCATCCGCCTCTTGCCTTGAGTCCGGCTTGCGCCGGCGCAGGCCGCCGGGAGAGCTGAACGGACGGCATGCCAGGGCGACGCTATGTGAATTGTGTATATCCCTTATCGGATCTATCAATTATCACCAAAACTTGCATTGGGGCATAATAGCCCCTTCCCCTATTCTTCTAGAAAAATAGATGCAAGCCCGTGTTAGCGGGCTTTTTTTCGTTCCGACATGCACAGCACGCTCTTGAACATCGACCATCGCCTCCCTGTCCGCAGCCTCGATCCGTGTTGGCGCGCGCAACACCAGGTAAGTCGTGCTTGAAGTCTGGCATGTCCGCCCCTAGGTAGGGCCACTTCCGTTCCCCCTTTCCCAGGATCCGCACGCGGGTCCCGCTGGATTATTGACTTCGCAGGCGCGCAACTGGCCTCGACTGGAGAGTTTTAAGTATGAAAAACACCGCCAAGACATTGACACTGACAGCGAAAAAAGCGCCGGCCAAGGCTTCGGCACCGCTGGCAGTGCCGAAAACCGCGACCTCCTACTTCCTCGAGACGGAAGCGGCGGCCAAGGTAACGGTGGTCAAGACCCGATCGCGCCTGGCCACGCTGAAGGCCCAGGCCGACGCCATCCTGGCCGCCGGCGGTCCGGTGGCCGACGAGCCGGTCGCGGCGCCAGTCGTCGAAGAAGCCCCCGTCGCCGCGACCCCGATTGCGGAAGCGGTCGAACAGGTCGTGGCCGCAGCCGAACCTGCGCCGGTCGAGCAGGTCGAGGCCAGCGCCAGCGAGGTCGACGCCGGCATCGACCTGGCCGCCGAATACATGCAGGCGCAGGCCAGGCCGGCCGTCGCCCCCGTCATCGTGCGCAAGCGCGGCAAGCTGGCGGCCCTGAAGGCGGCCGAGCCGGAAGCCGCGGTCGCTGCCGCGCCGGTCGCAGCCGAGGAAGCCCCGGCCGTCGAGGAAGCGCCGAAGGTCGTGCGCGCCCGCGCCGTGCGCCGTGTCGAAACGAGCCCGGTCGCCGCAGCCGTGGCGAGCGCCGTCGGCGCCGTCAGCAAGACCACCGACGCCGCCGCGCTGGCCGCGATCGACACCTCGGGCTACCTGCTGCCGCAGGTGAAGGTTCCGGGCCGCCGCGGCCGTAAACCAAGCGAGTTCGTGCCCGAGAACGACGAAGTCGCGGCGCTGAACGCGGTCGAGCGCGCCGAGCTGAAGGCGGCCTCGAAGGCGCGCGAGCGCAAGGCCAAGGGCCTGGGGCTGCTGAGCGAAGCCGGTTTCTCGGAGGCCGAACTCGAAAAGCGCCGCCAGCAGCTGAAAAACCTGATCAATATGGGCAAGGAGCGCGGCTACCTGACCCATGCCGAGATCAACGACCACCTGCCGGAAAACATCATCGATCCGGAAGCGATCGAAGGCATCATCGCGACCTTCAACGACATGGGCATCGCCGTCTACGAGCGCGCTCCCGAAGCCGAGATGATGCTGCTGTCGGACCAGGCCGTGACCCCGACCAGCGAAGACGAAGTCGAAGCCGCCGCCGCGACCGCGCTGTCGACGGTCGATTCCGACTTCGGCCGCACCACCGACCCGGTCCGCATGTACATGCGCGAAATGGGCGCGGTGTCGCTCCTGACCCGTGAAGGCGAGATCGAGATCGCCAAGCGCATCGAGCAGGGCCTGAAGGACATGGTGCAGGCGATTTCGGCATGCCCGATCACGATCTCGGAAATCATCGCGCTGTCGCACAAGATCGCCAGCGACGAGCTGAAGATCGACGACGTGGTCGATGGCTTCGTCGACCTCGAGGACACCCCGGCGCCGGCTGCTTCGGTGGCCCACGCCGCCGCGTCGAGCGACGAGGAGGACGAGGAAGAGGACGACGTCGGGGAAGAGGAAGAAGAGGGCGAGGGCGAGGGTGGCAATGCCGGCGGCGCCGCGGCCGGCTACTCGGCCGAGCAATTGGCCCAGCTGCGCAAGGGTGCGCTGGAGAAGTTCGCGCTGATCGAGAAGCAGTTCGACCTGATGGGCCACGCCTTCAAGAACGAAGGCTACGGTTCGCCGGCCTACGAGGACGCGCAGGCCGTGATCTCGTACGAGCTGCTGGGCATGCGCTTCACCGCCAAGGTCGTGGAAAAACTGTGCGACACGCTGCGCGGCCAGATGGACGAAGTGCGCGCCATCGAGCGCGCCGTGCTCGATATCTGCGTGAACCGCTGCGGCATGCCGCGCGCCCACTTCATCAAGGTCTTCCCGGGCAACGAGACCGACCTGCAATGGGGCGACCGCGAAGTCGACTGCGCCTATCCGTACAGCGCGGTACTGGGCCGGAACCTGCCCGCGATCAAGGAGCTGCAGCAGCGCATGATCGACCTGCAGGCGCGCGTGGCGCTGCCGCTGGCCGACCTGCGCAAGATCAACAAGCAGATGGCGGCCGGCGAGAAGCGCGCGCGCCAGGCCAAGCGTGAAATGACGGTGGCCAACCTGCGCCTGGTGATCTCGATCGCGAAAAAGTACATCAACCGCGGCCTGCAATTCCTGGACCTGATCCAGGAAGGCAATATCGGCCTGCTGAAGGCGGTCGACAAGTTCGAGTACCGCCGCGGTTATAAATTCTCGACCTATGCGACCTGGTGGATCCGCCAGGCGATCACGCGCTCGATCGCCGACATGGCCCGCACCATCCGCGTGCCGGTGCACATGATCGAGACGATCAACAAGATGAACCGCATCTCGCGCCAGATCATGCAGGAAACCGGCAGCGAGCCGGACCTGCCCACCCTGGCCGCCAAGATGGAAATGCCGGAGAATAAGGTGCGCGAGATCATGAAGATCGCGAAGGAACCGATTTCGATGGAAACCCCGATGGGCGAGGACGGCGATTCGCAGCTGGGCGACTTCATCGAGGACAACGCGACCCTGGCCCCGCTGGACGCCGCGCTGCATGCATCGATGCGCAACGTGATCAAGGAAGTGCTGGACTCGCTGACCCCGCGCGAAGCCAAGGTGCTGCGCATGCGCTACGGCGTCGAGATGTCGAACGACCACACGCTGGAAGAAGTGGGCAAGCAGTTCGACGTGACCCGCGAGCGGATCCGCCAGATCGAAGCCAAGGCGATGAGCAAGCTGCGCCAGCCGTCGCGTTCGGACAAGCTCAAGACCTTCCTGCACAACCAGTAAGCCGTTCGTACTGCAGATGTGACAAAGCCGCCCGGTGTGCGCCGGGCGGCTTTTTTATCGGGATCGCTGATGCGATCAGCCGGTATTGCGCAACCCCGCCGCCACCCCGTTGATCGACAGGTGAATCCCGCGATTCACGCGCGGATCGGCATTCTCGGCCAGCTTGCGCCGCCGATGGATCAGCTCCACCTGCAAGTGGTTCAGCGGGTCGAGATAGGCGAACCGGTTCTGGATCGAGCGCGCCAGCAGCGGGTTGCCGGCCAGGCGTTCGGTGGCGCCGGTGATCGCTTCCAGGCAGCGGATCGTCTCGCCGTGTTCGGCGGCGATGCGGCGGAAGATCCGCTCGCGCAGGCCCGCGTCGGCCACCAGGCCGGCGTAGCGCGAGGCGATCGCCAGGTCGGTCTTGGCCAGCACCATGTCCATGTTCGACAGCAGGGTGGCGAAGAACGGCCAGTCGCGGTACATCGCGCGCAGCTCTTCCAGCTTGGCCTCGCGCCCGCCGTCGCCATCGTCGAGCCAGCTCGTCACGCTCGAGGCGAAGCCGAACCAGCCCGGCAGCAGCAGGCGGCACTGGCCCCATGAGAAGCCCCAGGGGATCGCGCGCAGGTCTTCGATGCGGCGCGTCGACTTGCGCGAGGCGGGACGCGAACCGAGGTTCAGTTCCGCGATCTCGGCGATCGGCGTGGCTTCGAAGAAGTAGTCGGTGAAGCCCGGGGTCTCGTATACCAGGTCGCGGTAGGCCTTGTAGGCGCGGTTGGACAGTTCGGCCATGACCGACTCGAAACGCTTCAGGCGCTCGGCATCGCAGCCGCTGCCGGCCGCGCCGTTCACATCGCCTGGCGTCAGGCTCGCTTCCAGCGTCGCCGCCACCAGCAGCTCCAGGTTGCGGCGCCCGATCTCGGGATTCGAGAACTTGGAGGCGATGATTTCGCCCTGTTCGGTCAGGCGGATCTGGCCGTTGACGGTGCCGGGCGGCTGGGCGCGGATCGCGTCGTAGCTCGGTCCGCCGCCGCGGCCGACGGTGCCGCCGCGGCCGTGGAACAGGCGCAGCTTGACCTGGTGGCGCGCGAACACCTCGACCAGTTTCAGCTCGGCCTGGTACAGCTCCCAGTTCGAGGTCAGGAAGCCGCCGTCCTTGTTGGAGTCGGAATAGCCGAGCATGACTTCCTGCAGCTTGCCCTGCTTCTCGATCAGGCTCGAGACCAGCGGAATCGACATCCACTCGTCCATGATGCCGGCGGCGCGCTGCAGGTCGGGGATCGTCTCGAACAGCGGGATCACCATCGCATCGTTGGCTCCCGCGCTCACCCGCATCAGGCCCGTTTCTTTTTGCAGCAGCAGGACTTCGAGCAGGTCGGACACGGTCTCGGTATGCGAGATGATGTAGTTGCGGATCGCGCGCGGACCGTAGCGCAGGCGGATCTCGCGCGCGGTGCGCAGGATCGCCAGCTCCGAATTGGTCTCGTCGCCATAGCTTTCGTACGGCGAGAACAGGGGCCGCGCCTGCGCCAGCTCGCGCAGGAGCAGCGCGCGCTTGTCGTCTTCGCTCAAGGCCGGATAGTCGGCTTCGACGCCGGCGCGCGCGAACAGCTCGGCCAGCACGCGCTCGTGGATGTCCGAGCTCTGGCGCATGTCGAGCGAGGCGAGGTGGAAGCCGAAGATGCGCGCCGCGCGCAGCAGGCCGGCCAGGCGCGGCTGGACCAGCATGGCGCCGTGGTTCTGGCGCAGCGAGTCGGCCAGCACCTCGAGGTCGGCCGCGAACAGCTCGGGGTCGAGATAGGGCGCGGCGTGGCCGACTTCCTTGCGCAGGATGTGGCCCACGCCCAGCTCGCGGGCGGTGGCGGCCAGGCGCGCATAGATGCCGATCAGCGCGCGCCGATAGGGCTCGTCGCTGCGGTGCGGCGAAGCGTCGGGCGAGGCGTCGGCCAGCTGTTCCAGCGCCGGCGTCACCTTCACCAGCAGGGTCGAGGCCGACAGCTCGGCGCCCAGCGTGTGCACCTCGTCGAGGTAGAAGTCGAGGATGGTGGTCGACTGGCGCGTCAGCGCGTGGCGCATGGTGTCGGCATTGACGTTCGGATTGCCGTCGCGGTCGCCGCCGATCCAGCTGCCCATCTGCAGGAACGAGGCGGGGGTGGGCCGGGCCTCGCCGCCGTAGTGTTCGGCGACCTCGAGCTCGATGTCGTCGTACAGGGCCGGCACTTCGCGCAGGAAGGTAATGCGGTAGTAGGACAGCGCGTTGTCGATCTCGTCGGCCACGGTCAGCTTGGAGTAGCGCAGCATGCGCGTCTGCCACAGGGTGGCGATGCGGGCATGCAGCAGCTGCTCGTTGCGGCGGCGTTCCTTGGGCGTCTGGGGAGAATCGCGCTCGGCCAGCAGGCGCGCGATATCGTGCTCGGCGTCCAGGATGCTCTTGCGCTGCACCTCGGTCGGGTGGGCGGTGAGTACCGGCGAGATCAGGGCGTCGCGGAAGAAGTCGTCGACCGCGTCGCGCCCGATGCCGGCCTCGACCAGCTTGCCCAGGGCATAGCCGATGCTGCCCGAGCGCGGCGCCGAACCGTTCAGCAGGTGGGCGCGGCGGCGGCGGTTGTGGTGCTGGTCCTCGGCGATATTGGCCAGGTGCGAGAAGTAGGAAAAGGCGCGCACCACCGAGATGGTCTGCTCGCGGGTGAGCTTGTGCAGCAGGGTCGCCAGCTCTTCGCCGGCGTCGGGATCGTCGTCGCGGCGAAAGCGCACGGCCGTCTGGCGAATGGTTTCGACGATGTCGAACACCGCGTCGCCTTCCTGGTCGCGCAGCACGTCGCCCAGCAGGCGGCCGAGCAGGCGGATGTCTTCTTTGAGCGGCGCGTCCTTGTCGGCGCCGGCCGGTACTACGAGTGCAGCAGGATTGTCCATATCGACCACAAGTAATAGATTGTGCGATGGCGGTTGGCCACGATCTGCAAGATGCCCCATGATAAAATTTATGATCTTATGCAGGGACCGTTTACTGGCATCGTCCGGGTCGGCCCAATGACAGTGGAAGAACTCGAGTGTTAAACGCCATACAGCAGGAATCCGGCACGGCGCCCCAGGCGCCGGCCAAACTGATTATCGCATCCCGCGAGAGCCGCCTGGCCATGTGGCAGGCGGAGCACGTGCGCGATCGGCTCGCCGCATTATATCCAGAATGTAGCGTCGAAATTCTCGGAATGACAACACGGGGCGACCAGATCCTCGACCGCACCCTGTCCAAGGTCGGCGGCAAGGGCCTGTTCGTGAAGGAACTCGAGGTCGCGATGGCCGAGGGCCGCGCCGACCTGGCCGTGCATTCGCTCAAGGACGTGCCGATGGAGCTGCCCGAGGGCTTCGAGCTGGCCGCCGTGCTCGAGCGCGAAGATCCGCGCGACGCCTTCGTGTCGAACGAGTACGCCAGCCTCGACGCGCTGCCGGCGGGCGCCGTGGTCGGCACCAGCAGCCTGCGCCGCCAGTCGCTGATCGCGGCGCGCTACCCGGCACTCAGGATCCAGCCGCTGCGCGGCAACCTCGATACCCGCCTCGGCAAGCTCGATCGCGGCGACTATGCGGCCATCATCCTGGCCGCCGCCGGCCTCAAGCGCCTTGGGCTGCCGCAGCGCATCCGCGCGCTGCTCGAGCCCGAGCTGAGCCTGCCGGCGGCCGGCCAGGGCGCGATGGCGATCGAGATCCTGAGCGGCGAGCGCAGCGACGGCGTCGACCTGCGCGCGGTGCTGGCGCCGCTGAACCACGCCGCCACCGCGCAAGCCGTGCTGGCCGAGCGCAAGGTGTCGCGCATCTTCGGCGGCAGCTGCCAGATCCCGCTGGCGGCCTATGCCACCGTGCAGGACGGCCAGATGCGCCTGCGCGCCATGGTCGCGACCCCGGACGGCAAGCGCTGCGCGCATGCCGAGGTGCAAGGCAGCGCCGAGCAACCCGAATACCTGGGCGAGCAGGTGTCCGAGCTGCTGGCGCAGCAGGACGCCAACGCGATCCTGGCCGCCTGCCGCATCGATGCGGCCGAGGATGCCTGAGCTGGATCGCATCGTGGTCGTTACCCGCCCACGGGCCCAGGCCGACGGCCTGGCGCAGGCGGTGCGGGCCAGCGGGCGCACGGCCGAGATCCTGCCGCTGCTCGAGATCGGCCCGGTCGACGATCCGGCGCCACTGCGCGCCGCGCTGGCGCGGCTGCATGACTTTGCCATGGTGGTGTTCGTGTCGCCGAATGCGGTCGACGCCGGGTTCGCCTACCTGGATGGCTGGCCGCTGGCGGTGCCGCTGGCGGTCGTGGGCGAGGGCAGCCGCGCCGCGCTGGCGCGTCACGGCGTGGCGGCGCCGGGCTACACGATCCACAGCCCGCTGGACGCCGCCCGGAGCGATTCGGAACACCTGCTCCAGAACCTGGACCTGGCCGCCTTCGCCGGCCGCCGCGTGCTGATCGTGCGCGGCGACGGCGGGCGTGAACTGCTGGCCGACGCCTTGCGGGCGGCCGGGGCCACGGTCGAGAAGGTGGCGGCCTATCGCCGCCGCACCCCGGTATTGACGCCGGAGCTGGGCGCACGATTGCGCGCCTTGCTGGCGCAGCCAAACGACTGGATAATCACGAGCTCGGAAGCCCTGCGCGGGCTGGCAGGGCTGGTCGATGCGCTGGCGCCCGAAAGCGGCGACATCCACGCGCGATTCCGGCAGCAGCGCCTGGTCGTGCCCCACGCGCGGATTGCCGAGACGGCGCACGCCCTGGGGCTGCGCCACGTGACCCTGACGGGATCCGGAGATGCACGCCTACTAGCAGCGTTACAATCACAATAATGAACGAATTGCCGAACCATCCAGATCGACCGCAGGCCAGCGTGCCCGCACCGAACCTCCACAAGCCCGAGGGCGGCGGCGCGCCGCCCGGGGTGCCGCCGCCAGGCATGGCCGGTGGCGGCATCCCGCCGTCGGCGGGCGTGCCCGCCGCGCCGCGCACGCTGGAACCGGGCGGCCCCGGCGTATTCGACCGCATCGCGCGGCCCCTGCCGCTGGCCGTGATCGCCCTGGCCGTGCTGCTGGCGCTGCAGACGTATTCATCGCATAACCGCATCAACGCGCTGCGCCAGGACATGGCGCGCAGCCTCCAGAAGGGCAATGCGGTCAATGCCGAGACGGCGGCGCTGGCGCGCGACGTGGCCGACCAGTCCAAGGAACTGCAGATCAAGGTCGGCGTGCTCGAAAGCCGCCAGAGCGAGGCCCAGAGCCAGCAGCTGGCGCTCGAGCAGCTCTATAAAGACCTGTCGCAGAACCGCGACGAGTGGGCGCTGACCGAGATCGAGCAGGTGCTGTCGACCGCCAGCCAGCAGCTGCAGCTGGCCGGCAATGTGCAGGGCGCGCTGATCGCGCTGCAGAACGCCGACCGCGCCGTCTCGCGCTCGGATACGCCGCAATTCCTCACCATCCGGCGCGCGATCGCCGGCGACATCGAGAAACTGAAGGGCCTGCCGGCGGTGGACCTGGCCGGCGTGGCCGTGCGCCTCGACCATGTGATCGGCCAGGTCGACACGTTGCCGCTGCTGTCCGACGAAAAGCCGCTGTTGCCGGTGGCGCCGGTGCGCGCCGGACGCAAGGGCGGCGCCGCGCCTGCCGCCGCCGACCCCGCGCAGCCGCTGGGCGTGGGCCAGCGCGTGCTGCAGACCTGGCAGCTCTGGAGCCAGGAGATGTGGGACGACGTGCGCCAGCTGATCCGGGTGCGCAGCGTCGAGGAGCCCGAGGCGCTGATGCTGTCGCCGAGCGAGTCGTTCTTCGTGCGCGAGAACCTGAAACTGCGCCTGCTGAACGCGCGCCTGGCGCTGTTGTCGCGCAACGAGGCAACCTTCCGCGACGACCTGGCCACGGCCCAGGCCATGCTGCTCAAGTATTTCGACACGCGCGCGCGCGTCACGCAGTCGGCCCAGGCCGCGCTGCGCCAGGTCCAGGCCAACAACCTGACGATCGAGATGCCGACGCTGGCCGACAGCCTGAACGCCGTGCGCAACTATAAAGCGAAACAATAAGCTATGCGATTACTCCTCTGGCTGGTCGCGCTGATGGCCGCCGCCATCGGCATCGCCGTCACGGCGCGCTTCAATCCGGGCAATGTGGTGCTGTTCTATCCGCCGCACCGGATCGACATGTCGCTCAACCTGTTCGTGGTGCTGCTGGCGGCGTCCTTCCTGGCGCTGTACGGCCTGGTGCGCGCCATCAACGCCACGCTCAGGATGCCGCAGCGGGTGGCCGCCTACCGCCAGCGCCGCAGCGAACGCGAAGGCAACAAGGGCTTGCGCGATGCGCTCAAGGCGCTGTTCGAGGGCCGCTTCGGCCATGCCGAGAAGGCCGCGATGCGCGCCGCCGAGCTGCCCGAGAACGCCGGCCTGGCGGCCCTGATCGGCGCGCGCGCCGCCCACCGCATGCGCGAGCCGGCGCGACGCGACGCCTGGCTGGCCGGGATCGCCCACGACAATACCCTCAAGACGGCGCGCCTGATGACGGTCACCGAGCTGCTGGTCGACGACCACCAGCCCGAAGCCGCGCTGGACGCGGTGGCCGAACTGAACGCCAGCGGCCAGCGCCACATCCACGCCCTGCAATGGGCGATGAAGGCCAACCAGCAGGCCCGCAACTGGCCCGAGGTGCTGCGCCTGGTGCGCATCCTCGACAAGCGCCGCGCCCTGCATCCGGCCCTGTCGAGCCGCCTGCGCGAGCTGTCCTACGAGGCGCTGCTGGGCGGCGACGGCCATGACGCCGAATCGCTGCGCCGCATCTGGGCCACGGTGCCGCCGCCGGACCGCGCCGTGCCGTATATCGCGGCGCGCGCCGCCAGCGCCTTCAATGCCCTGGGCCTGCACGACGAGGCGCGCGCGATCGCCGAAGAATCGCTCAAGGCCGGCTGGGACGAGCGCGTGGTGCGCGCCTACCGCGACGCCGCCAGCCCATTCGGGTCTCCTTCGCTCCTGGCCCAGATCGAGGCCTGCGAGACCTGGCGCCGCGAGCGTCCGGCCGACGCCGAGCTGGCCCTGACCCTGGGTTCGCTGTGCCTGAAACAGAAGCTGTGGGGCAAGGCCCAGCGCTACCTGGAGCAGGCGCTGTCGGACGCCCTCGATGCGGCGATGGTGCGCGAAGCCCACCTGAAGCTGGCGCAGATGCACGAGGCCCTGGGGCAGGAACAAGAGGCCGCGAACCATTACCGGCAGTGCGCCCTGGCCAGCATCCTTTGAAGCGCCCGCGCGGCCGGCCGGGCGCACGCCATCGCGCCGTGTTGCGCCGCACAGGCGACGGCCGTTTCGCTATAATGACGGTCTATCATTGATTCTTCAGCAACCAAGGACCCTCCATGAGCTTGAATAACGTCCCAGCCGGCAAAGACGTGCCGAACGACTTCAACGTCATCATCGAAATCCCGATGAACGCCGATCCGGTCAAATACGAGGTCGACAAGGACAGCGGCGCGATCTTCGTGGACCGCTTCATGGGTACGGCCATGCACTACCCGTGCAACTACGGCTACGTGCCGCAGACCATCGCCGACGACGGCGATCCATGCGACGTGCTGGTGATCACCCCGTTCCCGCTGCCGCCGGGCGTGGTGGTGCGCTGCCGCGCGCTGGGCGTGCTGAAGATGACCGACGACGGCGGCGGCGACGCCAAGGTGATCGCGGTGCCGGTCGAGAAAGTGCTGCCGATGTACAAGAAGATCCAGTCGCTGGACGACCTGGAAGAACTGCGCCTGAAGCAGATCCAGCACTTCTTCGAGCACTACAAGGACCTGGAGCCGGGCAAGTGGGTCAAGATCGAAGGCTGGGCCGGCATCGAGGAGGCCAAGGCCGAGCTGGTCAATGGCGTGGAAGCCTTCAAGAAAGGCGCGTAAGCGCCGCTCTGCCATCTTGCGCAATGCAAAAGCCGGCGTCCCCGTGGGGCGGCCGGCTTTTTTCTTGCCGCAGCGCGCAGCGCGATGCCATCACCAGCCAATATCCGGCAGCAGGGGCAGGATCACGCCGCGCGGCGGCGCGACCCGTGCGACAGGTCGGCGTTGATCGACGGTTCCATCAGCTGGTTCGGACTCGCCTCGGTCGTGTGGCGCGGCACCGACGAGCCGGGCGCGTTGGCGGTCGGCGTGTACGTCAGCATGCGGCGCTGGTCGTCGGCGCCGGCCGGCCGAGCAGGGCGAGACCGGTCACGTCGTCGGTGAAGGACTGGAACCCGAGGCCGTGCGCGATCTCGTGCAGCAGCGCCGTGACCAGCTCGATCTGGGCGCCGGCCTCATTGTCCAGGCCGAGATAGAAGGTCAGGCCCGGCACGCAGGTGGGCGTCAGCCCCAGCTACTGGTGCGCGGCGCGGCGGGAAAGTTGGCCCAGGCTTCGGCGGCGCCGGCCGCGCGGCCTGGCCCAGGGAGACCGCGGCCAGCCGGAGCGTGGGGAGGGCAAGGGAGGATGGATGCGCATGGAGGATCTCCTTCGATTCATTGGCGGCTGGCCGGCTCGCGCTTGGGGCGGCCATGCGGGCCGGCGTTGCGCCGCATCAGGCCCATCACGCCCAGGCCGCCGGCCAGCATCAGTAGGCTGGCCGGCTCGGGCACGGCGGTCACGACCCGCACCGTGTCCAGCCCGACATAGCTGAGGTTGGCGGCATCGCCGAGGTGGCGGAAGGCGAACCGGCCTTCTCCTTCGACCGTCAGGTCGGCGCGCCAATGCCGCCAGTCGGCCGGGAAGGCGTCGTCGCCGCCGATCGTGGTCAACAGGGTGTCGAAAGAGGCGGCATCGGTACCGCTGCCGGCGCCGAAGCGCACCTCGATCAGGTCGTCGAACCCGTCGGCCAGTTCGCGGTTGGTGAAGAACGACAGCGTGGTCAGGCCGCGCAGGCTGAGCGTGGGCGTGATGAGCCAGTTGTCCACCACGCCCATGCCATCGGCCGCGCCCAGGAAGTTCGCGGCGGCATAGGCGCCGGGAGCGCCGGCCTGCGGCGCCAGGATGCCGGAATCGCCCTGGAACCAGGAGAGGCCGGGCGGGGTGCTGCGGTTGATGCGGTCCCAGCTGGTCAGGCCGGCCAGGTCGTCGAACCCCTCGTTGAGGATTTCGACGCCCCCCTGGGCGGCCAGGGGCGCGGACGCGGCCGCGCCGACGACCGCGGTGGCGATCATGATGTTCAGTCGTTTCATGGGGTGGATGTGGTTGGGCCAGAAGGATGGCAGTCCCCGCGCTGGCTGACGACGAGGCCATGACTTATTCATGATAAGAATGGCAACAAGCGCGGTCTTGATAAGGGTCGAGGCCCCCGCGCGGCGCGCGCCGCATTCCTCGACCGGGGGCGATGGGACCTGATCGAGCTGCTTGTAATTCTGTAAGTGCGTGCTGGAAGGAAACCAGATGAGCCGCAAGCGGGCGGGACGCGAGGAGGTTGCAGACTGGCGCGAGGGCGGGCGCATGGCGGCGCCGGCGCCGCCGGTCGTCGACAATGAGGAAGATGGCGGCGCGGCCCGGCGCGGGCAGGGCGCGCGTCCCAGCGCGGCCTCAGCCGGGCGGCGCCCGGCGCCGCGCCAGCCACGCCCGCACGCGCAGCTTGCCGACGATCCCGATCGGGAAGAAGTAGATCGACAGGATGAACAGCACGCCCAGCCACAGCAGCCAGCGGTCCGGATGCAGTGCCGCCGCCAGCAGCGGCACGCCTTCCAGCGCCGTCGAGCCGTGCGCCATCAGTTCCTTGAGGTAGTTCTGGGCCAGGATGAACAGGGTGGCGCCGACCACCGCGCCATACATGGTGCCCATGCCGCCGATCACGACGATCAGCAGGATGTCGGTCATCACCTCGAAGCCGAGCGAGGTCTTGGGCCCCACATAACGCAGCCACAGCGCCATCAGGGCGCCGGCCAGGCAGGCCACCAGCGCGGCCAGGCAGTTGGCCCAGATCCGGTACACCATGGTGCGGTAGCCCAGCGCCTCGGCGCGGAACTCGTTCTCACGGATTGCCTGCAGCACCCGGCCGAACGGCGAGTTCACCAGCCGCAGCAGGAACAGGAACAGCGCCAGGCAGCCCAGGAACACCAGGTAATAGGTGATCACCTTGCCGTCGATGGCGCGGCCCAGGACTTCGTTCTCGAACAGCAGGAAGCCCGGGGACAGGATCTCGGGCACGCCGAAGGTCACGCCGTCCTCGCCGCCGGTCAGGTCGGACAGCTGCGAGGCCAGCACGGCAAATGAAGAAGCCACAGCCAGCGTGATCATGGCGTAGAAGATGGCGCGCACGCGCAGCGCGAACAGGCCGACCACCAGGGCCAGGGCCAGCGCCAGCAGCAGCGCGATGCCCAGGCCCGTCATCGCCACGCCCCACGTGGGTTCGTCGACCCGCGCCAGCGCCAGGCCGATGCCGTAGGCGCCGATGCCATAGAACATGGTATGGGCAAACGAGACGATGCCGGTGTAGCCGAGCAGCAGGTCGTAGGACGCGACCAGCACGATGTAGACGCAGATCGTGGCCGCCGTGTTGAGCGGGCGGGCGCCCGAGGTCAGGAAGGGCGCCAGCGCCAGGCCGGCCAGGATCACGAGCAGGACGCCGGTCAGGATGCGGCTGCGCGGCAGGTCGCCGGAGAGAAGTCGGTGCAGCATGGGAGGTCAGCTCCTTGAGTTCGAATACAGGCCGGCAGGACGCCACAGCAGGACCGAGATCATCAGGATGATGCTCGAGACCAGCGCGATCTTGGGGGCGAGGAAGCCGGCGTAATTGGCCACCAGCGCCATCAGGAGGGCCCCGATGAAGCAGCCGCCCACCGAGCCCAGGCCGCCGATGATGATGACGATGAAGATCATCACCATGATCTCGCTGCCCATGGCGGCGGTCAGGGTTTCCTTGTACAGGCCCCACATCACGCCGCCCAGGCCGGCGAGTGCCGAGCCGGCCGCGAACACGGCCACGAACAGGCGCCGGATGCGGTAGCCGAGGGCCTCGACCATCTCGCCGTTCTCGACCCCCGCGCGCACCAGCAGGCCGATCTTGGTGCGGTTGAGCACCAGGAACATGGCGACGAAGACCACCAGGCCGACCACCACCGCGACGAGACGATACTTCTCCACCGCGGCGTCGCCCAGCAGGATCGCGCCGCGCAGCGCGGTCGGCAGCGGCAGGGCGATCGTTTCCGCGCCCCAGATCACGTGGATCAGCTGCTCGGCCACGATCATGCCGCCCATCGTGATCAGGATCTGTTTCAAGTGCTGGCCATAGACCGGCTTGACGATGATGCGCTCGAAGGCCCAGCCCAGGAGGCCCGTCACGACCATCGCCAGCGTGACCGCCAGCGCCAGCACGCCCAGGTTGACCAGGAGCGAATCCATCTCGAGCCAGCCGCGCATCGGCAGCAGCACCAGGGTGGCGGAAAAGGCCCCGACGGCGACGAAGGCGCCGTGGCCGAAGTTCAGTACGCTCATCAGGCCGAACACGAGGGTCAGGCCGCTGGCCATGATGAAGATCATCATGCCCATCGCCAGGCCGGCCACGGTGAGGGTGAGCCAGGTGGGGAAGCTGCCCACCAGCGGCAGCATGACCAGCATCAGCGCCGGCACCAGCAGCAGCGGCGCGATGTCGCGCCTGGCCGCCGGCAGCGGTGTATCAGCTTGTGCGGCGGCCTGCGCAGCGGCTTTGGAAGTGGGAAGGGTTGCACGCATGTCGGGTCCTATTGGTGGGAGTCGAGCGAGAGGCCGAGCAGGCGCCGCTGCAACGCGGCGTCGCCTGCCAGCGCGGCCATCCGGCCGGCATGGGCCACGCGGCCGTCGTCCATCACGCTGACACTGTCGCCCAGCGAGCGCACGAAATGGAAGTTCTGTTCGACCAGCAGGATCGTGGTTTCGCGTTCCTTGAGTTCGCGGAACGCATGGACCAGGCTTTGCACGATGCCCGGCGCCAGGCCCTTGGTCGGTTCGTCGACCAGCAGCAGCTTGCGTGGCTCGACGATCGCGCGCGCGATCGCCACCATCTGCTTCTGGCCGCCCGACAGGTTCCCCGCCGGGTAGTTCCAGAACTTGCGCAGGGCCGGGAAGAAGCCGCAGATCCAGTCGACCCGGGCCTGGTCGAGCGCGCCGTCGCGGGCGGCCAGCACCAGGTTTTCGCGCACCGTCAGTTCCGAGAACACGGCCATGTTTTCCGGCACGTAGGCGATGCCGGCGCGGGCAATCTCGGGCGTGGCCATCTTCGTGATGTCGCGGCCGTCGAAATGGATGGCGCCGGCGCTGGCCTTCCACAGGCCCATGATCGTGCGCAGGGTGGTGGTCTTGCCGGCGCCGTTGCGGCCCAGCAGGACCGCCAGTTCGCCGCGCGGCACGGCCAGGTCGACGCCTTGCAGGATGTGGTACTGGCCGATGTGGGTGTGCACGCCGCGCAGGGACAGCAGGGGCGGCTCATGCGCCGGATCGTGGGCCGGATCAGGCGCCAGCGTGTTCGGGTTCGGGTGTTCCAAGATAGGCTTCCTGTACGATCTTCGATTGCATCACTTCGCGCGGATCGCCGTCCGCCACCAGCGCGCCGTTGTGCAGCACGACGATGCGGTCGGCCAGCTGGCGCACCACGTCCATCTTGTGCTCGACCAGCAGCACGGTCTTGTTGCGTTCGTGCTTCACCTGGCGGATCAGGTCGAGCACGGTCGGCACCTCGTCGACGCTCATGCCGGCCGTGGGCTCGTCGAACATCATCACGTCCGGCTCCAGGGCCAGCAGGATCGCCACTTCGAGCTTGCGCTGGTCGCCGTGCGACAGGGCGCCGACGACAATGTCGCGCCGCTTCACCAGCGCGACCCGTTCCAGGTAGTGCTCGGCGCGCGCGACCAGTTCCTTGTGGCTCGACCAGATCGAGAGGAAGTTGAGCCCCATGCCGGCGCGGCTCTGCACCGCCAGGCGCACGTTCTCGATCACGGTCAGGTGCGGGAACAGGTTCGTGAGCTGGAAGGCGCGGCCGATGCCGAGCCGCGTGCGCCGGGCCGCGCCCTCGCGCGTGATGTCGCGGCCATGCAGGGCTACCTTGCCGCTCGTGGCCGCGAGCTGGCCCGAGACCAGGTTGAAATAGGTGGTCTTGCCGGCCCCGTTGGGGCCGACGATCACGGTCAGGGTGCCGGGGTGAAAGTCCGCCGTCACCGCATTCACCGCGACGTGCCCGCCGAAGCGGATGGTCAGGTCGCGGGTCGACAGCGAGGGCATCGATGAAGTAGCGCCGGTCATGTCAGCGCTTGTTCTTCACCGGCAGCGGCATTTCGCTGGCGGGGATCTCGCGCACCAGCTCCAGCAAGTCCCACTCGCTCTTCTGGTCCTTCTTGATGCGGAAGTGGTACATCGGCTGGATCGCCTGGTGGTCTTCCTTGCGGAACGTCATCAATCCCTTGGGTGTCTCGAAGCTCATGCCTTCCATCGCCGCCACCATCTTGTCGCCATTGCCGTCCGGGACCTTCGAGAGCGCCGCGACCACCGCGCCCGCCGCCGCCATGCCGCCGGCCGTGAACATGTCGGGCGGCGCCTTGAAGCGCCTGGTGTGCTCCCTGACGAACCAGTCGTTCATCTTGTTTTTAGGGAAATCGTAGTAGTAATAAATCGTGCCCTGGGTGCCGGCGAAGTTCTTCCAGGTCTTCATCACCGGCAGGATGTTGCCGCCCGGCGAAAGCACGATGCCGTAGCGTTCGGGCTTCAGGTCGGCGATCTTGTTCATGGGGTTCGGGCCGGCCCAGACGATCTGCAGGATGCGCGGCTGCGGCTTGTCCTTGAGCGCCTCGAACAGGCGCGTCGAGGCGGCGGTGAAGTCGGTCGTCGCCAGCGGCGCGTATTCTTCATGCACCACCTTGGCCCCGCTGCCGGTGGCGGCCAGCGCTTCCTTGCCGGCCTTGATCGCATCGCGCCCGAAAGCGTAGTCCTGCGTCAGAAAGCCGATGCTGCCGCCCTTCAGGGTGCTGGCGGCGGCCAGTGCATCCTGCATGGAGCTGCGCGCGGTGCGAAAGACGTACTTGTTCCACTTGTCGCCGGTGATGGCGTCGGCCACGGCCGGCTCGACGATCAGGACTTTCCTGTATTCCTTGGCCACCGGCAGCATCGCCAGCGCCGAGCCGGACGACGTGGTGCCGACGGCGATGTCGACCCGGTCGTCGCCATAGGCCTCGGCCAGCAAGGTGCGTCCGAGGTCGGGCTTGCTCTGGTCGTCCTTCACGATCACCTTGATTTTCCGGCCATTGATGGCCATGGTGCCGTTCGTCAGGTATTCGAGGCCGAGCATGAAGCCGGCCTCGGTCTCGCGTGCATACGATTCCATGATGCCGGTCTTGCCGGCGATGAGGGCGACCTTGAAGTCTTTTCCCTGCGCCAGGGCGCCGGGGGCGGCGCCGGCCGCGAAGGCGAAGGCCAGCGACAGGGCGAGAGGTTTGATGAGAATGTGCATGGTGTGTCTCCTGTTATTCATTAAGGGACCCGCGCCAGGAAAGCGCGGATCGCCTCGAAGGCTGCCGGTTCGGTGAGCATCGGCGCATGGCCGACGTTCGGCACCTCGGCATAGGCCAGGCCGGGCGCCGCCTTGCGCATCCAGGCCGCCTGCTCGGGTTCGACCAGGTCGGACAGTTCACCGCGGATCATCAGGGTGGGGCGGTGCCGCGTCAGGCGCCGGAACGCCATGCGCAGCGCCAGCGAGGTCGGAGGAAGTCTACCGTTTTGCAGGCTGTGGGCAATACCCGGATCGTAGCGGGCGCACAACAGGCCGTCGTCGCGCTGTTCGAAGGCGCGCCGCGCCCACTTGTTCCACTCGGCGTCCGGATTGCCGGGGAAGGCGCAGGCATTGATGTCGCGCACGTAGCACGTCGCTTCGTCCCAGCTGGCGAAGGTGGCGGGCTTGCCGACGTAGCCGGCGATGCGTTCGAGGCCGCGCGGCGACAGCACCGGGCCGACGTCGTTCAATACCGCGCCGGCCACCAGGTCCAGGCGCTGCGCGGCCAGCGTCATCGTGATCAGGCCGCCCATCGAGGTGCCGATGAAGACGGCGCGCGCGATGCCCAGCGCATGCATCAGCGCCACCACGTCGGCGGCGTAGACCACCGGCGTGTAGTTGGCCGGGTTCGGGTCGCGCGCCGAGTGGCCGCGGCCGCGCACGTCGACCGCCAGCACGCGGCGGCCCAGGGCGGCGAGCTGCGGGGCCAGTTCGTCGAAGTCGAGCGAATTGCGGGTCAGGCCGTGGATGCAGATCACGGGGAGGCGGGCCGGGCCACCGGCGCCATGGTGGTCGCGTGCGTACAGGGCGAGGCCGTCGCCGCTGGTATAGGTGATGGGAGAAAAAGAAGGCACGCTCGATGGGTCCAGTCAGGTGGTGTCATGGCATGGGCGGCGCGCGCCCATGCCGGTTCCTTCATCAGAATCGCAGCTCCAGGGTGGCCGAGACGGTGCGCGGGTTGCCGTAGAAGGCGGTGAGGGTGCCTTCGTTGCCCAGGGTCGGGAACAGGTAGCCGGCGGTCTTGTAGTGCTCGTCGCCCAGGTTCTTGCCGTGCAGGCCGGCGCGCACCTTGCCGTCCTGGCGGGTCCAGACGATCGAGGCGTCCCAGATCCGGTACGACTCCTGGTCCAGGATCGACGGCGTCTCGAACTGTGCGGTGGCGCCCTTGTACGACCAGCTGCCGATCAGCGAGATGCGGCCGTTGTGGCCCATGACCGGCAGCGGGATGTCGTAGTTGGCGCGCAGGTTGGCCGAGTTCTTCGGCGTGTTCTGGAAGATGCGCTGGTCGGCCACGTTCACGCCCGCCACGATGTAGTCCTTGTACTTGGCGTCGATATAGCTGTACATCCCGGCCAGCATGAAGTTGGGCGTGATGTTGGCGATCGCTTCGAGTTCGACGCCCTTGATCTCGGCCTTGCCGGCGTTGGTGGTCACGCCGGCGAAGCTGTCGTCTCGGCCGTCGCCGTTGGTGTCGACCGCGATCGAGCCGGGAATCTGCACGTCCTGGTAGTCGCTGTAGAACACGGCGGCATTGGTCGTGATGCGCCCGCCGTTGAAGGCCGACTTGAGGCCCAGCTCATAGGTCTCGATGGTCTCGGGCGCATAGCCGGCGCGCGCCGTCTCGAGCGGGATGCGGGTGCCGACCACGTTCAGGCGCGGATCGAAGCCGCCGCCCTTGAAGCCCTCGGAATACGAGGCGTACACGTTATGGGCCGGGTTCATCTTCCAGTTGACGGCCACGCGCGGCGTGAACTTCTTGTCCTCGCGCGCGAGCATGCCGCCCCGCAGGTCGGTGTCGGTGCGGAACAGGATCGCGCCCGGGTTGCCCATGTCGGGCGAGCCGGCCAGGCCAAAATAGATCTGGCGCAGCACGTCGGCCTCGCGCTTGTCGACGGTGTAGCGGCCGCCCAGCGACAGGCTCACGGTGTCGGTCAGGTTGTAGCTGCCGTCGAAGTAGGCGGCCCAGGCCTTGGTATCGATGTCGCCCATCGTGTAGGTGGAGGTCGGCACGGCGCCGGCCAGGATGGTGTCGAACTTGTTGAAGGCATTGGCGTCCATGTAGTAGACGCCGGCCACGCCCTGCAGGCGCGGGCCGTTGTACGTCACTTGCAGCTCCTGGCTGAACTGGCGGTTGGTGTACAGCGCCGGCACTTCCATGTCGACCACCGGCAGGGCGTCGAAGTCGATCGGGGCATACGATTTGTCGCGGCGCGCGGCCGTGATCGACTTGAGGCTCCATTCGCTGTTGACGGTGTACTCGATGGTGGCCGAGCCGCCGTAGGCGCGCACTTCCTGCTCGCGGCCCAGGGCGCGGGTGAGGTTGCCGCGGGTGTCGAACACGTCGTCCAGGATCGGCGCACCGCTGGTGCGGCCGACGATCAGGCGGTGGCCGTTCTTGGGATTCGAGTCGTCCTGGGTAAAGTCGCCCGCCAGGCGGATGAACAGGTCCTGGCTGGGCGTGAGCTCGGCCGAGACGCGGCCGGCCGTCACGTCCTTGTCGTAGTTGCCCTTGCCCGTGTACAGGTTGTCGCCGAAACCGTCGCGCTTGAAGCGGGCGAAGGTGGCGCCCACCCGGGCGGACTCGGTCAGCGGGGTGCTGGCGGTGACGACGGCTTCCTTTTGCCCGTATTCGCCGACCGTGGCGCGCACGCGCACGTCGCGCTGCGGGCCCAGCTTGCGGGTCACGTACTTGACGGCGCCGCCGATGGTGTTGCGGCCATACAGCGTGCCCTGCGGGCCGCGCAGCACCTCGATGCGCTCGACGTCGTAGATGTCGGCCACCGCCGCCTGCGGACGGGCCAGGTAGATGTCGTCGATATAGATGCCGACGCCGGATTCGAAGCCGGCCAGCGGGTCGGCCTGGCCGACGCCGCGGATGAAGGCGGTCAGGGTGCTGTTGGTGGCGCGCGATGCCTTGAGGGTGGTATTGGGCAGCGCCAGGGCCAGGGCGGTCACGTCGGGCACGGCCTGCTTGGACAGCTGGTCGGCGCTGAACGCGGTGACCGAGACCGGGACGTCCTGCAGGGTCTCTTCGCGCCGGCGCGCGGTGACGACCACTTTCGACACGGACTCCTCGGCCGAAGCTGCTGAAGGGGTGGCCACCGAGCCGGCCGCATCCTGGGCCTGGGCCACGCCCATCGTCCCGCCGGACAGCGCCAGCAGCGCGGCGGCGGACTGGTTCAGCAGCTTCATCTTGTTCCTGGTCAGGCGCATTCTAGTCTCCTCATTTTTGGTTTTGGCTTGCCTGCGATCGAGCGCATGCCAGCCAGTGTGCCAAGGTCGGGTTTGGTTGAATAGTCAACGATCGCCCACCCCGTTGTGCATTAATGCACAGCCTGCGTACCGGCCGACGTGATGGACTTTCCTAGGGACAGATGCCGCATTGCACCATTTCGACGCCAATGCAGACATCGTCGGACATTTGCTTGCAGAAGGAATGTGCACGAGCGCACAATGTGTCACCTTGACATCTGACAAGCGATCTCATGAATACACTCCCCGAGTGGACGGATTTGCGGTTCTTCCTGGAGCTGGCGCGCGCCGGCACCCTTTCTGGCGCCTCGCGCCGCCTCGAGGTCGAGCACACGACCGTCGCGCGCCGCATCGACCGGCTCGAGACCCAGCTGGGCGCGACCCTGTTCGACCGTTCGCGCGAGGGCTACGAGCTGACCGAGGTCGGCCTGGCCCTGCTGCCGCACGCCGAGGCAATGGAGGGCGCGGCGCTGGCCGCGGCCGAGCAGATCGGCGGCGCCGAGGTCGCGGCCCATGGCGTGGTGCGGCTCGGGGTGCCCGAGGTATTCGGCGTCAAGGTCGTCGCGCCGCTGCTGGTCGGCCTGCTCGACCAGCACCCGGACCTGCAGATCGACCTGCTGGCGCTGCCGCGCTTCGCGAACCTGGCCAACCGCGAGGCCGACCTGGGCGTGATGCTCGATCCGCCCACCACCGGGCGCTACGTGGTGACGCGGCTGGCGTCGTTCCGTTTCTACCTGTATGCCTCGCCAGGCTACCTGGCGCGCCATCCGCCGATCCGCCGGCAGGCCGACCTGGCGCGCCACGATTTCGTCGACTATGTGCAGGACCGCCTGGCCAGCCGCGAGCTGTCCTACCTGAACGAACTGGGGTTCACCCCACGGCGGCGCATGTGCTGCTCGGGCATGACGGCCCAGATCGAGGCGGCCTCGCTCGGCATGGGCCTCATGATGGCGCCGCCGTATGCGGTGCCGGACGACGGCCGGCTGGTGCCGGTGCTGCCTGGCTTCTCGGCCGAGCGCTCGTTCTGGCTGGCCGCGCCGACCGACCTGTATCGCCTGCGCCGCGTGAAAGTGGTGTGGAACGTGCTGCGCGAGTACGCCGACAGCTCGCCGGGCCTGTTCGTCCAGGATGACATGCAGGGTGCATTGGCGCCGGATTGAAGGGCGAGGTATCCTCGCATGGTTCACATTCAAGGTTCACATCGACAAGGGCCCCCATGCGCAGCCGGATCAGCGACGACATCACCTTCCGTAAACTCGAGATCCTGCTGGCCTATATGGAAGGCGGCAACCTGAACGCCGCCGGGCGCATGCTCGACATCAGCGCGGTGAGCGTGCACCGGGCATTGCATTCGCTCGAAGAGGGCATGAGCTGCCAGCTGTTCAGCCTCCAGGGCCGCAACCTGATCCCGAACGAGGCGGCCCGGGTGCTGGCCGAGGTCAGCCGCGAGGTGGTCAAGATGATGGCGGACGGGATCGCCGCCACCCGCTCGGCGGCCGGCTATTCGGCCGACCACCTCAGGATCGGCTCCCTGTATTCATTGACGACGGGGGCGATCCCCGAAGTCATCATCGGCATCAAGCTGCGCAAGCAGGAACTCGAGACCGAGCTGGTGCTCGGCTCGAACGCCGACCTGCTGCACAAGCTCAAGCAGAACGCGATCGACGCCGCGCTGATGGGCATCCCCGATCCCGATCCCGAGATCGAGTCGATCGCGCTGTTCGAGGACGACGTGTTCTTCGCCGCGCCGGCCGGCTCGCCCTACGCCAGGCTGGCCGAAGTCGACCTGCGCCAGTGCGCGGCGGAGAAATTCGTGTGCCTCAAGGACGGTTTCGTGACCCTCAAGGGCTTCCAGGAGGCGTTCCGCATCGCCGGCTATGCGCCGACCATCGTCACCCGCGTGGGCGACATCTTCTCGCTGATGAACCTGGTCGCGGCCGGCATCGGCTATACCTTGCTGCCGGGGAGGGTGCGCAATGCCTTCGGCGACAAGGTGCAGCTGATACCGCTGAAGGCCGATTACCGCATGCAGCAGACCATCGGCCTGTCCTTCCTGCGGGTGCGCGAACGCGACCCGAACCTGCTGGCGCTGGCGGCGGTGTGCCGGATGCTGAAGCACCGGCCGGCTGCCTGAAGCTGGCCGGCCGCGGGTCGTCGACTCCCGCGGCGGGCGGGACGCGAAACTTTCGCTCACAGTAAACATCTCCACCCAAGCGTAATTGATCTCGTCCGCGATCGGGTTTACCTTGGCGCCATCACAAGAATTATCAAGAGCATAAAAAGCGCATGGCCCGGCCCGTCGTCCCGCATGAAGGCGGTCGCGGCGCGGGAACGTGTATTGGAGACGTACCACCCGCGGCAACACCGGTTGGAGCCGGCGCCGCATCTTGAAGGAGCCTCGCCGTGTCCTCTCATGTCATTGCAATCTGCGTACTGGCGCTGATGTTCATCGTCGCCACCGCCATGCCCATCAATATGGGCGTCATCGCCTTCGTGGGCGCCTTCCTCGTCGGCACCCTGGTCGCCGGCATGGAAACCAAGACCATCATGTCCGGCTATCCGGCCGAACTGTTCCTGACCCTGGTCGGGATCACCTTCCTGTTCGCCCAGGCCCAGAACAACGGCACCATCGACTGGCTGGTGCGGCTCGCGGTGCGCGCCGTCGGCGGACGCATCGCGGCCATCCCCTGGGTGATGTTCGCGATCACCGCCTTGCTCACCTCGGTCGGCGCGGTCAGCCCGGCGGCGGTGGCGATCATCGCCCCGATCGCGCTCGGCTTCGCCGCCAAGTACAAGATCAATCCCCTCATGATGGGCCTCCTGGTCATCCACGGCGCCCAGGGCGGCGGCTTCTCGCCGATCAGCATCTACGGGGGCATCACCAACAAGGTCGTGATGGAAGCCGGGCTGCCGATCTCGCCGCTGACGACCGCCTTTACCAGCCTGGGCGTCAACCTCGCGGTGTCGGTGCTGCTGTTCTTCGTCTTCGGCGGCGCCAGGCTGATGCGCCAGCAGGTGCCGGTGGCCGAGCGCTCGGGCAAGGGGCTCCCGGTTTCGCCGTTCGGGCCGCCGGTCGCGGTGGCGGCCCAGGGCCCGCAGATCTATGGCGATGCCGAGAATGAATCGGCCAGCGAAGAGCGCCTGACCAGGGAACGTTCGAGCGCGGCCGTCGGCGCCGTGGGCGCCACTGCAGCCGGGAATGCTGCGGGCAGCGCGGCCGGCCATGCCGCCGTCGACCTGAACGAAGGCCTGACCTTCCACCAGATGTTCACCGTGGCCGGCCTCATCGCGCTGGCCGTGCTGACCCTGCTGTACAAGCTCGACATCGGCTTCGTCGCGATCACCATCGGCCTGCTGATCTCGATCCTGTCGCCGCAGGTGCAGAAGCGCGCCATCGGCCAGGTGTCGTGGCCCGAGATCATGCTGATCGTCGGCGTCAGTACCTACGTCGGCGTGATGCAGAAGATGGGCACGATCACCTGGGTCGGGGACAGCGCCGCCAGCCTGGCGTCGCCGCTCACCGTGGCCCTGTTGCTGCTGTTCGTCGGCGCCATCGTCTCGGCCTTCGCTTCGTCGACCGCGGTGCTGGGCTCCCTGATTCCGCTGGCCGTGCCGTTCCTGGCCTCGGGCACCGGCGTCGACCCGATCGGTTTCATTGCCGCCATGGCGGTCGCCTCGACCATCGTCGACGTCAGCCCGTTCTCGACCAACGGCGCGCTGGTGCTGGCCAGCGCCCAGCACATCGACCGCGACGTCTACCTGCGGCAGTTGATGATCTACGGCGGCATCGTCACCCTGGTCGCGCCGCTCGTGCTGTGGGTGCTGTTCGTGGTGTTCTGACCGACGCATTGCAACAACGGGAAATCTCATGACTCAGAGTGAATCACAGGCTGGCCTTCGCTGGACCACCCAGCAACGCAACCGCAGCGATCGCCTGGCGCGCGTCCAGGCGGCGCTCGGCGGGGCGCTGGACGGCAAGATCGTCCAGGCCTCGCATATCGTCGAGCTGTTCAACGCCGTGCTGGAGCCGGGCGACCGGGTCTGCCTCGAAGGGAACAACCAGAAGCAGGCCGACTTCCTGGGCAAGGCGCTCACGCGCGTGGACACGACCCGCGTGCATGACCTGCACATGCTGCTGTCGGTGCTGTCGCTGCCCGAACACCTGGACGTGTTCGACAAGGGGATCGCCTCCAAGCTCGACTTCTCGTTCTCGGGCCCGCAGGCCGGCCGCCTGGCCAAGCTGGCGCAAAGCGGCAAGCTCAATATCGGCGCGATCCACACCTACCTCGAGCTGTTCTCGCGCTACTTCATCGACCTCACGCCGCGCGTGTCGCTGGTGGCGGCCGAGATGGCCGACCGCGAGGGCAATCTGTATACCGGGGCCAATACCGAAGACACGCCGGCGATCGCCGAAGCGACTGCCTTCAAGAGCGGCATCGTGATCGCCCAGGTCAACCGGGTGGTCGACAAGCTGCCGCGGGTCGACATCCCCGGCGACTGGGTCGGCTACGTGGTGCAATCGCCGACCCCGTACTACATCGAGCCGCTGTTCACGCGCGATCCGGCCCTGATCTCCGAGATCCAGGTCCTGATGGCGATGATGGCGATCAAGGGCATCTATGCCGAGTACGAGATCGAGCGCCTGAACCACGGCATCGGCTTCGATACCGCCGCCATCGAGCTGCTGCTGCCGACCTATGCGGCCGATCTCGGTTTGAAGGGCAAGATCGCCCGTCATTGGGCGCTCAATCCGCATCCGGCCCTGATCCCGGCGATCGAAGCCGGCTTCGTGGAATCGGTGCATTCCTTCGGCTCCGAGCTGGGCATGGAGAAATACATCAGCGCGCGTCCCGACGTGTTCTTCGTCGGGCCGGACGGCTCGATGCGCAGCAACCGCGCTTTCTGCCAGGCGGCCGGCCACTATGCCTGCGACATGTTCATCGGCTCGACCCTGCAGATCGATTTACAGGGCAATTCGTCGACCGCGACCCTGGGGCGTATCGCCGGCTTCGGCGGCGCGCCCAACATGGGGGCCGACGCGCGCGGGCGCCGCCACCCGAGCAAGGCCTGGCTGAAGGCCGGGGAGCAGGCGCGCGCGGGCCGCGACACGATCCCGCGCGGGCAGAAGCTGGTGGTGCAGATGGTCGAGACCTTCCGCGAGCACATGGCGCCGGCGTTTGTCGAGAAACTCGACGCCTGGCAGCTGGCCGAGCAGGCGAACATGGCGCTCCCGCCGGTGATGATCTACGGCGACGACGTGACCCACATCCTGACCGAGGAAGGCATCGCCAACCTGCTGCTGTGCCGCACCGTCGAGGAGCGCGAGCAGGCGATCCGCGGCGTGGCCGGCTACACGCCGGTCGGCATGGGCCGCGACAAGCGCATGGTCGAGAACCTGCGCGACCGGGGTATCATCAAGCGCCCCGAAGACCTTGGCATCGACAAGCGCATGGCGACCCGCGACCTGCTGGCCGCCAAGAACATGAAGGGCCTGGTACGCGCTTCCGGCGGCCTGTACGACCCGCCGAAGCGTTTCAGGAACTGGTAACAGGGACCGTAAGGTCAATGGGGAAACATGATGGAAACGTTGAAATACCGTTTCGAGCAGGGCCGGCGCTCGCTGGCCGGCATGCCGCAGCTGGTGGGCGTGGTCGGTTCGGGCAATCTCGAAGTACTGATCGAGCCGTCGCCCTTGCAGGGCGCGTGCGAGATCGAGGTGCGCACCGCGGCCGTCGGCTTCGGCGCCACCTGGCAGGCCGTGATGGCCGATTTTCACGATCGCTGGAGTCTCGCGGACGCGCGCATCAGCATCAACGACATGGGCGCCACGCCGGCCGTGGTCAGCCTGCGGCTGGACCAGGCGGTGGAGTCGCTCACCGGCGCAGTTTCAAAGGAGTCGGCATGAGCAGCTACCAGGAATCGACGGCGCGCCAGCGCATCCCGGCCATCTTCGACGCCGGCAGCTTCGAGGAATTCCTGCCGCCGAGCGAAAGGGTGGCGAGCCCGCACCTGGCCCAGCTCGACGCCCCGGTGTCGTTCGACGACGGCGTGATCGTGGGCCGCGGCCAGCTCGATGGCAAGCTGGTGTTCGGCGCCGCGCAAGAAGGCGGCTTCATGGGCGGCGCGGTGGGCGAGGTCCACGGCGCCAAGCTGGTGGGCATGCTGCGCCGCGCGATCGACGAGCAGGCGCATGCGGTGCTGCTGCTGCTGGAATCGGGCGGCGTGCGCCTGCACGAGGCCAACGCCGGCCTGATCGCCGTGTCCGAGGTCATGCGCGCCATGCTCGACGTGCGCGCCGCCGGCATTCCGGTGGTGGCGGTGGTGGGCGGCGCGAACGGCTGCTTCGGCGGCATGGGCATCGCGGCGCGCTGCGCCAATACCGTCATCATGTCCGAGGAAGGGCGGCTGGCCATGTCCGGCCCCGAGGTGATCGAGACCGCCAACGGCGTCGAGGAATTCGACTCGCGCGACCGCGCGCTGGTGTGGCGCACCACGGGCGGCAAGCACCGCTACCTGCTGGGCGATTGCCAGGTGCTGGTGGCGGACGAGTCGGACGCCTTCCGCCAGGCGGCGATCGACGCCATCCGCGATGCGCGCGGCGGCGAGGTGCGCCTGACCCTCGAAGCGCTGCTGGCCGAGCAGGCCATGCTGGCGCGGCGCCTGCTGGACGCCGAAGGCCTGGCCGAACCGATGGAGGTGTGGAAGAAACTCGGCGTGCCGGAGCCGGCCAGGGTGCCGATGCTGGAGGCCGATGCCTTCCTCGCACTGGCGGCGCGGCACCGCGTGACGGCAAACACGGGAGATTGAAGATGGACTGGCAGTCATTGGCAACACAGCTGTTCCCCGGCGGTCACGAGATCGTCGAACGCGACAATTTTTTGTCAGGCAGCGCGCAGGTCGACGGCCGGGCGGTCGACGTGATCGGCACCACCGGCCACACGCCGATCGGCATCGAGATCGCGCTGGCCCAGGCCCAGGCGATCCTCAAGACGGTGCAGGAGCATCCCGGCCGGCCGATCCTGATCCTGGTCGACACGCAAGGCCAGCGCCTGCGCCACCGCGACGAGATGTTGGGCATCAACAGCTATATGGCCCACCTGGGCAAGTGCGTCGACCTGGCGCGGCGCCAGGGGCATACGGTGATCGGCCTGGTGTACGACCAGGCGCTGTCGGGCGGCTTCATCACCAGCGGCCTGATCGCGAGCGCCTGTTATGCGCTGCCGCAGTCGACCATCCGCGTGATGGGCCTGCCGGCGATGGCGCGCATTACCAAGGTGCCCGAAGAGCGCCTGACCGAGCTGGCGAAGGACAACCCGGTGTTCGCGCCGGGCCCCGAGAACTACCTGCGCATGGGCGGCCTGCACGGCATCTGGGAAGACGATCTCGCCGCGCATCTGGTGCGCGCGCTGGGTGAAGCGGGCGACGAAGACCGGCGCATGGCGCTGGGCCACGAGCGCGGCGGACGCATGCTGGCGCAGCCGGTCGCCGAAGCGGTGAGGACGGGCGGCCATGTTCGCGCGGCATGATCTGGTCTGGCTGACCAGCCGCGGCTGGCAGCGCGTGCGCGCTGGCGCGCCCGAACAGGCACTGGCCGCGCTCGACCGCTGGCGCGACAGCGGCTGGCCTGCCGTCGTGCGGCGCGCCGAAGTCGAGCTGGCGCCGAACGAAGTCGCGATCGGCTTTCCGCTGCCGCCGCGGATCGAGGATGGCGGCAAGCTGAAGGTCGGCTGCCGGGTCGAACTGTCCGACGTCAAGCGCCGCACGCGCGCCTTGCCGCTGGCTGCGGCCCTGGACGCGGTGCCGGAGCAGTGGCGCGACAGCCTGGCCCTGCTCGAGCGCCAGGCGTTCGACGCCGGCGTGGGCCTGGCGGTCTACGGCTCGGTGGCGCTGGCCGCGCTGACCGGCCAGTACTACCTGACGCCGCATTCCGACATCGACGTGCTGCTGCAGCCCACCAGCCGCCGCCAGTTGATGAAGGGACTGGACCTGCTGGCCTGGCATGCGGGCATCCTGCCGCTCGATGGCGAGGTGGTGTTTCCGGACGGGCGCGCGGTGGCGTGGAAGGAGTTGCGCGCGGCCTTTGCCGGCGCGCCCGGCACGCGCGTGCTGACCAAGGGGCTGAACCGGATCGCGCTGGTGCTGCCCGAAGAACTGATCGCGACGCTGGAGGAAGAGACGTGTCCGAACTGATCGTCGTTCAACCGGCGCGGGCGCCGCGCCAGCCCTTGCGGCAGGACGAACGCGGCGTTGCCCAGCGCATCGCGCGCCTGGCCGTGCGCAGCCTGTACGCCGAACTGGCGCTGTATCCGAAGCCGGGCCTGGTGTCGCTGGTCGACAGCGGCAGCCACGCCGACATGACGGCCGCGACGTTCGTCCGCAGCCTGTTTGCGCTGCGCCGCTATTTCCTGGACATTACGCGCGCCGGCATGGCGGACGCGCCATTCCACGTGCTCAAGCGGCTCGGCATCGAGGCCGAGGCGCGCATGCTGCGCGCCACCGCCGGCATCAACACCCACCGCGGCGCCATCTTCTGCCTCGGCATGCTGTGCGCGGCGATCGGCCGCTGCCGGGCGAGCGGCGCGGGGCGATCGGCGAGCGCGGTGCAGGCCATGCTGCGCGACCGCTGGGGGCACGCGCTCGGCGCCCACAGCGTCGACGCCGGCGCCGGTTCGCACGGCGCCCGGGCGCGCCTGGCCTACGCCGCCAGCGGCGCGCGCGAGGAGGGGGCGCGCGGCTTCCCGTCGGTGTTCGCGGTCGCCCTGCCGGCGCTGCGCCGCACCCTGGCGGCGGGCCGCGGCATGCGCGCGGCGCGCATCGATGCGCTGTTCGCCCTGATGGCCCACATCAGCGACACCAATGTCTACCATCGCGGCGGGATCGACGGCGCGCTGGCCGTGCGGCGCCAGGCGCGCGCCTTCGTCGCCCGCGGCGGCAGCGCCTGCCCGGACTGGGAGGCGCGGGCCCTGGCCTGCCACCGGGCCTTCGTCGCGGCGCGCCTGTCGCCGGGCGGCGCGGCCGATCTGCTGGGCGCGGCCTGCCTGCTGCAGGCCGCCACGCTGGATTAGCATGGCCGGCCGGCTCGCCATCCTGTGCCCGGGCCAGGGCGCCCAGCATGCCGGCATGTTCGACCTGGCGCGCCAGGACCCGGCCGCCGGCCGCCTGCTGGACGGCTGGTTCGGCGATCCGCTGCTCGGGCCACTGCTGCGTGCTGCCATCGAGGGCGAGGAACGCTTCGATAACCGCGTCGCCCAGCCGTCGATCGTGGCGGCCACCCTGGCGACCTGGACGGCGCTGCGTCCCATGCTGCCCGAACCGGCCCTGGTCGCCGGCTACAGCATCGGCGAAGTGACGGCCTATGGCGTGGCCGGGGCGCTCGACGCCGGCGCCGCCGTGACGCTGGCCGGCGAGCGCGCACGCCTGATGGATGCCTGCCTGGAGGGCGGACCGGCGCAGGCGATGGTCGCGCTGTCCGGGATGCCCGGCGGCAGCGTGGATGCGCTGCTGGCCCGCCATGGCTATTACGCCGCGATCGTCACCGGCGACGATGCGCTGGTGGCTGGCGGTCCTGCCGCGCAGGGCGGGGCCCTGGCCGCGGCGGCGCTGGCGGCCGGCGGACGCGCGACCCTGTTGCCGGTCGCGGTGGCGTCGCACACGCCGCTGCTGCAGGACGCGGTCGCACCGTTCGCGACGCTGCTCGCCGGCCAGCGCTGGTCGGACCCGGCATTCCCGGTCCTGTCCGGCATCTCGGCAGAACCGGTGCACGACGCGGGCAAGGCAATGCGCGAGCTGCCGCGCCAGATCGCCGAACCGATCCGCTGGCGCGAGTGCATGGACGCTTTCCTTGAGGCCGGCGTGACGGTGGCGCTCGAACTCGGGCCGGGCGCCGCGCTGGCGCGCATATTGCAATCGCGCCACCCCGGAATCGCCTGCCGTTCGGTTTCCGAATTCCGTTCGCTCGATGGGATCCATCGTTGGCTAGGGAGGCAGCTGGATTAACATTCACGAATCTGATGTCTGATATTGCGACTCGGAATTGGAAGTTCCCCCTGGTCGCCTATATAACGGTTGCATAGCAGTCGCAGTCGTTGCTGTAGGTCCGCCACTGTCGGCGGTGCAATCAAGGAGTCGAACGTGAACAAGATCATCAATGCCCTCGTCGCTGCCGCCGGCAGCCGCGCCAGGAATGTCCTGCGCAAGCAGGCCCTGCTTGCCCAGCCATTCCGGGAAGAATACCGCGCGAACGCCGGCGGCTGGAACTGAACAGCTGCGGGCAGTCGCCGGCCTCGGGGCTGGCGCCGACGATGCAAGGGCTGGGTCCGTGATGCACGGCCCCGGCCCTTCTTGCATCCGGATTCGCCATTGACGGATGTAATTCCTTGGTTCAACATTTCCCCTGAAGTATCTGTCATGGTGCAGGGGCGCGGCCGCAGGCTGCCACATCGTCGGTTCGACGCCCCGGACGAAATGAGGCGAGGCGAGATGAAGGCGCGAAGCGACGAACCGGGCCAGCCGGACAGGACCGGCCTGCCGGCACCAACCTCACGCGGGCGGAGTGCAGGAGAGCGGCATGGCGCGCCGGTGGCCGATGACGGGACGCTGGCGGCGCCCGATGCGCGGTCAGGTGCTGTCGTGCGCGACAGTCCCAGGACAGCGCAACTGGCCGCCATTGCGGCCCTGGTCGAGGCGAGTCCACGCACGGCGCGGATGCGGGCGCTGGCCGCCATCGCCCAGTCGCCGCCGCGTTCGCCGCCAGCGGCCGGTGGGGGCCGCGGCTTGCCGACGCGGCTCAAGTCCGGTATCGAAGCGTTGTCGGGAATGAGCATGGATCATGTACGGGTGCATGACGATGCGTCGCGCCCGGCCCAGCTTGCCGCCCATGCCTACGCCCAGGGCAGCGATATTTTCATTGCCCCTGGGCAGGATGAGCACCTGCCCCACGAGGCCTGGCATATCGTGCAGCAGGCGCAGGGCCGTGTCCCGCCGACGGCGCAGGTGGCCGGCCTGGCAGTGAATGACGATGCCAGCCTGGAGGCCGAAGCCGATGCCATGGGCGCGCTTGCGATGCGCGGCGCGGCCGCTGCCGGCGGCGGAGTAGGCGCCATGGCGCCACGGCGCGCTACGCAGGCGGGAAGGCCGCCGCCGGTCCAGCGCCGGTTGATGAGGCAGGCCGGCGAGGCGCTGGAAGCCATGGACGATGACATGGTGGAGCAGGCCATCGCCACGTTCCCGGCCACCATCCAGCGAGCGGTGCGGGACTACCAGCGGCGACCCGGCGACTACCGTTTCGAGACGGTATTGGCCATGCTCCTGCGCCAGCGCCGGCCGCAGGTGCCGAGCGCCGACGTCGATGCGTCTTCCGGCGGGGCATCGCGCAAGCGCGCAGCGCGTCCAACCGGGGACTTGGGGCGCCACAAACTGGTCAAGCGTTCGCTGGACGACAAGCGCCAGGCGACCCGCCCGGATCGGGACGAGGAACCGTCCCGGCAGGAGTCGCTCATGCGTCTTGACGACGACTTCATCAGCCCTGGCTCGCCGGTCCATGGGCTCGACCCGGCGCCGATCGGCAACGAGGGCGCGGACTGGAGCGACTATCGCGCGGCGTTCGTCGACCTGATGAATGCACGGGTCAAAGGCGGCCTCGACAGCGGTTACCCCGACCGGCTGAAGGGCAAGGACAATGGACTGTCGCGCCTGGCCTGGGTCTTCGAAACCTTGGACCAGCGGCGCACTTGCGTGGCCGTCATGCTGTCGCGCAGTAAATTGCATGTGTTCGCGAACCATCACGACCGCAAGATGTCGCAAGAGATGAAGCAACTGGTCGCGGCTGCGCAGGATCTGTCCTTTACATCCGAAACCTATCTTGACTTGCTGGGCAGGCTGACCGACGCCGTGCTGACCAGCCGGGGAAACAGGGTCAAGCAGGAGCAGACGATCGAGCGCAAGACCCGCATGGTGACCCGGCGCCTGCAGAAGGCGCTGCAGCTCATCCATCAGTTCAAGCTCGGTGTCGACGCGATCGCCGTCCATGAGGTGGACAAGCGGCGACAACGGGTCGGCAGGAAGAAGCATGGCGAGATGCGGGCCGCCGACGCGGTCGTCAGCAAGGCCCCAACGGGACGGGCGCTGCAAACCGATGTGGGCATCTCGAAGATTTGCTGCGCAAAATGCGCGCTGGCCTTGCAGGCCCTGCATAGCGCCATGAATATCTCGTTCATGGTACAGGGCGCACACTGGCATGTCTACGATACCGACACCGGCTGGCCGGTCCCGGAGTTTCTGAAAAATAATCCCGAGGCCATGCGCGCTTTCCTGGGCGATGCAGCGTATGCCATCTACCAGAAATTCCCGCAAGAGGCGACGCGGGTGATCGAGGGCATGAAGGGCAAGGCGGAGGACGGCGAGAAGCTGACGGATCAGAGCAAGCTCGCCACCGGGTATCTTTCGAGCGAGGACGAGTATGACGGGGGGCGGGATGTCGTCGGCTCCGCTGGACGAGAGGGCGACCTCGGGGACAGCGAGGTCGACGCGGGCGAGGATGACCACGGCGCCGGCGCAATGGCCCGGGACCGCGAGGATGAATTGGTGCCGGGATACGACGCGACCGATGGCACGCCCCTCATCGCCGTGAATGACGCTGTCCTCGAGGACTACCTGGCGGACATGGTGACCGAACATGCCTACCTGGGCGTGGCGGAAGGCCAGGTGGCGGCGAGCGCAATGGGGGTGCGGGCCGACGTGTTCAATCTTGTCGGGGCGTCGACCAACCGCCGCTACCGCGACACTGCAGGTCTGCTGTATGAGGAAACCCCCTTGCAGACGGCGGCAGATGGAAACTGTCTGTTGCATGGGCTTTGCCTGATTCGCGCGGGACGCAATATGGACGCGCAGGAGGTCACGGACGTTCGAGGGATCGTGCACCAGCGCCTCGACCGGGAGACGCTGCAAACCCAGGTCGAGGACGTGGTGCGCGCCCACATCCAGGGCGCGACGCCGCCGGGGCTCGGCAGCCGCATGTCCGCGCGGATGTCCGGCGATCCCAGCCTCGCGCGCGCCGTGATGCATGAACGGCTGCGGACGCTGCGCGCGATTTCCGGGATAGAGGATACCGGCGCGGACGCCGCGCCACTGTCTTCCGCCAGCCATTCCGGCGATGGCGACGGCACCGGCAGGATTGCCTTCAACGTCACTTATGGAGAGGGAGGAACGCATGCGGGAATACTGCTGTTCACGCATGGGCACTACATCCGCCTGCGACGGGTCGAGCCGACATCCCACTGACTCCGCCGGCGCGACGTCGGCTTCTGCCCCCGAGGCGTCCGGGGCGGCCGTGGCCTCGGGGCTTCAGCGGCGGCCGCGGAACGGGTTGCGCTCGTTCAGCTCATCCATGTAGTCGTCGATTCCGCCCGCCTCGCGCTCCAGGAAGCGCTCGACGGCATCCGCGAACGCCGGATGCGCCAGCCAGTGCGCCGACCAGGTGCGGGTCGGCAGGAAGCCGCGCGCCATCTTGTGCTCGCCCTGGGCGCCGCCCTCGAAAGTGGCGATGCCCTGCTCGATGCAGAATTCCAGCGGCTGGTAGTAGGCGGCCTCGAAGTGCAGGCAGGGCACGTGTTCCAGCGCGCCCCAGTAACGGCCGTACAGCGTGTCCCGGTCGTGGATGACCAGCGACGAGGCGATCGGCCGGCCATCCTGCTCGGCGATCACGAGCAGGATATTGTCCGGCATCGCCGCGCCGATGCGCAGGAAGAAATCGAGGTTGAGGTAGGGCGTCGAATGGTGCTCGCGGTAGGTGTTGCGGTAGCAGCGGTTGAACAACACCCAGTCCTCGCGCGTGGCGTCCACGCCGCGCACCCGGCGCAGCGTGACGCCTGCTTGCTTCACCTTGCGCCGCTCGGCGCGGATGTTCTTGCGCTTCTTCTGGTCGAGCGTGGCGAGAAAGTCCTCGAAGCTGCCGTAACCCTGGTTCACCCAGTGGAATTGCACGCCGCTGCGCAGCAGGAACCCGGCCTCGCGCAGCAGCGCGGCTTCTTCTTCGGGCGGGAACAGCACGTGGGTCGACGACACCGCGGTCGCCCCCTGGGTGGCGCGCAGCACGTCGACCAGGGCCGCGCGCGCCTGCGCATCGCGCGCCAGCAGGCGGCCGCCCGCCACCGGCGTGAACGGGATGGCGCTCAGGAGCTTGGGATAGTAGTCGAGTCCATGGCGCCCGTAGGCGTCGGCCCAGGCCCAGTCGAACACGTATTCGCCATACGAATGGCCCTTCACGTACAGGGGCAGGGCGGCGGCCAGCACATCCTGCGCATCGTACAGCAGCAGGAATTGCGGCTGCCAGCCGGTCTCGGGCGACGCGCTGCCCGAGGCGTGCAGCGCGTGCAGGAAGGCATGGGAGAGGAAAGGCGTCGGTGCGGACTGGGCCAGGACCAGTGCGTCCCAGCCGGATTGGCCGACTTCGGACAAGTCGGAAACGATATGCGTGCGATAATTCAAAATTGCTTCCATTCAGACGAAGCGCGTGCCGGCCAGGCGGAGCCGGGCACTTGCCATATTGCGAACGATACCACCATGAACAGCCGATTCGACAGCCGATTCTTCAATCTCTATTCGCACCACTTCGCCCGCGTCGCGGTGGCCATTCCGCGCGTGCGCATCGCCGACCCGGCCCATAACACCCAGCAAACGATCGTGCTCGCGCGCCAGGCCGCAGCGCAGGGCGCGGCCCTGGTCGCTTTCCCGGAACTGGGCCTGTCCGCCTACACCTGCGACGACCTGTTCCACCAGCGCGCGCTGCTCGACGCCTGCCTCGACGGCTTGAACGCCATCGTCGAGGAATCGAAGACGCTGCCACTGGCCATGGTCATCGGCATGCCGCTGCGGGTCAACCACATGCTGTTCAATTGCGGCGTCGTGATCGCGAACGGCAAGGTCCTGGGCGTGGTGCCAAAGAGTTTCTTGCCTAATTATGGCGAGTTTTACGAATCCCGGCAGTTCACCCCCGCCGATTGCGCGGCGGTCGACCACATCGAGCTGTTCGGCGCGCCCGTGCCGTTCGGCGCCAACCTGCTGTTCGAGGTCGCCAACCTGCCGCTGCTGCGCTTCCATGTCGAGATCTGCGAGGACGTCTGGGTGCCGGTGCCGCCGTCCTCGTTCGCCGCGATGGCCGGCGCCACGGTGCTGGTCAACCTGTCGGCCTCGAACGTCGTGGTGGGCAAGAGCGGCTACCGCCACCAGCTCGTCGGCCAGCAGTCGGCGCGCTGCATGGCGGCCTACCTGTACACCTCGGCCGGCCGCGGCGAATCGACCACCGACATGGCCTGGGACGGACAGTCGCTGATCTACGAGAAGGGCGAGCTGCTGGCCGAGTCCGAGCGTTTCAGCGACGACTCGCACATCATCTATGCCGACGTCGACCTGGATCGCCTGTCGACCGAACGCATGAAGGCGACCACCTTCGCCCAGTCGGTGCGGCGCCATGCCGGCGAGGTGGCGAGCTTCCGCGTTGTCAAGCTCGAGCTCGACCTGCCGCTCGATCGCACCCTCCCGCTCGAACGGACTATCGAGCGGTTCCCCTACGTGCCGGCCGACCGCGCGCGGCGCGACGAACGCTGCACCGAGGTCTACAACATCCAGGTGCAGGCCCTGATCCAGCGCCTGTCGTCGAGCGGCATCCAGAAGGTGGTGATCGGCGTCTCGGGGGGCCTCGACTCGACCCATGCGCTGCTGGTGTGCGCCAAGGCCATGGACCGCCTTGGCCTGCCGCGCACCAACATCCTCGCTTATACGATGCCGGGTTTCGCCACCAGCGGCCGCACGCTCAGGCAGGCGCGCGACCTGATGGCGGCGGTCGGCTGCAGCGCGCAGGAGATCGACATCCGCCCGAGCTGCATCCAGATGCTGAAAGACCTCGGCCACCCTTACGTGGAGGGCAAGGCCGAATACGACATCACGTTCGAGAACGTGCAGGCGGGCGAGCGCACCAACCACCTGTTCCGGCTGGCGAACTTCCACAACGGGATCGTGATCGGCACCGGCGACCTGTCCGAGCTGGCGCTGGGCTGGTGCACCTACGGTGTGGGCGACCATATGTCGCACTACAATGTGAACGCCAGCGTGCCCAAGACCCTGATTTCCTACCTGGTGCGCTGGGTGGCCGAAACCGGCGCCGTGGTGGGCGGCGACGCGCAGGTGCTGCTCGACATCCTCGATACCGAGATCAGTCCCGAGCTGGTGCCTGGCGGCGGCAACGACGACAAACCGGCCCAGAGCACGCAGGACAAGATCGGCCCTTACGAGCTGCAGGACTTCAACCTGTTCTATACGCTGCGCTACGGCTACAAGCCGAGCAAGGTGGCGTTTCTTGCGTATTCTGCCTGGCAGGACCGTGAACTGGGCCGCTGGCCCGAGGCGCTGGGCACGCGCAACCAGTATGCGCTGGGCGACATCAAGCGCAACCTGTCGATCTTCCTGTTCCGCTTCTTCAAGACCAGCCAGTTCAAGCGCTCCTGCGTGCCCAACGGACCGAAGGTCGGCAACGGCGGCTCGCTGTCGCCGCGCGGCGACTGGCGCGCGCCGTCCGACTCCGAAGCCACCGTGTGGCTCGACGATCTGGCAAACATTCCCGATTAACTCTGGTAGACGAAAGGACAAACACCATGAAACAGATTACCTGCGTGATCAAGCCGTTCAAGCTCGACGAGGTGCGCGAAGCGCTGGCCGAGGTGAACGTGACCGGCCTGACCGTGACCGAAGTGAAGGGCTTCGGCCGCCAGAAGGGCCATACCGAGCTGTATCGCGGCGCGGAATACGTGGTCGACTTCCTGCCGAAGGTGAAGATCGAGGTGGTGGTGGACGATTCGATGGCCGAGCAGGTGGTCGACGCCATCATCAAGGCTGCGCGCACCGGCAAGATCGGCGACGGCAAGATCTTCGTGCAGAATGTGGAGCAGGTGATCCGGATCCGTACTGGCGAGACCGGAGCGGACGCGGTATAAGCGCTGCACCGCTCGCGGTTGCGATCGATGTTGGGGGGAACGGGCCGCAGCTGATGCGAACCGAGCTCTTCCCCCCAACCTGCGGGACACGTCCATCAAGCACCGAGGTAAACGCAAAAATTTGTAACTAACCAACATGAGCCGCAGCGAATCACGGGCCGCGATCCTGCGCACTTCGCGGTGCAGGCAAGCAGGTTCAGCGCCCCATCCGCATATCGAATTTCCACGTGAGCAGCCTCAGCCCGCTGATGAACAGGCAGCTCGACCACAGCGCAAAGTCGTGCGACACGCCATACTTGCCCATCAACAGGAACAGCCAGTTGCCGAGAAATGCGCAGATCGCATACGGCTTGCCATCCCTGAACACCATCGGCACCTCGTTGCACACGATATCGCGCAGCACGCCGCCGAAGATCCCCGTGATCACGCCCATCATCGAGGCGATAAAGATCGGCATGTCGGCCGCCAGCGCCGCCGACGTCCCCGCGATCGAGAACAATCCGAGTCCCACGGCATCGGCGATCACGATCAGGCGTTCCGATACGATCTGGCGCAGGGTGCGGATCAGGGGCGAGGCCACCAGGGCCAGCACGAAGATGGCGATCGCGTATTCCTGGTGCGTGACCCAGAACAGCGGACGCTTGTCGAGCAGGATGTCGCGCAGGGTGCCGCCGCCGAATGCGGTGATGAAGGCCACCGTGAACACCCCGACCAGGTCCATGCGCTTGCGCCGCGCCTCGATGAAGCCGGAAAACGCGCCGACCAGGATCGCCATGATTTCAATGAACTTGATGAGGGTCATGCAGCAGCAGGGAACGTAAAGTGTTGCTAGACTACCATGCGCCCAAGGAGTTACGAAGGTAATTCTGCACCCTGCCAACGACCACGGAAAGACCCCTGCCGCATGCGTATCGCCACGATCCTGACCGCCGCCCTGGCCGCCGCCAGCCCCGCCATCACGCTGCAGGCAGCCGAATCGCCCAAGCTCTCTTTCCAGCACCACGACTGGGAACTCGCCTGCGACAACACCCGCACCTGCCGCGCCGCCGGCTATCACGCGCAAGACGGGCGCGACTTGCCGCTGTCCGTCCTCCTCGAGCGCCGCGCCGGCCCCGGCCAGCCCTTCACCGCCCGGCTGCGCCTGGGCGAGTCCGACGACGGCATCGACCTGCCGGCATCGCTGGCGATGCGGGTCGACGGCCGCGCGCTCGGGATGATCAGGCTGGAGGGCGCCGAAGCGGTCGGCAGCCTGTCCCCGGCGCAGGCCCAGGCGCTGCTGCGCGCCGTCGCCGGCACCGGCAAGGTCGGTTGGCACGCGGGCGGCCGCAGCTGGAACCTGTCGGGCAGGGGCGCCTCGGCGGTGCTGCTCAAGATGGATGAATTCCAGGGCCGCCTCGGCACCCCGGGCGCGGCGATCCGCAAGGGCTGCAGGCCGGAACAGGACGTGCCGGCGGCCCTGCCGGCCCCGGTCGTCGTCGCGGCCGCGGTCCCGTCCGGCGTGCTGCCACGCCCGGGCAGGGAAGAGGAACGGATCCTGCTCGCGACCTTGCGCAAGACCGCGGGCAGCGAGGACTGCGGCGACCTGGAGGCGGTCGCGCTGGGGGACAGCGCATTCGCCTACGCCCCGCTCACCCAGGACAAGATGCTGGTCTCGGCGCGCTGCTGGCGCGGCGCCTACAACGAGGGCCATGGCTACTGGGTCGCCAACCGCAAGCCGCCGTTCTCGCCGCAAGCCGTGACGCAATCGGGCACGGATTACGACAACGGCGTCATCGGCGCGGCGCACAAGGGCCGCGGCATCGGCGACTGCTGGGGGCATGACGAGTGGACCTGGGATGGCCGCCGCTTCGTGCACACGGCGTCGGGGACGACCGGGATGTGCCGCGGCATCGCGGCCGGCGGCGGCTGGCGCCTGCCGACGCTGGTCAGCGAGGTGCGGCGCTGATCAGGCGTCCAGCAACGGCAGGCGCAAGGTGAACACCACCTGCGCATTCTCGTAGCGGTAGGCGAGTTCGCCGTTGTGCTCGCGCACGATCTGCTGCGCGATGTACAGGCCCAGGCCCATGCCGGTGCGGTTGCGCGGATTGTTCAGCGACGCGCGCTTGAACGGATTGAACAGCGTCGCGACCGTTTCCGGCCCGATGGGTTCGCCGGCATTGGCCACGTCGATCGACGCTTCGCCATGGCGCGCCCTCAGGCAGACGGTCACCTGCTTGCCGGGTTCGCCGTGGTGGCGCGCATTGCTCAGGAGGTTGGACAGCACCTGGGCGAGGCGTCCGCTGTCGGCGTTCACGGTGGCGGCATCGTCGCACACCAGATCGAGCGGAATCGATGGATAGGCCATGCGCGCTTCGTCCATCAGGTCGACCAGCAACGCCTTCAGGTCGACCGGTTCCAGCGTCACGCCGAGCCCCATGCCGCGGTCGATGCGGCTCATGTCCAGCACCTGGCTGATCATGCGCTGCATGCGACTGGTGGACGAGCGGATGCGCTTGGCCAGGGTCGGCTGGTTGCCGCCCTGGGCGTTGCCGGTGCGTTCGAGCACCATGCCGGCCATATTGATCGAATTGAGCGGGTCGCGCAGGTCGTGGCCGAGCATCGCCAGCAGCTGGGCGCGGGTGGCTTCGGTCTGCGAACGGTGGGCGTTGACCGCGCGCACCAGTTCGGCCAGGGTCAGGCGGGCATTGGCCAGCACGTTCGCTTCCCAGGGATGGGCGCAGCCGCGCACCGTCTCGTGCCAGGCGTCGAACGAGCCGCGCGGCGTCAGCCGCTCGCCCAGCGGGCCGAGCGCGGCGATCTTGTCGGGCCGGCCGCCCCAGGCCACGGTGTCGATCTGCTCGACGCGCAGCATGACGCACCAGCCCAGGCCCAGCGGATCGAAGGGCAGGGCCAGCATGCCGACCCATTTGCCGAGCCGCTCGTGCAGCGCCGGCGGCCAGTCGGCCACCATCTCGCGCACCACCAGGTCATGCTCGTTCTCGGGCAGCGAACCGACGATGGCCTCGGCCAGCCCCTCGGGCAACTCGCCATGCCGCGCGACCTTGCCGTGCTGGGTGGCGATCATGGCCTGCGCCCCGCACGCCGCCATCAGCGCCGCCGCGTGCTGGCCGAGGGCGTCGAGCGGATCGTCGTCGAGCAGCAGCGACTCGACCATGGCCGTGCGTACCCGCGCCGACTGCTCGGCCAGGGTCGCGTCCTCGCGCGATTCGATGCTGTGGATGGTCGAGGCCATCACCTGGGCCAGCACGTCGGCCGCCATGCGGATCGCGTGCGGCACCAGCTTGGGCGCCATGTGGTGGCAGGCGATCAGGCCCCACAGGCGGCCGTTGATCACGATCGACACGCTCATCGAGGCGCGCACGCGCATGTTCTTGAGGTACTCGACGTGCACCGGCGAGACGCTGCGCAGCACCGCGAAACTCATGTCCAGCGGCGCGGCGTCCGGCGCGCCGTACAGCGGCACGGCGGCGTAGTCCATGTCGGCGATCACGCGCAGGGTGTTGAGCGTATACAGGCGCCGCGCCTGGGTCGGGATGTCGCCGGCAGGATATCGTTGCCCCAGGTAGGGCACCAGGTCGTCGCGCCGGCTCTCGGCCACCACGTCGCCGCTGTCGTCGAGGCGGAAGCGGTAGGCCATCACGCGGTCGAAGCCGGTGAACTCGCGCACCTGCTGCACCGCCGAGTCCAGCAGGGCGTCGATGGTCTTCTGGCGCCGCAGGCGGTCGATCGAGCCGTGCGCCTTGATCGCGAAGCGCGATACTTCTTCGCTCGAGGTCTCGCGGCGCTCGAATTCGGCCACGACGCGGCCGGCGGCGGCGTGCACCACGCAATCGTATTCGGCCGCGCCGATGGCGAGGTTGGCCACCAGCGGCGCGGCGTCCTCGTCGTCACGGGCGGCGATGCAGTCGGCAATGGCGTCGAGCGCGGCGCGCGGCAGGGCCAGGCCGGCATAGGGCAGGCCCAGCTCGGGCGCGATGCCGAGCAGGGCTGGCGCGTTGTCGCTCCAGCCCGCGAGCTGGCCGTCGTCCTGGAAGAACAGCAGCGCGCCGTGCGGCTGGACCGAGCCGGGAATGTGGATAGGCTCGTCGGCGCACGACAGCAGGTCGACCTGTCGTCCGTGCTCCATCGGAACTGCTTGCCTAGCCTTCAATACGCATCCCCTTGTCGATAGGCCGGAAATGTCCGGCGTCGAGGCATTCTACCGTTATCGGACGAGTTTGGGCGCAATTGCAACTGTGAAACGGCCCATTGTCACACAACATCGCGGGCGGCGTCCACCCGGCGCAACATCAATCGTGCAGGGCGGGGCGCAGCAGGGCGATCAGGGCGCCGTGGCCGCCGTCCGACCGGCCGGCGGCGCAAAAGGCGATGACTTCGTTTTTTTGCACCAGCCAGCTGTGCACGATGCTGCGCAGCACCGGTTCGCCCCTGGGCGAACCATAGCCGATGCCGTGGATGATGCGCACGCAGCGCACCCCGCGCCGGTTGGCGCGATGCAGGAAATCGGTGAGGGCGTCGCGCGCGCCGTCGCGGGTCAGGCCGTGCAGGTCGAGCTCGTCCTGGATCGGCCAGTGGCGCTTGCGCAGCTTTTTCACGACATCGGGGCCGACGCCGTCGCGCGCATAGCTCATCGACGGGTCTTCGTCGAGCATGCCCTCGACGTCGAACAGGTCCGACAGTTCATCGGACATCGAGGCGCGCAGCACGTCCGCCGTTTCTTCCTCCGGGCTCAGCTGGGCGCGCGCCTGCACGCCGCGGTTCGGCGCCACATACACCGGGCGGTGCACGTAGCGGTCGGATTCGGGCAGCTTGTGCACCCCTTCCATCGAAGTGCGGAACTCGACCGCCCGTTCGCGCGCGATGCGCTCGCGTTTCTCGCGCTCGGCCTGTTCGACGGCGCGCACGCGCTCCTCTTCCTTGAGCCGGTCGCGCAGGCCCTTGAGGTCTGCGAAGTCTTTCATGCCCGCCATCGGTGCCCGTCCCGGATCGCTTATTTCGGATCGTCTTCCAGCGCTTCCAGGTAGCGCTGGGCGTCGAGCGCCGCCATGCAGCCGGTGCCCGAGCTGGTGATCGCCTGGCGATAGATGTGGTCTTGCACGTCGCCGGCGGCGAACACGCCCGGCACGCTGGTGGCGGTCGCCATGCCTTCCAGGCCCGATTTGGTCACCAGGTAGCCGCCGCTGTGCATCTCGAGCTGGCCTTCGAAGATGCCGGTGTTCGGCTTGTGGCCGATCGCCACGAACAGGCCGTGCACGTTCAGTTCCTTGGTCTCGTCGCCGGTGGCCGACTTCAGGCGCAGCGCGGTCACGCCGCTCTGGTCGCCCAGGACTTCGTCCAGGGTCTGGTTCAGCTCGAGCACGATCTTGCCTTCGCTGACCTTGTGCATCAGGCGGTCGACCAGGATCGGCTCGGCGCGGAACTTGTCGCGGCGGTGGATCAGCGTGACTTTCGAGGCGATGCCGGCCAGGTACAGCGCTTCCTCGACCGCGGTGTTGCCGCCGCCGATGACCGCCACTTCCTGGTTGCGGTAGAAGAAGCCGTCGCAGGTGGCGCAGGCCGACACGCCGCGGCCCATGAAGGCCTGTTCGGACGGCAGGCCGAGGTACTGGGCCGAGGCGCCGGTGGCGATGATCAGGGCGTCGCAGGTGAAGGTATGGCTGTCGCCCACGAGGCGAATCGGACGCTCGTTCAGGTGGGTCGTGTGGATATGATCAAAGACGATCTCGGTATTGAAGCGCTCGGCATGCTGCAGCAGGCGCTGCATCAGCTCCGGACCCTGCACGCCCAGCGGATCGCCCGGCCAGTTCTCGACGTCGGTGGTGGTCATCAGCTGGCCGCCCTGCTCGACGCCGGTCACCAGCATCGGCTTCAGGTTGGCGCGCGCGGCGTAGACGGCGGCGCTATAACCGGCTGGCCCGGAACCGAGGATGAGGACTTTGGCGTGTTTAGTAGTAGTCATGGCGGCGCTTCAATGATTGTTATGTGGACACACGGCAATTGGGGACGGCCGGACAGGAATCAAGGCCCGGCTGGGGGCGTGCGGAGAGGGCAGATTATAGACGATGATGCAGATGTGCATGAATCGTGGGGCCAACGCGGCCGTATATCGCTTAGAATGGGCGGATCGTCGATAGTACTTACTTCCGCAGTACCCGCAATGAGCAAGAATAGCCAAGCCAGCACCTCTGGATACACCCGTACGCAGGCCTCCGCCGCCGCCCGCCGGCCGCTGCCCGGCCGCCTCGCGCGCCTGCTGTCCGAAGCGCGCTGGATCGCCGGCGCGGTCGCCTTCCTGTATTTCGTCCTGATCCTGCTCAGCTACAGCAAGGCCGACCCCGGCTGGTCGCACGCCAATGCGGTCCCGCGCATTGCCAACCTGGGGGGGCAGGCCGGCGCCTGGCTGTCCGACCTGCTGCTGTTCATCTTCGGCTTCTCGGCCTGGTGGTGGGGCGTGATCTTCCTGCGCCAGGTCTGGCGCGGCTGGCGCCGGCTCACCGACAAGCTCGGCACCAGGGTCGAGGAACCGCACCACGGCGAGATGTACGTGCGCTGGATCGGTTTCGCCTTCATGTTCGCCGGCAGCGTGGGCCTGGAATACCTGCGCATGTGGTCGTGGGACGTCGAATTGCCGCGCGCCCCGGGCGGGGTGCTGGGCCAGCTGATCGGCCATGCGAGCCACGTCGCCTTCGGTTCGACCGGCGCGACTCTGCTCCTCCTGCTGCTGTTCTTCCTGGGCTTTTCGCTGTTCTTCCAGGTGTCGTGGCTGGCCGTGGCCGAACGCATCGGCGCCGTGGTCGACGGCACCTTCGACTGGTTCCGCCTGCGCATGGAAGACATCGAGGACCGCCGCCAGGGCGAGGCCGCCGCCGTCAAGCGCGACGAAGTGGTGGTCAACGAGCGCGCCAAGTTCACCGAAAAGCACGCGGACAAGCCGATTCCGGTCGTCAAGGCCGAGCCGTCGCTGGAGATGGGCGCGCCGGCCAGGCCTGCTGCCGCTCCCGCCCCGGCTGCGTCCGCGCCGCTGCCATCGGCCCAGGCCGCGGCGCCGACCATCAAGATCGAGCCGCAGATGGTCAGCGTGCCCAAGTCGGAACGCGCCGAGAAGGAGCGCCAGTCGCCGCTGTTCCAGGACCTGAACGGCGAGTCCGGCCTGCCGCCGCTGGCCCTGCTGGACGACGCTCCCGCGGCGCAAGAGACGGTGGCCGTCGAGACGCTGGAATTCACCAGCCGCCTGATCGAGAAGAAACTGTCCGACTTCGGCGTCGAAGCCAAGGTCGTGGCCGCCTATCCGGGCCCGGTCGTCACCCGCTACGAGATCGAGCCGGCCACCGGCGTCAAGGGCAGCCAGATCGTCAACCTGGCGCGCGACCTGGCGCGTTCGCTGTCGTTGACGTCGATCCGCGTGGTCGAGACCATCCCCGGCAAGAACTACATGGCCCTCGAACTGCCGAATCCGAAGCGGCAGATCGTGCGCCTGACCGAGATCCTCGGTTCCAAGGTGTATGGCGACAGCGCCTCGAGCCTGACCGTGGCCCTGGGCAAGGACATCGCCGGCAAGCCGGTGGTGGCCGACCTGGCCAAGATGCCCCACCTGCTGGTGGCGGGCACCACCGGTTCGGGTAAATCGGTCGGCATCAATGCCACCATCCTGTCGCTGCTCTACAAAGCCGATCCGGCCGACGTGCGCCTGATCCTGATCGATCCCAAGATGCTGGAAATGTCGGTCTACGAAGGCATCCCGCACCTGCTGGCGCCGGTCGTGACCGACATGCGCCAGGCCGGCCACGCCCTGAACTGGGCCGTCAACGAGATGGAGCGCCGCTACAAGCTCATGAGTAAACTCGGAGTGCGCAACCTGGCCGGCTACAACGGCAAGATCCTCGAGGCCGCCAAGCGCGAGGAACACATCCCGAACCCGTTCTCGCTCACGCCGGACGCGCCCGAGCCGCTGGAAAAACTGCCGACCATCGTCATCATCATCGACGAACTGGCCGACCTCATGATGGTCGTCGGCAAGAAGGTGGAAGAACTGATCGCCCGTATCGCCCAGAAGGCGCGCGCCGCCGGCATCCACCTGATCCTGGCGACGCAGCGCCCGTCGGTCGACGTCATCACCGGCCTGATCAAGGCCAACATCCCGACCCGCATCGCGTTCCAGGTCTCGTCCAAGATCGACTCGCGCACGATCCTCGACCAGATGGGCGCCGAAACCCTGCTGGGCATGGGCGACATGCTGTACATGCCGCCCGGCACCGGCCTGCCGATCCGGGTCCACGGCGCCTTCGTGTCGGACGACGAAGTGCATCGAGTTGTAAAACATCTGCAGGAGCAGGGCGAACCCAACTATATTGAGGGCATCCTCGAAGGCGGCACGCTGGAGGAAGGCGGCGCCGACGGCGCGGTGGCGGGCGAGGGCGGCGGCGAATCCGACGCCATGTACGACCAGGCGGTGCAGGTCGTGCTCAAGAACCGCAAGGCCTCGATCTCGCTGGTGCAGCGCCACCTGCGCATCGGCTACAACCGCGCCGCCCGCCTCATCGAACAGATGGAGCAGAACGGCATGGTGTCGCCGATGCAGTCGAACGGCAACCGCGACATCCTGGTGCCGACGGCGAGCGCCGAATAACAGGAAAGGAATCCGCATGCAAGCAAAGACCACGTTCACCTTCGCAGCGCTGCTCGGCGCCGTCGCCTTCTGCAGCGCGGCCCAGGCCGCGGCCCTCGACCAGTTCAAGTCCTTCGTCGCCTCGACCCAGTCGGCCAGGGGCGAGTTCACTCAGCAGCAACTGGGCAAGTCGAAAAGCGGCAAGGCCAGCCCGGCGTCGAGCGGCACGTTCGTCTTTGCCCGCCCCGGCAAGTTCGTCTGGACTTACCAGAAGCCGTACGAGCAGGTGCTGCAGGCCGATGGCGAGACCCTGTACATCTACGACAAGGACCTGAACCAGGTGACGACCCGCAAGCTCGGCAACGCGCTGGGCAGTTCGCCGGCCGCGATCCTGTTCGGCAGCAACAAGCTGGAAGAGAACTTCACGCTCAGCGAAGCCGGCGCGCGCGATGGGATGGAATGGCTGAACGCCACGCCGAAGGCCAGGGACACCTCGTTCGAGCAGATCAGCATCGGCCTGAAGGGCGGCGTGCCGATGGCGATGGAATTGAAGGACAGCTTCGGCCAGACCTCGCGCCTGACCTTCACCAACTTCCAGCGCAATCCGCAACTGGGCGCCCAGCAGTTCAAGTTCGAGGCGCCGCCGGGCGCCGACGTCGTCCGCCAGTAAGCCGGCACCAGGCAGGCGCGCTCGCGCGCCGCGCGGGTGTGGGGTGCATAAGCTACACTACGCCCATGCACAACCATTCGCTTTCCCGCATCCATGTCCACGGATGATCTCTTCAAGACCGAGCCGGCCGCGCCGCTGGCCGAAGCCCTGCGCCCGCGCACCATCGACGAGGTCGTCGGCCAGAGCCATTTGCTGGGCCCAGGCAAGCCGCTGAACCTGGTCTTCAAATCCGGCAAGCCGCATTCGATGATCCTGTGGGGCCCGCCGGGCGTGGGCAAGACCACCCTGGCGCGGCTGACCGCCTACGCCTTCGACTGCGAGTTCATCGCGCTGTCGGCGGTCTTGTCGGGTGTCAAGGACATCCGCGCCGCCATCGAGCAGGCCGAGCAGTACCTGGCGCGCGGCAAGCACACGATCCTGTTCATCGACGAGATCCACCGGTTCAACAAATCGCAGCAGGACGCCTTGCTGCCCTTCGTCGAGAGCGGCCTGGTAACCCTGATCGGCGCCACCACCGAGAACCCGTCGTTCGAGGTCAACTCGGCGCTGCTGTCGCGCTCGCAGGTCTATGTGCTGAAGGCCCTGAACGATGCCGAGATGCGCCAGCTGCTGGCGCGCGCGCGGCAAGAGGCGCTCGGGCACCTCCAGTTCGACGAGCTCGCCATCGATACCCTGGTCGGCTATGCCGATGGCGACGCGCGCCGCTTCCTGAACCTGCTGGAGCAGACCAGCACGTCGGCCAGCACGGCCGGGACCACCCATATCACCGCCGAGTTCGTCGAGAACGCGCTGACGCTCAACGCGCGCCGCTTCGACAAGGGCGGCGACAATTTCTACGACCAGATCTCGGCCCTGCACAAGTCGGTGCGCGGCTCGCATCCGGACGCCGCCCTATATTGGCTGTGCCGCATGCTCGACGGCGGCGCCGACGCCAAATACCTGTCGCGCCGCATCGTGCGCATGGCCTGGGAAGACATCGGGATCGCCGACCCGCGCGCGATCCAGCTGGCCAACGACGCCGCCGCGACCTACGAGCGGCTGGGCTCGCCGGAAGGCGAGCTGGCGCTGGGCCAGGCCGTCATCTACCTAGCCATCGCGGCCAAGAGCAATGCCGGCTACAACGCCTTCAATGCGGCGATGGCGTTCGTGCGCAAGGACAAGTCGCGCGAGGTGCCGGTCCACCTGCGCAATGCGCCGACCAAGCTCATGAAAGAGCTCGGCTATGGCCACGAATACCGCTACGCGCACGACGAGCCGCATGCCTACGCGGCGGGCGAGACCTATCTGCCGGACGGCATCGCCGAGCCGGGCTGGTACCAGCCGGTGCCGCGCGGGATCGAGGCCAAGATCGCCGACAAGATGGCGTGGCTGCGCAGCCTGGACGACGAGGCAAGGGCGAACGGCGGCGCCGCCTGAGGCGGTTGCTTCCAATGGCGGGCCCGGCGCCCGCTCATCTTCCTGCAACGGCGCGCAATGCGCCGGCTTTTTACGCCCGGTCCCGCATTCACGCATTCTGCACCGCATTTCGAGCGCTTCGTCGCAAGTCGATGGCGATCAAGGGGCGTGGTGGCTAAAGTACCACCATACCGCAGCACTCAACGAGTCCTGAAACCGAACCTTGAAACCCATCACCTGAAGGAGCCATCATGAACATCCGTAAGAACTTCGAAGCCCTGTTCCTCGCCGTCGCCGCCCTGGGCCTGGTCGCCAGCTTCGCCACCGCCAACGCCCGTCCGATCGCGATCGCTGAAAGCGCCGCGCCCGCCCTCGACATGGCCAGCATCCAGACCGTGGTCGTGAGCGCACCGCGCCTGGCGGCTCGCTGAAACCGGCGCAAGCCGGTTTTGGGGGCAGCCTGGCGAGGCCCCGGCAGCATGGTTGCCGAATCTCGCAAAGAATGTCGGTCGGCTTGGTACAATTGTGTTTTCGATACACAGCCCAGTCCAACCCGACATGATTGACATCCAACTTCTCCGCAAAGACATCGACAACGTCGCCGCCCGCCTGGCGACCCGCAAGTACCAGCTCGATGTGGCCAGTTTCAATGCGCTGGAGGCCGAACGCAAGGCGATCCAGACGCGCACCGAAGAACTGCAGGGCAAGCGCAACACGCTGTCGAAGCAGATCGGCATGATGAAGGGCAAGGGCGAAGACACGAGCGCCGTGATGGCCGAGGTTGCCGGACTGGGCGACGAACTCAAGGCCAATGAAGCGGCGCTGGGCACGGTACAGGCCAGGCTGTCGACCTTCGTCGAAGCCATCCCCAACCTGCCGCACGAGAGCACGCCCGAAGGCACTGACGAGAGCGGCAACGTCGAAGTGCGCAAGGTCGGGGTGCCGACGGCATTCGATTTCGAGGTGCGCGACCACGTCGACATCGGCGAGCGCCTGGGCCTCGATTTCGAGACCGCGACCAAGCTCACCGGTTCGCGCTTCTCGATGATGAAGGGCGGCATGGCCCGCCTGCACCGCGCACTGGCGCAGTTCATGCTCGACACCCACACCGGCCAGCACGGCTACACCGAGTGCTATACCCCGTACATGGTCAATGCCGATTCGCTGCGCGGCACCGGCCAGCTGCCCAAGTTCGAGGCCGACCTGTTCTCGGTCAAGAAGGGCGGCGCCGAAGGCGAGGGCGAGCACTTCTACCTGATCCCGACCTCCGAAGTGTCGCTGACCAACGTCGTGCGCGACGAGATCGTGGCGCTCGACGAGCTGCCGATCAGGATGACCGCGCACACCCCGTGCTTCCGTTCCGAGGCCGGCGCCTATGGCCGCGACACGCGCGGCATGATCCGCCAGCACCAGTTCGACAAGGTCGAGCTGGTCCAGGTGGTGCACCCCGAGCAGTCGTACGCGGCGCTGGAAGAGATGGTCGGCCACGCCGAATTCGTCCTGACCTCGCTCGGCCTGCCATACCGCGTGATGCAGCTGTGCACCGGCGACATGGGCTTTTCGGCCGCCAAGACCTACGACCTCGAAGTGTGGCTGCCGGCGCAGAACACCTACCGCGAGATCTCGTCGCTGTCGAACTGCGAAGCCTTCCAGGCGCGCCGCATGCAGGCGCGCTTCCGCAACGCCGCCGGCAAGCCCGAGCTGGTGCATACGCTGAACGGCTCGGGCCTGGCCGTGGGCCGCACCCTGGTCGCGGTGCTCGAGAACTACCAGCAGGCCGACGGCAGCGTGATCGTGCCGGAAGTGCTGCGTCCGTACATGGGCGGGCTGGAGCGCCTGGTTCCGGCTGCGTGAGAGGTGGGGTAGGGAAATCGTGCCTCCATGCACATTTTCTCCTTCCATTTTTCTCGAATACGTCTATAATGGCGGTCTCTTGCAGCCCACTGCAAGGATCGACCAAAGCCGGAGAGGTGGCAGAGTGGTCGAATGTACCTGACTCGAAATCAGGCGTACGGGTGACCGTACCGTGGGTTCGAATCCCACCCTCTCCGCCAAGTATCATGAAGGAAGCCACCGCAAGGTGGCTTTTTTCTTGGTTTTTCCGCGCTTCGCCTGACCATGCAGACCCGGACATGACCGTGCCGACCTCGACGACCCGACCCTCCGCCCGCGCACCTGGCGCCGGACGGTGCGCGCGTTGCGAACGCCTGGGACGCGAATCCGCCTGCTTCGCGGGATCCGGGCTGCCACGCGGTTACTTCTGTTCCGTCACACCTCCTTAAGCACCTGCCTTCTCTTCGTTGTGCGCCGACGCGCTGCGCGTCGGCGCCTGGCCGCGCGCGCCGTCCATGCATTGGCTGGCGCCGCGATCCGTTCCCGATACGTCCGGCGCCTGGCGCCGGGGAAGGTATGTCAATGTCTTTGCAAACAATCCGCCAGGACTGGTTCTCCAATGTCCGCAACGACCTGCTCGCAGGTCTCGTCGTCGCGCTCGCGCTCATTCCCGAAGCGATCGCGTTCTCCATCATCGCCGGAGTCGATCCGAAGGTCGGCCTGTACGCCTCGTTCTCGATCGCCACCCTGATCGCTTTCTTCGGCGGCCGCCCCGGGATGATCTCGGCCGCCACCGGCGCCATGGCCCTGGTCATGGTCACCCTGGTCAAGACCCACGGCCTCGACTACCTGCTGGCGGCCACGATCCTGGCCGGGATGCTCCAGGTCGTGGCGGGCTGGATCCGGCTCGGGCGCCTGATGCGTTTCGTTTCACGCTCGGTGGTGACCGGCTTCGTGAACGCGCTGGCGATCCTGATCTTCCTGGCCCAGCTCCCCGAGCTCACGAACGTGGGCTGGCAGGTCTACGCGATGACCGCCGCCGGCCTGGCCATCGTCTATGGCCTGCCGGTGCTCACGCGCGCGGTGCCGTCGCCGCTGGTGGCGATCGTCGTGCTCACCGGCGTCTCCATCGCGCTGGGCCTGGACATCCGGACCGTCGGCGACATGGGCCAGTTGCCCGACAGCCTGCCGGCCTTCCTGGTGCCGGACGTGCCGCTTACGCTCGAGACGCTGCAGATCATCCTGCCGTATTCGGTCACCTTGATGGTGGTTGGCCTGCTCGAATCCCTGATGACCGCGACCATCGTGGACGACATGACCGACACCCGCAGCGACAAGAACCGCGAATGCGTGGGACAGGGCGTCGCCAACGTCGTCACCGGCTTCATCGGCGGCATGGCCGGCTGCGCGATGATCGGCCAGTCGGTGATCAATGTGAAGTCAGGCGGCCGCGGACGGCTCTCGACCCTCACCGCCGGCGTCGTGCTGCTGATCCTGGTCGTGTTCCTGGGCGACTGGGTGCGCCAGATTCCGATGGCGGCGCTGGTCGCCGTGATGATCATGGTCTCGATCGGCACCTTCGACTGGGGCTCGCTGCGCCGCCTGCGCGAGCACCCGTCGAGTTCCAGCATCGTGATGCTGGCCACGGTGGTCGTCACCGTCGCGACGCACGACCTGGCCAAAGGCGTGCTGACCGGCGTGCTGCTGTCGGGCGTGTTCTTCGCCCAGAAGGTCAGCCGCCTGCTCGGCGTGAGCTCGCGCCTCGACGCGGATGGCGTGCGCCATTACCAGGTGACGGGGCAGGTATTCTTTGCCTCGTCCGACCTGCTGGTGCATTCGTTCGACTACGGCGAGAGCCCGGACCGGGTGCGCATCGACGTCAGCCAGGCCCACTTCTGGGACATCACCGCGATCGCCGCGCTCGACAAGGTCGTCCTCAAGTACCGGCGCGCCGGCGCGAGGGTCGAGGTGGATGGCCTGAACCAGGCCAGCGCCACGATGGTCGACAAGTTCGGCGTGCACGACAAGGAAGACGGCGACGTCATGCTGTCGGGGCATTAAGGGCGCGGCCGGCGAGGGCGTATCCGGCGCGGCCGGCCCCGGCCGCCCCCGACCGGCTGCGCGCTGCGGTTCACCCGGGCATGCCGGTCGAGGGCGCGGCCAGCAGCAGCTGCCAGTAGCCGACGTCGACCCAGCGGCCCAGCTTGAAGCCCACTTCGCTGAAGTGGGCGACCTTGCGAAAGCCCAGGGCCTCGTGCAGGGCGACGCTGCGTTCGTTGGGCTGGGCGATACCGCCGATGACCGTGTGCAGGCCGCGGCTGCGCAATTCGTCGAGCAGGCGCGCGTAGAGGCGGCGGCCATGGCCGCGGCCGGCCAGCGCCGGATCGAGATAGACGCTGCTTTCCACCGCATGCCGGTAGGCGGGGCGGGCGCGCCATTTGGTGGCGTAGGCGTAGCCGGCCACCACGCCATCGACGTCCAGCACGAGCCAGGGAAGGCCGCCGTTCGTCACCTCGGCAATCCGGGCGGCCATGTCGTCCGTGGAAACCGGCGCTTCCTCGAACGAGATCGTGCTGCCGGCGACGTAATGGTTGTAGATCGCGCAGATGCGCGCGGCGTCGGGAGAGGAAGCGGGACGGATAGCGGTCATCGGCATGCGCGCCACGATATAAACGTCACATGATACGGCATGCGCGGCGGCTCACAGGCGCGCGATCTGGCGGTCGATCGCCCGGTTCGCGCGCGCGCTGCGTTCGCTGTAGCGGTCGGTCAGGTAGGCGCTGTTGCCGCGCATCAGCAGCGTGATCTTGACCAGTTCCTCCATCACGTCGACCACGCGCTCGTAATAGGCGGATGGGCGCATGCGGTCGTCGTCGCCGAATTCCTGGTAGGCCATCGGCACCGACGACTGGTTCGGAATGGTGAACATGCGCATCCAGCGCCCCAGCAGGCGCAGCGCATTGACCACGTTGAACGATTGCGAACCGCCGCATACCTGCATCACGGCCAGCGTCTTGCCCTGGCTCGGCCGCACCGATCCCTGCTCGAGCGGGATCCAGTCGATCTGGTTCTTGAAGACCGAGGTCACCGCGCCATGGCGTTCCGGGCTGCACCACACCTGGCCTTCGGACCAGATGCACAATGCGCGCAGCTCGGCCACCTTCGGGTGGGTGTCCGGCACGCTGCCCACCAGCGGCAGTCCGGCCGGATCGAAGATCTGCACCTCGGCGCCGAAATGGCGCAGGATGCGCGCCGCTTCCTCGGTCAGCAGGCGGCTGAAGGAGCGTTCGCGCAGCGAGCCGTACAGCAGCAGGATGCGCGGCGGGTGGGCGGGGTGGTCGGCGCCAGCGAGCCGCCCGGGTGCGGGCAGCTCCAGGCGGCCTGGATCGATGTTCGGAAGGTCGGGAATCTTTTCCATGGTCGTTTTCAAGACGGTCAGCCCAGGCGCAGCGCGAGCGCGCACAGCGTGAGCAGGAGAATCGGCAAGGTCAGCGCCAGGCCGACGCGGAAGTAGTACGCCCACGATATACGAATGCCCTTGCTCGACAGGACATGCAGCCAGAGCAGGGTGGCGAGGCTGCCGATCGGCGTGATCTTGGGGCCGAGATCGCTGCCGATCACGTTCGCGTAGATCATCGCTTCGCGCACCGCGCCGCTGGCTGCGGCGCCGTCGATCGCCAGCGCGCCCACCAGTACCGCCGGCATATTGTTCATGATGGAAGACAGGATCGCCGCGATGAAGCCGGTGCCCAGCGCCGCGCCCCAGACCCCGTGGCCGGCGCAGCGTTCGAGCAGCGCGCCCAGGCCGTCGGTCAGGCCGGCATTGCGCAGGCCATACACCACCAGGTACATCCCGAGCGAGAACACGACGACCTGCCACGGCGCGCCGCGCAGTACCTCACGCGTCGCAATGTGGCGGCCGCGCGCGGCGACGCCGAGCAGGGTAACGGCGCCGGCGGCCGCGACGGCGCTGATCGGCACGCCCGCCGCGTCGAGCCAGAAAAAGCCGCCCAGCAGCAGCGCCAGTACCCACCACCCGGCGACGAAGGTGGCGCGGTCGCGGATCGCCTCGCTGGGACGGCGCAACTGGGCCAGGTCGTAGTGGCGCGGGATGTCCTTGCGGAAGAACAGGTAGAGGACGGCCAGGGTGGCGCCCACCGAGACCAGGTTGACCGGCGCCATGACCGCGGCGTAGCGCGCGAAGCCGATGCCGAAGTAGTCGGCCGACACGATGTTGACCAGATTCGACACCACCAGCGGCAGGCTGGCCGTGTCGGCGATGAAGCCGGCCGCCATCACGTAGGCGAGGGTGGCGCGCGGCGGGAAGCGCAACGCGGCGAGCATGGCGATCACGATCGGGGTGAGGATCAGGGCCGCGCCGTCGTTCGCGAACGGCGCCGCGACCGCCGCGCCGAGCAGCACCAGGAGCACGAACAGGCGCCGGCCGTCGCCCTTGCCCCAGCGCGCCACGTGCAGCGCGGCCCACTCGAAGAATCCGGCGCGGTCGAGCAGGAGGCTGATGACGATCACCGCGACGAAGGCCCCGGTGGCGTTCCAGACGATGTTCCAGACCACCGGGATGTCGGACAATTGGATCGTGCCGGCGAGCAGGGCGGCGAGCGCGCCGGCGGCGGCGCTCCAGCCGATGCCGAGGCCGCGCGGCTGCCAGATCACCAGCACCAGCGTGGCAAGAAAGATGAGCGAGGCGGTCAGCATCGATGGGGCCGGGCTCAGGGCGCGAGCGTGCCGATGCGTTCCAGCGCCTGCTGCAGGGCGGTCCGGTCCGCGGCCAGCGCGCCCAGCGGCAACGCGAACAGCGCGCGGGTGCGGGCCAGGATGATTTCATGGGTGCGTTCGAAGGCTTGCGCGATGTCGTGCGCGCTGCCGGTGGCCAGGCCCGGATCGTCGAGGCCCCAGTGCGCGCGCACGACCTGGCCCAGGTAGGCCGGGCAGGTCTCGCCAGCCGCATTGCCGCACACCGTCACCACCACGTCGGGCGTCAGCGGAAGGTCGTGCCACGATTTGCTGGCCAGGCCGTCCAGCGCGATGCCCTTGCTGCGCAGCAGGGCCAGCGCCCCCGGATTGAGCGTCCCGGTAGGCTGGCTGCCGGCGCTGAGCGCCGTGAACCCCTGTGGCGCGAGATGGTTGAAGATGGCTTCGCTCAGGATCGAGCGGCACGAATTGCCGGTGCAAAGGAACAGGAAGCGCATGATGTGAAGGACTCCAGGGTTGATCTCAATGTTTCAATAGATATTGAGACGTTAGCGCACTATAATCGAGTTCCCGGATTTGTTCAATAGCGGCGATGCGCCGGGGCGTCCGGTACAATCCGGTTTTTGACGGCCTCGAACATGCAAACGAAATACGTACTGGCGGCGCTGGCCGCCCTGGCCCAGGAATCGCGCCTGGCGATCTTCCGCCTGCTGATCCAGGCCGGTCCGTCCGGGCTGCCGGCCGGCAAGATCGGCGAAGAACTGGGCATCGCCTCGTCGGCATTGTCCTTCCACCTGAAGGAACTGGCCCACGCGGGCCTGGCGACGGCGCGCCAGGAGGGGCGTTTCGTGATCTACACGGCGCAGTTCGACACGATGAGCGAACTGGTCGGCTTCCTGACCGAGAACTGCTGCGCCGGCGTCTCGTGCGGGATCGACGCCCCCGGCGGACAATGTCATTAGGATTCGTCCTTGACCAGGGCCAGCACCTCGCGAAAGCGCGGGTGCCTGCAATCGCGCAGCCACTCGAACAGCACCATCTCGTGGGTCACGACCGTCGCCCCGGCCTGCGCCAGGCGGCGCATGGCGGCGGCGTGGTCGCGCGGCCGGCGCGAGCCGCTGGCGTTGTCGACCACATAGACCTCGCGCCCCGCGCGCAGCAGGCCAAGCGCCGTTTGCAGCAGGCAGACGTGGGCTTCGCAACCCGCGATCACCACTTGCCGGCGTCCTGGCGAGCGCGCATCGAGCGCCGCCAGCAAGCCATCCTGGCAGGCGTCGAAATGCGTCTTCGGCACCGTCTGCACGCACAGCCGGGCGAGCGCGTCGACGTTCGGACCGAGCCGTTCGGGGTTTTCTTCCGTCCCCAGCACCGGTAGCCCAAGCAGCGCGGCCGCGCGCGCCAGCACCAGCGCCCTGGCGACGACCTCGCCGGCGCCACGGATCGCCGGCAGCAGCCGGGCCTGGTAGTCGACCAGCACCAGGCTGCTCGCCTGGGCATCGATGGCATTCATGCTCGTCGATTCTTGCATTAGGTTAAGTTCTCCTGCAGTGCAACATAAAACGGTTGCTTTGTGATGGCGCGATGCTACCATCTCTTCGTCACGGTAACGGGAGGCAGGCGTGGAACCAGTCAGCACGACGCATCCGTATTTTGACCGGCTGATCGCCGCGGCGCGCGAGCGGGGCCCGGTCACGGTGGCCGTGGCGCATGCCTGCGACCGCTATGCGGTCGAGGCGGCGCTCGACGCCGCCCGCATCGGCCTCATCGCGCCACTACTGGTCGGCCCGCGGGCGCGGATCCACGCCGCGGCAGAAGCCGCCGGCCTCGATATCGGCGCACTGCCCCTGGTCGACACCGAGCACAGCCATGCCTCGGCCGCGCGCGCGGTCGAACTGGTGCGCGAGGGCAGGGCGGCGGTCCTGATGAAGGGAAGCCTGCATACCGACGAGTTGATGGGCGCCGTGGTGTCGGGTTCGACCGGCCTGCGCACCGCGCGCCGCCTCTCCCATTGCTTCGTGATGGATGTGCCGGGCCGTAGCGAGCCCCTGATCATCACCGACGCCGCCATCAACATCATTCCCAACCTCGCGGCCAAGCGCGACATCGTGCAGAACGCGATCGACCTGGCGCGGGTGCTGGGATTCGACGGCGTGCGGGTGGCGATCCTGGCGGCGGTGGAAACCGTGAACGACAAGATGCCGTCGACGATCGATGCCGCCGCGCTGTGCAAAATGGCCGATCGCGGCCAGATCGTGGGCGGCGTCCTGGATGGGCCGCTGGCGATGGACAATGCGATCGACCTGCAGGCGGCGGCCGTCAAGGGCCTGGTGTCGCCGGTCGCCGGCCGCGCCAACGTGCTGGTGGCGCCCGACCTCGAGGCCGGCAATATGCTGGCCAAGAGCCTGAGCTTCATGGCTGGCGCGGCGGCGGCGGGCATCGTGGTCGGCGCGCGCGTGCCGCTGATCCTGACCAGCCGCGCCGACACCGTCGCGGCCAGGCTGGCCTCGTGCGCGGTGGCGGTGCTGCTGGCGTGCCATCAGCTGGCCAGCCGTCAGGTGGCGGGACGCTGACGTGAACCATGCCGCCCACGACTGCATCGCGGTCATCAACGCCGGCTCGTCCAGCATCAAGTTCTCGGTCCACCGCCTGCCCGGCCTGGCGCTGGCATTCAAGGGCAGGATCGAGAACCTGTATCGCGGCGCCACCCGCTTCATCGCCCAGGATGCGAGCGGCGCCACGGTCGGCCGACAGGCCTGGCCGGATGCGCTCGACCACCGCGCCGGCATGGCCTTCCTGATCGATTTCGCCGGGCGCGCGCTGGACGGCTACCGCGTGCGCGCGGTGGGCCACCGCATCGTGCATGGCGGCGTCCACTACAGCGGTCCGCAGCGGCTGGGCGAGGCCGTGCTGGAACAGCTCGAACGGCTGGTGCCGCTGGCGCCGCTGCACCTGCCGCACAACCTGGCGCCGGTGCGCGCGCTGATGGCGCTGGCGCCCGGCCTGCCGCAGGTCGGCTGCTTCGATACGGCGTATCACACCGCGCAACCGGCGCTGGCCCAGGCCTTCGCGCTGCCGTCGGCGATCACCGATCTCGGCATCCGCCGCTACGGCTTCCATGGCCTGTCCTACGAGTACATCGCCGCCACCTTGCCGGATCACGATCCGGCGCTGGCCGGGGCGCGGGTGGTGGCAGCCCACCTCGGCAACGGCGCCAGCATGTGCGCCATGCGCGGCGGACGCAGCGTGGCCAGCACGATGGGCTTCACCGCCGTCGACGGCCTGCCGATGGGCACGCGCTGCGGCGCCCTCGATCCGGGCGTGGTGATCTACCTGCTCCAGGAGCTCGGCATGGACGTGGCGAGCGTGCAGCGCCTGATGTACGAGGAATCGGGCCTGCTGGGCGTGTCGGGCCTGTCGTCCGACATGCGCACGCTGGAAGCGAGCATTGAGCCGCGTGCGCAACTCGCGATCGACCTGCTGGTCTACCGCATAGGGCGCGAGCTCGGTTCGCTGGCGGCCGCGCTGGGCGGCCTCGACGGGCTCGTATTCTCGGGCGGCATCGGCGAGAACAGCGTCCGCCTGCGCGCCGCCGTCTGCCGCGACGCCGCCTGGCTCGGCGTCGAACTCGATCCCCGCGCCAACGCCGCGCCGCCAGCCGGCGTCGCCCGCATCAGCGCGGCCGGTAGCCGGGTAACGGTATGGCTGGTCCCGGCCGACGAAGAACGCATGATTGCCCGCCATACCCGCGATTTGCTGGAGGACGCATGACCGAATCGATCCACGCCATCCTGGCCGGCCAGCGCGCGCTGGTGGTCGGCGTCGCCAACGAGCACTCGATCGCCTGGGGCTGCGCCAGGGCCTTCCATGCGCTCGGCGCCGACCTCGTGCTGACTTACCTGAACGACAAGGCGCTGCCGCACGTCGAACCGCTGGCCGCGCAGCTCGGCGCGCAGCTGATGCCGCTCGACGTGCGCGAACCCGCGCAGATGGACGCGCTGTTCGCGCACATCGCCGGCCAGGGCCGGCTCGACATCCTCGTGCATTCGATCGCCTTCGCGCCCAAGGCCGACCTGCAGGGCGGCCTGCTCGACTGCTCGCTGGACGGCTTCCTGCAGGCGATGGACATCTCGTGCCACTCGTTCGTGCGCATGGCGAAGCTGGCCGCGCCGCTCATGACGGATGGCGGCAGCATGTTCGCGATGAGCTACCACGGCGCCGGCAAGGTGGTGCCGAACTATAACGTCATGGGCCCGGTCAAGGCGGCGCTCGAATCGTGCTGCCGCTACCTGGCCTATGAGCTTGGCCCGCGCGATATCCGCGTGCACGCCATTTCGCCGGGGCCGCTTAAGACCCGGGCGGCGTCGGGCCTCAAGGATTTCGACCTGCTGCTGCACGATGCGGCGACCCGTTCGCCGCTGGGAGAACTGGTCGACATCGACGACGTCGGCCAGGTGTGCGCCTATCTCGCATCGCGCTTCGCGCGCCGCCTGACGGGCAGCACCGTGTACGTCGACGGCGGCCTGAACATCATCGCCTGAACCTGGAGCGCACCATGAAAGTCATCCTGTCCGGCCTGCACGGCGATGCCTGCGAAAGCGCCATCGTCGAGAGTTTCGCGCCGTTCTTCCATATCCGCCGCGTCGAGATGATCCGCGAAGGTTCGCCCGACAGTCCGTGGGCCGTGCTGCACATCGCCGATTCCTACGAGCGCGCCTGGGAGGCGTGCAATACGCTGCGCGGGGTTTTCCATCGCGGCAAGCGCCTGCACATGTACATCCCGCTGCACCAGAGCGACATCTGCCACGACTTCGAGCTGCACCAGCGGATCGATATCCGCTAGGCGGCCGGATCCGTGCGGGCCAGCAGCGTATCGAGCTGCGCGAACAGCTGGGCGAACTGGCGCGACGCCACCTGGCAGGCGGCGCAGCCGCCCAGGTGGTCGGCCAGCTGGCGGGCCTCGGCCGACGTGAGCGCGCCGTCGCGGGCGCAGGACACGAGCCAGGTGCTGTCGCGGCAGGTAATCGGCGTCGTTGGGTCAGTCATCGGGTTCTCCCCAGCTGCGCACCGCGCATTCGCGCAGGCGCATGCGCGCGCGGTACAGCACCACGCGCAGGTTGGCATTCGATAGCATGCAGTGCTGCTCGATTTCCTTCAGTTCCATCCCGAGGTATTCGCGCATCAGGAACAGGCGCGCCGTGTCCCCGGGCAGCCGGCGCATGCACAGTTCGACGATGTCGAGCAGCTGGCGCTGGGCGAGCACCGTCGCGCCGCACAGCGTGTCGACGAAGGTGTCGGGATGCCAGGCGCCGTCCGCCGTGAACAGGGCGTCGAACCCGGCATCGGCCGCGTTGGCCACCTCGGCCACGTCCACCAGGGCCAGCACGCGCCGGCTGCGCAGCAGGTCGACGATCTTGTGGCGCAGGATGCCGGTCAGCCAGCTGCGCAGGTTCGAGCGGCCGGCGTAGCCTTGCCAGCCGCGCGCGGCGCCGACCAGGGTTTCCTGGACCGCGTCCTCGGCGTCGGCGGTTGACGCGAGCTGCAGCCGCGCCAGCCGCAGCAGGAAAGGCCGTTCCCGGGCCAGTGCCTGCCACGGGCCGGCATCCGGCGCGCTACTTGCTGCGGCGCGAGAGCGAGACGGCATAGGCGGCATTGCGTGCATGCAGGATCGGATCGTCGCTCGGCGCGATACCGGTCGGCAGCGACAGCGGCATATAGACCACGCCGTCGCAGGCATCTGGCGCAGCCAGCGCGCCGATCGTCAGGCGTCCCAGTTCGATCTTGCCCGCGCCCTGCCACACGGTGCTGGGGTCGACCAGCGAGTCGCCCGCGGCGGGCAGCTGGGCGTACAGGGTGAAGGCAGCGCCGCCATCGGTCAGGCGCCGCGCCAGTTCATCGTGCAGGAACAGGTCGGGCAGGGTCTGTTCTTCGTCGGCGCTCAGGTACTGCACGCCGGCGGCCGGCTCGGCCACGATGCGCGCATGGCGCAGCTTGTCGCGGTGGTCGCGGAACACGAAGGCGTTGTTCGAGAAGTAGGGCGTACTGGCATACGAGGCCGGGGCCGCGTGGGCGGCCAGCAGCGCCGGCTGTCGCGTGCCGTCCGGATGGGCGGCGTTGTGGGCGGCGATCCGCGCCGGGTCGGGCTTGCCGGTGGCGGGATCGGCGACCCGCGCCTGCAGGAAGCTCACGAACGAGGCCGGGGTGGCGGCGAAGAAGGCCGGTTCCGAGATCAGCAGCAGATCCCAGTGTTCACCCTGGGTGGCCAGGCGCATCGACAGGCCGCGCACACTGCGGCTCTTGTCCGACGCTTTCGGATTGCCGCCGCCGATCGAGAAGCGCACATTGGCGGGCAGCCGCGGCTGCGCGAACAGCGGACCGTGCACGATGTCGGCGGCGCCCCTGGCGGGAACGAACTCCCCGGCAGCGCAAAAGCCCCTGGCATGCGAGGCGCGCATGCCGTGGGCGCCGAAGGTGCCGTTGAGGGCGTCGACCAGCGCCGCCGGGCCGGTGTCGGGCGCCTGGGCCTGGGCGGCGGTGGCGCAAATGGCGAGCATGGCGAGCATGGCGGGAGCGAGATGGTTGTTCATGATGGTTCCTGTTGAATGGTGGGTGCTGTTAAGTCGGCCATCCAGCGGTGTTGTTACAGGCATGCCGAGAATGTCGCGATGCTACCGGTGCGCCTTGGCGCGGGCGCATCGAAACGGGAGGAGACGCGGCTCTGCTATCGGAGCGATAGAAAAAAATATAATTAGGAGTCCTTTACATTTTATCCGAAGCTGGTATTCTGCTGTCCATGGGCAGTCAGGCAGCCGACACCGCCGCCACCCAGGCAAGACGCACCGTGCATGCCGCCGCATGCCGGGGAGCGCGGCGCCGGATGCACGACCGCTCCTTTTTATGATCCATATATTTAGGATTCCTATTTAATCGGCCGCCTTGGCCAAGCACTGAAAGGAAACATCATGTCCCGCATCGAACTCGTGAACCCGGCCACCGCCCAGGGCCCGAGCGCCGAACTGCTGCAACAGATCAAGGGCGCGTTCGGCGTCGTGCCGAACATGTTTCGCGGCGTCGCCAACTCGCCGGCGGCGCTGACCAGCATGTGGGGCGCGTTCGGCGCGCTCGGCGGCGGCACCATCGGCGCCCGCCTGGGCGAGCAGATCGCCGTCGCGATCGCCGACCGCAACGACTGCAATTACTGCCTCGCGGCCCACACCGCCCTCGGCCAGAAGGCCGGCGCGACGCGCGACGAGATGGCCCAGGCCCAGGCCGGCCAGTCGGCCGATCCGAAGACCGCCGCCGCGCTGCGTTTCGCGCTGGCCGTGGTCGAGAAGCGCGGCCATGTCGATGCGACCGAGGTGCAGGTCTTGCGCAACGCCGGTTTCGACGATGAGGCGATCGTCGAGATCATGGCCCACGTCGCCCTGAACCTGTTTACCAACTACGTGAACGTGGCCTTCGACGTGCCGGTCGATTTCCCCGGCGTGAAGCTGCGCGCAAAATGAACGCGCTACTGAACGTGCAATATGCACACGCGCCCGAGTTCGAGGTCAGCGGCTGGCTGAACGCCACCCAGGCGCCGACCCTGGCGTCGCTGCGCGGCAGGGTGGTGGCGGTGTACGCCTTCCAGATGCTGTGCCCGGGTTGCGTCTCGCACGGCATCCCGCAGGCCAAGGGCATCCGCCAGCTGTTCGGGCACGACGAGGTCGCGGTGCTGGGCCTGCACACCGTGTTCGAGCACCACGACGCGATGAACGAGGGCGCGCTGAAGGCCTTCGTCCATGAGTACCGCATCGGCTTCCCGGTCGGCATCGACCGCGCCAGTGACAGCGCTCCGGTGCCGCGCACGATGGCGCGCTACGGCTTGCGCGGCACGCCGACCCTGCTGCTGTTCGACCGCCAGGGCGTGCTGCGCCACAGCCTGTTCGGGCGGACCGAGGACATGCAGGTCGGCGCGCTGATCGGCCGCCTGCTGGCCGAACCGGCGCCGCTCGACGTCGAGGGTGCGCCGGGCTGCGACGGCGACGCCTGCAGCGTGTGCTAGCGGCAGGGAAAGGCGCGGCGCGTCCCGCGAGAGGGGACGTCGCCGGCCGTGATCGCATGATTCGATTCACTCGCAAAACAAGAAAGTAAGCTGATATGAAACTGATCCAGACCACCATCGCCGCGGCCCTGTCGCTGACCATGTCCGGCGCCTTCGCCCATCAGGGCGAACACAAGGGCGGCATCAAGAGCGCGCCAGCCAAGGGCGTGAAGGCGCCGTACGACATCCACCACACCCGGATCACGACCGAGGGCAATATCGCGACTTTCCACATCGCGGTCTCGGGCAAGGCCGGCGCCTCGAAACCGGCCAGGACCGGCAAGCTGGCCGGCAGCCAGGTGTTCTCGTACGTGTGGCCGACCACCATGGACCCGTCGACGGTCGGCTTCGAGCGCGGCGCCGGCATCCTGGCCTTCGCCGTCACCGCGCACCCTGACTTCGACGACACCCCGCTGTACGACGAGAACGGCGACGGCAGGCTGGATAACGACGGCGACCTGTGGCATTCGCACTGGGTGGTGCTGACCAGGGACGCCGCCTGCGGCAAGGACGCGCTGAAGATCGTCGACATTCCCGAAGGGACCAGGCCAAAGCTGCCCAGGACCTGGCCCGGCCTGCCGATCCTGATCGACAGCCCGGCCTACAGCCCGGTATTCAAGGGCGATACGCTGGAAGTGAAGGTGCCGTTCGACGACATCACGGTGCTGAACAACGCCAGCTTCGATGGCGTGACGGCGGCGCTGCGCATCAACGCGAGTGTGCACAACCCGCTGGTGTGCGTGGCCGATGTGTTCAAGGTCGCCTCCGGCGACCTGAGCCTGCCGGGCAAGGTCAACCGGTAAGGCGGCAGGCAGGGATGCGCTGCGTCGGCTTTTGCCGGCGCAGGGCGTCCATGCCGTCGTGGCAACAGGCGGCGTGGCGTCCGGACTCGCGGTAGCCGCGTGCGCGAAACAGCGTCGTGCTGCGCGATTTCGTGCGCCATCCCGGCCAGTCCCACGGCGATGGCCTGCCACTGTAATTAGGACTCCTTGACAAAGCCGTGGGCTTTGCTATCCTGAAGCCCATGGACATCCAACCCGAAACCCCCTGGGACAGCACGCCCGACGTCTCGGCGCGCATCGTCACCGCCATCGGCCGCATCGCGACCGTGCTGCGCGCCGGCATGTGGGAAGTCTCGACCAGCGAGGGACTCAATCCGGCCCAGGCCGAGATTCTGCACCTGCTGCAGCACCGCGCGCGCGGGGTGCGCCTGTCGTGGCTGGCCAGGCAGTTGTCGATCTCGGCGGCCAGCGCCAGCGATTCGGTGGCCGCGCTGGTGGGCAAGGGACTGGTACGCAAGGCGCGCGCCGAGGACGATGGCCGCGCCACCGCGCTGCACCTGACCCCGGAAGGAGAACGCGTCGCCGAGCGGCTCGGCCACGCGCTGTCGTTCGCCGACAATGCCGCCTCGCGGCTGCCGTCCGGCCAGCAGGTGCAGATGCTGACCGGCCTGTTCAAGCTGATCGCCGAGCTGCAAAAGACCGACCGTTTTCCCGAGTTGCGCGCCTGTCTCTCGTGCCGCCATTTCGAGGCCGATAAATACCCGGGCGCCGAGGTGCCGCACCACTGCGCGCTGGTCGACGCGCCGCTGCCGATCTCCTTCCTGCGCATCGACTGCGCCGAGCACGAGCCGACCGATCCCGTGACCCAGCAGCGCAACTGGGCCATCTTCGCCTGACGAGGACAAGCATGGATGCATTCGAAGCGCGCCCGATCGCGGCGCTGCTGACCGGCCGCGCGCGGCCCATCGGCGCGCCCGGCGCTCCCGAGGTATTGAGCGGCATCGGCAAGCAGGCGCGCCAGGGCGCGCTGTGGCTGGGGCGCGATGGCCTGGACGGCGACGAGCAGGGCGACCGCGTCTACCACGGCGGTCCCGAGAAGGCGCTGCACCACTACGCCGCCGACCATTACCCGAATTGGCGCGACCGGTATCCGGACAGCCGGGTGCCGTATGGCGCCGGGGCGTTCGGCGAAAACGTGTCCACCGTCGGCATGACCGAACGCGAGGTGCACGTGGGCGATGTGTTCCGGGTCGGCGAGGCGCTGGTGCAGGTGTCCCAGGGCCGGCAGCCGTGCTTTCGCGTGAACCTGCGCTTCGGGCGGCCGGACGCGGCGCTGGCGCTGCAGGCCAGCGGGCATACGGGCTGGTATTACCGCGTGCTGCGCGAGGGCTGGCTGGCGGCGGGCGATGTGTTCGAGCTGGCCGACCGGCCATGCCCGGACTGGCCGCTGGCGCGCGCGATCGCGGCCATGTTCCCGGTCGCGCCCCTTGCGCCGGGCTTGCGCGACGAATGGCAGGCGGCGTCCAGGCTGGCGCCGCTGGCCCAGCGCTGGCGCACGACCTTTGAGCGGCGCCTGGCGAGCGGGCAGGTCGAGGACTGGAGCATGCGCCTGTACGGTCCGCCTGCAGGACCGTGAATTTAGTTGCAGCGCGTGGCTTGCAGTTTTCGCCAGGCCTCCGCTATAATGCGGCCTCGCTTACGCGACCATGCAGCACCGATTCAGGAGAGGTGGCAGAGTGGTCGAATGTACCTGACTCGAAATCAGGCGTACGGGTGACCGTACCGTGGGTTCGAATCCCACCCTCTCCGCCAAGTAGCATGATAAAGCCACTACCAGGTGGCTTTTTTCATTCCGGAACCTTGCTGAGGAGCAGGGCGCCTGCGCGCCCTGCGTGTGGTCCCCAAGGGGGAGATTCGAAGGGCATCGCGTACGCGCGATGCCGCGGCCTGCAGCATGCCGGCGAATCCCACCTTCTCCGCCAGGTAGCATGAAAAAGCCACCGCGAGATGGTTCGTTTCATTCCGGAACCTTACTGAGGAGCAGGGCGCCCGCGCGCCCTGCGTGTGGTCCCCAAGGGGGAGATTCGAAGGGCATCGCGTACGCGCGATGCCGCGGCCTGCAGCATGTCGGCGCATCCCACCTTCTCCGCCAGGTAGCATGAAAAAGCCACCGCGAGGTGGTTGTTTTCTTTCCGGCCCCGCCAGCAGCATGCGCGGGCACGTCCGGGCTGCCGCACGAGCACTAAGTGTTTCACTGATGCGGCAGTCGAACCACTTTGCGACAATGGGCCGACGGGCGCTATCACGCCCCTTTCCGGGCCCGACAGGTAGAGCCTGTCGGCGCCATCGGCGCCGCCCGGCTCGCTTCCATGGAATGACTCGCCCTATGTTGCCTTCTCCGATAGACATGTTCTCTCGGCCTATCCTGCATGGAGGCCGCGCCCGGCTCTGTTGAGCTCGGCGGGTGCGCGCGTGGCCGGTTCTTGCGCCACGCCGTTGCCCGCCGAGCACCCGGATGCGCGCCGTTGCCGCGCCTGCGTGCGCGGCGCACCGGCTTTCCAGGTATCTCAGGCAGGAGGCAAGAATGATCGATCGAACCAGGTTTCATCACGATGGCGGGCGGGTCCATGACCCGGCGCGCCAGGCCCAGGCGCGGCTTTCCGATCGGGGCAAGCGGCGGCTCGGCAAGCTGGCCCCGATACGGAGCGCCCGCTGGCGGCGCTGCGTGCTCGGCGCCATGATGTCGGGCGTCGCCGCGCTGGCGGCACTGCAGTTCATGCTGGCCCGGCCGCCAGCGGCGCCGCTCGCCGCTGGCGACGGCCTGGCCGGCACGCGGGTCGCCGAGCCGCAGCCCGGGATGCCGGGCGACGAGGCCCCCGGCTAGCAATCCTTCCGGTCAGCCGGTAGCAAGCGTTGCCGGCTGGCCGGCCAGCTATCATCCAGACCAGACCAGGAATACCATGACCACATCCCTTCCACGCATTTATGTATCGAATATCGACTACGCGCGCATCACCGCCTGCCTCGACGTCCTGTCGGCCGGCGATGCCCACCGCCTGCAAGGGCTGGCCGACGAACTGGACCGTGCCGACGTGCGCGCGCCCGCGGACATGCCGCCCGGCGTGGTCGCCATGGGCTCGAGCGTCACGTTCGCGATCGGGCCGGATGGACGCGACCTGACGCTCACGCTGGTCTACCCCGACGAGGCCGAAGGCCAGCCCGACGGGATTTCGGTGTTCGCCCCGGTCGGCAGCGCCCTGCTCGGCATGACCGTGGGCGCGCGCATCGAGTGGCCGCGTCCGGACGGCGCCACGCAGATCATCACGATCAAGGAAGTCGCCTGACTGCAGTCGCCTGAGCGCGCCGCCTCGTCGCGCAGTCTTACCGCGGGCGGTTCTGCAAGTACTGGCGCACCAGGTCGGCGACCGAGCCGACATTCAGCTTGTCCATCACGCGCGCCTTGTGCACTTCGACGGTGCGCACGCTGATCGCCAGCAGTTCCGCGATCTCGCGGTTGTGGCGGCCGTCGACCACCAGCGCCATCACCTCGCGTTCGCGCGGCGTGAGGCCGGCCTCGCGCCGCGCGTACTCGTGATGCGCCGCATGCATGCGCGTGTCGCTGCGCTGGCGCGCCATGGCTTCTTCCACCGCCTGCACCAGCTGCGCCTCTTGCAGCGGCTTTTCCAGGAAATCCACCGCCTGCGAGCGAAACGCCTCGCGCGCCGAGCCGACGTCGCCGTGCCCGGTGATGATCAGCACCGGCAGCCGGCTGCCCAGTTCCACCAGTTTTTTCTGCAGGGTCAGCCCGTCCATGCCGGGCATGCGGATGTCCAGCAGCAGGCAGCCGCGCAGGTCGTCGCGCCAGGCAGCGAGAAACGTGGCCGCATCGGCGAAGAAGGCGGCCCGGTAGCCGTGCAGGCTCAGCAGAAGGCCGATCGCGTCGCGTACGGCCGCGTCGTCGTCGACGATGTAGACGGTTGGTTCACTATGCATGAGCTGGTCCTTCGTCCGCGCCCTCATGCGCGGGCAGGGTGATCCTGAGTATCGCATGGCGGCCCGGTTCGACCGCCAGCGCGCCGCCGTGGGTCTCGACGATGGCGCGGCTGATCGCCAGGCCCAGCCCCAGGCCGCTCGACTTGAGCGAGATGAACGGCTCGAACAGGCGCGCCCGGATCTTGTCGTCGATGCCGGGGCCGTTGTCGGCGATCCGGATCCAGACCGTGGCGCCGTCCACCCCGGCCCTTACCGTGATGCGGGCCCCGGCGCCGGACGGCGTCTGGGCCAGCGCCTGGATCGCGTTCGACAGCAGGTTGCGCAGCACGATTTCGAGCTGGATGCGGTCGCCCAGCACCTCGGCCCGCGGCACGGGCCCGATGTCGAGCGCGATGCCCTGGGCGCTCGCCTGGCGTGCGAATGGCGTCACCGCGTCCTGAATGAGCTCTTCCAGCGACAACCGTTCGAGCGCGGTGGCGCCGGTGCGGAAGAAGTCGCGCAGGCGCTTGAGTACGTCCGAGGCGCGCTGCGATTCGGCCACCATCGACCGGATCGTGGTCTGCAGCAGCGCTTCGCTGTCGCCGCGCGCCAACAGGCGCTCGCAGGCGCTGCCGTACATCGCCAGCGCCGTCAGCGGCTGGTTCAGCTCATGCGCGACCGCGCCCGCCATCTCGCCCGCCGCGGCCAGGCGCAGCGAATGCCGCAGGTCGTGGCTGGCGCGGCGCGCGACATCGACCGCGATGCCGATCAGGAAGCCGGACAGCGTGAGCGTCAGCACCAGCATCTGCACATTCGGCATCTGGGCCGCACTGGCGACCGGGCGCAGCGCGGCAATGGTCACGCCCGCCTCGAGCACGATGGCTGCGGTCACGGCGCCGGCCATGCCGTGGCGCGCGGCCGACCAGGCCAGGGGCAGGAACAGCAGGTAGTACACCAGCGATTCCGGCGCGGGCCGCTGCAGGCCGATGGCCAGCACCAGCGCGATCAGCGCGGCGTAGGCGACCGTCTCCCAGTTGGCGATGCGGCCCCGCACATCGGCGCGCAGCCCGGCGTCGAGCAGGTAGTGCAGGGCCGGCACGATCACCAGCATGCCCGCCGTTTCCGCGATCGTGTAGCGCGTCACCAGCTGGAACCAGGCACGGCTGGCGAAGGCGTCGGCGCCCAGCAGCATCAGCGCGTAGGCGGCGGCGCCGAGCAGGCTGCCGGCGGTGACGAGGCCGGCCCACGTCAGCAGGCCGCGGTGGCTGGCGAAGAAGGCGTTGCCGCCCAGATAGCGCCGCATGACGGCGCCCACCGCCAGGTAGATCGGGGCCGGAAGCAGGCCGATCGCCAGGGACAGCATGCGATCGGACGGCAGGGCCGGCGTGATCGCGGCCGCCAGCACCACCGTGGCCACCAGCAGCGGCACGCTCCGGTAGCCGCACGCCAGCACCAGGTAGAGCGCCAGGCCGGCGGCCGGGTGCCATACCGGGGCGATGGCCTGGTAGCGCGCCTCGGGGCCGCTGAGCATGTCGAGGACGATGTAGGCGATGACGAAAGCGCCGCAAAGCCAGGCGGCCCGCACTGCTCGCAAGTCGGTCATGGTGTGTTTTCCCGGCGCGGCGCGGCGCCAGCAGAGTGCAAAGTGCAAAGTGCGCCATCCTGCACCGTCCGGCGCGAATGGTCCATAAGGGAATCCCTTATGGGCGGCCCTGATGTCGGCTCGCATGGCGCTCATTATACTGCCGGCACCCTGTCGCTGGCCGGCCCGCAGCCGATCCCGGACACAGGCAGGACCGGCGCGCCAGCGCCATTCAATGAATTCTCACGATCGTCATGGACCTGAACAAGCAATTCATCAAGACCAAGCGCCCTTGCGCGGACGGCTTCCGCTGGTTCCTGAAGCACCACCAGGAGGGCGCCGATTACCAGCCCCTGCTCGACGCGCTGGTGCGCGCCGGACGCGCGGGCGACGCCTGCTGGCTGCTGGAGCAGTTCGGCCCGAGCGATGCCGTGCTCGAGGTCGACGCCATCGACGCCGAAGCGATCGTGTTCGCCGGCTCGCTGCTGGTACGCGACGGCATCGAAGTCGACACCGTGCTGGTCGCCGGCGGCAGCATCCGTGCCGGAGCCGGCATCCGCACCGGTCACAAACTGTCGAGCGGCGGCGAGATACGCGCCGGCGGCGCGATCCGCTGCGGCGGTGACCTGACGGCCGGCGGCCATGTCGGCGCCCAGTGGAATATCGCGGTCGCCGGGGCGCTGCGCGCGGCCGGCAATGTGCGCGCCGGCTGGGACATCGCCTGCGATGGCGCAGCCGACATCGACGGCGACTGCATCGCGGGCCATGGCATCATCCTGGGGGCCGAGGCGCGCTGCGGCCATGGCCTGCGCGCGGGCGAGGATCTCGGGGGCGCAGCCGCGATCCGCGCCGGCCATGGGATCGAGGCCGGCGGCGACATCGCCTGCGGCGACCACCTGGAGGCGCGTTGGGGAATCCGCGCCGTCGGCGACATGCGGGCCGCGGGCGCGATTCGGGCCGGCGAAAGCCTGCAGGCCCGCCGCATCGAGGCCGGCGAAGGCTATGGCGTGTATGCTGGCCTGGCGGTGCGCGAGGACACCTGGGCCGCGTGCGCCCAGGTGCGCGCGCTCGGGCGGCCCGCGCGGCTGTTCAGCGGACACTGGGAAGCGCCATGAGCGCGCTGGCGCTGCCGATCGCCCGGGCCGGGCGGCCGGCCGAGCTGCGGATCGACGTCGACCATTGCGACGACGGCATCGAACGCGACCTGGATAGTCTCTACCAGCGCATGGCGCTGGCTGGCGACAGCCTGTATGGCATGGCGGCGGCGGGCATCGAGCACCCCGGCTTTGCGTTTCGCCACCGGGTGGCCGATGGCGAGCACTATGTCTATGCGATCGACGCCGTGCGCGGCCGCATGGCCGGCTGCACGGTGTTCAACCGGCTGATCGAGGTCGACCGCCGCACCGACCGCCATGTGCGCGCCCCGCATTCGAAGTTCGGGGCCGCCTACCGCCGCGCCGGCATCGCCACCGCCATCTATCGCTGGTGGCTCGACGGCGGCAACTGCCTGCTCAGCGGCGCGCGCCAGTCGCCGGGGGCGCATGCGCTGTGGCGGGCGCTGGCGCGCCGCTATCCGCTGGTGTACGCCTGCCTGGACCGGCGCCGGCTGCGCCTGATGACCGCCGAACAGCTGGAAGGCGGTCTCGACGATCTCGGCACCCGCATGCTGCTGCTCGGCGCCGGCTGGGATCTCGGTCGCTGGTGCGCGGCGACCGGCGCGCCTGCGCCGGCTCAGCGCTTGACCGCGTGCAGCCACACGGCCGCGATCCGCTCCACGTCCTCGTAACCCGGTTCGCCCAGCTGCCCGCCGAAGATGTCGGGATCGAGCTCTTCATACGTCCAGGTGTCGCATTGCGCCGCCAGGGTCGGGCGCAGGCTTTCCAGGAAGTGGTCGCGCTGGCCGCACAGGGCCACGCCGGTGTACAGCATCAGGCTGCCGCCGCGGCGCAGCCGGCCCAGCCCCTGTTCGACGATGCGGCGCGACAGCTCGGCGCCGCGTTCGCCGCCGCCGTGGCGGTAGCGGCGCCCATCCGGGTCGACCACGAAGGGCGGGTTCGACACCACCAGGTCGAAGTCGCCTTCCAGGGCCTCGAACAGGTCGCTCTGGCGGAGCGCGACGTTGCGTGCCTGCGCCAGGCGGGCGTTGACCATCGCCAGCTGCAGTGCCTTGGGGTTGATGTCGGCGCCGATCACTTCGGCGTGCGGGAACTTGCGGGCGATGGCAAGCGCGCCCGCGCCGCCGCCGCAGCCGATGTCCACCGCGCGCTCGGGCCCCGCGCCGACGAAGGCGAAGCCGCGCCGCATGGCGTGCACGAAGCGGTAGGTGTCGGGGCCGAAGAACACGGCGTCGTCGTCGCGCGTGGGCCAGGCCGAGTGGAACAGCAGCATGTCGTCCAGGGTCGAGACCCGGACCGTGGAACGCAGGCCGTCGTCGTCCTCGGCCAGCACGCCGGCTTCGCGCATCAGGTCGACCACGCTGGCGGGCAGCAGGCCGGGGTCGAACGGCCTGCTCCAGCCGAACACGCCGCGCAGGTCGTGCGCGCGCGCGTTGCCGGGGCGGTTGTTGATGCGGCGATGGGTCGACGGCGTGACCGTCATGAAACGGTAGCCGGCCTGGCGCAGGGCGTTGCCGAGGGCGAGCAGGGCGTTGGCATGGGATGGGTTCATGCCGCCAGCGTGGCATGGCCGACGGCGTCCCTTCCGTGCGCGCACGCACGCACGATGTGTTCGTGCGCGGGGGGGATTTGGTGCATGATGGTAGCCAACCGGGATACACCGGAAACCACGGCAGAGGGAGAAATCATGACGAGCATGGAACTGGACGACATCCCGCGCAGCCGCATGGCGCGCGAGATCGCACGCGAGCGCCGCGAGCGCGCGCAGCACGACGAGCTGCGCGCCGGTCTTGGCGCGCTGGACGACCTGCGCGGCAAGGATGCGCGCGAGCGTGCCGACACCTGTAATTTGAAACGGGGCAGCCGCTAGCACGGCGCCCGCAGCGAGGAGAAGCGATGCGTTGGGAAGGCGACCGTGAAAGCGACAATGTAGAAGACCGGCGCGGGGCCGGCGGGGGCGGAGGTTTCGGCTTCGGGGGACGCTCGATCGGCCTGGGCGCCATCGCCGTCGCCCTGGTCGCCTCGTATTTCCTTGGCGTATCTCCTTCAACAATCCTCGGCCTGCTGTCGGGTGGCGCGCCGCCACAGCAGGCGCAGGTCGAGCAGGCTCCGGGGGCGCGCGCCGACGACAGCGAAAGCCGCTTCGTGCGCACCACCCTGGCCTATACCGAAGACGCCTGGGCCCAGCTGTTCAGCGAGCAGGGCGCGCGGTACACGCCTGCCAGGCTGGTGCTGTTCGAAGGCCGCACCGATACCGCCTGCGGCGTCGGCCAGAGCGCGACCGGTCCGTTTTATTGTCCCGCCGACAGCAAGGTGTACATCGACCTGGGCTTTTTCCGCACCATGCAACAGCGCTTTCAGGTTGAAGGCGAATTTGCCCAAGCTTATGTGATTGCGCACGAGGTCGGTCACCATGTGCAAAACCTGCTGGGCATCTCGGACAAGGTGCATGCCGCCCAACAAAGCGCTTCGGAAACCCAGGGCAATGCGTTGTCGGTGCGCCTGGAGTTGCAGGCTGACTGCTTCGCCGGCGTGTGGGCCAACCGCACCAACCAGCGCTCCAGGATCCTGGAACAGGGCGACGTGGAAACCGCCCTCAACGCCGCCAGCGCCATTGGCGACGATGCCTTGCAGAAGCAGTCGCGCGGCATGGTCGTGCCCGATTCGTTCACCCACGGCAGCTCGGCCCAGCGGGTGCGCTGGTTCCAGCGCGGACTCGAGAGTGGGGAGATTGCTGCCTGCAATACATTTAATGCTCGTCAGCTATAAATGGCATCGATTCATTGCCTGTAGTACATAAATGCCTGATTTTATTCGATGAAATAGCGTGAATCGGGCGTACGTTTCCGTGCGCCTATCGCAATTTGTGACGTTTTGGCATAAGTTTGTGTCACATCAGCTCGTCCTCGCGCGAGCCGTCACCAACCGAATTGTGAAGGAGCATTCATGCTGGCAATGAATTACCGCGGGCCATACCGGGTTCGCGCCGATCACAAGCCCGATCCCGTCATCGAGCATCCCGGCGACGCCATCGTGCGCGTCACCCGGGCCTGCATCTGCGGCTCGGACCTGCACCTGTACCACGGCCTGGTGCCCGATACCCGGGTCGGCCATACCTTCGGCCATGAATTCATCGGCGTGGTGGAAGAGGTGGGATCCGGCGTGCAAAAACTGAAGGTCGGCGACAAGGTGCTGGTGCCGTTCAACCTGTTTTGCGGCTCCTGTTTCTTTTGCCAGCATGAGCTATATGGCAACTGCCACAACACGAATGCGCAGGCCACGGCGGTGGGGGCCATCTACGGCTATTCGCACACGGCCGGCGGCTACGATGGCGGCCAGGCCGAATACGTGCGGGTGCCGATGGCCGACGTCGGCCCGATGGTGATCCCCGACGACATCCACGACGACGATGCGGTGCTGATGACCGACGCGTTGCCCACCGGCTATCAGGCGGCCGAGATGGGCGACATCCAGGAGGGCGACACGGTGGTCGTGTTCGGCGCCGGTCCGGTCGGCATCTTCGCCGCCAAGTCGGCCTGGCTGATGGGGGCGGGGCGGGTGATCGTGGTCGACCACGTCGAATACCGCCTCGAATTCGTCCAGCGCTACGCCCAGTGCGAAGTCGTGAACTTCAAGGAAGTCCAGGACATGGCGCTGCACATCAAGAAGATGACCGACTGGATGGGCGCCGACGTCTGCATCGACGCGGTCGGCTGCGAAGCGGCCGGCAATACCATGCAGACCATTACCGGCGTCTACACGATGATGCAGGCCGGCGCGGCCACGGTGCTGCACTGGTGCATCAACTCGGTGCGCAAGGGTGGCAATGTGTCGATCGTCGGCGTGTACGGCCCGACCTTCAACGCGGTCCCGATCGGCAATGCGCTGAACAAGGGCTTGACCTTGCGCATGAACCAGGCGAGCGTGCGGCGCCACCTGCCGCGCCTGATCGAGCACATCCGCGCGGGCCGGATCGATCCCAAACAGATCATCACCCACCGCATCCCGCTCGAAGAAGTGTCGGACGCCTATCACATCTTCTCGAGCAAGCTGGATAACTGCATCAAGCCGATCCTGATCCCGCCGCGCGCCAACGAGGTCAGGGCGGTCAAGGCCAGCGTCCAGCAGTAAACACCCGATCGAGCACAGGAGAGCATATGGAAACACGCAACGATATCGTCACGGCGAACGACCCGCACGATGGCCAGCATGCGCCGGGCGAGCACGACGGCGACGGCCATGTGGGCCACGTGCACGGCGCGATCGCGCCGCGCCGCCCGACTCGCGACCAGCTGCAGCACATCCAGGGCTGGGGCGCCGACCTCGACCGCAAGAACCGTCCCGGCGTGCCGATGGAGCGCACCCCGCCGCGTTTCATCAACGTGCCTGCCGGCGATCCGGCGCCGCAGGAGCAGCATGTCGAGGTGCTGGTGTCGACCGAGCGTCCCGGCCGCACGCCGCTGTTCGGCTCGGTACAGCCGCCGTCGGGCCTGTCGGGCGCGATCCGGCGCCTGGCCTTCAAGCGCAGCGAGAACGACCTGCGCCACTGGCTGCTCTTGCTGCTGGCCGACCGCGTCAATGTGGTCGAAGGCATCGGCGACGACCTGGCCAGGGGCAAGGTGCCGAACGTGCTGGCCGAGATGGGCATCAAGTCCGAGCTCAAGCACAATCCGGCCGGGCTGGCGAAGAAAGTCGCGATCGGCGCGGCCGTGGTGGGCGCCGCCTGCTACCTGATGAAACGACGCGACCGCTACCGGTGATCCCAGGCTGTTGACCTGAATCCGTGACCGCGTTGCCGACATTGGCAACGCGGTCATTGTTTTTGAGCAAACCCAGCTTCACAAGCTCGTCCATCATGGTCGGTGACCGGCGCCCCCCGGCCCGGCATACCGGATGGAGACGAGATGATCCCGCAACCGCTCATCAAGGCAGCCGTGCTGGCGGCTGCCGTCCTGTTCACGCCCCTGGCCCAGGCCGCGCCGATGATGGGGCCGCCGCTCGAGCTGGACGGCAAGGCCCAGGCCCAGGTCGTGAGCCAGTTGGCGGCGCGCCGCCCGGCGGTGGGCCTCGACGCCGACCATGGCTACAAGGTGGTGGCCCAGCACCCGGGCGTGCGAGGCACCTACGTGGTGCGCGCCGCCCACCTGTACAAGGGCTTGCGGATCTTCGGTTCCGAATCCGTGGTGGTGCTCGACGCGCGGCGCCAGATCGTCTCCGAGAGCGCTTCCAGGCGCCGCCTGCACCTTGGCCGCGGTTCATCCAACCGCATGCAGGGCGCGACCGGCGGTTTCGATACCAGGGCGGCCGTCGGCCGCCGCGCCGCCATTCATGCCGCACTGCGCGACATGCCCGACGGCGTGGTCAACGTGGCCGCGCCGACCGCCGAGCTGCTGATCTACCCATTGACACGCGACGAACGCGCGCCCGGCGCCGAAGGCAAGCTCGACTCCGAGCTGAACGCGGTCGACCTGGTCGAGACGGTGGACCGTTACGAGCTGGCCTGGCTGGTGCGCCTGCGCATGCAGGTATACGACAAGGCGGGCAACCAGCCGCTGTACTACGACGTGGTCGTCAGCGCCCGCGATGCCGCGGTCATCGACCGCTGGAACATGCTGCAGACGGCGGAGGGCGTCGGCAAGAGCCAGTACAACGGCGAGGTACCCCTGGACACCACCTTCGCCAACAACACCTACCAGATGCTCGACCCCGAACGCGGCAAGGGGGGATCGTTCGGCGCGATGGCGATCACCAATGCCAACCACGGCACCTCCAGCGGCCGGGTCTACACCAATACGGTCAATACCTGGGGCGACGGCAAGCAGTTCGTCGAGGGCGGCAGCACGACCGGAGCGAACGGCCAGACCGCCGCCGTCAACGCCATGTGGGGCCTCAAGAACACCTACGACATGCACAAGCACGTGCTGGGCTGGCTGGCGCTGGACGGCCGCGACACCGCCACCCACATCGCGGTCCACGTCAACCGCGGCTACGACAACGCCTATTACAGCGACACCTGCCGCTGCATGTTCATCGGCGACGGCACGCACTTCACCAACCTGGCCGCGATCGACGTGGTGGGCCACGAAATGGGCCACGGCATCACGGCGGCGACTTCGAACCTGGTGTATGCGGGCGAGCCTGGTGGCCTGAACGAATCGAGTTCGGACATCGCGGGCGAGGTGGTCGAAGCCTATGCGCGCGGCGGCGGCAAGGGAGATCTCATCCCCGGGGGCGGCAACGACTGGATGCTGGGCGCCGAAATCGGCCGCACCGGCACGCCGCTGCGCTGGATGATCAAGCCGAGCCGCGACGGCAACAGCGTCGATGCCTGGAGCACCAGCCTGCGCCGGCTGGACGTCCATTACAGCAGCGGCCCGAACAACCGCATGTTCTATTTCCTGGCGCAGGGATCGAGCGCGGACAACGGCAACGATGCCTGGAGCCGCTATTTGGTGAAACAGCCGCTGGCGATGACCGGCATCGGCATCGACAAGGCCTTCCGCATCTGGTTCCGCGCCAATACGACCAAGTTCACGTCGAGCACCAACTACGCCGACGCGCGCGCCAAGATGATCGAGGCGGCCAGTGAGTTGTACGGCGCCGGCGGCCGCGAGGCGATCGCGGTGCAGCGCGCCTACGCCGCGATCAATGTGGGCGCGGACGTGGATGAGCCGTCCACGCCGGCAGCCGAGGCTACTGGTCGGTCATTAGCGGAAACGGATTGAGTGGCGTGCCTTTCCACCACTGCTTCTCCGGCGTCAGCGCGACGACGGCGAAGTGCAGGTGCGGCGCGCCTGGGTCGGCATTGCCGGTCGCGCCGACGTAGCCGACGATGTCGCCGCGCTTGAGGTCCATGCCTTCCTTGATATTGTCGGCATAGCGGTCGAGGTGGGCATAGTAATAGGCGTACTGCTCGCTCGGATCGAACTGGTAGACCGTCAGGCCGCCGGGCTTGCTCTGGAACAGCTTGACCACCTTGCCGTCGGCCGCCGCCACCACCGGCGTGCCGGTCGGCGCCATGATGTCGAGCGCCTCGTGCTGGCGCTGCTCGCCGCGCGCTTGATAAAAGGTGTCGGTCAGCTGGTCCGACCGGATGCCCTGGACCGGTACCAGGAGCTTGCCCGGGACGGTGGCCGGCGCGGCCGGCGCGCTGCCTGCTGCTCCGGCAAGCCCCTCGGGCCGCAGCGGCAGGTCGACCTCCGCCAGGTTCGGCTCGACCACCGGCGCGGGCGGCAACCGCCCTTCGATCTGCGCCGCCGGCACGCCGCCCGGCCTGGAGTCAGGCGGCGCGGTGGCCACGACCTCCGGCGCTGGCGGCGTCGACCCGTCGCTCAGCAACACGAACAACACCCCGGCGCCGAACAGCGCGCCAACGATCAAGGTCATCAGCCATTTCATCGCTTCCTCCGTGCGGCGCCTCCCGCGCCCATTGGTTTACCTGCTCGACGATTACTTGACGAGTTCGACGGCGGTTTCCTCGCTGACCACGGCGCCCACTTCGGCGGCGCTCCAGTTGGTCAGGCGGATGCAGCCATGCGACTCGGTCTTGCCCACGTGGCCGGGCACCGGCGTGCCGTGGATGCCGTAGTGCGGCTTCGACAGGTCGATCCAGATCACGCCGACCGGGTTGTTCGGGCCGGGCTTGATCTGCGTCTTGCTGTCGCCCGGCCGGGCGTCCCAGAACAGTTTCGGGTTGTAGTGGTAGACCGGGTTGGCGTGCACGCCATTGATCTTCCAGTTGCCGATCGGCAGCGGATCGCGTTTGCTGCCGGTCGAGACCGGGTACTGGGCCAGCAACTCGCCGCCGGCGTCAAGCAGTTGCAGGGTCTTGGTCGAATCGCGCACCACGACCTTCGCGGCAGGCGGCAGCGGCTGCTTGCCGCTCACATGCGGCACCATGATCCGTTCACCGGCGCGCGACAGCGACTTGCCGGGATTGAGGCGCTGCAGCAGGGCTGGGCTGGCGTGGAACTTCTCGCCCAGGCCTTCCAGGGCATCGGCGTAGCCGAGCGCGGGCAGCCTTGCCTTGCCCATCATGCTGTCGGGAATCGGCTGGAAGGGGCCGGCCACGTCCTCCTCGGCGATCGTGTACTCGGCCAGGGTAGGGCTGTCGTCGGCATTGAGCGCATTCCAGGTGGCCTCGTCGAGCTTGCCGGTGACCGCGAGGTTGCGCAGCGTCTGGAACGTATTCAGGGCCTGGCGCATATTCGAGCCGTAGGCGCCGTCGATCTCGCCGGGCGACAGGTATTGGCGCTCGAGCAGCACCTGGGCCCGCAGCAGGCGTTCGAACTCGGCTTGTTCGGCAATGGCCGGGTCCTGCACGGCGCCGGGCGCCGGTGTGCCTTGCGCGGTCGCCGGTGCCGGCACGTTCGGCGCGGGGGCTTGTTGCTGCAGCGGCTGCTGGACAGGAGCTGGCTGGCCGACCGGCTGTTGCGCGAAGGCATGAGGAAGGGCGCCTCCAAGGGCGGCGATCAGGGTCAGTGCGGCTTTCTTCATACGGTCTCCTGCAATATGCTTCTGGAAACCTCAGCGTAGTGAGGTGCACCGCCCGGGTCTGTGCGTGAACGAACTCTTCAATCGGCCCCGTTTTGTTCCATCCGGGGCTACAATCGCTCCACCATGCCGACCAGCCGCCATACCGTCACCCTCGTCCCGCTCGGCGCCAGCTTTTCCGTGCAGGAAGAGTCGACCCTGCTGCAGGCCCTGGAGGCAGCGGGGCTGGATGCGCCCAGTTCCTGCCGCAATGGCACCTGCCGCACCTGCCTCTGCCGCCTGCGGTCGGGCACGGTGGCGTACACCATCGAGTGGCCCGGCCTGTCGTTCGACGAAAAGGGGCAAGGGTATATTTTGCCCTGTGTGGCCCTGGCGCGCAGCGATCTGGTGGTGGACCTGCCCCTGGCGCGGCGCGTGCGCTTCGATTGACGCCGTCAGGCGGCACCGTCCAGGCCGGTCGTCGCGAAGCGCTCGCGGTACACCCTGGGCGTGATGCCGAGCTTCTTCATGAACACCCGCCGCATATGCGCCTCGTCGTTGAAGCAGGCGCGCGCGGCGACGGTCTTGAGGGGCAGGGCAAGTTCGGCCAGCAGGTGGGTGGCGCGTTCGAAGCGGCTGGCCTCGATGAATTCCTGGGCGCTCAGGCCCACCTCGTGCTGGAACACCCGCGCGAAGTGGCGTTCGCTCATCATCGCCCTGGCGGCCAGCTGCGCCGTCGTGAAGCGCAGGTGCAGGTTGTCCAGGATCCAGCCCTGCAGTTCGCGGATGGTAGGACGCGCCGTGCGTTCGCTCTTGAGATAGGAGCTGAACTGCGACTGCCCGCCGGGGCGCTTCAGGTAGACCACCATCTCGGTGGCCACGTCCAGGGCCAGGTCACGGCCGAAATCTTCCTCGACCAGCGCCAGCGCCAGGTCCATGCCGGCGGTCACGCCGGCCGAGGTCCACAGTTTGCCGTCGCGGATGAAGATCGCATCGGCCTCGACCGCGATGGCGGGGTGAGTCGCCTGCAGGCGCCCGGCCACGCTCCAGTGGGTGGTGGCGCGCTTGCCGTCGAGGACGCCGGCAGCGGCGAGGAAGAAGGCGCCCGAACAGAGCGAAGCCAGGCGTTCGATGCGGGGGCTGGCGGCCGCGATCCAGTCGACGATGGCCGCGCCGTCGGCAAGGGCCGCCTCGATGTGGCGGGCGCCGACCACGATCGCGCTGTCGGGCAGGGCCAGCGTGTTCAATACCTTGGTCGCGTCGAGCGACATCAGGGTGTCCGACGGCACGGGGCCCAGGCGGCTGGATGCGACGCGCACATCATAGCCGGGGACGCGGCCGCGCCGCGCCAGGTGCAGGTTGGCATATTCGAACACCGACATGGGGCCGATCGCTTCCATCGCCTTGAACCCCGGGTACACGACGATATCGACGGTCCGGGTACGGTCGGCGCGCGGGGCGGCAGCGGTGGGGGGCGTGCTGGTCATGCGCCATTGTCGCCGCCGGGATCGGCAAAATCCAGTCCTCGTGCAGCAAAATCCTGCCATTCTCGCGCCGCGCGCGGCGCGCGGCGGGGCGCAAGCGCGCATACTTGCCGTCATCAGTCACCCAACCAGGCAAGGAACGAGCGATGAAAACCAAAGCAGCCGTCGCATGGCAGGCAGGCCAGCCCCTGACGATCGAGGAAGTCGACCTGCAAGGCCCGCGCGAAGGCGAGGTGCTGGTGGAACTCAAGGCCACCGGCATCTGCCATACCGATTACTACACCCTGTCGGGCGCCGACCCGGAAGGCCTGTTCCCGGCCATCCTGGGCCATGAAGGCGCCGGCGTGGTGGTCGACGTCGGGCCCGGCGTAACGACGCTGGAGAAGGACGACCACGTCATTCCCTTGTACACGCCGGAATGCCGCCAGTGCAAATTCTGCCTGTCGCAGAAAACCAATCTGTGCCAGGCGATCCGCTCGACCCAGGGCCGTGGGCTGATGCCTGACGCGACGTCGCGGTTTTCGCTGGACGGCAAGCCGCTGTTCCACTACATGGGCACTTCCACCTTCTCGAACTACATCGTGGTGCCCGAGATCGCACTGGCGAAAATCCGCCGGGATGCACCGTTCGACAAGGTCTGCTACATCGGTTGCGGCGTGACCACGGGCGTCGGCGCGGTGCTGTTCTCGGCCAGGGTCGAAGCCGGCGCCAACGTGGTCGTGTTCGGCCTGGGCGGCATCGGCCTGAACGTGATCCAGGCCGCGAAGATGGTGGGCGCGGACAGGATCATCGGCGTCGACATCAACCCGGCGCGCGAGGCCATGGCGCGCAAGTTCGGCATGACCGATTTCATCGATCCGAACCAGGTCGCGAATGTCGTCGACCATATCGTGCAGCTGACCGACGGCGGCGCCGACTACAGCTTCGAGTGCGTCGGCAACGTGACGCTGATGCGCCAGGCGCTCGAGTGCACCCACAAGGGCTGGGGCCAGTCCTTCATCATCGGCGTGGCCGCCGCCGGCCAGGAAATCGCGACCCGTCCGTTCCAGCTGGTGACGGGGCGCGAATGGAAAGGCTCGGCCTTCGGCGGCGCGCGCGGCCGCACCGACGTGCCGAAGATCGTCGACTGGTATATGGAGGGCAAGCTCAATATCGACGACCTGATCACCCACCGCCTGCCGCTCGAGCGCATCAACGAGGGCTTCGACCTGATGAAGTCGGGCGAGTCGATCCGCTCGGTGGTGCTCTACTAGGGCTACTGCGTCCGCAGCTCGAGCGCCTCGTGCGCGCTGCTCGCCGCCACCCCGACCTGTTCGCCGCCGCCCATCAGGTAGACGCGGTCGCCGACCACGGCGGCGCCGTGACCGTGACGGGGCGTCGGCATGGCCGGCAGCGCCGACCAGCGGTCCGTGCGCGGGTCGTAGGCCCAGGATTCGCCGAACACCCTGGCCTGCGGGACGAACTGCTCGCCGCCGAAGACAAGCAGCCTGCCGCCGTGGCCCGCCGCCGCCAGGCCGCCCTGGGCCAGCGGCATGGGCGCGCGGGTCTCCCAGCGGTCGGTGGCCGGATCGTAGACTTCCAGGGTCGCGACATTCACCGGACGCGCGCGGCCGTCGGCCTGTTTGACCATCTGGCGCCCGCCCACGACATAGAGCTTGCCGCCGATGACGGCGCCGGCGGCGCTATTGCGCGCGCTGGGGGCGTCCGCGATGCGCGACCAGCGGCCCGTACCGACATCGAGCACTTCGGCGCGGGCGGTGTCGACGTGTTGGCTGATATGCCTGGCCCCGGCACTGGCCGGGATACGCCCGCCGACGAAGTAAATCCGGTCGCCGATCGCCGCGACCACCCCTTCCGCCCGCGCCTGCGGCAGCGCCGGGCCGCTCGACCAGCGGTCGGCCTGCGGGTCATACACGAACACCGAGGCGTGGGCGCGCCAGTCGGGAATCGCGCCCGAGAACCCGCCGATGCCGTGGATCTTGCCGCCAACCGCGGCCAGCGCGATGTGGTGGCGGCCTTCGGGCAGCGGGGCAAGCCTCGTCCAGCGGTCCGCTTGCGCGTCGTAGGCTTCGAACCGGTCGGTATAGCCTGGCGCCGCGCCCAGGATGCCGCCGGCCACGTAGATCTTGCCGTCCAGGACGGCGGGGTAGATTTCCTGGCGCGCCAGCGAGGCGTCGGCCACGCGCAACCAGGTTTGCGCCGGGGCGGCGCCGGACGCGGCAAGCAGGGTCATTGCCAGCAGCGCCGGCACGATGCGTGTCATGATGGAGGCTCCTTCGATCAGCGTGGGGTGGCGAGCGCCTGCTCGATGACCCGCAACACCTGCGGCCAGCTCGGCGAGGTCGCCGCCACCTCGTCGTAGTGGCTCGCCTGCGGCAGGATCACGACCTCGGCCAGGTCGCCGGCCGCCTTCGCGCGCGCCGCGTAGTCGTGGGCCACGCGCGGCGGGGAGATCGTATCGAGCTCGCCAGTCACCAGCCAGGTGCGGCTGCCGTTGGGCATCAGGTCGGCCGCATTGGTGTCGGCCAGCACGTCCGGCCGTTCGGCGCTCGGCGTTCCGGCCAGCTGCGCGATATCGCGGTCGCAGCTGGACTTGATCAGCGCCGCCTCGTGGCGCAGGTCGGCCAGGCCGCCCAGGCTGACGATGCGGTCGACCCTGATGCCGCCGGGGCGGTACAGGGGGCTGGTGGCCGGAATGCGCGAACGGCCCGCGATCCACTGCACCAGCTGGCCGCCGGCCGAATGGCCGACCGCGACGACGCGTCCGAGGTCCAGCTTGTGCGCGTTCGCATTGGCCGCGAGCAGGTCGAGCGCCGCATGCATGTCGAGGTACATGCCGGGATAGCCGCCGCCATCCTCGTCCACGCGCCGATATTCCACGTTCCACACCGCGATGCCGCGCGCGGCCAGGGCGCCGGCCATGTTGCGAAACTGCCGGATGCCGCCGAACTTGCTGGTCCAGCAGCCGCCATGCACCAGCACGGCGACCGGGAACGGCCCCGCGCCTTGCGGCGCGAACAGTTCGGCGTATTGCGATGGGGCCGGGCCATAGGCCAGCCTGGCAGTGGGGGCGGGGCCGTTCAGGGCCAGGTAGTCGTCGAGTTTCATCGGGGCGGCGTGGGCATTCAGGAGCGCGCCGAGCAGAAGGGCTGGAAGCAGGCTGGACAGACGCATGGGAAGGGGCGGAAGTGGCAAAACCGTCACTATAGCTGAGTTGCTCTACCTGAGCTGCTTACGTCAGGCGATACCGCGGGCAGCGCGCCAATCGAAAAACCGCGCCGCGCCATCCGTGCTAGTCTGCGCACGAATGCATCACAGGCAACCCGAGAGGAGAATATGAGCGAATTTTCATCGCATGCACCCGGGCGCCAGCGCGCCGGCCAGCATTTCCATTCCACGCCCGATCCGGAGTTTCCCGGCGAGCCGCCGGCGCCGCCACCGCCGCCACCCGTGCCGGACGACGTCCCCGACCCGGTCAATGCCCCGGTCGAGGAACCGCGCCTGCCCGAACCGCCGATCCGGGCAGGCTGAGGATCAGACGCCGGGCGTTCCCTGGCGGTTGGCAGGCGGCTCCCCGCCGCCACCTTCGTTACCCTCCTTGCCGCCATCGCGCTTGCTGTCGTCGGACTGCCGGTTCGATGGCAGGGGCGGGATGCCGCGGATCATCTCTTCGGTTTCGTGCTGGCCCGGGGAACGCTCGCCGCTACCGATGTCCGCTTCCTCGTACATCGTGCGGCCCTTGTTCTTGGGGTCGATATTGGGCGTTGGGTCGTTCATGCTGTGCTCCGCTGAAGTTGTCAATGTCGTACGATCCTAACAGGCCCCCCGCAGTCCCGGCGCGCGGCAGGATGGCAGGTGGGTGTTGCTTTTTCGTCGTCCATGACGCGGCGTGTGTTCGCTGTCACATGGCGGCAACAATGCGGTTTCTATAATGGGCGTGTAACAATAAGAAGCAGGAGGAGACGATGGGTTCGACCTTGTACAACAAGATCTACCTGGGCCGCGGCCCGCTGCTGGGTTCGCGCCGCGCCCGGTTGGCGCTGCTGCTCGGGGTGGTTGCCGGCGCCGGGATCGGCTGGTACGCGCTGCGTTCGCTGCGCTGAAGGTTGCCGCCATGGGCCGGGGCGCGTACCATGCGCCCTTTGCTTAATTGAATGCGGTAATGAAAAACGACAAGCTGACGACAGACGAATACGACGCGCTCGAACTGGTGCGCCGCGGTGGCAAGCAGAACCTGGCGACCGCCTGCGTCGGGCGCAACACCAAGCGCCTGTGCGGCATCAAGCTGATGTCCTTCGGCCGCGACAAGCGGCTGGCCCTGACCGAGAAGGGCGAAGAAGTCCTGTTCCTGCGCCGCTGCGTGAATGCCCTGCGCGCCGTGGCGCAAGACCCGATGGCGCCGCTCGACGACGACGTGCTGCGCTTCCTGAGCCGCAAGTCGCACCTGCTGCCGCTGGAGGCGGGCGGCCATGCGCTGAGCGACAAGGGCCGCGAATCGCTGGCCGATATCGAGCAGCAGGAACATTCGCGTTGACACCCGGGTCCCCGCCAAGGCGCCCGGCGAGGGCGGGGATGAGGTGCTAGTTTGCCCGTCGGCGGTTCGGATACACCAGCACCCGCACCGCCACTTCGGCCGGCACGTTCATCGTGGCCAGGAATTCGGCCGCGCGCTGCAGGCCGAGCGTCGGGACCGAGGCCACGGCCTGGTTGACCAGGTCGCGCGTGCGGCTGTCCGTGCGCTGCCTGCGGCCAGCCTGCGCGGCGGCGTCGCGCGCCAGGTCAGGCGTTTCGTTCATCATCATGGTGGGTCGGCTCCGGGGTTTCTTCGCATTGCCATATCGGCATGGCCATTGTACGGCCAATGATGTCTGAATGGCTACAAAAATGTTCTCAGGGAAGCCTTGCGCAGCCGATGCGCCAACCGCCTACGCCGTGCTGGTCTCGGCCGCTTCCATGGCCGGCAGCGCACGCCGCTGGCGCAGCAGTTGCTCGAACTCGTGGGCCGGCAGCGGCTTGCTGAAATAATAGCCCTGCATCTCGTCGCAGCCGCGGCTGCGCAGGTAGTCGAGCTGCTCGCGGGTTTCGACGCCTTCGGCGATCACCGCCAGCTTCAGGTTGTGGGCCAGCGCGATGATCGAGGTGACGATCGCGGCGTCGTTGGCGTCGTGCGTGATGTCGGCAACGAAGGAGCGGTCGATCTTGAGCACGTCGATCGGGAAGCGCGACAGATAGGAAAAACTCGAGTAGCCGGTGCCAAAGTCGTCGATGGACAGGTTCACGCCCAGCGCCTTCATCCGGTGCAGCAATTCGACCGCCGGCGTCACGTCGCTCATGAACAGGCTCTCGGTCAGCTCGATCTCGAGGCAGGCCGGATCGAGGCCGGTGTCGGACAGGGCCGACTCCAGGCTGTGCAGCAGGTCGGGGGCGCCGAACTGGCGCGCCGACAGGTTCACCGCCACCCGCAGGCGCGGCAGGCCGGCCGCCTGCCAGGCCTTGTTCTGGGCGCAGGCGGTGCGCATCACCCAGGCCCCGATCGGGACGATCAGGCCGGTCTCCTCGGCGACGCCGACGAAGCGCACCGGGGGCACCATGCCCAGTTCCGGGTGGTTCCAGCGGATCAGCGCCTCCATGCCCACGATCTGGCCGCTCTTGAGGTCGACCTGCGGCTGGTAGTGCAGCACGAATTCATTGCGCTCGAGGGCGTTGCGCAGCGCGCTCTCGATGCGCACCCGTTCCAGCGATTCCTCGTTCATGGCCGGGGTATAGAACTGGAAGTTGTTGCGGCCCAGCTTCTTGGCGCGGTACATGGCGATGTCGGCGTGCTCGATCAGGTTGTCGCTCGAGGTGCCCTCGCTCGGATACACCGCCACGCCAATCGAGCAGGTGACGAAGAACTCCTTGTTGCCGAGCATGACCGGTTGCGCCACCGCACCCATCACGCGCTGCACGATGGCCGGATCGAGCGGCTCGTCGGCGTGCTCGTTCAGGATCACCACGAACTCGTCGCCCGACAGGCGCGCCACCGTGTCGGCATCGCGCAGCGAGGAGCGCAGGCGCGCCGCCACCGTCACCAGCAGCACGTCGCCGGCCTTGTGGCCCATGCTGTCATTGACGAACTTGAAGCGGTCGAGGTCGATCAGCATCACCCATACCGGACGGCCGCTGCGGTTGGCGTAGGCGATCGCCTGGCTCAGGCGGTCCTGCAGCAGCGAGCGGTTGGGCAGGCCGGTCAGCACGTCGTGCTGGGCCACGTGGTGCACGCGCTGCTCGGTCAGCTTGCGTTCGGTGATGTCGCTGCCGGTGCCGCGGTAGCCCTGCAGCACGCCGTCATCGTCGAAGATCGGCTGGCCGTTCACGCAGAACCAGCGCGTGTCGCCGCGGTCGTCGACGACCTGGTATTCGAGGTTCGTGAAGGCCTCGTGGGCCTGCATCTTGGCCAGGTGCTCGCGCCCGCTCTCGCTGTCGAGCAGGCCGGGCACGTATTCCCAGCGCGTCCTGCCGATCAGGCCGTCGACAGCCACCCCGGATTTCTCGGTGAAGCCGCCGGTGATCAGCGTGAAGCGGAAGTCCCGGTCCTGTTCCCAGTACCAGTCGGACGACATCGAGACCAGCTGGCGGAAGCGTTGCTCGCTCTGCACCAGCGCTTTTTCGGCGCGCTCGCGCGCCGCCATGTCCTCGATCAGGCGCCGGTTGCTCAGGCGCAGGTCCGCCGTGCGCTGGCGCACCAGTTGCTGGACCTTGCGCGTGCGCATCCCCGCCGATTGCACGAAGGCGGCGCCGAGCAGGGTCGCCAGGATGCCGCCCACCAGCAGCGCCACCGACGCCATGTGATCGGCCAGGAAGGGCCGCGGCGCGGCGGCGACGTCGATGCGCCATGGCCGTCCGCCGGCCTGCAGGATCGTGGTGCGGGCGCCATGGTCCGGCTCCTGCACCGCCATCGTGCGCGCGGTCGGCCCGGTCGACAGCAGCAGCGCCGCCGGATCGGCAAGTTCGCCCGCGTACACCGATACGACGATGTCGTCGCGCCCGAGCAGGCCGGCCTTCGACAGCGATTGCCGCACCAGCTCCGCGCCGCGGACGACGACCGCGGTATTGCCGCGCAATTCGCCGTCGCGGCCGAGCACTGGCTGGACCAGGCTGAAGGCGGCCTCGCGCGGCGCCGTGGCCAGCGGGAACACGCCGGTCGCGGCAGGCTGGCCGCTGCGCCGCGCGAGGTCGAGCGCGGCCATGACGGCCGGGTTGCGGCCCAGGTTCAGGCCGAACGCGGTTTCGTTGCCCGCCAGCGGCTCGACGTATTCGACGATGTGGTAGCGGCTGCGCGGCGGCGCCGGCACGATGCCGTGCGGGGTCTGCTCGGTCAGGATGGTCCCCGGCCGCACCCGCTGCAGCTGCGCCACGACCGCCGCGCGCTCGTCCGCCATGACCACGCGCTGGTAGTTGAAGGCCTGGATGAACGGGTGCCGCTCGAGCAGGCGCGAGGTGAAGTCGGCGAAGCGCTCGCGGCTGACCGGTTCTCCGTTCGAGAACAGCTGGTTGGTCACCGCCAGCACTTCGGTCGCCCGGTCCATGCCCTGGCCGAGCGCCGCCACGCGCTGGTCGGCGCGCTGGGCGAAGGCCAGCGCCATATTGCTGTACTCGAGGTGGCTGACACCCAGGAACAGGCCGCAGGAAGCGGCCAGGCCGCCGCCCAGCGTGAGGGCCGTCGCGAGAGTCAGCGAACGGAGCGGTCGGCGCGGCATCGGGTCGGGTTCCAGGGAAGTCGTTCGAGCGGGTGGTTAAAAAATGTACTTGCTGGTAGGCATTAATTCGCGCAAGTGTGTCATAAACGCGATAGGCTCGCAAACATTTCGTGTCGTGCGAGACAATTCTTCCACATTGGAGGAGGCTCAGGCGCGGCGCCGCGCGAGCCAGGCGACCAGCAGGCGCGCCAGCAGGCGGTTGATCCAGCCCACCCCGATGCCTTCCTCGCGCGCCAGCCGGTAAAAGCGCAGCGCGCCGGGCGGCGCCGGCGGCAAGCCGGGCCGCAGCGCGAACAGGATGCGGTTATTGCCGGCGATGCGCCTGAACCAGGCCAGGCGGCCGTCGAAGGCGGCGCGCAGCCGCAGCAGCGCGTCGGCATACCCGGGGTCGTAGGTGAAGATGTTCGCCACCAGCACGCCGCCGGGATGCAGGGCGCGCCGGCAGGCGGCATAGAAGGCGCCGCTCGACAGGGCGGAGGGCAGGCCGCGGCTGTCGAAGCCGTCGACCAGCAGCACGTCGCAGCTGCCGGGCGCGCGCGCCAGGTAGTCGGCCGCATCGCAATGCAGTACCCGCAGGCGGGCGTCGTCGGGCGGCAGGCAGAAGGTGTCGCGCAGCGCGATCACGTCGGCGCGGATCTCGAGCACCGTGATGCGCGCCTGCGGGAAATGCCGGTGGCAGAACTTGGCCAGCGAGCCGCCGCCCAGGCCGACCATCACGATGTGGCGCGGGTCGGGCACGAACAGCGCGAAGCCCATCATGGCGCGCGTGTAGTCGAGCACCAGCGCGTCGGGGCGCGCGACCCGCATCTCGCTCTGGATGTCGCCGGGCGTGAATTCGAGCGTGCGGCGGCCGCCCTCGGTGCGCACCACGGGCGGGCGGTCGTCGACGGATGCGGGGCGGTCGAGGGGAGCGCTCATGCGCGGAGTATACCCGCGCGCGCCCCGGTCAGCCGCCCTGGCCGACCAGCGGCACCACGCCGACGATCACGGCGGCCGCCAGCATCACCAGCGAGGCCGAGATCGACCAGGCCAGCGTGTAGCGCTGGTGGTCGCCGAATTCGACCTTGCACATGCCGACCAGCAGGTAGGTGGACGCTACCAGGGGGCTGAGCAGGTGGACCGGCTGGCCGATGACCGATGCACGGCCGATTTCCGCCGCCGTGATGCCGTACACTTCGGCCGCCTTGGCCAGCACCGGCACCACGCCGAAATAGAAGGCGTCGTTCGAGATGAAGAAGGTGAACGGGATGCTGAGCAGGCCCGTGACGATGGCCAGGTAAGGCCCCATCCATTCCGGCACCGCCGCGATCACGCTCAGGGCGATGGCGTCGACCATTTTCGTGCCCTGCAGGATGCCGACGAAAATGCCTGCCGCGAAGATCAGCGACACCACCGGCAGCACATTGGCCGCATGCGCCTCGATGCGCGCCTTCTGCGCTTCCAGGCCCGGATAGTTGATGGTGATGGCGATCGCGAAGAAGATCATGAACAGCACCGGCAGCGGCAGGGCGCCCAGCACCAGCAGCACCAGCAAGGCCACGGTCAGCAGGAAGTTCACCCAGATCAGCCCGGGCCGCGCGGTGTCGGGCGAGGACACGCCCACCGGCGGCGCATCGCCGCCGCCCGCGCCGCCCGCGCCGCCCATGTCGGCCGTCGCGGCCTGGCCGCCGGCTTGCGCTTCGGTGCGACCGCCGGAGCAGGCGCGCACATTGCCTTCGCGGGCTGGCGCGGCGCTCCACTGGCCGGTCGTGCCGCTCATGCCGCCGGCCGCCGCGAGTGCGGAAAACGCCGGCTGCATGACGGGCGCTGGCGCCGTCTTCCTGACCCTGGCCTGGCCCGGCAGGCTCACGGTGCCCAGTCGCTTGCGTTCCTTCAGGCCCAGCATGTACGCCACGAACAGCACCCACACCGCGGTTACCGCCATCGCCGGGATCATCGGCACGAAGATGTCGCTCACGTCCACGCCCAGCGCGGTGGCGGCGCGCGCCGTCGGGCCGCCCCAGGGCAGGATGTTCATCACGCCGCCGGCCAGCATGATCACGCAGGCCATCACCAGGCGGCTCATCCCCAGGCGCATGTACAGCGGCAGCATGGCCGACACGGTGATCATGTAGGTGGTGGCGCCGTCGCCGTCGAGGGAGATGAACATCGCCAGCGCGGCGGTGCCGACCACGATCTTCATCGGGTCGCCCTGCACCAGCTTCAGGATCACGCGCACGACCGGGTCGAACAGGCCGGCGTCGATCATGACGCCGAAATACAGGATCGCGAACATCAGCATGACGCCGGTCGGCGCCAGAGCGCGGATCCCGTCCAGCATCATCGGGCCCAGGCCGGCGCCGAAGCCGCCGATCAGGGCGAAGGCGATCGGCACCACGATCAGCGCGACCAGCGCCGGCAGGCGCTTGGTCATGATCAGGAACATGAAGACGACGACCATCGAGTAGGCGAGGACGGTCAGCATGGCATGCTCCGCAGGAGGTAGGGGATGGCGCAGCCAGGACGGCGCGCGCGGTGGCGATTCTGCATGGTGTCTCCGATCGTTGTCGAAATGAGGGATTGCCCCGTTTTCGCCAACTATAGGCCCGGCCAGCTTTCAATCCGCTTTCAATCAGTTTTCAATCAGCTTTCAGCGCGCGGCCGTTCGAAGATCGCCTCGACCAGGAGGCCGCCGGCATCCGACCGTCCCAGCGCCAGGGTGGCGCCATGCAGGTTCGCGATGTCGCGCACGATGGCCAGGCCCAGGCCGGTGCCGCCGGGGTTGGCTTCCAGCGTCGCCTGGGCGCGGTAGAAGGGCATCAGGACCTTCTCGTATTCCGTTTCCGGGATGCCGGGACCGCTGTCGCTCACCGCCAGCGCGACCTTCCCGCCGCGGCGCCCGACCCGCAGCAGCACGCTGCCGCCGGCCGGCGTGTAGCGGATCGCGTTGTCGACCAGGTTCGACGCCAGCTCGTGCAGCAGCAGTTCCTGGCCCATCACCGTCGTGTCGGCATCGGTCTCGGCCTCGAGCGCCAGGTCGATGCCTTTCTGGACCGCCGGCAGCGCCAGTTCCAGCCCGACCTGGCGCGCGACCAGGGCCAGCGGCACGGGCCGCGCATGCTCTCCGCCGCCGCCGTGCTCGATGCGCGCCAGCACCAGCAGGCGGTTGGCCAGGTGGATGGCCGAGTCGGTGGTGCCGGCGATCGAGGCGACGATGGCGCGCAGCGCCGCCGGGTCGTCTTCGCGCAAGGCCAGCGCGGCCTGGGTCTTGAGCACCGCGAGCGGGGTGCGCAGCTGGTGCGAGGCGTCGGCGATGAAGCGGCGCTGGCTGGCGACCAGGTCCTGCATGCGCGCCATGGTGCCGTTCATCGCCGCCACCAGCGGCCGCACCTCCTTGTGGACCAGGGCCTGGTCGATGGTCGAGAGGTCGGACAGCGGGCGCGTCTCGACCTCGTTCTTCAGCCGCATCAGCGGGTGCAGCACCAGGCGCACGGCGAACCACACCAGCGCCGCCACCGCCAGCACCAGCAGCGCCTGGCGCCACAGGGTATCGAGCAGGATGTCGCGCGACAGGGCATTCCTCGCGTCGAGCGTCTCGCCGACCTGGATCAGGGCGATGCCGCGCATCGAATCGTCGTATACCGGCTGCAGCAGGGCCGCGATGCGTACCGGCTCGCCGTGGTAGCTGGCATGGTAGAAGCGCACCAGCGCCGGATACAGGTCGCTGCGCGGCACACCGGCCGGCACCGGCGGCAGGTCGCCGTAGCCGCTGACGGTTTCGCCGCCCAGGCCGGTGACCTTGTAATAGATGCGGCCCAGGGTATCGGTCTCGAAGCTGTCCAGCGCCACATACGGGACGTTGGCCACCACCTTGCCGTCTTTTACCGTCACGCGCTCGGCCAGCGCGCGCGTGGACGACAGCAGCGAACGGTCGTAGGCCACGTCGGCCGCTTCCAGCGCGTCGCGGTACAGCGACACGGCATTGAGCGCGACCAGCGCCACCAGCGGCAGGATCAGCCAGCGCAGCAGCTGCTGGCGCAGGCTGCCCAGCGGCTTGGCCGCCAGTCGGCGGAGCAGGGGCGTGCGCGCGGCCATGGCCTCAGGCCGGCTTTTCCTGCATCAGGTAGCCGATGCCGCGCAGGGTGACGATGGCGGCGTCGCCGCCGGGGCGCTCGAGCTTCTTGCGGATGCGGTGGATATAGAGTTCGATGGCGTCCAGGTTCACGTCGTCGTCGAGCGCGAACACTTCGTGGAACAGCTTTTCTTTCGACAGCGCGCGGCCCGGGCGGGCGATCAGCGCCTCGAGCACCGCATGCTCGCGCGGCGTCAGCGCCAGCGGCTCGCCGCAATACGAGAACATGCGCGACACGGTGTCGAAGGCGAGCTGGCCGCAGCGGTGCACCAGCGCCTCGTTGCCGCTGCGGCGGCGCAGCAAGGCTTTCACGCGCGCTTCGAGTTCGGCCAGCTCGAACGGTTTGGCCAGGTAGTCGTCGGCGCCCAGGTTCAGGCCCTGCACCTTGTCGTCCAGGCCGCCGCGCGCGGTCAGGATCAGCACCGGCGTGCCGCCGCGCGCGCCGCCGCGGTCGCGCAGGCGGCGCAGCACGTCCAGGCCGTCCATGCGCGGCAGGGTCAGGTCCAGGATCACCAGCGCGTAGTCCTGGGTGTGCAGCAGGGCGTCGGCATCGGACCCGGTGGCGGCGCATTCGACGGTCAAATTGGCGTCGCGCAGGGCTTTCGACACCCAGTGCGACAGCTCGACATGGTCTTCGACCAGCAGGATTCTCATCGCGCCAGTGTAAGCGCAAAGTCCGGGCCGCGGAAAGGGCCGGCGATGAAAGCGAACTGAAAGGTGGCCGCGCATATAGTCGGGCCGATAAGGCAGCACCACCATAAAAGGATTCGGAGACACCATGAAGCAGTCGGCCCTCGCGCTTGCCGTCCTGGCAGCGCTTTCCCTGAACCATTCCGCGCTCGCCCAGAGCAGGATGCAGGTCTATGGACTGATCGACGCCGGCGTCGAGTACGTCAACCACGCCCAGGAAGGCGGCGGGCAGTTGCTGCGCGTGGTCTCGGGCGGCAAGAACACCTCGCGCTGGGGCTTTCGCGGCAGCGAAGACCTGGGCGGCGGCTTGACGGCGATCTGGCAGCTCGAGGGCGGCCTCCTGATGGACACCGGGGCCAGCGACGGCGCCGTGTTCAAGCGCCAGGCCTGGGTCGGCCTGGACGGCGCGCTCGGGCGCCTGGTCGTCGGCCGTTCGTTCACCACCACCTATGAGCTGGTGATCAAGTTCGATCCGCTGGGCTTCGCTCCCCATTATTCCTGGGCCACCGGCGCCAGCGCCACGGGGCCGTCGAAGTACGGCATGACGACCCAGTTCGACAACCTGGTCAAATATACCGGCAAGCGCGGCGGCTTCACCTATGGCGCCACGATCGGCCTGGGCGAGCGCGCGGGCAGCCTGGCCGAGGGACGCAAGCTGGCCGTCGGCGGCTCGTGGTTCGGCGCCGATGGCCTGGGCCTGATGGCGTCGTATGAGCAGATCGACGGCAATGCGCTCGCCGGCCTGCCGACGCGCGACAAGACCCGGGCCCACCACCTGGGCCTGGATTACCGCAGCGGCAAGTGGCGCTACACCGTCGGCATGCGCGGCTACCAGCTCGACGCGGCCCGCGCGGGCGCCGACCTGCGCGCCGACACCTGGTGGGGCGGGATCACGCGCACGATCGACAATGTGACCCTGACCGGCGCCGTTTACCACGTGAACACGCAAGGCTTGCCGGCCGCCGAGGACGCCGACCCGACCATGGTCGTGGTGCGCGGCATGCTGGCCCTGTCCAAACGCACCGACCTGTACCTGTCGCTGGCGCATGCCGGGGCAGCCCACGGCCAGCTGGTCGGCCTGTCGCGCGACGACGTCGGCCACGGTTCGAGCCAGAGCGGCATCACGGCCGGCATGCAGCACCGCTTCTAGGCACGTTATGATGCGCGGTATGAGTTCCGTGCGCAGCTTCTTCCATGCCGCCGTCCTGGTTGCGGTCCTGGCTTGCCAGCCGGCCGCCGCCCAGCCGCGCCCTGCGGAATGCCTGATTCCTTCCAAGCCAGGCGGCGGCATGGACCTGACCTGCAAGCTGGCCCAGAAAGCCCTGCACGGCCAGCCCGGCGCGCCCGAGCTGGCGCTGAGCTACCTGCCGGGCGGCGTCGGCGCCGTGGCCTGGCACACCATCGTGTCGCAGCGCCGCGCCGAGCCGAACACCCTCGTGACCTTTTCGGGCGGCTCGGTGCTGAACCTCGCCCTGGGCAAGTTCGGCAACGCCGACGTCGATGACGTGCGCTGGGTGGCGGCGTTCGGCGCCGATTACGGCATGGTCGCAGTGCGCGCCGATTCTCCCTGGCAGACGCTGGACGATTTATTGCATGCCCTCAAGCGCGACCCCAGGAAAGTCCTGATCGGCATGTCCGGCACCGTCGGCAGCCAGGACTGGATCAAGATGGCGCTGCTGGCGCAGATGGCCGGCATCGATCCGCGCAGGATGCGTTTCGTCGCGCTCGAGGGCGGCGGCGAGCAGTTCATCGCGATGCAGGAGAATCACGTGCAGGCGGTGTCGGGCGACACCTCCGAAGCGCTGCTGTACACCGGCGGCGGCAAGGTGAGGGTGCTGGCGGTGCTGTCCGAACGGCGCCTGCCGGGCGCCCTGGCGGATGTGAAGACCGCGCGCGAGCAGGGCTACGACGTCGTGTGGCCGGTGATCCGCGGGGTGTGGATGGGGCCGGACGTGCGCGAGGCCGACTACCGGCGCTGGGTGCAGGCCTTCGCCAATCTGGAAGCGAACCCGGAATTGGCCGCCATGCGCGCCCAGGCCGGCCTGTATCCGTTCTCGCTGACCGGCGAGGCGCTGACGCGGTATATCAGGCAGTCGGTTGCCGGCCATCACCGGCAGGCGCGGCAGTTCAAGCTGCTGCGCGAGCGTTAGCTGCTACGGCCATTTGGCGCCTTCGTGCTGGCGTGACGCCGATCACTGTTCCGCCCGAATCGATATGCAGGTCTAGCGAAATGGTCAAGCGATCTGCTTTTCTTCCATCAGTAATATCAACCGGACTGCCTTCTATGGTGACACGCTTGACGGAAGTTTCATATCGCGCTGCAGCAATAGTGGCGGCGTCCTGCTTGATTGCATCACGGACCACTGCGCCGACCAAGCCGATAAAAAAGACGTCGCCCAGAGTCCCTACATAGAGCTGCCCAACGATGTCCATTTTTTCGATCCAGATTTTTTTGTTCGCGAGATATCGTTCTACATAATTGTGTAGCGTATAAGGCGTCCCGATAGGGTCAACCGGCTCGGAACGTCGAAAATCTCCCCACTGCTTGGCACAGTCCCGGATCACTGTCGGCAGTTTGGCGTTGGGCGCAATGAGTTCGATGGTGCTGGCGACATATTCCAGCCTGCTGGCGATTTTTCCATTGGACGGCTCGCCTTCGAACGGTTCTGGCGGCGGATCGAGTAGCCAGCACTTCGCAGTGCGCGTACCGTCGACGGCGGCGATCACGCCGTAGCGTGCGGCCGCGGGATGTTTGTACGCGGTGCCGCTATTGGCAATTTTTGTCTTCTTTTTTTGAATCGATGCGGCGTGGTTGAGAATTTTCTTCGGTTTTTGGCTGTTATCGCTGACGAAACTACCCTTGGCTTCGACCTGAATGATCTCATTGGCGAGGCCGATACCCACCATAATTCGTTCGAAATCGAACGTTTTTTGCGCTTTCCGGCCTCCCTGAATAGGTATCACGGTCCAATCCGCAGTAGTCAGATTAAACATGGAGCTTGCTACCGAGAGAGATACTGCCTCGCCGACACGTTCTTGCAAGCCGCTGCAGCCGGGTAGCGACTTGATCGTGCTTGTGGTGTCCAGCACATACTTCGTCCAGATTACCGCTTCGTCGATATGCTTCATACGTTGGTGGTAAGTCGCATAGTGCGCACTTTCAAATCGGTGTATCAAGAAATAGTTGAGGAAGTCATTTCTCGGAATTTTCCCTGTGGCCTTGAATTTTTTTACACGAGCAGCTGTATTTAGGGTTTGGTAGACCCCTTTTTTGAGCAGCGCTTCGTGAATAGCATCGTAGTTGTCGAGGTCGATATCAAGCATATGGTTCCGTCGATAGTTTTTCTCATCGGAATACTAGCAGGAATAACACTAATGTATGGCAGGTAGTTTTATCGTCAATGCATGTAATGAGTAACCCAGATTGAATGGGACGGTTGTCGTGTTTCGGGCTCAATGCGCGCTAGACATCGGTGCCGTGGTAATGATGCTGGAACGCTCGACAGTCGGGCTGACGAAAGTGGTAACGCGATGAACACCGAAAGCCAGGATGCGGCAGGTATACTGATATCGTCGCGCCTCAGCGGCAGGCGTAACCGAACGCTCCGTGGCCGAACAATTTTTCATGACTGACAGGAAGATATGAATACGATGTACAGTGAACCGGTATCCCAGCGCCTGCGCGCCCTGGTGCGCGACATGCCGCGTACCGGCATCACGCTCAGCGAATTGATCCAGCGCGTCGGCAACGACGGCCTGCTGATCCTGGTGACCCTGCTGACCCTGGTGTTCCTGATCCCGATTTCGATTCCCGGCGTGAGCACGGTATTCGGCGCCGCGATCCTGCTCATCAGCGTCAGCCGCCTGTTCGGGCGCGACCTGTGGATCCCCTCGACGCTGTCGCACCGGGTGATCGGCACCCGCAAGCTGCGCCCGCTGCTGCGCAAGGCGCTGTCGTGGCTCAGGAAGCTCGAACGCGTCAGCCGTCCGAACCGCATCCAGTGGCTGGTCGCGGCCGGCCCGGTCGCTTTTTTCAACAACGCGGCCCTGATCCTGGGCGCCGTGCTGCTGATGATGCCGTTCGGCCTGATCCCGTTCAGCAATACCTTCCCGGCGGTGGCCATCCTGTTCCTGGCCATCGGCCTGCTGCAGCGCGACGGCCTGTGCATCCTGCTCGGCCATGTCAGCAATGTCGTCACCATGCTCTATTTTGCCGTGCTGATCGGCGGCGGCGGCCTGGCGGCGCGCGAGGTGTTCAACCGCGTCGCGGGTTGACCATGGTACTGATGTTCTAGAGCAACGTCGGCGGGGAAGCGTTGGCTTGTTGCAAAGCATCTTCTTCTGATAAGCTGGCCGCTGCGACGAAAGAGCCCATGTTCCTGGACCATCCCACCATGACCGCGACCAATGCCGTTGCCGAGCCGGACCGGCTCGAGCGGCTGCAGCGCGTCTATGGCTATGCGATGGCGCTGGCGGATGCGGCGGACAATGGCGGCGTCGTCGAGAAAGTGACGCAGTTGCACGATCACAAGGGAACCCTGATCGTGTTCTGGCACGAACCGCCCAACGAAGAGGAGCGGGAATATTTCACCCGCGCCTGGGCCAGCAAGGTCGGCGACGGCACCTTGAACGTCGAACATGAGTACTGACACAATGATACTGGATGCGTCGACCATGGTCCTGGTACTCGCATTGGGCAACCTGGCCCTGTGCGCGCTGCTGACCTTCTTCGATCACGGACCGGCCCGCTCGCCGGCCCTCGCGCTGTGGAGCCTGTCGAAACAGATCCAGGGCGGCGCCTGGCTGCTGCTGGCCCTGGGCGATGCCGGCGTGGTGCCGGCGCCGATCGCGGTGCCGGGCGGCTATGCGCTGCTGATCGCCGGCGTGGCGGTCGAGGGCGGCGCCTCGTGGGAGGCCGCGCGCCGGCGCGCCTGGCGTACCCCGACCATGATCGCCGGCGGCCTGGCGATCCTTGCCTTCTTCCTGTGCTACCTGGTCGACGAAGACGGCTTGCGCGCGGTGGCCGCGTCGCTGCTGCTGGGCGGCTTCTATCTGTCGGGCGCACTGGCCCTGTCCTGGCGCTGGGTCGAGGCCAGCCTGCTGCAGCGCTTCCTGGCGCTGGCCAGCATGGCCCTGGCGCTGGTGGTGGCCTCGCGCGGCCTGTCGGTGCTGCTGCTGCCTGGCGGCTGGGGCTGGCTGACCAGCGACCTGCTGGGTCAGCTGTCGAGCGGCGCCCTGTACCTGCTCATGCTGGGCAATGCCTTCGGCGTGCTGCTGCTGACCCGCGAACGCATGCAGGGTGCGCTCGAGCGCGCCGAGATCGTCGATCCGCTGACCGATGCGCCGAACCGGCGCGGCTTCTTCCAGCTCCTGGGGCCGTGGATGGCGCTGGCGCGCCGCCCGGGGCTGCCGACCGCGCTGGTGGTGTTCGACCCGGACGGCTTCAAGCGCGTCAACGACAGCTATGGCCACCCGGCCGGCGACGTCGTGCTGCGCCAGATGGTCGAGCTGTGCCGCCGCCAGTTGCGCGACAGCGACCAGCTGGGGCGGGTGGTCGGGGTCGAGTTCGCGATCCTGCTGCCGCGTACCAACCTGGTCGAAGCCTCGCTGGTGGCCGAGCGCATCCGCGCCGCGATCGAGGCGACCCCGCTCAAGAGCGAGCGCGCGATGATCAAGCTGACCGCCAGCTTCGGCGTCACCACCATCCGCCCCGAGGACAGCACCACGACCCTGTTCCAGCGCGCCGACGAGGCCCTGCAGCTGGCAAAGGAGGGCGGCCGCAACCGCGTGGCGCAGGCCAGCGAGGCGGTGGCCGAGCCGTGAGGGCCCTCGCCTAGGAGGGCTTCTCCTGCCGAGTCACGCGCTTGTCATGGGCGGGGCTTATCCTGCGGCCTGTTCACTTGGACATGCCATGCAAGCCCCAGACACCGAACCACCAATCTACGCCGCTGTCGAACTGGGTTCCGACAGTTTTCGCCTGCACGTCGGGCGCTTCGAGGACGGCGTGCTGCGCCTGGTCGCCACCATGGCCGAGCCGGTCCGGCTGGCTGCGACCCTCGACGAGGACGGCATGCTGTGCGCCTCCGCCATGCGCCGCGCCTTGCACTGCCTGGACGCGTTTCGCCAGGCCCTCGACGCCTGGCGTCCGCGGGCGGTGCGCGTCGTCGCGACCTCGGCCCTGCGCATGGCGCGCAACGCGGCGCTGTTCCTGCCGGCCGCCGGCAAGGCGCTGGGCCGGCCGATCGAGATCATCGCCGGCGACGAAGCCGGACGCCTGGTCTACCTCGGCGTGGCGGCCACCCTCGGCGCCCACGACACGGCGCCGCGCCTGGTGGTCGATATCGGCAGCGGTTCGACCGAACTGGTGCTGGGGCAGGGCGCCGCGATCCGGCGCATCGAATCGTTCGCGGTCGGCGCGGTGCGCCAGAGCCTGACCTTCTTCGCCGACGGCCGGCTCGACGCCGCCGCCTTCGACGCCGCGGTGCGCTCGAGCCGCAGCCGTTTCGCCGAAGCCCGCCTGGGCGCGCAGCGCTGGCAGCAGGCCTATGGCGCCTGCGGCACGGTGCGCGCGCTGGCCGAGATCGCGCAGTTGCACGGCGACGAAGGAGCGTTGAGCCGCGCCGGGCTCGAACGCCTGCGCGCGGACTTCACCGGCATCGGCCATGTCGCGCGGGTGCGCCTGGCCTATCCGGCGGCCGAGCGGGCCCCGCACCTCCCGGGCGGGCTGGCGATCCTGACCGGCTTGATGGAAGAACTGGATATTGCCGAGCTGGCGCCGGTGCAGGCCGGGCTGCGCGTGGGGGCCTTGTGGGACTTGCACCAGCGCGCGGCGGCGGTGGGAGCGGCCGCCGCGCTGGACGCCTCAACCCATCCGCTCGGCGTCGGTTGACGCCGGCGCGGCGGGCGCTTCCGGCGGCGGCACGGTCAACAGCGCCGTGCCGGGCGGCTCGTCGCGCAGCCAGCCGAACAGGATCGCCATCATCAGCGGGCCGACGAACAGCCCGATCACGCCCAGCGTCGAGACGCCGCCGAGCAGGCCGAACAGGACTGCCAGAAAGGGCAGGTTGACGCGCTGTCCGATCAGTTTCGGGCGGATGAACTTATCGACCAGGAACAGCTCGACCGCGCCCCAGGTGAACAGGCCGAGCGCCTCGGCCGAATGGCCCTGGCCGAACAGCAGCAGCGACACCATCGTGAACGACAGCGGCGCGCCGCCCGGAATCAGGGCCAGGTAGCCGGTGATCACGCCCAGCAGCACCGGGGCCGGTGCGCCGGCGATCCAGTAGGCCACGCCCAGCACGATGCCTTCCAGGATCGCGATCGAACCCAGTCCCAGCGCGGTGCCGCGCACCGACAGCGGCAGCACGCGCCGCAGCTTGCCGTACTGGTCGGGCAGCAGGCGCGCGCCGGCGCGGTCGAGGTAGTGCAGCACGCTGGCGCCGTGCAGATACAGGACGAACAGCGTCAGCAGGGTCAGGAACAGGTACAGGGCATTGGCCAGGATGGCCGAGCCCCAGACCCGCGCGGTGTCGGTCAGGTGCGGCATGAAGTCGCCCACCGTGGTGCGCACCAGCGCGTTGAGTCCGCCCGGCACGGCCAGGTGCTCGAGCCACCATTTGACGGCGGTGTCGGCCACCAGCGGCAGGTTGGCCACCCAGTCCGGCACCGGCACCCCGGTCTGGTTGAAGCTGATGAGCATGCGCTGCAGGCTGGCCAGCTCGTAGGTGAGGGTGTGGAACAGCAGCACCGACGGCCCGACGAAGCTGACCAGCAGCAGCAGCAGCATGAAGCTGGCGCTGGCCAGCGGCGCCCAGCCGCGGCGCAGCAGGCGCTGGTGCAGCGGCCAGGTGATCACCGCCAGCAGGCCGGCCCAGGCGATCGAGCCGAGGAAGTGTTGCAGCAGGAAAAGCAGTGCAAGGCCGAACAGCACCGGCAGGATCAAATGAGCTTTGTTGCGCATACTGGCCCGGGTTGAATCACGTTTTCCTCAAAAAAATGCTTGGTCGCGCAGAGTTTACAGCAGAGTTGTCTGCTTGAAAGAATAAAACAGCTTGCGTTCCGATAAAAGCGGAGTTTGTCGAATGGTTTGTTCGGAAAAACAGAAGTCCGCCTCCATGAACATAGCATTGTGACACCGATTGGCGCGGGCGGCAGCAAACGCGCGCGGTATGTATGCCGCCCTACCGGAAGCGGGCTAAATCGTTTATATTGTTTGCCCTTTCAACGATGGAGCAGCAGCCATGCCACGCAAGTCCGCGCCCGCGCCCGAACCGACAGCAGCGTCGCGCACGCAGCGCCCCGCGGCGAAGCCTGCAAGGCCAGCCAGGCCGAGCGCGGCTGCGAAGGCGGTCGCCAGGCCGGCCGCCAAGGCCGCGCCGCGAAAGGGCGGCCTGAAGGCTGCGGTGAAAACGGCCGCGAAGGCGGTGGCGCAGCCGCCGGTCCGCAAGCCGGCCGCGAAATCGGCCGCGAAATCGGTTGCGAAATCGGCAGCGAAATCGGCTGCGAAATCGGCAGCGAAATCGGCAGCGAAGCAGGCTGCCAGGCCGGCTGCCAGGCCGGGCGCCCAGCCGGCGCCGCGCGCGCCGGTGCAGGATGCGCGTCCGGTCCTGGTGCGCGACAGTTTCACGATGCCCGAGCAGGAATACGCGGTGCTGCAAGAGGTCAAGCAGGCCTGCCTGCGGGCCGGCGTCGAGGTCAAGAAAAGCGAATTGCTGCGCATCGGCGTGGCCCTGCTGGGCCAGCTCGACGTGGTCACCCTGCAGGGTGTGCTGGCGGCGCTTCCCCAGCTCAAGACCGGTCGCCCGCCGGCCGGCGGCTGACGCCCGCGGCGGCGCTAATGGATCGCCGAGGCGCTGGTCAATTCCTTCAGTTCGCGGATCGGGATATTCGATTTCTCGTGCATGCGCAGCAGTATCGTGGCGCCGACGTTCAATTTGCGGTGGCGGATCTTGCTGATGATCGGCGGCTGCACCTCGAGCACGCGGCATAGTTCTGCATCATTCTTCAACTGCATGCGCTCGATCAGCGTGTCGAGCAGCTTATTGGGCACGAAGCTCGAGGGCTCCAGGGCGCGCGCTCGATGCATCGCTTCGAGCATTTCCTGTTTTTTCTGTCGTACGCTCATGTCGATTCTCCAAGATGAAAACATGATTCAAGACAGATCGACTGTTCTGGAAGGGTGGCCCTGCCTGTTTTTCAAGCTCTCCTTGGTGGCTTATCGCGGCGGGTTGTTGTGATATTACTACGATTATGTTGCGCACGATTCGCGAATAATAACTAAAAATGCCGCAATTTCCCGTTTCTTCTGGGAATTTATGCCAATTTCAGACCGGAATGCGTCAGCAGCAGCACCTTGTCGGCCATGGCGGCCGCGGCGTGCGAGTGGGTGACCATGATGGCGCCGGCGCCATGGGTGCGGGTCTCGAGGCGCAGCAGTTGCAGGATGCCGTCGGCCGTCTCGGGATCGAGGTTGCCGGTGGGTTCGTCCGCCAGCAGCAGGGCCGGACGGTGGACCAGGGCGCGCGCGATGGCCACCCGCTGCAGTTCGCCGCCCGACAGCTGGCGCGGGAAATCGTCGCCGCGTCCAGCCAGCCCGACGGCGTCCAGCATCGCGTCGACGCGCTGGGCCGCCTGCCGGCCCGGCGTCTGGTTGAGCAGCAGCGGCAGCGCCACGTTCTGGCGCAGCGTCAGGTGCGGCAGCACGTGGAAAGCCTGGAAGATGAAGCCCATGCGCGAGCGCCGCAGGCGGGTGGCGGCATCGTCGTCCAGGCGCGAGATCGGCGTGCCGTCGACGATCACCTGGCCCGCGTCCGGCGCGTCCAGGCCCGCGATCAGGTTCAGTAACGTCGACTTGCCGACGCCCGACTCGCCCATGATCGCCACGAATTCGCCGGCCTGGAACACGTGCGACAGGTGCGACAGCACCGTGCGGCCGCCGTAGGATTTGGTGAGCTGGTCGAGTTCGAGCATCGAAAAGGGCGATTATCGGGTCAGGGCGCGCCGCAGGGCATAGCTGGCCGCGTCGACCAGCGCCACCAGCACCAGCATCGCGATCACCACCGTGGCGGCGCTGGGCATCTGGAACAGCGACAGGTGGTACTTCAGCATCTGGCCCAGGCCGCCGGCCCCGACCACGCCCAGCACCGCCGCCGCGCGGATATTGTTCTCCCAGCGGTACAGCGTGTACGACAGCATCTGCGGCAGCGCCTGGGGCAGGGTAGCGTACAGGAAGGCCGCCAGCGGCCGCGCGCCGTTGGTGCGCAGGGTCTGTTCGGCATGCGGTTCGACGTTTTCCAGGGCGTCGGCAAACAGCCGTCCCAGCACCCCGGCCGTGTGCGCGGCCAGCGCCATGGTGCCGGCCATCGGTCCCAGGCCGGCCAGCACCAGCAGGATCGCCGCCCACACCAGCTCGGGAATCGAGCGCAGCACATTGAGCACCAGGCGCGTGGCGGCGCGCGCGACGACGCCGAGACGGCCGGCGCCGGCCAGCGCCAGCGGCACGCCGGCGAGCGCGGCGAGCAGGGTGCCGACGGCCGACATCGCCAGGGTTTCCCATAGCGCGCCCAGGGTCTTTTGCAGGAACGGCGTGCTCGTCTCGGGCGGGGCGAAGCCGGCCAGGAACTCGCTGGCGGAATCGATCGCCTCGGCGCTGAGGAACGCACGCCATTGCAGCGGCAGCGAGGCGAAGCTCGCCACCACCAGCGCCGCCAGTCCGAGCAGGATCAGCCAGGCCCGGATGTCGCGCGGCGGCGCGGGTGGAAGGGAAGACGGCGTCATCCGAGCCTCCGGCGCAGCATCTTCGAGACCAGGTCGGCGCCGGCCACCAGCAGCACGAACACGATCAGCATGGTGGCCACTTCGCTGCCGGCCATCATCTTGGTCGACTCGTCCAGGCGCTGGCCCAGGCCGCCGGCGCCGACGAAGCCCATCACCGCCGAGCCGCGGATCGCGCACTCCCAGCGGTAGACGGTGTACGACACCAGTTCGGCGCTCGCATCGGGCAGGGCGCCGTACAGCAGGGCCGGCAGGCGCGCGCTGCCGTTGGCCAGCAGGACGTCGGTGGCATGGCCGTCGCTCGATTCGAGGATCTCGGCGTACACCTTGGCCAGCATGCCGCTGTACGACAGGGCGATCGCCAGCACGCCGGCGGTCGGTCCCAGGCCGACGATGCGCACGAACAGCAGCGCCCACACCAGTTCTGGCACCGAGCGCACGATCATCAAGACCCAGCGCAGCAACTGGCGCACGCATGCGGCGAACGGATGCATGCGGCCCGTGCCCAGGCGCGAGATCGACAGCCGTTCGGTGGTCGCGAAGGTGGCGGGAACCGCCACCAGCAGCGCCAGGGTCAGCCCGGCGGTGGCGATGGCGATCGTCTGCCAGGTCTCGCGCAGCACCATCGCGAGGAAGTCGGGCTCGACCGCGGGGACCAGGAAATCGGACAGGAACATCCCGGCCGCGCGCAGGCTTTGCGCGTCGAACAGCAGCCAGGGCTTGAATTCGGCCCCCGCCAGCAGCGGATACAGCAGGAGAATAAAGACCACGAACCAGGTGACGCGCATGCGCCACGCGGGATCGCGGTGGGGGACTGCGGCAGTATTCATCAGAAGCAGGCGCCGACCGCGATCTGGTCCGGGGTGGCGTGCGGCGTGTCCGGCTGCGGTTCGACGTGCTCGTTGGCGTACAGCTCGGCAATCATCGTGTCGCTGACTTCTTCGCGCGGCGCGTCGAACACGATGCGGCCGTCGCGCAAGCCCACCAGGCGGGCGAACTGCTCGCGCGCCAGGTCGACCTGGTGCAGGCTGCACACCAGGGTGGCGTTACGTCGCTGCGCTTCCTGGCGCAGGATGGCCAGGGTGTGGCGCGCCAGCGCCGGGTCGAGGGCCGAGATCGGCTCGTCGACCAGCAGCGCCTCGGCGCCTGACAGCAGCAGGCGCGCCAGGCCGCAGCGCTGGCGTTCGCCGCCCGACAGGCGGTCGACCCGCGCATACAGCTTGTCGCCCAGCGAGAAGCGGGAAAGCGCTGCATGGGCGGAGGCCGGGTCTTGCGGACGCACCAGCGAGGCCAGGGCCTGCCACAGCGACCAGTGCGGCAGGCGCGCGGCCAGCACCGCCGTCACCACGCGCTGGCGCGGCGGCAGCGGCGGCGCCTGCGGCGCCAGGAACAGGCGCGCGCGCAGGCGGTGGCGCTCTGCCTGGCTCAGCTGCCAGGGATCCTGGCCGAAGATTTCCAGCGCGCCCTCGGCCGGCCGGTGGGCACAGGCCAGGGTGGACAGCAGGGTGGTCTTGCCGGCCCCGGAAGGGCCGATCAGGGCAACCTGCTCGCCGGCGCGCAGCGTGAGGTCGAGCGCATGCAGGGCCGGCGCGCGGCTGCCGGCCAGGTGGCGCACGGTCAGGCCGCGCAGGCGGTAGGTCGCCACGCCGATTTACTTCAGCAGGCCCGCGTTACGCGCGGCGGCCTCGATCGCGCCGTAGTTGGCGGTCCTGGTCGGCACGAACCTGGTGGCGCGCTGCAGGTCGAGGATCTGCTTGCCCTCGGCGGTCGAGCCGTCCAGCGCCAGGAAGGCGTCGGTGATCTTCTTCTTGAGGGCCGGGTCCATGTCGCTGCGCACGGTCCAGTTGTAGTCGAAGTAGCCCGGGGTGGTATAGAACACGCGCACCTGCTTGGGATCGACCTTCCTGCTCTCGACCAGCTTTTCCCAGACCGAGATGTTCAGCGCGCCGGCATCGACCTTGCCGCCGGCCACGGCCGCCACGGTCGCGTCATGCGCGCCCGAGAAGGCGATGCGCTTCAGGTCGGTGTCCGGGTTGATCTTGGCCTGCAGCAAGAAGGAGCGCGGCATCAGGTGGCCCGAGGTCGACGATTCGGAACCGAAGGCCAGGGTCTTGCCCTTCAGGTCTTCCAGCTTGGTGATGGTCGGCACGGTGGTAATGAAGACCGAGCGGAATTTCTCGTCTTCCTCGCGCTGCACCAGCGGGGTCACCTGGCCCTTGCTGCGCACATTGGCCTGGACGAAGGTGAAGCCGCCGAACCAGACCATGTCGATCTTGCGGTTGATGAGGCCTTCGACCGAGGCCGCGTAGTCGGTCACCGGGGTGAACTCGACCTTCAGGCCGGTGGCCTTGGCCAGGTAGTCGCCCAGCGGCTTGAACTTGCGCTGCAGCTCGGTCGGGGATTCGTCGGGGATGGCCGAGACGCGCAGCACGCCGTTGCTCTGGGCCGAGGCGGCGCCGGCGGCCAGCATCGTGCCGGCGGCGATGACACCGAGGGTTTTCAGGACGCGGCGGCGAATGGACATGGTCATGGTGGGCTCTTGTTGATGGTTGATCGATGGTTGATGGAAGCGGAAACGAATTATAAAGGTCTTGGCCTTCAGGAACTATCCACGCGGCAAAAACAGTAGACGAACTGCTGCGTCGTGCCGAACGGGGTCCGGTGCAGCTCGACAGCGCTGTCCACCAGCCGGAAGGCGGGCCCGAATTCGCCGTGCAAGGCCCGGGCGTCATAGCGCACGATGTCCAGGCCGCTGCACGTGGTCGGGCCCTCGGGGCCGAAGGTGGCCACGATCACGCTGCCGCCGGGACGCATGGCGCGCGCCACCTGGCGTACGTACGCCGCCCTGTGCGCGGGGTCGAGCAGGAAGTGGAACACGGCGCGGTCGTGCCAGACGTCGTAGCGGCGTTGCGGCAGGTCGGCCTGCGTGATGTCGGCGACCAGCCACGCGACCTGCTCGCCCTGCGGTCCCAGCCGCTCGCGGGCGACCCGGATCGCCTCGGCCGAGATGTCGAGCACCGTGACGTCGCCGTAGCCGCGCGCCAGCAGGTCGTCGACCAGCGTCGCTTCGCCGCCGCCGACATCGATGATCGCCGACGAGGCCGAGGCGGCGCTGCGCCCGATCAGCGCGAGCGAGGTCTCCAGGTGCGGGGCGTACCAGCTCACGGCGTCCGGCGCCTTGGTGCGGTACACCGTCTCCCAGTGAAGTCGCTGGTCCATGGTCCACTCCAGGAAAGATTGCGGGCCCTGCACGCTTGAAGCGGCGCGCGCACGGCGAAAGGGGGAATCCGTTATGATGGCAAAAACAGCAATACTCACATGCCATTTCGCATGGTGCGGCGTGGCGGCACGAATGATAAACCTTATGCTGACATCCTGCACATCCGACGCGGTCGGGGCAAGCGTGGCCAACGCGCACGACGCCGAGGAACTCCACGCCGGCCTGCTGGCTCCAGAGGCCTGCATCTCGCCCAAGTTCCTGTACGACGCGCTCGGCTCCAGGCTGTTCGAGGCGATCTGCGAGCTGCCCGAGTATTACCCGACCCGTACCGAGGCCGCCATCTTCGAGCGCCATGGCGCCGAGATCGCGCGCGTGGCCGGCGCCGGGGCCACCCTGGTCGACCTCGGCGCCGGCAACTGCGCCAAGGCCGCCAAGCTGTTCCCTCTGCTGCAACCCGCGCAATACGTGGCGGTCGACATCTCGAGCGAATTCGTGCACGACGCCCTGGCGCGGCTGCGCCAGCGCTTCCCGAAGATCGCGATGGAAGCGCTGGGCATGGATTTCTCGAACCGCTTCGCGCTGCCGGATCTGGTGCGCGCCGAACGCCGCCTGTTCTTCTATCCGGGCTCGTCGATCGGTAATTTCACGCCCGAGGACGCCCAGGCTTTCCTGCAGCGCCTGCGCGCCCAGTGCGGCTCCGATGGTGGCATCCTGATCGGCATCGACCTGGCCAAGGATAAGGCCACGCTCGACGCCGCCTACGACGACGCACTGGGCGTGACGGGCGCTTTCAACCTGAACATCCTGCGCCACGTGAACCGCCTGGTCGACGCCGACTTCGACATCCGGCAATGGCGCCACCATGGCTTCTACAACGCTGCGCGCGGACGGATCGAGATGCACCTCGAGGCGCGCACGGCCCAGCACGTGCGCTGGCGCGGCGGCGAGCGCCGCTTCGCCGCGGGCGACTGCATCCATACCGAGAACAGCTATAAATACCAGCAGGCCGACGCCATCAAGCTGCTGGAGCGTTCCGGCTTCGAGGCGACCCGGGTCTGGACCGACCCGCAGCGCTGGTTCGCCGTCATCCACGCACAGGCGATCCCCGCATGAACATGCTGCGCGACGAGGGCCTGCCACGCACCTTCGCCACGGTGCGCGGCCGTTCGCTGCACCTGGCGCAAGCGCTGTCCGACGAGGACTGCTGCGCGCAGTCGATGCCCGACGCCAGCCCGATCAAGTGGCACCTGGCGCATACGACCTGGTTCTTCGAGACCTTCATCCTCGAGCCGCGCGAGCCTGATTTCGCGCCTTTCCACCCGGCGTTCCGGGTGCTGTTCAATTCCTACTACAACGGCGTCGGCGCCAAGCATCCGCGTGCTCAGCGCGGCCTGCTGACGCGGCCGTCGCTAAGCGACGTCAAGGCCTACCGCCACGACGTCGACCGCCGCATGGACGCCTTGCTGGCGCGCGGCATCGATGGCGAACTGGCGGCGCTGGTCGAACTGGGCCTGCAGCACGAGCAACAGCACCAGGAACTGATGCTCACCGACGTCAAGCACCTGCTGGCGCAGAATCCGCTGTATCCGGCCTATGCGGCCGACCCGCTGGATGTGTCGGTGCCGGCGCCGCCGCTCGAGTGGATGCCGTTCGAGGGCGGCCTGGCCGAGATCGGCTACGGCGGCAGCGGCTTCTGCTTCGACAACGAGTTGCCGCGCCACCGCACCTATGTGGCCCCGTTCGCGCTGGCCTCGCGCCTCGTCACCAACGGCGAATACCGCGAGTTCATCGAGGCCGGCGGCTACCGCGACCCGTCACTGTGGCTGGCCGAGGGCTGGGACCGGGTCGCGTCCGGCGAGATCGCGCACCCGCTGTACTGGATCGCGCACGACGACGGCTGGCACGAATTCACCCTGCACGGGGTGCAGCCGCTCGATCCCGGGCGGCCCGTCACCCACGTCTCGCTGTACGAGGCCGACGCCTATGCGCGCTGGCGCGGGGCGCGCCTGCCGCTCGAGGCCGAATGGGAATTCGCCGCGCGTCAGGCGAGCGTCAGGGGCCAGCCGCTGAACCACCCGGCGGCCGCCAGCGGCGCCGGCCTGCAGCAACTGTTCGGCGCCTGCTGGCAGTGGACCGGCAGCAGCTACGCACCGTATCCCGGTTATGCGCCGGCCCCGGGCGCCATCGGCGAATACAACGGCAAGTTCATGGTCAACCAGTACGTGCTGCGCGGCTCGTCGTGCGCCACGCCCGAAGGGCATGCGCGCGCCAGCTACCGCAACTTCTTCCCGTCCGGCGCGCGCTGGCAGTTCACCGGCATCCGGCTGGCAAGATGAGTCGCCGGCGTGACTGGCGCGCGCGCCTGAAAGACCAGCGCGCCAATATCTACATCCTGTCGCATCCCCTCAGGTTCACCTTGCAGGTGCTGAGGGGCTTTCGCGCCAACCAGGGCCTGCTGCTGGCCGGCGCCGTCGCCTATTACGCGCTGCTGTCGATCGTGCCCTTCCTGATGCTGGTGGTGGTGGTGCTGTCGCACTTCCTGGATCCGGTCGAACTGCTCGACACCTTGCGCCGCTACCTGGAGCTGCTGGTGCCGGGCCAGTCGCGGCCGATCGTGACCGAGGTCGCCAACTTCCTGCAGGACCGGCAAATACTGACCTGGGTGCTGGCGCTGACCATGCTGTTTTTCAGCTCGCTCGCGTTCACCGTGCTCGAAAATGCCATGAGCGTGATCTTCGTGCACCGGGTCGCGATCCGGCGCCGGCATTTTCTCGTGTCGGCCGTGCTGCCGTATTGCTATATCCTGGCGCTGGGCATCGGGATCATGGTCGTGACCCTGGTCGCCGGCGCGCTGCAGGTGCTGGGCACCGAGAGCGTGTGGCTGTTCAACTATAAATGGTCGCTGGACGGGGTGTCCGGCGTGCTGCTGTACCTGCTGGGACTGGCGGGCGAGATCCTGGTGCTGACCTCGATCTACCTGGTGATGCCGGTGGGCCGGCTGTCGATCTGGCACGCCTTCATCGGCGGCGCGACGGCCGCGCTGCTGTGGGAAGTCGCGCGCCACGTGCTGGTCTGGTATTTCTCGACCCTGTCCCAGGTCAACCTGGTGTATGGCTCGATGACGACGGCGATCGTGGTGATGTTCTCGCTCGAGATCGCCGCTACCTTGCTGCTGCTGGGGGCGCAGGTGATCGCCGAATACGAGCGGGTGGGACAGACCGACGGCGGGACGCCGCCGTCGAAGCCGACCTGCGGCATCCCGCCGCTGGCGCGGGGATAGTATGGAGGTCTCCGGACTCGCGCCGGATGACCTCACCGTCGACCATCACCGCGCCGGCGGCGCGCGGCCAACCCTATTCGCCCTTCGGCTTGATCATCAGGCTGGCGATGCAGCTGCCCGCGATCAGCACCGCCACGACGGTCAGCGAAGCCTGCACCGGCACGTGGTACCACGGCATGATCAGCATCTTGGCGCCGATGAAGGTCAGCACCATGGCCAGGCCATACTTGAGCAGGTGGAAGCGGTCGGCCACGTCCACCAGCAGGAAGTACAGCGCACGCAAGCCCAGGATCGCGAACATGTTCGACGTGAACACGATGAACGGGTCGGTCGTGATCGCGAAGATCGCCGGGATCGAGTCCACCGCGAAGATCAGGTCGGTCACCTCGATCAGGATCAGCACCAGGAACAGCGGCGTGACGTAGCGCAGGCCATCCTTCATCACGAAGAACTTCTCGCCATGGTCGCCCTCGGCCACCCGCAGGTGCTTGCGCGCCAGCTTCAGGACCGGGTTATTGGCCACGTCCGGCTCTTCGTCGACCGCCACCAGCATGCGGATACCGGTGAACAGCAGGAAGGCGCCGAACAGGTACAGGACCCAGCTGAATTCGCTCACCACCCAGGCGCCGGCGCTGATCATGATCGCGCGCATGATGATGGCGCCCAGCACGCCATAGATCAGGACCCGGCGCTGGTATTGCTGGGGCACCTGGAAAGCGGTAAAGATCAGCAGGAACACGAACACGTTGTCGACCGACAGCGCTTTCTCGATCAGGTAGCCCGAGAAGAATTCGAGCGACTTCTGGCTCGCGATCTCGGCGCCGGCGGTGTCCTTCAGGTAGAAATACAGGCCGGCATTGAAGATCAGCGCCAGGCTGACCCAGACCAGCGACCAGATGCCGGCTTCCTTGACGCTGACCTTGTGCGCCTTGTTGCCGCCGAAAACGAACAGGTCGAGCGCGAGCATGACCAGCACGAAGCCGACGAAGCCGGCCCACATCATGGGGCTGGCGATGGTGTCGAGACCGTTCATTGGGTACTCCTCGTCATTACAGGGGGCATGACAGTCCTCCAGTGGGTGAAAACCTCACTATAGGATGCGCCGATACATCGTACAAATCGAATATTATTTGATATAACATCGAATTTTTCGATATGTACAAGGGCTGGCAATGTCGACACTCAACTACAAGCACCTGCGCTACTTCTGGATGGTGGCGAAAACCGGCAGCATCGCGAAGGCGGCCGAGCAGCTGCACCTGACGCCGCACTCGATCTCGGGCCAATTGTCCGAGTTCGCCGACAGCCTCGGTGTCGAGCTGTTTCGCCGGGTCGGGCGCAAGCTGGAGCTGACCGATACCGGGCGCCGCATCGTGAGCTATGCCGAACACATCTTCAATACCGGCGACGAGCTGCTCGAACTGGTGCGCGACCACGCCTTCGCCACCACCTCGTACCGGGTCGGCTGCGCAGATTCGGTCTCGAAGCTGATCGCGGTCGACCTGGTCGAGCCGGCGCTGCGGTTGAAGGATCCCGTCAAGCTGATCTGCCGCGAAGGGCGGCTCGACAGCCTGATCGCCGACCTGGCCGTGCACCGGCTCGACCTGGTGATCGCCGACCGGCCGATCCCTGGCCACTTCAGCGTGCGCGCCTACAACCACTTGCTGGGGGAGAGCCCGATGACGGCCTTGTGCACCGAGGCGCTGGCGGCGACGTTCACGCAAGCGTTCCCGGCCTGCCTGCACAATGCGCCGATGCTGCTGCCGGGCGAGGACTTCGCGATCCACCAGCGTCTCTTGCGCTGGCTCGAGCGCTGCGACGTGCATCCGCGCGTGGTCGGCGAGTTCGACGACAGCGCCATGATCCAGGCCTTCGGCCGCTCGGGCGCCGGCGTGTTCTTCGCGCCCGCCGTCATCGCGGCCCAGGTCAGCAGCCAGTACGGGCTGGTGGCGCTGGGCCAGGTCGAGGCCGTGGTCGAGCAGGTGTATGCGATCACCACCGAGCGCCGCATGAGCCATCCGGCCACGGTGGCGATCAGCAGGCTGGCGCGCGACAAGCTGTTTGCGCGCAGCGGCGACGACCACGGCACTGCGCTCGCTTGACCCGGCCGGCCATGGCGGCGCGGCGCCTGCGTGGCATCGGCTTCGTCATGCGCCGCTACCGCCGCGCGCCATCCCGTAGCCCGGACGTCGCGAAAATGCGCCGCCTGCCGGGCGCCGGGCTATGCATCGGTACGCCATGGGGAAGTGGCGCGGGTGTGGAAAGCCGGTCGCGCCGCCGGGGCCCGCTCGATGGCGCCGACGCGGACGGGCCTGGAGCAGCGCCGGGAGTCGGCAGCCGCTAAGCGCGGACGGCGACTCCGGCGGCGCCCGCTTCCATGCGGCCGACGACGGCCGCATCGCCGAACCCCTCGCGCGCGAACAGCGCCAGCACCTCGTCGACCGCGGCTGGATCGCAGGCGACCAGCAGGCCGCCCGAGGTCTGCGGATCGGTCAGCAGCGCGCGCTGGGCCGGGGTGAGGGCGTCGTCGAGCTGCACGTCCTTGCCGTAGGCGTCCCAATTGCGTCCGGACGCGCCGGTGAAGAACCCGTCGTGCGCCAGCTGCAGCACGCCGGGCAGCAGCGGGATGGCCGGCATCTCGAGCCGGGCCTGCAACTGCGCGCCGCGCGCCAGTTCCAGCAGGTGGCCCAGCAGGCCGAAGCCGGTGACGTCGGTCATGGCGTGCACGCCCGGCATGTCGGCCAGCAGGCGCCCCGGCTTGTTGAGCTTGGTGGTGTTGGCGATCATGGCGGCATAGCCTTCCTCGCCCAGCACGCCCTTCTTGAGGGCGGCCGACAACACGCCGACGCCCAGCGGTTTGCCCAGCACCAGCACGTCGCCGGCGTGCGCGGCGCTGTTCTTCTTGACCTTCGACGGATGCACCAGGCCCATCACCACCAGGCCGTAGATCGGCTCGACCGAATCGATGGTGTGGCCGCCGGCGATCGGGATGCCGGCTTCGCGGCAGATGGTGGCGCCGCCTTCCAGGATCTGGCCGATGGTCTCGAGCGGCAGCTTGTTGATCGGCATGCCGACCAGGGCCAGCGCCATGATCGGGGTGCCGCCCATCGCGTACACGTCCGAGATCGCATTGGTGGCGGCGATGCGCCCGAAGTCGAAGGGATCGTCCACGATCGGCATGAAGAAATCGGTGGTGGCGACCAGTGCCTGCTCGTCGTTGAGCTGGTACACCGCGGCGTCGTCCGAGGTCTCGATGCCGACCATCAGCTCCTTCGGCACCGGAAAGCCGCCCGAGGACTTGAGGATCTCGGCCAGCACGCCGGGCGCGATCTTGCAGCCGCAGCCGCCGCCGTGCGAGAACGAAGTGAGTTTGATGGCTTGGTCGTTGGTACTCATGGGCATATCCGGTAGTCGTTGAAGGGGACGCAGGCGCAATTATCCCCCATGTGGCGCGGCGGCGCTCGACGGGCGGCCCAGATGCAAGAACGGCTGCCGGGTGGCAGCCGTTGCTTGGCGGCGCTGAGGCCGGAGATTACTCGCCGAACGAACGGCGGGCGCCGTCCATCGAGCGCGGGTGGGCGCCTTTGTAGCCGCCTTCGCGGCGCTGGCCCTGGCCTTCGCGCGGGCCGCCGAAGCGGTTGCCGTCGCGCAGCGCACGGTCGGCGGCCGGACGGTCGCCTTGCGGACGCGGTGCATAACCTTCACGCGGACCGCGGTCGGCGTAGCGGCTCTCGCCTTGAGGACGGTCGCCATACGGACGGTCGCCCTGCGGACGCGATGCATAGCCTTCGCGTGGCGCACGGTCGGCATAGCCGCCTTGCGGGCCCGCTGGCTTGCCGAAGCCGCGCTGGGCCGGCTTGCCGTTGCGGCCGTCGCCCGGCTTCCAGCCCGGACGTGCCGCCGAACGCGGCGCCGCGGTGCGCTTCGGCTCGAAGCCCTCGATCACGCCGACCGGGATCGGCTGGCGCGTGAAGCGCTCGATGCGGCGCACAGCCATGTTCTCGGCGTGGTTCACCAGCGACACCGCGGTGCCGTTGCGGCCGGCGCGGCCGGTACGGCCGATGCGGTGCACGTAGTCCTCGGGGAACTTCGGCAGGTCGTAGTTCACCACGTGGGTGATGGTCGGCACGTCGATGCCGCGCGCGGCGACGTCGGTCGCGACCAGCACGCGCACGCTGCCGCGGCGCATGCCGTCCAGCGTACGGTTGCGGGCGCCCTGGTGCATGTCGCCATGCAGTGCGGCGGCCGCGAAGCCGGCGATGTTCAGGCGGTCGGCGATCATGTCGGCGTCGCGCTTGGTGGCGGTGAATACCACGGCCTGGTCCATCGACTCGTCGCGCAGCAGGTGGTCGAGCAGGCGGTTCTTGTGCGACAGGTCGTCGACAAAGTGCACGCGCTGCGAGATGTTCTCATGGCGGTTGCCGGCGCTGGCGATCTGGATCGTCATCGGATCGGTAGTGATGCGACGGGCCATATTGCCCACGACGCCGTCCAGCGTTGCCGAGAACAGCATGGTCTGGCGGGCCGACGGGGTAGCGGCGACGATTTTCTCGATGTCGTCGATGAAGCCCATGTCGAGCATGCGGTCGGCTTCGTCCAGCACCAGGATCTCGAGCTGCGAGAAGTCGATCTTGCCCGACTCCATGTGGTCGATCAGGCGGCCCGGGGTGGCGACCAGGATCTCGGGATTCTTGGCCAGCAGTTGCATCTGCTTCGGATACGGCATGCCGCCCAGGATCGAGACGCAGCGCACGCGGCGCATATGGGCCGTGTACTTGTCGGTATTGCTGGTCACCTGCAGGGCCAGTTCGCGGGTCGGGGTCAGGACCAGCATTTTGGGCTGGGCCGGCTTGAAACGGACGCGCTCGCCGCGCGCCTTGGCAGCCTGCGCTTCTTGCGCCGGGGTCTTGCCGACCGGGGTCGGCTCGGCGTTGGCCAGATGGTGCAGGGCCGGCAGCATGAAGGCCGCGGTCTTGCCCGAACCGGTCTGCGACGACACCAGCAGGTCGCGGCGTGCGATTGCCGCCGGAATGGCTTGCGCCTGGACCGGGGTCGGGGTGGTGTAGCCGGTGTCGGCGACTGCCTGGACGATGGACGCGTGCAGGCCAAGTGCTTCAAAACTCATGTGTTCTTTACTTTCGGAATAAATCATGCACGTTCGCACATGTGGCGCGAACGTAAAAATGCAACGCGAACCGACAAACGAAATGACTCAGTAATGAAAGAAATTTCGGCACAAAAGCTTTGCGCCGGGACGGTGTCAGGGATCGACACGCAAGGCGGGAGGCTTTGGAAAGGCGCTCTGGTCGAGCTGCCTGGGGTTTGCGTAGCTGCTTGTTGTACTGCTGTCGCTGCTGTTCTGTCTGCTTGTTGCGACATCGATGTCGCAGCGCACAAACCGTACTATACAGGTTTTTCGGGATCTCTGCACGGCACAACGCAAAACTGTGCAGCTGATGCTGCACAGCAATATGCGCCGCCGGCGCCGGGCTGCGGCTGGCGCCCGCGCAAATCAGCGCTGCTTGCGCTTGGACGAGGTATTGCGCGCGATGCGCTTGCCGTTCTTGGCGGCGCCGGCCTTGGCCTTGAAGCGCGGGGCATTGCGCTTGGCCTTGCCGCGATCGGCTTCGAACGCCACCACGGCGTTCTCGATGATGTTCTCGGCGATGTCGGCGTGGCTGGAGGCCGAGGTCTTCGGCACCAGGATCGTCGAACCGGCCTTCAGGCGCGACTGCGGCGGGATATTGTTGGCCTGGCGGATGACTTCGGGCGTGGTGCCGAATTTCGAGGCCAGCTGGGCGATGCTGACGCGGGCGCCGGTGATCTTGTGCGTGGTCCAGGTCGACAGGGCGTGGCCCCACTGCGCCAGGTTGATATGGAATTTCTCGGCGTTCTCGGTCGGCAGCAGGATCTTGGTGCGCTCGCCGCCGATGATGACCGGCTTCTTGAACTGCGGATTGAGCGCCTTGAATTCGTCGAGCGACATCTCGGCCAGCTGGGCCGCGATGGCCAGGTCGATGTCGCTGGTCTTGTCGACCATCGTGAAATAGGGCTGGTTGTCGATCGCTGGCAGGGTGACGCCGTACTGCGATGGATTGGCCACCACATTCTTGACCGCCTGCAGCTTGGGCACGTAGTTGCGGGTCTCGGCCGGCATCAGCTCGGCCAGGCTGTCGAAGTCGGTCGGCTTGCCCAGTTCCTGGTTTTTCTTGATGGCGCGCTGGACATTGCCTTCGCCCCAGTTATACGCCGCAAGTGCCAGCGGCCAGTCGCCGAACATCGTGTACAGGCGCTGCAGATAGGAGAGGGCGGCATCGGTCGAGGCGACCACGCCGCGCCGCTCGTCCTTGAACATGTTCTGCCTGAGATCGAAGTCCTTGCCGGTGCCCGGCACGAATTGCCACAGGCCGGCCGCGTTGGCGCTCGACATCGCTTGCGGATTGAAGGCCGATTCGATCACCGGCAGCAGGGCCAGTTCGGTCGGCATGCCGCGCTTTTCGAGTTCAGACACCACGTGGTACAGGTAGGGCGAGGCGCGGCCCGAGATGCGGGCCAGGTTGGCCGGATGGGCGGCGTAGGCCTGGGTATGGCGGGTCACCAGCGCGTTGCTCAGGTCGGGAATCGCATAGCCGCTGCGGATGCGGCCCCAGACGTCGGTCTCGTGGTACTCGTCGGCCTTGTCCATGCCTTTGATGCCAGGCAGTCCCGAGGCCAGTGACGGGCGCTCGGCGCCCAGCGATGGCAGCGGCGCGGCGTCCATGGCCTGGACCAGCGGCGCCGCAGCCAGGAGGGCCAGCGCAGCGAGGGCGAGGATCGAGCGTTTCGTGTCGTGCAGGGGCTTCATGGTCATGCGATTCCAGTATTGCGCCCAGGAACGAACGGACAGGGCAAGAGGGCAGTGTACGGACCAATTGTCGAGTCAGTCAAGAATAAAGTCGCTGTCGTTACAATTAAAATCGAAAGGTGGAAGCCCGCCGTTGGTATCATGAAAACGGAAGATGCCACGCATATCACGGATATTGATGAAATGGCGTCTTCGTTGCCGGGGGCCGCGCGCTTCACGGCCGTGCCTGCCAAACCTTAGCGCCGCCGCGGTGGCGATCTATGAGCCGTCGCAAAGAGTGCGTACAATCCAGGCTTTGCCGTTCGCCTCGCCTTTGAAAGCATCACCATGAGCACCCCCAATCTGAACGCCGACGACGACGCCATTGTCGCCGCCACCCGCAAGTGGCTGGAGCGGGCCGTCATCGGCCTCAATCTCTGCCCGTTCGCCAAGTCCGTGTATGTCAAGGAGCAGGTGCGCTACGTCGTGTCTCCCGCAACCACGCCCGAGCAATTGCTCGAGACCTTGATGGACGAGTTGCAGCACCTGTCCGACAGCAGCCCGGAGCAGGTCGACACGACCCTGCTGATCCACCCCTTCGTGCTGAACGATTTCGAGGACTACAACGAGTTCCTGGACGTGGCCGACGTCGCGGTCGAGGACATGCAGCTCGAGGGCGAACTGCAAGTGGCCTCCTTCCATCCGGACTACCAGTTCGCGGACACCGACGCCAACGACATCGCGAACTACACGAACCGCGCGCCGTACCCGATCCTGCACCTGTTGCGCGAAGACAGCATCGCGCGCGCGGTCGAGGCCTTCCCGCAGGCCGAGGAGATCTTCGAGAAGAATATCGACACCATGGAAAAGCTCGGCCACGAAGGCTGGGACAAGCTCGATGTCGGCCCGGCCTGAAGACGGCGGCGCCCCGTCGCCGCTGCCCGAACGTCCCGATACCCCGTGCGTGGCGGTGTGCTCGACCACCTTCGACGAGGTATGCCGCGGCTGCGGCCGTACCGTGGCCGAAGTCGCCAACTGGGTGTCGATGAGCGCTCCCGAGAAGGAAGTCGTGTGGCAGCGCATCCTGGCGCAGGGCTACCCGCGCCGCAATACCTGACCCTCGGGAGCGGCAGGGTTAATAGGTTCCGATAAAATCCTTCTTGCCGATCGGGACGCCGTTGTGGCGCAGGATCGCGTACGCCGTCGTGACGTGGAAGTAGAACTGCGGCATGGCGAAATGGGTCAGGTAGCGCGCGCCGTCGTCGAACTGGCGGGCGCGTTCGCCGCTGCCATGGGTGATCGCTCGCGTGGCGCCGGCCTCGACGTCCGCCTGTTGCAGGCTGTCGATGAAGCCCAGCGTCTTGCTGATGCGCTGCTGGAGTTCGGTAAACGTGCGTTCGGCATCCTCGTAGCTGGGCGGCGCGACGCCGGCCAGGCGCGCGCTCGCGCCCTTGGCGAAATCGGCCGCGATCTGGATCTGCCGGGCCAGCGGGTACATATCGGGATAGAGGCGGGCCTGCAGCAGGGCGTCCGGCTCGATGCGGTGCTCCTGGGCATGGGTCTCGGCGCGTTCGAGCACCGCCGCCAGGCTGCCCAGCAGCTGGCGAAATACCGGCACCGAAGCCGCGTACAGGGAATGGCTCATATGAATCTCCTATCAAGTCGTTCATCATAGCAAGTCTTGTCGCGCGCCGCCGACAGCCGCGCCGGCGGCGCACGGTCCTTTGCCCGTGCTTAGTGACTCGCGGCAAGCAACTGTGCATAATCTGGCAATCCTTATGCACCAGGCTTGCCGAGTCCTTTCCCGCATCCATGTCCAGTTCCGCTGCCCCCGCCACGCCATCCCGCCTGCGCCTGTTGTACGGCCGCTCCCTGTATGGTGCGCTCCTGCTGGTCGTGTTCGTCGGCCTGCTGGTGCCGAGCGTGGCCGGCAGCTACCTGCTGGTCGGCGTGCGGGAGCGGGCCGCCGCCGCGGCCAGTCTGAACGATACCTTGCAGCGCAATGCCGACATCCTGGCCCTCGGGATGCAGGAATCGCTGTGGAACCTGAACCCGGAGGCGGCGCGGCCGCTGCTCGAATCGATGCTGCGCGACCCGGCGGTGGTCGGGGTCGAGGTGCGCGACCTGGCCGGCGCCAAGGTGCTGCACCTGCGCTCGCCGGAGCGCCCGCTGGGCAAGGTCTTGCGCGCCGAACGGGCGATCGTGGTGGAGGGCAGCGACATCGGCAAGGTCGTGCTCGAGATGGACGACTATCGCAGCGGCCAGGAACTGCGCGCCAAGCAGCGCGACTACGCGCTGGTGGTGGCGCTGCAGCTGGCGGTGTCGCTGCTCCTGATCGCCGTGCTGCTGCGCCGTCGCCTGCTGTCGCCCCTGCGCAGCCTGATGCGCTTTTCGGACCGCCTGGCGCGCGGCGACTTCGAGACCCCGCTGGCGCTGTCGGCCCACGACGAGCTGGGGCGCCTTGGCGAGCAGATGGAGCGCATGCGGCTGGCGATCCGCGATCTGTTCGCCGACGTCGCGCGGCGCGAGGAACAGTTCCGCACCATCGTGACCCAGGTCCCGGGCGCCGTGTACCGCGTGCGCGCCGGCGGGCCGATCGAATTCGTCAGCGACGCGATCGAACAGATCACCGGCTATCCGTCGGCGCGCTTCATGTGCGCCACCACCGAGGACTGGGCCGCCATCGTCCACCCCGAAGACCGGCGCGAGTACTACCGCACCGCGCGCGAAGCGGCGCGGTCGGGCGCGGCCTACGAGATGGAATACCGGATCGTCGATGCCCACGGCATCGAGCGCTGGGTGCAGGAGCACGGCCAGCCGCAGGCGGCCTGGGACCCGGCGCTGCATGGAGCGGACGGGGTGCGGGTGGACGGCATCATCTCGGACATCAGCGAGCGCCGCCACGACGAGATGCGCATCGAGGCGCTGTTGGCCGAACAGGACGCCATCCTTGACAATGTCATGTTCGGCGTGCTGTTCGTGCGCCAGCGCCGCATCATCTCCAGCAACCGCCGCTGCGAAGAGCTGTTCGGCTACGCCGAGGGCGAGATGGTGGGGCAGTCGACCGAGATCCTGTATCCGACCCGCGACGCGTATGAACGCATCGGCCGCGAGCAGTATCCGCTGCTCGAGCGCGGCATGGGCCTGGGCGAGGAGCACCAGCTGCGCCACCGCGACGGCAGCCTGTTCTGGTGTCTGATGAGCGGCAGCGCGCTCGATCCGAACCGCGCCAACGAGGGCAGCATCTGGGTGTTCGCCGACATCACCGAGCGCAAGCTGGCCGAGGAGAAGCTGCGCCTGTCGGCCAATGTGCTGGAACACATCGCCGACGGCGTGATGGTGCTCGACGTGCACGGCCGCATCGTGGCCACCAATCCGGCCTTCAGCCGCATCACCGGCTACGCCGAGCACGAGGCGCTGGGCCGCGAATCGAGCCTGACCCGCGGCACCCGCAACGACCAGGCCTTCTACCAGGAGCTGTGGCGGCAGCTGGACGCGTCGGGCTTCTGGCGCGGCGAGATCTGGGACACGCGCAAGGACGGCGAAGCCTACCTCGAAGCGCTCACGGTATCGGCCGTGCGCGACGACGACGGCGCGACCACCCATTATGTGTGCGTGTTCAGCGACATCACGCGCGAACGCGAATCGCAGGACCAGCTCGACCACCTGGCGCACCACGACGCCTTGACCGCGCTGCCGAATCGCCTGCTGTACCACGACCGCCTGCGCCATGCGATGGCGCGCGCCGAACGCGACGGCGAGCAGCTGGCGGTGATGTTCATCGACCTCGACCGCTTCAAGAACGTCAACGACACGCTCGGCCACCACGTGGGTGACGAGCTGCTCAAGCAGGCGGCGCAGTCGCTGGCGCGCTGCCTGCGCGAGGGCGACACGCTGGCGCGCCTGGGCGGCGACGAATTCATCGTGCTGCTCGAGGACGTCGACGGCATGTCCGGCGCCACGCGCGTGGCCGAGAAGCTGATGGCGATGTTCGAGCAGCCGTTCGAGGTCGCCGGCCACGAGCTGTTCGTCACCGGCAGCGTCGGCATCAGCCTGTATCCGCAGGACGGGCGCGATATGCACATGCTGATCCGCAACGCCGACGTGGCGATGTACCAGGCCAAGGCGCGCGGGCGCAACGGCTTCCAGTTCTATGCGCCGTCGATGAGCGGCGACGGCGCCCTGCGCCTGCGCATGGAAACCCTGCTGCGGCGCGCGATCGAGAGGAACGAGATCTACCTGGCCTTCCAGCCGCAGGTCGAGATCGACAGCGGACGCCTGATCGGGGTCGAGGCCCTGCTGCGCTGGAACAGTCCCGAGCTGGGCCAGGTGGCGCCCAGCAGCTTCATCCCGCTGGCCGAGGACACCGGCTTCATCGGCCAGCTGGGCCAGTGGGTGCTGCAGGACGCCTGCCGCCAGGTGGTGGCCTGGGAAGCGCAGGGCCTTTCGGTGCCGAAGATCGCGGTCAACCTGTCGGTGCGGCAGTTCGAGCGCGGCGGCATGGCCGCCACCGTGGCCGCGGTGCTGAAGGACGCGGGCCTGGCGCCCGGACGCCTGCAGCTCGAGGTGACCGAGTCGGCGATCATGAATACCGGCGATGCGCTGCAATACGTGAACGACCTGCATGCGATCGGCGTGGGGCTTGCGATCGACGATTTCGGCACCGGTTACTCGTCGCTGGCCTACCTGAAGCAGTTGCCGGTGCAGACGCTCAAGATCGACCGCAGCTTCATCAAGGACATCCCGCAAGACCCGGACGACGAGGCGATCGCGATCGCCATCATCCAGCTCGGCAAGAGCATGGACCTGTCGGTGATCGCTGAGGGCGTCGAGCGCGAAGACCAGGCGGCCTTCCTGCTGCGCCACGGCTGCAACCGCGCCCAGGGCTATTTGTACGGCAAGCCCTTGTCGGGCGACGAGCTCCTGGCGCGCTGGGGAGTGGCGCAAAATGCGTAAGCCTGGCCGCCGCAGCTTCTTGCTGGCGGGCCTGGTCGCCGGCGGCGCGCTCCTGATCGGCTGGGGCGTGCAGCCGCCGCGCCAGCGCCTGCATCCGTCGCGGCCGCTGGCGCTGGGCGAGGGCGAGGTCGCGCTCAATGGCTGGGTGGCGCTGGCGCCCGACGGCACGGTGTCGGTGGTGGTGCCGCGCAGCGAGATGGGGCAGGGCGTGCACACGGCGCTGCCGATGCTGGTGGCCGAGGAGCTCGACGTCGGGCTGGACGCGGTGCGCGTCATCCAGCCGCCGATCGACAGGATCTATGCCAATGTGACGGTGCTGCGCGAGAACCTGCCGTTCCACCCGGACGACGCCGGCCGCACGGCCCAGGGCGCCCGGTGGCTGATGGCGAAGATCGGACGCGAGCTGGGCATCATGTTCACCGGCGGCTCGAGCAGCGTGCGCGATGCCTGGCTGCCGATGCGCGAAGCGGGCGCGGTGGCGCGCGCGATGCTGGTGAAGGCTGCGGCCCGGCAGTGGGACGCGCGGGTGGAAGACTGCCGCACCGAGGACGGCTTCGTGATCCACCGCGACGGCCGCAGCGCCGGCTATGGCGCGCTGGCCGGGGCGGCGGCGCAGGCGGGAGCCGGCATCGCCGAGAAGGACGTGCGGCTCAAGGAGCCGGCCGCGTTTCGGCTGATCGGCAAGCCGCTGGCGCGCCTGGACGGCCGGTCCAAGGCCGATGGCAGCGCGCGCTTCGGCATCGATGCGCGGCCGGCCGGGATGGTGTATGCGGCCCTGGCGATGGCGCCGACGCTCGGCGCCGCGGTCGCCGACTTCGACGCCGACGCCGTGCGCCGGATGCCGGGCGTGCTGGCCGTGGTCGACGTCTCGTCCGCGCTCGAGGGCCGTACCGGCGCCGGCGCCGGCGTCGCGGTGGTGGCGTCGACCTGGTGGCAGGCGCGCCAGGCGGCCCAGGCCCTGCCGGTCAGCTGGACGCCGGGCGAGCATGCGGCGCTGTCGAGCGCCGCGATCCATGCGGGCCTGGCGCGCGCGCTCGACGAGGAAGACGGCTACGTGTACCGCCAGACCGGCGCCGGCCTGGCGCCAGGCGCCGCGCGCACGGTGCGCGCCGAGTACCGCGCCCCGTTCCTGGCGCATGCGGCGCTGGAGCCGGTCAACTGCACGGCCCAGGTCGCGCGTGGCAAGGTGCGGCTGTGGGCCTCGACCCAGGTGCCGAGCATTGCCGTCGACTGCGCCGCGCGCGTGGCCGGCGTGGCGCGCGAGGACGTGGCGATCGAGGTCATGCTGCTGGGCGGCGGCTTCGGGCGCCGGCTCGAGGTCGACATGGTGGCGCAGGCGGTGGCGGTCGCGAAGGCCCTCGATGGCCAGCCGGTGCAACTGGTCTGGACCCGCGAGCAGGACACGATGCACGACGTCTACCGGCCGGCGGCGCTGGCGCGCTTCACGGCGCAGCTGGACGCCGACGGCGAGATCCTCGCCTGGGACAACAAGTCGGCCAGCGGCGCCATCGGCCACCAGTATTTCAAACGCAGCCTGGGCCTGCCGGGCGTGGGACCCGACAAGACCACGGCCGAGGGAGAATACGACCACCAGTACGCGATCCCCAACCAGCGCGTGGCCCACGTGACCGTCGACAGCCCGGTCCCGATCGGCTACTGGCGTTCGGTCGGCCACTCGCACAACGCCTTCTTCAAGGAGTCCTTCCTGGACGAGGTGGCGCACGCCGCCGGGCAGGACCCGGTGGCCTTGCGCCGCAAGCTGCTGGCAGGGCAGCCGCGCGCGCTGGCGGTGCTCGATGCCGCGCTGGCCGCGGCCGGCCCGGCGCCGCAGGGGCGCGCCCACGGCGTGGCGCTGCACCGCTCCTTCGGCAGCACGGTGGCCCAGGTGGCCGAGGTGGCGATCGAGGAAGGGCAAATCCGCGTGCACCGGGTGGTGTGCGCGATCGACTGCGGCCTGGTCGTCAATCCGAACCTCGTGGCCCAGCAGGTCGAGTCGGGCGTCGTGTTCGGGCTGTCGGCGGCGCTGGCCGGCGAGATCACGCTGGAAGGCGGCCGGATCGTGCAGTCGAATTTCGGCGACTATCCGCTGCTGCGCATGGGCCAGGCGCCACGGGTCGAGACGGTCGTGATGCCCAGCAGCGCGCATCCGGAAGGCGTGGGCGAACCGGCCGTGCCGCCGGTGGCGCCGGCGGTGGCGGCAGCGGTGTTCAGGCTGACCGGGCAGCGGCTGCGCAGCCTGCCCTTGAGGCTGGCCTGAGCCCGCGCTGACGGGGTTTCGTCGCCGCCGGCGGGGATTCGTCGCATATCGCGTGCATGGCGCGCGGCTCGCTGGAACACTGGCGTTTTTGTTCGACGGAGACGACCATGTTCAGGTTTGCCTTGCTCACATCTTTCATCGGCACGGTGTCGCTGGCCACCGCGGCCGCGCCCCCGGCCTGCGCGCTGGCGGCGGCGCCCGCCGAGCGCTTTGCCGTGCGCGTGCCGTTCGAGGTCGTCGACGGGCGCATCTATGTCCAGGCCAGCGTCAACGGGCGCGGCCCGTTCCGCTTCGCCGTCGACACGGGCGCGGGCGGCGTCGCGCGCGCGGACACGGCCCTGGTGAAGGCGCTGGACCTGAAGCCCCACGGAACCGGCCTTGCCTCGGATGGCGTGACGTCGGCGGCGGTCGAGACGGTGCGATTCGATTCGCTCGCGCTGGGCGCCTTGTCGGCGCAGGGGGGCGAGGCGATCGCGCGCGACTATGGCAGCCGCATGCCGGCGCCGGCCGCCTTGCACGGGATTCTTGCGCGCGACTTCTTCGCGGACGGTTTGCTGATCCTGGACTATCCGAACAGGACGCTGTCGTTCAGCCGTGAGTTGGCGTTGCCCGCGCACGACCCCTCCCTGCTCGGGTACGACAAGGCGTTCCGGGTGCCGATCGCGGTCGGCGGCATCGCCACGCAAGGCAATCTCGACACCGGCGCGAACGTGAGCCTGGTGATGCCGCGCCGACTGTATGACCGTCTCAGCGGCGCGCCGCTGGCGGCGGCCGGGCAGGCCACGCTGAGCAATACGCAGATCGACACCGGGCGCGCGCTGCTCGAGGAGTCGGTGACGATCGGCGCGGCCAGGATCGACAAGGTGGAAGCGCGGGTATCGGACCGTTATCCAGAACTGCTGGTCGGCGCGCACATCCTCGAGAAGTTCACGCTCATGATCGACCAGCGCAGCAGGCGCATCGCGCTGTGCGACTAGTGTCCTGTCGCAGACGGTGACCGTCAGCTTGCCAGTAGCTGACGCAGGTTGCAGTCGCGCTGCCAGCCGCGCCGTTCCTGGCTCGATTGCGCCAGCCGCGCCAATTCGTCGTCGCCGTGCGCGGCCTGGGCCTGGATCAGCCGGTCGGCCACGCCGCCGTCCGGCACCATGGTGCCGAAGAAGGCGACCGTGTCGCCGCGCTGCAGCAGCAGGGTAGGGAAATTATCGACGTCGAGGTCGCCCACCAGGTCGGCCTGGTCTTCGATGTCGATCCAGACGAAGTGCTTGTCCGGATGCCGCAGCGCCACCTCCTCGAAGGTGGCGCGGTAGGTCGCGCAGGTGCCGCACCAGGCGGCGCACAGGCAGGCGACGGTCCAGCCGTCGCCATTGACGGCGCTGGCGACCGCGTCGCGGGTGGTGGAATCGAGGGTCAGGCTCTGCATGAGCGGCATTGTACAGCGAGTCGCCGATCGTGTTGCACTGCGATGGCGATTCGCGGCCCCGCCATGGAAGCCGCCCGGCCGAGCGGTTAAAATAGCGGCATGTCCAACATTCTCGCTATCGAAACCTCGGCCGAGCTGGCGTCCTGCGCGCTGCTGGCGGGGGACACCGTCCTGGTGCGATCCACGCCCGGCGTGCGCAGCCATTCGCAATCGGTCCTGCCCATGGTGCAGGAACTGCTGAAAGAGGCCGGCATCGCGCTGGCCGATTGCGACGCCGTCGCCTTCGGCGCCGGCCCCGGCTCGTTCACCGGTGTGCGCACCGCCTGCGGCGTGGCGCAGGGCCTGGCCTATGGCGCCAGCCTGCCGGTGCTGCCGCTGGTCACGCTCGAGGCGATGGCCGAGGCCTGCCGCGCCGCGACCGGCGCCGCCGAGGTGCTGGCGGTGCTCGACGCGCGCATGGGCGAGGTGTACTGGGCCCAGTACCGCTTCCACGGCGGTGGCTGGAGCGAGGTGGTCGCGCCCGCGCTGTCGGCCCCGCAAGACGTGGCGCCGCTCGCGGCCGATGGCCTGCAGGCTTGCGGCAACGGCTTCGCCGAGTATGCCGAGGCCTTCGCCGGCCGGCCGTTCGCGCAGGGCGCGCTGCCCGGCATCGTGCCGCATGCGCGCGAGCTGGCGCTGCTGGCGCGCGCCGCGCTGGCGGCCGGGCAGGGCGTGCCGGCCGCCCAGGCCCAGCCGATCTACCTGCGCAACAAGGTCGCCTTCACCAGCGCCGAGCGCCAGGCGATCAATGCCGCCAATGCGGCGGCCAAGGCCGGCGCATGATCGAGTTGCAGGATACCGGTTTGCATCTGGCGCCGATGACGGCGGCCGACGTGGACGAGGTGTGGGCGCTCGAATGCAGCGTCTTTCCCTATCCCTGGTCGCGCGGTAACTTCGCCGACGCCGTGGCCAGCGGCTACGATTGCTGGACCGTGCGCGAAGCGGGACGGGACGGGCGCGGCGAACTGGCCGGCTATTACCTGTTGATGTATGCGCTCGACGAGGCGCACCTGCTCGACGTCGCCGTGGCCGGCAAGCGCCAGGGCCAGGGCCTGGGCCGGCGCCTGCTCTACCAGATCTCGGCCCGCGCGCGCGGCCAGGGCATGGGATCGATCCTGCTCGAGGTGCGGCCGTCGAACGAGCGGGCGCTGGAAGTGTATCGGCGCCATGGCTATGTCCAGATCGGCCGCCGCAAGGGTTATTACCCGTCCGGCGCGGACGGCCGCGAGGATGCGATCGTGATGAGGCTGGATTTATGAAGAACCTGAGCCAGCGCGACGCGCTGTTCCTGGCCGAGATGGGCATCGGCCCGCTGTGGCAGTTGCGCAATGCGCCGCAGGCCGGGGCGCAGGCCGTGGCCGAGGCGGCCGCGACCGAGGCGGCGCCAGAAATCGCAGCGTCCGCGGCAGCGTCCGAGTCCGCACCTGGACCGGCGCCTGCGCTTGCAACCGAGCCGGCGCCGGCCGCGCGCGTCCACACGCCGCTGTCCGCGCCGCCTTACCGCAATCCGCCGCCGGTCGAGGAGAATTCCGCCTGGGACGACAGCGCGGCGCCCGAACCTGCGTCGCCCGACGTCGCCGCCATGGACTGGGCAGGGCTGCGCCAGGCGATCGCCGCCTGCAAGGAGTGCGCCTGCGGCGCGGGCCGCAAGCCGGTGCATGGCGCAGGTCCGCGCCAGGCGCGCTGGCTGGTCGTCGCCGGCACCCCGAGCGCGCTCGACGAAGAGGCCGGCCGTCCGCTCACCGGCGACCCCGGCAAGTTGCTCGACAATATGCTGCACGCGGTCGGCCTGTCGCGCGAGCGCGATGCCTACGTCACGCCGCTGGTGAAGTGCCGTCCCGTGAACGCGAAGGGCGGCGACCGCGCGCCGACGCAGGGCGAGATCGCCGCCTGCCGTCCCTTCGTCGAACGCGAGCTGACGCTTGCCGGAGCCTCGACCGTGCTGACCCTGGGCCAGGTCGCGGGCAACGGCCTGCTGGGCCGCGCGCTGCACGAGCCGCTGGCCGGCGCCCGCGGCGAGGTCCACGCATTGAACGGGACGCCGCTGGTGGCCACCCTGCATCCGGGCGAGCTGCTGCTGCGCGGCGAGAACAAGGCGCTGGCCTGGGCCGACCTGTGCCGGGCGCGCGCCCTTGGACCGCGCGACTAGCTACCAGGCCGGCTTCCACCGCCGCTGGGGCCACCTGCGGCGGGCCCCGGTGCGCGCGCTGGCCTGGCTGCTCGACTCGCCCGACCTGCTCGATGCGGACGCGCCGCAGTGGGCCGGCCGTGTCGCCACGCTGGGCCCGGCCTCGCCGGACGTGGCCGACTGGCTGGCGCAACTCGACCGGGACCCGGCCCGGCTCGATGCCGCGCTCGGCGGCAAGACGTATACCCGGCTCGGGCTGTACGCCGAAAAGCTGATGGCTTTTTATTTCGCCGAGCAGGGCCGCCTGGTGCGCCACGGCCTGCAGGTGCGCGCCAGCCGCAACGACACGATCGGCGAGTTCGATTTCCTGCTCGAACACGGGCCGGGCTCGCTGGCGCATATCGAGTTCGCCACCAAGTTCTACCTGCTCGATGGCGGCGCGTCGAACGAGTTCGACGCCCTGGTCGGTCCCAACCTGGCCGACAGCCTGGGCGTCAAGATGCGCAAGGTATTCGAGCGCCAGCTCGCGCTGGGCGCCCACCCCGCGGCCCAGGCGCTGTTGCCGTTGCCCGTGACGCAGGCGCAGGCCCTGGTCAAGGGCTGGCTGTTCTACCCCTCCGGCAGCTGGCCGGCGATGCAGGGCATCACGGCCGGCCACTGCCGCGGCTTCTGGTGCGCATTGGAAGAACTCGATGATATCGACCTGGCGGCCGACGAGCATTTCGCGGTGCTGCCGAAGCTGGCGTGGCTGGCGCCACTGCGCGCAGAGTTCGCAAGCGGGACGATGGACAAAGCGCAGCTGAGACGCACGCTGGCCGATGGCTTCGCCGCGTCGGGCACGCCGGTGCTGGTGGCGATCGTGCGCTGGCATGACGGCGTGCTGGTGGAGGTCGAGCGCGGCTTCATCGTTCCCGGTGACTGGCGCGCCCGCGCCGCCGAGGTACGGATGGTGAAGTCGGTCTGAGTAAGCCCGCGCGCATTCACTCCGGCGATGATTGTCAGAATATCCACATAGCATGAGGGTGCGATGGGATAATCCTGCATTTAATCTAGCCTGGGACAGCAATGGAAAATGCAGGAAATGCGCGCGGTTTGGCTGGACATTCCGACGTCTACAAAGAGGCCATCGGTGGGTTCTACAGGACAATTCTAGCTTGTGCTGCAGGCACGATCGTCTTGTTGTCGCTAGCCTTCTGGGGCTGGAAAAGTATTCCAGACGGAACGGTTGGCCAGCAAGAGTGGGTGGCTTACCTCGGCATTATTTTCGCTACCGCCGTTGCGCTCGCAGGTTCGCTGGTTGCCATCATGCTCGCCAGCCGGTCACTCGACTCGGCGAAAGCGCAGTCGGAGCTCGCCGAGCAGGCGAACCGGATCGCGCAAGCGCAGTCGACACTTTCCGATCAGGCCAACCAGATTGCCGAACGCCAGTCGACCGAGTCGATGCTGGCGGTGGAAGGCACGGCGCACTACCAACGGTTCAAGAGCATGCTGATCACGATGCCGGCGCTGTTGCGGCGCGGCCAGCGCGACCGGGTGTTCGACGATCGCGCTGGCATCGCCCTGCTCGAGCAGATGGTGCAGATCATGGGCGGCGCCATCGACACCTTCCTGGCGTCGAACGTGCCGGCGACGGCCGTAGCACTGGCAAAGACGATCGAGGCGCGGCATGCCCGCAGCGCACCGGCGGCGCCGCCGGCGCAGGAGCAGCGCTATTTCGAATTCGCCGCCTCGTCGCTGCAATACGATCTGGCGGCGATCCGGGTCGTCCTGGCCTTGCCGCCCGCGCAGCGCGGCCACCTGAACCTGCGGCTGCTGTCGATGCGCCTCCTGCATGCGGTCTATGCGCTGGTGCGCGAGCTCGATCGCCTGTTCCTGCATGTGCAGTCGATCGGGCAGTTGAACGAGGAAGAGGGTTTCACGCTGCTGCAGCGTACCTTCATCAGGCATGTGGCGCCAGTGGCGGCGCTCAATGGCAAATTGAACCTGCGCGAGGATTTCGAAAGCTTCGCGAGACAGATCTGGGGCGAGGAAAAAGGCATCATCCCCGCCGCCGGCGCGCTGCGCGAGGTACCTGCGCATATGGTCAACCAGGGCGGCCTGGTGATTGCGCTGCACGACGCGGGCTTCTCCGAAGCCCTGGCCGATATTCGCCGCCACTTGGCCAGCCTCGATCGCGTAGGACAGGTGGTGCGCATCGATGACGGCGGCTGGGTGGCCGAGGCGGACCGGGTCGCCGATGGCGTCGTACCCATCTTCTTCATCACCGAGCAGTTCGACGACCGCTTGCTTCAGGTACACCGCTTCCTGGCGCCGGAGACGGCGTCCCGGTGGCCGCAGCGGATCGTGATCCTGGACCAGGTGGAGCAGCCCTCCGCCGGCAGCGTCTTCGAGAACTACCTGTCGTTCGACGATCAACTGGCATGCTGGCGCTATTTCGCCGCCGCCGACATTGTGCTGGCCCGTGGACGTCAGCTGGCGGGTTGGCCGGGCAATCGCGCCGATGCCGACGATGTGATGAAGTTGGCGCGTGGCGACATTGGCGCCGGCCTGGACCCGGCTGTCTGGGACGATATCCTGGTCCGTAAGCGCGAGCAGGTGACGGCGATGATCGCGCGCGCGGCAGCCAGCCAAGAAGACGCGCCAGCCGATCCGCGCCGGCATGCGGAGGCGGTGCTGGACTTGTGCGCAACGCTGATCGATGAGGTGCGGGCGCCGGCGCTCGACCCAGCCACCGCGCAAGCCTTCCCCAGCTTCAATCTCCATGATCCCGACTACGCGGGTCTGGACGCCACGGTGCAGCTCCTGGCGAAGCCGCCATTGATGGAGCGCCCGCTATTTCACCTGCCGGATTGCGAGCGCGGTATCGTCGACGCGGGCCGCTGCATCGACCTCGACTTGCCGAACACTGCAGTCTTCGGCGTCGCCTACCTGAACTCGACCTTCAAGCTGCCAAGGCCGACGCTTGTCCGCCTACTTTCCGACAAGATCGCCTACCGCGTATTCTAGCGCCGCCTCCCCAACCCGGAGAGCCCAGAGCCTGTAGGGTCAGTGTCGAATTGTTTGACAACTTTAAGAGAAGCTCGTTAATGCACCCCCGAGTGCCACGTTTTTCAGAAGCGAGCTCAAACACGACCAATGAGGGTCAGAGTCGAATTACTGGCAATTTTGAGGGATTGCTCAATAAATCGACTCTGACCCTATTTATTTTCTTACGGGCTGGATCGGCTTTGATGACTTCTCGGCAAACAGTTCGGAAAATGTTGACGACTGACGGGATACGCTGACCAAGAGCTGCTCGGCAGCTACGGATTTCATTGCAAGACAATGAGGGTCAGAGTTGATTTACTGAGCAATTTCTCGTCTTGGTCGGCAATCGGGGACAGAGTGCGCTGTCCCAGCAAGTGGCTATGAGAACTGGAGCTTCTGCCGGTCGGCCGAGAAATGGTAAGCGCGAAACGTTGTCAAACAATTCGACACTGACCCTAATTCAGTGTTTGCCTTCGCCGATCAGGCCGAGCGAATCGTGCTCGCGCTGGTTCATCGTGTGGCGGCGCTGGATCAGGAGCATGATGCCGGCGACCGACAGGCCGAAGATGACGATGATGATGTCCAGGTCCAGGTTCAGGGTGATCATGATGGCGTAGGCGGCCAGCATCACCAGGATCGACAGGTTTTCGTTGAAGTTCTGCACCGCGATCGAATGGCCCGCGCTCATTAGCACGTGGCCGCGGTGCTGCAGTAGCGCGTTCATCGGCACCACGAAGAAGCCCGACAGGAAGCCGATCAGCGCCAGCAGCGGATAGGCCACCGACACCGAGGTCACGAACACCATGCTGGTCACCACCAGGCCCATGATGATCCCCATCGGGATCACGCTCAGCGATTTGCGCAGCGGGATCATGCGCGCCGCCATTGCCGCGCCCAGCGCCACGCCGATCGCGACCACGCCGATCAGGTTCGTGGCCTTGTCCAGCGGCATGCCGAGCGAGCGCTCGGCCCATTTCAGCACGATGAATTGCAGGGTCGCGCCGGCGCCCCAGAACAGGGTCGTCACCGCCAGCGAAATCTGGCCCAGCTTGTCGCGCCACAGGGTCGCCGAGCAGTTGGCGAAATCGACGATCAGCTTGGCCGGATTGCGCTCCTGGTGCTCGTAGCGCGCGCCGGTGTCCGGGATGCGCAGGTTGAACAGCGCGGCCAGCATATAGATGCCGACCACCACCGCCATCGCGGCCCCGGCGCCGGTCGTGATGCCGACGCCGGCGAAGGCGTCGAACGACAGCAGGAAGGCCGCGCCGCGCTCGCTGACCAGGGTGCCGCCAAGGACGGTGCCGAGGATGATCGACATCACGGTCAGGCCCTCGATCCAGCCGTTGGCGGGCACGAGTTTTTCGGGCGGCAGCAATTCGGTCAGGATGCCGTACTTGGCGGGCGAATACACGGCCGCGCCGAAGCCGACCACGGCATACGCCAGCAGGGGATGAACGGTGAAGAACATCAGCGCACAGCCGACGACCTTGATGATGTTCGCGATGAACATCACGCGCCCCTTGGGCAGCGAATCGGCGAAGGCGCCGACGAATGCGGCGAGCAGGACATAGAACAGCACGAATGACAGCTTCAGCAGCGGAGTCAGCGATGCCGGGGCGTCCATTGCGACGAGCAGGCTGATCGCGACAAACAGGAGCGCGTTATCCGCCAGCGACGAGAAGAACTGCGCCGCCATGATGGTATAGAAACCACGGTTCATTCGAGAATTCACAAATCTGGTCCGGGTTGCTTTATACCATGAATGGGTAGCGCGGCGAAACGGGAAACGCTGCCGCGGCGGCGGGCGGCCCGCTCCGGTAAAATGGGCACTTGACGTTTGATACCGGATCCTTTCCGTTTTTCTTAAAAAATTGCCATGCCGCGACCGCTCTTCGCCACCATCCACCTCGATTCCATGCAGCACAACCTGGCCCGCGCGCGCAGCTGCGCGCCGCTGGCGAAGATCTGGGCCGTGGTAAAGGCCGACGCTTACGGCCATGGCCTGGAGCGCGCCATGCGCGGCTTCGCGGGCGCCGACGGCCTGGCGCTGGTCGAGCTGGAAAACGCGATCCGCTTGCGCGAACTCGGCTGGACCAAGCCGATACTTTTATTAGAGGGATTCTTCGAAGCGGCCGACGTGCCCATGCTGGCCGAGCACAATATCGCCACCGCCGTGCACAGCATCGAGCAGGTCAAGCTGCTCGAATACACGCAGCTGTACCGCCCGATCGACGTCTACCTGAAGATGAACACCGGGATGAACCGCCTGGGTTTTCGCCCCGACGACTACGCCGCCGCGCACAAGCGCCTGGGCGCGATCCGCGACGTACGCAGCATCACCCACATGACCCACTTCGCCAATGCCGACGAACTCGAACACCCGCGCCTGACGATCGCCGAGCAGGTGCGCCGGTTCCGCGCGGGCGCGGGCGACCTGGCGGGCGAGCGCAGCCTGTCGAATTCGGGCGGCGTGCTGCACCAGGCCGAACTGGCCGGCGAGTTGTCGAACGACTGGGTCCGGCCCGGCATCATGCTGTACGGCGGCACGCCGGGCGGGCGCAGCGCCCACGATTTCGGCCTGCGCCCGACCATGACCCTGCGCTCGGAAATCATCGGCATCCAGCACATCGTGCAGGGCGAGACCGTCGGCTACGGCAGCCGCTTCGAGGCCGACGGCCCGATGACGATCGGCGTGGTCGCCTGCGGCTACGCCGACGGCTATCCGCGCAGCGCGCCGCACGGCACGCCGGTGATCGTCGACGGCGTGCGCACCACGCTGGTGGGGCGGGTATCGATGGACATGATGACCGTCGACCTGACGCCGGTCCCGAATGCCCGCATCGGCAGCAAGGTCACCCTGTGGGGCGACGGGCTGCCGATCGACGACGTGGCCCACGCCGCCGGCACCATCGGCTACGAGCTGATGTGCGCACTGGCGCCGCGCGTGCGCGTGATCGAAGGCCGCCTCGGCACCGACGGTTGAACATCGCCCAGACCGACCTCATATACCCACGATGGCAAAAGCAAAAACCAACTACACCTGCAGCGAATGCGGCGCGATCGCCAGCCGCTGGACCGGCCAGTGCGCCGATTGCAAGGCCTGGAACACGATGGTCGAGACTGTCGTCGACACGCCGGGCGTCAACCGCATGTCGCAGACCCAGCACCGCAGCCTGGCGCAGACCGCGCCGGTCCTGTCGCTGGCCGACATCGACGCGATCGACGTGCCGCGCTTCGGCACCGGCATCGAGGAATTCGACCGCGTGCTGGGCGGCGGCCTGGTGGCCGGCGGCGTGGTCCTGATCGGCGGCGATCCCGGCATCGGCAAGTCGACCCTGCTGCTGCAGGCCTTGTCCAGCCTTTCGGCGGTCCGTAGCACGCTCTACGTCAGCGGCGAGGAATCCGGCGCCCAGATCGCGCTGCGCGCGCGGCGCCTGGCGGTGGACGCGAAAGACCTCAAGTTGCAGGCCGAGATCCAGCTCGAGAAAATCCTCGGCACCATCGCCGACCTCAAGCCCGATGTGGTGGTGGTCGATTCGATCCAGACCATGTATTCGGATGCACTCACCTCGGCGCCCGGTTCGGTGGCCCAGGTGCGCGAATGCGCGGCCCAGCTCACGCGCGTGGCCAAGCAGACCGGCGTCACCATCATCCTGGTCGGCCACGTCACCAAGGAGGGCGCGCTGGCCGGCCCGCGCGTGCTGGAACACATCGTCGACACCGTGCTGTACTTCGAAGGCGATACGCAATCGAGCTACCGCCTGGTGCGGGCCATCAAGAACCGCTTCGGCGCGGTGAACGAGCTGGGCGTGTTCGCGATGACCGAGAAGGGCCTCAAAGGGGTCTCGAACCCGTCGGCCCTGTTCCTGTCGCAGCACGACAGCCAGGTGCCGGGATCCTGCGTGATGGTGACCCAGGAGGGAACCAGGCCGTTGCTGGTCGAGATTCAGGCACTGGTCGACACCAGCCACCTGCCCAATGCGCGCCGCCTGTCGGTCGGCCTCGAGCAGAATCGCCTGGCGATGCTGCTGGCCGTATTGCACCGGCACGCCGGCATCGCGGCCTTCGACCAGGACGTGTTCATCAACGCCGTCGGCGGCGTCAAGATCACCGAGCCGGCGGCCGACCTGGCCGTCCTGTTGGCGATCAATTCGTCGATGCGCAACAAGCCGCTGCCGCGCGGCCTGGTGGTGTTCGGCGAGGTCGGCCTGGCCGGCGAGATCCGGCCGGCGCCGCGCGGCCAGGAACGCCTGCGAGAAGCCGCCAAGCTGGGCTTCTCGCTGGCCGTGATCCCGAAATCGAACGCGCCCAAGGCCAAGATCGAGGGCATGAACATCATCGCCGTCGAACGCATCGAAGAGGCTTTCAGTAAATTGCGCGAGATCGATTGACGTCAACATCGACTGGCGTCCGGGTGCGGCAGACGCCGCCAATGCGCGGCCATTGCCTGTCGGATTTCTTTTAAGCTTTTATAATTGTGTCTTGTTCACTGCATTTGGGTAGACACACGTGTTTGAAGACCAGAGGAAAACGCCGCGCAAGGTCTATCGCAGCAAGGCCATGCTGGCAATCGATGGCCAGGCGCCGGTGACCGGCAAGACCACCGACGTCGGCGCCAGCGGCGCCAGCGTCAGCGTCGCCGACCCGGTGGCGGTCGGGCAGGGCGGCCAGCTCGCCTTCGACCTGCTGGTCGAAGGCCGCTTCGTCACCATCCATACGCGGGTCAGGGTGACCCATTGCATCTTCAGCAGCGGCGAGTTCAAGGTCGGCCTCCAGTTCCTGAGCCCGGAGCTGGCGACGGTGTCGGCGCTGGCGCGCTTCATGCGCTGATCGGCAAGGAAGGGTCAACGCCAAGCGGCGAGCGCCATCGGCCTCGCCGCTTGCTGGTGTGGCCCGCTGAGCGGGCTAGTCGCTATTCGTGATAGCGGTCATGCAGATTGCTGGCACTTCCACGTACTTCCTGGTAGATCTCGAACGCCACCAGCGCAGCGAGTCCGCCCAGGATTCCGATCACCATCAGTTCTAACATATGAAACAAAACGCCTCTCGGCATCCCCTCCATGTCATGACGACCTTTTCAGGGTAGCATGCAAGGACGTATTTACAAGTCTCGCCTAATCGGAACATGACATTATTCGGCTGACGCCGATATTCATACGCGCGCCACGCTGCCGTTGGGGATGACATCCTTGCGCGCGTGTCATGTTCATGTCATATACACCAAATATGTCATGAACCTGTCATATTCGCCCGTTAGACTGCGCCTCATCGTCAGCGGGGTCGTCCCGTGGTGTCACTTCCAAAGGATCCGATATGCGCATGAAGCATTTCTTCGTTTCGATCGCCCTGGCCGCAACGGCAGTTTCCGCCAGCGCCCAGAACGTCAACATCACCGGCGCCGGCGCGACCTTCCCGTACCCGATCTATGCCAAGTGGGCCGAGCTGTATAAAGCGGCCTCGGGCGTCGGCCTGAACTACCAGTCGGTGGGCTCGGGCGCAGGCATCAAGCAGATCAAGGCCAAGACCGTCGACTTCGGCGCCTCGGACATGCCGCTGGCAGCCGACGACCTCAATGCCTCGGGCCTGTTCCAGTTCCCGGCCGTGATGGGCGGCGTGGTCCCCATCGTGAACCTGGACGGCATCGCCCCGGGTCAGCTGAAACTGAGCGGCGCCCTCGTCGCCGACATCTACATGGGCAAGATCACCAAGTGGAACGCGCCGCAGATCGCCGCGCTGAACCCCGGCGTCAAGCTGCCCGCCACCGACATCACCGTGGTGCGCCGCGCCGACAGTTCGGGTACCTCGTTCCTGTGGACCGACTACCTGAGCAAGGTCAGCCCGGCCTGGAAATCGACCATCGGCGCCGGCACCACCGTCAAGTGGGCGGTCGGCGTGGGCGGCAAGGGCAACGAGGGCGTGGCCGCCAACGTGCAGCGCATCAAGGGCGGCATCGGCTACGTCGAGTGGGCCTACGCCAAGAAGAACAAGATGGCCCACACCCAGTTGCAAGGCGCCGACGGCAGCTGGCTGCAGCCTTCGGACGACGCCTTCAAGGCCGCCGCCGCCGGCGCCGACTGGAAGGGCACCCCCGGCTTCGCCGTGATCCTGACCAACCAGGCCGGCAAGGGCGCCTGGCCGGTCACCGGCGCCTCGTACATCCTGGTGCACAGGACCCAGGCCGCCGCCAAGGGCCAGCAAGTGCTGAAGTTCTTCGACTGGGCCTACAAGAACGGCGCGCCCGCCGCCGCCGACCTCGACTACGTGCCGATGCCTGCCGAAGTGACCAAGCTGGTGCAGGATGCCTGGCGCGCCAACCTGAAGGACACGGCCGGCAAGGCGCTCTGGTAATCCATTCTCTCGAACCCGGAGGGGCCGGCGCGACCGGTCCTTCCGCACGCCAGCGATATTGACAAAACGATATTCAAAAACACCATGAGCGCCCATCCATCCGTGTCCGTGAACGACCTGTCCGCCAAGGCAGCGGCCCCGGCCGACACCTTCGAGTCGCCGGCCCTGCGCAACACCATGCGCAACCAGCGCCTGCAAGACTTTCTCTTCCACAAAGTGACCTGGCTGTTCGCGGCGTCGGTGCTCGCGGTGTTGGTCGGCATCATCATTTCGCTGGCGATCGGCGCCGCCCCGGCGTTCGCCGAGTTCGGGCTGGGCTTCATCACGCGCGTCGAATGGGATCCGGTCAACGACCAGTACGGCGCCATGATCGCGATCTTCGGCACCCTGGCCACCTCGATCATCGCGCTGGCGGTGGCGTTCCCGATCAGTTTCGGCATCGCCCTGTTCCTGACCGAGATCTGTCCGGTCTGGCTGCGCCGCCCGCTGGGGACGGCCGTCGAATTGCTGGCCGGCGTGCCGTCGATCATCTACGGCATGTGGGGCCTGTTCGTGTTTGCACCGCTGTTCGCCGAATACGTGCAGCCGGCGCTGAAGGAGACGCTCGGCCAGCTGCCGCTGATCGGCGTCGTGTTCCAGGGTCCCGTGATGGGCATCGGCATCCTGACCGCCGGCCTGATCCTGGCCATCATGATCATTCCCTTCATCGCCTCGGTGATGCGCGACGTGTTCGAGATCGTCCCGACCGTGCTGAAGGAATCGGCCTACGGCCTGGGCTGCACCAGGTGGGAAGTGGTGCGCAAGGTGGTGCTGCCGTACACCCGCAGCGGCGTGGTCGGCGGCGTGATGCTGGGCCTGGGCCGCGCGCTGGGCGAGACCATGGCGGTCACCTTCGTGATCGGTAACTCGCACGACCTGTCGCCCTCGCTGTTCTCTGCCGGTAATTCGATCTCGTCGACCCTGGCCAACGAATTTGCCGAAGCGGCGACCGCGCTGCATTCCTCGGCCCTGTTCGCGCTGGCGCTGATCCTGTTCGCGATCACCTTCGTCGTGTTGTCCGCGGCCAAGCTGATGCTGCTGGGGATGTCCCGTAACGAAGGCACCAAATAAGAAGGCCATTCAGATGAACACCGCAATCAAGAACCCCGTCTACCGCAAGCGCCTGCTGGCGCACCGCGTCGGCATCGCGCTGTCGATCTTCGCCATGGGCATCGGCCTGGCCTTCCTGGCCTGGATCCTGGGCACCTTGCTGTACAACGGCTTCAGCGCCCTGGCGCCGACGCTGTTCATGAACGACACCCCGGCCCCGGGCACCCCTGGCGGCGGCTTGCGCAACGCCATCGTCGGCTCGCTGCTGATGGTTGGCCTGTCGACCCTGGTGAGCACCCCGATCGGCATCCTGGCCGGCATCTACCTGGCCGAGTACGGTCAGAACAACAAGTTCGCCCAGGTCACCCGTTTCGTGACCGACATCATGCTGTCGGCCCCGTCGATCGTCATCGGCCTGTTCGTGTATGCGATCTACGTCGCCAATGTCCAGCACTTTTCGGGCTATGCCGGCGCCATCGCGCTGTCGCTGATCGCGATCCCGGTGGTGGTGCGCACCACCGACAATATGCTGCAACTGGTGCCGGCCAGCCTGCTCGAGGCGGCCTACGCCCTCGGCGCGCCGCACTGGAAGGTGGCGATGACGGTGCGCCTGCGCGCGGTCAAGGCCGGCGTCGTGACCGGCGTGCTGCTGGCGGTGGCCCGCGTGGCAGGCGAAACCGCGCCGCTGCTGTTCACCGCGCTCAACAACCAGTTCTACAGCCACGACATGAACGCCCCGCTGGCCAACCTGCCGGTGGTGATCTACCAGTTCGCAATGAGCCCGTATGACGACTGGCGTTCGCTGGCCTGGGGCGGTGCACTGCTCGTGACTGCGACCGTGCTGTTACTGAACATTATTTCGCGCACCATGTTTGCCCAAAAAACTCCGCGTTAATCACCCTGATAAAAGACAAAGCGATGAACCAAGCCATGCTCAATACGACTCCAGCGCCGGCCGCTGCCAAGGCCAAGACGATCGAAATCCAGGGGCTGAACTTTTATTACGGCAAAACGCAGAGCCTCAAAAATGTATCGCTCGACATCCACGCCAAGCAAGTGACGGCCTTCATCGGCCCGTCGGGCTGCGGCAAGTCGACGCTGCTGCGCACCCTGAACCGGATGTACGACCTGTACCCGGGCCAGCGCGCCGAAGGGTCGATCATGTACCGCGGCCGCAACATCCTGGAGCCCGGCGTCGACGTCAACATGCTGCGCGCCAAGGTCGGCATGGTGTTCCAGAAGCCGACCCCGTTCCCGATGTCGATCTACGACAATATCGCCTTCGGCGTGCGCCTGTATGAAAACCTGTCGAAGGGCGAAATGGACGAGCGCGTCGAATGGGCGCTGAAAAAGGCCGCGCTGTGGGAAGAAGCCAAGGACAAGCTGAACAAGAGCGGCCTGTCGCTGTCGGGCGGCCAGCAGCAGCGCCTGTGCATCGCGCGCGGCGTGGCGGTGAAGCCCGACGTGCTGCTGCTCGACGAGCCGACCTCGGCGCTGGACCCGATCTCGACCGCCAAGATCGAGGAACTGATCAGCGAGCTCAAGCAGGACTACACGATCACCATCGTTACCCACAATATGCAGCAGGCTGCCCGTTGTTCCGATTACACTGCCTACATGTATCTTGGCGAGCTGGTCGAATTCGGCGAGACCGACCAGATCTTCATGAATCCGGCACGCAAGGAAACGCAAGACTATATTACCGGCCGCTTCGGCTGATCATCCGGCTATTACCCGATTTTCACCATTTTGCCGGCCAGCGCCGGCCTCACAAGAATATTTGACGGAGAAGTTATGACAGGCGAGCATTCATCCAAGCAGTATGACCAGGAACTCGAAGGTATCCGTTCCCAGGTCTTGCTGATGGGCGGCATGGTGGAAACCCAGTTCGAGGAAGCGCTCGAGTGCTTCCGCATCGGCGACATCGCGCGCGCCGAGCGCGTGATGGCCGAAGACCAGGCCGTCAACCAGCTCGAAGTCTCGCTCGACGACGCCTGCAGCCACCTGATCGTCAAGCGCCAGCCCACCGCCAACGACCTGCGCACCGTGATGGCGACCATCAAGGTCATCACCGACCTGGAACGCATCGGCGACGAGGCGACCAAGGTCGCGCGCACCGCGAAGAGCCTGCACGAGCGCGGCACGACCGGCTTCGCCCACTACGACATGATCCGCACCATCGCCAAGGCGACCTCGGAACTGCTGCACGATTCGCTCGACGCCTTCGCTCGCCTGGACGGCAAGCAGGCCTTGCAGATCATCGCCGGCGACGAGGTGGTCGACCACGAATTCCGCACCATCCTGCGCACCATGGTCACCTACATGATGGAAGACCCGCGCACGATCTCGTCGGCGCTGGACACCCTGTGGGTGGCCAAGGCGATCGAGCGCATCGGCGACCATGCGAAGAACATCGCCGAGTACGTGATCTACGTGGTCGAGGGGCGCGACATCCGCCACAGCAAGGTGGCTCTCGACCAGGTGACGGAATAACACGATGGCAGATACCACCTCCGTCCTGGTAGTCGAGGACGAGCCGGCGATCGTCGAACTGGTGACCTATTCGCTGCGTGAAGCAGGATGGGACATCCGCACCGCCGATACCACCGCCGGCGCCTGGGACAGCATCAGCCGGGGCAAGCCCGACCTGCTGCTGCTGGACTGGATGCTTCCCGACCAGAGTGGCCTGCGCCTGCTGTCGCGCCTGCGCGCCGACCGCGATTTCCAGGACCTGCCGGTGATCATGCTGACCGCAAAAAGCATGGAAGAGGACAAGCTGGCGGGCTTGAACAACGGCGCCGACGACTACATTACCAAGCCGTTCTCGCCGCGCGAATTGCTGGCGCGTTCGCGCGCGCTGCTGCGCCGCAAGTCGCCGCACCTGGCCGAGGCGCCGCTGCGCGCCGGCACGGTGACGCTCGATCCGAACAGCTGCACGGTGACGGTCGAGAACCAGCAGATCGACATCGGCAACGCCGAGTACAAGCTGCTCAAGTACCTGATGGCCCACCGCGAGCGCGTGTTCTCGCGCGCCCAGCTGCTCGACAAGGTGTGGGGCGACCACGCCGTGATCGAGGAACGCACGGTCGACGTGCACGTGCTGCGCCTGAGGAAAGCGCTCAAGAGCGCCGACGGCTTGATCCGCACCGTGCGCAGCGTCGGCTACATGCTGTCCGAGAAATAACGCGGTGTCGAAGGACGCGATGAATCCCAAGCTGCTGTTCTGGGTGCCGGCGCTGTTGCGCACGGCGCTGTTGTTCGCCGTGGCCGGCGCGGTGTGGTGGTGGTTCGGGCCGGTGGCCGGGCTGTCGCTGGCGCTGGCCGGCATGGCGGTCGCCGTGTTCACGCAGCTGTCGTACCTGTACAAGCTGGGCGAGTGGCTGAACGAGCCGCACAGCACGCGCTTGCCGGACGGCTGGGGCGCCTGGACCGACGCCTTCGCCCGCCTGTACCGCCTGCGCCGCGACGACGAGCGGCACCAGGCCGAACTGACCGAGTGGCTGGCGCGCTTTCGGCAGGCGATGCACCTGTTGCCGGAAGGCGTGGCCATCATGGACGACGTGCTGTTCCTGGAGTGGTGCAATCCGGCGGCCGAGCGCCACCTCGGGCTGACGATGGAGCGCGACAAGGGGCTGCGCGTGACGAACCTGGTGCGCCATCCCGACTTCATCGACTACATCATCCTGGGCCGCTACGAGCAGCCGCTGACCCTGTCGTTCCGCGGCCGCAAGCTGGAATGCCGCATCATCCCGTTCGAGAACCGGCGCCAGATCCTGGTCACGCACGACGCCACCGACACCGAGCGGATCGAGGCGATGCGGCGCGACTTCATCGCCAACGCCTCGCATGAACTGCGCACGCCGTTGACGGTGATCGTCGGCTTCCTGGAAATCGCGATGTCCGATCCGGGCATCGACGTCAGCACGCGCATGTCGCACCTGACCCTGATGACGGAGCAGGCGCACCGGATGCAGCGGCTGATCCAGGACATGCTGACCTTGTCGCGGCTGGAGTCGGACGAGTATCCGCTCAAGCGCGAGCGGGTGGACGTGCGAAGTCTGGTCGAATCGATCGCGGCGGAAGCGCGCGCGTTGTCTGGCGGGCGGCACACGATCGACGTGGTGGTGGACGGTCCCGACGTGATGGGCAGTATGGAGGAATTGCGCAGCGCCTTCGCCAACCTGGCGTCGAACGCGGTGCGCTACTCGCCGAACGGCGGCACGATCCGCCTGGCCTGGACCCGCGGCGCCGACACGCTGAGTTTCGCCGTGACCGACTGCGGCATCGGCATCGACCCCGAGCACATCCCGCGCCTGACCGAGCGTTTCTACCGCGTCGACAAGAGCCGTTCGCGCGAGACGCAGGGCACGGGCCTCGGCCTGGCAATCGTCAAGCACGTCCTGCTGCGCCACGGCGGCAAGCTGTCGATCACCTCGCAACCCGGCAAAGGCAGCACCTTCGCCGCCTCGCTCCCCAACACCTCGCTCCCCGTCTGACCCCACCCTCCAATGAGGGTCGGAGTCGAATTGTTTGACAACTTTGTGAAATGCCGAGGCGCCATGCCCTCTTCTTCACTGCCAGGCGGCATGCTACAGAAAAGATAATTAGGGTCAGAGTCGATTTAATGGCAATTCCGAGAAATTGCTCGATAAATCGACTCTGACCCTGTTTGATTGTTGGGCTCCTTCAGGCTACCTGGGAATGGTTCGCCGCGAGGCAATGCGCGGGGGAGTAAGCGGCGGATAAAAGGTGCCTGGTGTCAGCTGAAGCCCTTTTTTTGTTGCAAAACCAATTAGGGTCAGAGTCGATTTGTCGGGCAACTCTAAAAGTTGTCAAACAATTCGACTCTGACCCTCATTGTCTTTTCGGAAAGCTGATACGGAGTAGTTGCGATCAGAGAAGAACGGTGAGCGGAAATGGGAAATTGCTCAACAATTCTACTCTGACCCTATTTGATGGGGCTAGCGGAGGAGGAGGGCAGCGGTCAGCAGGGCGGCAGGTAGGCCGATCCAGGCGCCTTGCATCACCTTGCGCGGGTGGTAGCGCAGCAGCAGGGTGACGCTCCAGGCGGCCAGCGACAGGATGCCACACCACAGCACCGGGCCGATGTGCCAGCCGCTGGCGCCGATGCAGGCCATGAACGACAGGGCCAGGCCGGTCCAGCCCAGGGTCCGCAGGCGCAGCCGGGTCGCGCGCGAGGCTTCCTTGCCGCGGCCGTGGATGTCGGCGTAGTGGCGGTCCATCGTGATGCTGGTCGCGGCGAAGCCGCTGAAGGCGAGGGCGAGACCGCCCAGGATCAGGATGCTCATGCTGCCTCCAGGGGCGCCGATTGCGCGCGGTTCGCCGGCTGGCCGGCGGCGGCCTGCTTGTTCGCCTTGCGCCCCAGCCACCAGGCGGCCCAGCCGAGCAGCAGGCCCAGGGCCAGCACGACCAGGTCGAACGCCGCTACCGGACGCAGGCCCGGTCCGCCGAACAGGGGCACGCCCAGGTGGGTGTCGGTCGTGATCGCGTTGAGCACCGGGATCCCGGCCATCAGCACCGCGCCCAGCATCAGCTGGACGCGCCACATGGCGCGTGTCGGGCGGATCTGCGCCAGCAGCGCGGCCAGGCCCCAGGCGATGAAGAAGACATTGGCTTCGGCATTGGTGCGCGCGGCCATCTCCACGGGCAGCAGGCGGTTGGCCCAGAAGTAGGCGGCGAAGGCGATCGGCAGCCCGGCGATGGCGCCGATGTTCAGGGCGTCGACCAGGCGCACGCCGAAGCCGACCTTGCCGCCTTTCGCCAGCACCTTGGCGTACTTCTGGCGCTCCTTCACGCCCCACAGCAGCGCGCCGGTGGCGACCATCGCGGTGCCGGCCAGGCCGCACATGAAGAACAGGGCGCGCAGCAGCGGATCCGCGAAGTGGGCCACGTGCAGGCCGTAGATCGCGGCGCGTGCATCCAGGCTGGCGCTCATGGCCTTGGGGCCCGACAGCAGCGCGCCACTGGCGCCGTCGAACGTCATCGTCGGTTCGATGTTCGACAGTTGCTGGCCCGCCGGGCGATGCAGCTCGATCCGGGCATGGGCGTCGTTCGGATTGATCACCACCACCCGGCTCGGCGCCGCGCCCCAGGCGCGTTCGGCCTGCACCAGCATTGGCGCGACGTCGGCCAGCGGCGCGAATTCCTTCGCCGGTTTCACGCGCTCGGCATTCGGAAAGACTTCGGAGAACATCGTGTTCTGCTCGGCCCCGTACAGCGCCTTGGTCGGCGCCGGCATGTACATGAACATCAGCGTCACGATGCCGGTGTACGTGATCATCAGGTGGAACGGCAGCGCCAGCACCGCGCTGGCGTTGTGCGCGTCCAGCCACGAACGCTGGCCCTTCTTCGGACGGAAGGTGAAGAAGTCCTTGAAGATGCGCTTGTGCGTGATCACGCCGCTGACGATGGCGACCAGCATGCACATCGAGGCCACGCCCACGATCCAGCGCCCCCAGATCGCCGACATGTAGTACAGGTCGAAGTGCAGGCGGTACAGGAACTCGCCGCCGCGGGTGTCGCGCGGCGCGGCGGTCTTCTCGCCGGTCATCGGATCGAGCGTGAAGTTCTGGGTGCGGAAGGCGGCGCGCCGCTCCTCGCGGGTCATGCCTTTCCTGGGCGGATTGGTCCAGCTGGCGTAGATCAGCGGATTGCGCTCGTGCGGCAGGTCGAGATACCACGCGTTGGCGTTGGGTGCGCGCTGCTGCAGCTCGCGCACCGCGAGCGTGGCCGATTCGGCCGGCGTGACCCGCGACGGCGCATCGGCCGCCTGGTGCAGCTCGGGCTTCATCCAGAACGTGATCTCGTGCTTGTAGTAGGCGGCGGTGCCGCCCATGAACACCAGCAACAGCAGCCAGCACACCAGCAGGCCGGACCAGGTATGCACCCAGGCCATCGATTGGCGCAAGCCTTCTTTCATGGCATCCTCCCGGCGAGCCACAATACCGCGCCCAGCACCGCGCTGGACGCGGCCACGCCGATCCAGGCGCGCAGCGCGCTGGCGGTGGCGAACACCCATAGGATGATGCAGGTGTAGATAACGATGGAAAGCAGGGTGGCGATGCTGACCGCGTCGGCGCGCGGCAGCGGCAGCGCGATCGCGACCAGGGCGCTGGCGATCGAGGTCAGCACATAGCCGCCGGCGATGGCCGCGACCGTGCGCGCGGCCACGCCGCCGCGGTAGCGCCAGGTGATGGAGGTCATGGAACTCAGGCCTTTCAATGCAGGCGAGCGGCGGTCAGTGCGCGGCGCCCGGGGCCAGCGCGGGGCCGGCCGGCAGGGCCGCGATGCCCTTCGGCTGCACCACGGTCAGTGACGAGGTATGGCTGGCGCTGGCGTACTGCATGCCCGCGCGCTCGCCGCCGGACTTGTCGGTATGGGCCGTCTCGAGCACATAGGTGCCTTTCCACGGCAGGTCGAACTTCACGGCGCCATTGGCGTCGGCCAGCGCCTCCTTCGACCAGCCGCTCGGCACGGTGATCGCGACCTTTGCCTTCGGCAGCGGCCGGCCTTTGTAGAACACCCTGAATTCGCCGGCCGTGCCGGTCGGGACGATGTCCAGCGCCAGCTTCGGCTGCTGGGCCGCGAAGCTGGTCGCCAGGCGCGCCGCCGGAATCCAGATGTGCTGGCTGGTTGCGCCGTCCTGCGTGGTCTCCCAGCCCGGATAGGCATTGTCCTCGGCCACGATCGCGTCGCCCGCCGCCAGCGTGGCGCCGCTGGCCACGTAGCCCCTGGCGGTCTTTTCGAGCTTGAGCGCGGTCTCGCCCGAGGCCTGGAGCAGGGTCGCGCGCGGCGCCACGAACTTGTCCAGCAGGCCGGGCGAGGTCTCGCGCTGGTTCAGGCCGAACTCGCCGAACTGCAGCGTGACGGTCTTGCCGTCCTGTTCCAGCCACACGTGGTGGGCCTGGGCGGCGGGTGCAAACGTGGCAATGGCGACGAGGCAGGCGAGCAGCGGTTTCTTCATGGTCTATGTTCTCTTTATCAGGATGGTCCAGCAGGTCGGCGCCAGTTCGCACACCGGATCGCGCATGTCTCTTCTGGAAGAGGCGATAAATATGTGCATTGCGTCAACTTCTGAACACGAATTATAATGCGAATCATTCTCATTTCAAAACACTTTCAAGGAGTGATCATGTTGCGCCCAGTGCCATCCGTCGTATCGAACCCCACGCCCGTCGCGCGCCTCGCGCGCCAGGCCGCCGCACTGTGCGCAACCGCTGCCTTGCTATCCCCGCTGAGCACGCTGGCGGCCGCATCGGAAGCACCCGAAGAAATCGCTTTCGACGCCATCCCCACCGTGAACGTTACCGGCAAGCACGACGCCACCACCGAAAAAAGCACCTCGTTCACCACCCGCTCCTCGACCCTGTTCAAGGGCGAGCAGGACATACGCGACACGCCGCAGCCGGTCACCGTCATCACCCGCCAGTTCATCGAAGAGCGCAACCTGCTCGATCTGACCGATGTCCTCAACAATATCGCCGGCATCACGGTCGAGTACACCGACAGCGAGCGTCTCGGCTACAACGCGCGCGGCTTTGGCGTCGATGCGATGCAGATCGACGGCTTGAGCTACAAGCAGTCCGGCTCGGCCTTCATCCAGCCCGATGCCGCGGTGCTGGACCGGGTCGAGCTGCTGCGCGGCGCTTCCGGCATGTTGCGTGGATCGGGAAACCCTTCCGCCACCGTCAATATGGTGCGCAAGCTCCCGACGGCCGGGTTCCAGGCATCGGGCGGCCTGACGGTCGGCTCGTGGGATCGCCGCCGGGTCGAGGTGGACCTGTCGACGCCGCTCAACGCAAGCGGCACGATCCGCGGCCGCGTGGTGGCGGTCAAGGACAGGAAAGACTTCTTCCAGAAGGCGCGCGAGGAAGACCGCGAAGTGCTGTACGGCGTGGTCCAGGCCGACCTGACGCCGCGCACCACGGTCACCGCCTGGCTGCAGCACACCGATCTCGACGCCACCGGCGCCTGGGGCGGCATCCCGGGCAACTTCGACGGCGCCCCGCTGAACCTGCCGGACGACACCTTCCTGACCTCGGCCTGGAGCCGCTGGAACCGCTATAACGACCAGGCCCAGATCGGCATCGAACACCGCTTCGACAATGGCTGGAGCGTGCGTGCAAATGCCGGCTATCTCGGGCTGCGCATCAAGCCGAACGGCTTCAAGCAGTCGTACATCGCGCGCACCAGCACCACCAACCCGTATTTGATGGACATCACGACCTCGCAGTACACCGGCGATGACAGCCGCCAGCAGGCGCTGAGCATTGTCGCCGATGGTCCGTTCACACTGTTCGGCCGCAAGCATGCGCTGGTGGTGGGCGCCGAACGGGTCTACGACCGGACGATCGCGACCTATGGCGTGGGCAACCTGTTCAAGCAGACCATCGACATCCGTACCTTCGACCCTTACTCGAGCTACCCGGAGCGCGAGGTGACGACGATGCCGGCCGGCGGCAATCCGCCGACGGTGGTGACCAATGTCGGCGCCTTTGCCACGGCGCGCATCTCGCTGGCCGATCCGCTGACCCTCTCGCTCGGCGCCCGCCTGAGCTGGTGGGAAAACGAGAACAGGGCCAACGGCAGCGGCTACAAGGTGACGCGCGAAGCCACACCGTATGTTGGCGTGGTATATGACCTGACGAACGAGATCAGCGCCTACGCCAGCTATACCGAGATCTTCACGCCGCAGAACGTGCGCGGAGCGGATGGCAACCTGCTCGAACCGATCACCGGCGAAGACATGGAACTCGGTGTGAAAGGGGAGTTCTTCGGCGGCCGCCTGAACGCCGCGCTGGGCCTGTTCCAGATCGAGAATGTCGGCCGTCCGATCGAAGACGCCTCGTCGATCAATCCCTGCCTGCCGTACTTCACCACTGGCTATTGCCGCATCGCCGGCGGCAAGCAGCGCAGCGAGGGTCTCGAAGCCGAAGTCTCGGGCGAGATCCTGCCTGGCTGGCAAGTGATGGCGGGCTACACGAATACCCGTACCAAGTATGTGCGGGATACCGCTGCCAACACCGGCCAGCCCCTGCGCAGCATCGATCCGAAGCACGAGCTGAACCTGTTCACCAGCTACAGCCCGAACCGCGCGGGCCCGGGCTGGACCGTCGGCGGCGGCGTGAACCTGCAAAGCGATTCTTATGTGCGCAGTGGCGGCCTGACCGCGACCCAGGGCGGCTATGGCGTTGCCAATGCAATGTTTGCCTATCGCTTTACCGACAAACTGTCGGTGCAGGCGAACGTGAACAACCTGTTCGACAAGGTGTATTACAAGAAGTTCGGTCCGACCGGGCTGGCCTGGTACTACGGCGACCCGCGCAACGTCTCGGTGACCCTGCGCGGCAGCCTGTAAGCCTTGTCGCCGGTCCGCCAGTGCGGCGGACCCCGGTTCTAGTGCCGATGTAAACAAGCCGGGGTACAATCCTAGCCTCGTTCTTTTCGGCACATTCCATGCTCTCTCGTCGTACCTCCCTCGCGGCCTGCGCCGCATGGCTGCTGGCCGCCTGCGGCAGCGCGCCGGTCCTGGCGCCGGCGCCGGCCGCACCGGTCGCGGCCCCCGCGGCTGCGCCCCTGCCGCCCAAGAAAATCCGCATCGGCCTCGCCCTCGGCGGCGGCGCCGCGCGCGGCTTTGCCCATATCGGCGTGATCAAGGCCCTCGAAGCCCAGGGTATCTACCCGGAAATCGTGGTCGGCACCAGCGCCGGTTCGGTCGTCGGTTCGCTGTATGCCTCCGGCCTGAACGGTTTCGCCCTGCAAAAGACGGCCTTGACCATGGATGAGGCGACCATCTCCGACTGGGCCTTGCCGTGGCTGAGCAAGTCCAGCGGCCTGCTCAAGGGCGAGGCGCTGCAGAACTATGTGAACAAGGCGGTCGGCAATGTCCCGATGGAGAAGCTCAAGCTGCGTTTCGGCGCCGTCGCCACGGACCTGAAGACCGGCCAGCCGATCCTGTTCAACCGCGGCAATACCGGGATGGCGGTGCGCGCCTCCTCAAGCGTGCCGAGCGTGTTCCAGCCAGTGAAAATCGGCAACAAGGAATACGTGGACGGCGGCCTCGTGGCGCCGGTGCCGGTGCGCTTCGTGCGCGAGATGGGCGCCGACTTCATTATTGCAGTCAATATCTCCAGCGCTACCGAAGGCGCGGCCACGGCCAGTTCGCTCGACGTGCTGATGCAGACCTTCAGCATCATGGGCCAGCGCCTGAACCATTTCGAGCTGAAGGACGCCGACATCGTCGTCACGCCGGCGCTCGGCAATATGGGATCGAGCGATTTCGGCGGACGCAATCTCGCCATCCTGGCCGGCGAGCAGGCGGCGGCCGCGGTCATGCCGCAAATTAAGGCCAAGCTGAAGCTCAAGCAGCAAGGTTCGCAACCCGCACCACAAGGAAGACCATGAATACCAAGCCCTACCTGACCCTGGACGACGTGAAGACGATCGGCGCCGCCGCCGAAGCCGAGGCCGTGCGTAACGGCTGGGCAGTGTCGATCGCGATCGTCGACGACGGCGGCCACCTGCTGTGGCAACAGCGCCTGGACGGCGCGCCGCCCGTGTCGTCGTATATCGCCCCGGCCAAGGCCAATACGGCCGCGCTCGGCCGTCGCGAATCGAAGCTCTATGAAGACGTGGTCAACAACGGCCGCATGTCCTTCCTGAGCGCGCCGAAGCTGGAAGGCATGCTCGAAGGCGGCGTTCCGGTGATCGTGGATGGCCACGTCATCGGCGCGGTGGGCGTCTCCGGCGTCAAGTCGGAACAGGACGTGCAGATCGCGCGGGCCGGCATCGCCGCCCTGGGCGCAGCCTGAGGCGGGAGGCGGTGCGGGGGTGCCATGTTGCACCCGCAATAGAAGTTTCAGCAGGGCAGGGTGGGCTGCATGGCGTGTCATCTGGGGCAAATTTGCTGGCCGGTATGTGGCAACGCCGCATTGCCGAATGTCAGACTACGCGCTATAATTCGGAAGTTTATCTAATTCAAACTTAGCCGTAGCGCATACCCACCATCCCTCATTCAACATGACCTCCAACACCGGGCGGCTTCACCATGCCCTGGACAGTTGGATGTCGGTCTGACGTGGCGAAGCTACGGCAACTTTTTCGGGAGTTGCCCTTGCCGCCATTTTTTTCTGGCCCCTCCGTTCCAGCCATCCTGGCCCTTGCTGACGGGACCATCTTCAAAGGAGTTTCCATCGGCGCCGTCGGTCATACGACGGGCGAAGTGGTGTTCAACACCGCGATCACCGGCTACCAGGAAATCCTGACCGATCCAAGCTACTCGCGCCAGATCGTTACCCTGACCTATCCGCACATCGGCAACTACGGCGTGAATACCGCCGACGTCGAAGCGGGCAAGGTGCATGCCGCCGGCCTGATCATCCGCGACCTGCCGCTGCTGGCCTCGAATTTCCGTTCGACCCAATCGCTGGGCGACTACCTCAAGCAAGAGAACGTGGTGGCCATCGCCGGCATCGATACCCGCAAGCTGACCCGCATCCTGCGCGAAAAAGGCGCCCAGGCCGGCGCGATCCTGACCGCCGCCCAAGGCGCCGAGCCGTCGCCGGCCCAGGCGTTGGAACTGGCGCGCTCGTTCCCGGGCCTGGCCGGCATGGACCTGGCCAAGGTCGTGTCCGTGACCGAGCCGTATGAATTCACCGAGACCGAATGGAAGCTGGGCCAGGGCTTCGGCAAGCAGACGGCCCCGAAATACCATGTGGTCGCTTTCGACTACGGCGTCAAGCGCAACATCCTGCGCATGCTGGCCGAGCGCGGCTGCAAGGTGACCGTGCTGCCGGCGCAATCGACCGCCGCCGATGCTTTGGCTCTCAATCCGGACGGCATTTTCCTGGCCAACGGCCCGGGCGACCCGGAACCGTGCGACTACGCGATCCAGGCCTCGCGCGAGCTGATCGAGAAGGGCATCCCGACCTTCGGCATCTGCCTCGGGCACCAGATCATGGCGCTGGCCTCCGGCGCCAAGACCATGAAGATGAAGTTCGGCCACCATGGCGCCAACCACCCGGTGCAGGACCTCGACAGCAAGAAGGTCTTGATCACCTCGCAGAACCACGGCTTCGCGGTCGATCCGGCGACCTTGCCCGACAACTGCCGCGTGACGCACGTTTCGCTGTTCGACGGTTCGCTGCAGGGCTTCGCCCGCACGGACAAACCGGCGTTCTGCTTCCAGGGCCACCCGGAAGCCTCGCCCGGCCCGACCGACGTCGCCTACCTGTTTGACCGCTTCATCGGCCTGATGCAAGCAGCGGAGAAAAAATAATATGCCAAAACGTAGTGATATCAAAAGCATCCTGATCATCGGCGCCGGCCCGATCGTCATCGGCCAGGCAGTCGAATTCGACTATTCCGGCGCCCAGGCCTGCAAGGCCCTGCGTGAAGAAGGCTACAAGGTCATCCTGGTCAACTCGAACCCGGCGACCATCATGACCGACCCGGAGACGGCGGACGTGACCTATATCGAGCCGATCACCTGGAAGGTCGTCGAGCGCATCATCGAGAAAGAGCGTCCCGACGCGATCCTGCCGACGATGGGCGGCCAGACCGCGCTGAACTGCGCGCTCGACCTGCACCGCCACGGCGTGCTCGACAAGTACAAGGTCGAGCTGATCGGCGCGACCCCGGAAGCCATCGACAAGGCCGAAGACCGTTCGAAGTTCAAGGACGCGATGACCAAGATCGGCCTGGGCTCGGCGCGTTCCGGCGTGGCCCACTCGATGGAAGAAGCGTGGAGCGTGCAGCGCGAGCTGGGCTTCCCGACCATCATCCGTCCTTCGTTCACGATGGGCGGCAGCGGCGGCGGCATCGCCTACAACGAAGAAGAATTCGAACAGATCTGCAAGCGCGGCCTCGAGGCTTCGCCCACCAGCGAACTCCTGATCGAAGAGTCGCTCCTGGGCTGGAAAGAGTACGAGATGGAAGTCGTTCGCGACAAGAACGACAACTGCATCATCATCTGCTCGATCGAGAACCTGGATCCGATGGGCGTGCACACCGGCGACTCGATCACCGTGGCGCCGGCGCAGACCCTGACCGACAAGGAATACCAGATCATGCGCAACGCGTCGATCGACGTGCTGCGCGAGATCGGCGTCGACACCGGCGGCTCGAACGTGCAGTTCTCGATCAACCCGAAAGACGGCCGCATGATCGTCATCGAGATGAACCCGCGCGTGTCGCGTTCGTCGGCGCTGGCCTCGAAAGCCACCGGCTTCCCGATCGCCAAGGTCGCGGCCAAGCTGGCCGTCGGCTTCACGCTCGATGAGCTGCGCAACGAGATCACCGGCGGCGCGACCCCGGCCAGTTTTGAACCGTCGATCGACTACGTGGTCACCAAGATCCCGCGCTTCACGTTCGAAAAATTCCCGACCGCCGACAAGCACCTGACCACGCAGATGAAATCGGTCGGCGAAGTCATGGCCATGGGGCGCACCTTCCAGGAATCGTTCCAGAAAGCGCTGCGCGGCCTGGAAGTCGGCGTCGACGGCCTGAACGAAAAGACCCGCGACCGCGAAAAGATCGAAGAAGAGCTGGGCGAGCCTGGCCCGGACCGCATCTGGTACGTGGGCGACGCTTTCGCCCAGGGCTTCACCCTGGAAGAAGTGCACAACCTGACCAAGATCGATCCGTGGTTCCTGGTGCAGATCAAGGAGATCGTCGACATCGAGCTGTGGCTCGAGAAGCAGACCCTCGAGTCGCTGGACAAGGCCACCCTCTATAAACTCAAGCAGAAGGGCTTCGCCGACCGCCGCCTGGCCTTCCTGCTGAAGGTCGAGCCGAGCGCGGTGCGCGCGCGCCGCCATGAGCTGGGCATTCGTCCGGTCTACAAGCGTGTCGACACCTGCGCGGCCGAGTTCGCGACCAATACCGCGTACATGTATTCGACCTATGACGAAGAGTGCGAATCGAACCCGACCGACAAGAAGAAGATCATGGTGCTGGGCGGTGGCCCGAACCGCATCGGCCAGGGCATCGAGTTCGACTACTGCTGCGTCCACGCCGCCCTCGCGATGCGCGAAGACGGCTACGAGACCATCATGGTCAACTGCAACCCCGAGACCGTGTCGACCGACTACGACACCTCGGACCGCCTGTACTTCGAGTCGCTGACCCTGGAAGACGTGCTCGAGATCGTGGAACTGGAAAAGCCGGTCGGCGTGATCGTGCAGTACGGCGGCCAGACCCCGCTGAAGCTCGCGCTGGACCTGGAAGCCAATGGCGTGCCGATCATCGGCACCTCGCCGGACATGATCGACGCCGCCGAAGACCGCGAGCGTTTCCAGCAGCTGCTGCAAAAGCTGGATCTGCGCCAGCCGCCGAACCGCACCGCGCGCACCGAAGCCGACGCCCTGGCGCTGGCCGAGGAAATCGGCTACCCGCTGGTGGTGCGTCCTTCGTACGTGCTGGGCGGACGCGCGATGGAAATCGTGCACGAGCAGCGCGACCTCGAGCGCTATATGCGCGAAGCGGTCAAGGTCTCGCACGATTCGCCGGTGCTGCTCGACCGCTTCCTGAACGACGCGATCGAAGTCGACGTCGACTGCATCTCGGACGGCCAGGCGACCTTCATCGGCGGCGTGATGGAACACATCGAACAGGCCGGCGTGCACTCGGGCGACTCGGCCTGCTCGCTGCCGCCGTATTCGCTGTCCCAGAGCACCATCGACGAACTGAAGCGCCAGACCTCGCTGATGGCCAGGGCCCTGAACGTGGTCGGTCTGATGAACGTGCAGTTCGCGATCAAGCAGTCGGAAGAGAACGGCCAGACCGTCGATACCGTGTATGTGCTGGAAGTGAACCCGCGCGCCTCGCGCACCGTGCCGTTCGTGTCGAAGGCGACCGGCCTGCAGCTGGCGAAAATCGCCGCGCGCTGCATGGTCGGCCAGACCCTGGAACAGCAGGGCATCACCAAAGAGGTCGTGCCGCCGTTCTACAGTGTGAAAGAAGTCGTGTTCCCGTTCGTGAAGTTCCCCGGCGTCGACACCATCCTCGGACCGGAGATGAAATCGACCGGCGAGGTGATGGGCGTGGGCACCACCTTCGGCGAGGCCTTCGTGAAGTCGCAGCTGGCGGCCGGCATCAAGCTGCCGAAGTCGGGCACGGTGTTCCTGTCGGTGAAGTCGTCCGACAAGCCGCGCACGGTGGCCGTGGCGCGCGACCTGGTGGCGCTGGGCTTCGACCTGGTGGCGACCAAGGGCACCGCGGCCGTGATCTCGGCCGCCGGCATCCCGGTGCGCTCGGTGAACAAGGTGCTCGAGGGCCGTCCGCACGTGGTCGACATGATCAAGAACCGCGAGATCGTCATGGTCGTCAACACGGTCGAGGAAAAACGCAGCGCGATCAACGATTCGCGCGCGATCCGTACCTCGGCGCTGGCGGCGCACGTGGTGACCTACACCACGATCTTCGGCGCCGAGGCGGCGATCGAGGGCATGCGTCACATCGACGAACTGCGCGTGTACGATTTACAAGGCCTGCATAAAACCTTACACTAAGCGCACGCAGTACCCGCGCAGTACCCGCGCAATATCTAGTAGGGCGCGTAGTACGGCGCAGTACCGTTCAAACCACAGAGCTCGCGCGGCCTTGGCCGCGTGCCTCTGTGGTTTTCGCTTTGAAGCGCGCAGCGAGCGGGCGCGGGTACCCCCGTAAAACATCATTAGCAGAGACCATGAACACTCCACTGACCAAATTCGGCGCAGAACTCCTGAAAGAAGAGCTGCACCAGCTCAAGACCAAGGAGCGCCGCATCGTGATCGACGCGATCGCCGAGGCGCGTTCGCATGGCGACCTGTCCGAAAACGCCGAGTACGATGCCGCCAAGGAGCGCCAGGCTTTCGTCGAAGGCCGCATCGCCGAGCTCGAAGGCAAGCTGTCCACCGCCCAGATCATCGACCCCGCCACCCTCGACGCCGAAGGCCGCGTGGTGTTCGGCGCCACCGTCGACCTCGAAGACCTGGAGTCGGGCCAGAAGGTCACCTACCAGATCGTCGGCATCGACGAAGCCGACCTCAAGTTGAACAAGGTCTCGGTGACCTCGCCGATCGCCCGCGCACTGATCGGCAAGTTTGCCGAAGACGTGGTCGAAGTGCAGGCGCCGTCGGGCCCGCGCGAATACGAAATCCTCGAAGTACGCTACGTGTGATGGCAGGGGCGGCGGCTGGCGGCATCCAGGCAGGGCGCTTGCCGGCGGCGCGGCTGCTGGTGGCCGCGCTGTGGGCTGGCACCCTGTGGGCGCTCGGCTACATCGCGGCGCCGGCGGCGTTTGGCGTGTTAAGCAGCGCGCAGGCCGGCGACCTGGTCGCGGTGCTGCTCACGCGCCAGGCGTGGTTGTCGATCGCCTGCGCGGTCGCGCTGCTGGTCTTGCTGCGGGTGTCGACCGACCTGGCGCCGCCGCGCCGCAAATTGTTGAGCTTGCTGGTGCTGGCGATGCTGGCCTGTACGCTGGTCATCTTCGTCGGCCTGCAGCCGGCGATGGCAAACCTGCGCGAGCTGGCGGGGCCGGGCGGGGTGAGGGCGTCCGAGTACTGGACCCGGTTCGCGGTGATGCATGGCGTGTCGCAGCTGTTCCATGTGGTGCAGAGCCTGCTGGGTGCGTGGCTGCTGATTCGCCTGCGTTGAGCGCGCCGGTCGCGTGGACGTAAAAAAACCGGGTCGTCCCCGGTTTTTTTGTTCACTTGTTCAGCGAATTTTTCTTGGAGCTGGTCTGGCGCGGCTTGGCGCGCTTGATATTGCCGCCGGCGGTAACGCGCTCGTTCCCCTTCAGCATGACCTTGGTGACGCTCGGCTTCTTGGTGCCGCTGGCGCTGGCCTTGACGATGGTGACTTCGCGCATGCCCGGACCCGACTTGCCGCTCCGTTCCTTGACCGCTTCTTTCCTGGGGCGGTACAGGACCAGCAGCTTGCCGATGTGCTGGACTTGCGCGGCGTCGAGGTCGGTGGCGATCTGGTCGTACATGGCCACGCGCGCTTCGCGGTCGTCGCCGAACACGCGCACCTTGATCAGGCCGTGTGCATCGAGGCTGGCCGAGATTTCCTTGACGACGGATTCGGTGAGGCCGGCTTCTCCAATCATGACGACTGGATTGAGCCCGTGCGCTTCTGCGCGCAGGGCGCTGCGCTCGGCCGGTGTAAGTTTGATCATAATAATTTTTTTGATGTACCTATAAAAGCAGTATTCTACGCGAATGGCCAAGAACAAATTAAACAAAAACTGGTTGCACGACCACATTAACGACCCGTACGTCAAACTGGCCCAGAAAGAAGGCTACCGCGCCCGCGCCGCCTACAAGCTGAAGGAGATCGACGAGGCCGAAAAGCTGATCAAGCCCGGCCAGGTCATCGTCGACCTTGGCTGCACCCCGGGTAGCTGGGCGCAGTACACGCGGCGCAAGCTGGCCGGCGCGGACGGTGGCGGCATCCACGGCACCATCATCGGCCTCGACATCCTGCCGATGGAGCCAGTCGCAGACGTACAATTTATTCAAGGCGACTTCCGCGAGGAAGACGTGCTGGCCCGGCTCGACGAGGTCCTGTCGGGCCGCAAGGCCGACCTTGTGCTATCCGACATGGCGCCCAATCTGTCGGGTATCGGCCACGCGGATGCGGCGCGCATGGAGCATTTGATCGATCTGGCGATCGAATTTTCGCAACTTCATTTGAAGCCGGGCGGCGCGTTGCTGGTTAAATGTTTTAAAGATATGGGTTTTACGCAGATCCTGGAGAAATTCCGGCTCGAGTTCAAGACCGTGAAACAGATCAAGCCCAAGGCGAGCCGCGATAAATCGTCCGAGATTTTCCTGCTCGGCCGCGGCCTGAAGAATCCGGCCGGCTAAAAAGTGTCGAAGACTGAATTTTCCCTTGAAATTGCCGCGCGCGCCCATACATCAGCCGCGTGATCTTCCGGTCCGCTTGCATGGATTTGCATGCAATATGCCGGAATGATGTAAAAAGATAGTATTTCGGCACTATTGCCGGCATCGCGTGGCGGTGTCGGCTTATTGCGAGTAAAATCGGAATACTGAAATCGGTAGAGATGCTGTTGCATCGGAGGAGTGCTCGTGAATAATATGTTTTCCAAATCCGCCATCTGGGTGGTCGTCGCGCTGCTGTTGTTCATGCTGTTCAAGCAGTTCGACACCCATAGCGTCGCCGGCGGCAGCAAGTCCATTGCTTATTCCGAGCTGCTCGATGAGATCAAACAACGTCGCATCAAGGATGTGACGATCGAAGGCTCGAACATCACGGCCACCCGCAGCGACGATACCAAGGTCCGCGCCACCGCGACCATCCTCGACCGCGGCCTGATCGGCGACCTGCGCGAAAACGGCGTGCGCTTCGACGTGAAGCCGCCCGAAGAGCCATCGTTCCTGCAGCAGGTGTTCATTTCCTGGTTCCCGATGCTGCTCCTGATCGGCGTCTGGGTCTTCTTCATGCGCCAGATGCAGGGCGGCGGCAAGGGCGGCGCTTTCTCCTTCGGCAAGTCGAAGGCGCGCATGCTCGATGAAACCAACAACACCGTCACCTTCGCCGACGTCGCCGGTTGCGACGAAGCGAAGGAAGAAGTCTCCGAAATCGTCGACTTCCTCAAGGACCCGACCAAGTTCCAGAAACTGGGCGGCCGCATTCCGCGCGGCGTGCTGATGGTCGGCCCGCCGGGCACCGGCAAGACCCTGCTGGCGCGCGCCATCGCCGGCGAGGCGAAAGTGCCGTTCTTCTCGATCTCGGGTTCCGACTTCGTCGAGATGTTCGTCGGCGTCGGCGCGAGCCGCGTGCGCGACATGTTCGAGAACGCCAAGAAGCATTCGCCCTGCATCATCTTCATCGACGAGATCGACGCGGTCGGCCGTCATCGCGGCGCCGGCATGGGCGGCGGCAACGACGAGCGTGAACAGACGCTCAACCAGCTGCTGGTCGAGATGGACGGCTTCGAAGCCCAGTCGGGCGTGATCGTGATCGCCGCCACCAACCGCGCCGACGTGCTGGACAAGGCGCTGCTGCGTCCGGGTCGTTTCGACCGCCAGGTGATGGTGGGCCTGCCGGACATCCGCGGCCGCGAGCAGATCCTCAACGTGCACATGCGTAAAGTGCCGATCGGCACCGACGTGAAAGCCGACATCCTGGCGCGCGGCACCCCGGGCTTCTCGGGCGCCGACCTGGCCAACCTGGTCAACGAGGCCGCGCTGTTCGCCGCGCGTCGCAGCAAGCGCCTGGTCGAGATGATCGACTTCGAAGACGCGAAGGACAAGATCTACATGGGCCCGGAGCGCAAGTCGATGGTCATGCGCGAAGAGGAGCGCCGCAACACGGCTTACCACGAGTCGGGCCACGCCGTGGTCGCCAAGCTGCTGCCGAAGGCCGATCCGGTGCACAAGGTCACGATCATGCCGCGCGGCTATGCGCTGGGCCTGACCTGGCAGCTGCCGGAACACGACAGCCTGTCCGGTTACAAAGACAAGATGCTCGAGGAAATCTCGATCCTGTTCGGCGGTCGCATCGCCGAGGAGATCTTCGTCGGCCAGATGTCGACCGGCGCCTCGAACGACTTCGCCCGCGCGACCAAGCTGGCGCGTTCGATGGTCACCCGCTTCGGCATGTCCGACAGCATGGGCGTGATGGTCTACGAAGACAGCGAGAACGACGGCTTCTTCGGCGGCGCCACCAAGACCATTTCCGAGGCGACCCAGCAAAAGGTCGACGCCGAGATCCGCGCCATCCTCGACACGCAGTACGCGCTGGCGCGCCGTCTGCTGGAAGAGAACCGCGAGAAGGTCGAGATGATGACCAAGGCGCTGCTCGACTGGGAGACCATCGATTCCGAGCAGATAAACGACATCATGGCCGGCCGCGAGCCGCGCCAGCCGAAAACCGTGCTGACCAAGCGCACGCCGCCTGGGGACAGCGGCTCGGGCGGCGTGGCGCCGAACGCCACCGCACCGGCCTGACGCTGTCTCCACCATCCAAGGCACCCGTCAGGGTGCCTTTTTTGTTTTTACAAAAAGCTGGGGTCAGCGCTGATTTGTCGGACCTGATCGTCGGACCTGACCCCGCTGTTTTTCGCCATGACCAAAAAACTGCAATGCGGCCACTTCAGCTTCGCGCTGGAGGGGGCCGGATCTGCCTATCCCGTGGTGATGGGCATCCTGAACATCACCCCCGACTCGTTCTCCGACGGCGGCCGTTACCAGGGCCTCGAGTTCGCGCTGACCCATGCCGAGACGATGATCAGGGATGGCGCCGCGATGATCGACATCGGCGGCGAATCGACCCGGCCCGGTTCGCCGAGCGTGCCGCTGGATGAGGAGCTGCGGCGCGTGATGCCGACCCTGTACGCGCTGCGCACGCTGGACGTGGCGCTGTCGGTCGACACCTGCAAACCCGACGTCATGCGCGAAGCGCTGATCGCCGGCGCCGACATGATCAACGACATCAACGGGTTCCGCGCGCCGGGCGCGATCGAGGCGGTGCTGGACAGCGATTGCGGCCTGTGCGTCATGCACATGCAGGCCACGCCCGCGACCATGCAGCAGGCGCCGCGCTACGACGACGTCGTCGGCGAGGTGATCGCCTTCCTGCGCGCACGGGTCGATGCGATGACGGCCGCCGGCATCGAGCGCGAGCGCATCTGCGTCGACCCGGGGTTTGGCTTCGGCAAGACGGTCGAGCATAACTATGCCTTGCTGGGAGGATTGCAGCGCATCCGCGACGAACTCGACCTGCCGGTGCTCGCCGGCATGTCGCGCAAGTCGATGATCGGCGCCGTCACCGGCCGCCCGGTCGAGGGGCGGGTGGCCGGCAGCATTGGCGCGGCATTGGCTGCGGTAGCGCATGGCGCTAGAATCGTGCGTGTGCATGATGTGGCAGAGACCGTCGACGCCCTCAAGGTGTGGCATGCCGTAATGCATCCATCCTCGGTCGCATAAAAATCGTTTCAACCAGAGAAAAGAGAACTAGATGGCACGGAAATATTTCGGCACCGATGGCGTGCGCGGCACGGTGGGCGTAGCGCCAATTACTCCTGAATTCGTGATGCGTCTCGGCTACGCGGCCGGCACCGTCCTGGCCAAGGGCCGCAAGTCGAGCAGCGGCCGCCCGGTCGTCCTGATCGGCAAGGACACCCGCATCTCGGGCTATATGCTCGAGGCCGCGCTGGAAGCCGGCCTGTCCGCCGCCGGCGTCGATTCGATGCTGGCCGGCCCGATGCCGACCCCGGCCATCGCCTACCTGACCCGCGCGCTGCGCCTGCAGGCCGGCGTCGTGATCTCGGCCTCGCACAATCCCTTCCAGGATAACGGCATCAAGTTCTTCTCGGAACACGGCACCAAATTGCCGGACGCCGTCGAGCTGGAAATCGAAGAAGCGATCGACCAGCCGATGGGCTGCGTCGCATCGGACAAGCTGGGCCGCGCGACCCGCCTGCGCGACGCCCAGGGCCGTTATATCGAGTTCTGCAAGAGCACGTTCCCGAACGAGCTCGACCTGCGCGGCTTGAAGATCGTCGTCGACAGCGCCCACGGCGCCGCCTACAACATCGCCCCGCATGTGTTCCACGAACTCGGCGCCGAGGTCATCTCGATCGGCGCCCAGCCCGACGGCTTCAATATCAACGCCGGCTTCGGCGCCACGGCGCCGAAGGCCCTGTCCGAAGCCGTGGTGGCCAACAAGGCCGACCTCGGCATCGCGCTGGACGGCGACGCCGACCGCCTGATCATGGTCGACGCCAACGGCCGCGTCTACAATGGCGACGAATTGCTGTACGTGATGGTGCGCGACCGCATGAGCACCGGCCCGGTAGCGGGCGCGGTCGGCACCCTGATGACGAATATGGCGCTCGAAGTGGCGTTCAAGCAGATGGGCATCGGCTTTGCGCGCGCCAAGGTCGGCGACCGCTACGTGCTCGAGGTCATGAAAGAGCGCGGCTGGCTGTTCGGCGGCGAAGGTTCGGGCCACCTGCTGGCGCTGGACAAGCACAGCACCGGCGACGGCATCGTCTCGGCACTGCAAGTGCTGTCGGCCCTGGTGCGCGGCAACAAGTCGCTCGCCGAATGCTGCAGCGAGTTGCAACTGTTCCCACAGACCCTGATCAACAAGAAAGTGACGCCGGGCTTCGACTGGACCACGGACCAGGCGCTGGTGGCCGAAAAGGAAGCCGTCGAGCGCGAACTGGGCGACACTGGACGCGTGCTGATCCGTGCCTCGGGCACCGAACCCCTGATCCGCGTGATGGTCGAGGCGAAAGAAGCGGCGGTGGCCGAGAGCATGGCGCGCCGCATCGCCGACAAACTGGCCGCCTGAGCAAATGACGTCGGGTGCACACCGGGACTGGCGCTTGGCGCCGCCATCGCTTATAATGTCTCTCACGGCGGAGTGTAGCGCAGCCCGGTAGCGCACCTGGTTTGGGACCAGGGGGTCCAAGGTTCGAATCCTTGTACTCCGACCATCAGATTCATCAAGGCAGGCCGTCATCGACGGCCTGTTTTGTTTTCAGCATCGCGACCATAGCGTGGCTGCTGATATGGTCGCATTGCAATCACTGATGCTTGCGGTTTATAGTAGCGCTCTTCCAAGACCGCCCTTAGCTCAGTTGGATAGAGCAACGGCCTTCTAAGCCGTGGGTCGGGGGTTCGATTCCCTCAGGGCGGGCCAGCTTTCCTGCGATGGCGCGCGGCGCGCGCCGTGCATGCCACTCATTCCGGCGCAGGTTCTCAGTAATAGAAGAAGTAGCCGGCATCCATGTCGTCGACGGTGCGCAGCGTGTTTTCCACGCTTTCGCTGAATGCAACCAGCACTTCCGCGGCCTCGAGCAGGCCGGAATCGAGCAAGCCGACCCAGTGATCGAACCCTTCCTGGTCGGGCGTGCGGTCCAGGATATTCCAGTACAGCCGGGTCACGATGTCTTCACTGCTCGGCGCCTGGCCATACAACGCCGCAAATTCTTCCGTCCGCAGGAAGGCGTCGGCCACCGTATGCAGGCTCATGCCGTCCGCCATATTGCGAATCCAGAAGCCCAGTCCCTCCTCGTCGGGCCGGCGGTCGAAGGCGGCCTGGTACAAGCGGTAGGCCTCCGCCACGAAGCCTTCGGTCTCGAATGAGATATAGCCGTCGGTAAACCAGATGCGCTCGATGCTGGACAGTTCGTCGACGACGTAGGGATGGTCGCGATGGCTCAGCAAGACCACGTCGTCCTCGATCTCGACGGTGTAGTCCTCGCGCGGCCAGAACACGGAGAAGGTGTCGAGGCCGGAACCGCCGTCGACGATGTCGGCATATTCGGTGTCGTCGATCACATCGTCGTCCGGCGTGCCGGTAATCACGTTTTTCTTCGGTACCGTGTCCAGGTCTTCATAGACGGCGAGCGCGGACCCCCAATAGGACAGTGTCGGTCCCTGGGACCATGCCGCGTTGACGTAATACACGCCGGAATAGGGCGCCACGAAGAACAGCACGTCGGTGCCCTCGTCGCTGCCACCGGTGTCCTGGGCGATGGTGCGGCCGTCGCTATCGTAGACACGGAGCCCGTCCGGGTCGAAGTGGCTCGTGCTGGCGACGCCGTAAGTCGCACCCGCCTCGCCGGAAAAGAAGAACAACGGCGCCCGCTCACCATACTGCGCGTTGTTCGAGTACAGCGCACCGTTCTCGTAAATCTCTTTCAACTGCGGATCCGTCACCGCCTTGAGGAACAGGGGTCGCGCGGTGAGGCGCTCGATCCGGGTCAGATCGGCAAACGGGTCATAGGTAGGGTAGTTCGGCACGGCGTGCTCCTGCATACGAAAAGCGCCGATTCTACGCGATACAAATTGCTACAAATTCACAGATTGTTTCCATATGGAAATTTCTTAAACTATTGTGAGGCCGACGCATCACTCGCCGCGCCCGTCATCCGATGGTGAATTCATAGCCCGCCTCGAGCGATCCAACCACCTTGAGCTGGTTCTCGGCGCTTTCGCTGAACGCCACCAGCAGGCCGGCCATGTCGAGCGTGCGGCCATCGAGGGCGCCGACCCAGTGGGCGAGTCCGCCCGCGTCGGGATCGCGATCCAGCACATTCCGGTACAGTGCGGTGACGATCTCGCCATTGCTGGCGCCCGCGCCATACAGCTGGCGGAACTCGGCCGATGCGACGAAATGCGCGGCCACCTCATGCAGGCCGGCGCCGTCGCTCATCTGGCCGATCCAGAAACTCAGCCCGCTCCGGTCCGGCGTGCGGTCGAAGGCCGCCTGGTACAGGCGATAGGCCTCCGCGGGGAATCCTGTCTTCTCGTAGGAGATGTAGACGCCATCCTCGAAGGAAAGGCGTTCGACGTTGCGCAGGGTGTCGATGCCGTCCAGGCCCAGCAGGTCGGTGACGGTGATCGTCCCGCCGCGCACGCCTACCTGGTACTCGTCGCGATAGCCTTCCAGCACGAAGGTATCGACGCCGGCGCCGCCGTCCACGAGGTCGTCCGAGCGCGTGCCGACGAGCATGTCATGGCCGCCGGTGCCGACGATGACATTGGCCTGCGGGTAGGCCGGCGTCCGGTCTTCGTAGATGTTCAGGCTGGCGTGGCTGTCGTAGTAGCCCTGGTTCCAGGATGCGTCGATGTAGTACCAGCCGGTGTAAGGGGCGACGAAGGCGGCATAGTCGTAGCCATAGGCGCCGCTGCCGTCGTCGCTGGCGATGGCGCGGCCCTCGTCATCGTAGATGCGCAGCTCGTGGGGATCGACGTAGCTGCTGCTCTGGATCGTATAGGCCATGCCGCGGGTGGCGTGGAAGACGAAGAGATCGTCCTGGCCCGCATAGGGGTCGTAGGTGCCGTAGTAGGCGGTGCGGCCATAGTACTGGCCCAGCTCCGGGTCGTGGACCGGCCGCAGGTCGAGCTTCCAGGCCCGGTCCATCTCGGAGGGCGTCAGGCGGTAAGCCAGGGGGGAGTAGTCATGCGACATGATGGACCTCGCGCGAAATGAGGTCTTCATTGTATGGCTGGGTTATCGCGGCAATTGATCGAATTGGTGTCGCTTTGTAACGGCAGCGCCGGAATTCCAAGCATGTCTTTCACCGGCAGCATGTCCGGGCGCCGCCGGAGGCGGGCGGCTGCTGCTCGCCGCCGCATGACCTTATGCGGCGCTGCCTGCTGCGGCAGGCGCCTCGGCCCAGGCATGCATCGCCCGGCGCAACAGGCGGCGCTCGCGGTGGTCGATCACGCTGTCGGCGCGCACGATTTCCAGCATGCCTTTCAGGACGGTGGCGCGCAGCGCCGGGTCCTGCACTTCCAGCAGCAGGCGGTCGATCGACGCGGGTTCGATCTCGACCATGCCGGTGTGGCGGTTGGCGCTGGACGCCAGCAAGTCCTGGGTCAGTTCACCGGCCGTGTCGTCGAACGTATCCTCGCTCACCCGCAGCGCCCCGAGCACGTCGCTGCGGTGCAGGCTTTTCAACTCCTGCGGCGCGATGCGGCCGTCGACGATCATGGCCAGCGCTAGCAGGCGGCACATGGCTTTCGGGCTGTTGGTGGGGTAACTTCTCATTGCTTCCTCGCTTCCAAAGAACTAGGGAACCACCAATATACGGCGCTCAAATTCGAAAGTAAAATCGAATAAACTTTCGAAATCATCCTATTTTTTGGTGGTATCGCATGATCAACTACAAGCACCTCCAGTACTTCCACGCGGTCGCCACGGCGGGCAGCGTGGCCCGCGCCGGCGAGCAATTGCATGTGTCGCCCCAGGCGATCAGCACCCAGTTGCAGGTGCTGGAAGACCAGCTTGGCGAAGAACTGTTACGAAAGAAGGGCCGCGGGCTGGAATTGACCGAGGCTGGCAAGACAGTGCTGCGCTATGCCGACCAAATCTTTAGTCTTGGCAACGAGCTGGAGCAGGCAGTGCGGCGTGGCGTGTTCACTGAAACCGAGACCTTGCGGGTTGGCCTGTGCGACGTGATCGCCAAGACGATGGCGTTCCGCCTGCTGCAGCCGGCGCGCGACGCCGGCCTGGCGATGCACCTGGTGTGCAGGGAAGGGCGCTTCGCCGACCTGGTGGAAGACCTGAGCGCGCACCGCCTCGACCTGTTGATCTCGGACCAGGGCTTGCCGCCCGGCGGCGCGGTGCGCGGCCACAGCCATTTGCTGGGATCGAGCACGGTAACGGTGCTGGCCCACCCCGAGGTCTGCCGGCGCTGGGCCGGCCCGTTCCCGCAACGCCTGAAGGATGCGCCGTTCCTGATGCCGGGCGAGGATGCGGCCCTGCACAGCCGGCTCCGGGCCTGGCTCGAGGCGCATGGGCTGCGGCCGATCGTCGTCGGCGAGTTCGACGACGGCGCCTTGCTCGGTTCCTTCGCCGGCGCGGGCGCCGGCTTCATGGCGGCGCCGACCGTGCTGGCAGAGGCGCTGTGCGCCCAATACGGATTGGAGCCGGTGGGCGTGATCGATGCGATCGTCGAGCAAATCTATGCGGTCACGGTCGAGCGGCGCGTGCACCATCCGGCGCTGCGCCGCATCCTGGAGCGGGCGGCGAGCGCCTTTGGCGCGTAGGCCTGCATCGCCAGCACTAGAACGGAACGGCGGTGTCGTCCGGCGGCGGCCGATCGAGGTCGATCTCGCGTTCGACCATGCCGGCCAGGTCGAGTGCCGGCAGCAGCGCGCGCGTATCGAAATGCGCATACGCCAGCACCGGATGCGCGCATGGCGCCACCAGCATGATCGGCAGGCGCGGGAACCAGGGGCCGAGGCGCGCCAGCAACGCGTCGCCGATCCCGGCCTGCAGCAGGCCGGGATCGGCGAACACCAGCGCCAGCCGGACGCCGCGCACGGTGACGATGCCGCCGGCGAGCGTCAAATGCGGTCGCTTTCCTTGCGCACCACGCGCCCGATGACGATGCACTCGCCGCCCTGGCACAGCTTGCGGTGGTATTTGCGCTGGTCGACATTGTCCGAGGTCAGCCACCACTGGCCGGCATCGCGCGCCAGGCGCTTGACCACGGCCTCGCCCTCGTAATTGATAGCGTACACCGCACCGTCGACCAGCTTGGTGTCGAGCGTGTTGATGACCACGATGTCGCCCGCGTAGAGCGAGGGTTCCATGCTCTCGCCCTTGACGTAGATCGCGATCAGGTGCGACGGGCTGTACTGGTTGCGCTCGAGCCAGGTGCGGCGCATGCCGAGCGTGCCGCCATCGCGCCGTTCCGGCTCGGTCTGGAAGCCCGTGATGCCGGCCGACAGCCGCAGCTTGACCATCGGAATCTGGATGAAGCCGTCGTCTTCTACTTCGGCCGCCACGACCCGCAGCGCATTGCTCAGCCCGGCCGGAGGCGAGGCGTCGTTCGCAGGCGCACCCGACATCGGCGCAAGGATTTCGGGCGGCAGGCGCCTGCCGGTGACCCGCGAAATGGCCAGCAGCTGCCTGAGGTTCGGGCTGTGCTTTTCATTTTCCCAGTGCGAGATATTGGCCTTGGTGTTGCCGCGTTCAGTGCCGAGCTCGAGCGCCAGCCGCGCGCCGAGCGCCGTGCCCGACAGGCCGGCGGCGGTGCGCGCTTCCCTGACCCAGCCTGCAATCATCGTATGAAGATCCATATCGCCATGGTATAGGAAAACTATACGACATAGTATAGTTTTTATTTACCGATGTGGTATAGTTTTCCTATACTTTTATTCACCGCATTGACATGGCTCAGGCTTTCGCGTTTCTTGGGTCGGTTCAGGGCGAAGCACGGGAGACACAATGATCATTGATACCTACCTGCGCCTGATCGGCGCCGACCTGGCGACGTCGCTGACGCTATCCGACCTTGGCATCCTGGTCGGCATCCTGACTGGATTGCTGGGCGCGCTGGTCAATCTCGTCTACACCTGGCGCAAGGACCGCCGCGAGCAGCGTGAAAGCGATGCCGCATGGGCCCGGCGCCGGAAGGATCGGTGAGACGGGCACTCGTCTCATCGCGGTCGTTCCGCCCTGTAGAATAGCGGGCAGTACAGACCTCGTTTCCGGAGCACGTTCGTCCATGGTATTCCTCACCGTCCCCTACGCCGAGAAAGACGCCGCCAAGGCGCTCGGCGCCCGCTGGAACCCGACCCGCCGCCGCTGGTATGTGCCGGACGGCGTCGCCGCCGAGCCCTTCGCCAAGTGGCTGGACGGCGCACCGGGCGCCGATGCCGCGCCAGCGAAATCGGGCCGGGTCGACAGCTATCAGGGCAAGACCGTGGTCGGCAGCAACTACCTCGAGCTGGCCCATGATTGCGATCCGACGCGAGCCTGTCCAAGCTGCACGGCGCAACTGGCGGGCACCCCCTGGGCTCAGGCGCACGCCGGCCTGAAGGCGCTGGTGGGGTCGATGCCGGGCACGTCGAGCAAGTAGGAGTGCGTCGCCGGGCGGCCAGCGTGCCGGCCTGGTGTCGCCTCCCAGCGAATTTGAATCGTGCGCGCCTCGCCTTACTGCCGAGTAAACGTTAAGATGCTAGCTTGACAATATTGCTCAGACGATGACATGACCCAGGCTAGCGCTGGCAGGCGACCGCATGACCAGGCACGCAGCGACCGGCGCCTGGGTGTGGGGATCGCCATATCGGTGGCGCTGCATGGCTTGTTGCTGTCGCTGCAGTTCGGCGTGCCGGGCCTCGACCTGGGTGGCGGTGGGCCGATCAGCATCATCCTGGCGCCGTCGACTGCACAGTTGCCAATGCCGCTGGCGGCGCCACCGGCTTTGCCCGCAGCGCCGATCGCTGCCGCGCCACCATTGCCCCCCGCACCGCCAGCTGTCGCGCCATCGCGCGGCCTGCGCCTGGTCGACCCGTTGCCGCCGCCCGTCGCGCAGGCCGAAGCCCGTCCACTGACGCAAGCCCGACGGCCGCAGCGACCCAGGCCGCCGGCGCCGAAGCGCAGGCTGCGCGAGGTGCCGACACCGGTCATCGCGGCGGCGCCGGATCCGGAATCCGAGTTCACCGTTCCGGTCCCTTTGCCCGATGTCGTTCCCGAGCCGGCGCCCGCGGCGCCAGCGCTGGCCGCTGCCGCGGAGAGCGAACCCCCTGCGCCGCCGGCCGAGATCGTGGACGCCGGCCCGGACCTCGTCGCGCAAGCGGCCGAGGAAGAACGCCAGCGCCAGTTGGCGCGACAGGAGCTGGAGCGGGAGCTGGAACAGGAGCTGGAACAGCAGCTCGAACAGGAACGGCAGGCCCGGGCCGAGCGCGAGGCGGCGGAGGCGCGCCTGGAGCAGGAAAGGCTGGCCCAGCAGCGGCTGGAACAGGAAAGCGTCGAGCAGGAACGGATCGCCCACGAACGGCGCGCGGCCGAGGAAGACGCGCGCATCGCGCAGCAGCGCGAAGCCGAGCGCCTGGCGCGGCAGCAGGAGCAGGAACGCGAACTGGCCGAGCGGCAACGCCTGGAGGCGCAGCGTCTCGCCCAGGAGGCGGCCGAGCGCCTGCGTCTCGACGAGCTGGCGGAGCGGCAATTGGCGCAAGAACGGGCCCAGAAACTGGCGCAAGCGCTGGCCCGGCAGCAAGCGGAAAGGGCGGCCGAACAGCAGGCGCGCGCCGATGCCGAGCGGCTGGCGCGTCGGCAGGCGGACGAGGCGGCGCAGCGGATGCGGGCCCAGGCGCCGGCTCCCGGTGCCGGAACGGGCGTGGCGGCCATGCCGGTCGGCCCGGGTGTCGGCCAGGGAGCCGGGCGCGGCGCGGGCGGCGGCAGCCAGTCCGGCGCCGGAGCGCTGGCCGGCCTGCCCGGCAATCGGGCGCGCGAACTGCTGCGCGGCGTGACCATTCCCAATGTGGATGCGCCCGTCGCGCCGGCCGAGCGGGCCGCGGGCGGACGCCGGGTGCTGGCCGACGGCGGCGAGCGTGATGCGCCGCTGCGCCTGTACGTCGACAGCGTGCGCCAGAAGCTCGAGCGCAATGCGGTCATGGGCGGCGCTCGCCTGTCGCTGCAGGACGTGCGCATCGATCCCCTGGTCAGCCTGGCGCTGCGCAGCGACGGCAGCATCGAGGAAGTCACCATCATCCGCTCCAGCGGACGGGCCGACATGGACGAGGCGGTGCGCCGCTTCGTGCGCCTGAATGCGCGCTACTCCGCGTTTCCCCCGAATGTCGCGGCCCGCTTCGACGTCATCGAGATCCGCCGCATCTGGCGTTTCACCGATGGACTCACATTGATCGAAGAAATGCGCTGAACCGGGGTGTGCGAACGGCGCCACGCGCGCGCGCGACGCGCCGGACGTGACCGACGCCGCCGTTCGCGGTTTGATGCGCTGCAAAGCCTGGCCCGATGGACGCCGTACTCTGGACTAAAACGTCCACCTACTGCGACTATTTTTGATAGGCAACAATCATGGCCTGGTTTTGTTCCGTTGCAATAAGGGATTTGCCGCGCTTTGCCGCCGTGCTCGCGCTTGGCCTTGCCTTGTCCGCTTGCGCCACCGGCATCGGCTTCGGCGAGGCGGCGCGTTCGGGCGGCCCGGGCGATGCCTCGGCGCCTCCCACCGAGCTGATCACCGAATCCCTCATCGAGAAAGAGCGCGCGGCCCTGGCCGGCCTGGCCCGGCAAGACCTCACGGCGCTGTTCGATTCCACGCCGCCGCCGTATACCATCGGCCGCGGCGACATCCTGTCGATCGTGGTCTGGGACCATCCCGAGCTGGCCGCCGGCGGCATGACCATGGCCACCTCGGCCGCCGACAGCGGCGTCGTGCAGCCCAACGCGACGCCGCCCGGCTTCGCGGTCGACCACCTGGGCCGCATCCAGTTCCCCCTGATCGGCCTGCTCGGCGTCGACGGCAAGACCGAGGAAGAAGCGCGCGCGCTGCTCACCGGCAAGCTGGCGCGCTATATCGCCAACCCGAACGTCACCCTGCGCGTGCAGGCCTACCGCAGCCGCCGCGTCTACGTCGACGGCGAGGTGCGCACGCCGGGCCTGCAGGCGATCGACGACATCCCCATGACCCTGGTCGAGGCGCTCAACCGCGCCGGCGGCATGCAGGCGAATGCCGACCAGAGCCGCATCGTGATCGAGCGCGGCGACAACCGCTACCAGGTCAACCTGCGCGAGCTGGTGCAGAAGGGCGTCAATCCAGGCGCCATCCTGCTGGACCATGGCGACCTGGTGCGTGTGCACTCGCGCGACGAAAGCAAGGTGTTCGTCTCGGGCGAGGTCATCATGCCGAAGGCGCTCACCATGCACGACGGCCGGCTCACGCTCAACGAGGCGCTGGGCGAGACGGGCGGCATCAGTCCCCTGAGCGGCGACGCGCGCCAGGTGTACGTGGTGCGCAAGACCCCTGACCGCACCCGCGTGTTCCGGCTCGACGCGCGCGATTCCGGCGCGCTGGCGATGGCGGAGACCTTCGAGCTGCGCCCCAAGGACGTGGTGTACGTCGCCGCCTCGCCGCTGGCGAACTGGAACCGCCACCTGAGCCTGTTGTTCCCCGGCGCGCTGACGAATGCCGTCGGCGTCACGAATCGTCCCTAAGCGAGGGGTTTCGCCATGACCAGTCCGCACGACGCGCATACGCTCAAGCATGTCTCGCACAGCCCGCCGGTGCTGTCGGTCCCGTTCGACCCGCGCCCGCCCGAACCCTTGCCCGAAGAGCCCACGGTCGACCTGAAAGGCTACCTCAACACCTTGTAGCCGAGGCCGATGATGCCGATCACGGCGTGGCGGTCGCGCAGCCGGGCCAGCAGCTGCTCCAGGTGAACTGATTGGTTCTCGTCTCGCATGGGTTTCCTCGACAGTAACGATATGACAATGACAGTGTTGACAGCGTTGACGGGTGGAGCGGTGGGCTGGACGGACGCCGGGCGCCTGGCCTAGATCCGGAACGGCACGAACTTGCGGATCAGGCCCGCCGTCGCCGTGGCCGGGTCCTCGACCGGCGACGGCGGCAACGGCGCCGGCGTCGACGGCAGGTATTCGGACACGATGGCCTTGACCATCGACTCGATGGGGCCGCGTTCGTGGGTCTCGCAGGCCATCATCAGGCAGGTGATGCAGGTTTCGAGCACGCTGGGGCGCAGCGCGCTTTCTTTCATGCGCATGATGCGCGGATGCTCGCTGGGAAAGACCTTGCCGTCGGTCAGCAACTCCTCGTGTAACTTCTCGCCGGGGAACAGGCCGACGAACTGGATCTCGATGTCGCCGCGCGGCTGCTGGGGCGTGCGCTCGGTGAGGCCGTGCATGGCGATCATGGTGCGCGCCAGGTCGAGGATGCGGACCGGCTCGCCCATGTCGAGTACGAACACGTCGCCGCCCTTGGCCATCGCGCCGGCCTGGATCACCAGCTGGGCCGCCTCGGGAATGAGCATGAAGTAGCGCGAGACTTCAGGGTGGGTGACCGTGACCGGCCCGCCGCGCGTGATCTGGCGCTGGAACAGGGGGATCACGGAACCCGAGGAGCCCAGCACATTGCCGAAGCGGACCATGCAGAAGGTAGTGCCGGCGCCATTGCCCGAACCGTTGGCGCCCCCCTTGCCGCCGCCCGCGCGCGCAGCTGCCGCCTGGAAGATCAACTCGGCGATGCGCTTGCTGGCGCCCATGATATTGGTCGGCCGCACTGCCTTGTCGCTGGAGATCAGCACGCAGGTCTGCACCCCGTGGCGCGCGGCGGCGGCGGCGATGATCTGGGCTCCCAGCACATTGTTGCGCAAGCCTTCGACGATATTGGTCTCGACCAGCGGCACGTGCTTGTAGGCGGCCGCGTGATAGATGGTATCGACGCCGGCGTCGATGCCGCCGGCGGCCAGCACCCGCTCGACCAGGTCGGCATTGCAGACCGAACCCAGGTGGGCGTGGATGGGCAGGTCGGGAAAGCGCGCCGCCAGCTCTTGCCGGATCGTGTACAGCGCGTATTCGGAATGGTCGATCAGGTGCAGGCACGCCGGGCTCAGCGTCACGATCTGGCGGCACAGCTCGCTGCCGATGGAGCCGCCGGCGCCCGTCACCAGTACCCCCTTGCCGCGCACGCAGCGCGCGAACAGGTCGAGCCGCGGCGGCACCGGCGGCCGGCCGAGCAGGTCTTCGAACTTGATCTCGCGGATGGCGTCGCGCAGGGCCGCCTTGTCGTGGCCCTTGTCGTGGGCCTTGTCGTCGGCCAGGTCGACCAGGCGGGTGAGGATCCTGGTGGGCACGCCGGCCTGGCCCAGGCGCTGCATCAGCTCGCGCAGGCGCTCGGGCGCGGCGGCGGGCAGGGCGATGACGATGGTGCGGATGCCGAGCGCGGCGCCGAGTTCGACCAGGCGCGAGGTGTGGAACACGCGCAGGCCGGCCACGGTGCGCTCGTTCAGCGCGCGCTTGTCGTCGAAGAAGCACAGCGGCCGGTAATCGTCGCCGTCGCGCATGGTCTGGGCCAGCCGGGCGCCAGCTTCGCCGGCGCCATAGATGGCGACCGCCAGCGCTTTGCCGGCCCATGGGCCGCGCTTGCTGCGCAGCAACTTGCGCACGCCGATGCGCGACATGACGACATAAGAAAATGCGATGAACCAGTAAATGGCGAGCGCGCTGCGCGGAAATCGCGCCTCATCGAGCATGACCAGGGTCAGATAGGCGCACAATACCGCAATCGCCAAGGCGAACCCGGTTAGCGTGAGCAGGCGATGATCGATAAAGCGAATGACGGCCCGGTATAAATCGGAAAGCCAGAATGCCGCGATCGTGAGCACGGCCACCAGCAAATAGGAGCCGGGCCCGAATTGCTTTGCCAATTGCAAATCGCCACCCCGCAATATCATTGCGATTAAAAAACAAATGGGAAGGGCAACCAGGTCGACCGCAATGGCCAGGCCGACCTTGGCGGTGCGATGCAGGGACACGACGCTTGCGCATAGCTGGCTGAACAGGCTGTAGCGTTGAATTGACATGGCAATCGGCTTCTCGCTGAAAGAGAACGACGTGCTGCTGCATTCAAAATAGTGGTTGCTGCACGACCAGTCGTTTAATGAAACTGGCGCAATAAATTGTCTTTGTTTTTATAAGTTTATTATCTGTTCCCGATTGGATGGCAGATTTGAGGTCACTCAACAGCGGCGGTGGATATAATGCGGAAACGGCGAAATTGAAGCGAGGGAGTGAAGATAAGAAATAGCCGCTGATAATGATTTCCAGTGACTATTTATTGGCGGGATTAAATCGAGGAAAAGGCAGCGCGGTGGTGAAAAGCCGGCAACTGCCCGAAACGGCATGCTTCAGCGTCCCGGCCCGGCAGGCCGGGACGCCGCAAGACAAGCCAGGACTCAGGACGCGGGCCGGCCGGGGCGCGGCTGCGGCGCCATCGGCGGCACCGTTATCTGCTCGTTCAGGCGCAGGAACTTGAAGCCGGCCAGGGCCTGGCCGGGCTTGCCGGCGCGCGCATTGCGTTCCTGGCGCTCGAGCGTGCGCCCGATATACGATGCGAAGGTTTCCTCGCGCACCTCGGGTTCGGCCGAGTGCAGGAAGTGGCGCTCGCCGTCCGGCCCCAGCACCACCAGGCCCACGTGCGACGCCCAGTACTCGCCGTTGCGGGTCGAGATCACGTTGACGAAATCGCCTTCCTGCAACTGGCTGGCGATGGCCGCCACCTGTTCCTTCGGCACATAGGCCTGGCGGCTGGTTTCGACCGGAATATCGCGCACCGTATTGTGGCGGGTGCGCAGGAAGCGCGCGCGGTCGACCTTCATCTCATAGGAAGGGCCGGCGGCGCCGGCCAGTTCGGCACTGATGTCGGTCAGCAGCCAGCGGTTGGCCACGTTCCAGTCCATCTCGGTGTAGTGGTTGCGCGTGGCCACGCCGATCACGCCGTCGCGGTAGCGGATCCGCTGCAGCATCCAGAAGAACTCTTCCCACGAGCCGGACAAGGCCATCGCATAGGTGTGCTCGGCGAACACCACGCAGTCGCTGTGCGCCAGGCTGTACAAAGGCAGGCTGTCGTGCAGCTCGTAGGGGAACTCGCCCAGCAGGTGCAGCGAATAGGGCTGGCCGATGTTCTGGCGGCCGATCGCGGCGATGCGCTTGCGCAGGCTTGGCTCGGCGCCCTGCATATGCGTGATGTACTGGCCGGCTTCGAACGGCGACATCTGGTAGATCTGCTTTTGCAACAAGGTCGACAGCGGCGTCGGCGGCGGTGGCGCACCGGGGACGGACCGTGATGCGGGCTTGGTAGCGGGCGCGGTCGCGCACCCGGTCAGGACGGCGCTGGCAAGCAGCAGGCAGGCAAGGCGCATGGCGTTCATCAATGTGGGGAAAAAACGTCACGCTAATCTGGTGCGCCCGGCTTGGGTAATGAAATTTCTTCACGCGGCCATAACCTCGCGGGGCGCCGATTATATACATTCCTTCAAGTTATGGAGAAGCGAACACAAGTGATTATTCACGCCCCTGACGGATCATGAATACTCCGAGCATGGCAGCCTTCAGCCTGCCTTAAGCAATAACAACGATAGCACTATTCCCAGGAGAGACATGATGTTCAAGCAGAAGCCGCTGGCAGCGGCCGTATCGATGGCAGTCTGGAGCCTTGCAGCCCTGCCGGCCATGGCCCAGGAAGCCCCTGCGGCGGTACCGATCCAGACCGTGGAAGTGACGGGGATCCGCGCCTCGCTCGCGAAATCGCTGTCGGTCAAGAAGGACGCGTCGGCCAACGTCGAGGTCATCACGGCCGAGGACGTGGGCAAGATGCCCGACAAGAACCTGGCCGACTCGCTGCAGCGCCTGGCAGGCGTCGCAGTGCGTACCGACTACGACGAGGCCGAGAAGGTGTCGATGCGCGGCACCAATCCCGACATGTCGCTGATCATCTTCAACGGCCATGCGGTCAGCAGCGCCGACTGGTATGTCGCCGACCAGGCCTCGAGCTCGCGCTCGACCAGCCTGTCGCTGATGCCGTCGCACGTGCTGCAGCAGGCGGTCGTCTACAAGACCTCGCAGGCGAATATCGTCGACGGCGGCCTGGCCGGCACCATCAATGTATCGACCCGCAAGCCACTGTCGCAGAAAGAGCGTTTCTCGGGCGTGGTCAGCGTCGGGGCCAGCTATGCCGACCTGCCGGGCCGCTACGCGCCCGACATGAACGGGTCGGTCACCTGGAAGAACGAGGCGGGCACCTTCGGCGTGCTGGCCGCGCTGTTCGCCGAGAAGCGCCATGTGCGGCGCGACTCGGTGTCGCGCTTCGCCTATGGCACCAATAGCGGCTGGGACGTGATCAACACCTCGACCATGCTCGGGATTACCGACGCCTCGCTGGCCGGCACCGGCTATACCGCCGCCGACCTGAATGGCGTGCGTCTGCCGGGCTCGATGAGCTCGGAGTTCGTGGAATCGGTGCGCGACCGCAAGGGCGGCATGCTGTCGCTGCAGTTCAAGCCGAACCGCGACCTCGACGTCACCATGACCGGCTTTCATTCGGCGATGGACGCCGATAATCATGGACGCCTGACCTCGAGCGCCATCTACTCCATGCTGCTCGGTAAGAACCAGCCGCTCGGTTCGACGACTGCCGCCGCAGCCAACACCAATTCCAACGGCCAGCGCGTCTACGCGCAAATCCGTAATCCGGTGATCGTCGACGAGACCACGGTCTATGGCCATCCGCTGAAGGTGCTGAAAGCCGCCGACATCGTGTTCCCCGACGGGACTACGCCGCAATACGTCGGCAACTCGGAAGGCTTCTTCCGCGATGGCGCCAAGGCCGAAAGCTCGTTCCTCGACCTTGACGCCAAGTACCGTGTCAACGACGACCTGACCGTCAAGACCCTGCTGTCGGCCACCCGCGGCGTCGGCCAGACCAAGCTCGACCAGGGCCTGACCCTGGCGCGCTACGGTACCGGCATCTCGTACGCCCTGGGCGACCTGCACGACGCGCCGTTCGTCCAGTACCACAATGCCGGCAGCAACCAGCCCGGCCTGAATGCGGACGGCAGCGGCTACACCATCGTCGATCGCGCCGCATCGGGCGTGAAGACCGTCGACAAGGAGTGGAGCGCGCAGTTCGACGCCGAGTACCGCCTCGACCGCGGCGTGTTCCAGTCGCTGGAAACCGGCGTGCGCTTCGCCGACCACAAGCGCACCAGCGGCCGCCGCGGCCCCGCCTTCCGCAATGGCATCACGGTCGATCCGGTCACCGGCCGCGTGGTGTCGAACACCCCGACTCCGACCACCGGTTGGCAAGCCTTCCCGGGCGACTTCGGCGACGGCCTCGATGGTCCGGCAGGTTGGGACAACTCGGGCTTCACCTATACCCCGGAAGCGATCAAGGAATACATCGCCAATAACACCAAGGTCACCAGCGACGCCTGGGAGCGCCGTGTGAATTCCGAGATCGACATGCAGGAGCGCCAGAGCGCGGCCTACGTGATGGCCAATCTGGAAGGCGAGCGCTGGTCGGGTAACGTCGGTGTGCGTTTCAGCCGCACCGAGGTCAAGGCGAACATCGCCACCCCGATCCCGGCTGGCGCGTGCCAGCGCGTGGAGCCGGGCCAGCCGCCGGTCACCTGCGCCGCCTATCCCGGCGCGATCACCGACGCCGGCGATGCCACCGCTTACTTTGACGGGATGCCGTTCAATCCAACCGCCGGCATCCTGTACTACAAGACGCCGACCAAGCGTACTTTCGACAACTGGCTGCCGAGCCTGAACCTGCGCTACGACATGGGCAACGACATGCTGGCGCGCTTCGGTGTCAGCCGCACCATCGGGCGCCAGAACTACAACCTGCTGGGAAGCGGCTTCGGCACCCCGGGCTGCGACGCCAACGGCTGCCGCGTGACCGGTCCGAATCCCGATATGGAACCGCAAACCGCCGACAACGTCGACCTGTCGTGGTCGTGGTATTTCGCACCGCGTTCGATTGTCGCCGTGAGCGTGTTCCATTCCTCGATCGACGGTTATCCGAAGACCGGCGCGGTCGGCAGCTCCACCGTCGACCTGCTCGACCCGCGCGACCAGACCGTGAAGACCTTCTTCATCAACACGGCATCGCAACAGGGCGCCAAGATCAACGGCATCGAGCTGCAGTACGAGCAGCCGTTCGGCAAGACCAACTTCGGCTTCACCTCGAACGTCAGCCGCGCCAAGACCAAGGTCGACGACGGCCGGCCGATGGTGGGCGCGTCCGAATGGACCGGCAACGTGGGCCTGTATTACGAGGACGCGAAACTGTCGACGCGCCTGGTGGCGAATTACCGCGGCGAATACGTGAACAGCACCACCGCGCCGTCGCCGACCGCCAACAGCCAGGGCCTTTCGGTGATCAACGGCATCGCGATGCCGACCGCGCCGACCTATGCCGATGCGGTGACCACGCTGGCGTTTTCCGCCAACTACTACTTCACCGACAACCTCGAACTCGCGTTCAGCGCGACCAACCTGACCAATGCCAAGCGCGCCCAGTATCGCTACAGCGAGCAGGAGCAGCAGAAGCTGGACGTCAGTGGACGTCAGTACTACCTGAACTTGCGCTACAAGTTCTGATCGCCGCCATGGTGTGACAAAAGGGGAGCCGTGGCTCCCCTTTTTTTCATCCACTCGGTATCGCCTGCGTGTCACCTGGCCTGCTCGGCAGTATTGACGCGCGCAGTGTGCGCCACCTAACGGTGCGCCTGTCCCGATTTCGATAAGATGCATCTGTCCGAGTGAGGAAACGCGCGATTCGCTTCGCTGCCATCCGACACCTCGACAGGTTAGCCGGTCGCCTCGAGGATCGGCACCAAATTCAGGGTCGCAGCCAGCATGACTGGCGGCGGTCCGCAACGGAAGCGGAGGTCGTCATGTCCGATGTCAAGCATCCACCCAAACACCTGGTGCGCGCCTATCTCGAGCGTCGTTCGCGCGACCCGAAACCGCCGCCGACGCCGGAAGAAATCCGGCGCCAGCTGGGCTGGGGGATGCTGATGCCGGCCGACCTCAAGATGGGCAGCAACCGCTCCTGACCTGCTTTCGACCACGAACGATTTTCGCGTCGACGTCCTGCGCGGACGCGGCGCCCAGCCCACCACAGGAGACATCCATGACCAGCAAGATCGGCAGCAAACACATCGCCCAGCACCGCGGCAAGAAGGAACGCCTCGAGATCAAGCGCGCCAACGTGGCGCGCGAAGCCGTGCGCCAGGCCGAGGCCCGCGCCAAATACCGCAACCAGCCCAAGGGCCAGGCCGCGCGCGAGCAGGCGCAAACGGCTGCCTGAACCGCCCCATCCGCCGCATACGGCCCGCCCGCGAGGCGGGCTTTTTTACGCCCCTGCGTCGCGCGCCCGCGTCATGTCCCTGCGTCACGCCCCTGCAGCATGTCCCGGCATCGCGCGCATTCGCCGCGCCATTGCGCCATCCGCCGAATCGTTCGCCATTCGCCGCCCTTGATCCGCCGTTCGCCGAATAGCGCTTTCGCGGTTGCCTTCGCCCTTGTTATCGTGTATCCAGTTCGATAACAACCGGAGCCAATATACATGAATACCGAAGATGCCTATCGCTGGCGCAAGCAGGTGGTGTGGGGCCTGCTCCTGATCGCCGTCGGCGCCATCGTGCTGCTCGATCGCCTGTACTACATCGATGCCCGGGACTACTGGCATTACGCGCCGCTGCTGCTGGTGGTGGTCGGCATCAACCAGACCATCGGCTACCCGAGCCCGAAGGAATTCGGCAACGGCTTGTGGACCGTGTTCACCGGCCTGTGGCTGTTCGCCGTGTTCGAGAACGCCTTTGGCCTGACCTTCCGCAACAGCTGGCCGCTGTTCATCCTGATGTGGGGCGTCAAGCTGGTGCTCGATCCCTTCATCGCGCGCCGCTTCGCCCACAACCGCCAGGAGAACCGCCATGAAAAATGATCCGCACCCAAGGAGCGCGACTGGCCAGGTCGTGCTCGGCCTGCTCGTGATCGCGATGGGCCTCCTGTTCCTGCTCGATAACCTGGGCTTCGTCGACATGCACCGCGCCTTCTCGTTCTGGCCGATGTTGTTCGTCATCGTCGGCACCGTCAAGCTGTGCGATACCCGGACCCAGGGCGGTACCCTGCTCGGGGGCGGCCTGGTCGGCATCGGCGTCCTGTTGATGCTCGACCGGATGGACATCATCGATTTCAGCTGGCGCACCATCTGGCCGCTGGTATTGATCGGCCTGGGCGGCGTCCTGGTGGCGAAGGCGGTGCGCAGCAAGCGCGCGGCCGAGCACGGCGTGGCGATGGTCGACGGCGCGACCGTCGGCGCCGGCGCCGGCGAAGTGGTGGACGTCACCGCCATCCTGGGCGCCTACGAGCGCCGCGTTACCACCCAGGATTTCCGCGGCGGCGAGATCACGGCGGTGATGGGCGGCTGCGAACTCGATATGCGCGGCGCCTCGATCCAGGGCGAGGCGGTGATCAATGTGTTCGCCTTCTGGGGCGGCGTGACCATCAAGTGCCCGCCCGACTGGGCGGTCAGCCTGCAGGGCACGCCGATCCTGGGCGGCTTCGAGGAAAAGACCATCGCGCCGCCGGACAACAGCAAGCGGCTGGTCATCCGCGGCTACGCGATCATGGGCGGCGTGGAAATCCGCAACTGATGGGCGGCGGCTTCTGGGCGCGGCGTAGCGCCGCGCTGTATCTCGCCGCCTGGCTGATGCTGGGGCTGATGCTGGCCGGCCTGCTGGATGCGACCAGCGGCGCCGGCCTGGCCGCCAGCCTGCTGTTCGCGCTGCCGCTGGTGCTGGTCTACGCCGCGGTGTGCGGCTTTTCGGCGTATTACCTGTGCCGCGCCTATCCGCTGGGAAGGAAGCCGGTGCCGGCGGTGCTGGGCGTGTTCTTTCTCACCGCCGTGTGCGCGGCCCTGCTGTGGTGCGCGGCGGCCTCGGGCTGGGCCGCGTGGTGGCAGTGGCTGGCCCCGGGCGGCGAGGGTGTCGTGATGTCGCGCGCCTTGACGGCGGTGATGTTCGGCGTCGGCGTGCTCCTGTACGGGATGACCGCCTGCGCCCATTACCTGGCGCTGGAGTTCGAGCGCGCGCGGGGCCTGGAGCGGCGCGAACTCGAACTCAGGCTGCTGGCCCAGGACGCCGAGCTGCGCATGCTGCGCACCCAGATCGATCCGCACTTCCTGTTCAATAGCCTCAATTCGATCAGCGCCCTGACCGCGATCGACGCCGGCGCGGCGCGCGACATGACCCTGCAACTGGCGGGCTTCTTCCGCCATACGCTGGGGCTGGAGGCGCACCGCAAGGTCACGCTGGGGGCCGAGCTGGAACTGGTCGAGCGCTTCCTGGCGATCGAGCGGGTGCGCTTCGGCCCACGCCTCGGCTTCGAGCGCCAGGCGAGCCTTGACGCCGAGGCCTGCCTGCTGCCGCCGATGATCCTGCAGCCGCTGGTCGAGAACGCGGTCAAGCATGGCATCGGCCAGCTGCTCGACGGCGGCGTGGTGCGTGTGTGGGCCGAGCGCGCCGGTTCGCAGCTCAAGCTGCGGGTGGAGAACGACGTCGATCAGGACGGGGGGACGGCGGCGGGGACGAAGACGGGCGGCGGCATCGGCCTGGCCAATGTGCGCGAGCGCCTGCTCGCGGCATATGGCATCGAAGCGAGCGTGCATGCGGCGCGCGTGGACAATACCTTCCGGGTGGACCTGGTGCTGCCCGCGGCGACGGGAAAATAAGAGGAGAACGAGGATGCGGACCCTGATCGTGGACGACGAACACCTGGCGCGCGCGCTGCTGCGCGAATACCTGGCGGCGCACCCCGACGTCGAGATCGTGGGCGAGTGCGCCAACGGCTTCGAGGCGGTGAAGGCGATCGCCGACCATGCGCCGGACCTGGTCTTCCTGGACATCCAGATGCCCAAGCTGGACGGCTTCGAGGTGGTGGAGCTGGCCGGCAGCAAGCCGCACTACGTCTTCGCCACCGCCTACGACCAGTTCGCGCTGCGGGCCTTCGAGGTGCATGCGGTCGACTACCTGCTCAAGCCGTTCTCGCGCGAGCGCCTGGCCGAAGCGCTGGCGCAGGTGCGGCTGCGCGCGCCGCAGCCGGAGCGGATCGAGGCGGTAGTGAGGGAGGCGCAGGCGCGCCAGCAGCCGCTCGAGCGGATCCTGATCCGCGACGGCGCCCGGGTGCACGTGGTGGCCGCCGATAGCATCGACCACATCGAGGCCCAGGACGACTATGTGCAGATCTGCGCCGGCGGCAAGGCTTACCTGAAGCACCAGCGCCTGTCGGAGCTCGAGGCCCAGCTCGATGGCGCCGTGTTCGTGCGCATCCACCGTTCGCATATCGTCAATGTCGGCGCAATCGAGCGCATCGAACCGGTCAGCAAGGACAATCACTGCGCGGTGCTCAAGGGCGGCGTGAAGCTTCCGATCAGCCGCAGCGGCTACCAGAAGGTGCGTGAACTGCTAGCGTGAATGTTGCCGCGACTCGAGGTCCCACCAGGCCGGCATCAGGGCCCGGATGCCCGGCTGGGCGAAGCGGTCGTCGATGAGCCACACCACGCCGCGATCCTGCTCGGTGCGGATCACGCGGCCGGCCGCCTGCACCACCTTCTGGATGCCGGGGTAAAGGTAGGTGTAGTCGTAGCCGGCGCCGAAGAGAGCCTGCATCCGCTCGCGTAGCTGCTCGTTGACGGGGTTGACCTGCGGCAGGCCGAGGGTGGCGACGAAGGCGCCGATCAGGCGCTCGCCCGGCAGGTCGACGCCTTCGCCGAAGGCGCCGCCCAGCACGGCGAATCCGACACCCGCCCCCTTAACGTCGAAGCGGTCGATGAAACCCTGGCGTTCCTGTTCGCTCATGCGCCGTTCCTGGCGCCAGGCCGGGATGCCCGGATCCAGGCGGTCGAGCGCCTGCGCCACCTGTTCCAGGTAATCGAAGCTGCTGAAGAAGGCCAGGTAGTTGCCGGGCCGCTCGCGGTACTGGCGCGCGATCAGTTCGGCGATCGGCTGGACCGAGGCGGCGCGGCGCTGGTAGCGGGTCGAGATGCCGTGCGCGACGTGGACTTCGAGCTGGCTGGCGGTGAAGGGCGATTCGACCTCGACCCAGGCCGTGTCTTGCGGCATGCCGAGCGTGTCGAGGCAGTAGTGCCAGGGCCCGAGCGTGGCCGAGAACAGCGTGCTCGAATGGGTGGCGGCGAAGCGCGGTCCGAGGAAGGGCGCCGGCACGACGTTGCGGATGCAGATGGTCGAATCGCGCAGCGTCGGGCGCTCGGCGTCGCGCTGGAGGTCGCACAGCGAGTGCGGACCGAATGATTCCGCCAGGCGCACGAATTGCATGGCGTCGAAATAAAAGCGCTGCAGGTCGGGCTCGAGCGGGCCGGGGAAGGCCGCCAGGTGCTCGCTGATGGCGCTGCCCGCTTCCTGCAGCGCGTCGACCAGCTTCGATGGGACTTTTTCGAGCAGCTGATAGGGCGCCGGCGCCGTCTTGTCGACCGCGGTCCAGGCGCGGCCGACGCGCTCCAATGCCTTCTTGATGGCGGGCGGCGCATCCGCGCGCGCCAGGCGCAGCAGTTCGCGATCGAGCCCGGTGCTGTACATCGAGCGCGCGCGGCCGACCAGGTTGTGGGCTTCGTCGACCAGCACGCTGGTCTTCCAGCCGTTGTTCAGCGCCAGCGCGTACAGCATGGCGCTGCCGTCGAAATAATAATTGTAGTCGCCGACGATCATGTCGGCCCAGCGCGCCATTTCGCTGCCCAGGTAGTAGGGGCAGACCTCATGCGCCAGGGCGACCTCGCGCAGCGCTTCGCGGTCCAGCACCGGCACCGCGGCCGCGGCCACGCGCGCTACCGGCAGGCGGTCGTAGAAGCCGCGCGCCAGCGGGCAGGATTCGCCGTGGCACTCCTTGTCGGGATGCTCGCAGGCCTTGTCGCGCGCGGTCAGTTCCAGCACCCGCAGCGGCGCCTGGCTGGCGGCGCACAAGGTGGCGGCGCCGTCCAGCGCAAGACGCCGGCCCGGCGTCTTGGCCGCCAGGAAGAACACCTTGTCCAGCTTCTCGCGCGGCATGGCTTTCAGGACCGGGAACAGGCTGCCCACGGTCTTGCCGATGCCGGTCGGCGCCTGGGCCAGCAGGCAGCGTCCGCTGGTATTGGCGCGGTAGATGCCTTCGGCGAGCTGGCGCTGGCCGGGTCGGAAGTCGGCGTGCGGGAAGCGCAGTTCGGCAAGGCAAGCGTCGCGCGCGGCGCGGTGCGCGGCTTCGCTGGCGGCCCAGTGCGAGAAGCGTTCGCACAGGTCTTCGAAGTGCGCGCGCAGCCAGGTGCTGTCGCGGGTTTCGCGCAATACCGTTTCCTCGCCGCTGCCGATGTCGTAATAGACCAGAGCCAGCTTGACCGAGTCCATGCCCAGCTCCTGGCACATCAGGTGGCCATACACGCGCAACTGGGCCCAGTGCAGGTGGCGATGATTGTCGGGAATGGCGTCCACCCGGCCGCGGTGGGTCTTGACCTCTTCGATCAGGTTTTCATTGGCGTCGTAGCCGTCGGCGCGGCCGCGCACGTGCAGATCTTTCCACTCTCCCGACAGCGCGACCTCGCTGCGGTAGCCGTCGCCGCGGCGGCCGGCGACGACGGCGTGGCCGGCAATGCCTTCCTGGGCGCTGGGGGAGGGCGTGAAGCGCAGGTCGAGGTCACCCCGCTTGGCAGTGAACTCGCACAGGGCGCGTACGGCGATGGTATAGCTCACGTCGCGCTTATGCGGCCAATCCTGCCGCCATCCCGGCCGATTCCTGCCATTGCAGGTAGCAGACCGAGACCGGCATGCGATGCGCGGCGCAATAATCGATCCAGCGCAGCTGGTTGTCCTGCAGGCGGTCGCCGGGGCCCTTCACTTCGATCATCAGGTAGCGGCCCTCGGCGGGCCAGAACTGGATCAGGTCCGGAAAGCCCGTGCGGTTTTCCTTGACGTCGGCCAGGATGCGCTCGCACCACTTGCGCAGGTGGGCGGGCGGGATGCAGGCCAGGGCCAGCTCGACGATCTCCGGCGTAATGCCGTCCCAATGCACGAACGGCGACTGCAGGCCGGCCTTTTCCTGGTAGGTGCGGCGGATCGCGGCGCGGTAGCCGCCGTCGTCGAGCTGTGCCAGGCAGGCGGCGAATTCGGCGTGCCGGCGCTGGTGGAAGTCGGCGCTGTGCAGGTCGGCCGGGCCGCGGTGGAAAGGGTGGAAGAAGGCGCCGGGAATCGCGGCGAACACGGCGCGCCAGCACAAGAGCCCAAACAGCGTGTTGGCCAGCGCGTTCTCGACGTAGAACACGGGCGCCTGTTCCTGGTGCAGATGGCCGCGTACGGCGCCCTCGACCCAGCGCTCGCCGTTCGGCGGCGCCAGGCACAGGTCGATGCGGTCGACGGCCGCCCTGGTGCGCGGGGCCAGGCGCGGGTGGCCCAGGCGGCGCGCCAGGCGCGGCGCGATGCGGGCCAGGTGCTGGCGCTCGGCCTCGTTCTCGGGCGCAGCCTGGGCCAGCGTCAAGAGGGCGTGGGCCTGCTCGAAGCGCTCGTGCTTTTCGAGCACGCGGATGGCGCGCGCCCGCGCGCCGGGAAAGCGGCAGCGCGCATAGGCGGCGTAGGCGCCGTCCCAGTCCTTCAGCTTTTCGTAGTGCTGGCCGATGTGGAACACGAGCTTTTCGCGCCGGCCCTCGAGCCAGTCGTTGTCGAAGGCGTGCAGCGGCAGGTCGCGCATCACATCGTCCACGTCCTCGCCGGCGGCGAACCGTTCGCGGCAGGCGTGCAGCTGCAGGTAGTGATCGATGTCGGCGCGCCGGCGAAAGCCCCGCGAGGCCGGCGAGATGTCCACGCTCTCGTAGCGGAACAGGCCCAGGTCGGACAGCACGAAATCGGTCCAGCCCTGGTGCAGGTTGCCGAAGAAGACCAGGCGCAGGCGGTCGCACAGCGGCTTGACCAGGATGCGCCAGGCGACATCCGGGCTGGCCGGATGCCAGTCCGAGAAGCGCCGTGCCTCGGGGAATGCGAGCCGCAGCGCTGCGAGCTGTTCTTCCTTGCGCGCGGTCTTGCGCGGCAGTTGGGCGCCGAAGGCGTCGGCAATCTCGGGCTTGGACAGCAGGTCGAACAATTCGTCGAGGGTCAACCGGGGATCGGCCTCGATCCAGCCGGTCGCGAGCAGGTGCCCGGCGGCCTCGACCGGGCAGCCGATCTCGGCATAGTCGAGTTTGCTGGCGCGGAACAGGCTGCCCTTGCGCATGACCATGCGCACGAACAGGGCGCGCGCATTGCGCGGCAGGGCAGGGAAGGCGGCCAGGAAGCCCTGTTCGCCGTCGTCGAGCAGGTCGCCATAGCGTTCGCCGATCCAGTCCAGAACGCGCTGGAAGTTATCCAGATAATAAAACTCGTTTTCCAACACCCTGATCATGAGCAAACGCCTAACCTGTACTTATATACAGTATAGCGCTTCCCAGCCGGGATTGCCCGGTAGATTCGCCCGCGCCTGGCCAGATGCGGGCTTTTCGCCACGCCGCTAGCGGGACGGCGGCGCTGCGGGCGCCTCGCCTTCGTCGGGCGCGGCATGGCCGTTGGCGTGGTAGATCACGGCCGAGATCAGGGCGACGTCGCTATCGTCCTGGGTCTCGGTGCGCGCCGGATTGACCATGCGCGCGCTCTGGCGCGGCGCGGGATGTGCGGCTTGGGTGCGGGGACGGGCCGGCGCGGCACGTGCGTCCAGGCGCCGCGCCGGCGGCGCCTTCGCCACGGTCGGCGCGACCCCGGCCGGTTCGGCCTGCACGGGAGCCGCTTCGAGCAGCCGCAGCGGAGGAACCGGTGGGGCCGCCACGAGCGGTTCCGGCGACGCATCGACGATCAGGGCCGTCTTGACCGGCGCCGGCGTCGCGCTGGCGGCAGCGGGGAGCGCGTCGTCGGACTGCGCCGTCGCGGGCGCCGGACCGGCGCCGGCCGCCAGCCAGGCCAGGGTCGCCGTCAATCCCAGCGCGACCAGGGCCGCCGTCCCGTACCAGGCCAGGCGCGCGCCATTGCCGGCGCCCTTGCGCCGCGCCGGTTCGCGTTCGAGCTTGGCCAGTATGCTGTCTTCATGGCCGCCGCGGCGCGCCGACGACATCAGGTTGGGGCGCAGGTGGGCATGCATGCGGTTGGCTTGATTTTCGTCTGATGGGCGCACGACATTACTCCTAAGATTGGCTTCTCCTGTTCTGATTAGAAACAATCCTGGGGAGTCCGATGCTGATCTTCCAGGTGTTCGACAAGGGCGTGATGGACGACGCCGAAGGCCGGTCGATCGACTTTCGCAACACGATCATCATCCTGACCTCGAACGTGGGGTCGAGCCAGTTGATGGGAGCGTGCCTGAACAAGCCCGCCGGCGAACTGCCGACGCCCGAGCAGTTGTCGGCGCTGCTGCGGCCGGCGCTGGTGAAGCATTTCAAACCGGCCTTCCTGGGGCGCCTGACGGTGGTGCCGTTCTACCCGATCGGCGACGAGGTGCTGGCCAATATCGTCCGCCTCAAGCTGGCCCGCATCGGCGCGCGCGTGCAGGACAACCACCAGGCGACATTCGAGTACGACGAGGCGCTGGTGGAGGCCGTGTTGAAGCGCTGCCTTGATGCCGATTCCGGCGCGCGCACCGTCGACAACGTCCTGAACGGCACCTTGCTGCCGGAGATCGCGGACAGCGTGCTGGCCCGCATGGCCGAAGGCGGCGGCATCGCCCGCGTGAAGGTCGGCGCCACCAGGGCCGGCAAGTTCAGGTATGTGATCGAGCCGGCGCAGGCCTGAGGAGGGCGGCATGCTGAACATCGAAGCCCTGCTGGCGCCGGTGGCGCCCGACAATCCCTGCGGCGACGACCTGGCCTTCTCGGCCGAGATCGACGAGATCGCGCGCGCGCGCCTGGCCGACGATCCTTCGCTGGAGCAGGGCGCCTGGGTCACGGCGCTCAAGGAAGCCGACTGGAAGCTGGTCGGCAAGCGCTGCGCGGGCCTCCTGGCGTCGCGCAGCAAGGACTTGCAGTTGGGCGTGTGGCTGGCCGAGGCCAGTGCCAGAACGGACGGCATGCGCGGCCTGGCCGACGGCATGACGCTGGTGGCGGCGTTGTGCGAGCGCTTCTGGGATGGGCTGCATCCGCGGGCCGACGAGGATGGCTTCGAGCGCCGTATCGGCAACCTGTCGTGGCTGGCCGGCCGCATCGCGCCGCTGGTGACGACGATGCCGCTCGCCGAGGGCGGCGCGCTGACCCTGCAAGCCAGGGATGTGGCGCGCACGAAGGGGGCGGATGCGCTGGCCGAACTGGATGCCATGCGCGCGCGCGCCAAGCCCGACTTCGTGCGGACGCTGCTGGCCGAATGCGAAGCCTGCCTGGCGGCGCTGGACGAGCTGGAACGGGTGGTCGACGCCAGGCTTGGCGCCGATGGCCCCGGCTACGGCATGGGACGCGCGGCCTTGCGCGACATGGTCGACTTCATCACGCCGGCTGCGCCAGCGGGCGCGGCGCAGGCCTTGCCCGATGCGGTCGCGGCCAGCGGTGGCGGCGCGGCGCGCGCGTTGCCGGTGCGCCTCGACGGGCAGGTAGCGCACCGCGAGCAGGCGCTGGCCCAGTTGCGCCAGGTGGCCGAGTTCTTCCGCCGCACCGAGCCGCACAGTCCCGTCGCCTACCTGGCCGAGAAGGCGGCGCGCTGGGGCGAGCAGCCGCTGCACGCCTGGCTGCGTTCGGTGATCAAGGACGACGCCTCGCTGGCGCGTCTGGAAGAGTTGCTGGGGATCGAACCGCCGGCGCCGTGATGCGCCGGACGGCCGGATGGACGGTTATTCGGCCTTGGCGGCTTGTTCGGTTTTTTCGGCCCCGGCCGCGCCCGGCGTCACCATCGCGCTCGCGCGCTCGAACTGCGCTTCGACGGTCTGCACCGCCTGGCGCGTAGCCTGGGTCACCTGCTCGTAGCCCTTGAAGGCGTTCTCGATCGCGGCCTTGATGATCTCGACCGCGTTTTCCGAGCCCGGCTTGACGTTCTGGGTGACGTCGTAGATCAGGGCCGACAGGGTGTTCTTCGCTTCGGCCACGTGGGCGTCGGCCGCGCCGCGGAACTCATCGTGCATCTCGTCGATGATGGCCTTGAGCTGGGTCGTGTACTCGGCGGCGTTGGTGACGCCGGCCGCCGGCTGCATGCGCGCGGCCAGGGTGTCGAAGGCCGCTTTCGGATTGCCGGCCTGGGCCGCCTCGGTCATGCTGCGGCCGGCGGCCAGGGAACTGTCGAGCGTGCTCTTGGCGGCGTTCAGGTTGAGAGCGACGACTTGCTCGACGCCCTTGACGGTCTTGCCGGCCAGGGCGTTGAAGGTTTGCATCTGGAGGTCGAACAGGGTCTTCGTGGCGTTCGCGAACTGCTCCGGGCTGGTGAACATGGGTGTCTCCTCAGTGGATGCTCTGTTATCTAGGAATGAAGTGGCGCGGACGGCAAGGTGACAATGCCGCGCCTTCCACTTTCATTATTTAACAACAATGAGTTTTTCGCAACGCGCGTCCCGATAGGGACCGTTCGATTTTTCCCAACCCTCGCCCAGCGGCGTTTGGGAACAGGCGAGTGCGCCGGTGAGCTTGCTGCGCCACTGGTAATAGGGAGCCGGCGCGGCCAGTGCCGAGGACAGGAGAAGGGCGAGTGCCGCGGCGAGTGCCGCCGGTCGAAGAATCCGCATGCTTCTCATGCTCGGACGTTCTCGATTGTAAGTCAAGAGCTGCTTGCGCTTCCCACGTTGGGAAGGTGTATGCTTGGGTCGGGAAACAACAGGAGTATGTCATGCAGCATGTGCCCAAGCTGACCATCGGCGACGCCGCGCGCGCGTCCGGGGTGACGGCGAAAATGATCCGCCATTACGAATCGATCGGCCTGGTGAGGGAGCCGCGCCGTACCGAAGCCGGTTATCGGCTCTACAGCGAACAGGATGTGCGGGTGCTGCAATTCATTCATCGCGGCCGCGCGCTCGGGTTTTCTCTGGACCAGATCAGGGATCTGCTGGCGCTGTGGGAAGATAACCACCGGGCCAGCGCCGACGTGCGCGCGATGGCGCAGGCGCATATCGCCGAATTGAACCGCAAGATCGCCGACATGGAAGCGATGCGCCGCACGCTGGAAAGCCTGGCTGCCTCGTGTCATGGCGACGCGCGCTCGGATTGTCCGATCCTGGACGACCTGGCGGCGATAAAAGAGGGAAGTTAACGCAAAACGCCGTAACCCTTGTTCAAAGGCTACGGCGTTTTGCGGGACGAATCGTCCGAAAACCGAAGGTAGATGTTGGTGCCCACGGAGGGACTCGAACCCCCACACCTCGCGGCACATGGACCTGAACCATGCGCGTCTACCAATTCCGCCACGTGGGCACTGATGCTGCTCTACTGCGATACCAATTTACAAGCAGGTAGATTTTGGTGCCCACGGAGGGACTCGAACCCCCACACCTCGCGGCACATGGACCTGAACCATGCGCGTCTACCAATTCCGCCACGTGGGCACTGAAACAACCGTATAACCAGAAAACGTTGGTGCCCACGGAGGGACTCGAACCCCCACACCTCGCGGCACATGGACCTGAACCATGCGCGTCTACCAATTCCGCCACGTGGGCGTTTTCTGTATTACCAACAACCTTGCTGCCAAAACTTCTGGTGCCCACGGAGGGACTCGAACCCCCACACCTCGCGGCACATGGACCTGAAC
>Ga0247725_1000022_pt1 | contig 248151 bp, 216 predicted proteins | sample OKSTACKMCFT3sol_FD_183021 | JGI IMG/M metagenome (GOLD analysis project Ga0247725, IMG submission 183021) | Subsurface sediment microbial communities from gas well in Oklahoma, United States - OK STACK MC-FT3-sol | ecosystem: Environmental > Terrestrial > Deep subsurface > Rock core/Sediment...
AAGCGCTTCGACTTCAAATGCCCCATCGAGGTGATGGGAGAGGTCATGCAAAATGCCATGGCGATGCGGCATGATGCTCCGGCTTCAATTCAATAACCGTGTTGCGCTCAGCTCCTGCAACCGCCGAACAGTCGAGCAAGTTGCGGCTGCATCAGTGACCTCCCGGGCGCTGGTCGAGGAGTTTCTTCGCCAGGCTCATGCGGTGCACTTCGCTCGGACCGTCATAGATGCGGAACGGCCGGATATCGCGGAAGATCCGCTCCACCACCGTGTCCCCGGTCACCCCGCGCCCGCCCAGCACCTGCATCGAGCGATCAACCACCCGCCACAGCGCCTCGGAGCTGATCACCTTGGCCATGCTCGAGTCGACATTGCCCCGCTCGCCCTGGTCGAGTACCCAGGCGCAGTGCCATACCGCCAGGCGCACCACATGCAGGTCCATCTGGTTGTCGGCGAGCATGAAGCCGACACCTTGGTGCTCGCCCAGCGATTTGCCGAAGGCGTCGCGGGTGCGCGCATGATCGCAGGCGATGTCGTGGGCACGACGCGCGGCGCCGAGCCAGCGCATGCAGTGGGTCAGCCGTGCCGGCGCCAGACGCACCTGGGCGTAGCGGAAGCCCTTGCCGATCTCGCCGAGCACATCGCTCGCCGGGATGCGCAGGTTGTCGAAACGCAGTTGCCCGTGGCCACCGGTGAAGCAGCTGTCCAGCGAGTCCAGCTGCCGTTCGTGGACGATGCCCTCACGCCGCATGTCGCTGAGGAACATGGTCGCCGTGCCGTCCTCCATGCGCGCCATGATGATCGCGAAATCGGCGCCGTCAGCGCCGGTGATCAACCACTTGCGGCCGTTGATCAGGTAATCGTCGCCATCGCGGGTGGCCGTGGTGCGCAGCATCGACGGATCCGAGCCTGAGCCCGGCGCAGGCTCGGTCATGGCGAAGCACGAGCGCGCCCGACCCTGGACCAGCGGGCGCAGCCAGCGGTCCTTCTGCGCCTCGGTGGCGACCACGTCCATCAGGTGGATATTGCCTTCGTCGGGTGCGTGGATGTTCAGCGCCACCGGCCCCAAGGGTGAATAGCCGGCCTCTTCGAAGACGATCGCCTTGGCCACATGGCTCAGGCCCATGCCGCCCATCTCGGGGCTGGCATGCGGGGTCAGCAACCCGGCGATGCGGGCCTTTTCCAGCAGGTCCTGACGCAAGTCGTCGCTGGGGCCGTGGCGGTCCTGGCGCGGGTCTTTCTCAAACGGAATCACGTGATTGGCAATGAAGTCGCGCGTTTTCGCCTGCAAGGTCAGCAGGTCGTCCGACAGGGTGAAGTTCATGGTTGTCCTTCTATGCGTTTTCAGTCTTGGAAATCGGGCAGTGGCCACCGGCGTTCAGGGCATGGCCTTGGGGTTGCTGATCGCCAGACGGTCAAGCGTCGTCTGGCGCAGCGCCTCGACCAGGGCGCGACGTGCCTGCGGCGCGTCGTGGCGACCTTCGCGGATGGTCTGGGCCAAATGCTGTCTCGTGCCGGCCAGGGTCGCTGGCGGCGCCTCGAGCACGGCGCCCAGACGTGCGTGCTCCTGGACCTCCAGCTCGCCTTGCAGGCGGCTTTCACGCGCAGCGATGGCCATGGCGTTGGCGATCATCAGCGCCGGGTAGCGCAGCTCGCCGGACAGCTCGGGCAACACCTGCTCCAGCAAGGTCTGGCGAGCGATATCGAGCAGTTGCGCGGCATTCGGTTGGGTCATGGCGCCTCGGCTCCGGTCATGTTCAAGATGTCGAGCTCCAGCTCCGGCAGCAGGCGCGCGGTCAGAGCCAGTTCGAGGGAAGGTTCTTCGCCGGACAGGTGGCGTTGTCCTTGCTGCAGGGCGATAACCGCCCAGCGCAGGGTGGCCATGACCTGCCAGTAGTGCAGTTGGCTAGGTTCGATGGCTAGGCTGGACACTTCGTGATAGCCGCGCAGGAAGTCCTCGAGCAGGCCGATGCCGCCCGCCTCCAGGTCGGGGCGGGTGAAACGCCAGCAACGGGCGCTGAACCAACCCAGGTCCTCGCAGGGGTCGCCCCAGCCACTGAATTCCCAGTCGAGCACCGCCTCCAGCCCCTGTTCGCTGGCCAGGTAGTTGCCGGTGCGGTAGTCGCGGTGCAGCAGGCACAGGGCCTGACTGCGCGGCACATGCAGCTCGCACCAGCGCAGGCCCCACTCCAGGGCCGGGTAGGCCTGGTCGAGGGTGTCGAGGTAGCGCCGGTAGGCCGTGAGGGTGGCCAGGGCGGGTGAGCCCTGAGGTATTGGCAAAAAGTCCAGCGCCGCACACGGGGGGCGCACCTGATGCAGGCGCGCCAGGTTGGCGCCCAACTGCGCCGCCAGCCCACCCTGCCCTTGCGCACCGGCCTGGGCGCTGAGCAGGCGCCCGGCGGCGATGCCCGGCACGTATTCCATGAGGAAGAACACCCGCCCATGCACCCGCGTGTCACGGCACAGCCAGAGCGGTCGCGGTACCTTGACCCCGGCCTGGTAGACCACCTGCAGCACGGCGAACTCCTGTTCGCGGCCGAGGCTGGCCGGCAGCGCCGACAGTGCGTCACTGCGCAGGACCCAGCGCCGGTCACCGGCCCAGGGACCACCCTCGATCAACAGGTCGAGCCGCCAGTTTTCCTGGATGGCACCACCGCTCAAGCGCTTGCGCGCTGTGATGAGCACCCGCTCGGCGGCGGCGCGTTCGCGAATGAAGTCGACCAACTGCTGGTCGTTGTCGCTGGCCGCGATCGGATCGCTGGCCAGAGACGTCGTGGAGGAACTGCTCATGGGTCGATGGGCCCTGCCTTCGCTGGTGAATTGGCAACAGGGCCAGAGCAAAGCCTGGGCCAACTGTCGACCATCCACCTACAAGCCCCATGACGCCTGGGTTTTGGCATGTCCTGGCAGTGCCCGGTTGGACAATCTTCATTTCACTTGTGCAAGGCATTCATTCACTATTGAAACATTGCAACCATGAACAGGGTCCGCCATGCACTCCTCCGCCTCCAAGGTCGTCGTGCTGATCAGCCACCTGCAACGCCCTCGGCAGCGCAGCCGTCTCGCCCAGGTCGTGAGCGGGCTCACGGCGGATTACCCCGACACCCGTATCGAGGTGCTCGACACCTCGGTAGCCGAAGCGCTGCAGACCGCCCGCGATCTGGAGCAGCGCGGCGAAGTCGATGTGTTCGTCTGCGCAGGGGCCACCGCCGCCTACCTGCGCAAGCACCTGGCCCGGCCAGTACTGGCAATGCGCGTCGGCGGCGGCGACTTGCTGCGCGCCCTGGGGCAGGCCAAGGCCCACGGCACGCAAGTGGCCGTGCTCAGCTACGACCACATCAACCAGGACCTGCAGGCATTGGCGGCGCTGTTCACCGTGCAGGTGCACCAGGCCGCCTATACCTCGCTTGAGCAAGCCCGCCACGCCGTCGATTACGCCGCCCGGCTGGGCTGTGGCAGCATCATCGGCTCGTCTACCGTGGTGGAGCTGGCCGAGCAGGCCGGGCTGCAGGGCGTGCTGTCGCTGAGCGAGGACACCGTGCGCAAGGCGCTCGAAGAGGCCCTTGGCATCCTCGACAGCCAGCGCATCGAAATCGCCAAGCGCCGCCACCTCGATGCCGTGCTGCAACATATCCCCACCGGGGTCGCGGCCGTCGACAACCAAGGCCTGGTGCAGTCGCTCAACCCGGCACTGGCACAGTTGCTGGGATTGCCGGCCAGCGCGGCGCTCGGCCGCCCATTGCAAGCCCTTTGCCCCGAGCTGGACCTGCAGCAGGCCTTGCAGGACGGCACGGGCGAGGACAACCGTGTCATCCGCCTGGGCGCGCAAGCCGTGGTCAGCAACCTGCTGCCGATCCTGGAGAACGGCGAGCGCACCGGCCTGGTGCTGACCTGCCAGGACATCAGCGCCGTGCAGCGAGCCGACCAGCGCATCCGCGCCAGCCGTCGCCCCGGCGCCTTCACCGCGCGCTACCGGCTGGAACAACTGAGCGGCAACAGCAGGGCCAACCGCGAGATGCTGCAGTTGGCCGAGCGCTTCGCCGCCAGCCACTCGACCATCCTGATCACCGGCGAGAGCGGCACCGGCAAGGAACTGCTGGCCCAGGGCATCCACAATGCAAGCCCGCGCCGGCAGGGCCCTTTCGTCGCCATCAACTGCGCGGCATTTCCCGAAACACTGCTGGAGAGCGAACTGTTCGGCTACGAGGAAGGCGCCTTCAGCGGTTCGCGCAAGGGCGGCAAGCCCGGTCTGTTCGAGGCCGCGCACCGCGGCACGCTGTTCCTCGACGAAATTGGTGACATGCCGGTGTCGTTGCAGACCCGCCTGCTGCGGGTGCTGCAGGAGCGCGAAGTGCTGCGCCTGGGCAGTACCGAACCGATTGCCATCGACGTGCGGATCATCGCCGCCACCCACCAGGACCTGGGCACGGCCATCGACCAGGGCAGTTTCCGCACCGACTTGTACTACCGACTGAACATCCTGCGGCTGCAGACCACGCCCCTGCGCGAACGCCCCGAGGACATCGCCCTGATCTGCCAGAGCATCGGCCAGCGCCTGCTGGTCCAGGGGCAGCCAACAGGCGCTGCACAGGTAATGACGGCGCTATTGCCCTACCTGGTGCGCCATGCCTGGCCGGGCAATGTCCGCGAACTGGAGAACGTGATCGAGCGGGCGATGCTGTCGGCCCGCGAACTGCTGCGCAACGAAGAGGTGGACGAGCAGTACCTGGCGCGGGTGCTGCCCGAGCTGTGCCAAGGCCCGTTGCCATCCCGGCGCGCCAAGGCGCCGCAAGCGTCCGATCTGCAAACGGTGGGCAAGGCCGCGCAGCTGCGCCATGTACGCGAAACCCTGGACAGTTGCCAGGGCGACCTCGACGAAGCCGCGCGCCGCCTCGGCATCAGCCGCACCACCCTGTGGCGGCGCCTGCGGGCTGCGCGTTGAGCCGTGCCATCCGCCACCGGCCAGCGCTGGCCGGGGCGGATAAAGGACAGATCAGAAATCGCGCTTGTAGAAGATATCCAGCGAGCTGGCCAGGCCACTGGCGGCTTCCAGGTAGACCTTCTTGCTGAGCTTGTAGCGCAAGGCGATGGTGTTGGCCGGTTCGAACACGCCTACGCCGTAGCGCAGGCTCAGGCGCTCGGTGAGGTTGCCGCTGGCCACCACGCTGGTCTTGTTGCCCGTACCTTGGGTGTCAAGCTGGAAGTCGTCGATGCCCAGGTTCGAAGCCAGGCCGCCGGTCAGGCCGGCGCTGCCCATCAAGCCCAGCCCCAGCGCCGCCTCGGCAAGCATGTTGCTGTCCTCGCCGGAGCTGTTCAGCGGCCGGCCCAGCACCAGGTAGGACAACGCCTGCTCCTGGCTCATCGCCGGCTCCGAGAACACCTTGGTGGTCGGCTGCTCGGCGCTGCCACTCAGGCGAATACCGGCGATCACGTCGTCGACCTTTCGGATCGCCTCGATATCCAGGTACGGCTGGTCGATGGGACCGGCGAAAAGCAGCCGCGCGCGGCGAATGGTCAGCTTCTGCCCGTAAGCGCGGTAACGCCCATCGGCCAGGCTGAGCTCGCCCCGGGTGTCGAGGTTGTCGCCGATATGCACGTGCCCCAGCAGGTTGGCGGTCAGGCCGAAGCCCTTGAACGACAGTTTTTCGCTGCCGACATCGACATCGATGTCCATCGCCACCGCCACCGGCGGCGTGCCCTGTTCGGTCTGGTGGCCAACGATCACCGTGTCGTCCGAGACCTTGACCGTCGACGGCGGCAGCTCGCGCACGGTGATCTTGCCCTTGGGCACCTGCACCTTGCCGGTCACCGCCAGTTTGTCGTCCAGCAGGCGAATGCTCAGGTCGGGCGCCATTTCCAGCGCCGCGTAAGGCTCGACGCTGACCGGCAGCTGCTGGCCTTGCAGGCGCAGGTCCATGCCCAGCGCCTGACCCCAGGTCAGGTGTCCGGTCAGTTGCCCACGCCCTGCCGCGCCACTGCGCCAGTTGCCGTTCAATTGCACCTGCTCACCGGCGATCAGCGCCTGCAGCGACAGGCCCTCCAGGCTCACCGGCAACTCCGCGCCGCTGACCTCGCCACCGCTCAAGGCCAGGCTGCCATTGACCTGGGGCGCAATCAGGCTGCCGGACAGACGCCCGCTGCCGTTGAGCTGGCCAGCCAGGCGCTCGACCATCGGCAGGAACGGCCGAATGACCGACAGCTCAAGCCCGGCCAGGCGGAAATCACCGGACAACGGCTTGTTGCGGCCCAGCGGATCAAGGCGGGTGTTCACATTCAGCTCACCCAGGCGCTCGCCACGGAAGTCCAGGCGGGTGTCGACCCGGCGTGGCGCCAGGGTGCTGTCCAGGCGCAGCACCTGATAGGGGAAGTCGACCCAGCGGTCCTTGTCGCGTACCCGCAAGGTGCCGCCGCCGGCATCGACGCGGATGCTGCCCTTGGGCCCGCTGGCCGGGATGTCGAGGTTGATGTCGGCGTTGAGCAGGCCCTGCCAGGCGAAGTCCTTGGGCAACCACTGCGCCAGACTGTCCAGCGGGAACTGCTTGAGGTGGTAGCGCAGGCGCGGCTCCGGCGCCAGGCGCTGGTCCTCGCCGCACAGGCTGGCCTGGCCGGAGCGCCAGCAATGGGCGCCGAAATCGAGCTGGCCGCTGGCCAGACGCTGCAGGCGCGCCGGCGCCTGCAACTGCCAGTCCTGGCCTCCGGCCTGGATGCGCCCGCTCGCCAGGCGACCGCGCCAGTCGCCCTTGGCCAGGGCGCCATCCAGCGCCAGGTCAAGCTTGAGTTGCGGGCCGTCGAGGGCCAGGGTGGCGGCCTGCTGGCGAAGATCGCCCTTGCCTTGCACATCAAGGCTGCCCAGGGAGGTATCACCCACCCGGATACCGCCGGCCTTGAGCGTCACCTGGCCGCGCTGGGCATTGTCCAGCCGGGCATCCATGTCCAGCCGCTGCACGCGGTTGTCCGCCTGGCCCAGCTGTTGCCCCTGCAGGGTCAGGGTGCCTTGCGGCGCGGCCAGGGTGCCGGCCAGGTCCAGGCGCCCCTTGGCCTGCCCTTGCAGTTGCGGCCAGAGCTGGCCCAGGCGCGGCAGGTCGAGGTCGACACGTCCGGCAAGGCGTTGCTGTACGCTGGCGCTGCCATTGATGCGGTTGTCGCCCAGCTGCACCGCCAGGCTGCCCAGGGTCCAACGCTCGCCCGCGCCTTCAGCGTCGACCTTGACCAGCGCCGGCTGGCCGCGCAGGCGCCCTTTGAGGTCCAACTGAGCCTTGAGCGTCAGTTGCTCGTGCTTCAATTCGCCCTGGCTGCGCAGCGGGCCGGCCAGGGTGCCGGGCAGCTCCGCCAGCCAGTAGGCCGGGTCCAGGGCCGACAGTTGCAGGTCGACATCCCAGGCCAGGGTGTGGGCAAAACGCAGGGCGACACTGCCGGCGGCCTTGCCCTGCCCGGCATTGAGCACCAGCTGCGGCAGGCGTACCTGGCCCAGGTCGCCGTCGAACGGGCTGGCCAGGCTGAAGGCGCCGGCCGGGCCATCCAGGTCGCCGTTGAACACCCCCTTGTAGCTGCCGTCGCGGTACTGCACCTGGGCGTTCAAGCGCTTGAGCGTGACCTGGGGCGCCGTCTCCAGCGGGTACAAGCGCAACCAGGGGAAGTCCAGCCAGTCGAGGCTGGCATCGGCGCTCAGGCCCTGCTGCCAGTCGGCGCTGGCCTGCAGCTTGAGGCGCTGCTGGTCGCTGGCGTTCAGGTCCAGGGCGTCGAGCCGGGCGCCCTTGGCATCGACCTTGCCGGCCAGCACCAGGCCGATCGGCCCTTGCTCGGCGGGCAGCGTGGCCGAGCCGGACAGCTGATAACCCTTGAGCAAGTCACCCTGGGCATCGAGCCGCAGCTGGTCGAGTTGCAGGGTGTCGGGCAGCTCGGCTGCGGGCTTGAAACTGTCCGCGCGAATGCTCAGGTGGGCCGGCAGGTGCTCAGCCAGGGCCTGCAGCTCACCGCTCAGGCGTGCGTCCAGGTAGCCACTGCTGGTGGCATCGATGGCAAGGGATTTCTGCAACTCGCCCTTGGCGCTCAAGGCCAGTTGCCAGGGTTTGCCATCGACCGCCGGCAGTTGCAGCGTGCCTTGCAGCTGCAGCGGCCAGTCGCCCTGGGGTACCAGGTCGCCCTGCACGTCCAGCCGCAGGTCGTCGCGGCGCAGTTGCAGGCTATCCACGCGCAGCCCGCTCGCGGTCCAGTGCGCGGCCAGGCTGAGGTCGCCCAGCAGGTCGCTGCCATCCAGGCGCAGTTGGCCCAGCTTGACCTCGCCCAGCTCGATGGCCAACGGCAGATTCAGCGCCGGCAGTTGCAGCGGGCCGCCATCGGGCTTGTCCTCGCCCGGGGCGAAGGCCATGTCGATACGCTCGGCCTGCAGACGCTCGACGCACAAGGTGGCGCGCAGCAGGCAGGTTGGCGACCAGTCCAGTTGCGGGGCCTGCACCTCGACACGGTCTTCGCCCGCCGTCCAGCGCAGTTGGCTGGCCTGCCAGCTGCCGCCGAGGCGTCCGGAGAAATCGCTGACTTGCAGCCCCGGCACCAGGCTCAGCACCCAACGACTGCCGCCCTGGGTGCCCAGCACCAGGCCCAACGCCAGGACGATCAGCAACAGCAGGCCCAGCAATGCCAGCAGGATGGGTTTGACTACACGCGTCACAGCTCAGGCCCCATGGAGAAGTGCAAACGAAAACCACCGTCGTCATCCAGGGCGCGGGCCAGGTCCAGGCGCAGCGGCCCCACCGGCGACACCCAGCGCACGCCGATGCCGACGCCGGTCTTGAGGCTGGGCAGTTCCAGCGAGTTGAACGAATTGCCCTGGTCGATGAAGGTCGCCAGGCGCCATTTCTCGGCAATCGAGTACTGGTACTCGGCGCTGCCGGCCACCAGGTAGCGCCCACCGATGCGGTCGCCCTGGTTGTTCTTCGGCGACAGCGACTGGTAGTCGTAGCCGCGCACGCTTTGGTCGCCACCGGCGAAGAAGCGCAGTGACGGCGGGATGTTCTGCTGGTAGCCATTGGTGGCACTGCCGCCGAACTGCACGCGGCCAAGGAAACGATGGTTCTGGCCCAGGGTGGTCAAGCCCTTAAGCAGCACGTTGCCGTGGATCAGGTTGGTGTCCGAGCCCAGGCCTTCCTTGGCCGCCTGCAGGTCGAACTGCAGGCGGTAGCCATTGTGCGGGTCGATGCGGTTGTCGCTGCGCAGGTAGGAAAAGCTGACGCCCGGCATCAGCAGGTTGCTCAGCCCCGAGTCGTCGCCCAGGCGATATTCCTCGCGCTGGTACTTGAGCGAAATCACCCGCTGCCAGCCGCTGGGCAGCTTGCTGTGCCACTCCGGGCCGACCGTCAGCAGCTTGCTCAGGGTGTCGGTGCCGGAAATCTCTTCGTTCTGGTAGCCGCCGGCGAAGCGCAGCTTGTCGGTGAGCGGCGGATCCAGCGGGATGTCGTACCACAAGCCGACGTTCTGCCGGGGCGCCGACAGCTCGGTTTCCCAGCCGTAGCTGTGCCCTTGCGGGTTGACCCAGTGGCGGGTCCAGTTGGCCTTGCCGCGTGGCCCGACGTCGGTGGAGAAACCCAGGCCCAGGCCGAGGGTGCGTGGCTTGCGGGTGTCGAGGTGGACGTCCACGGGGATATCCTCGCCCACTGCGGCGGTGGGCGCTGCGTCCACCCGAACGCTGTCGAAGTAGCCACTGGACTGCAGGTCGTTGTTGAGCTCGGCGATCAGTTCCGAGTCGTACGGGGTACCGGGCTTGAACCCCACCATGCGCTGCAGCAGGTCGTTGTCCAACGGCGCATCGCCACCGAAGCTCACCGCGCCAAGGCGGTAGCGCGGGCCGCTCTGGTAGACCAGCTCGATATCGGCCACACCGGCCTGCGGATCGACTGCCAGGCGCTGGCGCTCGAAGCGCCCGGCGAAGAAGCCGTAGCGCGAGGCCTGGTTCTGGATCAGCCGCTTGGCATCCTCGTAGGTGCCATGGTTGAGCTGCTCGCCTGGGCGCAACGCCTTGCTGTCGGGAATGCGGAACACCCTGAGTTCGCTGGCCGGCCCTTCGATGCGCACGGTCACATTGCGCAGCCGAATCGGCTCGCCGGGCTCGACCTGGATGATCAGTTGCGGTGGCTTGTCTTTTTCGGCCGGCGCCTTGACCTCGGTTTCGACCCGCGCCTGGTAATAGCCCAGGGCCTGGGCCGCTTTGCGCGCCTGCTCCTCGGCGCCCCGGCTGAAGCGCTGCAAGGCCTCTTCGTCGCGGTCACCCAGGCTGCCGATATACCCTTCAATATTGGACTTGAGCGCCTTGTTGGCGGGTTTGACCCGTACCAGCAATTCGCTCTGCGCCCATGCCATGGAGCTGGCGGCCAGCAACAGCAGGCCCCAGCCAAGTCTTCCTGAATACGTCATGCGCGGCATGCTACCAGAGCGCAACGGCCAAGGGGCTTTCAGAAAACGCCTGTCACAGGTTCGCTACCCTCGACGAGCGCGGGTTGGGGTGGAAGAACACCCGCTCACGGATCGGCCCCACGGCGATCTCGCCGATCTCTTCATAACCCTGGCGCTGGTAGAACGCCAGGTAGTGCGCGTTGCCGGTGTCCAGCACCACGCCGTCGGTACCGGCGTCTTCCGCGCACCAGTCATGCACGGCCTGCAGCAGTTGCTCGCCGTAGTGCTGGCCCTGGAACTGCGGGTGCACGCCCAACAGCGGCAGCACATGCACCTTGTCCCCCGGCAGGCACCCGGCCAGCGCGGCCTGGTAATCCAGGTAGCGGCGGGTGCAGCGCAGGCCAGTGCCGAGGATCATGCGCAGGCGCCAGGCCCAGCTGTCGGCCACGCCCAGCCGGCGTTGCGGCGGCACGATCAGCGCCAGGCCGATCAGGCGATCCTCCAGCAACAGGCCGATCGCCGGCAATTGCAGATAAAAGTGCTGGCGCACCCACTCGCGCACCATCACCCGCAGGCGGCGCTCGTACCCGGGGCGCTGGGCCTCGAACAGCCAGGCGAAGGTCGGTTCGTGGCGGTAGGCATGGTAGAGCAGCGAACGCGCCTCGCGGGCGTAGCCGGCGTCTAGCAGGCAGATCCGGGCCGGGGCGGCGATGTCGTCGGGCATTGCGGGCAGTCCTCCTGGAATGGGCGTACAGGGCCTTGGAACCAGATTCCGGCGCTGGGTTCACCTCCTCCAGCACGTTAGCAGCGCCCGCCGCGCGGCGCCATGCTGGCCGTGGCCGGCGATGTCGGCTAGCATCCGTGGCTTTTACCAGGATCGTCTTTCCATGAAGATCGTCTCGTTCAACATCAACGGCCTGCGCGCCCGCCCGCACCAGCTGGCGGCGCTGATCGACAAACACCAGCCGGACGTGATCGGCCTGCAGGAAACCAAGGTCAGCGACGATCAGTTCCCGTTGGCCGACGTCGAGGCACTCGGCTACCACGTGCACTACCACGGCCAGAAGGGCCACTATGGCGTCGCCCTGCTCTCGCGGGAAAAACCGCTGTCGCTGTCCAAGGGCTTCGCCAGTGACGAGGAGGACGCCCAGCGCCGCTTCATCTGGGGCACCTTCGCCGATGCCGACGGTACGCCGATCACCATCATGAACGGCTACTTCCCCCAAGGCGAAAGCCGCGACCACCCCACCAAGTTCCCGGCCAAGCAGCGCTTCTACAGCGACCTGCAGGCCCTGCTCGAAGGGCAGTTCAAGAACGACCAGCCTGTGGTGGTGATGGGTGACCTGAACATCTCGCCCCAGGACTGTGATATCGGCATTGGCCCGGACAACGCCAAGCGCTGGCTGAAGACCGGCAAGTGCAGCTTCCTGCCCGAAGAGCGCGAGTGGATGGAGCGTCTCAAGGGCTGGGGCCTGGTCGACAGCTTCCGCCACCTGTACCCTGACGTGGCCGACCGCTTCAGCTGGTTCGACTACCGCAGCCGCGGTTTCGAGGACGAGCCCAAGCGCGGCCTGCGCATCGACCTGATCATGGCCTCCCATGGGCTGCTGCCGCGGGTCAGGGCCGCCGGGGTCGACTATGAGCTGCGCGGGATGGAAAAGCCTTCGGATCATGCACCGATCTGGCTTGAACTGAGTTGATTGCGTACGGGCTGCGCGCTCACAGGCGCAGCCCTACCACACCTGGATACAAATCCCCCTTAAACATCGCCTCGTTCAGTTCGTCCAACAGCACGAACTCCCGCTGTCTGCCCAGCAACCCTGAACAAGGCTTCCCCATGACCGCACCCCTGAACCGCCTCACCCTGGCCGCCCTGCTGGTCGCCTGCAGCCTGCCGGCCCTGGCCGCGGCGCCCGCGCACAAACCTGGCAGCGTGTTCCGCGACTGCGCCAAGACCTGCCCGGAAATGGTGGTGCTGCCCGCCGGCAGCTTCATGATGGGCACCCCGGATGACGAAAAGGGCCGCCAGGACGACGAAGGCCCGTTGCACCAGATCACGTTCAAAAAAGCCTTTGCCGTGAGCCAATATCAGATCACCAACGGGGAGTGGAAGGCCTACCTCAAGGCCACCGGCTACAAGGTGCCCAACGGCGATACCCGTCCGGGCCGCGAGTGCATCGCCGGCGTGCCGCGCTACCAGCAAGGCGACCGCCAGCCCGCCGTGTGCCTGAACTTCCACGAAGCCGAGGCCTATGCCAGTTGGCTGTCGAAGAAGACCGGCAAGGTCTACAAGGTCCTCAGCGAATCCCAGCGCGAGTACGCCGTGCGTGGCGGCAGCACCGGGCCGTTCCCCTTCCCGCTCGATGACAACGACGAGCAGAAGTACCAGATCTCCAAGCACGCCAATACCTACGGCCCTACCGACGGCTTCTCCTTCACCTCGCCGGTCGGCAGCTTCCCGCCCAATGCCTTTGGCGTCTACGACGGCCACGGCAATGTCTACGAATGGACCCGCGACTGCTACGTCGACAGCTACGCCAGCGCCCCCACCGACGGCAGCCCGCAGACCAACAGCAGCGAATGCGAGGATCGCCGGGTGATCCGCGGCAACGACTACACCGAGGCGCCGATCTTCTCGCGCTCGGGCAACCGCAACGAGCGCAGCTCCACCCTGCGCGGCGACTGGATCGGTTTCCGCGTCGCCCGCGAGCTGTAAGCCCTGCCCCGCCCCGGCGCCCTCGGCGCCGGGCGACTAAATCCGCGCAAAACCCTCTCGTCTACCAAGATCAGGACCTGCTCCTGCCCGGCGCCAACGAATACTCACGAGATGCCCCCATGACGCTCAAGACACCCAGCCTCGCCCAGGAAACCCTGCGCATACTCAAGCCGTTCTGGATGCTGGTCGCGCTTTCGGCGGCCCTTGGCGTGGTCAGCGGCCTGAGCGTCACCGCCCTGCTGGCCACCATCAACAGCGCGATGAATGCCGCCGGCGGGCCGGACACCCATACCGCCCTGCTGTTCGGCGGCCTGTGCGTGCTGACCCTGGCCTGCTCCACCGGCTCGAACCTGCTGACCAACTACGTGGGCCAGAAGGTGGTGGCGCGGCTGCGCCGCGAATTGTCCGCCAAGGTGCTGGTGGCGCCGATCGCGCAACTGGAGCGCTACCGTGCCCACCGCCTGATCCCGGTGCTGCTCAACGATGTCAGCACCATCAGCGCCTTCGCCCTGTCCGTGGCACCCATGGTCATTGCCTTTACCGTCACCTTGGGCTGCCTCGCCTACCTGGCGCTGCTGTCCTGGCAGATCCTGCTGATCACCGCCCTGACCGTGGTGATCGGCACTGGCGCGCAGTTCCTCGCCCACCGCTTCGGCATGAAGAACATCCTCACCGCGCGCAACGGCGAGGACGAGCTGCAGAAGCACTACCAGGCCCTCTCCGGCGGCGCCAAGGAACTGCGTATCCAGCGCAAGCGCCGCCAGTACATGCATGACCAGCTGATCCACGGCGCCACCGAGCGCATCTGCAAGGCCAACATCCGCGCGGCGAACATCTTCGTCAGCGCCGAAACCTTCGGTTCGATGCTGTTCTTCGCCGTCATCGGCGTGGCCATCGCCTTCCAGGCGCTTTGGCCGAGCACCGAGCGCACCGTGCTTGGTGGTTTCGTGCTGGTGATGCTGTACATGAAGGGGCCGCTGGAGCAGTTGATCACCAACCTGCCGAGCATCAGCCGCGCGCAGATCGCCCTGCGCCGCATCGCCGAGCTGTCGGCGCGCTTCTCGTCGCCCGAGCCGCACCTGCTGGTGAGCGACCGCGCACCCGCCGTGTCCAGCGTCGAGTCCATCGAGCTGCGCCAGCTGCGCTATGACTACCCGCAGGTCGAGGGCAGCCAGCCGTTCCACCTGGGGCCGGTGAACCTGAGCATCCGCCAGGGCGACATCGTCTTCATCGTCGGCGAGAACGGCTGCGGCAAGACCACCCTGATCAAGCTGCTGCTGGGCCTGTACAGCCCGCAACAGGGCGAAGTTCGGCTCAATGGCGAAACGGTCACCCCGCAGCGCCTGGACGACTACCGCCAGCTGTTCACCACCATCTTCGCCGACTACTACCTGTTCGACGAGCCGCTGCCCGGCCAGGCCGAACTGCCGCCCGAGGCCGGCAAGTATCTGGAACGCCTGGATATCGCCCACAAGGTGAGCATCCGCGACGGCAGCTTCACCACCACCGACCTGTCCACCGGCCAGCGCAAGCGCCTGGCGCTGATCAATGCCTGGCTCGACCAGCGCCCGGTGCTGGTGTTCGACGAGTGGGCCGCCGACCAGGACCCGGCCTTCCGCCGCGTGTTCTACACCGAGCTGCTGCCGGAGCTGAAACAGCAGGGCAAGACCATCATCGTCATCTCCCACGACGACCGCTACTTCCCGGTTGCCGACCAACTGGTGCGCATGCACGGCGGCCAGATCGTCGTCGAGCGCAACCAGGAACCCGCCCTGCCCGCCTGACTCCGCCTCACGGGCGGTGGATCCTCGCCACCGCCCGCACTTTGTAAATTCCCCGCCGCATCGCTCGTTCCCCTATTGCCGCACGCTGAATCAACCCTGCCCACAGGGAAGTCGCAGGTCAGGCCTCTGCCAACCGTAAATATTTTTCCGGTTTTGGCATGCGCATGCGTCCTACTCGCAACGGAATAATTTTCATTTACTTTGCGTACCTTGAGCCAGAGCATAAAAATGCCAATACCAGCCAACACACTGACCCCTTTGAGCAAGGCGCTGATGCTGCGCCGGATGCTGCGTTCCTCGCCGGCCATGGCCACCCTCGGACTCGCCCTGGCCCTGCCGCTGGCAGCGCAAGTGCAGGCCCAGGAGCAGGATTACGACATCCCGGCGCAATCGCTGAGCAGCGCGCTGCAAGAGCTGGGTCGCCAGGGCAACCTGCAGGTGCTGTTCAGCCCCGGGACCGTACAGGGCCTGCGCAGCAGCCCGGTCAAGGGTCGTTTCTCGCCAACCCAGGCAGCTGGGGAGCTGCTGAAGAACAGCGGGATTCGCTACAGCGTGCAGGACAACACCCTGATCATCAGCGGCGCGGCTGAATCCGGTTCGGCCATGACCCTGGACGCCACCACCATCAATGGCCAGGTGCTGGGTGCCACCACCGAGGGCAGCAACTCCTACACCACTGGCGCGGTGACCATCGGCAAGACCGCGCAATCGCTGCGTGAGACCCCACAGTCGGTCACCGTGGTCACCCGCAAGCTGATGGACGACAAGAACCTGGTCTCGCTGGACCAGGTGATGGCCCAGACCACCGGTATCACCCGCGCCAACCGCGGCTATGGCAACCACCACTTCAGTTCCCGTGGCTTCGACCTCACCGACGAAAGCTACATGGTCGACGGCGTGCCAGGCCAGGCCTACGCCTACACCGGCTGGATGACCCCGGACATGGCGATCTTCGACCGCGTCGAAGTGCTGCGCGGCGCCTCCGGCCTGCTGGTGGGCGCGGGCAATCCGGGCGGCGCGGTGAACCTGGTGCGCAAGCGCCCGACCGCCGACCCGCGTTTCTCCGTCATCACCCGCGCCGGCTCCTGGGACAACTACCGCCTGGACCTGGATGCCAGCGGCCGCCTCAACCCCCAGGGTACCCTGCGCGGACGCATGGTCGCCTCCTATGAAGACCGTGGCTACTTCACCGATGTCACCAAGTCCAAGCGGCCGCTGCTGTACGGCATCGTCGAGGCCGACCTCAACGATGCCACCACCGTCGCCCTCGGCCTGCGCCGCCAGACCTCGCGCATCGACGGCTACAGTGTGCTGGGTATCCCCAACAACCCCGACGGCAGCAACCCGCACCTAAAGCGCTCGACCTTCCTCGGGCAGGACTGGGCCAAACTGCAGACCGACATGGACGAGGTGTTTGCCGACCTCACCCACCGCTTCAACGACAACTGGACCGCAAAGCTGGCATTGTCTCACTCCGAAGGCGGCTATAACCGCAGCGCTATCGAGTGGAGCGCGGATGACACGCTGGAATACAACGCCCCTGGTGGCCCGATGGTCAACACCGTCAGCTATCACAAGTTCGACGTGACCTCTAACGCCGTCGACGGCCACCTGGACGGCACGTTCGAGGCCTTCGGCCTGACCCACCAGTTGACGCTCGGCGCCAACTGGTCCAAGCGCAAGATGAACGACAAGGATGCAACCATCAAGCTCAAGGATGCGCTCGGCGCCTCGATTCCGCTCGATGTGTTCAATCCTGACCACAGTAATATTCCGGAGCTGCAACGCAATGGTTGGGACTCGCGGAACGACACCATCGACACCCGCTACGGCACCTACCTGAGCGCCCGCCTGCACGCCACCGAAGACCTGAGCTTCGTCCTCGGTGGGCGCCTGAGCTGGTACAAGAACGAAGCCTGGAACGGCCCGAAGGTGACCACCAGCCGGCAGGACGAGGAATTTACACCCTTCGTCGGTGCGATCTACGACCTGAACGACCAGTGGTCCTGGTACGCCAGCTACGCCGACATCTTCCTGCCGCAGTCCAACTACCGCACCGTCAGCGGCAGCGTGCTCGACCCGTCGGTCGGTTCGAACTACGAGACCGGGATCAAGGGTGAGCTGTTCGACAAGCGCTTGAACGTGTCCTTCGCCGTGTTCTACATCGAGCAGGAAGACGTCGCCCAGCAAGATGCAGCCAACCGTGGCAATTGCCCGAGCGATCCGGCCGGCCGCTGCTGGGTCAACGGCGACGGCATCAACCGCAGCAAGGGCTTCGAAGCCGAGGCCACCGGCGAACTGCTGCCGGGCCTGCAAGTGGCGGCTGGCTACACCTACAACACCACCAGCTCCTCCGAAGGTGGCCCGATCTCGGCGCAGACCCCGAAACACATGGTGCGCGTGAACACCAACTACACCTTCCCGGGCGAGTGGAACCGCCTGAGCGTCGGTGGTGGCGTTTCGGCGCAGAACTCCTACGTCGATGCCTACAACGAGGCGTACAACAGCGGCCGGGCTATCTTCGACGCGCGTGCCGCCTACAAGCTCGACGAGCACTGGACCGTGGGCGTGGACGTCGAGAACCTGTTCGACCGCAAGTACTTCGACTCGATGGGCTACTGGACCCGCGGCACCACCTACGGTACTCCGCGTAGCTACATGTTCACCCTGCGCGGCGACTTCTAGACCCCGCACGGCAACAACCGGCGCCCCCTCTCGAGGGGGCGCTGTGTTTTCAGCGGCATCCAACGGCCTGTTGTCTTTCCCCCCGCCCCACCGCACACTCGACCCCGCCAGCCAGGAAGCGGAGTCCGCAGTGCCCACGCCACGCCAATTCAGCAAGAAGACCAGCACCAGCAACATGCTGCGGCTCAAGTCCGGCGACGCCGGCAACCAGCGCCCCTATCGCGTCGACTTCGTCCTGCTCGAGCACTTCTCCATGGCCAGCTTCACCGTGGCGATGGACGTGCTGGTCACCGCCAACCTGCTGCGCGCCGACAGTTTCACCTCCACCCCGCTGTCACTGGGCGGCGATCGCGTGCTCAGCGACCTGGGCCTGGAACTGATCGCCAGCCCACTCGATCCCCGCAGCCTGCACGACCTCGACCTGCTGGTGGTGTGCGGCGGCCTGCGCACGCCATTGAAATACCCTGACCTCGACCGCCTGCTGGACGGCTGCGCCAGCCACGGCATGACCCTCGGCGGGCTATGGAACGGCGCCTGGTTCCTCGGCCGCGCCGGGGTGCTCGACGACTACGGCTGCAGCGTGCACCCCGAGCAGCGCGCCAGCCTGGCCGAGATCAGCCCGCAGACGCGCATCACCCCGGCCAGCTTCACCCTGGACCGTGACCGCCTCAGCGCCGCCAGCCCCAATGGCGCCATGGAGCTGATGCTCGGCCTGGTACGGCGCCTGTACGGCGATGCCCTGGCCGAAGGCGTGGAAGAGATCCTGTCGTTCTCCGGCGCACGCTATCGCCAGGTCGGGCCCGGAGCGAAGAAGTCCATGAGCCTGCACCTGCGCACCATCGTCGAGCTGATGGAAAACAACCTCGAAGAAACCCTCAGCCTCGACCAGCTGGCCGCCTACTCCGGGCGCTCGCGCCGACAGATCGACCGCTTGTTCCAGGCCCAGCTGGGCACCTCGCCCAGGCGCTACTACATGGAGCTGCGCATCACCAAGAGTCGGCGGCTGTTGCAGTATTCGGACCTGTCGGTGATGGAGGTCGCGGTGGCCTGCGGCTTCGTTTCGGTATCGCATTTCAGCAAGTGCTATGCGGCGTACTTCGGTTATCCGCCGTCGCGGGAGCAGCGGCTCGGCGAATGATGTCGCCTGGGGTTGCCCCGCGATAGGGCCGGAACTGTCAACGGATCACCCCTGCTCATCGAGCAATGCCTGGATCACCCGCTCCTGCCCCGCATAATCGCCTTCGCCAAAGTGCACATGGCGCACCTGCCCCTTGCGGTCGACGAAGTAGTGCGCAGGCCAGAACTGGTTGCCCCAGGCGTTCCAGATCCGGTAGCCGTTATCGACCGCCACCGGATAGGCAATGCCCAACTGCTGCACCTGCGCCCGGACACTGCCGATGTCATGCTCGTAGTCGTACTCCGGCGTATGCACCCCGACCACCACCAACCCCTGCTCGCCATAGCGCCGCGCCCAGTCGTTGACATGCGGCAGGCTGCGCCGGCAGTTGATGCAGTCGTAGGTCCAGAAATCCACCAGCACTACCTTGCCCTTGAGGGCCGGGCCGGCCAGCGGCGGCGAGTTGAGCCACTGCTCGGCGCCGGCCAGCGAAGGCATGGGGCCATAGCTGTCGCGGGCCAGCAGGTGGCCGGCCAGGCCCAACCCGAGCAGGGCCAGGGCCACGCCGCCGGCCTTGAGCAGGCGGCGCTTGCCGCGCGCCTCAGTTGTCATGGCAGCCACTGGTGGCGTAGGAACGGTACTCGACGCTCTGCGGCTTGCCCTGGGAGTCGAGGTAGTCCATGCGGGTGTTGACCACGCCGCAGGTGTTGCTGCGGTCATCCTTCACCGACAGCACCTTCTTCACATCCAGCTTGTCGCCGTAGCGGTACTGCATCACGCTGGCCTCGTTGAGCGAGGTGCTGCTGGCCTGGGCGGTGATGGCGCCGAGGCCGAGGACGGCGAACAAGGCGGCGCTGGCGAGGGTCTTGATAGTCATGGTGGTTCTCCTGATGCGAGGTCTTGGCATTGGGGAGACGTCGCTCCCCGGTAGAGCCATTTCACTCCCGCCAGGTATCGCGCTTGTGTCCACCCAGGCTGTGACGTGCTTCCTCCTGTATCCACGGCAGTGCCAGATACACTGCAATACAAAGCGTGGCAGGCAAGCCCGGATTCGCTCGGTACACTGCGCCCAACCCTCACTCACAAGGACACCCCGATGGAGCATGTCGATCACATCCTGGTCGTCGACGACGACCGCGAAATCCGCGAACTGGTCGGCAACTACCTGAAGAAGAACGGCCTGCGCACGAGCATCGTCGCCGATGGCCGACAGATGCGCGCCTTCCTGGAAAACAACGCGGTCGACCTGATCGTCCTCGACATCATGATGCCCGGCGACGACGGCCTGCTGCTGTGCCGCGAACTGCGCGCCGGCAAGCACCGCAATACGCCGGTGCTGATGCTGACCGCGCGCAACGACGAGACCGACCGCATCATCGGCCTGGAAATGGGCGCCGACGACTACCTGACCAAGCCTTTCTCCGCCCGCGAGCTGCTGGCGCGGATCAACGCCGTGCTGCGCCGCACGCGCATGCTGCCGCCCAACCTGACCATCAGCGAAAGCGGGCGCCTGATCGCCTTCGGCCCCTGGCGCCTGGACACCACCGCGCGCCACCTCCTCGACAGCGAGGGCACCCTGGTGGCGCTGTCCGGCGCCGAGTACCGCCTGCTGCGGGTATTCCTCGACCACCCGCAGCGGGTGCTCAGCCGTGAACAGCTGCTCAACCTCACCCAGGGCCGCGAGGCGGACATCTTCGACCGCTCCATCGATCTGCTGGTCAGCCGCCTGCGCCAGCGCCTGGGCGACGACGCCCGCGAACCCACCTGCATCAAGACCGTGCGCAGCGAAGGCTATGTATTCTCGCTGCCGGTGCAATTGCTGGAGTCGCCGGCGTGAAGTGGCCGCGGACCCTGGCCTCGCGCCTGGCGCTGATCTTCTTCACAGGATTGGTGCTGGCCTACGGCCTGTCGTTCAGCCTGCAGGCGTATGAGCGCTATGTCAGCAGCCGCTCGATGATGCTCAGCAACCTGGAGCTGGACGTCTCGACCTCTGTCGCCATCCTCGACCGACTGCCCGCCGCAGAGCGCCCGGCCTGGCTGCCACGCCTGGAACGGCGCACCTACCGCTACCAGCTGGACGAGGGGCTGTCCGGCGAAGCCATGCCCAGCGAGAACCCGCCGATGGCCGCCGACTCCATCGTCAAGGCCATCGGCGACCGCTACCGCCTGACCTTCCAGGAAATCCCCGGCCCCAATGCGCATTTCCAGGCCCACCTGCGCCTGGCCGACGGCGCGCCGTTGACCATCGACGTCACCCCGGCCCCGGTGCCGGTGGCCACCTGGCTGCCAGTAGTGCTGCTGATCCAGCTGGCGGTGCTGCTGGCCTGCACCTGGCTCGCCGTGCGCCTGGCCATCGGCCCGCTGACCCGGCTGGTCCAGGCCGTGGACAACCTTGACCCGAACAGCCCCGGCCCGCTGCTCGACGAAAGCGGCCCACACGAGGTGCGCTACGCCGCCGTGGCCTTCAATGCGCTGCAGGCGCGCATCGCTGCCTACCTCAAGGAACGCATGCAATTGCTGGCCGCCATCTCCCACGACCTGCAGACGCCGATCACGCGCATGAAGCTGCGCGTCGAGCAGATGGACGACGGGCTGGAGAAGGACAAGCTGTGGCACGACCTCGACGCCATGGAGCACCTGGTGCGCGAGGGCGTGGCCTATGCCCGCAGCATGGACAGCGGCACCGAGGCGCCGTGCCGGGTCAACCTCGACGCCTTCCTCGACAGCCTGGTGTTCGACTACCAGGACAGCGGCGCGCAGGTGAATCGCAGCGGCAGCGCCCAGGCCACCCTGGAAACCCGCCCCCACGCCTTGCGCCGGGTACTGGTGAACCTGGTGGACAATGCGCTGAAGTTCTCCGGTGCCGCGCAGCTGGAAGTCGGCTGCGAGAACGGCGTGACGCTGATCCGCGTGCTCGACGATGGCCCCGGGATCCCCGAGGCGGAGCTCGACGACGTGCTCAAGCCGTTCTACCGGGTCGAAAGCTCGCGCAACCGCAGTACAGGCGGCACCGGGCTGGGGCTGGCCATCGCCCAGCAGCTGACCCAGGCCATGGGCGGCAGCCTGACCTTGCGCAACCGCGCCGAAGGTGGGCTGTGCGCGCAGGTCGAGTTGCGTTGAAGTACAGGGCAAGCCCGCTGCTCAAGCCTGAGCGAGCGGGCTTGCCCTATTGACGCGGCCAGCAAAGGCGACAACAAAGCAAGATCGTTCAAGCCACCCTCTGGCCTGTCTGGCATGCTTGTCTGCCCTGTCGATTCGTTGCCGCTTCCATGCCCAGCCCACCCCTCGCCCGCCAAGCGTTCCTCCACGGCGCCATCGCCATCCTGCCGCTGTCCGTGGCCGTTGCCCCCTGGGGCCTGCTCGCCGGCAGCATGGCCATCGAAGCCAACCTCAGCGCCTGGCAAGGCCAGGGCCTGTCGGCCATCGTATTCGCCGGCGCCGCGCAACTGGTGGCCATCGGCATGCTCAAGGGTGGCGCCAACCTGTTCTCGATCCTGCTCACCACCCTGCTGCTGACCTCCCAGCACCTGCTCTACGGGCTGTCGATGCGCCCGGTGCTGTCGGGGCTGCCGACCCGCTGGCGGTTGGGCCTGGGCTTCCTGCTCACCGATGAGTTCTTCGCCCTCACCAGCCACCACGACCAGCAGCAGTTCAACCGCTGGTACGCCTTGGGCGTGGGCCTGACCTTCTACGTGGCGTGGAACCTGTTCACCCTGGCCGGCATCGTCCTCGGCCAGAACATTCCGCACCTGGACCAGCTGGGCCTGGACTTCTCCATCGTCGCCACCTTCGTCGCACTGATCGCGCCGCTGGTGCGCAACCTGCCGACCGTGGTGTGCGTGGCGGTGTCGCTGTTCTGCTCGGTGCTGTTCAGTTACTGGCACTGGGAGACCGCCCTGGTCGCCGCCGGTCTGCTGGGCATGGCCGCCGGGTTCGTCTGCCAGAAGTTTTCCGGAGGCCGCTTATGATCTGGCTGCTGATCTTCGCCATGGGCGCGGTGGTGTTCCTCAACCGCTACGCCTTCCTCGAACCGCGCCTGCCCCTGCGCCTGAGCTCCAATGCGCGGCAGTTCCTCGGCTTTGCCGTGCCCGGAATGCTCACCGCGATCTGCGGGCCGATCATCTTCCTTCCCGAGCACCAGCTCGACCTGAGCCCGCTGAACCCCTACCTGCTCGGTTCGCTGGTGGCCATCGCCCTGGTGCTGTTGACCCGCAGCGTATTGCTGAGCATGCTGGCGAGCATGCTGATCTTCTTCCTCCTGCGCAGCTGGCTGGCATGAGCACGCCACTGCGCGAACAGGCCCACCTGTGGCAGGCGCCCGCCCTGGGCGATGTCGAGATGCTGCACGCCCGCTATATCCAGCAGCGCTTCGCCCCGCACGTGCACGAAGGCTATGTGTTCACCGTGATCGAGTCCGGCGCCCAGCGCTTCTGGCACCGAGGCAGCGAGCACCTGGCTCCGGTGGGCAGCATGGTGCTGATCAACCCCGACGAGCTGCACACCGGCGCCACCGCCCACGAGGCCGGCTGGCGCTACCGTGGTTTCTACCCCGAGCATGAACGGGTCACCGGCGTGCTCGACGAACTGGAGCTGGGCCGCCATGGCCTGCCCCGGTTCAAGGACAGCGTGATCCAGGACCCGGCCCTGGCCGCCACGTTCAGCCACCTGCACCGGCTTTCGGAGTCCTGCGCCAGCGCCCTGGAGCAACAGACCGCCTGGCGCCAGGCGGTGCTGGCCCTGGTACAGCGCCATGGCCATTGCGCCGAACCCGTCGCCCCCGGCAACGAACCGCTGGCCGTGGCCCGCGCCCGCGAGCTGCTGGAGAGCCAGCTGGCCGATCCGCCGTCGCTGGAAGCCTTGGCGGCTGCGGTGAACCTTTCGCCATTCCACTTCGCCCGGGTATTCCGCCAGGCCACCGGCCTGCCGCCCCATGCCTGGCTCAAGCAGCGCCGCCTGGCCCGCGCCCGGGAACTGCTCAAATGCGGTCAATCAGTCCTCGAAGTCGCCTTTACCCTGGGTTTTGCCGACCAGAGCCACCTGAGCCGGCAGTTCAAGCAGGCCTATGGCGTGCCGCCGGGCGCCTATCGCCAGGCCTGTCTCAACCTGGCGTAGCGGCACGACTCCAGACGCCCGGCGTCAGCCCGGTCATGCCGCGGAAAAACGCGATGAAGGCGCTGTCGCTGGCGAAGCCCAGCTCATCGGCGATCTCGCCCAGCGGCACGTTCAGCGCCAGGCGCTCGACCGCCCTCAGCAATCGCCACTGCTGGCGCCATTGCTGGTAACTCATCCCGGTGTCGCGACGCATCAGGCGGCCAATGGTCTTTTCACTGGCCCCGGCTTGCCGCGCCAACTCGCCCAGTGCTGGCGGCAAGCGATCGAGGCCGTCCACCAGGCGCGCCAGGCGTCGGTCGCGCGGCAGCGGCAGCAGCATTGGCTGGCGCTGCGCGCTCTGCAGTTCGGCACGACACAAGCCCAGCAGATGATGATTGGCCCCATGCCGCCAATCGCTGTCGAAGGGTGCCTGGGCAATCCGCTCGAGCAGCTCGCGCAGCAATGGATTGACGTCGAGGATGGTCACCTGCTCCGGTAGCCCCTGCGCCGCCGTCGCATCCAGGTACACCGAGCGGTAATCCACCGTCTCGCGCATCCGCGCACGATGCGCCAGGCCGCCCGGTATCCACGCCGCGCGGCTCGGCGGCAACAGGCACAGCAGCCCCGGCGAGTCGATACGCACGCAGCCCTGGCGGGTGAACAGCACCTGGCCTCGGACATGCCAGTGGTTGCCGGAATCATGGTCGCCCAAGGCCGAGCAGATGCCGATCACCGGTGCTGGGTGGGCGTCCGGGTCAAAGGCGCTATCGGGTGCGAGCCATGCCATTGCAGTTTGTCCTGTTTCATTGATTTCCTGGCTTGATCACGATAATGGATCATAGCTTGCCAACCCTACCATGGGCCTCCGATCAACTGCAGAGGACAAGCCCATGCAAAATCGTTATTGGCTGGCTTTCGCCACTGCCATGCTCATGTTCCCGCAAATAGCCGAAACCCTGTACAGCCCGGCTCTGGTATCGCTGGCCGAAGGCTTCGCGGTTTCCGCTGCGCACGCCTCGTTGACCCTGTCGTTGTACTTCGTCGCCTTCGCGGTCGGCGTGCTGTTCTGGGGGCGGTTGTGCGATATCAAGGGCCGGCGGCCGACCATGCTCGCGGGCCTTGCTCTGTATACCCTGGCAGCACTGGCGGCACTGCTGGCCAGCGATTTCAGCCAGTTGCTGGCGGCGCGGATGGTCGCCGCCTTCGTCGCCGCAGTCGGTTCGGTGGTCACCCAGACTGCACTGCGCGACCGCTACAACGGCGCGGAACTGGCCCGGGTGTTCTCGGTGATCGGCGCATGCCTGGCCATCAGCCCCGCACTGGGCATGCTCGGTGGCGGCTGGCTGGACCAGGCGTTCGGCTATCGCGGCGTGCTGGCCGCGCAATTGATCCTGGCATCGGCACTGCTGGCCTGGGGCTGGCAGGCGATGCCCGAGACCCAGGCCGCCGCGCCCGCGCTGACACCGTTGCGCCAGGTGCTGATGCGCCTGCTGGCGGACCGCCGGGTGCTGCTGGCCAGCGCGCTGGTGGCCTTGTTCAACATTGCCGTGTTCGCCTGGTACAGCCTGGCGCCGTTCGTCTTCGAACGCCTGGGACAGGCACAGTGGATGGGCTATTCGGGCGTGGGCCTGGCCCTCGGCTCGCTGGCTGGCGCCAGGCTCAATGCCCTGCTGCTGGGGCGCGCAGTCGCGGCCGCCACCCTGATGAAGGGTGCCGCGCTGCTGCTCGTGGTCGGCGCCCTGGGCATGACGGCAATCGGTGAATCACCGTGGATCGTCGCGCCAATGGCCTTGGTGATGATCGCGTTCGCCATGGCCATCCCCTTGCTGCTCGGCTCGGCACTGGTGGCCTACGCCGATTGCCGGGGTACGGCGGCAGCCTTGTTCGGCCTGCTGTATTACCTGCAGATCGGCGCGGGGCTGATGGTAGTCGGCATGCTGCAGATGCTGGCGCCTGGGTTGCTGCTGATCGCGCTCGCCATCTGCGCGCTGAGCCTGGGCTATTTGCGCTATCTGCGCGGCTGACACCGTCGGCTGCAGCCGCTGCTACACTCACAAGGCTGAACGGAGGAACCCGCCATGTCCGAACGAGAAATCACCACGCTCCTGTCGCTGATGAGCCAGCGTCAGGCCTGCCTGAGCAGCGCCTGCAAGGAGATCGCCGACTGGATCGACCGCCAGGGCGACGTGCCCGCCGCCGGCAAGATCCGCGCCAGCCTCAAGGCACTCGAGGCCGAAGACGCCCAGGTGCGCAAGACGCTGACCTCGCTGAACATCGAACGGCCGCTGCCACGTTTTCGCAGCTGACCGCTGAAAACCATCGCGGGGGAGCAGGCTCGTCGGAGCGCCGCATCGCCCGCGATGGGTGCTGCATCAGTGGTTCATGTGCATATGGTCGTGGCCGGCGCCGGCCTCGGCGTTGAGCGCACGCACCGGAGCCTGCACCTGCAGGGTTTCCTTCGCGCCCTTGGCATCCTCGATGGTCAGGGTCAGCGGTACCTGCTCACCCTCCTTCACCTGCTGGTTCAGGCCCATCAGCATCACGTGGAAGCCGTTCGGGTCCAGCTTCACCGCCTTGCCAGCCGGCAACTCGACCGCCTTCACTTCACGCATGCCCATCACGTCGCCGTTCATGGTCATCTCGTGCACCTGCACGGTCTTGGCCACGGGCGAGGCGACGCTGACCAGCTTGCTGTCGCTGCTCGCGGTCAGGGTCATGAAGGCCCCGGTGGCGTGCTGGTGCGGCACGCTGGCGCGTACCCAGGCGTCGCTCACGGTGGTCTGGGCCAGGGCCGGCAGGGCCAGGCTCATCAGTGCCAGGGCGGCCAGGCCGCGCTTGATCGGTTGCATCGACATTCAGCAGATCTCCATCAGGGTGACCAGGTCTTCGGCGCATTCCTGGGCGTTCAGGGAATGGCCCAGGCTCAGGCGCAGGGTGCCACGGGTATCGTAGACGTAGCTGGTGGACGAGTGAGAGATGGTGTAGGTATCGCCGGCCGGGACCTTCTCGTAGAACACCTTGAACTCACGGGCCACGGCGTCGATTTCCTCGGGGGTGCCGGTCAGGGCGACGATCGACGGGTCGAAGGCCTTGACGTAGGCATCGAGCACCTCGGGGGTATCGCGTTCCGGGTCCAGGGTGATGAACACCGGCTGGAACAGGTCGCGGTCGCGGCCACGCAGGATCTTGCGGATCTGCGCCACCCGCGCCATGGCGGTCGGGCAGACGGCCGGGCACTGAGTGAACCCGAAGAAGATCATCGGCATCGAGCCGTAGAAGCTCGACAAGGTACGCTCGTTGCCTTGCGGGTCCTTGAGCTTGAACTTGCGACCGAGGATCTCGTTGCTCATGTTCTTGCCGTACTTGAAGTCCAGGCCACGGGCCGGGCTGCAGCCCGCCAGCAGGCCAAGCCCCAGTACGCCCATCCCGGCGACAACCGCGCGCCGGGTCAACAGATCATTCATGGAACCATCCTTTACAGGGAAGGTGCCGACCCCTGGGATGGGCCGGCCAGAAAACCGGGGCATTCTGTCACGCCCCCCCCGTACCATCCACCCGACATCCGGCTGATCGGGCTGCAGCCCTTTGTTTACGGGGCGCGACCGGTTGTCGCAGGGGTTGAATCCGTAACACTTTGTTGCTAGGGATCAATGCACAAAGCCTGAAAAGCATCGCGGGGCAAGCCCGCTCCCACAACCTGCGGAAGCGGGCTTGCCCCGCGATGGCGTCACCACTGGCGATCAGTAGTACGCGTTTTCCTTCTGGCTGTGGTCGGTCACGTCACGCACGCCCTTGAGCTCGGGAATACGCTCGAGCAAGGTGCGCTCGATGCCTTCCTTGAGGGTCACGTCGGCCTGGCCGCAGCCCTGGCAACCACCGCCGAACTGCAGCACGGCGATGCCGTCGTCGACCACGTCCACCAGGCTCACGGCGCCGCCGTGGCTGGCCAGGCCCGGGTTGATCTCGGTCTGCAGGTAATAGTTGATCCGCTCGTTGATCGGGCTGTCTTCGTTGACCATCGGCACCTTGGCGTTCGGCGCCTTGATGGTCAGCTGGCCACCCATGCGGTCGGTGGCGTAGTCGACCAGCGCGTCCTCCAGGAACGGCACGCTGACCGCATCGAGGTAGGCAGTGAAGCTCTTCAGGCCCACCGGCTGGTCGTCGGGCTTCTCTTCGCCCGGCTTGCAGTACGCAATGCAGGTCTCGGCGTAGGTTGTGCCCGGCTGGGTAATGAAAATACGGATGCCGATGCCAGGCGTGTTCTGCTTGGAGAGCAGATCGGCCAGGTAATCATGGGCGGCGTCGGTAATGGTTATAGCGCTCATGGAAGTTCCTCACAGACTTGCCGGCAGTGTACGCCAACCCGGCGTGCGAACAAAGTCCTAGTATTTGACTCGGGAAAGCGCCAGCGCCGGTTCCTGCGCCGTTCGCGCCGTGAACACGGCCTTGAGCCGCCAGTACAGGCCGCGCTCCAGCCATTGGTAGCTGAGCCACGACATTAGTCCGATTGACGGCACGCACAGGGCAAATACCAGGTAAGGGTTCAGGCGCAGCCCCTCACTGATGAATAGACCGGCGTACAGCACCAGCACATGCACCAGATACACCGAGTAGGAACAGTCCCCCAGGGCCTTGAGAACCTGATTGCCCTTGAAGTAGCGCTCCAGGGCGATGAACGCCAGCACCACCAGGGCGCTCGGCAGGCCCCAGTGCAGCAGGCGCTGCGAAGCGTCGAGGTGATAGAGCGCCAACCCCGCCAGACCGAGCAATCCCAACGGCAACCACAGCCCTTCGCGGATCAACCCGCGTCGATACAGCACACCCAGGCCGATGCCCAACAGGAACTCGTAGACGATATCGTTGTTGTAGAAGCGGCTCAGCACACCCAGGCGCCCCAGCACTTCGCTCGCCAGCAGCAATGCTGCCGTCACCAGCAACAGGTGATGACGCTGGCGCACCAGGAAGGCCAGGCCGAACAGCAGGTAGAAGAACATCTCGAAGTTCAGCGTCCAGCCGACGTTGAGCGTTGGATACAGCCCATAGCCACCGGGGTTTTCCGCCGGGATGAACAACAGCGACAGCAGCAGGTGCTGCCATTCGAACACCTGGTGCGGCATCCAGCGGCTGGCCGCCAACATCAGCACGGCCATCAGCAGGGTGTAGAACCAATACGCGGGCACGATGCGCAAGGCACGGTTGAGCAGGAACTGTCCTGGGGCGATGGCCTTGTCGCGGGTCGACAGGTAGATCACCAGGCCACTGATGACAAAGAAGATGTCCACCCCCACCGCGCCGCGATCAGCGAGCAGTTGGCCGATGGGGCCGGTGGCGTGGAAGTCAAAGAAGATCTGCCGGAAGTGGTGGCAGACCACCAGCCAGGCGGCGAATGCCCGTAGAGCCTGAAGCGAATACAGCATGAAATACCCTGTGATCGGCGGTGCATTGAGGCCCGGCGAGCCGGCTCCCACAGGGTTCGCGCACTTCTGTGGGAGCCGGCTTGCCGGCGATGGGCTGCAGCGCAGCCCAGGGCCTACCTACCGATTCCGACCGCAGGATGCCGGGAAAGTCCCGGCCAACCGATCAGAGGTTCTCGTAGCGGTTCATGTCCAGCACCCCGGCCTCCACCGGCTGGGTCTCCTTGATGTAGCTGTTCAGGTCATGGAAGTAGCGCCAGAACTCAGGATGGCTGCGGCGCACACCCCAGCGCATGACGATGCGCTCGAACTTGTCGGTGTCGTCACGCGCCGCCTCCATGTCCTCGACGAACTCCGGCACATCGGCCGTCGGGATGTTGAAGATGAAGTTGGGGTAGCTGCTGAGCACGCCCGGATACAAGGTCAAGGTGTCGAGCCCCGGCTGGTAGCGATAGGCCTCGCCAAGCAGGAACGCCACGTTGCTGTGCGCGCGGTTGCGCAGCAGGCTGTAGACCTGGCGCTGGCCGCCCTGCCCTTCGATGCGCAGCATGCTCGCCTCGGGCAGTTGGCCGATCACCTTGAGCCCCGCCGCCGGGCGCGACACCAGGCGGCTCAGCGATTGCTCGGCGTCACGAAACTCCGCAGACAGCCCGGGCCGCGAGCAATAGGCGCCCTGGCAGCGGTTGATCGGGTCCGGCGCGGCGTTCAGGCTGCCGGTGCGTTGCAGCAGCTTGAGGCCGAAGTCGCGCTTGGGGTCGTGCTTGTCCAGTTTCAGCGCGCTCGGAGTGCTGGTGTCGATGTCCTCGTAGTCCATCCACATCTTCACCTTGCCGCTGTTCTGGTACCAGTCGCCGAGGATCTCGCCGCGCTTGCCGGCCGGCATCAGGCGCAGGAAGTTGATCTCGGCGCCGTTGCGGATCAGGTCGAAGTACAGCCGCGTCTGCAACTGGTGCGAAACATTGCCAAACACGTCGAAGTTCACCGCCAGCTGGTAGTAGGTGCGCTCGAACAGCGGATAATCGAACAGCCACATGGTCAGCGGCACGTCACCGATCAGGCCCTTGGTCACCGAGGCGCTGTCGAAGTGGCGGAAGATGCTCAAAAGTGCGTTGTCGTTGCCCGCCCACAGCGTCGACCAGCTGGGCGCCGGCTGTTCGGCATAGGCCTCACGGCGCAGGGCTTCGTACTCGTTGCGCTTGTCACGGTAGGCGTGCCACAGGCTCAGCACGCTGCCCACGTCGTCGATCTGCCCCGGCATGGCCAGCAGCGGCGTGGCCTCGCCCCGGTACTGGGCGTCGGTGATGTACAGGTCGTGGGCCGGCTCCTGGAACAGCGCCCAGAAGTTGTCGCGGATCACGTCGGTGGCGATCTGCCCGCGGCACACCGGGCCACGGATGAAGGTACGAACGAAGTACTCGGCGTTGTCCAGCATGAACTGGTAGCGGGCCACCGCCGGGATCGCCTCGAAGGTCTCGAACGGGTTGGACCGGTGCCGCGGCCCATAGCCCGGCAGTGCGCTGGCGTGCCAGTCGCCGCTGTAGAACAGCTGCTTGACCCGCTTGAGCTTCTGCGGCCCCATCGGGTAGGTGATGTGGGTCTTGTGCACGATCACGCCCTGCACCGGGATCAACCGATAGTAGAAGTCGGTGCCCGGCGGGTCGTTGGGGCGGCGGGTGGCGATCAGGTCCACCGGCTGGCCGCTCGGGGTGCGCGAGCGCACCCACTGGAAGAAGTGACCCTGCTCGCCACCGACGAAATAGATGTGCGCCAGGAACAGGTGCTCGTACAGCCAACGGCCGACCAGCGCCTCGGTGGAGCCGGGGCGATTGAGCAGTTCTTCCCAGTCGGCGATCTGCTTCGCCTCTGCCGCGCTGGGCTGGATCGGGGTCTTTTCCACCGGTGCGCCAGCAGCCAGCCAGCGCTGCAGGGTCTGGTACTGCTGGTCGGTCAGCCCGGTGACCGCCAGCGGCATGCCCTCCTTGGGATGGGCGCCGGCATAGGCGTCGAATTCGTGGGGCAACGGGCACATGTTGTTGCGGTTGAGCCCCAGCACGATCTCTTCGGGCAGTTTGGCGTTGGGCGTGAGCGGGGTCTTGTGACCCAGTTCGAGCATGCGCGCCATCAGCGCCGCCTGGCTGCCCTGCTTGTCCAGCACCGAATAGAAGCCCTGCTTGCGCCAGCCCGCTTCGTCGCGGGCGTCGTAGAACAGCCGCGTGGTGGGCACCGCCTGGCTGCGCTCGCCCTGGTAGACCGGCACCTTCGAGGCTCCGCGCTCGGCGCCCTCGGCGCTGCCCAGGTTGAGCTGGCAGGCAGCGTCGTTACAGGCGTGGCAGGCCACGCACTTCTCGGTGAAGATCGGTTGGATATCCCGGGTGTATGAGATCGTCGGGCTCGATTGGGGGGCCTGCCCGAACGCCGCGCCACTGATGAGCAAGGCGAAGGCGCTGGCAAGTATGCGATGCAGCATGTGCCGAATGTCCTGGTTCTTGAAAGCCATCACGATGTGCCTGGCGGGTCCTGAGGTGTTGGAGGGTCGCACTAACATGAGGGAAATTCATGCGAATGGGCGATGCGCCTAAAATCCGTGCAGCTTTGTTATTATTCGGCACCTTCTGTTATTTGCCCGACCAGGTAGTCCTATGTCCGACCGCAGCGCTCGTTTACAAGCACTCCAGAACGCACTCAAAGAGCGCATCCTGATCCTCGACGGCGGCATGGGTACTATGATCCAGAGTTACCGCCTCGAGGAACACGACTATCGTGGCACGCGCTTTGCCGATTGGCCAAGCGATGTCAAAGGCAACAACGATCTTTTGCTGCTCAGCCGCCCCGATGTGATCGCCGCGATCGAGAAAGCCTACCTGGACGCCGGCGCCGATATCCTCGAGACCAACACGTTCAACGCCACGCAGATATCCCAGGCCGACTACGGCATGGAAGCGCTGGTTTACGAGCTCAACGTCGAGGGCGCGCGTATCGCCCGCCAGGTGGCCGACGCCAAGACCCTGGAAACCCCGGACAAGCCACGCTTCGTCGCCGGCGTGCTCGGCCCTACCAGCCGCACCTGTTCGATCTCCCCGGACGTCAACGACCCCGGCTACCGCAACGTCACCTTCGACGAGTTGGTGGAGAACTACACCGAGGCCACCCGCGGCCTGATCGAGGGCGGCGCCGACCTGATCCTGATCGAGACCATCTTCGACACCCTCAACGCCAAGGCGGCGATCTTCGCCGTGCAGCAAGTGTTCGAGGAAGACCAGGTGGAACTGCCGATCATGATCTCCGGCACCATCACCGACGCCTCCGGGCGCACCCTGTCGGGCCAGACCACCGAAGCGTTCTGGAACTCGGTTCGCCACGCCAACCCGATTTCCGTGGGCCTGAACTGCGCCCTCGGTGCCAAGGACCTGCGTCCGTACCTGGAAGAACTCTCGACCAAGGCCGACACCCACGTGTCCGCCCACCCCAACGCCGGCCTGCCCAACGCCTTCGGCGAATACGACGAGACCCCGGCCGAGATGGCTGCGGTTGTCGAGGAGTTTGCCGCCAGCGGTTTCCTCAACATTATCGGCGGCTGCTGCGGCACCACCCCGCCGCACATCCAGGCCATCGCCGAGGCCGTAGCCAAGTACAAGCCACGGACGATCCCGGACATCCCCAAGGCCTGCCGCCTGTCGGGCCTTGAGCCGTTCACCATCGATCGCCAGTCGCTGTTCGTCAACGTCGGCGAGCGCACCAACATCACCGGCTCCGCCAAGTTCGCCCGGCTGATCCGCGAGGAAAACTACACCGAGGCGCTGGAAGTCGCCCTGCAGCAGGTCGAGGCCGGCGCCCAGGTGATCGACATCAACATGGACGAAGGGATGCTCGACTCCCAGGCCGCCATGGTCCGCTTCCTCAACCTGATCGCCGGCGAGCCGGATATCTCCCGGGTGCCGATCATGATCGACTCCTCCAAGTGGGAGGTGATCGAGGCGGGCCTGAAGTGCATCCAGGGCAAGGGCATCGTCAACTCGATTTCGATGAAGGAAGGCGTCGAGCAGTTCAAGCACCACGCCCGCCTGTGCAAACGCTACGGCGCCGCCGTGGTGGTGATGGCCTTCGACGAGGTCGGCCAAGCCGACACCGCCGCGCGCAAGCGCGAAATCTGCCAGCGCAGCTACGACATCCTGGTCAACGAAGTCGGCTTCCCGCCGGAAGACATCATCTTCGACCCGAACATCTTCGCCGTCGCCACCGGCATCGAGGAGCACAACAACTACGCCGTCGACTTCATCGAGGCCTGCGCCTACATCCGCGACCACCTGCCCTATGCCCTGACCTCGGGCGGGGTGTCCAACGTGTCGTTCTCGTTCCGCGGCAACAACCCGGTACGCGAGGCGATCCACTCGGTGTTCCTCTACCACGCGATCAAGAACGGCCTGACCATGGGTATCGTCAACGCCGGCCAGCTGGAGATCTACGACGAGATCCCCGCCGCCCTGCGCGAAAAGGTCGAGGACGTGGTGCTCAACCGCACCGCGCATGGCACCGACGCCCTGCTCGCCATCGCCGATGACTACAAGGGCGGCGGCGCCACCAAGGAGGTCGAGAACGAAGAATGGCGCTCGATGCCGGTCGACAAGCGCCTCGAGCATGCGCTGGTCAAGGGCATCACCGCCTACATCGTCGAAGATACCGAAGAGTGCCGCCAGCAGTCGGCGCGCCCCATCGAAGTCATCGAAGGTCCGCTGATGAGCGGCATGAACGTGGTCGGCGACCTGTTCGGCGCCGGCAAGATGTTCCTGCCCCAGGTGGTGAAGTCCGCCCGCGTGATGAAACAGGCCGTGGCCCACCTGATCCCGTTCATCGAAGCCGAGAAAGGCGACAAGCCCGAGGCCAAGGGCAAGATCCTCATGGCCACGGTCAAGGGCGACGTGCACGACATCGGCAAGAACATCGTCGGTGTGGTGCTCGGTTGCAATGGCTACGACATCGTCGACATGGGCGTGATGGTCCCGGCCGAGAAGATCCTGCAGACCGCCCGCGAGCAGAAGTGCGACATCATCGGCCTGTCCGGGCTGATCACCCCGTCGTTGGACGAGATGGTCCATGTTGCCCGCGAAATGCAGCGCCAGGACTTCCACCTGCCGCTGATGATCGGCGGCGCGACCACCTCCAAGGCGCACACGGCGGTGAAGATCGAACCCAAGTACTCCAACGATGCGGTGATCTACGTCACCGACGCCTCGCGCGCGGTGGGCGTGGCCACGCAACTGCTGTCCAAGGAACTCAAGAGCGGTTTCGTCGAGAAGACCCGCCAGGAATACGTCGAGGTGCGCGAGCGCACCGCCAACCGCAGCGCCCGCACCGAGCGCCTGAGCTACGCCCAGGCCATCGCCGCCAAACCGCAGTACGATTGGGCCACCTACCAGGCCGCGGTGCCCAGCTTCACAGGCGTCAAGGTGCTGGAGAACATCGACCTGCGCACCCTGGCCGAGTACATCGACTGGACGCCGTTCTTCATCTCCTGGGACCTGGCCGGCAAGTTCCCGCGCATCCTCACCGACGAAGTGGTCGGCGAGGCCGCCACGGCGCTGTACAAGGACGCCCGCGAGATGCTCGACAAGCTGATCGACGAGCAACTGATCAGCGCCCGCGCGGTGTTCGGCTTCTGGCCGGCCAACCAGGTGGCCGATGACGATATCGAGGTGTACGGCGACGCCGGCGAGACCCTGGCCACCCTGCACCACCTGCGCCAGCAGACCATCAAGCCCGACGGCAAGCCGAACTGGTCGCTGGCCGACTTCGTCGCGCCCAAGGCCAGCGGCGTGACCGACTATGTCGGCGGCTTCATCACCACCGCCGGCATCGGCGCCGAGGAAGTGGCCAAGGCCTACCAGGACAAGGGCGACGACTACAGCTCGATCATGGTCAAGGCCCTGGCCGACCGCCTGGCCGAGGCCTGCGCCGAGTGGCTGCACGAGCAGGTGCGCAAGGAGCACTGGGGCTATGCCAAAGACGAACACCTGGACAACGAGGCGCTGATCAAGGAGCAGTACAGTGGTATCCGCCCGGCGCCTGGCTACCCGGCGTGCCCGGACCACACCGAGAAGGAAACCCTGTTCCGCCTGCTCGACGGCAGCGCGATTGGCGAGACCGGCCCCAGCGGCGTGTTCCTCACCGAGCACTTCGCCATGTTCCCGGCGGCGGCAGTCAGCGGCTGGTACTTCGCCCACCCGCAGGCGCAGTACTTCGCCGTGGGCAAGGTCGACAAGGACCAGATCGAACAGTACAGCGCGCGCAAGGGCCAGGACATTGCCGTGACCGAGCGCTGGCTGGCGCCGAACCTCGGCTACGACGCCTGACCCCTCCGGGGCTGCCTTGCCGGCGATGGGCCGCAGGGCGGCCCCGAGTTCCCCCGACACATGCACAAGGACCCCAGCATGTCTCCCCGAATCCTGGTGATCGGCGCCTACGGCAACTTCGGCCGTATCATCTGCCGCCACCTGAACCAGATGCCCGCCGTGCAACTGGTGATCGCCGGCCGCAATGCCGACAGCCTCTCGCAACTGGCTGCACAGTTGAACGGCAGCGAAAGCTGGTGCGGCGATGCGATGGCCCCCGGCTTTGCCGATGCCCTGCGCGCGCTGCGCATCGACTGGGTGATCCACACCGGCGGCCCGTTCCAGGGCCAGCCCTACCGCGTGGCCGAGGCCTGCATCGAGGCCGGTGCGCACTACTGCGACCTGTCCGACTGCCGGCTGTTCGTCAATGGCATCGCCCAACTGAACGATCGTGCCCGCCAAGCCCAGGTCACCCTGCTCAGTGGCTGCAGTTCGGTGCCGAGCCTGTCGTCCGCGATTCTCGACGAGCAGCGCCATCACTTCAGCCGTATCGACCGCATCGAGCACGGCATTTCTTCCTCGGCGAAGATGCCCGGCCTGTCTACCATCGAAGGCGTGCTGGCCTATGCCGGCAGGCCGATCCGCCAGTGGCGCGACGGCCGCCCGTGCAACGTGGACGGCTGGCTCGGCCTGCAGCTGCGCCATCTGCCCGGGCTCGGCTGGCGCCTGCTGAACGACGTCGACGTGCCGGACATGGACATCTTCGCCACACGCTACGGCGCCCGTGACCTGGCGTTCAAGGCCGGCTCCGGGCTGATGCTCGGCGGCCTGGCCAATGCCGCGCTGGCGTTGCTGGTCAAGTACGGCCTGGTGCGCGACCCGCTGCCCTGGGCGCGACGCCTGCATCGGCTGGGCAGCCGTTTCGAACGCTGGGGCGATGGCAAGAGCGCGATGTACCTCGACGTTCGCGGCCTGGACCTGCAAGGCCAGCCACTGCGCCTGCAGGCCCAGGTCAGCGCCAGCGACGACAAGGGCCCGGAGATCCCCAGCTGCGCGGCAGTGGCGCTGATGGCCAGGGTCGTCGAAGGCTACCAGCCTGAACCGGGCGCCCGCCCCTGCGTCGGCGAGATCAGCGTCGAACGGTACCTGGCGGCCATCGGTGAGCCGGACAAGGTGCGCTACAGCGTCAGTTTCCAGCACGGACGAGGCTGAGATGAGCTACCTGCTGCTCAAGTACCTGCACATCATCGCCGCAGTGTTTCTCTTCGGCTTCGGCATGGGCTCGTACCTGTACCTGATCGCCGCCAACCGCAGCGGCGACCCGCGGGTGATCGCCGCGGTGGCGCGGATGGTGGTGCGCTTCGACGCCTGGATTACCACCCCAGCGGGCGTGCTGCAGCTGCTGACCGGCTACGCCATGGTCAGCATGACCGGCATGCCCTGGTCCGCCGACTGGCTGCGCGCCGCGCTGCTGATCTTCTTTGCGGTCGGCGCCTTGTGGTTGCCAGTGCTGCTGTTGCAGGCGCGCATGCAGCGCCTCGCCGCCCAGGCAGCCGGCAACGGCACGGCGCTGGGCGAGGACTACCAGCAGATGTACCGTCCGTGGCTGTGGATGGGGGTGGCGGGGTTCACCGGGATGTTCCTGATCGTGCTGGTGATGGTCACCAAGCAGGCGCCATGGCAGTGGCTTTGATACACAAAAAAATTTTCTACCTCCAAGCAAAAATCTAGTAGAAGTTTTTCCCGAAATCCCCGCAAGTTGGCAAAATTGGAAAACATTCATATCACCATTTCCCTAGCATGAGTCCATGGATGCCGACAGGCGGCGTCCACCCACGGACCCGCCCACGATCATGCCCCGCACCCCGCTCTACTTCGATTACGCCGCCACCACACCGGTCGATGACCAGGTCATCGCCGCCATGCTCACCTGCCTGGGCCGTGAGGCGAACTTCGGCAACCCCGCCTCAAGCGGCCATTTCCACGGCCAGGCGGCCCGCGAAGCCGTCGAGCATGCCCGCCAGCAGGTGGCCGAGCAGGTTGGCGCGCAGCCCGACGAGCTGGTCTGGACCTCCGGCGCAACCGAATCCAACAACCTCGCGCTCAAGGGCATCGCCCAGGGCTGCGCGCAGCCGGGGCATGTGATCACCAGCCAGATCGAGCACAAGGCCATCCTCGACACCGCCGTCGAGCTGGAGCGCCTGGGCTGGGCAGTGACCCGCCTGGCCCCGGATGCTCGAGGGTTGATCCAGCCCGAAGCGGTCCAGGCCGCGCTGCGTCCGGACACACGCCTGGTGTCGCTGATGGCGGTGAACAACGAACTGGGCACGGTGACCGACTTTGCCGCCATCGGTGCAACCGTCCGCGAGCACGGTGCGCTTCTGCACGTGGACGCGGCGCAGGCAGTGGGCAAGGTTCGGATCGACCTGGCGCAGCACGCGGTCGACCTGATGTCGTTCTCGGCGCACAAGGTCTACGGCCCCAAGGGCATCGGTGCCCTCTACGTCGGCCCTCGCGCCCGCCCGGCGATGCGTGCGCAGATGCACGGCGGCGGCCATGAGCGCGGCTTGCGCTCTGGCACCCTGGCCACCCACCAGATCGTCGGCATGGGCAGTGCCTTCGCCCTGGCCGGCCAGCCCGGCGCGGCGGAGTACCAGCGCCTGGAGCAACTCGCCCGGCGCTTGCGCGACGGCCTGCTGGCAATGCCCGGGGTCACGCTCAACGGCTGCGCGGAGCATCGCATTCCCCATACCCTCAACCTGTGCATCGATGCCAAGGGTTTCAACAGCCTGGCCCTGGCGGGCGAGCTGGCGCTGTCGAGCACTTCGGCGTGCAACTCGGCGAGCAATGCGGCGTCCCACGTGCTGCTGGCCCTCGGCCTCGACGAGCGCCAGGCGCGCAACAGCGTGCGCCTGAGCGTCGGGCGCTACACCCGCGAAGAGGACGTGGACACGGCGCTGGCGGTGTTTGGCCGGGTGATTGGCGCGGCGGCAGTGGCCCTCTGGTAGGGCGCGCCGCAGGCCGGATTGGCGCCGCTAGCGCGCCGCTGCCGCTTGCTCCGCAATAATCCACAGGCATCCCTCTGACCAATTGCGGATCAGGCACCCGCCCCTGGCGGACGCACATTCGTTCTTGTCCCTCAGGTTCTCCACGTTGGCCCGTTGAGGCGGTGGCATCCAGCGTGATGGCGCCGTCTGTACCATACGCCTTGACGACAACGGAACAGCACAGTGCAAGGAGGGTCGACTGATACGGACAGGCACGTGCCACGGACCGCTCCCGGGCGATGGCCAAGGCCCGCCTGGAACGCCCGAGGTGACTGAATAGTGTTTCTAGCCGATAGTGCGAATTATTACCAATGAACCGCACTTCCTTGCCAACCAGCGGTCTATCCCCTCTTTTGCCGCCTGCAATGGTTTACCCAGGCTTGGTTTTTCACACCGCACAGGGCCGGGCCAAATGCCTTGCGCTTGTGTAGGATGGGCAGCGCAGATCCAGACGCTGCCAGTTACAGGGAGATCCACATGCGCGTCCCATCCGTTGCCTGCCTCGGCCTGACGCTGGGCCTGCTTGCCGCGACCGGCACACCGGCGTATGCCGGCGAAGAGGCGCAACTGATCGATACGATCAACGTCTACCGCAGCCAGGCCCAGCGCTGTGGCGGCGAGGCCTCGCTGGAGCTGCCGCCGCTCAACAGCGACACGCGCCTGGCCCTTTCGCCGGAGGGCACCCGCGACCTGCAGCAAGCCATGACCCGCGCGGCATACCCGATGGTCAACGTGCAGGCCATCAGTCTATCCGGCCCACGGGATGCCAAGGCGGCGATGAAAGCCATCGAGGAGAGCTTCTGCCAGGTGGTACTCGACCCGCAGTTCGTCGATATCGGGGTCAGCCAGGAGGGCCGCGACTGGCGCATCGTCCTGGCCCGCCCGCTGCTCAGCGGGCGCCTGGGCGACTGGCAGGCCGAAGGGCAGAAGCTGTTGCAGGAGATCAACGCCGCACGCAACCTGCCGCGCCAGTGCGGCGGCCAGCCCTACCCCGCCGCCCCCGCGCTTGCCTGGAACGCAACCCTGGCCGGCGTGGCCGCCAACCACACCCGGGCCATGGCCAACCAGAACTTCTTCGACCATATCGACCGCGACGGCCGCACCCCGGGCGACCGCGCGGAACTGGCCGGCTACCTGTACCGGCAGATCGGCGAGAACATCGCCGCTGGGCGCGATACCGCGCGCAAGGTGGTCGACGGCTGGCTGGCCAGCCCCGGGCACTGCGCCACGCTGATGAACGCGGACTTCCGCGAACTGGGGGCGGCATATGCGGTGGACCCGAAGAGCGACGCTGGGATCTACTGGACGGGATTGTTCGGTACGCCACAGTAAACCCACATCCCGAAGCCCACTCCCACACCACTGTGATCTGCGGGTCAGACCGTGGGAGCGGGCTTGCCCCGCGATGAGTCCAGTTCGGACTTGCGCAACACCAGTGCCGTACAACCGAAGCGCCGCCGCACCCACTTGCCCAGGTAACTGGCATCGCCCATGCCCACTTCATCGGCGATCTGCGCCAGGCTGTGGCTGGAGTTGAGCAACCGCCAGCGCGCCTGCTGCAGGCGCAGCTCCTGCCACCAGGCCTTGGCGCTCATGCCATGGCAGGCCTGGAACTGGCGGTCGAGCTGGCGCCGGCTGATCCCCAGCTCCGCCGCCAGCGCCTCCACCGGCAGCCGCGCCGCCAGGTGATGGCGCATCAGCGCCGTGGCCCGTTGCACCTGGCGCCGCTCCCCGGCGCCGGCCTCCAGCGAGCGCAAGGCATGGCGACTGTCGCGGCTTTCATCCACCAGCATGTCGGCCAGGCCCTTGAGCGCCCGGGCACGGCCGCTGGCGCGGGCGATCAGCTCCACCGCCAGGTCGATGGCCGCCGTGCCGCCAGCGCAGGTGATACGGCTGCCGTCGAAGCAATACAACTGCCCGGTCAGCAGTCGCACACGGGGAAACGCCACGCGAAACTCCGCCTCATGACGCCAGTGCACCACCACCTGATGACCGTCCAACAGGCCACAGGCCGCCAGCAGGAAGGCCGCGTTGTCGACGCAGACCAGCTTCACCCCCGCCTTGGCCGCCTGTTTCAGCAAGGCCCGGTAGCGCGGCGCCAAGGCTGCCGTGGCGCTGGCATTGCGCCCGCCGAACAGCACCAGATGGTCGTAGGCGCTCCAATCGACCTGCGCAGGCGTCGCCTCCACCTGCACCATGGCCCCGCTACTGCAAGGCACAGGCGCCAGGTCCAGGCCGATCACGGTCCAGCGGCAGTAGCGCTGGCGGCTGTAGTCCTCGTCGTCAGCGGAAAAGCGCAGCTTGTCGAGGAAGGCGCCGAAGGGCAGCAAGGCGAATTCCGGCAGCGGCAGGATCAGCAGGCGCAGGTCGGGTGTCATGGCAATGTCCGAATATGACCATCAGTTGTCCGAATACTACCCTGGATTCGCGCAACCCTGTCCTACACTGGCGCCCTCACTACCGACAAGGCACACCCATGGCACTCGACACCTGGCTCATCTACCTGCTCGCCAGCATCGGCCTGTCACTGACCCCAGGCCCCAACAGCCTGTTGGCCCTGACCCATGGCGCGCTGTACGGCGCCCGGCGCACGCTGTTCACCATCTGCGGCGGGGTGTTCGGTTTCAGCGCCCTGATCGCCCTGACCATGTTCGGCCTGAGCGCCCTGCTGCAGGCCTCGGCCTCGGTGCTGACGGTGCTCAAGTGGGTGGGCGGGGCCTATCTGGTCTGGCTGGGGATCCAGCTGTGGCGCACCCCGGCGCTGCACCTCGAGTTGCCCCGCGGCAGTACCGCGCTGGGCAATGCCGGGCTGTTCCGCCAGGGCTGCCTGTCGGCGCTGGCCAACCCCAAGGTGCTGTTGTTCTATGGCGCGTTCCTGCCGCAGTTCATCGACCCGCAGCGCGGCCTGCTGCTGCAGTTCGTAGTGATGGCGGCGACCTTCGCCAGTGTCGAGTGCCTGGTGGAGTACCTGCTGGCGCGCCTGGCATTTCGCATCCGGCCATGGCTTGCCAAGGGTGGCCGGGGGTTCAACCGCGCTTGTGGCGGCCTGTTTGCGCTGATCGGCGTGGCCCTGCCGCTGGGACGATAAACACCCCGGATCAGCGCCGGGAAACGATCAGGAACACCACCAGCGCCACCGCCGGCAATCCCGCCCCCAACAGCGCCACCCCCTGCCAGCCGAACTGCGCATACACCCCGCTGGCCAGCGCCGAGCCCACGGCGCCGCCGAGGAAGATGCTGGTCATGTACAGGGCATTCAAGCGACCACGGCTGGCCGGATCCAGCGCGTACACCTCGCGCTGGCCGATGACCAGGTTCATCTGCACGGCAAAATCCAGCAGCACCCCGGTCAGCCCCAGGCCGATCACGCTCATGCCCGCGCTACTCAGGCCGCCGAGCATTGCCAGCGGCGCCAGGCTCATCGCCAGCAACGAAGCGCGCCGTCCATGTCCGGCATCGGCCAGCCGCCCGGCCAACGGCGCCGCCACCGCGCCCACCGCCCCGACCAGGGCGAACAGCGCGATCTGGCTCTGCGACAGGTCATGTTCAGCGGCCAGCGCCAGCGGCACCGCCGTCCAGTACAGGCTGAACGCCGCGAACATCAGCGCCTGGTACAACGCCCGCTGGCGCAACACCGGATAACGGCGCAACAGCACCAGCAAAGAGGCCATCAACCCGGCATAGCTGGCCTTGTGCTCGGGGACTCGGCGCGGCAGGGTCGACGCCAGCAGCAGGATGATCGCCAGCATCAACCCGGCGGCACCGACGAACACCGCACGCCAGCCGAAATGATCCGCCACCAGGCTTGCCAGTGGACGCGCCAGGAGGATCCCCAGCAGCAAGCCACCCATGATGTTGCCGACCACCCTGCCACGCTCGCGCTCCGGCGCCAGGTGCGCCGCCAGCGGTATCAGCATCTGCACCGCGACCGAACTGAAGCCGATCAGCAGTGCGTACAGCAGGAACACCTCGCCCTGCCCATGGCCGCTGGTGCCGGCCAGCAACAGGCTGCCGGCCGCCAGCACCGCCGTGGCGACCATCAGCCGGCGGTTCTCCAGCAGATCGGCCAGCGGCACCAGGAACAACAGGCCCAGGGCGTAGCCGATCTGGGTCAGGGACACGATCAGGCCGGCCCGCTCGGTGGACAGGCCAACGTCCGGGGCGATCAGGCCGACGATGGGTTGGGCGTAGTAGATGTTGGCGACGATGGCGCCGCAGCAGAAGGCCAGCAACGTCACCAGCGCCCGGCTCAGGCCTGGGACCGCAGGCTGGGCAACGGCGAGGGAGGGATTCATTCGAGGGTACCTCGGCTTGCGAAAAGATGTGCGCGAAGGGTGACGGACATTCGCCCCGGCGAGAATCCATCGCCCGCGCAACAGGCCTTTGCGCGGCACGCAACGCCTCAGTCCGCCAGCAGCCCCTCACAGAAGGCAACGAACGCCATCACCCGTCGCGAACCACGGTGATTGGGCAAGTACAAGGCGTTGATGCTGGCGCTGGCATTGCCCGGACTCACCGTCCAGTCGGCGAACAGCCGTTGCAGGCGTCCGGCCTCGACATCCTCACGCACCAGCCAGTCGGCCAGCAGCGCCACCCCGCTGCCAGCGATCGCGGCCTCGCGCAGCAGGTCGGCATTGGCGCTGCGCAGCGGGCCGCTGGTGTCCAGTTCCAGGCATTGCTCGCCCTGGGTCAGGCGCCAGGGCCGCGCCGACTGGCCGTAACGAAAACGCAGGCAGGCGTGATCGGCCAGTTGTCGCGGTTCACCGAGCGGCGGGTGCTGGCGCAGGTACGCGGGGCTTGCCACCAGCCAACGCTCGAAGCGGCCCAGCGGCCGGCACACCAGTTCATCGCCGGGCGCCGGTTCGCCCAGGCGAATGGTCAGGTCGTAGCGCCCGTCGAGCAGGTCGTCGAAGCGGTCGCTGAGGTCGATGTCCAGCTCCAGGGCCGGGTGACGGGCGAGAAACGTGCCCAGGTGCGGAGCAATCACCCGCCGGCCGAACTCCACCGGCAGACACAGGCGCAGCACCCCCACCGGCTCCTCGCCACGGTCGGCGACGCTGGCGTCGGCTTCGGCCAACGCCTCGAGGATCTCGCGGGCGCGCTGGTAGTAGCTGGCGCCGGCCTCGGTCAGGCTGACCTGACGGGTGGAGCGGTTGAGCAGGCTGGCCCCGAGCGCCTGTTCGAGGGCATCGACCTGGCGGGTCACCGAAGACGTCGCCACCCCCAGTCGGCGCGCGGCGGCGGAAAAGCCCCCGGTCTCGGCGGTGGCCATGAACACCTTGATCGCCAGCAGCTTGTCCATCGTGGTTTTCCGTGGGGCAAAAGCCGAAACCTTCCTACAATTGCCCCTCTGCAATCAACCTCTCGCGAGCCGTCCCATGCCAGACAACCTGTTTACCGCCCTGCCGCCGCTGGCCCCCGAGGCCGATGAGCAGTTCACCGAGCTGCTGCGCCGCCCGGGCCTGCGCATCGAACGCATCGTCTCCAGCGGCCAGGCCAGCCCTGAGGGGTTCTGGTACGACCAAGCCGAAGGCGAATGGGTACTGGTGCTCAGCGGCAGCGCCGGGCTGCGCCTGGAGCACGAGGCGCACACCCGCGTACTGCGCGCAGGCGACCACCTGGACATCCCGCCCCGCTGCCGCCACCGCGTGGAGTGGACCGAGCCCGGCGTGGCCACGGTGTGGCTGGCGGTGTTCTATCAGGGCTGAACCAGCGCCGCGGTGAGCGGCCTGGCCTGCAGGCGATAGAAACGCCACGGCAGCAGCACCGCCGACACGGCCAGGCCACAGGCGAAGCCCACCCACACACCCACCGGGCCCAGCGCGGAATGGAAGGCCAGCCAGTAGCTCATCGGCAGCGCCAGCAACCAGTAGCTGACCAAGGTCACCCCCACCGGCCAGCGGTAGTCCTGCAGGCCACGCAAGGCGCCCAGCGCGGTGGATTGCAGGCCGTCGGCCACCTGCATCGCCGCCACCACCACGAACATCGGCACGGCGATGGCGATTACCTGCGGGTCGTCGCTCATGGCTTCGGCGATGCGCCGCCCGAACAGCGCCAGCAGCACGGTGGCCACCAGCATCCAGGCGGTGACGCTGGCGAAGGTGGCGCTGCCGATGGCGCGGATGCGCGCTGTCTCGCCGCGGCCCTGGGCCTGGCTGATGCGAATGCTCACCGCCGCGGCCATGCCTAGCGGCAGCATGTACAGCAGCGCCCCGATCGACTGCACCACCTGGTTGGCGGCCAGTGCGGCATTGCCCAGCCAGCCGAGCATCCACGCCGCGATCACCACCGCGCCGGCCTCGGCCAGATAGCCCAGCCCCAGTGGCCAGCCCTCGCCAAGCAGCGTGCGCCAGGACAAGTGCGGCCCGTGCGGCGCCTGGCGGTAACGTGCCAATGACGGCGCCAGGTGCCAATAGGCAAAGGCCAGCAGCACCGCCAGCGACTCGGCGATCACCCCGGCGATGCCCGCACCCAGCAACCCCAGCGCCGGCAAGCCGAAATGCCCGTGGATCAGGCCATAGCTCAGCGGCAGGTTGAACAGCACCGCGCTCATCACCAGCAGTACGGCCACCCACGGCCGGCCGATGGCCTCCAGCACGTCCTTGAACACCACCGCCAGGCAGTACGGAATCAGGAACACCGCCATGGCCTGCCAGTACGGCGTCAGCAGGGCCACGTCCGGCAGTGGCACGCCCAGCCATTGCACCAGCGGCAACGTGACCAGCATGGCCAGGCAACCGAGGATGCCGACCAGCAACCCATAGCCGAGGCCGCCACGCAGCGTGCGCGCCACTTCGCCCGGATCATCGGCGCCGAAGGCGTGGCCGACGCGCACGCTGAGGGTGGCGAGCATGCCGTACAGCCCGGCATGGAAAATCAGCCCGGCACTGCTGGTCAGCGCGACACAGGCCAGCACCAGCGTGCCCAGCGAAGCCAGCAGCACGGTGTCGGTCAGGCTGATCAGCTCGGCCGCCGACAGGCCCAGCACCAGCGGCAGCGCCAGGCGCAGCAGGCCTGGCAGCTCGCCCAGCCAGGCAGTGGGTTTACGCGAAACGAGGGCAGACACGGTGACAATCTCCAATTGACATACGCCGCGTATGCTAATGCCATTTATTGACATACGCAACGTATGCTAATTTGCGCGCATCGCCTCTTGTCATCGGAGCTTCAATGCCCACCCCTCGCCGCAGCCGCGCCGCCATGAGCGCGGACACCACCGAACGGCTGATCGCCGTTGCCCGCCGCCAGTTCGCCGAAAAAGGCTTTGCCGCCGTGGTGATGGACGAACTGTGCGCTGAAGCCGACCTCACCCGAGGCGCCCTGCACCACCACTTCGGCGGCAAGGCCGGGCTGTTCACCGCGGTGGTGCAGCACCTGCTCGACGAGATCAACCAGGCCATCGATGCCCGCTACGCCACCCACGCCGATCCGTGGGAGGGCTATATCGACACCTGCCTGTACTACTACGACCTGCTGCATGAACCAGCGCTGCGGCGCATCCTGTTGCAGGATGCGCCCGGCGTGCTCGGCCCGCGCCTGCGCGAGATGGAAGAGGCCAGCTACATCGGCCCCATGGCCCAGGGCCTGGTCGAGCTGCAGCAGGCCGGCAGGTTGCGCGCCTTCGATGCCGTGGCCATGGCCCACCTGCTCAACGGCGCCATGGGCGACAGCGGTATCTGGGTGATCGCCCAGGACGATCCGCAGGCGGCCGCCGAGCGCGTGAAAGGGGCGTTGCGCTGCCTGATGGAAGGGTTGCAGGCCTGAGTTCATTTTGGCGCGTGGCTGCGAGGGAGCGGCTGATGAATCGGCTGCTCGAGCTGCGACAATCGGTCCCGATTTAAAATGTACTAACTTGTTAATTAGCTTGCTAAGGGATTAAACTGCCGGTATTCCACCTGCGAGATCCCTGGCATGAAAGACTCACCCCGCGCCACTGGCGCCTCAACCTTCATCCTGGTCGGCCTGGGCGTTGTCATCGCCCTGCTCGGCCTGCTCCTGGCCGCCGGCGGCGTCAAGCTGGCCGGCCTGGGCGGTTCCTGGTACTTCCTGACCGGCGGCCTGGCCATGGCCCTCGCCGGCCTGCTCATCGCCCGAGGCAAGCCCGCCGGCGCCTGGCTGTACGCCCTGTTCCTCGCCGGCACCGCGATCTGGGCCGTGGCCGACAGCGGCCTGGTGTTCTGGCCGCTGTTCTCGCGCCTGTTCATGTTCGCCGCCATCGGCCTGGTGGTCGCGCTGGTTTACCCGCAACTGGTGCGCCGCCAGGCGCGTGGCGCCTATGGCATCGCCGGCGTGCTGGCCGTGGCCCTGGCCATCGCCGCCGGCAACATGTTCGTTGCCCACCCCAGTGTCGCCCCCACCGGCAACGGCCCGGGCCTGACCCCGGTCGAGCCTGGCCAGCAGCAGAAGGACTGGGCCCACTACGGCAACACCGAAGGCGGCAGCCGTTTCGCTGCCCTGGACCAGATCAACCGTGGCAACGTCGACAAGCTCAAGGTCGCCTGGACCTACCACACCGGCGATGTCGCCCAGAGCGACGGCAATGGCGCCGAAGACCAGCTCACCCCGCTGCAGGTCGGCGACAAGGTGTTCATCTGCACCCCGCACAACAACCTGATCGCGCTGGACGCCGACACCGGCAAGCAGCTGTGGAAGAACGCCATCAACGCCCAGTCCAAGGTCTGGCAGCGCTGCCGTGGCATGGCTTACTTCGACGCCACCGCGCCGATCGCCCAACCGAGCCAGCCGAACAGTTCACCGATCACCCTGGCCAGCGTGCCGGCCGGCGCCAACTGCCAGCGCCGCCTGCTGACCAACACCATCGATGGCCGCCTGATTGCCGTCGACGCCGACACCGGCGCGTTCTGCCAGGGCTTCGGCGACAACGGCCAGGTCGACCTCAAGGCCGGCCTGGGCGATGTGCCGGATTCCTACTACCAGCTGTCCTCGGCACCGCTGATGGCCGGTACCACCGTGGTGGTCGGCGGGCGCGTGGCCGACAACGTGCAAACCGACATGCCCGGCGGCGTCATCCGTGGCTTCGACGTGATCAGCGGGGCCCAGCGCTGGGCCTTCGACCCTGGTAACCCGGAAGATCGCGCCGCCCCCCAGGGCGATGGCACCTACGTGCGCAGCACTCCCAACAGCTGGGCGCCGATGTCGTACGATCCGGCGATGAACACCGTGTTCCTGCCGATGGGCTCCTCGTCCACCGATATCTACGGCGTGGAGCGCAACAAGCTCGACCACACCTACGGCGCCTCGGTGCTGGCCCTGGACGCCACCACCGGCAACCAGAAGTGGGTCTACCAGACCGTGCACAACGACCTCTGGGACTTCGACCTGCCGATGCAGCCGAGCCTGATCGACTTCACCAAGGATGACGGCAGCAGCGTGCCGGCCGTGGTGATCGGTACCAAGGCCGGGCAGATCTACGTGCTCGACCGCGCCACCGGCAAGCCACTCACACAAGTCGATGAAGTGCCGGTCAAGCCAAGCAACATCCCCAATGAGCCGTACTCGCCAACCCAGCCGAAGTCGGTGGGCATGCCACAGATCGGCGCGCAGACCCTGACCGAGTCGGACATGTGGGGCGCCACGCCCTATGACCAGTTGCTGTGCCGCATCGACTTCAAGAAGATGCGCTACGACGGCCTCTACACCGCGCCCGGCACCGACCTGTCGCTGAGCTTCCCGGGCTCGCTGGGCGGGATGAACTGGGGCAGCATTTCCACCGACCCGGTACATGGTTTCATCTTCGTCAACGACATGCGCCTGGGCCTGTGGATCCAGATGATCCCGTCGCAGAACAAGGGTGATGCCGCCGCCGGTGGCGAAGCGCTGAACACCGGCATGGGCGCGGTGCCGCTCAAGGGCACCCCGTATGCGGTGAACAAGAACCGCTTCCTGTCGGTGGCCGGAATCCCGTGCCAGGCGCCGCCGTTCGGCACCCTGACCGCCATCGACATGAAGACCCGCCAGGTGGCCTGGCAGGTGCCGGTCGGCACCGTCGAGGACACCGGCCCCCTGGGCATCCGCATGCACCTGCCGATCAAGATCGGTCTGCCAACCCTCGGCGGCACCCTGTCCACCCAGGGCGGCCTGGTGTTCATCGCCGGCACCCAGGACTTCTACCTGCGCGCCTACGACAGCAGCAACGGCAGCGAGATCTGGAAAGCCCGTTTGCCGGTCGGCAGCCAGGGCGGCCCGATGACCTATGTGTCGCCCAGGACCGGCAAGCAGTACGTGGTGATCACCGCCGGCGGTGCGCGCCAGTCGACCGACCGCGGTGACTATGTGATGGCGTACGCACTGCCATAAATCGCGTCGCCTGTATCGCCGGCAAGCCGGCTCCCACAGGGTCCGCGCACTCACTGTGGGAGCCGGCTTGCCGGCGATGAGGCCCTTTCAGACCACCCGAGACCTTGCAATGTCATCCGTTTCACGCCTCACCCCCACCCTGCTTCTGGCCCTTGCCAGCACCCCTGCATTCGCCGCCGACAACACCCTGACCGGTGACTGGGGCGGCCTGCGCCAGCAACTCGCGGCAGACGGCATCACCTTCACCGGCGACTACAGCGGCGAGACCGCCTACAACGCCCACGGCGGCCTGCACCGTTCGGCCCGCTACTCGCAGAATCTCAAGCTGGGCGCGCAGTTCGACCTGTCAAAACTGTATGGCCTGGACAACGGTGGCAAGGTCCAGCTGACCATCAACGACCGCCGCGGCAACAGCGCCTCGGAGGACCTGGTGGGCAACCGCCTGCCGATCCAGGAAAACTACGGCGGCCTCTACACCCGCCTCACCGAACTGAGCTATGAGCGTAACCTGTCGCCTGCGCTGAACCTCAAGCTCGGCTACATGGCCATGGGCAACGACCTCGGCGGGCTGGACAGCGGCATCCTGTGCAACTTCATGAACGCCGGCTTCTGCGGCCACCCGCTGAATATGTCCGGCGGCAGCGGCTGGACCAACTATCCCAACGCACACCTGGGTGCGCGGCTCAAGTACGACCTGGCGCCAGACTGGCAACTGCGCGTGGCGGCGTTCAACGTCGACCCCGAGAGCATCGGCAATTCCAGCCGTGCCTGGCACCTGGGGCCCAAGCACAGCACCGGCACCGTGCTCCCGCTGGAACTGGTGTACAAGCTGCGTGGCCAGCTGCCGGGCGAGTACAAGGTCGGTTACTACTACGACAGCTCGAACGTGCAACGCATCGGCAGCAGCGAGGAAGTCGCCGGTCGCGGTGGCCATTACCTGCTGGTCGACCAGGCCGTGTGGAACGACCCGGCATTGCCGGGGCGCAGCCTGCACGCCTTCGGCCAGTACTCGGCCTCGAGCAAGGCCGCCTCGCCATTCACCAAGTGGTACGGTGCCGGCGTGGTGCTGTACCAGCCGTTCGCGGGCCGGCCTCGGGATACCGTGGCGCTGGGTTACGGCCGCGCAGTGCCGAACCCGCGCAGCCGCGACGTGCTCGAGGCTGCCGCATTCAATGCCGGCCAGCCATTCCCCGACATCGACAGCGCCGAACAACTGATCGAGCTGAGCTACGGCTACCAGGCCACGCCGTGGCTGAACCTGCGCCCGGACGTGCAGTACATCGTCGAGCCGGGAGCGTTTTCCGGGAAGGACATCGACAACGCCCTGGTAGTCGGCTTGCAGGTCAAGGCGACGTTCTGAGCACGGGGCCGCCCTGCGGCCCTTTCGCCGGCAAGCCCAGCTTTTTCCTCTGCACCAACCACATATTTACTAATTTCCCCGCTGCGTACCCTGTCCCAGTATCTGGCGCAACTACAACAACAAAGAGCGGGGAACTGTCATGAGTGCAAGTGCGTCCGTGCCTGCCAGCGTGCAGCACGATCAAGCCGGCTTTCGCCGGGTCCTGGGGCTGGGATCGCTGCTGGCGGTAGCCGTCGGCCTGGTGGTGTCGCAAGGGGTGATGGTGATGATGCTGCAGGGGGTCGGTGCCGCCGGCCTGGGCTTCATCGTGCCCCTGGGGCTGGCCTACCTGCTGGCCCTGAGCTATGCGTTCTCGTTCTCGGAGCTGGCCCTGCTGGTGCCGCGCGCCGGCAGCCTGTCGAGCTACACCGAGGTGGCGCTGGGGCACTTCCCGGCCATCCTCGCGACCTTCTCCGGCTACGTGGTGGTGGCCATGTTCGCGCTGTCGGCCGAGTTGCTGCTGCTCGACCTGATCGTCGGCAAGGTCTACCCCGGGGTGTTCCCGCAGTATTCGGTGGCCTTCGGCGTACTTGCCCTGTTTACCGGCCTCAACCTCATGGGCATCGACATCTTCGCCAAGCTGCAGAGCGCCATGGCCGTGGTCATGGTCATCGTGCTGCTGATCCTCGGCGTTGCCGCGATCAGCGAAGGGCATGCCGAGGGTGTCACCGCCACCCTGCTGCAGGGCGACTGGAACCCCATGGGCGCAGGGGTGCTGGCCCTGACCGCCATGGCCGTGTGGGGCTTCGTCGGCGCCGAGTTCGTCTGCTCGCTGGTGGAAGAAACCCGCAAGCCCGAGCGCAACATCCCGCGTTCGATGATCATCGGCCTGACCGTTATCTTCGCCACCATCGGCCTGTACGGTCTGGGCGCGCTGTTCCTGGTACCCCGCGAGGCGCTGGGCAGCGATGTCCTGCCCCATTACCTGTTCGCCACCACGGTGTTCGGCAAGACCGGCGAAGTGTTCCTGGTGATCGCCGCGGTCACCGCCACCTGCAGCACCCTCAACACCTCGCTGGCGGCCATCCCGCGCATGCTCTACGGCATGGCCTGCAATGGCCAGGCGTTCCCCCAGTTCAAGCAGCTCAGCCCGCGCGCCCGTACACCCTGGGTCGCGGTGCTGTTCGTGGCGGCGATCACCGGCCTGCCGATCCTGCTGATGGGCCAGGACGCGGCGGCGATCAACCTGTTGCTGCTGGCCGCCGCGCTGGCCTGGCTGCTGGCCTACATCATCGTGCACCTGGACGTGATCGCCCTGCGCCATCGCTACCCGCACCTGGCGCGACCGTTCCGCACACCGTTCTATCCGTTGCCGCAGCTGTTCGGCATCGGCGGCATGCTGTACGCGATCTGGAACGCATCGCCCAGTCCCGAGATGAGCCTGAAGATCTACGGCACCGCCGGGCTGGTGCTGGCGGTGGTTTCACTGATCGCAATCGTGTGGATCAAAGCGGTGATGAAGAAGCCATTATTCAGGCCCGAGCCCTTGCGGCACTGACCGACCATCAAGCCGATGCGCCGCGCTTGGCCCGGTAACTGCCCGGGCTCTGTCCGGTCCACTTCTTGAATGCCCGGTGAAACGCGCTGGGTTCCTGGAAGCCGGTGTGCTCGGCGACCTCGGCGATGCTCAGGTGGCCTTCGCGCAGCAGCTCGAAGGCCATTGCCCGGCGCACCTCGTCCTTGATCTGCTGATAGGAACGCCCTTCGCGCTCCAGCTGGCGGCGAAAGCTGCTGGCGCTGAGCTTCTGCCGTGCGGCCATGGCGTCGAGCGTGGGCCACTGCCCGTAATGCAGGGCGCGCAAATGTCGATAGACCTCCGCCACCCGGCCATTCTGGTTACGAAAGCGGATCACCAGCCCCTGCGGCGCGCTGCGCAGGAAGCCCTTCAGCGCCGCCAGGTCCTGCACCACCGGCAGGCGCAGCCAGGCGCTGTCGAACTCCACCTCGGTGCGCCCGCTGCCCAGGCGCAGGTCCGGTCCCCAGAGCAGCGCGTCATCCTCCTGCGCCGGGCGCGCCAGGGCCAGCTCGGTGCGGTCGATGGCGATGCGCCGGCCGGCCAGCCAGCACAGCAAGCCGATCACCAGCACCAGGTAGGTTTCCTCGGCGTAGACCCGGGTCAGCGGATCGGCGATGGTCGATTGCACGCTGATCACGGTGCGCGCGCCACGCACCGTGACATGGCCGTTCAAATCGCGCAGGAACAGGGCAAAACTGCCCAGGCACTGGCGCAGCGCCTTGCCCAGGGTCGGCTCCTGGATCAACCCGCGGCAGATCAGGGCGAAGCTGCCCAGGGGCATGCCGTGGCTGTCGAGCTGGAAGAACTCATCGTGCAGCTCATCGATCAGCGCCAGCCACAGCTGGGCGAAGGCCTTGGCCGGCACCCGCGCCAATGGCTCGGCCAGCACCTGCGGGTCGATGCCCACCGCCCGCAGATGGGCGTCGCGCGCCTGGGGCCGGTCGCGCAGAGCGTGGACCATGGCATTGAGGAAGTACACCGCGACCGTGTCGCTATCGCGCATGGCAGAAGTCCGCTGTCTATGCTGAGTGGCAAAAAATGCCAGGTTGTCTGAACAGATCCGGCATAGGCCGCCCGCAGGCCTTTGCCTAGACTCGATCCACCCCCGCAGGGTGTGGGCGCCATTCTCGCAGAGCCTCCCGCGCCCCGCCACGCCTTCGCAAACGGAGCCCCCATGAGCAGCACAGAAATCTTCGTCGTCAGTGCGGTACGTTCGGCCATCGGCAGCTTCGGCGGTTCGCTCAAGGACCTGCCGCTGGCCGACCTCGCCACTCAGGTCACCCGCGCCGCCATCGAGCGCTCGGGCGTCGCCGCCGAGCAGATCGGCCATGTGGTGATGGGCAACGTGATCCCCACCGAACCACGCGATGCCTACCTGGGCCGGGTCGCGGCGATGAACGCCGGCATCCCCAAGGAAACCCCGGCGTTCAGCGTCAACCGCCTGTGTGGCTCGGGCCTGCAGGCCATCGTCTCGGCTGCCCAGGGCCTGCTGCTGGGTGACAGCGACATCGCCCTGGCCGCCGGCGCCGAAGCCATGAGCCGCGGTCCCTACCTGCTGCCGCAAGCGCGCTGGGGCGCACGCATGGGCGACCTGCAAGGCATCGACTACATGGTCGGCATCCTCCAGGACCCGTTCGAGCACTTCCACATGGGCATCACCGCCGAGAATGTCGCGGCGGCCCATGGCATCAGCCGCGAGATGCAGGATGAAGTGGCCCTGACCAGCCAGCATCGCGCTGCCCGCGCCATCGCCGAAGGCCGCTTCAACGGCCAGATCGTGCCGATCGAGATCAAGACCCGCAAAGGCAGCGTGCAATTCGCCGTGGACGAGAACGTGCGCGCCGATGCCAGCGCCGAACAACTGGCGGGCATGAAGCCGGTGTTCAAGAAGGACGGCACGGTCACCGCCGGCAACGCCAGCAGCATCAACGACGGCGCCGCCGGCCTGGTCCTGGCCACCGGCGACGCCGTGCGCCGCCAGGGCCTCAAGCCGCTGGCGCGGATCGTCGCCTACGCCCACGCCGGCGTGGAGCCGGCGCTGATGGGCCTGGGCCCGATCCCGGCGACGCAGAAAGTGCTGGAGAAAGCCGGCCTGAAGGTCAGCGACCTGGACGTGATCGAGTCCAACGAAGCCTTCGCCTCGCAGGCATGCGCCGTGGCCCGCGCCCTGGGCTTCGACCCGGAAAAGGTCAACCCCAACGGCTCGGGCATTTCCCTCGGCCACCCGGTCGGCGCCACCGGCGCGATCATCGCCACCAAGGCCATCCATGAACTGCACCGCGTCCAGGGCCGCTACGCCCTGGCCACCATGTGCATCGGTGGCGGTCAAGGCATCGCCATCGTCTTCGAACGCGTTTGACAGGAGTCAGCAGCATGAACATCGAACAGATCGCCGTGATCGGCGCCGGCACCATGGGCAACGGCATCGCCCAAGTGTGCGCGCTGGCTGGCTACCAGGTCCTGCTGGTGGACGTTTCCGACGCCGCGCTGGAGCGTGGCGTGGCGACCCTGGGCAAGAACCTCGAGCGCCAGGTCGGCAAGGGCACCATCGACGCTGACAAGGCCGCCGCGGCCAAGGCGCGCATCCGCACCAGCACCGACTACGCCCAGCTGGCCAGCGCGCAACTGGTGATCGAGGCTGCCACCGAGAACCTCGCCCTCAAGCAGCGCATCCTGCAGCAGGTGGCGGCCAACGTCAGCGCCGAGTGCCTGATCGCCACCAACACCTCGTCGCTGTCGGTGACCCAGCTGGCCGCGAGCATCGAGCAGCCGCAGCGCTTCATCGGCGTGCACTTCTTCAACCCGGTGCCGATGATGGCGCTGGTCGAGATCATCCGTGGCCTGCAGACCAGCGACGCGACCTATGCCCAGGCATTGCTGGTGACAGAGCGACTCGGCAAGACCCCGATCACCGCCGGCAACCGCCCGGGCTTCGTGGTCAACCGCATCCTGGTGCCGATGATCAACGAAGCGATCTTCGTGTTCCAGGAAGGCCTGGCCAGCGCCGAGGACATCGACACCGGCATGCGCCTGGGCTGCAACCAGCCGATCGGCCCGCTGGCCCTGGCCGATCTGGTGGGCCTGGACACGCTGCTGGCGATCATGGAGGCCTTCCACGAAGGCTTCAACGACAGCAAGTACCGCCCCGCGCCGCTGCTCAAGGAAATGGTTGCCGCCGGCTACCTGGGACGCAAGAGCGGCCGCGGCTTCTTCACCTACTAGAGGAACCGCGCCATGGCCCCGGTCACTGCGGCGCTGCGCTGCGCCAATTTCGAGGAGCGGCGCGACCGGGCCATGGCCCTGTTCGCCGAAAAAGGCTTCGGCCAGGTCAGCATGCGTGAGCTGGCGGCGCACGTGGGCTTGACCGCAGGTTCGCTGTACCACCACTTCCCCAGCAAGCAGGACCTTTTGTACGACCTTATCGAGGAGTTGTACGAGGAGCTGCAGGCGACCCTCGACCAAGGCCGCCGGGCGCGGACCCAGGGCAAGCCGGTGCTGGCCTGCCTGATCGCCGCGCATTGGCAGTTGCATGGCGAGCGGCCGTTGCAGTTTCGCCTGGCAGAGCGGGATTTCTGCTGCCTGAGCGAGGACCAGCAGGCACGCCTTGCGGGTTTGCGCGAACGCTACGAAACCGGGCTGCTGCGCCTGATTGCGCCGCAGGCGCGGCTGGCCGGGGAAACCCTGGCGGCCACCGGGCATGTGCTGGCGACGCTGCTTAACCAGTTGCCCGGAATGTTACGCGGCAAGGGCTTGGGTGAAGCCGAGGGGGTTGGGTTGATGGAGGGTCTGGTGGTAGGCGCCATGGAAAGGACGCTTGGGTAGTGTTGTGATCACCCGGTCGACCGCCGTCAAGCCGTCTACAGACTGACCCCCAGCGCCTGGCGTAGCTGCTCGCCACGGGTATCGTCCACCGCGCTGACCAGGGCAAAGTTGTAATCGCCATGGGACCAGTAGCGAGCCTCCAGCTGGCCATCGGTGCGCTGGCCGGTAGGCATACGCTCGAAATGCTCGCCGGGAGAACGCAGGAACAGGCTGATGCGCTGTCCCTGGCGATCCTCGAACACCAGCAACGCCGCTGGCCCCGCCTCGTTGCTCAACAGTCGCGCCCCCACTGGCTGGAAGCCATAGCCCGCCAGGTCCGGCAGGCGGCCGACGCGGTTGAAGTGAGTGCCCAGCCAGGCCTGCAGGCGTGCCGGGTCGCGAGCCTCGATGTCCAGCGTGCTGGCCTCGGCGAACAGCCTGTGGGCCTGCACCGCGTCGGCCATGGGCAGCATGCCGGCGAACAGCGTTACCTGGCGCGCCTGCCAGCCGCCAATCCCGCCCAGGCCTAGCGCCAGCATCAGCACCGCCGCTGCTGCCAGGCGACGCTGCCGGCGCTGGCGCAGGCGGCGACGCAGCGGCGCCAGGTCAAGGTGCGGATCGCTCGGCCGCTCGCCAAAGCCGGCCAGGGCCGCCCGCAGGCGCCGGGCATCGGCACGCCAGGCCTCGATGCGCACGGCCTCCTGCGGATTGGCGGCCAGCCAGGCCTCCACCTCGGCCCGGCGCGCCGGCTCCAGGCGCTCGTCGACATAGGCGTGCAACTCGTGCTCGGTGGGGATCAGGCGTGTCATTTGAGTCTCCGCAGGGCCGGGGGCGCAGGGTTGCCCTCGGTCAGTTCACGCAGGGCGGCACGGGCACGCGACAGGCGCGACATCACGGTGCCGATGGGGATGCCAAGCGTCTCGGCCGCCTCCTTGTAGCTCAAGCCCTCGACACTGACCAGCAACAGCAATGCCCGCTGCTCGGGCGACAAGCGGGCGAAGGCCTGCAGGTCGGCCTGGGCCAGCACGATGCTCTCGATCTCGCCGCCCGCCGGTTCCTCGGCCTGGCCCCGGCCGAACCAGGCCAGCCAGCGCGCGTGCAAGCGCTCGCGGCGCTTGCCGTCGAGGAACAGCCGGTAAAGGATGGTGAACAGCCAAGGCCGCAGGCTGTCGGCATCACGCTGCTGGCCGCGACGGCTCAGGGCGCGCTCGACCGTGGCCTGGACCAGATCGTCGGCGGTACCGGGCTCGCGGGTCAGCCACAGGGCGAAGCGGCGCAGGCGCTGCAGCAGCTCACGCCATTGTTGGTCGTCCAGGTCGTGCATGTCGGGTTCCGGGGCCCTGCGGGCTGTCAGTGTACAAGGCAGACGCGCGGGCACGGAATCTATTCCCCCGCCGGGAATAAATCGTTTACCCCTGCGTCGTACCGGTTCATTCCACCTGACCGGACCGTTCCCATGACTACTCCCTTGCACGGCCCCGCCAAGGCCCTGCGCCTGGCCGCCATCGCAGCCACGCTGGCCGCCCTGGGCGCAGGCTTCGCCTACGCCGCCGGCTGGATCGGCGCGCCAAGGCTGACCCCACAGCGCATCATCGACACCTTCGAAGCCCAGGCCGGCCACCACCCCGGCTACCGGAAGAACCATGCCAAGGGCCTGTGTGTCAGCGGTTACTTCCAGGCCAGCGGCCAGGCCACCTCGCTGTCCAGCGCCCGGGTGTTCAGCCAGCAGAAGGTGCCGGTGATCGGCCGCTTCGCCATCGGCGGCGCCAATCCGTTCGCGCCGGACACCGCCATACCAGTGCGCAGCCTGGCGCTGCAGTTGACCAGCGACGACGGCCAGGTCTGGCGCACCGGCATGAACAACCCGCCGGTGCTGGCCGTAAGCACGGTCGAAGGCTTCTATGAACAGGTCCTGGCCGGCGCCCCGGACCCGGCCACCGGCAAACCCGACCCGGCCAGGCTGCAAGCCTTCTTCGCCGCCCACCCGGAGAGTGCGGCGTTTCGCCAGTGGGCGGCCAGCTACAAGCCCAGCGACAGCTTCGCCAGCACCGCCTACAACAGCATCAACGCCTTCCGCCTGATCGATGCCAACGGCCAGGCGCACCCGGTGCGCTGGGCACTGGAACCGCAGGCCGCATACGCCGCTTTGCCCGCCCAGGTCGACGACAAGCAGTTCCTGCAGCACGACCTGCAGCAACGCCTGGCCCAGGGCCCGCTGCGCTGGACCCTGCGCCTGACCCTGGCCGACCCCGGCGATCCGGTGGACGACCCGGCCCGGCCCTGGCCCGCCGAACGCCGCAGCCTCGATGCCGGCACCCTGGTCGTGGAGCAGGTCGACGGCCCCGAGCAAGGCGCCTGCCGCGACCTGAACTTCGACCCGCTGATCCTGCCCCACGGCATCGAACCCTCCGCCGACCCGATCCTCGCCGCTCGCTCGGCCGCCTATTCGGTGTCGTTCAACCGCCGCAGCCACGAGTCGCTGACCGAAGGAGCCCGCCCATGAGCGCCACTGTCTTTCACCCCCTGGCCCGGCTGCTGCACTGGCTGATGGCCGTGCTGATCCTGGCCATGCTGTTCATCGGCGTGAGCATGGTCGCCGACCTGTCGCCACGCCACCCCTGGCTGGTCGAGCTGCACAAGGCCACCGGCCTGGCCCTGCTGGTGCTGGTGATCCTGCGCATTGTCCTGCGCCTGAGCCTGGCGCACCCGCCGCTGCCTCGTGACCTGCCTCCCCTGCAGCGCCTGGCCGCCGGCGCCTCGCACCTGCTGCTGTATGGGCTGATGCTGGCCATGCCGCTGCTCGGCTGGGCGATGCTATCGGCAGGCGGCTACCCCCGCCCACTGCAATTGCCCGCCATCGCCCCCCACGACCTGCAGCTCTACGCCGTGCTGCGTCAGGCCCATGGCTGGGCCGGCTACCTGCTGTTCGCCACGGTGCTGGTGCATTTGGGCGCAGCCTTGGTGCATGGACTGGTGCGTCGCGACGGCGTCTTGCGTAGCATGTGGCCAGGCCCGTTGCGTCGCGGTGAGTGAGCTCCGCCAGGGCTCGACAAATGTAAATAATAATTACTAACATCGACGCTCATTTCGTCGAACTGCCCTGGACTGCCTTATGAACGTTGCAAAGGACCCTGCCACGCTTGCCCCGGTGAGCAGCCCGCCCAGCACCCTGGACCTGCGCCCGCTGATGCTGGCCAACATGGCCTGCACCATGTCGATGATGGCTTTCGTCGCCCTGATCGGCCCGATCGCCCGCTTGCTGGGCATGGCCACCTGGCAGGCCGGCGCGGCGGTGACCGTGGCCGGCGTGGTCTGGGTGCTGCTGGCCCGGCCCTGGGGGCGCCTGGCCGATCGGCTTGGCCGGCGCCGGGTACTGCTGCTGGGCAGCGGCGGCTTCACCCTGGCCTATTGGGTGCTGTGCCTGTTCATCGACGGCGCGTTGCGCTGGCTGCCGGGCGCGACCCTGGCCTTCTTCGGCCTGATGCTGGCACGAGGCATGATCGGCGCCTTCTATGCCGCGCTGCCGGTGGGCGGCAACGCGCTGATCGCCGATCACGTCGAGCCGCAGCGCAGGGCGCGGGCCATGGCCTCGCTGGGTGCGGCCAACGCGGTCGGCCTGGTGCTGGGCCCGGCCCTGGCCGCGCTGCTGTCGCGCTACAGCCTGAGCATGCCGTTCTATGTGCTGTCGCTGCTGCCGGCCACGGCGTTCGTCGTGCTGCTGTTCAAGCTCAAGCCACAGCCGTTGGCCCAGGCCCATGCGCCCAACCCGGTGCGACTGTCCGACCCGCGCCTGCGCAGGCCTTTGCTGGTGGCCTTCAGCGCCATGCTGAGCATCACCGTGTCGCAGATCGCCGTCGGTTTCTTCGCCCTCGACCGCCTGCAGCTCGAAGCCGGCGCCGCCGCCCAGGCCGCGGGCATCGCCCTGACCAGCGTGGGCGTGGCGCTGATGCTGGCCCAGGTGTTCCTGCGCCAGTTGGAATGGCCACCTCTGAAGATGATCAAGGTCGGCGCCTGCGTATCCGGGCTCGGTTTCGCCGCCGCGGCCCTGGCCACCAGCGCGCCGTGGCTGTGGGGCGCATTCTTCGTCGCCGCGTTCGGCATGGGCTTCGTGTTCCCGGCCTTCTCGGCCCTGGCGGCCAATGCCATGCACGCCAGCGAACAGGGTGCGACGGCCGGCTCGATCGGCGCCGCCCAAGGCATGGGTGCGGTAATCGGACCGCTGGCCGGTGCCCTGGTCTATGCCCTCGATCCGCGCCTGCCGTTCCTGGCCGTGGGCGCCCTGCTGCTGCTGGTCGGGCTGTGGCCGGCAGCGTCTGACCAGCGCCACTGATGCGCACAGCGCGCAAGCGTGCAGAGTGTGTTTTAATGCCTCGCCCATTATTTTTGACACCTCTGCAAACAAGGCGGCTATGGACACGGGGACACGACTCAAACTGGTGCGTGAACGCAACAACCTCTCCCAACGGGAGCTGGCCCGCCGCAGCGGCCTGACCAACTCGACCATCTCGCAGATCGAGCAGAACCGGGTCAGCCCTTCGGTCAGCTCCCTGAAGAAACTGCTCGAAGGGATCCCCATGTCCCTGGCCGAGTTCTTCAGTTTCGACGAGCCGGTGCGCGAGGAACGCTATGTGTTCCGTGGCGGCGAACAGCCCGACCTGGGCCGCAACGGCCTGCGCATGCTGCTGGTCGGCGCCAGCGTCGAAGGTCGGCAGATGCGCATGCTGCGTGAGCTGTACGCACCGGGCGCCGACTCCGGCGAACCGATCGTGCATGCCGAAGGCGAGGAATGCGGCCTGGTCACCCGTGGCACCCTGGAACTGTGGGTCGATGGCCAGGTGAGCATTCTCAATGCCGGCGACGGCTACTACATCCCCACCACCCTGCCCCACAGCTTCAAGAACATCGGCCCCGACGAGGCCGAGATCATCAGCGCCAACACCCCGGCGAACTTCTGACCCGAGCATGACCACCGTCGCCAGCCGCGAGGCGTACCAGTGCCTGCGTGATGCCGCCCTTGGCGTCCGCCCGCTGGTGACGGTCGCTCGTTTGGCCAGTGACCAAGTTGAGGTGCTGGTCGAAGGATGGCGCCTGACCCTGGTACTGGATAGCGAGGGGCTGACCCACTGCAGCCACTGCCAGTGCCCGGATGGGCGGCAGGGCTCGCTGGACGACTGGCACCGCTACGGCACCAATCCGGTCGATCACCTGAGCCTTTGGGAACGCACGCAGATAGAGCGACTGCTTTCAGTCATGCCTGCCTGACCAAGGCCTGCTCGACGAAATCCAGGCGGTCCTGGCCGAAGAACATCTGCCCGTCGACAAAGCACGTCGGCGCCCCGAACAAGCCGCGCTCGACCGCCTCCTCGGTGGCTTTGCGCAAGGCGTCCTTGACCTCGGGCCGGGCGGCCAGTTCATGGAACATCTCGGCCTCGAAGCCGCCGGCGGCCAGGGTTTCATCCAGTACCGCGGGATCTGCCAGATTGCGCCCGTGCACGAACAGCCCTTCGAACAACACCTTCAACAGCGCCTCGAAACGCTCTTCGGCAAAAAACTGGACGCCGATCAGCCCGCGCATCAGGCTCAGGGTGTTGACCGGGAACCCCGGCGGCAGGGTCAGCGGCACGCCATAGCGATCGGCATAGCGCTTGAGGTCGATGCGCATATAGCGCCCCTTGGCCGGCACCATTACCGGCGAGGCATTGCCGGTGGCCTGGAACACCCCACCCAATAGAATCGGCTTGTACACCAACCGCGCCCCATGGCGCGCGCACAGCGCCGGTAGCTGGGTGAAAGCCAGGTAGGTGGCCGGGCTGCCCAGGTCCAGGAAGAACTCGACGGTCTTGCTCATGATTCAATCCTTGTATGAGGGTGGGATTTACCAGCGCTCCATCCACGGGCGCAGGTCCAGCTCAAAGGTCCAGGCATCACGCGGTTGCGCATGCAGGAACCAGTAACTGTCGGCGATGTGCGCAGGATCGAGGATGCCGTCCTGGTCCTTGAGCGCGTAGCGTTCAGGGAAGCTGTCGCGGATGAAGGCGGTGTCGATGGCACCATCGACCACCACGTGGCCGACATGGATGTTCCGTGGACCCAGTTCCCGCGCCATGCTCTGGGCCAAGGCGCGCAGGCCATGCTTGGCGCCGGCGAAGGCGGCGAAACCGGCCGCGCCACGGGTGCCAGCGGTGGCACCGGTGAAGAGGATGGTGCCGCGCTCTCGGGTCACCATGCGCCGGGCGACCGCCTGGGCATTGAGAAAGCCGGCGAAGCAGGCCATTTCCCAGATCTTGAAGTACTTGCGCGGGGTTTCCTCGAGGATGCTGCACGGCACATTGGCACCGATGTTGAAGACGAACGCCTCGATCGGGCCGATATCGCGCTCGATGGTCTCCACCAGCTCGGCGACTTCCTCTTCCTTGCGCGCATCCGAGCCAAATCCATGGGCCTGGCCGCCCTCGGCGCGAATTTCGGCGAGCAGCGGCTGCAGCTTCTGTGCCTCGCGCCGGGTCACGCAGGCTATGTAGCCCTCGCGGGCGAAACGCTTGGCAATCTCGCCGCCGGTGGCATCACCCGCCCCGATCACCAGCACGACTTTTTGTTGTTCTGCCATGGACCGCTCCATTGATGAATGATCGTTTAGTAAACGAACGCTATGCTACGATCAGCTCATCGTCAAGCCCACACCACGAGGTTGCGCGCATGCGCTATGCCACCGACCACAAGCAACAGACCCGTGAAAAACTGCTGTCCAGCAGCGGCGCCCTGGCCAAGCGCGGCGGTTTCGCCGCCACTGGCGTGGCCGGGCTGATGAAGGCCATCGGCCTGACCGGCGGCGCCTTCTACAACCACTTCCCGTCCAAGGATGACCTGTTCAGCGAGATCGTCCGCCGTGAACTGGCCAACAGCCCGCTGGCGCGCCTGGTCGAACGTGGCACCGACCGTGCGCGGCTCAAGCGCCTGCTCGACCAGTACCTGAGCCTGGCGCACCTGCACAATGCCGAAGGCGGCTGCCCGTTGCCGCCACTGGGGGTGGAGATCGCCCGCGCCGAACGGCCGGTGCGCGAACAGGCCGAACACTGGCTGCTGGAGTTGCACCAGGCCTGGAGCGAAACCCTGGATGACCCCGACCTGGCATGGGCCTTGCTAAGCCAGTGTGTCGGCGCGCTGGTGGTGGGGCGCATGCTGGCCAGCGAACCGGTGCAGGCACAGGTGCTGGACGCCAGCCGCAAGCTGGTCGAGCAGGTCTTCGATGAGGTTCGCTAGCACGCTGCTGGGGTTGCTGATGACCCTGCCCGCCTTCGCCCAGGACAGCTGTCCGGTCGGGCAGTACCAGGTCTGCCTTGTGGTGTGCTTCTGCGCGCCCATCGACCCCAACCAAGGAGGCCAGGTGCTGCAGGATGTCGAGCGCATGGCCACCGGCAGCCTGGTGTTCGCCCTGCGCCAGGCCCGCGAGGAAGCCACCGCCAATGGCACGCAGCCGATTCCCCTGCATATCCGCGCACAGCTCGAACCCTGGTACGACTTCGCCGTGCTCGACGCGGCACGTTACCGGGTCGGCAACGAACAGCAGATCAGCGCCGCCAACGCTCTACTGCAGAACCCGGACGTCAACGCCGTGACCCTGATCGACACGGTCATCTTCCGCCGCCCCGCCGATGCCGAGGACAACGTGGCGTTGTGGGCCCATGAGCTCAAGCACGTGCAGCAGTATCAGGAGCTGGGCGTCGAGGGCTTCGCCCAGCAATACACCCGTGACTACCAGGCGCTGGAGGGCCCCGCCTACGAGATCGAGGCCAAGGTGGCCAAGGCATTGCGTGAAAAAGCCGCTGGCGGGCCGCGCTGACTGCGCAATCCTGATGGGTGCCCATGCGTCATGATTGATGATGGCACCCGACATATCATTGCCCGTGATAATAACCTTCGCTCCATTTGATTCGTGCGTCACGCGCAAGACACTCAAACTCCGCCCACTACTAATATCTCGGCGGAGTTCTCCATGGATCACTCACTCAAACCCCTGCGCTTCCCCCTCGCTGCCCTGGCAGTGGTGGTGCTCAGCGCTTGCGGTCGCACCCCCGACGCCGTGCAGGCTCCCGCCGCGCCCAAAGTCAGCGTAGCCAAGGTGATCGAACAGCCGATCAACGAATGGGACGAGTTCACCGGCCGCCTCGAAGCACCGGAAACCGTCGAGGTACGCCCACGGGTGTCCGGCCAGGTCGACCTGGTGGCCTTCACCGAAGGCGCCCAGGTGAAGAAAGGCGACCTGCTGTTCCAGATCGACCCACGCCCGTTCCAGGCTGAAGTCCGCCGTCTCGAAGCCCAGCTGCAACAAGCCAAGGCCACCGCCATCCGCAGCGCCAACGAAGCCCGCCGTGGCGAGCGCCTGCGTGACAGCAACGCGATCTCCGCGGAACTGGCCGAGTCGCGCACCAGCGCCGCCGCCGAAGCCCGCGCCGGGGTCGACGCAATCCAGGCCCAGCTCGACCTGGCCCGCCTGAACCTGAGTTTCACCCGCGTCACCGCGCCGATCAGCGGCCGGGTCAGCCGCGCCCAGTTCACCGCCGGCAACATCGTCACGGCCGACGTCACCCCGCTGACCAGCGTGGTCTCCACCGACAAGGTCTACGCCTACTTCGACGCCGACGAGCGCGTGTACCTCAAGTACAGCCAGCTGGCCCGCGACGGCCAGCGCGGCCAGAGCACCCCGGTGTACCTGGGCCTGACCAACGAGACCGGCAACCCACACCTGGGCCAGATGAACTTCGTCGACAACCAGGTCAACCCGCGCACCGGCACCATCCGTGGCCGCGCCGTGTTCGACAACCGTGACGGCCAGTTCACCCCCGGCCTGTACGCGCGCCTGAAGCTGGTCGGCAGCGCCCAGTACGACGCCGTGCTGATCAACGACGAAGCGGTCGGCACCGACCTGGGCAAGAAGTTCGTGCTGGTCATGGACAAGGACAACAAGGCCGCCTACCGCGCCGTGGAACTGGGGCCCAAGCTCGAAGGCCTGCGTATTGTGCGCAGCGGCCTGGGCAAGGACGACCGCATCGTGGTCAAGGGCCTGCAGCGCGTGCGCCCTGGCTCGCCGGTCACCCCGGAGGAAACGCCGATGGCCAGTGAGCAGACCCTCGCCGCCCTCGCCCAGCAGCGTCAGGCCCTGGAAGCCAGCAACCCGGCACCGAAGGTTGCCGGCGCCAATGTCAAAGTCGCCAGCGCCCAAGCGCCGCGCGGTTAAGGGACAACACCGATGAACTTTTCGAAATTCTTCATTACCCGGCCGATCTTCGCCGCGGTACTGTCGCTGGTGCTGCTGATCGCGGGTTCGATCTCGCTGTTCCAGCTGCCGATCAGCGAATACCCCGAAGTGGTACCGCCCACCGTGGTGGTGCGCGCCAACTTCCCCGGCGCCAACCCCAAGGTGATCGGCGAGACCGTCGCCGCGCCGCTTGAGCAAGCCATCACCGGTGTCGAGAACATGCTGTACATGTCCTCGCAATCCACCGCCGACGGCAAGCTGACCCTGACCATCACCTTCGCCCTGGGCACCGACCTGGACAACGCCCAGGTGCAGGTGCAGAACCGCGTCACCCGCACCCAGCCCAAGCTGCCGGAGGAAGTGACCCGTATCGGCATCACCGTCGACAAGGCCTCGCCCGACCTGACCATGGTCGTGCACCTGACCTCGCCGGACAACCGCTACGACATGCTCTACCTGTCCAACTACGCCATCCTCAACATCAAGGATGAGCTGGCGCGCCTGGGCGGCGTGGGCGACGTGCAGCTGTTCGGCATGGGCGACTACTCGCTGCGCGTGTGGCTCGACCCGAACAAGACCGCCTCGCGCAACCTGACTGCCAGCGACGTGGTGGCCGCCATTCGCGAGCAGAACCGCCAGGTCGCCGCCGGCCAGCTCGGCGCCCCGCCCGCCCCCGGTTCGACCAGCTTCCAGCTGTCGATCAACACCCAGGGCCGCCTGGTCAACGAGGAAGAGTTCGAGAACATCATCATCCGTGCTGGCGCCAACGGCGAGATCACCCGCCTGAAGGACATCGCCCGGGTCGAACTCGGCTCCAGCCAGTACGCCCTGCGCTCGCTGCTGAACAACCAGCCGGCGGTGGCCATCCCGATCTTCCAGCGCCCGGGCTCCAACGCCATCGAGATCTCCGACGAAGTGCGGGCGAAGATGGCCGAGCTGAAGAAGGACTTCCCCGAAGGCATGGACTACAGCATCGTCTATGACCCGACCGTGTTCGTCCGTGGTTCCATCGAGGCGGTGGTGCACACCCTGTTCGAAGCGCTGGTCCTGGTAGTGCTGGTCGTCATCCTGTTCCTGCAGACCTGGCGCGCCTCGATCATCCCGCTGCTGGCCGTGCCGGTGTCGCTGATCGGTACCTTTGCGGTGATGCACCTGTTCGGTTTCTCGCTCAACGCGCTATCGCTGTTCGGCCTGGTGCTGGCCATCGGTATCGTGGTGGACGACGCCATCGTCGTGGTGGAGAACGTCGAACGCAACATCGGACTGGGCCTGAAACCGCTCGAGGCCACGCAGAAGGCCATGAGCGAAGTGACCGGGCCGATCATCGCCACGGCACTGGTGCTGTGCGCCGTGTTCGTGCCGGCGGCGTTCATCTCGGGCCTTACCGGTCAGTTCTACAAACAGTTCGCCCTGACCATCGCCATCTCCACCGTGATCTCGGCGTTCAACTCGCTGACCCTGTCGCCGGCCCTGGCCGCCGTGCTGCTCAAGGACCACCACGCGCCCAAGGACCGTTTCTCGCGGTTCCTGGAAAAACTGCTGGGCAGCTGGCTGTTCGCCCCGTTCAACCGCTTCTTCGACCGCGCCAGCCATGGCTACGTCGGCGGCGTGCGCCGGGTCATCCGTTCCAGCGGAATTGCAATGTTCGTGTATGCCGGCCTGATGGGCCTGACCTACCTGGGCTTCTCGTCCACCCCGACCGGCTTCGTGCCGTCCCAGGACAAGCAGTACCTGGTGGCCTTCGCCCAATTGCCTGACGCCGCCAGCCTCGACCGCACCGAGGCGGTGATCAAGAAGATGAGCGAGATCGCCCTCAAGCAGCCAGGCGTGGCCGACTCGGTGGCCTTCCCAGGCCTGTCGATCAACGGTTTCACCAACAGCCCGAACAGCGGCATCGTGTTCACCCCGCTCAAGCCGTTCGACGAGCGCAAGGACCCGAGCCAGTCGGCGGCAGCCATCGCCGCCGCGCTGAACGCCCAGTTCGCCGATATCCAGGACGCCTACATCGCGATCTTCCCGCCTCCGCCGGTACAAGGCCTGGGCACCATCGGCGGCTTCCGCCTGCAGATCGAGGACCGCGGCAACCTGGGCTACGAAGCGCTGTACAAGGAAACCCAGAACATCATCGCCAAGAGCCACAACGTGCCGGAACTGGCGGGCCTGTTCACCAGCTACCAGGTCAACGTGCCGCAGGTCGATGCCGCCATCGACCGGGAAAAGGCCAAGACCCATGGCGTGGCGATCAACGACATCTTCGACACCCTGCAGGTCTACCTGGGCTCGCTGTACACCAACGACTTCAACCGCTTTGGCCGTACCTACCAGGTCAACGTCCAGGCCGAGCAGCAGTTCCGCCTCGACGCCGAACAGATCGGCCAGTTGAAGGTGCGCAACAACCTGGGCGAGATGATCCCGCTGGCGACCTTCCTCAAGGTCAGCGACACCTCGGGGCCTGACCGCGTGATGCACTACAACGGCTTCATCACCGCCGAGATCAACGGTGCCGCAGCCCCCGGCTACAGCTCCGGTCAGGCCGAGGCTGCGATCGAGAAGCTGCTCAAGGAGGAACTGCCCAACGGCATGACCTTCGAGTGGACCGACCTGACCTACCAGCAGATCCTCTCGGGCAACACCGCACTGTTCGTGTTCCCGCTGTGCGTGCTGCTGGCCTTCCTGGTGCTGGCCGCCCAGTACGAAAGCTGGAGCCTGCCGCTGGCGGTGATCCTGATCGTGCCGATGACCCTGCTGTCGGCCATCACCGGGGTGATCATCTCCGGTGGCGACAACAACATCTTCACCCAGATCGGCCTGATCGTACTGGTGGGCCTGGCGTGCAAGAACGCGATCCTGATCGTCGAGTTCGCCAAGGATGAACAGGCCAAGGGCCTCGATCCGCTGGCTGCGGTACTGGAAGCCTGCCGCCTGCGTCTGCGGCCGATCCTGATGACCTCGATCGCCTTCATCATGGGTGTGGTGCCGCTGGTGTTCTCCTCCGGCGCCGGTGCCGAGATGCGTCACGCCATGGGTGTGGCGGTGTTCTCGGGGATGATCGGGGTGACCGTATTCGGCCTGTTCCTGACCCCGGTGTTCTTCTTCCTGATCCGCCGTTTCGTCGAGCGTCGCCAGGCCCGCAAGGCCGAGCACGCCGTGGCACTGGAGAACCATGCATGAAGTTGCTCAAACCCCTGACCCCGAGCCTGCTGGCACTGGCCCTGGCGGCCTGCGCGGTGGGCCCGGACTACCAGGCCCCGCTGACCGAACCGGCCAAGCTGGACGCCGGCCTTGAAGCCAAAGCCTATGACCGCAGCCGCTTCGAGAGCGTGTGGTGGAAACAGTTCGACGACCCGGTGCTGAACCAGCTGGTGCAGGCATCGCTGGACGGCAACCGCGACCTGCGCGTGGCCTTCGCCCGCCTGAAAGCGGCGCGGTCGATTCGCGAGGACGTGTCCAACGACCAGATCCCCGTGGTCACCAGCCGCGCCAGCAGCGACCTGGGCAAGGGCCAGGTCCCTGGCCAGACCGAGCGCCGGGTCAACAGCGAACGCTATGACCTGGGCCTGGACATGGCCTGGGAGCTTGACCTGTTCGGCCGCATCCAGCGCCAGATCGAAGCCAGCGAAGCCCAGGAAGCGGCGGCCGAGGCCGACCTGCAGCAACTGCAGGTCAGCCTGATCGCCGAGCTGGTCGACGCCTACGGTCAATTGCGCGGCGCGCAACTGCGTGAGCAGATCGCCGTGGCCAACCTGAAGACCCAGCAGCAGTCGCGGGACATCACCGTGACCCTGCGCGACACCGGGGTCGGCAACGAGCTCGACGTGGTGCGCGCTGACGCCCGCCTGGCGGGTGTCGAAGCCACCGTGCCGCAATTGCAGGCCGAACAGGTGCGGGCGAAGAACCGCATCGCCACCCTGCTCGGCCAGCGCCCGGACGCGATGGCCGTGGACCTGTCGCCCAAGGCCCTGCCGGCCATCGCCAAGGCCTTGCCGGTGGGCGACCCCGGCGAGCTGCTGCGCCGCCGCCCGGACATCCGCAGCGCCGAACGCCAGCTGGCTGCGGCCACGGCCAACGTCGGCGTGGCCACCGCCGACCTGTTCCCGAGGGTCAGCCTCAGTGGTTTCCTCGGCTTCACCGCCGCCCGCGGTTCGCAGATCGGCTCCTCGGCGGCCAATGCCTGGGCGCTGGGCCCGAGCATCACCTGGGCGGCGTTCGACCTGGGCAGCGTGCGCGCCCGCCTGCGCGGCGCCAAGGCCGATGCCGAAGGGGCGCTGGCCAATTACGAACAGCAAGTGCTGCTGGCCCTGGAGGAGTCCTCCAACGCCTTCAGCGACTACGGCAAGCGCCAGCAGCGCCTGCTGGCGCTGATGCGCCAGAGCGACGCCAGCCGCAAGGCGGCGGACCTGGCCTCGGTGCGCTACCGCGAAGGCACGGTGGACTACCTGGTGCTGCTCGACGCCGAGCGCGAGCGCCTGAGCGCCGAAGACGCCCAGGCCCAGGGCGAGGTCGAGCTGTACAGCGGCATCGTCGCGATCTACAAGGCGCTTGGCGGCGGCTGGCAACCCGATGTGGTGGCCAGCTCGCGCTGACCGTCCCCTGATGTGAAGACTCCTTTGGTTGGTTCCTCCCCCAACCGTTTGCCCCGAAGACCTTGGTCTTCGGGGCTTTTTTATGCGCCGCTGGCGGGGCACGCGCCCTGCGAGACATGCTCCCTGGCCCGGGCAATCGCCGACTGTATCGCACCTCGCGCCTGAGGGCTGTTCTTCCAGCAACTGCTGCCCAGCAGCCCGGCGGCCTCGCTGACGATCTGCAAGGCATCGGCTTCGGCCAGCCGTGCCAACGAGCCATACCCCAGTTGCTCAAGGCGCTGCACCACGGTCGGGCCCACGCCCTTGACCGCCAGCAGCACCGCCCGCTCATCCGCACTGAACGCCATCTTCACCTCCCTGTAACGTCGTGGCTTTGCAAACGCGGCGAATGATGGCATATATCGATGTCTGCCTGCCCACCCCCACCAGGAGAACCCCATGCTCGGCGTGACCGACTACGGCGCTTTCGTGATCGCGTTCCTCATCCTCCTGGCGATCCCCGGGCCCGGCAACTTCGCCCTGATCACCGCCACCGGCAAGGGCGGCATCAAGGGCGGGCTGGCCGCCACCTTCGGGGTGATCCTCGGCGACCAGGTGCTGATGTGGCTGGCGGTGGCCGGCGTGGCCACCTTGCTGGCCACCTACCCCACCGCCTTCCACGTGGTGCAGTGGGCCGGCGCCGCCTACCTGGCCTGGCTCGGCCTGCGCATGGTGCTGAGCAAGCCCGGCGGCGCCCCGCGCGAGAGCCGCATGGCCAGCGGCCGCTACCTGCGCCAGACCATGATGATCACCCTGCTCAACCCCAAGGCGATCATGTTCTACATGGCGTTCTTCCCGTTGTTCATCGACCCGGTGCGCCACCAGGGCGTGGTCACCTTCGCCTTCATGGCGCTGACCGTGGCCGGGCTTACCTTGCTCTACGGCCTGATCGCAGTGTTCCTTACCCACCGACTGGCCGAGCGCATGCGCGCCAGCCCGCGCATCGCCAACCTCCTCGAACGCCTGGCCGGCGCCTGCCTGGTCGGCTTCGGCATCAAGCTGGCGGCGATGCGCTGAGGCTCAGGCGTCGCGCAGCAGGTCGTGGGCGTCGAGCAGGCGGAAGGCCACTTGCGGGTTGCGCTCGAGCCCCCGGCGGATCGCCGCGGGGATGGCTTGGCGCGTCTTGCGGCACAGGCCCAACTGCGCCTCCAGTTCGATGACGATACCGCGCATGGTGCGCACTTCGTTGAAGCCTGGGGCGATGTGCACGCGGATGCCGAGCTGCTCGTAAAGGCGTGATTGCAGGCGCTGTAGGTCTTCAAGATCCCTGAGGTTCTCCAGGCGCTCGACCAGGCGCTTTTCCTCCTCGCGGGTGAGCAGCAGGATGCGCCGCTCGGGGCCGTCGGCCAGACGTTCGCGGCCGCAGTCGCAGGCGCCCGGCGGGCATGGGTGACGTTGGGGGAGCGGGTTGGTCATGGCTGCAAGGATAGCCGCTGCATTTTCCTTGTGCCGCCTGGTCCGGCTTCATCGCCGGCAAGCGGCCGATCGTTGCTGTTGCGCAAGCTCAGCCTCCCGCCAGCAGACTGCGGTCGAACATGAACGTCCCCGCCCCCTGCGGGGTATGCCGGTACAGCTGCTGCGGCCGCCCGAGCCTGGGCTGGACCTTCTCGCCGGTGTCCTGCACCCAGCCTTCGCTCTTCATGCGTTCAAGGCGTTTGCGCAGCGAGGTGTTGTTGACCACCTGCCCCAGGCACGCCTGCACCGCTGCCAGGGCGTCCAGCACGGTGAACCGCTCGGGCGCCAGGTACAACGGCAGGTTGGTGTACACGGCCTTGGCCGCCAACCGCTCACAGGCGCGCTCGACCAGCAGGCCATGGTCGAACGGCAGCGACAGCTCACGCGACAGAACGCTTTGAAGGTCAAAGAAGGCAACCTGCGCGTTCTCTACCACCACCGCCGGATCGAGCAGCGCCAGGTAGTAGGTGCTCAAGGTCCAGCCCCGTGGGTCGCGAACGCCATTGCCTTCGGTGCCTACCTGTTCCAGATGGCGGGGGACCACCTTGGCCTTTTCCGCCAGGGCCCGGGCGGCGGCGGCATCCAGACTGTTGTCCGCGGTGCTGCCATTGACGATCACACCTGGCAGGGCCCACTGGCCGTCGTAGGGCTCGCGCCCACGCCGGTGCAACAACACCTCCAGGCGAAGGCTGTGCGGCGACAGGCGCAGGGCGATGATATCCACGCTGGCCAGGACTTTTGCTGTGCTCACGATACGATTCCTTCTGGCAACCTGCCTATATTCCACCAGGGCAATTAAATCTATCAAGGGCTAATTTTAATGCGGGAATAGCCTTGACATACTTAATACACCAGATGAATTATATGACCATCCAAGCCGAGGACCTCTGCCCATGATCATCGCCAGCTTCGACGTCGACGCGCAAAACGGCTTTACCGCCAACGCTCCCCAGGAGTTGCCGGTGCCCGGCGGCCACCTGATCGCGCCTGCGCTCAACACCATGGCCCAGCGCGCCATGCTGCGCCTGGGCAGCAAGGACGCCCACCCGGCAAACGCCGCCTGGGTAGTCGCCGAAGCCGCCCAGATGCTGCAACCCCTGGCCCTGGCCAACGCCGACCTGACCTGGGTCAGCCACTGCGTCCCCGGCACGTCCGGCTTCGAACTGCTCCCCGGCCTGCCCGCCCCCATCGACTACGACTACTTCGTCTGGAAAGGCGTCGAACCCGACCTGCATCCCTACGGCGCCTGCTACCACGACCTGGCGGAACGCCGCTCCACCGGTGTCATCGAGTTCCTCAAGGTGCAACAGGTACAGGCGATCATCGTTGGCGGCCTGGAGCTGGACTACTGCGTGCGCACCACCGCCCTGCAACTGCGCCGCGCCGGTTTCGAGGTGTTGTTGTACCTGCCGGCCTGCCGCGCACTGAGCGCTGAGGGCGCACAGGCTGCCTGCACTGCAATGGCCAATGCCGGCATCCACTTGTGCGGCGACGAACAGGCTCTAGACGACCAGCTCACCGCCCTCAAGGAGGCTCGCCCATGAGCGACAGCGTTTTCGGCCCACGGATCATCCAGAACCTGCTGGACACCGACTTCTACAAGATCACCATGATGCAGGCGGTGCTGCACAACTACCCTAACGCCGAGGTGGAATGGGAGTTCCGCTGCCGCAACAACGAGGACCTTGCGCCCTACCTCGCCGAGATCCGCTACCAGGTCGAGCAGTTGGCCGATGTGTCGATCACCCACGACCAGTTGGCCTACCTGGAGAAGATCCCGTTCATCAAGCCGGACTTCATTCGCTTCCTCAGCCTGTTCCGCTTCAACCTGCGTTATGTGCAGGTGGGCCTGGACGACGCCGGGCAGCTGGCGATCCGCCTGCGCGGCCCCTGGTTGCACGTGATCCTGTTCGAGATCCCGCTGCTGGCGATCATCAGTGAAGTACGCAACCGCTATCGCTACCGCGAGGTGGTGATCGAACAGGTCGGCGAGCGCCTCTACCAGAAGCTCGACTGGCTCAAGGCCGAAGCCAGCGGTGACGAGCTGGCCGGCCTGCAGTTGGCCGACTTCGGCACCCGCCGGCGTTTCTCCTACCGGGTGCAGGAAGAGGTGGTGCACATCCTCAAGCGCGATTTCCCCGGGCGCTTCGTCGGCACCAGCAACGTGCACCTGGCCCGCGAGTACCAGGTCAAGCCCATCGGCACCATGGCCCACGAATGGTTCATGGCCCACCAGCAGCTCGGCCCGCGCCTGGTGGACAGCCAAGCCGCCGCCCTCGAGTGCTGGGTGCGCGAGTACCGTGGCCAGCTTGGCATCGCCCTGACCGATTGCATCGGCATGGACGCGTTCATGAAGGACTTCGACCTGTACTTCGCCAAGCTCTTCGATGGCCTGCGCCATGACTCGGGCGAGCCGCTGGCCTGGGCTGAGAAAGCCATCGCCCACTATGAACGGCTGGGTATGGACCCGAAGGGCAAGACCCTGATTTTCTCCGACGGGCTGGACTTCGAGAAGATGCTCACGCTCTACCGCGCCCTGCACGGGCGGATCAACGTCAGCTTCGGTATCGGCACCAACCTGACCTGCGACATCCCCGGCGTCACGCCGATGAACATCGTGATCAAGATGACCGCCTGCAACGGCGCGCCAGTGGCGAAGATTTCCGACAGCCCGGGCAAGACCCAGTGCCGGGACGAGAACTTCGTGGCGTACCTGAAACATGTGTTCAACCGCTGAAAAGTAGCTCCCTTCGCTTTCATTCCACCAGCCACAAGGAACTGCAGCATGCTCCCCCACAAACCTGTAATGCGTTACCTGACCAGAAGCAAATTCGAGTACCTGCTTGAAGACAATGGCATCTATGTAAGCGCCGCCTGCGATCAGTCGGACCCGCACGAAGGCGACTACGACCACCGCTACCTTTCCAGGCTCCTGCGTAATGAAGCTGGTTGCGAGGAGGAACTGATGGAAAAAGTCGACGACATGATGCTCGGTAGCAAGAATGTCGGGCGTGAAACCACTTACCTGAGCTGCTGGTATTGCTCCGATGAGGAATCACCCGAGATGTGGAAAGAGTATGGTACAGACGGTGTCATCATCTTCAGCACCGACCTGGCGCTGGAATTCGCACTACCCAAACCGTTGAATCAAACCACCGAATTCTATGAGTTGACTTACAGTGACCAGCTCAAGCTGCAGGCCAACCAACAACCGTTCCGCTTCAAGAATGGGCGATTCGAGCATGAGAAAGAATTCCGTGTGGAGTTCAACCTGCTCGCTTATTCGGTCCTGACCGGCTTCGAGCCACGTAACGAAGTAAGGGTAGGCGGAGTTCTCTCTCACGAGTGCGACGAGATCACCTCGTGCATGTCACCAGAGGCGCGGGCTCAGAGTCATCACGTCATTCGCCGCAAAGGCAAGGGTTATGTCCTCGCCTACCCGCTCGCCAAGATCATCCACGAGGTGCGCGTGCATCCCAATGCATCGGATGAGGAGCTCGAGGAAGTACGCGCATCCTTGAAAGCGTGTGGCATCGATTGCACCGTCAGGCACTCCTCACTCCGCGGGCTTCTCGTTGAGCAAGAACCGGCCTGATGTACAACGCAGACAAACGCGAGGGGAATGGCACGCTTCGAGGGCAGAGCTCATCGACACACAGCAATGATTTTCCACTGCCCCTCGTTGCCACGCACATTTGCTTGTATGGTGTTGTCAAAGAAGGATGTTTTACCCGCACAGGAAAGACCAGATGCCCCAACGCAATGTCATCAACGCCTCCGTCAGCCCCAAGGGCAGCCTGGAGACGCTGTCGCAACGTGAAGTCCAGCAACTGAGCGAAGTCGGTACCGGCAGCCTCTACACCCTGTTCCGCCAGTGCGCCCTGGCCATCCTCAACACCGGCGCCCATGTCGATAATGCCAAGACCATCCTCGAGGCCTACAAGGACTTCGAGGTACGTATCCACCAGCAGGACCGCGGCGTGCGCCTGGAACTGCTCAACGCCCCGGCCGACGCCTTCGTCGATGGCGAGATGATCGCCAGTACCCGCGAGATGCTGTTCAGCGCCCTGCGCGACATCGTCTACACCGAGAGCGAACTGGCCAGCCAGCGCATCGACCTGGAAAGCTCGCAAGGCATCACCGACTACGTCTTCCACCTGCTGCGCAACGCCCGCACCCTGCGCCCCGGTGTCGAGCCGAAGATGGTGGTGTGCTGGGGCGGCCACTCGATCAGCACCGAGGAATACCAGTACACCAAGAAGGTCGGCCACGAGCTGGGCCTGCGCAAGCTGGATGTCTGCACCGGCTGCGGCCCGGGCGTGATGAAAGGGCCGATGAAGGGCGCCACCATCGCCCATGCCAAGCAGCGCATGCACGGCAGCCGCTACCTGGGCCTGACCGAGCCGGGCATCATCGCCGCCGAGGCGCCCAACCCGATCGTCAACGAGCTGGTGATCCTGCCGGACATCGAGAAGCGTCTGGAAGCCTTCGTGCGTGTCGGCCACGGCATCATCATCTTCCCCGGCGGCGCCGGTACCGCCGAGGAGTTCCTCTACCTGCTCGGCATCCTCATGCACCCGGACAACCAGGGCCTGCCGTTCCCGGTGGTGCTCACCGGGCCGCGCAGCGCCGAGCCGTTCCTGCTGCAGTTGCATGCCTTCGTCGGCGCCACTCTCGGCGAGGCGGCGCAGCGCCACTACCAGATCATCATCGACGACCCGGCCGAAGTGGCGCGGCAGATGGTCGAGGGGCTCAAGGCAGTCAAGCAGTTCCGCCGCGAGCGCAACGACGCCTTCCACTTCAACTGGCTGCTGAAGATCGACGAAGGCTTCCAGCGCCCGTTCGACCCGACGCACGAGAACATGGCCAACCTGGCCCTGCGCCGCGACCTGCCACCACACGAGCTGGCGGCCAACTTGCGCCGGGCGTTCTCGGGCGTGGTTGCCGGCAACGTCAAGGACAAGGGCATCCGCCTGATCGAGGAGCACGGGCCGTACCAGATCCGCGGCGATGCGGCGATCCTCGACCCACTCGGGCGCCTGCTGCAGGCGTTCGTCGACCAGCACCGCATGAAGTTGCCCGGTGGGGCGGCGTATGTGCCGTGCTATGAAGTAGTGGCCTGAGGGCACTGGGGGCCGCTTTGCGGCCCTTTCGCCGGGGAATTGGCGCCCATGGCAGCCAATAACTCCTGATTTTTCGCAATATTTTGCAGATATTTCCTGCGCCAGGTGGTGAACCTGCCCACAAAAAAACGGTCTTTCGCTGACGGTCAATCCACCCGACCGGATCGCCGGCCCAGTCATCGGGCCTTCATTCGTCCTGTTTCAGCGAAGACCAGCATGCCAGACATCCAGCCCGCTTCCCCTGCCCTCACCGCCCTGCGCGGTGGCCTGATCGCCGCCCTGATCGCCCTCGCCGCCCCGGCCCACGCCGAAGAGCCGGCCACTGATGCGCGTTGGGTCAGTGACAGCCTGAACACTTACGTACGCAGCGGCCCTACCGATGGCCATCGCATCGTCGGCACGCTCAAGTCCGGGCAGAAGGTCACTTTGGTCACAAGCCAGGGCAACTACAGCCAGGTACGCGGGCAGAGCGGCGACCTGGTATGGATTCTCACCAGCGACCTGCAGGCGGTGCCCGGCCAGAGCGAGCGCCTGCCGCAGCTCGACGCCCAGGTGGCCGAACTGTCCGGCCAGCTCAAGACCATCGACGACAGCTGGAAAAACCGCGTGCAGGGCATGCAGGAGACCCTCGATTCGCGCAAGGCGCTGATCGACGAGCTGGAAACCCGTAACAAGGCACTCAATGAACAGCTCGAGCAGAGCCAGTCGAGCCTGCGCGACACCCAGGCGCGCCTGGGTGACGAGAACAAGCAGGTGATGATGCGCTACATGGTGTATGGCGGCAGCATCGCCGGAGCCGGGCTGCTGGCGGGGCTGATCCTGCCGGCGCTGACCCGTGGGCGCAAACGCAATGATCGCTGGTTCTGACCTGCATGGCCGCTACATTTTCAAGAAAATGCTGAAACTGTTCCTGTGATTGCGATGTTTTTGCGATAAATCTTGCAGGCTAAGGTTGCCCTACCTACCACTCAGGGTTCCTGATGCCATGAAAGCCATCGTTTTCACCCAACACGGCCTGCCACTGACCGATCCGGCCTCGCTCTACGACAGCGACCTGCCCGCGCCTGTACCCGGCCCACGCGATCTGCTGGTGGAAGTCCGCGCCATCGCAGTCAACCCGGTCGACACCAAGGTCCGCGCCGGCAGCGGCAGCACCGATCAACCCAAGGTGCTGGGCTGGGACGCGGTCGGCGTGGTGCGCGCCATCGGTGAACAGGTGACGCTGTTCCAGCCCGGCGACGAGGTCTTCTATGCCGGCGCCATCGACCGCCCTGGCAGCTACAGCGAACTGCACCTGGTCGATGAGCGCATCGTCGGCCACAAGCCGCGCAGCCTGGACAATGCCAGCGCCGCCGCCCTGCCGCTCACCTCGATTACCGCCTGGGAGTTGCTGTTCGACCGCCTGGGCGTGCGCGAAGGCGGCGGCGAAGGGCAAAGCCTGCTGATCGTCGGCGCCAGCGGTGGCGTGGGTTCGATCCTCACCCAGCTGGCGCGCCAACTCACCAACCTCACCGTGATCGGCACCGCCTCACGCCCTGAAACCCAGGCCTGGGTACGCCAACTCGGCGCCCACCAGGTGATCGATCACAACCAGCCGCTGGCCCCCCAGCTGGAGGCTGTGGGCATAGGCCAGGTGGACCTGGTGATCAGCCTGACCCACACCGACCGCCACTTCGCGCAGTTGGTCGAGGTGCTGCGCCCACAAGGCCGCCTGGCACTGATCGACGACCCGGCCAGCCTCGACGTGGTGCCGCTCAAGCGCAAGTCGCTGTCGTTGCACTGGGAGCTGATGTTCACCCGTTCGCTGTACCAGACCGCCGACATGATCAAGCAGCACGAACTGCTGGAGCGAATTGCCGGGCTGGTCGATGAAGGCGTGATCAAGACCACGCTGGGCGAGCATTTCGGTGCGATCAACGCGGCCAACCTGCGCCGCGCCCACGAGTTGATCGAAAGCGGCAAGGCAAAGGGCAAGGTTGTACTGGAAGGTTTCTAGATTTCCGAGGGGCCAGGCAGCGGCGCTACGCCGCTCCTGCAGATTACTCAGCTAACCCAACTCGGCAAACTTCTCCCCCAGGTAGCTCCGCAACCGCTGGATCGCCGGCGACACCGCCTGACGGTGCACGCACACCAGTTGCAGCGGCGCCGCCTGGCCGCATTCCGATGGGAACAGCTCCACCAGCCGCCCGGCCCGCACATCGGCCAGCACATCCAGCCGCGACTTGTAGACGATCCCCAGCCCCGCCACCGCCCAGCGGCGGACCACATCTGCATCGTCACTGGTGCGGTCGCCCGAAACGCTCACCGTCCTGACCCCGTCCGGCAGGTGAAACCCCCAACGCTCGTGGGTCTGTTCGCCCATCACATAGCGCAGGCAGTTGTGCCCGGCCAGTTCCTCCGGCGTGCGCGGCGCGCCATGGCGGGCGATGTAGCTCGGCGCGGCGCATAGCGTGCGGCGGTTGTCCGGGGCCAAGGGCAGCGCCACCAGGCCCGAATCGGCCAACTGGCCGTAGCGGATACTGGCATCCAGGCGATCCCCCACCATGTCCGCCACCTGGTCGCTCAGGCGCAGTTGCAGGCTGATGCCCGGGTGCTGCAACTGGAACTCGTCGAGCCAGGGCAGCAGCACATTGCGCCCCAGGTCCGAGGGCATCGACAGACGCAGCACCCCGCCGATCTCTTCGCGCCCTTGCTCCAGGGCCATCTCGCCCTCCACCAGTGCCTCAAGCACCTGTCGCGCATGGGGCAGGTAGCGCTGGCCTTCATCCGACAGGCGCAGACGCCGGGTCGAACGCACCAGCAGGCGGAACCCCAGGCTGCGCTCCAGGCGCTGCACGGCGCCGCTGGCCAGGGCCGGCGAGATGTCCAGCTGGCGCGCCGCCGCGGAGAAACTGCCGGTTGCCACGGTACTGACGAATACCTGCAGGTCGTCCATGCGCACGAGTTTCTTCATGCCGGCACCTCGCTGTCGCGCAGGGACGAACGCAGCTTACCGCCGGCGACGCTGAAATTGCGCGGGGCATGGACCGGCCGCCCGCTCAGCAGGCTGGCGATCTCGAACACCGACTGCGAGGCCAGCGCCATCACATGGAAACCTTCGCACAACAGATAACCGACCCGATGCATGGGCACACTCCAGAGCATGTCTCGAATTCGTACTGTATGGGTCATTTCCGTCACCGGTAAAGCCTGGCCTCCCCCACCCCACAGAGTCGCGACCATGAACGCCGAACGCCTATCAAACCGGCGTCTGGCACATCGTTACGGGCTGTAGGCGCAACAACTCGGGCGGCCATTCATCGGGTAGGGTCTACGCTGAAGGGTTCATGACAACGAGACCCTGCCCATGCATCTGCGACTTTGCACTCTGGCCCTCGCCCTCACCTGCGCCACCGCCCAGGCCGTCGAGCCCACGCACCAGGAGCTGTACAGCCAGGCCCAGGCCGAACAGCCGCACTACCTGGAAACCCTCAAGTCCCTGGTTTCGGTAGACACCGGCACCGGTACCGAGGCGGGCCTGAAACAGGTCGGTGCCGAGCTGGTGAAACGCCTCGAGGCCCTCGGCGCCAAGGTCACCACCCAACCAGCCACGCCGTCGGTGGGCGACAACATCGTCGGCACATTCAAGGGCACCGGCGACAAGGACTTCCTGCTGATGGTCCACTACGACACGGTGTTCGGCCCCGGTACCGTGGCCAAGCGCCCGTTCCGCATCGAAGGCGAGCGCGCCTATGGCCCTGGCGTGGCCGATGCCAAGGGCGGCGTGGCGATGATCCTGCATGCGCTGAAGCTGCTGCAGGACCAGCAGTACAAGGGCTATCGCACCCTCACCGTGCTGTTCAACCCGGATGAGGAAATGGGCTCGGCAGGCTCCAGGCAGCTAATCGCCGAGCTGGCGCGCCAGCACGACTTCGTCTTTTCCTACGAGCCACCGGACAAAGACGCGGTGACCGTCGCCACCAACGGCATCAACCGCCTGAAACTCACGGTGAATGGCCGCGCCTCCCACGCCGGCTCCGCGCCGGAGGCCGGGCGCAACGCGCTGATCGAACTGGCGCACCAGTTGCTGCAATTGAATGCCCTCGGCGACAAGGACAAGGGCACCACCGTCAACTGGACCCTGGCCAAGGCCGGAGAGAAGGCCAACATCATCCCTGCCCTGGCCAGCGCCGAGGCCGACATGCGTTATTCCGACCTGAGCGAGACCGAGCGCGTGCAGGAGGATGCCTTGCGGATCATCAAGAAGCAGTTGGTCGCCGATACCCAGGTCGAGCTGGTCATGGAAAAAGGCCGTCCGCCTCTGGCGAAGAACGACGCCTCCACGCAGCTTGCACAAACTGCGCGGCAGCTCTACAGCAAGATCGACCGGCAACTGCAGCCGATCGCCATGCGCTTCGGCACCGACGCCGGCTACGCCTACTTGCCCGACAGCGACAAGCCCGCAGTGCTGGAGACCCTGGGTGTGGTCGGCGCCGGCCTGCATGGCGACGACGAGTACATGGAGATCGCCAGCGTCGCGCCCCGCCTGTACCTGACGGTGGCAATGATCAGGCAACTGGCGCAATAGGCCATTGCGCAGGAGCGCCCATGAACATCCTCTACGACGAACGTGTCGACGGCCCGTTGCCAAGCGTGGACAAGCCGGCGCTGCTGGCCGCCCTGCGCGAGGCCCTGCCCGACCTGGACATCCTGCACCGCAGCGAAGACCTCAAGCCCTATGAATGCGACGGCCTCTCGGCCTACCGCACACTGCCCCTGCTGGTGGCACTGCCCGAGCGGCTGGAGCAGGTGCAGGCGCTGCTGCGGCTCTGCCACCAGCGCGGAGTGCCGGTGGTCGCGCGCGGTGCCGGCACCGGCCTGTCGGGCGGCGCGTTGCCGCTGAGCCAGGGCATCCTGCTGGTGATGGCGCGCTTCAACCGCATCCTCGAAGTCAACCCGCAGGGTCGTTTCGCCAGGGTCCAGCCTGGCGTGCGCAACCTGGCGATTTCCCAGGCGGCGGCGCCCCACGGTTTGTACTACGCGCCGGATCCCTCCTCGCAGATCGCCTGCTCGATTGGCGGCAATGTCGCCGAGAACGCTGGCGGCGTGCACTGCCTTAAGTACGGGCTGACCGTGCACAACCTGCTCAAGGTGGAGATCCTCACCGTCGAGGGCGAGCGCCTGACCCTCGGCAGCGATGCCCTGGACAGCCCCGGCTTCGACCTGCTGGCGCTGTTCACCGGCTCCGAAGGCATGCTCGGCATCGTCACCGAAGTCACCGTCAAGCTGCTGCCCAGGCCACAGGTAGCGCGAGTACTGCTGGCCAGCTTCGCCAGCGTCGAGGACGCCGGGCGCGCGGTGGCCGATATCATCGCCGCCGGGATCATCCCCGCAGGCCTTGAGATGATGGACAACCTGGCGATCCGCGCCGCCGAAGCCTTCATCCACGCCGGCTACCCGGTGGACGCGGCGGCGATCCTGCTGTGCGAACTGGACGGGGTCGAGGCCGATGTGCACGACGACTGCGCCCGCGTCGATGCCGTGTTGCGCCAGGCCGGTGCCCGCGAGGTGCACCTGGCCTGCGACGAAGCCGAACGCGTGCGCTTCTGGGCCGGGCGCAAGAACGCCTTCCCGGCGGTGGGGCGCATTTCGCCGGACTACTACTGCATGGACGGCACCATCCCGCGGCGCGAGCTGCCGCAGGTGCTCGCTGGCATCAGCCAACTGTCCGAGACATACGGCCTGCGGGTCGCCAACGTTTTCCATGCCGGCGACGGCAACATGCACCCGCTGATCCTGTTCGACGCCAACCTGCCCGGCGAGCTGGAACGCGCCGAAGCCCTCGGTGGCCGGATCCTCGAGTTGTGCGTGGCGGTGGGCGGCAGCATCACCGGCGAGCACGGCGTGGGTCGGGAGAAGATCAACCAGATGTGCGCCCAGTTCAACAGCGACGAGATCACCCTGTTCCACGCGGTCAAGGCCGCCTTCGACCCACGGGGCCTGCTCAACCCGGGCAAGAACATTCCCACCCTGCAGCGCTGCGCCGAGCTCGGTGCGCTGCATGTACACCATGGGCAGTTGCCCTTTCCCGATCTGGAGCGCTTCTGATGGGCACCGATCTCAGCCAGCAGCTGCTGGGGCAGGTCAACCAGGCGTTGCGCCAGGGCACCGCGCTGCGCATCCAGGGCGGCAACAGCAAGGCCATGCTCGGCCGCCCGGTGGCCGGCGAGCTTGTCGACACCCGTGGGCACCGCGGTATCGTCAGCTACGACCCCACCGAACTGGTGCTCACCGCCCGTGCCGGCACGCCGCTGCGGGAGATCGAGGCGACGCTGCGCGAGGCCGGGCAGATGCTGCCTTGCGAGCCGCCGCACCTGGGGCCCGAGGCGACGCTGGGCGGCATGGTCGCCGCCGGGCTTTCGGGGCCGCGCCGGCCCTGGGCAGGCGCGGTGCGCGACTATGTCCTGGGCACACGACTGATCACCGGCCACGGCAAGCACCTGCGCTTTGGCGGCGAGGTAATGAAGAATGTCGCCGGCTACGACGTATCGCGGCTGATGACGGGCAGCTTCGGCTGCCTTGGCCTGCTCACCGAGGTTTCCTTGAAGGTGCTGCCCAGGCCGCGCCAGTGCCTGGGCCTGCGCCTGGAAATGGATGCCCGCCAGGCACTGGCCAGGTTGGCCGAATGGGGCCAGCAGCCATTGCCGATCAGCGCCGCCAGCCACGACGGCGAGGCGCTGCACCTGCGCCTGGAGGGCGGCGAAGGCTCGGTGCGCTCGGCCCGCGAGCGCTTGGGCGGCGAGGTCGTCGACCCGCGCTACTGGAGCGACCTGCGCGAGCAACGACTGGCGTTCTTCAGTGCGCCGGCCACGCTGTGGCGCCTGTCCCTGCCCATCACCTGCGGCGTGCTCGAGCTGCCCGGGCAGCAACTGATCGACTGGGGCGGCGCCCAGCGCTGGCTCAAGTCCGAGGCGCCGGCGGCCAGCCTGCGCGCCCTGGTGGCCGAGGTCGGCGGCCATGCCACCGCCTACGCGCCCGGCGACGACAGCAGTGCGCCACTGGATTTGATGACACTGCGCTACCACCAGGCGCTGAAGCGCCAACTCGACCCCCAGGGCATCTTCAACCCTGGTCGCCTGTATGCACACTTGTGAGGCCACGGCATGCAAACCCGATTGAGTGACTCCGCCCGCCACCTGGCCCGCGCCGACGAGGCCGAGCGCATCCTGCGGTCTTGCGTGCACTGCGGCTTCTGCACCGCCACCTGCCCCACCTACCAGCTGCTCGGCGACGAGCTGGACGGCCCACGTGGGCGCATCTACCTGATCAAGCAGGTGCTCGAAGGCGAACCGGTCAGCGCCAGCACCCAGACGCACCTGGACCGTTGCCTGAGCTGTCGCAATTGCGAGACCAGCTGCCCCTCCGGCGTGCAGTACCACAACCTGCTCGACATCGGCCGCGCCGTGGTCGACCGCCAGGTGCCGCGGCCTTTGGCCCAGCGCCTGCTGCGCAGTGGCTTGCGTGCGGTAGTGCCGAGGCCGGCGCTGTTCAGGGCCCTGCTGCACAGCGGCCTTGCCTTGCGCCCCCTGCTTGCGGCCAACCTCAAGGCCAAGCTGCCGCCGCGGATCGCCGCCGCCGGCCAGCGCCCGTCAGCAAGGCACGCTCGCCGCGTGTTGCTGCTTGAAGGTTGCGTGCAGCAGGCGCTCTCACCCAATACCAACGCCGCCACCGCGCGCCTGCTCGACCGCCTCGGCATCAGTGTCGAACCGATAGCCGAGGCCGGTTGCTGCGGCGCCGTGGACTATCACCTGGATGCCCAGGCACGCGGCCTGGAGCGTGCCCGACACAACATCGACGCCTGGTGGCCGGCGATCGAGGCCGGCGCCGAGGCCATCGTACAGACCGCCAGCGGCTGCGGCGCATTCGTGCGTGACTATGGCCACCTGCTCGAAAGCGACCCGCGTTACGCCGCCAAGGCCGCCAGGGTCAGCGCGCTGTCCCGGGACCTGGTACAGGTGCTGCAGGCCGAGCCGCTGGAACACCTGGGGTTGTGCGCCGAGCAGCGCCTGGCCTTCCACTGCCCCTGCACCCTGCAGCACGCCCTCAAGCTCGGCGGTGCGGTGGAAGGCCTGCTGACGCGCCTGGGCTTTCACCTCACCCCGGTGCCCGATGGCCACCTGTGCTGCGGCTCGGCCGGCACCTACTCGCTGACCCAGCCGACGCTGGCGCGGCAACTGCGCGATGAGCGTATCAATGCCCTGGAGAGCGGCAGCCCACAGGTCATTGCCACGGCCAACATCGGTTGCCAGGTGCACCTTGCAAGTGCCGGGCGAACGCCGGTGCAGCACTGGGTCGAGATCGTCGAGGCGGCGCTCGATGCCACGCGCACTGCGACGCTGTAGCCTGTCTGACCGGGCATCCAAGACCGTGGCAACAGGTGCTGGAGCTGACGCGGATCAAGGCGATGTTCAACCTCCTGCCTGTATTTTCGGAACCCTCCTACCGAAAGCAAGGACGCTTCTTGATTGTTGCCACATCCGCGGCGAAACATCATCCGACCTGGAGACGTTACGGCCGCCCCGGCGCGGCCAACCCCATCCAGACGAGGCCATGCCATGCCCACACACGACCGCCCTACCCGCGAACTGCGCCATACCCTGCGCCAGTTGCTGGCCCATGAAGTCAGCAACCCCGATGACAACCCACACCTGTCCGGTGTGCGCTTCTTCTGCGCCACCGACGAGCACACCCGCCAACTGATCGAGCGCGTCGAGCTGCTCGCCAGCGAGGCCTTCTTCGACGCCAAGGGCCGCGCCATCCCCGCCCGCATGCGCGAGGCCACGGTGGATGGCGTATGCATCAAGCAGAAACGCAAGGCCTGCGACGACGAAACGGTGATCCGCATCGCGCTGCCCGCAAAAGGCTACATCACCATCAGTACCGCCCGCCTGTGAACACCCGCTGCCTGCACGCGCGGGCCTGGCTCGCGCCTGCGGCCCTTGCGGCTTTGCCGATAAACCCCGAAGCTTCTACATCCCTGCGCTTCGGACCCTTCCCACGATGGAACTGCACATCCGCCTCGAAGGCCGCAAAGGCCTTGCCGAGCAGCTCTACCGGCAACTGCGCGCCGGCATCGACAGCGGCCACCTCGCCGCCGGCACGCAACTGCCGCCCACCCGCCTGCTGGCCGAACAGCTGGGGGTCTCGCGCAAGACCGTGGCCGAAGCCTATTCACGCCTGACCTACGACAACCTGCTTAGCGGCGTGGTTGGCCGCGGCACCTTCATCAGCCCACGCCACACCTTGCGCCAGGGCGACAGCGAGCACATCCCGCTGGCCGCCGCCGACACCCTCGAATGCTGGCGCCAGCGCGCCACGGTACTGGCCCAGCGGGCGCTGGACGCGCCTTCGCGCTATGACTTCATCGGCGGAGCCTCGAGCAAGTCGCAGTTTCCCTACGATCAATGGCGCAGTTGCATGAACTACGCCCTGCGCCGTAGCCAGCGGCACCCCGAGCGGCAGTTTTCCGCCCAGGGCCTGCCCGAACTGCGCGAAGCCATCACCCATCACATCGCCTTCACCCGCGGCATCCAGTGCGCGCCCAGCGATGTGCTGGTGTGCAACGGCGCCCAGCAGGCGCTGGACCTTATCGCCCGGGTGCTGGTCGAGCCCGGCTGCAAGGTGGCCATGGAAGACCCGGGCTACCCGCCGGCCCGGCAGTTGTTCCAGGCCTTGGGCGCGCGCATGCAGTCAGTGCCGGTGGACGACCAGGGATTGTGCGTGGAGCAGATCGAGGATGGCACCCGGCTGATCTACGTGACCCCCTCGCACCAGTTCCCGCTGGGCATGCCCATGGCCGCGCCACGGCGCGAGGCGCTGCTGGCGCGGGCCGCCGAACTTGGCGCGCTGATCATCGAGGATGACTACGACTGCGAGTTCCGCTACCAGGGGCCTGCCGCCGAGGCCCTGCAACGCATGGACCGGCATGGCCTGGTGGCCTATGTCGGGACGTTCTCCAAGACCCTGCTGCCCGAACTGCGCCTGGGCTACGCGGTGCTGCCGCCTGCCGTGCTGCAGGCCGCCTGCGTGGCCAAGCACCTGAGCGACTGGCACAGCCCGACCCTGCAGCAATGGGCGCTGGCGCGGTTCCTCGCCGAAGGCCACCTGAACAAGCACATCCGCCGTTGCCACGAGGTCTACAGCGCACGCCGCGAGCGGATCCTGGCGCGGCTTGGCGGCGACCTTGCGCCGTGGTTCGACGCGGTGCCGGCCAGCGCGGGCTTTCACCTTAGCGCGCTGGCCAAGCCTGGGGTGGATGTCGAGTTGCTGATCAGCCTGGCGCGCAAGGTGGAGGTGGGCCTCTATTCCCTCGCGCCGTTCTTCAGCGAAGCCCCGGTGCGGCCGGGGCTGCTGCTGGGCTTCGGCGCCATCGAGCTGCTGGATATCGACCCGGCGCTGGACCGCGTCGCCGACACCCTGCAGCGCCTCAGTTGACCAGCGCTTCAGCGGGCTGCCGGCCACGCGCAATCGCCCTGGCGTAACCCTTCGGTGCGAAGCTCGCGGTCACCAGCAACATCGCCAGCACGGTGCAGGCCAGCAGGGTCCAGGAGGCCTGGAAGTCGCCGCTGACATCGCGCAGCCAGCCGGTGATGTACGGCACTATGCCGGTGACGATGAAGCCCACGCCCTGGACGAATGCCGCCAGGCTGCCGGCTTCGCCGGGGCTGCGCAGGTGCTCCAGGGTCAGCGTCAGGCTGAGGCTGAAACAGGCCCCCAGGCCCAGGCCGATCATCGCCACCCACAGGCCCATGGCGCTGGCCGGCGCCAGCAGCAGGCCGAGGAAGCCACCGAGCTGGATCAGCAAGGCCAGCCACAGGCCGGGCCGGCGATCGACCAGGCGCCGCAGCAGCAATGGCAGGCCCAGGGCACCGCAGACCTGGAAGATGGTCATCAGGCCAACCAGCTCGCCGCCCCCCTGTGCCGTGCCGCCGTGCTCCAGGTGATAGGCCGGCAGCCACGCCACCATGCTGGTATAGCCGCCATTGATCAGCCCGAAGTACAAGGCCAGCAGCCAGGCCCTGCGGTTGCCGAACCAGTGCCCACCACTGCCGGCGGCCAGGCTTGGCGTGTGCTGGCGCGGACGCAGCAGTACCCAGGCAGCCATTGCCAGCAGCGCCGGCAGCGCCCAGAGGCCCAGGCCGAACTGCCAATGGCCGAAGTGTGCGGCAATCCCAGGGCCGAGCACCGCGGCCAAACCACCACCGCTCATCAACGCCGCCGAATACAGCCCCATGCTCGCCGCCAGACGGTTGGGGAACCAGCGATTGACCAGCCCCGGCATCATGCCCTGCACCACGGCAACGCCCAAGCCGGCAACCACAGCGCTGGCGATCAACGCCCAGGTGCTGTCCAGCTGCAGGCGCCACAGACAAGCCAGGGCAATGGCCGCAAGCCCCGCGAGCATGCCGCCATGCTCGCTCAGCCAGCGCCGCAGCCAGGGTTGCAACAACGGGATCAGGCCCATGCACAGCACCGGCAACGCGGTCAGCAATGCCGCCTGCTGGTAACCCAGGCCGGTGCCCTGGCGCATGGGTTCGAGCAAAGGGCCGATGCTGGTTAGGATCGGCCGCAGGTTCAGCGCCAGCAGCACCACCAGCAACAGGTTCAGCGCGCCCCTCATCCTTGGCTGGCCTGCTGCCATTCACGGTACAGGCCGTTCTCACCCGTGGGTTTCAGCGGGCGCAGGGGCAGGCTCTGCTGCTGCGGCGGGCGGGCCATCTGCGCATACACCGCGGCGGTGGACAGGCCATAGGGCTCGCCTTCGTCGTTGTCGTAGGCGAACCAGGCACGCTCGATGCCACACAGGTGCATGGCTGCCAGGCACATCGGGCACGGGTGGCCGCTGGCGTAGATCTCGGCGCCCTCCAGGCGTGGCCGGCCAAGGACCTGGGCGGCCTGGCGGATGGCCTGCATCTCGGCGTGGCTGGTCGGGTCCTGGGTGCTGTGGATCTCGTTGACGGCGCGGGCGATCACCTGCCCCTGGTAGACCAGCACGGCGCCGAACGGGCGGCCGCCGGCCTGGATATTGGCGCGGGCCAGCTCGAGGGCCTCGCGCATGTAGCGATCTGCGGACATGAAACGGTTCTCCGGTATTGACCCGGCCATTATCCCGGCTGCGACGTCCCGACAGAAATGAAGAGATTGGATGCCTGTCAGTGGCCATCCAAATGCGCGATTGGCCTCCTGGCAAAGCGCGGGATTGGCTATTCGGCACGACACGGCCGGGCGCTAAGGTAGTGCCACTTGCCACCTGTACATCTTTGGAGCCTCACCATGCATGACCGTATCGAATGGGCCAAGCACTCGCCGGAAGCCTACAAGGCCATGATCGGCCTCGAACAGGCGCTGGTCGCCTCAGGCCTGGAACACTCGCTGCTGGAGCTGATTCGCCTGCGCGCCTCGCAGGTCAATGGCTGCGCCTACTGCGTCAACATGCACGCCAACGATGCGCGCAAGGCCGGTGAAACCGAGGCGCGCCTGCAGACCCTGAGCGTCTGGCGCGAGACCCGCTACTTCACACCACGCGAACGTGCCGCCCTGGCCTGGGTCGAGAGCCTGACCCGCCTCCCGGAACGCGGCGCGCCGCAAGACGAGTACCAGGCATTGCTCGAGCACTTCAGCGCCAAGGAAATCGCCAACCTGACCTTGGCTATCGCCACCATCAATGCCTGGAACCGCTTCGGCGTGGGCTTCGCGATGGTGCCGGCGTAACAGTCAACTGGGTCCCCGCCCTGGCTGGGGGCGGGTGTGCATCGAGATCCATCATGCCTGCGCCAGGTACTCGACCAGGCGCCGCAGCATCGCGTCACAGCCATGCAACTGCTCGACGCTGACGAACTCATCGGGCTTGTGCCCCTGCTCCATGCTGCCCGGCCCGCAAACCACGGTGGGAATCCCCGCCTGGTCGAACAACCCGCCCTCGGTGCCGAACGCCACTGTGCCGAAGTCATCCGAGCCACTGAGCCGCGCCACCAGTTGCGCGGCCTCGCTGGCGGCAGGCGTGGCCAGCCCCGGGTAGGCGCTCAACGGCCGCAAGCGAATCGCGCTGGCCGCATTGACAGTGCGCATGCGCGGCAGCAGCTCAGCCTCGGCATAGGTCTGCAGCTGGTCTGCCACCACCTGGGCCTCGAAGCCCGGCAAGGCGCGTACTTCGAAATCGAATTCGCATTCCTCGGGGACGATGTTCAACGCCCTCCCGCCCTTGATCACCCCGGTCTGCACCGTGGAGAACGGTGGGTCGAAGCGCCCGTCGTGATGCTCGGGATGCGCCAGCTCATCACCGATCTCGCCCAGTTTGCCGATCAACCGCGCCGCGTACTCGATGGCGTTGACGCCATAGGGGGCATAGGCCGAATGGCAGGCGGCACCGTGCACCTCGCAGCGCATGGCCAGCTTGCCCTTGTGGCCGAGCACCGGCTTGAGCTCGGTGGGCTCGCCGATCAGACACAGGCGCGGTTTGTGCGGGCGCCGCGCCAACGCCGCCAACATCGAACGCACGCCCAGGCAGCCGACTTCCTCATCGTAGGAGAACGCCAGGTGCACCGGCATCTTCAGGGGTTGGGCGAGAAACGCCGGTACCGCCGCCAGCACCGAGGCGATGAAGCCCTTCATGTCGGCAGTGCCGCGGCCATACAGGCGCCCGTCGCGCTCGCTCAGGCGAAACGGCTCGACGCTCCAGGCCTGGCCGTCGACCGGCACCACGTCAGTGTGGCCGGACAGCACCACGCCGCCTCGGTCAAGTGGGCCTATCGTGGCGAACAGGTTGGCCTTGGTGCCTTCGTCGTTGTGGAACAGCTCGCTGTGAACGCCAAACCCGGCTAGATAATCGCGAATGAAGGCGATCAGCTCCAGGTTGGAATCACGGCTCACTGTGGCGAAGCCGACCAGCCGCTCCAACAGCGCACGGCTGCTGGCCTCACTCATCGCCGGGCACTCCGTAGCTGGGCGCGGCGGTCGGGTTCAGGGCGCGGGTCACATAGTCCTGCATCTGCGGGCGATAGGCTTGCCACAGGGTGTCCAGTTCAGCGATCGGGTCCTGCTCGGTCCAGTCCACCCGCAGGTCGACCAACGGCCAGGTCAGCTCGCCGGCAATCTTCAGCGCCGCCGAATGCACCGGCCCCGCCTCGCCCCCGGCCGCCATCGCCGCGTGCATGGCCGCCAGCAGGCGGTCGGCCAGATGGCCGCCGGCCTGCTCGAATGCCGTAACCATCGCCGCGATCACCGCCTGCGACGACAGCAGGTTGCCGGCCGCCGCGCATTGCTCACCGGCCACCGCGTTGTGCGTGCCCAGCGCTTCCTTGCCGGTGAACAGCGCCACCAGCCCGTGGCTGTCGATCACCGTGACCTGGCGGTACTCGCTCCACCCATTGGCACTCAGCACCCGCTCCAGCGCCGCGGCAGGCGGCAGCTGGCCTTGTTCCAGGGCATCGAGGATCTGCGGGCCGAGGGCCGGCAGGGTGATGTTCTGCGTGGCCACGGCACCGACCCCGGCGCGCACCCACGGGCAACGGGCGCCGACGGCGATGCTCGATGAACTGATGGCGATGCCGACCTGGCCGGTTTCCTGGCAGCGGCCGATGATGGAGAAGGTCATGGTGCAGCTCCTGTGGTGAGTTACCGGCATTCTCGGCGGGCCAAGGCGGCGGCGAAACCAACATTTTCCTCGGCACAGGGCAGGAAAAAACTATGGCGGCTCGGCGCGCGGCGGTGCCCATCCACCCTTCGCCAATTTATCGGCAAGCCCCAGCTAAATACTATTTTCGCGATTGCCCCCCCATCCCTAGTCTGGCCCCAGGCAAAGGCGGTCCCCACCGACCTGAACAAGAACGCCGCTGAAGAAGGGCTGGGACATGACACTGAACAACATCGAAATCGACACCCTCGTAGTCGGCGCCGGCCAGGCCGGCGTGGCCATGAGCGAACACCTGAGCAAGCTCGGCGTGCCGCACCTGGTGCTGGAGCGCAAGCGCATCGCCGAGGCCTGGCGCACCGGCCGCTGGGATTCGCTGGTGGCCAACGGGCCGGCCTGGCACGACCGCTTCCCGGGCCTGGAATTCGACCTCGACGCCGACGCCTTCGCCGGCAAGGACCAGGTCGCCGACTACTTCGAGCAGTACGTGCGCAAGTACAACCTGCCAGTGCGCACCGGTGTCGAGGTCAGGCAGGTGGTACGCAACGCCGACCGCCCGGGCTTCACCATCGAAACCAACCAGGGCGTGATCCGCGCCAACCGCGTGGTGGCCGCCACCGGCCCGTTCCAGCGCCCGGTGATCCCGGCCATCGCGCCAAAGGACGACGGCCTGCACCAGATCCACTCCGCCGCCTACTACAACCCCGAGCAACTGCCTGAAGGCGCGGTGCTGGTGGTGGGCGCCGGCTCCTCCGGCGTGCAGATCGCCGAGGAGCTGATGCGCGCCGGGCGCCAGGTGTACCTGTCAGTGGGCGCCCACGACCGCCCGCCACGCAGCTACCGCAACCGTGACTTCTGCTGGTGGCTCGGCGTGCTCGGCGAATGGGATGCCGAGATTGCCAAGCCCGGCCGCGAGCACGTGACCATCGCCGTGTCCGGTGCCCGTGGCGGCCATACCGTGGACTTCCGCGCCCTCGCCCACCAGGGCATGACCCTGGTCGGCCTGACCCAGTCGTTCGAGGGCGGCGTGGCGCGCTTCCAGGACAACCTGGCCGAGAACATCAACCGTGGCGACGAGAACTACCTGGCCCTGCTGGACGCCGCCGACGCCTATGTCGAACGCAACGGCCTGGACCTGCCACCAGAGCCTGAAGCGCGCAAGCGCCTGCCCGACCCGGCCTGCGTCAGCAACCCGCTGCGCGAGCTGGACCTGGCCCAGGCCAACGTCACCACCATCATCTGGGCCACCGGCTACGGTGTGGATTTCAGCTGGCTGCAGGTGGACGCCTTCGACGCCAACGGCAAGCCGCAACACCAGCGTGGCGTGTCGAAAGAACCAGGCGTGTACTTCCTCGGCCTGCCCTGGTTGTCACGCCGCGGCTCGTCGTTCATCTGGGGCGTGTGGCACGACGCCAAGCACGTCGCCGGTCACATCGCCACCCAGCGCACCTACCTGGCCTACCGCGACCGCGAACAGCGCACGGCGGATGAGCAGCAACCCTCGATCAGCAACGTCAGCACCTTCGGAGCCCACTGATGCCTACTCACACTCGCATCCGCATGTTCAACACCAAGGCCACCTACCCCAACCAGACCCTGGACAACGACCTGTGCCAGGCGGTGCGCGCCGGCAACACCATCTACGTGCGCGGGCAGGTCGGCACCGATTTCGAAGGCCGCCTGGTCGGCCTGGGCGACCCGCAGGCGCAGGCCGAACAGGCGATGAAGAACGTCAAGCAGTTGCTTGAGGAGGCAGGCTCGGACCTGTCGCATATCGTCAAGACCACCACCTACATCACCGACCCGCGCTTCCGCGAGCCGGTGTACAAGGAAGTGGGTAAGTGGCTCAAGGGCGTGTTCCCGATTTCCACCGGGTTGGTGGTGGCAGGGTTGGCGCAAGCCGAGTGGCTGATGGAGATCGATGTGATCGCGGTGGTGCCGGATCAGCTGTGACGCGCTAAAAAATCGCGGAGCAAGCCCGTTCCCACTTCTGTGGGAGCGGGCTTGCTCCGCGATGCGTTTTCAGCGATTGGCGCCGAGTTCGGCCCCGCCCATTTGCCCAAACCGCCCGGCCTGGAAATCATCGAACGATTCGGCGATCTCGGCCTGGCTGTTCATCACGAACGGGCCATACCCGACGATGGGCTCGTCGATCGGCTCGCCGCTGAGCAGCAGCACGCTGACGTCCTCCAGTGCCTCGAGGCGCACACCGTCGCCGTCGCGCTCCAGCAATACCAGGCTGGCCGCACCAGCTTCGCGCTCATCGTTGACCCGCAGCGTACCACGCAGCACCACCAGCGCGGCATTGCGCCCGGCGGCCACCGGCAGTTGCAGCGTGGCACCCATCTTCAGGCGCAGGTCCCAGACGTCCATCTCGGTAAAGGTGCGCGCCGGCCCCTGCTGGTCAAGGTAACGCCCGGCGATCACCCGCAGGCTGCCCGCCTCGCCTTCCAGCGTCACCACCGGAATGTCACTGGCCAACAGCGTCTGGTAGCCGGCGGCGGCGCGCTTGTCCCTGGCCGGCAGGTTGACCCACAGTTGCACCATCTCCAGCGTGCCGCCGCTACGGGCAAAGGCCGGGGAATGGAACTCCTCGTGGATGATGCCGCCGGCAGCGGTCATCCATTGCACGTCGCCCGGGCCGATCAGACCGCCCGCGCCGGTGGAGTCGCGGTGCTCCAGTTCGCCCTGGTAGACGATGGTGACGGTCTCGAAACCGCGGTGCGGGTGCTGGCCGACGCCACGCCGGGAAGTGGTTGGGGCGAAGTCATGCGGGCCGGCATAATCCAGCAGCAGGAACGGGCTGATATGCCGCGCCAGATGGTCGTAGGTGAACAGGCTGCGCACCGGGAAGCCGTCGCCCACCCAGTGGGCGTTGGGGCTGCGGTGGATACCCTGGATCTTTTTCATGAGAAGCCTCCTGTTGATGGGTTACACCTTACAGATGAGGCCAATACTGCGGTAGATAGCTGAAATAGCATGGATCGTTCCATCAGTGGAACAACCAAACGCATCGCGGGGCAAGCCCGCTGCCACTGCCTGCTTTGTTCAGGCGTGGCGGCGGGCTTGCCCCGCGATGCGTATCAGGATCGATCAGGCGATCGCGGCGTCCACCAACACTTGGGCTTCGGCCACCAGGCGCTTGAGGTGCGCCTCGTCGATGAAGCTTTCGGCGTAGATCTTGTAGATATCTTCGGTGCCGGACGGCCGCGCGGCGAACCAGCCGTTCTCGGTCATCACCTTCAGACCGCCGATGGCCTGGTTGTTACCCGGCGCATGGCTGAGGATCTGCTGGATCGGCTCGCCGGCAAGCTCGGTGGAATTGACCTGCTCCGGCGCCAGCTTGCTCAGCAGCGCCTTCTGCCGTGCGTCGGCCTTGGCCTCGACGCGGGTGGCGTACGGCTTGCCCAGCTTGGCGGTCAGGTCGGCGTAGATCTGGCTCGGGTTGCGCCCGGTGCGGGCGGTCATCTCGGCCGCCAGCAGCGCCGGAATCAGGCCGTCCTTGTCGGTGGCCCAGACCGAGCCGTCCTTGCGCAGGAACGAGGCGCCGGCGCTTTCTTCGCCACCAAAGCCCAGCGAGCCGTCGAACAGGCCCTGGGCGAAGAACTTGAAGCCCACCGGCACTTCATACAGCTCACGGCCCAGGCCCGCGGTGACGCGGTCGATCAGGCCGCTGGAAACCACGGTCTTGCCCACGGCGGCATCGCTGCGCCATTGCGGGCGGTTGCGGTACAGGTAGTCGATGGCCACGGCCAGGTAGTTGTTCGGCTGCAGCAGGCCGTCGGCGGTGACGATGCCGTGGCGATCGTGGTCCGGGTCGCAGGCGAAGGCCACGTCGAACCGCTCGCGCAGGCCGATCAGGCCCTGCATGGCGTAAGGCGAGGACGGGTCCATGCGGATCTGCCCGTCCCAGTCGACGGTCATGAAGCGGAAGGTCGGATCGACCTCGGTATTCACCACTTCCAGGTTCAGCTGGTAGTGCTCGGCGATGGCCGACCAGTAGCGCACGCCGGCACCGCCCAATGGGTCGACGCCCAGGCGCAGATTGGCGCTGCGGATCACGTCGAAGTCGATGACATTTTCCAGGTCGGCGACATAGCTGCTCACGTAGTCGTGGCGCTGGGTGGTCGGCGCGGCCAGCGCCTGCTGGTAGTCCATGCGCTTGACGCCAGCCAGGTTCGCCGCCAGCAGCTCGTTGGCCTTGGCCTCGATCCACTTGGTCACGTCGCTGTCGGCCGGGCCGCCGTTGGGCGGGTTGTACTTAAAGCCGCCGCTCTGCGGTGGGTTGTGCGACGGAGTGATGACGATGCCGTCGGCCAGGCCCTGCTGGCGGCCACGGTTGTAGCAGAGGATGGCATGGGACACCGCCGGGGTCGGGGTGTACTCGTCGTCCTTGCTCAACATCACCTGCACGCCATTGGCGGCCAGCACTTCCAGAGCGCTGGCGGCGGCCGGGGCGGACAACGCGTGGGTGTCGGCACCGATGAACAACGGGCCGTCGATGCCTTTCTCCTGGCGATACAGGCAGATGGCCTGGGTGATCGCCAGCACGTGGTATTCGTTGAAGCTCAGTTCGAACGAAGTGCCGCGGTGGCCCGAGGTGCCGAAGGCCACGCGCTGGGCCGCCACCGCGGCGTCGGGACGGCCGGTGTAGTAAGCGGTCAACAGGCGGGGGATATCGACCAGCACGCTGGCCGGAGCCGGCTTGCCTGCCAAAGGACTGAGCGTCATGCGGAACCTCGAAATCAACGAATGTTGGTGTTTGAACGCGCAGTGTACTGGGAGTTTCAGCGCCAGGCGATGGCGGCGTTCACGCCAGTTGCCACCAGCCGGGGAACATCTGTCGCACCCGCGGTTCGGCAAAACGCTCGTCGATCAGCACCAGCACGCCGCGGTCTTGGTCGCCGCGGATCACCCGGCCTGCGGCCTGGATCACCTTGCGCACCCCAGGATAGAGATACGCATAGTCGAAACCGGCGCCGAACTGCCGACCCAGGCGCTGTTTGAACTGCTCGTTGACCGGATTGACCTGTGGCAGGCCAAGGGTGGCGACGAAGGCGCCAATCAGGCGAGTGCCCGGCAGGTCGACACCCTCGCCGAAGGCGCCGCCGAGCACGGCGAAGCCCACCCCCTGCCCGTGCTCCACGAACCGTGCCAGGAAGGCTTCGCGGCTGGCCTCGTCCATGCCGGGAGACTGTCGCCAGATGGGTAGCGCCGGGTAGCGTTCGGCCAGTAACCGCGCCACCTGTTCGAGGTACTCGAAGCTACTGAAGAAGGCCAGGTAGTTGCCCGGCTGGCCGGCAAACTGAGCGGCGATCAGTTCGACGATCGGCGCCAGTGACGCCTGGCGCTGCTGGTAGCGGGTGGACACCTCGCTGACGATGCGCACCTGCAACTGCTCGGCGCGAAACGGCGCGGCGACCTCCAGCCAGGCAGTGTCGGTCGGCATGCCCAGCAGGTCGCTGTAGAAGTGCCGGGGATTGAGCGTGGCGGAAAACAGCGTGACGCTACGCGCCGCGCTCATGCGCGGGCCCAGCAGCCGGGCAGGCACCACGTTGCGCAGGCACAACGTGGCCAGGCGCCGCCCACGGGGGCCGTTGCGCGGGCTGATATCGAACAGGAAGTGCTCGTCGAACAACTCGGCGATACGGCTGAACTGCAAGGCCTGGAAGTAGAACTCCAGCACCTTGGGCTCGACCTCGGCGGGCGCCTGGTTCATGCGTTCCTGGATCAGCCCGATGCATTGCTGCAGGGCACGCAGGAAGGCGTCGGGCAGCTGCTCGCTGGCCTGGTACGGCGCAACCTGCGCCTTGTACAGCGCGTTCCATTGCCGATTCAGGCGGTCCAGGGCGCTGCCCAGCCCGGCCGGCTTGCCCTGACGCAGCGCCAGCAACTGGCCCTGGTCAAGGCTGGCGCTGTACATCTGCCGGCCCCGCTCGACCAGGTTGTGCGCCTCGTCCACCAGCACCGCCGTGCGCCACTGGTTGGCCTGGGCCAGGCCGAACAGCAATGCATGGGCGTCGAAGTAGTAGTTGTAGTCGGCCACCAGCAGGTCGACCCAGCGCGCCATCTCCTGCCCCAGGTAATAGGGGCAGACCTGGTGCGCCAGGGCCACCTCGCGCAGGCTGGCGCGGTCAAGCAACGGCACCTGCGCGGCAGCTTCACGGGCGCCGGGCAGGCGGTCGTAGAAGCCCCGCGCCAAGGGGCAGGACTCGCCATGGCAGGCGTTTTGCGGGTACTCGCAGGCCTTGTCGCGGGCGATCAGCTCGAGGCTGCGCAGGGCGGGTTGTGGCGACGCTTGGATGATCTGGCGCAGCGCATCGAGGGCCAGGGCCCGGCCTGGTGTTTTCGCCGTGAGGAAGTAGAGCTTGTCCAACTGCTGCGGCACCACGGCCTTGAGCAGCGGAAACAGGGTACCGAGGGTCTTGCCGATGCCAGTACTCGCCTGGGCCATCAGGCAACGGCCGGTGCTCACCGCCTTGTAAAGGGTCTCGGCCAGTTGCCGCTGGCCTTGACGGAGCGCAGGGTAAGGAAAGCTCAGGGCCTGCAGGCCCCGGTCACGTTCGGCCAGGCGTAGTTCCTGCGCCTGCGCCCAAGCCAGGAAGCACTGGCACTGGTTCTCGAAAAAACGCCTGAGGTCGTCGGCGCCATAATGCTCATTGATCACGGTCTGGCCATCGCTGTCGACGTCCAGATAGACCAGCGCCACGTCGATCGCCGGCAACTGCCGCGCCTGGCACAGCAGCCAGGCGTAGACCTTGGCCTGGGCCCAGTGCAGTTGGCGGTGATTGTCGGGCTGGCGGGCAAGGTCGCCGCGGTGGGTCTTGATCTCTTCCAACCGGTTGCGTGCAGGGTCATAGCCATCGGCCCGCCCGCGAACCCGCAGGCCTTGGTACTGGCCCTCCAGCGCCACTTCCGACTCATAGTCGGCGCCGCGCTTGGCCACTACTCGGCGGTGTCCGGCAATCCCTTCCTGGGCACTGGGCGACGGCGTGAAGCGCAGGTCGAGGTCGCCAACCTTGGCGCTGAATTCGCACAAGGCGCGCACGGCCACGGTGTAGCTCATGCCGGCGTGGCCTGCCAACGTACATGGCAGACCGCCACCGGCAGCCCGTGGACGTGGCAGAACTCGAGCCAGCGTAGTTGATTGTCCTGCAGGCGGTCGCCCGGGCCCTTGACCTCGACCATGCGATAGCCGCCCTGCCCCGGCCAGAACTGGATGAGGTCGGGCATGCCAGCACGGTTGGCGCGAATGTCCTGCAGCAAACGCAGGAAGCAGGCTTTCAAATGTTCGGGCGGCAAGTGCTCGAGCGCCTGTTCGAGCAGTGGCTCATCGAGCATCTGCCAGAATACGAACGGCGACTGCAGGCCTTGCTTGGCTGCATGGCAGTCGCGGATGGCCTGACGGTAGCTGCCGTCGTCCAGGCGCCCGAGACAGGTGTCGAACAACGCGCCGCGACGCTGCTGAAAATCGCTGTCGTGCAGGTCCTGCGGCCCGGCCTGGAATGGGTTGAAGAAAGCGCCGGGTATCGGTGCGAAAATCGCCTCCCAGCACAATAGGCCAAACAGGCTGTTGAACAGCGTGTTCTCGACGTAATGGGCGGCCCCGCCCTGCTGCTCCAGATGCAGGCGTACGGCCTCTTCCACCCCCACTGCCGCCATCGCGGCGGGCAAATCAAGCTCGATGAGCGTAACCGAGCTCGTGCGTCGACGCGGTTGTGGGGGGCCGCCGAGTTTGCGCGCCAGGCGTGGCAGCATGCGCTCCAGCGCCTGGCGCTCCAATGCGTTGGCAGGCGCCAGGGCCATGTCCTGAGCCAGCGCGAACGCTGACTGCCACTGTGCGCTGCGTTCGTACACCCGTACCCGGCGAATGCGCGCCTCAGGGTGGGTGCAATCAGAATAGATGTGCAAGGCAAGCTCCCAGTCGCCCAGGCGCTCGCAGTGCTGGCCAAGATTGAAGAGCAGACGCGACCGACGGCGGGCGAGCCAGGCGTTGCTGACGTCCAGACCCGCGATAGCCGCGAGCAGTTCGGCGGGCGCTGCACCCTGCTCGAGGCGCTCGGCGCACTGGTGTAGCGCCATGGCCAGGTCGACTTCGGCACGCTGGCGCAATGCCCGCGAATCATCGCTGAACGCCACCTGTTCGTAACGGAACACGCCCAGGTCGGCCAGCACGAAATCGGACCAGCTCTGGTAAAGGTTGCCAAAGAACAACAGCCGCAGCCGGTCGCATAATGGCTGCCGGCTCCAGTGCAGGATCAGGGTCGGGAAATCGGCGCACCACTGTGCCAGGGGCCTGGGCACCAGTTCGAGTGCCTGCAACTGTTCCAGCAATTCGGCCTTGCTGGCCCGTGGGCGGGGAATTTTTCCGGCGAAAAGCCCGGCCAGCTCATCCTTGCGCAGCAAAGCCCACAATTGCTCGACGGCCAACGGTGCGTCGGTCGCTACCCAGCCCAAAGCCAGCAGCGGCACCAGGGCCACGTCGACATCGCCGATCTCGGCGTAGTCGAGTTTGTCCCGGCGAAACCACTCGCCCTTGCGCATGACCATGCGTACCAGCAAGGCCTGGGTCGGCACCGGCAACTCACCGAACATCTGGATGAAACCGTGCTCGTCGTGGTCCAACAGGTCGGCGTAGCGTTGCCCAACCCAGCTCAGGACCTGGCGGAAGTTATACAGGTAATACAAGGGATCATCGACGGAATGGGCGATCACGGCGCAGGTCAGATACGGGGAACACGCACTGGTTATACATACAGATCGCCTGCTGGGGCAAGCGCGCTGGATCAACGGTCACGCGCTGCTCAACGGACTGGTCGGCAGCGGCCGTAGCCACAGGTCGCGCCGCCCCAGCACGCGGAACAGGCGCAGTGCCTGGCTGCCGAGCGTGCCGGCGTACAGTGCCCGTAACTGAGCAAGCTGCAGGCCACTGGTGTCCACCAGCCACTGGCTGACCGGCTCCGGGCAAGGCCGGCCCTGCAGGGCACGGTGCAGATAGGGCAACGCCACGCGCATGCCAGGATGGCAGCGCAGCACGAAGGCTTCGAGGTTGTGCCCCTGCGCATCGAACGGGGTGAACAATTGGCAGACCAACTGCGCTTCATTGACGCCATAGGCAGCATGCAGCCGCGCTTGCGCCTCGTCACGCAATGCCCGCCCCTGGGGCCAGGCCATCGACGGCTGGCGCAAGCGCTGGTAGAACGCTTGCGCGCCCTCGCGATAGCTACGCTGCTCCAGATACTGCGCCTTCAGGCCATGCAGGTGAGCCAGCGGCAAGGCATCGAACAATCCGGCTGGCCCCTGGACCTGCCAGGGCTGCGCCTCCTCGCGCCCAAGCATGTGGTCAAGCTGATCGCTGTCATCGAGATGGCCCAGCAGATCCTCCACCGTCATCAGACGCGTATCGCCCCAGGGTTTATCGTGCATGGGCGCTGTCGGCGGCTGCCACGGGTCGGAAAGCACCTGGTGCAGTTGTTCAATGCCGGCTGCCAGGACGCTGTGGGGTGTCACGGTGTGCGCGACCTCCCCGCAATGGCGCAGGCAACGCCGCCCCCAGGCCAGCAAGCGGTGGCGCTGGGCAAGCGGCGCGGCGCTGACCAGGAGTTGCTCGCCGTCTTGCCCACCCAGCAGTTGCCCAAGGCTGCCTCCCAGATCCAGATACCCCCTGGCCCCGAGCAACGCCGCTGGCTGCCCGCCGGCTAGGTGTCCGAACAGCAGCCAAGCGTTACCTGCGGCGGCCAATTGTTCGGCCGAGCAGGCCTGCCGGGCACCAAACAGGCCAAGCCGCCCGCCATCGGCGCGTAATAACTCCACCCGCGGATCGTCGTACAGGAACAGTGCGCTGAAGCAACGGTCATGAAGGGCAAGGGCTGTGTCGTCGAGGGTTGGCAGGCGAGCCGCCAGCACCCGTAGCCGAAAGGTGTCGGCATGGCGAATCGCGATGCTCAGTTGCGCGGCACGCAGGCAAGCCAGCAGATGCGCACTGCGCCGGTCCACGCCGTGCAGGGCCAGTACTCGTACGTTGCCGATGCACTCCTGGCCACCGGCGATTACCAGAAGACGCTGGACCAGCAACTGCACCGAGGCGCGCTGGGCCTGGCTCATGTGCTCCAGCAGGCGCTGCAGGACTTGCTGGTAGATATAGTGCATGGCTTGGTTGTGGGTTTCGGTCATGCTATCGCTCCATCTCCCTGACGGCTTCGAATTGAAGTCCGATTCTGGCAGATGAATAACTGACCGGGATTGAAGGAAACTTCCCAAAACCAGGTAAGACAATTAGCTAAGTTCGGCGGTGAAGACACGACCCAAAGCCCGCCCCCGATAGGGCGGGCGTCATGCCATCGCGGTAGACGCGGGCTTGCCCGGCGCAGAAGTTGCCAGCGTCAACCCTGCCCGCCCATGTCCAGCACCACCCGTCCACCACATGGGCAGGCGTCCATATGCCTGTGCGCCTCGACCACCTGCTCGAACGGATACACCTTGATGATCTGCGGCGTCAGCAACTGGTCGGCGGTGAACTGGTTGATATCGCGCAAGGCCCGCTGCAGGGCCACCTGGTCCTGGACGATGCCCAGTTCCGGCTTGCCGGTGAAGTTGCCGATGCAGTGCACATGGAACTGAATGTTCTTCTGGAACGCCGCGCAGGCCGGGAACGGCGTCTGGTTGCCGCCTTGCAGGCCATACAGCACCAGGTTGCCGCGCGGCGCCAGGACATCACCGAGCAGCGACATCTGCGGCCCGCCCAGGCCGTCAAGGACCATGTCCACGCCACGGCCATCGGTGTACTTGCCGATCTGCATCAGCAGGTCCTGCTCCTCGGTGACGATCACCTTGTCCGCGCCCAGGCCCAGCAGGTATTCACGCTGCTCGGGTTCCTTGGTGGCAGCGAACACCTTCAACCCCAGGGCCTTGCCCAGCTGCACGAAGGCCGGCCCGGCGCAGTGGCTGGCGTCGGTGACCAGCGCGGTCTGCCCGGCCTTGGCCCGGGCCAGGTCGACATAGGCGAAGTAGGCAATCAGCAGCGGGGTGTAGTGCACGCTGGCCTCGATCGGGGTCAGCACGTCCGGATAGCGGGTGATGGCGCTGCGCGGCAGCACGATGACGTCGCCGTAGACCGGGTGGTCGTTGGCGCTGGTGGCCGGGAAGCTGGCGACCCGGTCGCCCACCGCGATATCGTCCACCCCCTTGCCGACCGCGGTGACCACGCCGGCCATCTCATGGCCGATACCCGCCGGCAGCCGCGCCTGGGACGGCGCCAGATTCTGCCGCCAGAGCACGTCGTACCAGCTGATGCCGATCGCCTCGACGCGGATCTGCACCTCGCCGGTGGTCGGGGACGGCTCGGCCTGCTCCTCGCAACGGAGCACATCGGCCTGGCCGAACTTGTGGAAACGGATCATGCGGGACATCGCATACCTCGCCTTTGTGAATCTCGTATTACCACGGACTTTATCCGGGCTTTCACGGTTGGACCATCAGTGGCTGTTAATAGTCGACATGCCTGTCATTGATTGGGCCCCTGACAAATCTGTGCATTGGCACCCGGAAACCGGTGCAGGGTACCAGCCTTTGGCCTTAAGATTCACCCCTGCCCCACTTCAGGCGAGCCGCATCGAATGAATCGTAACGACTTGCGTCGCGTAGACCTCAACCTGCTGATTGTGTTCGAAACGCTGATGCACGAACGCAGCGTGACCCGCGCCGCCGAGAAACTGTTCCTCGGCCAGCCGGCGATCAGCGCCGCGCTGTCGCGCCTGCGCAACCTGTTCGACGACCCACTGTTCGTGCGTACCGGACGCAGCATGGAGCCGTCGGCGCGCGCCCACGAAATCTTCGCCCTGCTGTCGCCGGCGCTGGACTCGATCTCCACCGCTGTCAGCCGCGCCGCCGAGTTCGACCCGGCCACCAGCAACGCAGTGTTCCGCATCGGCCTGTCGGATGACGCCGAATTCGCCCTGCTGCCCCAACTGCTAAAGCGCATCCGTGCCGAGGCGCCCGGCATCGTGCTGGTGGTGCGCCGGGTCAACTACCTGCTGATGCCCACCCTGCTGGCCTCCGGCGAAATCTCGGTGGGCGTGAGCTACACCAGCGATCTGCCGGCCAACGCCAAGCGCAAGGTACTGCGCCGCAGCATGCCCAAGCTGCTGCGCGCCGACAGCATGCCCGGCAACATCACCCTGGACGACTTCTGCGCCCGACCCCACGCGCTGGTGTCGTTCGCCGGCGACCTGTCCGGGTTCATCGACGAGGCGCTGGAGGAGATCGGCCGCAAGCGCCACGTGGTGCTGGCCGTGCCGCAGTTCAACGGCTTGGGGAGCTTGCTGGCGGGGACCGATATCGTTGCCACCGTGCCGGACTACACCGCCGATGCCCTCACGGCGGCGGGCGGCCTGCGGGCCGAGGACCTGCCGCTGGAAGTGCGCAGCTTCGAGCTGCACATGGCCTGGCGCGGGGCGCAGGACAATGATCCGGCGGAGCGGTGGTTGAGGTCGCGGATACAGATGTTCTTCGGGGATCCGGACAGCCTCTAGGGATCTTGGAGCAATCAACCACCAACCGAAATTGACCGCGCAAAGATAATCCCTTACCGGGAAGAGCCCAAAGCATAAGCTGCGCGACTGGGTGAGCGATCGCACGTCAAAATCCGAACAGTCAACCAACACCCGGCAATGACCGACTTCTGGGCTCATGTATGGACCGGACACATGGTAGACACGTGTGCGGAGACATGGTTGACACTTCCGGCAAGCAATCTGCCGGTTTGCACCCGAGCGCTGCTGGACTGTTTGTCTCTACCAATAGCCGGCAAGGCTTGACTCTACCGTTAAGGGCAGACTTTACCCTTGGCACTCCGTTATCTGGAGTTCGTCATGAAGAGCAAACGCATGCTTGTGATCCTCGGCCACCCTTCGAACGACAGCTTTTGCGGCGCAGTGATCGAACGTTACGTCGAAGCTGCCACGCAAGCAGGCCATCAGGTGCGTCTGCTGCGTCTGGGCACCCTGGATTTCGATCCGGTCTTGCACGCTGGCTATAACGAGATCCAGTTGCTCGAGCCCGATCTGCTCAACGCACAGAACGACATTAGCTGGGCCGAACACCTCACATTGGTGTACCCGATCTGGTGGGGCGGCATTCCGGCGTTGCTCAAGGGCTTCTTCGACCGCGTGTTTCTGCCCGGTTTTGCCTTCAAGTACCGCAAGGGCTCGCCCTTCCCGGACAAACTGCTCAAGGGCCGCACGGCTCACCTTTTGGTGACCATGGACACGCCGCCATGGTACTACCGCTGGGTGTATCGCATGCCGGGCTTGCAGCAAATGCGCAAGACCACCCTGGAGTTCTGCGGCATAAAACCCCTGAAAACCCTGACCTTCGGTCCGGTATTGGGCTCCACACCGGAACAGCGTGAAGCCTGGCTCAAACAAGTCCAGGCGATCGCCAGCCGCTGATCGGCCACGGTTGGGCCGTGCCCCTGCGCTGTCCAGCCGAGTCTCCCTGCTATGATCCCATGTCCAACCCGGCTTCATGCCCCCCGACGCTTATGCAAAGATGTCGCGCGCTTGTACCAGCGCGCGACATCCTTTCGCTTCTGATGCGCCCAAAAAAGGGATTTTCATGTACATCGGCAAAGCCGCCCAGCTGTCGGGCACCACCGTCAAAAGCATTCGACATTACGAAGAAATCGGCCTGTTGCCACCCCCGCAACGCAAAGGCAAATACCGCATCTACAGCCAGCAAAGCGTCGAGCTGCTGACCTTCATCAAATGCGCTCAGCAACTCGGTTTCAAACTCAAGGAAATGCAGGCCATCCTGCAGGATCATCGCGACCAAGAGCTGCCCTGGGGTCTGGCCATACAGGCCATCGATAACAAAAAACTGGAAGTGATGGGACAGATCCAGGCCTTGCAACAAGTGCATGACGGCTTGGTCGAGTTTGAGCTGAGTCTCAAGGATGCGCTGATGCAATGCCCGCTCAAGCGGCCTTGATGTGCAATGGAGATCTCATTGTGCTGCCCACGACTTACCGTTGATCAACCAACCCCACCTGCCCCGCATCGTCAACATGGGGAATCAGCGCACTGGCCTCCAGGTCGCGCATCAGTTCAGTCAGCATCTGCCGCTGGTTCTCGGTGATCGGCGGCGGCACATACCAGGCGCCCACGCTCATGCCCTCACGCTTATAGCTGAAGGTGCGCAGCAGCTCGCCGTCCTTGTAGACCTTGCCGGTCAGGTTGTGCACGTAGCTGTAGGGCACCGGGAAGGTCAGCAGCGTCAGGGCGTTGAGCGCGACCAGAAAACCAGCCCCTTCGCCTGGTGGTTGGCTGATGACCAGGGCGTAACCCTTGCGCGGCAGTCCGTGATCGACGAAAGAGAACGCGCCGGACGACCTGACTGCGCTGGTCAGCTCGTCACGCTCCTGGACGTCGAAGCGGGTGTAGCCATCGGGCAGCACCAACAGGCTCATCGGCACATAGGGCTTTTGCGCGTGATAACCCAGCGGTTTCATCGACGGGTTGCAGCCGCCGAGCAATGCCAGCCCGGCCGCCATCAGCGCCGCCTTGACCAGGTTGTTCATCGCTGCGCCTCCAGCGGCTTGCTGGCCTGGTTGGCGGCCTGCATGTCACGGGCGAAAGCACGGGCGACCCGACGGATGTTTTCCTCGCGCTCAGGAATACCGAGGTCGAGCAGCCAGGCGTACTTGGCCATGTAGTTCTCATAGTGATAACGCTTCAGCACCTTGCCATCACGCATCACAGTGAAGTCGGCCTTGGTGTCCAGGTCACTCTGCAAGGGCAACAGGAACAGAGTGGCGGCACTGAGGAACAGCAACGGTGCAGGCGCAACCTTGCGCTGAGCATCCAGCTTGACCATCACCTGGGTCTGCCCTTCGCCTGCGACACCGTTCTCGACCTTGCTGAACACGCCGCTCTCGCGCAGGTAATTGCGCAGCTCGGTGCCGTGTTCGAGCGAATCGACCATTACTGCGATCGGCGGCAGGTAATCCTGGCCTGCCTCGATGCGCGGATCGGGCAAGGTCTGGGTACCTGCGCAGCCGGCCAGCAGCAGGCTGGCGCTGAGGAACAGAATCTTTTTCATAGCGGGTTTTCCTGGGTACGGGTCACTTCGCCGGCTGGGCGGCTTGGGGCAGTGGCATGACGAAGGGGAATGCCGGCGCCATGTTCAAGTTCAGGGCCTGCAGGGGCGGCAACCCGGGGGTGTAGCGCCGGGCGATCACTTCATCGCGCGGCTGTTGGTCGCCATGGAAGAACATGCACGCGGAAAGCCCGAGGCAACGCGAACGGAATTCGCCGATGTAGTACGCCTTGCCTGCTTCCAGGTGCATGGGCACAAGAAACTGTTCCCGTGCCCGGATGGAGCTGTAGCCACCGTTGTAGCCGTTCCAGAAGAACTGGAAGTCATAGAACTCGTAGTCGCCGGGCTTGAGGGGCATGACGAACACGCTGGCCTCGCCGGGCAGCGCCTGCTTGTCGGGGCCACGCACCTCTTCGATGTCCTTCGGGGTGTGGGCCACTTCGGCGAACCCCCACCATGCCGCCGCGCCGTCCTGCGCGCCACGTTTGCGCAGGAGGATGCGTTGGTTGGTGTAGGCACTATCGCGGCCAAGGGGGCCGATGCTGCCAACCAGGTACGTTACTGGACCACCAGCGGCCGGTTGCAGGGCCTCGCTGACCAGGGCGGGGGATTTGGCGGCGCAGCCGGTAAGTAGAGCAAGCGGTAACAGACGTGCGAACGCACGGAGCAATCCAGACATGAAAAATCCTTGGGGCGGGCCTCGATCCATCGGCAGCTGCAATCAGCGAGCAAGCACCTGAGCTGCGGGGGCGCCATGATATAGCGCGGAAAGGGATCAGGCGAGCAGGAATGCGGCCTTTTGCCACCACCCTTGCGCAGGCACTGTTGCCCTCCCTCAATCCGAGCAAAGACAACGCATTGAGTCGAACGCCCCATTGGTCAGGCGGTCATGGCGGATCGCCTTCAGGGGGCTATCGTTGCTTGTCTGGGCGACCACGACCGACGAGGGCGGTGCCATGAATACCAGTGATCTACTCGAACAGCTGCTGCGGGCCGACAAGCTTCGCAGACGCAACAAGGGAGCGGCGGCAGGTCATCGCAAGACAGCCTGGGTGGCTTGGGTGGATTGCTTGGCGGCCTGCTTGGCGGTGGCGGTTCGACGGCTGGTGGCGGCCTTGGTGGTTTGCTGGGCGGTCTGTTGGGCGGCGCTGGCAGCAACACTGGCGGCTCTACCCAGGGGCGTTCCGCGGGCGGCGTCAATTACGCGGCCCTGGCGTCGCTGGGGATGATGGCATTCAAGGCCTATCAGAGCTGGCAGCGCAGCCAGGCGGCAGCCCCGCAGCAGGCGGTCCGCACGGTGGATCAACTGTCCGGCCCCGAGGCCGAGGATCACAGCCATGCCATCCTGCGCGCGCTGATTGCGGCGGCCAAGGCCGATGGGCGCATCGACCCGCAGGAAGAACAGTTGATCTACGCCGAAATCAAACGCCAGACCAGCGACCCGCAACTGCAGCAATGGCTGGATGAAGAAGTCGGCAAGCCACTCGATGCTGCCGAGGTGGCGAAGTCGGCGCGGGACCCGGCCATGGCCGCGGAAATGTACCTGGCCAGCGTGATGCTGGTGGATGACCAGCAGGAAGCTGAGCGGGCCTACCTGGATGAGCTGGCCGGCGCACTGCAACTCGATCCGGCATTGCAGGTGCATCTGTTGCAACAGGCCAAGGGCGTCGCCTGACCGGCCGTAGGTGTCCGTGAAACATACCTTACCGCCAGGTCCATAGGGTTTATGCTGGTCGGCCTGAGTCATGCCCTCATGAGAAGCCTTTGCGGCTATTTTCAAGACTGCAGAGGTAACACTGGGCACAGGTCCGTTAACACCTACTGTGCCTTCTCTGACCCAAGTAGAGGAACGCCATGGTTAATGAAACAACCGATAATCGCCCTGTCTACCGAGCAGCCTGCCATTGTGGGACGGTGCAATTCTCATTGCGCTTGACCGACGGCACGCGCACAGCGCGTAGGTGTAACTGCTCTCTCTGCCGTATGCGGGGTGCCGTGGCAGTATCAGCCAACCTGGGCGACATCACGGTTACCCAAGGAAAAGAGGCGCTCACGCTTTATCAATTCAACACCCGCGAAGCAAAACACTACTTCTGCTCGAAGTGTGGCATCTACACCTTCCACCAGCGGCGTTCTGCGCCTGATCAGTATGGAGTCAATGTGGCCTGTATCGAGGGTATGAGCCCATTTGACTTCCCAGAGGTGCCTGTCAGTGAAGGTCGGATTCATCCCAAAGACCGTGTAGTCGCAGGCGCCGAAGTTGCAGGATGGATCCGATACGAAAGCACCGCAGAGTGACTGCGCAGCTTGCCTGGAGACAGCGCTGCGAGGGCGGCTGGCGCTCGCTGCAAGCAGTGCGTCTATCGTGCACCCGGCTAATTCAAGCGCATGAGTCATGACGTCTAGATAAAGCCAATTCGAAGTTGAGACTGACAAACTTCTGGCTGTGCGCAAAGTGTCGCTAGCGCTCAGATACATCCGACAGTTTTCCTCATAGCAGCCCTTCGTGAAGAGCAGCCACGGTCGCAATCGGTCCCTCGAACAAGATGAAGCATTGCACGGCGAGCGCCATGGCATGGGCATGGTCCATGCCTATTGCCTGAGGGGTTGCCTCAATGAATCAAGTTACCTTTGACGTAGCGCACTGTCCTCTCCAAAGCTCGCGCCATGTCGGGATGTGCCATCTGATACTTCAGTTCCAATTGCCTGCTAAGCCGCATATCAAAGCGTTGAGTCTGAATAAAGTTCAATGACTCGGCGCTGATCGCGAATCGGGCCGCCAGGCCGGGAATTGTCAAAAGCCATCTCAACAACCCTATCGCTACATGGCGACGGGGTGCCTTGATATTCAGCGTTTTGGCGATCTGCCCTAGCATCCCCTGCAAATTCGGTGTGTGTTCATAGAGCGCCAGGACCTGCTGGTTGGCCATCGAGGGGTCGAATGCCGCGCAAGTTATCATTGTCACCAGGTAATCGACGCTGACTAATGGCAACCAGTGCCTCGTGGAGCCGGGTACAGCTTTGAACCGCCCTTGTGCCAGATTTCGAATGAGTTCGGCCAAGGGTTGTCCTTCGACAATGTGGCCACTCTCGCTGTGGCCACACACCGTAGCAGGGTGAACGATTGTGTAATCCGCGCCCGTTTCCTGCATGTAACGAATGACCGCAAAATGGGCCTCGAGCTTGCTGCCTTCGTAGCCACCTGCACGGCCGTAGACGGCAGGCCAGTTCGTGTTCTCAGGGCACTCATTGTCAACCCCGATACTGGCAAGGTGGTCAAGGTTTTGCAGCATGAAGCCACCCACCATCAGCAAGCGAATGCGCTGGCTCGCCGCAAGCCTGGCGACTCTCAGCGCCCCTTGCACATTGACTTCGCGGGCGCGCTCCATTGTCAGCCCCCAGGAAAACTGCGCTGCTAGGTGGAAGGCCACAGAGGCCGACGACACGCGCTGCTTGTCTGCCTCGCTGAGCCCAAGCCCCTCTCTGCTGATATCGCCCTCAACGGCATGGACACAGGCAGGATTACCACCCAGTCGGCCTACCTGCTCCCGCAGACGCTCGAGGTTTGCAGGGGTGCGCATAAGCACCCAGACCTTGTGCCCTGTCGAAGTAAGACGGGCCAGTAAATGTTGGCCTACAAACCCACTACCGCCTGTGACGAAACACTCCACGCTCATGCCTGAATCCTTGTTTGGATGATGGGCGCAGGCTAAGGTGTAGAGCCTGCTCTACAGTCAAGGAATTTTTACTGTGAACATTGGAGAGTTGGAGCGCCGGAGTGGAATTGGCCGCCATGCACTGCGCTATTACGAACAACTCGGGCTTATCGTGGCCCATCGACAAGCCAACAACTATCGCAGCTACAGCGATCAGGCCGTTGTTGACCTGGCCTTCATTCAGAACGCCCAGGGCGTGGGCTTTTCGCTCGCCGAGATTGGCGACATTCTTGCTGCCAAGCGGGGTAATACGATCAATTGCGCGCAAGGCGCGGCCTTGGTCGCCAGCAAGATGGCCGAAATTCAGTCGAAGATCACCACCTTGCAAGCCACGTATGTTTTTCTGGAAGCAGAGCGTGTGAAGCTTGAGGCCAGCGCCATTGCGCTCGGGCAGACCATCGTTCATCTTCCTGGACATGGGCATGCCGCAACGCAATAGTTCCCGGCTTAACTGTTCAGCGTGGCCCCCGCACCCTGGCGGGCCTGCTGGAGGAACAATGACAGGTTTAAAGTCATCGGCTACTTACAGCTTTGTCCAAGCTGATGACTTTAATCCAGCACGTTGTGCAGTACCTCATAGATCACACCCGAGGCAATAGCTACAAGCAGTAGGTCAGCTCCGGCTTGGTGCCACTCATAGCCATCGTAATGAGGAAGTCGTCCGATCAGCCTGCTGTCCAATTTTTTGGCGATTCCGGGCGGGAGAGGTTTGCCGCGTGCCAAATTTTTCTGAATCCCAGGGGGTAGAGATGCGCCTGGATTCCAGTAATTGCGATTGTCGTTGAGGATGACCCGCACCGCGCCCAAGTCGACAGAAGGCCCACTTTGCCAGTCGTTACCGTTGCCTTGATGCCCTTGATTGCCGTGTTGGTTGCCGTGTTGATTGCCTTTGTCGTGGCCTTTTCCTTTGCCGGGATCTGCCAACGACAATGGGCTCACGCCCATTACCAGCGAGAGCGCAACGGCGAAATTCAACTTCGTTCTCATATGAACTGTCCTTGATCATTTCTCTACTCAGAGCGTAGTCAACCTGATACCGAAGGCAATGCTCTTGAAGGGGGAGCACGCTGTCGGAATGCGAGAACTGAATCACCTTGGGTTGCCTAGACACTCTTGAGAGGGTCTGACTTCTTTCGGCGGTCCAATTGCTCAGCTGGGGTATTTCCGGGATGTTGTGCGTCGACAGTGGTTGAGCGAGCGCAGCTATGCGGATGTGGTCTATTCGGGCTAACTCTGTTCTTTGTTTTGCTGTTCGGGCTGCAGGTTCTGGCAAAGTTATTCCCAAGTCAGATGCTGTCAGTAGCGGCTCACTGGTTTTCGGTGGCGGACATGTAGTGCTACCACTATTACAGGCTGACCTCGTGCCTTCTGGATGGGTTGATCACGATGCATTCTTGGCGGGCTATGGCGCAGCTCAGGCCGTCCCGGGACCGTTATTCACCTTCGCGGCATTCCTCGGCGCCTCGATGAACCAGGCACCCAGCGGTTGGAGTCGTTGGCAGTCAGTCGCGCCCCTTCGCTAACGACCCAAGCGGGCTATCTCCTAAGAGACGCCCTTGGCCAAAAGCGGATATTCCGGGCATCCGTCTCAGATAGAGCGCTGGTTCACACGGGCAGAGAGTTGTTCGGCGTTTTCCTTGCGTTCCGAATAGCGATCGACCAAGAACGCCTGGCGGTCGCGCAACAGAACGGTGAACTTCACCAGTTCCTCCATGACGTCCACCACGCGATCGTAGTACGGCGAGGGTTTCATCCGCCCGACGTCATCAAACTCAAGGTAGGCTTTGGGCAGCGAAGACTGGTTGGGAATGGTGAACATGCGCATCCAGCGGCCAAGCACACGCAACTGGTTGACCACGTTGAATGACTGCGAACCGCCACACACCTGCATGACCGCCAGGGTCTTGCCTTGAGTGGGGCGAACCGCACCCAGTGCCAGAGGAATCCAGTCGATCTGCGCCTTGAATACGGCTGACATTGCACCGTGGCGCTCTGGCGAGCACCAGACCTGACCTTCCGACCACTGCACCAGATCACGCAGTTCCTGCACCTTGGGGTGCTCGACAGGCACATCGTCAGGTAGCGGCAGGCCCGAAGGATTGAAGACCTTGGTCTCGGCACCGAAGTGCTCCAGCAGGCGTGCAGCTTCCTCCACCAGCAGGCGACTGAAGGAACGTTCGCGGGTCGATCCATACAGCAACAGGATACGTGGTTTGTGCTCGCTGGAGCGGGTTGCCGCTGGCGCTGGATCGAACAGCGAGAGATCGAGATTAGGCAGTTGCTCGGACATGTTTCCTCCTGCTCAAAGCGTAGCGATGCGATCCAGCTCATTCTTGAGCTGCTCACGGTCGAGATTTTCGAATGGCAGCGCGAAGAAGGCCTCGCAGCGAGACTGGATCCGGGCCAGCGTGGCGCGGAATGCAGCGTCGACCGACGCTTCGTCAGCCACGACAGCGGACGGATCCTCCAGCCCCCAGTGCGTCTTCAGCGCAGGGCCGAAATACACCGGGCAGGCTTCGCCGGCGGCGTTGTCGCAAACGGTGATGACAATGTCAGGAGGGCAATGCTCGAACGCGTCATTACCCTTGCTGCTCAGCCCCTCGATCGGGATACCGGCATGCTGCAATGTGGTCAGGCTGCGCGGCAACACTTGGCCCTTTGGGAAACTGCCGGAACTGACGGCTTCAAATCCATGAGGGGCCAGGTGATTGAACACGGCCTCGGAAAGGATGCTGCGGCAGCTGTTGGCCGTGCACATGAATAGGACTCGCATGAGGGCTCCTGCGCTTCGTGGCGGGTTTCAGAGGCTGAGGCGCAATGCCAGAGCCGAAAGGGTGATCAGTAGAACTGGCAGCGTCAGCAGGATGCCGACTTTGAAGTAGTAACCCCAGGTAATGCGCATGCCTTTGCGCTCCAGCACGTGCAGCCAGAGCAGCGTGGCGAGGCTGCCGATGGGGGTAATTTTCGGGCCGAGGTCGCAGCCGATGATGTTGGCGTAGATCATCGCCTCGCGTACCAGCCCTTGCGCCTCGCTGGCCTGGATCGACAAAGCGCCGATCAGCACGCTGGGCATGTTGTTCATGACCGAGGACAGCAATGCAGCGATCAGCCCGGTGCCGATGGCGGCACTCCACAGCCCTTGCTGCGCAAGGCGGTCGAACAGGTGGGTGAGCATGTCGGTAAGGCCGGCGTTCTTCAGCCCGTATACCACCAGGTACATACCGAGGGAAAAGATCACCACCTGCCAGGGTGCCTCGCGCAGCACACGACGGGTCGAGATGCGGTGGCCACGGGCGGCGACGGCAAACAGGATCGCTGCACAAGTTGCTGCTACCGCACTGATCGGGATACCCAGTGGTTCCAGTGCGAACAAGCCGATCAGCAACACCAGCAGCACCCAGCCACCCACCTTGAAGGTTGCGCGGTGATGGATTGCCTCGTTTGGCATCTTCAGGGCCGCGACCTCGTACTGTCTCGGAATATCTCGGCGGAAGAACAGGAACAGCACCAGCAGGGTTGCCGACACGCTGGCGAAATTCACTGGCACCATCACCGAAGCGTATTCGCTGAAGCCCAACCTGAAGTAGTCGGCCGAGACGATGTTCACCAGGTTGGAGACCACCAATGGCAGGCTCGCCGTGTCGGCGATGAAGCCGGCGGCCATGACGAAGGCCAGTGTCGCGGCGGGCGAGAAACGCAGCGCGAGCAGCATCGACATGACGATAGGTGTGAGGATCAGTGCCGCACCATCGTTGGCGAACAGCGCCGACATGGCGGCGCCGAGCAGCACACAGAAGGCGAACAGGCGGTAGCCGCTGCCGTTTGCCCAGCGCGCCACGTGCAGCGCGGCCCACTCGAAGAACCCGGCCTCATCCAGCAGCAGGCTGATGATGATGACGGCGATGAAGGTGACGGTGGCGTTCCAGACGATGGCCCACACAGTCGGGATGTCGTGCAGCGAAACGGCGCCTGCCGCCAGGGCGATGAGGGCACCGAGCGCTGCGCTCCAGCCAACGCCAAGCCCCTTCGGCTGCCAGATGACCAGGATGAGGGTGAAAACGAAGACTGCAATCGCTACCAGCATGATGACCTCGTACAGTGATGATCAGCAGCAGGCAGCGTCACGAACGGGGCGACCGTCCATGTTCTGCAGGCGCAGGGTGTTCTCTGCCAACCATTGCGTGTTGGCCTGCAGTGTCGCCTGCAAGATCTCGTGTACCCAGGCAGGCAGATCCGGGTTGAGGCGGTAATACACCCATTGCCCTTGGCGGCGGTCCAGCAGCATGCCACTGCTGCGCAGCTGCGCCAGGTGGCGACTGATCTTCGGCTGGCTGTCGTTCAATGCGCACATCAGCTCGCAAACGCATAGCTCACCAAGGCTGGCGATCAGCAGACTGGCGCGAGCACGGGTTTCGTCAGACAGGCTCTTGAACACATCGGGCGGGGTTATCATGGCTGCACCAATACATATGGAGATACGAATATACGGATTCCCATATGTATATTGCAAGCGCGTTCAGGCGTGCCAGGGGTGGTCAGTATTCGCGGTACAACAATCGATCAGGCTGATGATTACTATCGAGCGCCCCGCCTGTCTGCTCGGCAAAACCGTCTCTTATAATCGCCAACCATTTTTCCCGCTCCCCGGTCCGCCCCAGGCGGCATCCCCCATGGAATCCAACACCATGTCCAGCGTCACTCCGCCGTCTCACGGCCGTCCCGAACACAGTCAACAAAGCGTCAGCCAACAGTGGCTGGCGATTCTCTCGGTCGCTGTGGGCGCCTTCGCCCTGGTCACCAGTGAGTTTCTCCCGGTGGGCGTACTCAACGATGTCGCCAGCGACCTGGGCATCAGCGCCGGCCAGGCCGGCCTGATGGTCACCCTGCCCGGCATCATGGCCGCCCTCGCCGCGCCCTTGCTGTCGGTGGGCATCGGCGCCCTGGACCGTCGCTACCTGCTGATCGGCCTGACGCTGATCATGATCCTCGCCAACGCCGTCGTGGCCTACGCCAGCGACTTCAGCCTGCTGCTGTTCGGCCGCGTACTGCTGGGCATCAGCATTGGCGGTTTCTGGGCCACCGCCATTGCCCTCAGTGGTCGCCTGGCCCCCAAGGGCGTGGGCGTGGCCCAGGCCACCTCGATCATCATGGTCGGCGTGACCCTGGCCACCGTGCTGGGCGTGCCGGTCGGCACCTGGCTAAGCGGCCTGATGGGCTGGCGCATGACCTTCCTCGCCACCGCGCTGGTAGGTGTGCCGGTGCTGCTGGCGCAAGTCTTCCTGCTGCCGCGGCTCACCCCAGACAAAGCCATTCGCATCAGCGACCTGCCGGCGCTGTTCGTCAATCCACAGGCGCGGGTCGGGTTGATCGCGGTATTGCTGATCGGCCTGGCGCATTTTGCCGCCTATACCTATGTCGCACCGTTCTTCAAGCAGAGCGCCGGCTTCGATGGGCCGACCATTGGTTCGCTGCTGTTGCTGTATGGCGTGGCCGGGGTGATCGGCAACATCTTCGCCGGTTTCGCTGCCAACCGCAGTGTGCGTCACACCCTGTTGCTGGTCGCCCTGATGATCGGCATCAGCACCGCCCTGTTTCCCTACTTCGCCACCGGCTTGACCGGCGCCGCGATGCTGATCGCGCTGTGGGGCTTCGCCTTTGGCGCCTTCCCGGCCTGCGCCAGTATCTGGATGTTCGTGGTGGCGCCCAAGGATGTCGAACGCGGCATGCCGCTGTTCGTCGCCATGTTCCAGGTGATCATCGCGGTAGGCTCGTTCTTCGGCGGGCGCATTGTCGATCAGCTCGGTACCGCGGTGCTGCTGAGCCTGGCCACGGCCCTGGTGGGCTGCGGTTTTGTCGCGGTACTGGTGCTCGGGCGCAATGTCTCCAATCGGATGGCGGCGCAGCCTTGCTGACCGAACGCGGTAGATGACACCGGGCAGCAGTTGGCCTCAGGGGGGCACAAGCGGCAAGGCGAAAACCTCGATGTACGGTATGGTTGCACGATCGCTACGGCGTTGCCGATCAACGCCGCGCCCTTCTGGAGACCAGCATGCTGCGTGTTTTTGAACGATGGCTCGACCCCTTCCCGCCTGATGAGATTCCACCGCCACCGCTAGGCCTGCTGCGCTTCTTGTGGGCCTGCACGCGGGGGGCGCGCGGATACATCCTGGCCCTCGCGCTGTTCAGCGCCGGCGTGTCGATCTATGAAGCCTGGCTGTTTTCCTTCCTTGGCCAGGTGGTCGACCTGCTTCCCGCCTGGCAGGCAGGCGGCGCAAGCGAACAGGAAAGCCGCGTGCTCTGGAGCATCGGTATTGTCCTGCTGAGCAGTATCGTGCTGGTGGCCCTGCGCACCCTGATGCAACACCAGGTGCTGGCGATCAACCTGCCGCTGCGCCTGCGCTGGGATTTCCATCGGCTGATGCTGCGCCAGAGCCTGTCGTTCTTCTCCGACGAGTTTTCCGGCCGGGTCACCACCAAGGTGATGCAGACCGCGCTGGCCGTGCGCGAGGTGTTGTTCACCCTGATCGAGGTCCTGCCCGGCATCGGCGTGTACTTCATCGCCATCATCGCCCTGGCCGGCGGTTTCGCCCTGCAGCTGATGCTGCCGTTCCTGGCCTGGGGCACCCTGTTCGGGCTGGCCATGCTGTACTTCGTGCCGCGCCTGGGCAAGGTCGGCCAGGAGCAGGCCCATGCGCGGTCATCGATGACCGGGCGCATCTCCGATGCCTACACCAACATCACCACGGTGAAACTTTTCTCCCATTCCAAACGCGAAGCGCACTTTGCGCGGGCGGCGATGGAGGACTTCAAGCTCACCGGCTTTCGCCAGATGCGCCTGGTCAGTCAGTTCGAGATCGTCAACCAGGCGCTGGTGGTCGGCTTGATCCTGGGCGCTGGCGGCTATGCCCTGTGGCTCTGGCACCAGGGCCAGGTTGGCGCGGGCGCCGTGGCGGCGGTCACGGCCATGGCCCTGCGGATCAACGGCATGTCGCACTGGATCATGTGGCAGATGACCTCCCTGTTCGAAAACATCGGCACCGTGCAGGACGGCATGGCCACCCTGACCCGCGGCCCCAAGGTACAGGATGCGCCCGACGCCGGCACGCTGGTGACCCGCGGTGGCGCGGTGACCTTCGACAAGGTGAGCTTCAACTACAACGGCGAACGCCAGGTGCTCGATGACCTGAGCCTGCACATCCGCCCCGGAGAAAAGGTCGGCCTGGTGGGCCGCTCCGGCGCCGGCAAGTCCACCTTGATCAACCTGTTGCTACGGTTCTACGACGTCAACAGCGGCGAGATCCGCATCGACGGGCAGAACATCGCCCACGTCACCCAGGACAGCCTGCGCAGCGCCATCGGCATGGTCACCCAGGACACGTCGTTGCTGCACCGCTCCATCCGCGACAATATCGCCTATGGCCGCCCCGAAGCGACCGAAGCGCAGATCCGCAGCGCCGCGGCCAATGCCCAGGCCGATGGTTTCATCAGCCAGCTGAGTGATCGGCAAGGCCACAGCGGTTACGACACCCTGGTGGGCGAGCGTGGCATCAAGCTGTCCGGTGGCCAGCGCCAGCGCATTGCCATTGCCCGGGTGATGCTCAAGAACGCGCCGATCCTGCTGCTCGACGAAGCCACCAGCGCCCTGGACTCGGAGGTCGAAGTCGCGATCCAGGAAAGCCTCGACGACATGATGCAGGGCAAGACCGTCATCGCCATCGCCCATCGCTTGTCCACGATCGCCGCCATGGACCGGCTCATCGTCATGGATGAGGGGCGCATCATCGAGCAAGGCAGCCATGCTGAACTGCTCGACAGGAACGGCACCTATGCACGGCTGTGGCGGCATCAGAGCGGTGGGTTCCTGGGTGAGGACCAGGGGCTGGCGGAGACTGTGGAGTAGCACTCGAAGGAAAAGCACCTGCTGCGGTCTTCACTGCTCACATCACGGCAAACAGATCGAGGTAATTTAAATAACGATCGTTGCGCATTTTAAATTCGCTTGCTAGGCTCACGTTCACCTGCGCTCAACTCACCAGGAGAACGGTCATGCAAGACACACTGAGCAAGGCTTATCACGAAGACGGAGCGGTGTTGATCAAGGGGCTTCTGAACCCGGAGCAGTTGTCGCGTTGCCGCGAAGCCTACGACTGGGCCGTGCTCAACCATGGCCCGCATGCCACCCGCATGTTCGCCGGGACGATCCAGCAATCCCACGTCGACAACGCCAACCCGTTGGCCAAGGAGCGCCTTGAGGCGCTCGTGGCGGAGCTGCCACTGGGGTCGTTGTTCGCAAATCTCTGGGGCTCGCGGAATGTCTGGTACTTCGCCGAGGAGGTTTTCCTCAAGGCCGGGGGCCAGGGCGCCCGGACGCTATGGCATCAGGACACCTCCTACCTGCCCTGGGCCGGCCACCACTGGGGCAACGCCTGGATCAGCTTCGATGCCGTACCCAAGCGCAACGCCCTGGAAATCATCCGTGGCTCCCATCGTGGGCCGCGCTATGACGGCACGACCTTCACCAACCCGGATGACCCGACCCAGCCACTGCACGGCAATGGCGCCCTGCCCCGCCTGCCGGATATCGAGGCGTTACGCCGGGAAGACCCGCAGGCCTACGACATCCTGTCCTGGGCCACGGAGCCTGGCGATGTGGTGCTGCTGCACCCGGGCTCCTTGCATGGCGGCGCACCCGTGGACGAGGACTTCCCAAGCCGACGGACATTCGTGTTCCGTTTCTTCGGCGACGACGCCACCTTCAGCCCACTCCCGGCACACAGCGATGCCGGTTACCCCCCGCAAGGCGTGCTGTTCAGCACAGAGCTCGAACACCTGGTCGCGGGCGCCCCGTTCCGCCACCCCACCTTCCGCCAAGTGGTCTGACAGGAGTTCCTCGATGAATGCGAAACCGCTCAAGCGTCAGGCCATCAATCCAGCTGCGACCCAGGCTTACTACGACAATTTCCACTTTCCCAGGCCACCCGCGTGGGTGACCTGATCTGGGTCTCGGGGCAAGTGGGCGTCGACGCGGCCATGCAACCTGCGCAGGGTATCGTCGAGCAGTCTCACCTGGCCTTCCAGTCGCTGAAGCTGGTCCTCGAGACAGCCGGTGCGAGCCTGGCGGACGTGGTCGAGCTGACGACCTTTCATACCCACCTGCAAGCCGACATGGCAGCGTTTGCCCAGGTGAAGGATGTGTACTTTCCGGCGCGCTATCCGTCATGGACGGCAGTGGGTATCAGCCAGCTGGCACTGGAGCCGCTGAGGGTCGAGATTCGCGCAGTGGCAGTCGCGGGGTGCGGCGACGCCTGAGCGGGGCGTGCGCAGGTTGGAACGCTGCGCCGGGGCGGGATGTTTTATTCACGCAAGTTCTCTATGCTGGGGCCTTTGCACCCGCATCGACACCCGTGACCGCCCCTTTAACCGACCTCGACAGTTCTGAGCGCCCATGCCTGAGACCAAAGCCCGCCCCACAGCCGCCCCTTCACGCGCAGACAGCAGCGCGCCGGAAACCGTTGCCCGTCGCGGCAGGCCTGTCGGTGACCGCGACGCAAAGCGTGCGGAACTGCTGGAGGCCGCGATCACGGTGATCGCGCAGGATGGCTATGCCGGGGCCTCGATGCGCAAGGTTGCCAAACAGGCCGGCTGTACCACGGGCGCGGTGACCTACTACTTCGCCAACAAGGAAGACATGATCGGCGAGGTCGCACAGAGCCTGTTCGACCAGGTCGACCTGCTGCTGGCCACCAACCAGGCCTCCCTCGACATCGCCTCACTGCTTCGACAATGGCTGCAATGGGTCAACTTCGACGAATCGACCATGTGGCTCTCGTGGTTGCAATTGCTCGCCCACGCCCGCCATGAACCGGTGTTCGCCGACATCATCAGGCAGCGCTACGCGAAGTTCCGCCAGGTGTTCACCGTGGTGATCGAACAAGGGCAGGCCCAGGGCAAGATCCGCGACGATATTCCGGCCGATGTGCTGGCCGACCAGATCAGCACCATCTGCGACGGCTGGCTGATGATGATGCCCATCGAGCCGGAGCGGTTCAGTGCCAAGCGTGGCCAGGCGCTGCTCGACGCGCTGATCCTGCTCATCTCCCCGCCCAAGGTCGCGAAAGCCACGGGCAAGAGCCGGGCCAAAGCCCAGTAACCCAGCGTGTTCTGGCAACAGACTGCCTGACGACAGCTTCGCAGCGCTCGATCTCAAGAGCGCTGCCCGCTCCCCGCGAACTTCCTTCCAGCGACTCCAGCCAACCTGACCAAGCGCCGTTCAGGGGGTATTCCCTTTGCCGAAAGAGCGCAGTAGTATTTTACATAACTAAGGTTATCTAAATACAAGAGCAGGTTGGCCGAGGTGCAGATGGATCAGGAAAACACAGAACTGCCATTGTCGGCGCGGCAGCGGCGCTTGCTCGTGCAAGCACTTGCCAGCGCCACCTTGATCGGCGGTGCCGCCCTCAGCGGACGGGCCATGGCGCAAGCCTTGCGAGCAGAACCCGAGCAGGTGCTGGACGTGGTGATCATTGGTGCCGGGCTGGCCGGGCTGACTGCGGCCCGTGACCTGCAACGCGCCGGGTGCATGTCCTTCACCGTGCTGGAAGCGCGGGACCGCGTGGGCGGACGCACCTACAACCACCCGCTTGGCAATGGTGTGATCTCCGAAGCCGGCGGGGAATGGATCGGGCCAGGCCAGACCGCGATCTTCGACCTGGCACGCGAGCTCGATGTCGAAACCTTCCCCACCTACTACCAAGGGCGCAATGTCTACCTGGTCGGTGAAGCCCGCTACGAGGAAGACTTGAGCAGCGGCCAGGGCGCCCATCACCCGGCGACCGAAAAGCTCAACCAGCTGTCGCGCCGGGTACCTGGCAAAGAACCCTGGACCGCAGCGGACGCCGAGGCACTCGACAAGCTGTCGGTGGGCCAATGGCTGGCGAGTCAGGGTATCGACAACACCAGCCGGCTGACCTTCGACACTTCCATCGGCCTGACCACCGGCACGCCACCCTCCAGCCTGTCCCTGCTGCACTACCTCTCCCTCATCAACTCCGCCGACTGCAGCATGGCAAAGCTCGAGGGTTTCAAGGGCGGCGCCCAGGAGACCCGCTTCATAGGCGGCTCACAGGTGCTGTGCACACGCATGGCGCAGGCGCTGGGCGATCGGGTGAAACTGTCCAGCCCGGTGCGCCGGATCGTCGGCTGGGACCAGGACATCGTCGAGATCCACACCGACCAGGGGCTCATCCGCGCACGCCAGGTCATCGCCGCCCTGCATCCGGCGCTGTGCAACCAGATCGTCTTCGACCCGCCACTGCCCGATGGCCGTGCCCAGTTGCAACGCCTGTGGCCGTCCTCGGCGCCCATGCGCAAGACCGTGCATGTCTATGCGCGCCCCTTCTGGCGGGACAAAGGCCTCAACGGCCAAGTCATCCAGGCCGACGGGCCGCTGATTCTGTCCTGCGACAACTCACCGCCAGACGGCAGCGTCGGCATCTTGATGGGCTTCGTGCGCAGCGCGCAGCTCAGCGATGACCCTGGGCAGGCCGCACGCACTCTCGCGAGCATCTACGCCAAGGCCCTGGGCGAGGAAGCTCTCGACGTCACGCAGTTCCACGATCACGACTGGGCCAAGGTCGACCCCTGGACCTTGACCTGCGTCGGCTCCATTCCCCCCGGCTTCCTGACCCGCTGGGGGCGCTATCTCAAGCCTGCTGTCGGGCGCTTGATCTGGTCGGGCACCGAGACCGCGGACTTGTGGGCCAGCAGCATGGACGGCGCGGTACGCGCCGGTCACCGCGCGGCGCTCGAAGCCCTGCAGGCACTTGCCGGCACCCGGAGGCACGCATGAAAAGGCGCACCCTGCTGCTGGGCAGTGCAATGCTTGTCGCAGGCTTGCTTGGGGTCACGGCCTTCCAGGGCCCGGAACTGCTCGCAGGCTACAGGTTCATGAACGCCCTCGATCAGCATTACGCCAGCTATGAGGCCAATGGCGGCGCCTGGCCGCAACCGCAGGATGCCTGCTCGCTTTGCCATGGCGCTCGCGGGCAACCGCATAACAGCCTCTACCCGGCGCTCGCTGGGCAGCCGGCTGCGTATATCCAGGCGCAGCTTCAGGCGTTTGCCCAGGGCACGCGACACAGCGCGCAGATGCAGCCGCTGGCGGCCGCCCTGAGCGATGAACGGATCAAGGCCTTGGCCGAATACTTCGCCCGTCAGGTTCCGCGGGTGACCGACGCACCGGCCTCCGATGACGCCATGCGTGCCCGCGGCCACGCCAGTGCCACTACGCGGGGCTGCACCGCATGCCATGGCGAGACGCTGTCCGGCAGCCCGGTGGCGCCGCGTCTGGCCGGCCAAGGCCAGGCCTACCTGCTGGTGCAGCTCATGGCGTTCAAGCAAGGCCAGCGCAGCGATCCCAGCGGCGCCATGAACGCTACCGCCGCCGTCCTTTCCGAGGAAGAACTCGAAGCCCTGGCGCACTACATCGCAGGGCTCGCACCGAGCGTTCGCTGACTAGAGAGATGCCTGTTTTCAACCGGGCGGCGATCGTGAATCACTATCCGTAAGGAGTTGTGCCGCAGCGACCGGCGGACCTGAGCGGGGTTGATTCGACACTAAACATAACAGCTGTTGCGTAAATTTATTCCTCGTTCTACAGTCCGCCATAACAACAAGTACAAGCCTGGGCCGCCAGGCCCGGAGACCTCATGAACCATCAACATTTCGACACCTTGATCATCGGCGCTGGCCTGTCAGGCATTGGTACCGCCTGCCAGCTGGCGCAGGAGTTCCCTGAGCGCAGCATGGCGATCCTCGAGCGGCGCGCCTGCATGGGCGGCACCTGGGACCTGTTCCGTTACCCAGGCATCCGTTCCGATTCGGACATGCTCAGCTACGGCTACAAGTTCCGCTTGTGGCGAAGCCCCAAGGTGCTCGCCGACGGCGCCTCGATCCGGCGGTACATCCAGGACACGGCCAGGCAGCATGGCCTGGACAAGAAGATCCATTACGGCGTGAAGATCACCGGCGCCAACTGGTGCAGCCAGCAACGCCTGTGGCAGGTCAGCGCCGTGCATGAGGCCAGCGCAACGGTGCGGCAATACAGCTGCAAGTTCCTGCTGTGCTGCACCGGCTACTACAACCACGACGCAGGTTTCCTGCCGAGCTTTCCCGGCGAGGAGGCGTTCAAAGGGGTGCGGGTCCATCCGCAGCACTGGCCTGAGGACCTGGACTACACCGGCAAGCACGTCGTGGTGATCGGCAGCGGTGCCACCGCGGCCACGCTGATACCGGCCATGGCCGACAAAACCGGGCATATCACCATGCTGCAGCGCTCCCCGTCGTATATCTACTCGCTGCCTTCCACCGACACATTGACGGCCACGCTCTCGCGCATCATGCCCGCCCGCTGGGCCTATGGCCTGGCCCGCAAGCGCAATATCGTGCTGTATAGGGCGGCCTATATCGCCTGCCGGCAATGGCCGCGGCTGATGCGCAGGATCATCCTTTCGCACGTCCGTCGCCAGGTCGGCCCCGACGCCGACATGCGCCACTTCACCCCCCACTACATGCCGTGGGACGAGCGCCTGTGCGCGGTGCCCGATGGCGACCTGTTCAAAGCCATCCGTAGTGGCCGCGCCTCGATCGAAACCGATCACATCGAGCGCTTCAGCGAAAGCGGCATTGTGCTCAAGTCCGGCAAGCACTTGCCGGCCGACATCATCATCACGGCGACCGGGCTCAGGCTCCAGGTATTGGGCGGGATGATCGTGTCGGTGGACGGCACCCCCTATCCGATCGGCGAGCAGATGACCTACAAGGGCGTGCTCCTGGAAAACCTGCCGAACATGGCCTGGATATTCGGCTACACCAACGTTTCCTGGACCCTCAAGGTCGGCCTGGCGGCCAAATACCTGTGCCGGCTTTTCCACTACATGGACGAGCACGACTTCGATGTCGTGACTCCCCGCGACGATGCCGGCAACGCATTGGACGACGGGATCATGAACTCGATGAAGTCCGGCTACATCCAGCGCGACCAGCAGTTTCTCCCGCGCCAGGGCAAGGCCTACCCGTGGTTCGTCTTCATGCACTACGGCCGCGACAAGAAGATGCTGCTCAAGGATCCCGTCGAAGATCCGCGCCTGGCCTTCCTCCAGAGCACACGGGAAATCCCTGCCCCACGACCTTCCCGCGTCACCGGTTGACCACACCCCGTTCCCGTCCACCTGGCTACGACCAGCGTGGCCGGGGCATGACAACAAGAAAGGTAGAACCCGATGCAAGGCCAAATGATGACGCTGCCGCTGACCACCCCTTCGCTGCTCGAACATGCCGAGCGCTATCACGGCGACACGGAAATAGTCTCCTGCCCCCTTGAAGGTCCCGTTCATCGCTATACCTATGCCGACGCGCACCGACGGGCCAGGCAGGCCGCCCACGCGCTGTTACGCCTCGGCACCGGGCCCGGCAGTCGCGTGGGCACCCTGGCCTGGAATGGCTACCGGCATTTCGAGCTTTACTACGCAATATCGGGCACCGGCGCGATCACCCATACCATCAACCCCCGGCTGTTCCCCGAACAGGTGGCCTGGATCATCAATGACGCCAAGGACGAGGTCGTGTGCTTCGACCTTGGCTTCGCTGCGCTGGTCGAGGCCATCGCAGCGGATTGCCCGGGCGTCAGGCACTGGGTGGCTATGACCGACCTTGCGCACATGCCAGCCATGCAGATCGCCAACCTGCTGTGCTACGAACAGCTCCTGGAGGCGGAGTCGGCGGACTTCGCCTGGCCCGTGCTGGATGAGCATACGGCGGCGGCGCTGTGCTACACCTCGGGAACCACCGGCAACCCCAAAGGGGTGCTCTATTCACATCGCGCTACTTTGCTGCATGCACTGGCCAGCGCCCTTCCGGACGCGCTGGCATTGTCTGCCTGCGAGGTCGTCGCCCCGGTGGTCCCCATGTTCCACGTCAACGCCTGGGGCTTGCCCTATTCCGCACCACTGGTGGGCGCCAAGCTGGTGTTTCCAGGCGCCTGCCTGGACGGCGAGAGCCTGTTCGCACTCTTCGAGCGCGAGCGCGTCACTTTCTCCGCTGGCGTGCCCACCGTGTGGCTGAGCCTGCAGCAGCATATGCGCCAATACGGGAGCCGCCTTCCCCGCTTGCGCCGCATGATCGTCGGTGGCGCCGCCTGCCCACCGGCGATGATGCGCAGTTACCAAGAGGAGTTCGGCATCTGCCTGCAACACGCCTGGGGCATGACCGAGCTGTCGCCGATGGGCACGGTGAACACGCCCAAGGCCTCGCACCTCGACCTGGAAGACGAAGCTCGCTTCGCCATCGGCGTAAAGCAGGGGCGACCGCCTTTCGGCACGGACCTGAAAATCGTGGACGAGCATGGCAACGAGCTGCTGCGTGACGGCAAGACCACAGGCGCCTTGCTGGTGCGTGGCCACTGGGTGATCGAGCGGTACTTCGGCATCGAGGCCAGCCCGTTGGTCGATGGCTGGTTCCCCACCGGGGATGTCGCCACCCTCGACCCTGACGGCTTCATGCAGATCACCGACCGCGCCAAGGATGTGATCAAGTCCGGTGGCGAGTGGATCAGCTCGATCGACCTGGAAAACATCGCCATGGCCCACCCTGCGGTCGCCGAAGCCGCCGTGCTGGGTATCGCCCACCCGAAGTGGGACGAGCGCCCATTGCTGGTTGTGGTGCTCAAACCCGGCCAGGCCGTGAGCCGCGAAGCGTTGCTGGCCCATTACGCCGGCAAGGTCGCGCGGTTCTGTTACCCCGACGATGTGGTGTTCATCGAGGCATTGCCGCACACCGCAACCGGCAAGGTCAGCAAGGTGCTGCTGCGCGAACAGTTGCACGATTACCACTGGCCTACCCCCAGCCAGCACGAGGTGGTGTCATGAACGCGCAGCTTCATACCCGCGAAATCGACCCAGCCGAGGGCCGCTGGAAGAACCGCCTGCTCAACCTGGCCTTGCGCCTGCTGGTGAAGTCCAGCCATGGCCTGCGCATCGACATCGGCAAGCTGCGCCGGCAGTTCGAACGGCTCGATGGCCAGGCGCCCAAGACATTCCCGACCGATGTACACCGCGCCGACGTGAACTGCAATGGCGTCGCCGCCCAATGGCTGACGCCGGCCCATTGCCGGCCTGAACGGGTATTGCTGTACATCCATGGCGGCGCCTTCGTTGCCTACACCCCGCAGGTCTACGCCGCGATGGTCGCGAGCTGGTGCCGGCCACTGAAGACCCGGGCACTGATGCTGGACTACCGCCTGGCCCCCGAGCACCCATTCCCAACCGCGCTTCACGAAGCGCTCGACGCCTACCGCTGGTTGCAGGGACAGGGCTTCAAGGCCAGCGACATCGTCGTCGCCGGCGACTCCGCCGGTGGCAACCTGGCGCTTGCGCTGCTGCAACGGCTACGGGACGAAGACACTCCGCTGCCGAGCTGCGCCGTGCTGCTCTCGCCGTTTCTCGACTTCACCCTCAGCGGCGCGAGTGCCTTGGACAATGCGCGCCATGATCCGATCTTCACCCCGGCCTTCGCCATCGGCATTCGCGGCTTCTATGCCCCGGCCGAATCCCACGGGCAGCCGGCAGTATCGCCGCTGTTCGGCCGCTTCGATGGCCTGCCGCCGCTGCTGTTCCAGGTAGGCAGCACCGAGATGTTGCTGGATGACTCGGTGCGCGCCGCCGCCAAGGCCTCGGCGGCCGGCGTGCCGGTTCACCTGGAGATCTGGAAGCGCCTGCCCCATGTGTTCCAGATGATCGCCGCCCTGCCTCAGGCCCAGGCGGCGCAACGCAACATTACCCGTTTCGTCAACCAGTACACCGCCTGGGACGGCTAGCCCGCCCGCTCGCCTCCTCTACCTTGCCACCCACTCGAGAACAACAAGATGGAATTCGACTACCTGATCGTAGGCGCAGGCTCCGCCGGCTGCGTCCTTGCCAATCGCCTGAGCGCCGACCCCGGCGTCACCGTGGGCCTGATCGAAGCGGGCCCGGAAGACCGCTCGCCGCTGATCCACACCCCCGTCGGCATGGCCGCGATCCTGCCGACACGGCATGTCAACTGGGCGTTCAAGACCACTGCGCAGCGAGGCCTGGGCGGTCGCCATGGCTACCAGCCTCGCGGCAAGGTGCTGGGCGGCAGCAGCTCGATCAATGGCATGATCTACATCCGCGGCCATCACGACGATTACAACGACTGGCACGCGCTGGGTAACGAAGGCTGGTCGTTCGACGATGTGCTGCCCTACTTTCGCAAGAGCGAGATGCACCATGGCGGTGACAACGACTACCACGGCGGCGAAGGCGAGCTTTACGTCGGCCCCGCGCATCGCCATGTCGTCACCGAAGCCTTCGTCGAGTCGGCCCTGCGTGCAGGACACGTTTTCAACGAAGACTTCAACGGTGCCCGGCAAGAGGGTGTCGGCTATTACGACGTGACCATCCGCGATGGCCGGCGCTGGAGCACGGCCACCGCATTCCTGAAACCGGTGCGCCAGCGCCGTAACCTCACGGTGCTGACCAACACCCATGTCGAAAGCATCGTGCTCCAGGGCGAACGCGCCACTGGCGTGCAGGCGCTGATCAAGGGAACTCGGGTACACCTGAAGGCGCGCAAGGAAGTGCTGCTGGCCGCAGGGTCCTTCGGCAGCCCGCATCTGCTGATGCTCTCGGGCATCGGCCCGCGAGCCGAGCTCGAACCCCAGGGTATCGCCGTCAGGCATGAGCTGCCGGGGGTGGGCCAGAACCTGCGCGATCACCCCGATGTGGTGCTGTGCTACAAGAGCAGCGATACCTCGCTGCTTGGCGTGTCCCTGGCGGGCAGCCTGAAGATGGGCAAGGCGACCTATGATTACCTGCGCCACCGTCGCGGCCCTTTGTCCAGCAACTGCGCCGAAGCCGGTGCATTCCTGAAGACCGACGCGACCCTCGCTCGACCGGATATCCAGCTGCACTCGGTGATCGGCACGGTCGATGACCACAACCGCAAGCTGCACTGGGGCCACGGCTTCAGCTGTCACGTCTGCGTGTTGCGCCCCAAGAGCATCGGCAGCGTGGGCCTGGCTTCACCGGACTCGCGTGTCGCCCCGCGCATCGACCCGAACCTGCTGGACCACGACGACGACATCGAGACCCTGCTCAAGGGGTACCGCATGACCCGCGAGATCATCGCCCAGACACCGATGGCCAGCTTCGGCCTGCGCGACTTCTACAGCGCCGGCCTGCACAGCGATGAACAGCTGGTCGAGATCCTGCGCAAACGCACCGACACCATCTACCACCCGGTCGGTACCTGCAAGATGGGCCAGGACGACATGGCCGTGGTCGACAGCCAGCTGCGGGTTCACGGCATCGATGGCCTGCGTGTGATCGACGCCTCGATCATGCCAACGCTGGTCGGCGGCAACACCAATGCCGCCGCGATCATGATCGGCGAGCGCGGCGCCGAGTGGGTCGCCCAGGGCTGATATCGTTCAGGCCCCACGTCGCCACCGCCCAACGAGCAATCCGGCGGTGGCGTCCTGCGTGAAAGCTCCACCAGCCTACCCCTGAGGCAGCACCCTGGAAAAAAAAGGCGCCCCGAAGGGCGCCAAAAAGGGCATGACGAGCATGGGAGCAGCGTCAACGCGGAGCGACTTCGTCATGCCCGCCCAGCACACCGAGCCTCAGCGCAGCATCAGACGCAGCAGCGCCTGGGTGAGGCGACCGTAAGGCGGTTTGAGCAGGAAGCTGCCGTTGCGTTTGGCTTGATAGAAGATCGGCCGCATCTTGCTGAATGTCTGGAAACCCTCTTCGGCGTGATAGTGGCCCAGCCCCGAGTGGCCAACGCCACCGAATGGCAGGTTCTCCTGGAGCACGTGCAGCATCACGCTGTTGACCGAGACGCCGCCGGAGATCGTCTGCCGCAACAGCGTCTCGACACGCCCCTGGTCCTCATCGAACAGGTACAAGGCCAGCGGCCGTTCGTGGGCGTTGATGTAGTCCACCGCCTCTTCCAGCCGGCGATAACCGAGCACCGGCAGCACCGGCCCGAAGATCTCCTCCTGCATGATGAGCATGTCGTCGCGCACGTCGAACACCAGGTGCGGCGCCAGCTTGCCGACCCGGCGGGCGCCTTCGGCGTCGGCCAGGGCGACGACCCGCGCGCCCTTGTCGCGGGCATCGGCCAGCAGGGCTTCGACCCGTGCCATCTGGCGCGGGTTGATCATGCAGGTGTAGTCGGGGTTGTCGGCCAGCGGTACCGGGTAATGACGGCTGACCGCCGCACTCGCATGCTCGATGAACGCCTCTTCGCTGCCGGCTGGCAGGAACAGATAGTCCGGGGCGACGCAGGTCTGCCCGGCATTGAGGCACTTGCCCCAGAGGATGGTGTCGGCTGCTTTGCGCAAGGGGTAATCGGGGGCCACCAGTGTCGGGGACTTGCCACCGAGTTCGAGGGTCACGGGGGTGAGGTTCTCGCTGCAGTTGCGCATGACCTGCCGGCCTACCGCGGGCGAGCCGGTGAAGATCAGATGATCGAACGGCAAACGCGAGAAGCCGTCGTTGATACCGGGACCTGGCTGGATGACCGCCACCAGGTCCTCGGCAAAGCGCCTGCCCAGCAGCTCGGCCAGCAGCCGCCCGAAGTGGCTCGAATCGCTGGCGACCTTGATCATGGCGCGGTTGCCGGCGGCCAGGGCGCCGCACAGCGGCCCCAAGGTCAGGTAGAGGGGGTAGTTCCAGGGCGCGGCAATGCCGATCACGCCGAGCGGCTGGGCGAGCACGGCCGCACGCCCGGGCTGGAACCAGAGACCGACTCCGCGCTGGCGCGGTTTCATCCAGCGTTTCAGGCTTTTGATCGCATGATTGATTTCGCTGACCAGGCCAAAGACGTCCAGCAGTTTGGTCTCGTGTACGGAGCGGTGGCCGAAGTCGCTGGAAATGGCCGCCGCGATCGCATCTGCGTGCTCCAGTACCAGCGCCTTGAGCGCTTGAAGGTTGGCTCGACGTGATAGGTACGAGGGATAACGTGCTTCGGCAAACGCCTGGCGCTGGAGGACAAATACCTCGCGCATGCGCTCGACCGCCGGCGCGACTTGTTCAATGGACATGGGATGTACTCCGGGGTGGATTGCAAGGCTGCGCAGAGCCCGCGAACGGCTGCATCAGCGCGCGCAGCCCTTGGCGCGCTCCAGGGCGAAGAAGGCGTAGTACAGCTGGATCAGCATGTACGACCAGGTGATCAGGGCGATGGACAGGAAGATCGCCTTGGTATCGTCGCCTGGGATCGGGTAGAAGTCGTAGATGCACGCCACGACCAATCCCGATATCGCCGCGACGGTCACGCCCAGCGCATGCAGGCGCTCACCCGCGCGGGCCAGCCTGGCGATGAAATACGCCAGGTAAGCCGAATAGGCGAACCACATGACGACATAGAAGTAAGGCAATGGCTTGGCCATGAAGTCGCTCTTGATCATGACCAGCGTGCTGGCGAAGGTGATCGCGAAGATCACCGCGTCCTTGAGCTTCGATGGCTTGTAGTTGTGGGTCACCGCCATCAGGCCGAGCACCGTGACGATGGGGATGCCGAAGCCTCGGGAGAACGCATCGCAGAAGAACGAGATGCCATAGGAGATCTGCGATTGGGTCAGCAGGAAGATCAACAGGTTGCTGCCGGAAAACGCGACGATCAACCACTCCAACCCCAGTAGGAAATTGCCCTTGCGTAGAAACTTGATTCCGTAGATACCCCCGGACGCGATCAAGAGCACACAGGTGAGCAAGGCGAAAACATCTTTGGTTTCCATAGCGAAATTCTCTTGTTATAGAAATCGGAACGTCATTTCGGCGCAGTGGCGAGCGAGGCGAGGTAATGGGCGAGCGCCTTGCGATCCGCTGGTGACAAGGTTGCGCTGATCGCCTGCATCGAACCGCTCGGATCGGTCCGCCGCCCCTCGGCAAAGGCATCCAGTTGTGCCAGGAGGTAGTCGGCGCCCTGCCCCGCCAAGCGGGGGAATGGCCCCTGCCCCAGCAGATGCTCGCCATGGCAGGCCATGCAAGCGCCCGCCGCCGCCAGCTTGCCGCCTTGCGCGCGCAGGGCCGGGTCGGGGTCGAACCCATGGTTGTCGAGCGCCGGCTGACGCGCGTAGTAATCGCTCAGTTCGAAGATCTGTTTTTCAGTCAGGCTCATGGCCAGCGGCTGCATGTTCGGGTTCATGCGCTGGCCACTGGCAAAGGTGTGCAGCTGTGTCTTCAAGTAGTCCGCGGGTTGTCCCGCCAGGCTCGGATAACGTTGGTGCAGGGAGCTGCCTTGTTTGCCATGGCACGCCAGGCAGGCATCCGCCGTCTGTGGCCAGGGTCCCTCTGCCTCGTAGGCCTGGGTGGTGGTGTCGAGATAGTCCTGCAGCCGGTACAGCCCAAGCAGGTCGCGCCCGAACAGCGCCAGCAGTACCACCAGCACTACACCGGTAACCAACAACAGTTTCTTTTTCATGACCGCCCCTCAAGCCTGACGCAGCGAAGCGAGCGCCTGCAGCGCGCCCTGATGACCCGAACGCACCGCGCCATCCATGTAGCCCGCCCAGATTTCGGCGGTTTCGGTCCCCGACCAGATCAGGTTGCCGCATGCCGGACGCAAGGACTCCCCATGCTGGCTCCAGAAGCCGGGTGGGATTGCCGATACGCAGGTGATGCTCCAGGGGTCGGCCTGCCCCCAGTCATGGTCTTGATAGCCGATTGGGTTCAGCGCTTCGTCACCCAGGGATCGTGCGTAGATTTGCGCCAGCACACGCTGAGCCGCGGCAGGTTCGGACGGCACCATGGCGTTGACGATAAAAGCGTTGATTACGCCGATTTCGCCATTGGGCGGCGAGTTGTCCCACGCCCACAGCACCTGCCCCTTCACCTCTACGGTGTGGCCATTGAGCCCCTTGTCGCGCCAGAACGGCCGCTTGTAGACCATGGCGGTCTTGCGTGCCGGGCTGTGGGCGGGCCAGGCACGTTGCAGCGCGGCCCGGCCTTCGGGCAGTGCGGGCTGGAAGCGTACCTGGTTGCACAGCGCAGGATGGATCGCCACGATGACCCGGCGTGCGCGGACCTCGCCCTGGTCGGTGACCAACCTCACCACCTCGCGGTCCCAGTCGGCGATCTCGCGCACCGGGCAGGCCAGGCGTAGCTTGTCACCCAGCGCCTCGGCCATGCGTGTGCACAACAGCTGCGAGCCGCCGACGAAACGTGTGCCCTGCGCACTGTCCTTGATCGAGTCGAGCTTCATGTAGTCGCAACTCGCCGAGTTGATCATCGACAGGAAATGCAACAACCCCATCCTGGCCGGTGGCACGCCACCGGTGAGGGTCAGACTGGTGTCCCACCCCGATCGATCTTCAGGCTTGATGCCTTGCCGGGCCAGCCACTCGCCCACCGAGAGTTTGTCCAGCTCCGCAACCCTTGACGAAGTCCAGGGGGCGCCAGAGGGCACGACCTTGGACAGTTCGCTGAGCTTGGCGCCGATGCGCTCGTCCGTGCCGAAGGTGCCGTGCAGGTCAACCTCGAGCCGCCCTTCCCCGCCAAGCACTACGGTCTTGCCCTGGTAGTAGGTCGGGAAAGTATCTATCTGGAGCTCACGCGCCAGGTCGGCCACCGCAGTTTGCCCAGGCCCGATCCACTGGCCGCCGGCCTCGGAGATCTGGCCCCCGCCCAGGTCATGGTTCAGCACCCGGCCGCCGACACGATTGCGTGCCTCCAGCACCACGAATGACTGGCAGCCTGCGTTGTGCAGGTCGCGTGCGGCGGTCAGCCCTGCCATGCCGGCACCGATGATCGCGACGTCGAGCACGCCATCATCGCTGTCGCGAACGCGGGCCGTGCCTTCGGCGCTTGCCGGCAACGCGTGCAGGCCCAGGCCACCGACGGCCGCCGTGGCGCCGGCGAACTTCAGCAATTGCCGACGCTTGAGATCGAATGAATTGGAGGGGGGCTTTTCAGCCATTTCGCATACCTCGCACGGTTGTAGTTTGAGCACGCGCCTTCGGGCAGCGCGTGGTACGGCTGGCGAACCTGCGGGTCACGCGCCAAGCGCAAGGCGCAGCGAGCGTCGGCGCAACTGCACGCCGAACAGCATCATCCAGAACGGGAAGATCAGCACCACGATGACCAGCAGGACATTGGTCAGGGCATCGAGCTGCGGGAAAAACCCCGCGATGAAGTACAGGCCGAAGCACCAGCCGACGATCTTCAGCGGCAACAGGATCGAAGCCCCCCATCCGGCATGCTTCAACTGGCTGCCGACCACCAGCCCCCAGAACAGCACGACCGGCCCCTCGCACCACCACAGCCCGCGTTGGCTGCCCACCGCAATGCTGGTCCAGGTGACTTCGGCGGCGGCCTGCACCGCCGGTGAGCCGCTCTGGTGAAGCGCCGCGAGGGTATTGAGCACCGACAGTTGCAAGCCGGCGCCCACCACGCCCAGGACCACGTACGTGGCAATGGCCAGGGCGGCCACGTCACCCAATGCGCCGGCCTGGTCACGGAACGCCCGCCAGAGGTAGCCGCCGATCACCAGCAACGGCAGGTAGAAACCCAACAGGTCGGCGAACATCGACAGCCTGAAGTACTGCCGCAGCTGCTCCGGCAAACTCAGCATTTGCGCGCCATCCAGGGTCACCGTCATGTCGCCGTGCGTCACCATCAGCATGAAGCCGACGTTCAGGTAGGCAAACAGACCGCCCAGGATCGCAGCCCAGGCCGTCACTCGGACGGCCTCGTTGGAATTGCTGTTCATGCGTGCTCCAAGGTTGCGAGCGCGGGCCGGCCTCAGGCGGGCTGGCCTGCGCAGTAGAGAAAGTTACTGGGCCTGGAAGGCCCGGGCTTTGCGGTTCAGTTGGCGGTCGAGCACGTTCACACCCGCCAGAGCGGCCTGCATGGCGCACCACTGCAGCGGTTCGGGCAGGGTCGAAGGTGTCTTGTGGCGTAGCGCCGCCAGCAGCGGGTGCTCGATACCGCCGATGCGTTCGGCCAATAGGTGGCCAATTAGCGACTGGGTACCGACGCCATGGCCGGAACAACCGGCGCTATAGAGAATGTTGTCGCGGGCACCTGTGGCGCCGACCACGGGTAAGGCGTCGTAGGCCAGGCTGATATAACCGCTCCAGCAAGCATGGATGGGGGTGCCACGAAGCGTTGGGAAACGTTCGCCCAAAGCCTGCTGCAAGGCTTTGTAGGCGGACACATCCGGCTGGTTGGGCGTGGCCGAGCCGTAGGCATAGCCAAGTTGCTTGGTGGTGACCAACAAGGTGTCACGCGCCGTCAGGCGATGACTCTCCATAGTCCAGTGCGGGGTGACGATCCCTTCTCTGCCCTGCCATCCCAGGGTCTGTAGCTGCGCCTTGGACAACGGCGCGGTCTCGATCGCCGAAACCCGCAGCGGCACCACCTTGTCGCGCAGCAGCCCCAACTGCGGCGTGTAGGCATTGGTGGCCAAAACCATGAATGGCGCGCTGGCACTGCCGCGTTCGCTGCGGCAGATGACGGTTGCGCCTTCCTGATAGGACAACAGCCGGGTCTGCTCGAACAGTCGCACCCCGGCCCGCAGGGCGGCGCGGCGCAGCCCCATGACGTACTTGCCGGGATCGAGCGTGCCGCCGTGCTGCGTGCAGCCGAACAGGAACGCTGGCGGGATCCCGCGGGCGCGCATTTCATCGGGTTCGACGAAGCGCGTGACAGAGCCCAACTGCTGCCCCAGTGCCATGCCGTGGCGCAGCTTCTTCTCCTGGGACGGGTGCACCGCGGCGCGGATGATGCCGGAGGGGTTGTAGTCGCAGTCGATGGCCAGTTCACCCAGACGCCGTTCCACGTAGCTGACACCTTCATCGTAGAACGCGACTATTTTCCGCGCCTGCTCCACGCCCACCCGTTTGTGGAACAGCTCGAACTCCACGCCCATGCTGCCGGCCAGGTATCCAGCGTTGCGGCCACTGGCGCCGAAGCCTGCAAAATCCTGTTCCAGGACCACCACGCTGGCACCCAGCGCAGTCAGCTCCAGTGCCGTGGACAGGCCGGCGAAACCTGCGCCGATGATGACCACATCGGCACTGACATCGCCCTCCAGCGCTGGCTGCAGATCGTCCGGGCGCTCGACCCAGCCGCCCAGCAGGCGGAACCGCTGTGAACCGGGGTTGGAATGCGATGTATCGCTGAAAGTATTCATGCACGCTCTCCAGGCAGCGGTAAAACCGCTGTGCGGCAGGCGCTCGAGAAGCGGCTGGCACACATGACGATCCTCCTGCGGCTTGTTGTTGTGTTTTTTCGACTCTACTGCGCTGATTGATTTAACGCAACTAGTGTTATGTATTTTAATAAAGAGCATCCTTGCCCAGGATCGCCAGGGGTGCGCACAGGTTCAGGACGATGCGCTTGTGCCGCTTGATGCCACAGCCGGCACACACTTCAGGGCAAAGCTTTCCCCGGTCCACGCCGGGAAAACAGCAACGGCCCATCCTCGCCACCGGCCAGCGCGGCGGTCAGCGACACGCCGTCCTTGCGGCGTGACAGCGTGAACGTGCGCCCAACATCCTCGCTGCGCGCCTGCAGGCCATCCAGCCCCACCGCGACCACTTGCTGGCCGTCCACCACGATCGAGGTGATCGAACTGCGACTGTCCAGCGCAATGCGCTGCCACGACGCGCCGTCAGGCGTCCCGCGCAACAAGGTGCCACGCTGCCCACCCACCAGCAGCCCGCCATCGGGCAACACAGCGCCCGTCCAGAGCGTGCCGTCGTAGCCGGTGTCCAGGTATCGCCAGGTCTGCCCTCGGTCGTCGGAGCGCAACAGCTGCCCGCGTTCGGCCGTGGCATAGAGCCTGTGATGACGATCATCGACGAACAGGCTCATCAGGTTGAGGTCCGCGCGGCCGGCGCCCGCAGGTGCCGGCAAGTTGCGCTCGATCCAGGTCGCCCCGCCATCGTCGGTGGTCAGCACCAGCGACCACAGCCCCACCGCCACGCCCCGCAGGTTGTCGAAGAAATGCACGGCGAACAGCGGCCTGTCCTGGTCAGGGGTCAGGCGCTGGACCTGCCAATGCTCGCCGCCATCGTCGCTGGCAAGAATCGCCCCCCAATGGCCCACCGCCCAGCCATGCCTGGCATCGGCGAAACTGACGCCGGTCAGGCTGCTGGAGACCGGCACGGAGCGGGCCTGGTGATAGTTGCGCCCGCTGTCATCGGAGAGCAGCACGACGCCGTGATCGCCCACTGCGACCACCCGCTTCTGCGCCCAGGCCGCCCCCAGCAACATGGCCTGGGTAGCGTGCGCGACAGGTGCCGCCGGCACCGCTTCGAGGGCGCTTGCCAAACAGGAGGCGGTCGCCAGGGTGGCGCCCAACAGTGTTTTCAGGTATCCCATACCGCTCTCCTCAATGCGCCAGCGCGCCGATCCTGCGCACCGGGCGCTTGCGTGGGAAGATCCGTTCCAGCCAGACCGCGAACGCCGGCAATACGGTCATGGCCATCACCATGTTGACCATGAACATGAAGGCCAGCAGCTTGCCCATGTCCGCCTGGAACTTGAGCGCGGAAAACGCCCAGGTGGCCACGCCGACCGCCAGGGTGATTGCAGTGAAGATGGTCGCCATGCCCACCTCGCGCAGCGACAGCGCCACCGCGACCCCCACCGGCTGGCCATCGGCCTGGTGCAGCTGGATGCGGTTGTAGATGTAGAAGGCGTAATCCACCCCGATACCTACCGCGAGCACCATCACCGGCAGCGTGGCGATGGTCAGGCCTATCTGCAGCGTCTTCATGAACCAGTAGCCAATGAAGGTGCCGATGGTCAACGGCAAGCAGCACACCAGCACGGCGCGCCAGTCGCGATACACCACCAGCACCAGCAAGGCGATGGCGGCATAGACATAGAGCAGCATCGGCGTCTCACTCTTCTCCACCTCCTCGTTGATGGCGGCGATCACCCCGGCATTGCCGGCAGCCAGGCGTACGGCAACGCCGGGCAACGGCTGCTCGGCGCGAAACGTCTTGGCCGCCTCGATCACCCGGCCGATGGTGGTGGCCTTGTGGTCCGCCAGGTACAGGTGCACCGCGGTCATGCTGCAATCGTTGCGCATCAGGCCTGGGCTGCGTGCCACTTCAGCGGCCAACGACGAATAGTTCATCGCATCGATCGGCACCGCGCTCATCTTCGGGTTGCCCTCGTTGTAGCCTTCGTTGAACTGACGCATGGCCGAGGAGAACGACGCCACCGACAGCACCCCCGGCACCCCTTCCATCGCCCACGCGAAGCGGTCCTGGTATTGCCCAAGCTCGACGTCCTCGCAGGCGTTGCCACCTGCGTCACCCAGCCGCCCGGGCTGCACTTCGAAGACCACGCTGAGCCAGTCGAGGCCGATGTCGTAGTGGCTGGCGATGGCCAGCGCGTCGCGGTTGAAGCGCGCGTCTTCGCGCAGCTCCGGTGCCCCGGCCTGCAGCGAACCAACCACGCGGTCGTGGCTCTGCCAGACGGCTGTGGCGAACACCAGCAAGGCCACCAGCATGACCCAGCGCGCATTGCGCCATTCGGCCAGCGCGGCCAGCCACGCCAGGCGTGCGGCGCGACGCTCGCGGGCGGACTCCTCGCGGGCCGCGTAACGGCCATCGACCTTCAGCATCGAGGCCACCAGCGGCAACATGACCAGGTTGGTGACGATCTTGAAGGCCACACCGAGCGCCGCGGTGATCGCCAGCTCGCGCACCATGGGGATGGGGATCAGCAACAAGGTGATGAACGACACGAAGGCCGTCACCAACGCCAAGGTGCCCGGCACCAGCAACCCGCGGAAGCTCGAGCGCGCCGCCACCGCGACCGTGCTGCCGGCGGCGATCTCGCGGACGATGTAGTTGATCTGCTGCACCCCGTGGGAGACACCGATGGCGAACACCAGGAACGGCACCAAAACCGCCAGTGGGTCTAGTCCGTAGCCCAACAGGCGCAAGCTGCCAAACTGCCAGACCAGCGATGTCAGCGAACAGCCCAGCGCCAGCAAGGTGAAGCGCAGCGAATGGCAGTACCAGTACACCGCCACCGCAGTCAGCAACAGGGCCAGCAGGCAGAACTCCAGCACCGCCGCCGCGCCATCGGCGATATCGCCAATCTGCTTGGCGAAGCCGATGATCTGCACCTCGAACTGCGCATCCTCGAACCGTTGGCGGATCTGCTCCTCCAGCACCCGGTTATAGGCCACGTAATCCAGGCGCTCGCCCTTGGCGTCACGCTCGTTGAGTTCGGCGGTAATCATCGCGCTGCGCTGGTCACGGGAAACCAGGGTACCGATGAAGCCGCCCTGGGCGGTCGAGTCGGCGATCCGGGCGATGGTGGCGCTGTCCAACCGCTCGGGCGTCACCGTCCCGGGTACCAGCGGGTCGGCCCGAAACCCCTCCTCGGTGATCTCGTTGACGAACGCGTTGGGCGTCCACAGCGAGCGCACGCTGCTGCGAGAGATGCCTGGCAGGAACGTCACCGCCTGGGTCACATCGTACAGACGACGCAGGCCCGCCTCGCTCCAGATACTGCCTTCGCGGGCCCTGACCACCAGGGTCAGACGGTTCGCACCGAGCAAGTCGCCACGATACTGCCTGAAGGTTTCCACGTACTCGTGGCCGATCGGCAGCTGTTTCTCGAACCCAGCATCCATGCGCAAATGCACCGCGAACCAGGCCATCACCGTGGTGAACAAGGCCAGGATAAGCAGCACCACACGCCGGTGCCCGAACAGACCGGCCTCGATGCGCGGCAGGACGCCGCGCAGCGATTGCTTCGATACATCGATAGACATGTTCACGGCAGGCCTCACAGAGTGCGCGACAGAACCACGCCGACATAGTCGCGGTCACGCAGCAGTTGGTCGTAGGCCGTGTCGCCCCCCATGAACTTGGCATAGTTGAACGACAGCTGCCAGCTGGCGGGGTTGCGCACGAAGTTGAGGTACAGGTTCAGGCTGCTGGCGTCTTCGGTGAAGGTTGCCGCCAGGTTGGGCGTGCGCCCGCCCAGCGAGCGCGCATAGAAGATGCCCGGGGTCACCTGCCAACCGGGCAGCAGGGTGCCGTCGTAGGTCAGGCTGAAGTCCAGGTTGATCCCCGAAGAAGTCTTGTCGCCGTGGGCCTTGGGTGTGCTGGTCGGGTCTAGCTGCCAGGTGTTGGCCCCGGCGGCGATCACCTCGCCGTCGTAGCTGTCGTGCAGCCCCGGGTACTTGATGACCACCAGCTCGGTCAGCAGGGTGCCGGTGCTTGCCCCTGTCAGGTCCAGCAGCCGCGGCGAGTTGGAGGGCGTCATGCTGTACAGCCCGGTGAGGTGCCACTGGAACTTCTTCTCGTCCTTCCAGCACTTGCCCCCGTTGTTCGCGCACAGGTCGAGCACCGGGTTCAGGGCAACGGCATCCTTCGGTCGGTAGGACAGCTCGGTGCCCACCGCCCAGTCGCCGAGCGGCAGGTTGGCACTGATGCCATACATCATCCGGTCTTCGGGATAGACCCAGTTCTGCGACACGGCGAAGGTGTCCGGATCAAGCAACCGAGTGGTCAGCGAAGGCAGCTTGTCGTGGTAGCGCATCACGTACACGCCCACGTTGAGGTCGCTGTCCTGGGGCTGCCAGCGCAGCGAAAGCCCCCACTGGCCGCTGTCGCGGGCGTTCTTGTCGTCGAAACCGTACGACTTCATGCCCTTGCCGAGCGCGGTGGTGTACGACCAGTAGCTGCCCACCGGCGGCAGTTCGCTCTTGTTCCAGGCGAACTGGTAATAGGCCTCGACGTTGATCCCGGCCCCCAGCCCAGAGGCGACGCTGAGCATCGGCGCCGGCAGCACGGCTTCCTTGAGCTGCACGCCCGGGCGCGACAAGGCCTGCACATCGTAGGCGTTGGTGTTGTTGATACCACCCTGCACGAACAGGCTTTCGCCCCAGTTGATCACCTGGTTGCCCAGCCGGGCACGTACGCGCTGATCGCCCACGTCGAAGCCCTTGCTCACCCACAGGTCGAGCAGGCGCGCCTTGAACTCGAGGTCATCACGTGCCGAACGGGTCAGGCCGTCGCTACCCACGTCCGCCGGTGTGTTGAAGGACAGCGCACCCGTCGTGTCGCTGGCGGCGAAGTCGCGAATCCAGCTGCCCCGGGCCATGAAGGTGAAATCCTCGGGCATCTTGAGCAGCAGCTCGTGAGTGCCCTTCAGGTAGTGGGTGAACAGGTCGCCCTTGTCGTAGTTGAGATCGCCCTGATCGCCGATACCTGAAGTCTGGGCCAAGCACCCCGCAGGAGGGTGATGGCCCGTCGCCCCCTGATTGATCAGGTTGCAACCCCGGGACTCGGTGCGTACGCCCATGCCATAGGAAATCGTCGAGTCGAAAGCCCCCCTGACGGATTCGGTTTCAAAGGTGAACCCCATTGCCAAGGGGGTCATGCACGCAATAGCAAGGCCTGAAACTTTTGTGATTGTTTTTTTCATGACGGCGCTCTAGAGGTGAAGGTTCAACGTTCGCTGATGGCCCGCAGGTTGTCGGAGGTGTAGAAATCGCGCTTCAGGCGCGGGTTACCGGCATCCTCGGTGAGCCAGCGGTGATCCTTGTTGCCAACGCCGATGGAGGTCATGTCGTAGAGATAGCGGCCATCGACCAGGTTGTACTGGGCCTGGGCCTCCATGTCGCAGGTGCCGGTCTCGTAGACCGGGATGGTGTAGCCCTCGCGAACCTTCCAGATCTGCCCCTGTTTGTCGTAGTCGACCGCCATCAGGCCGTTCCAGCTGTCCTCGTCGATGTAGAACACCCGCTTGGGCGCCTGGTGACGCATGCCTTGGCGCACGTTGGCCTCCACCACCCAGACCCGGTGCAGCTCGTAGCGGCGTGCCTGGGGCGCGATGGCGCTCTGCTGCGCGACATCCTCGATGCGCGCCGAACCGTCATAGGCACCGAACGCGTTGTACGGCACCAGCAGCTCCTGCTTGCCGACCAGCTTCCAGTCGAAGCGATCCATGGGGCCGAAGAAGATGTTCGACTCGTCGATGGTGTACTGGTTGTCCAGGCCGATCTGCGGTGCATCGTAGGAGTACGACGGCATGCGCCGTACCCGTCGCTGCCCGGGGAAGTAGTAGAAGGTGCTGGCCTGCTCCCCGGCCTTGGTGGTGACCACCCCCGCCTGGCCCGCCAGGGCGGCCGGCTCGTAGTAGTTGAAGTAGGTGGCCACTTCCAGGCGGTCGAACGAGGAGAACAGCGCACTGCCCTTCTGCCCCCAAGGGGTATACATGAACCAGTCGGTGGAAGTGCGCAGCCAGCTTCCGCCCGCCTCGCGCGGCGACAATCCGGAGACCGTCTTGGACATGTCGAAGCCGACCCCGCGGTAGCGCATCTTCATGTTCCACATGACCTCTGCCCCCGTCGTGGGCAGAGGGAACGGAATGCCGGGAACATGGGCCTCTTGCAACGCCAGGCCTTCGCGGTCGAGAGTGGCGAAGCCGACGTTCTTGCGCGTGTTGTCGACCACGAAGTCCGGCGCGCCGCAGCTGCGCCGCGTCGGGTAGACGTCCATGCGATAACCCGGGATCTTCTTGAACAGCTCGAGCTGGCCGGGCGACAGTTGCTGGGCATGTTGCGCCACATTGCCGGCGTCGATGCTGAACAACGGCTTGTCGTCCTTGAACTTCCAGTGCTGGCCGCGTACCTGGCCATAGCTCCATCCCGAGTCCTGTTTGCCGGGGACCACCCAGGCCGGGATCGAGCCGTCTGCGTTGGCCGCCACCTCGCCGCCCAGGGGGGTCAGCTTGCCGCCCAACTGCCCGGCGTCAGTCCCGGCAGCCTGGGCCGAGCCGAAGACGGCCAGGGCCGCGAGCGCCACCACCAACGGCCGGGCTACTGCGCAGCAGGCATGGCCGCCATAAAGGTGCTGAATCACGTCTTTCATTGGAAGGTCCTCATAGGCTTTGAGCTGCCGCCGGTCATTCCTGATGCCAGGAGTGGGGACGACAGGGTCAGTTCGACACCCCGGGCGCGTACCCGGGCAGAAAGCCTTGAGCAAACCACATGCCAATTTCGTAACAAGTGTTTTCTACATATTTATCATTTAGTTATCATTTTTATAACGATTGATATGTGATACTTGGAAACTCATCAGTGCACGTTGTTGGGACTACGCTTGCACCAAAAGCGTGAATTTACGAAACATGTGTTACCTAAATATGTTGTCGCTCCGGACAGGCAATAAGGTGAGTGGTGGGGTTTTGCGCACCTATCAAAACGAGTCCCCTGCGCTCTGGTCTCCGACAAGCTCCCTTCCCAGCCAAACGATGAACGCTTGCACTGGCGGACACTCGAGCTTTTGGCTCACCTACCCGCACGCCACCCACGACAGGCACGGGCCGCTGCGCCTGGCGGCAAAGGTCCACGCCTGGCGTGAAGCGATACCGGGTGGCGGTTTCCGCCCGCACATGATCAATGAATGGATCGACCTGGACGACGACCCACACTTTCCCCGAACGCCCCTGCAGGGCGGTTACGTGCTGCGCACAGGGCGCCATGGGCTGGTCGAACTGCTGGAGGAATGGCGCGAGGCCGGGGTGAACCACGCCGCGCTGGGACTGCAGATGGCCAGGCGTCCAGCACAGGAGATCATCCAGGAGCTGGCCGAGGAGGTGTTGCCATTGTTTCCGACGCTGCCTGGGCCGCAGCCTCATTCACAAAGCTGGTAGCGCCAGGCAGCCGCAGAGCCTGTCCATCGCGGTATGTCGGGTGGCCACAGCCATGGGCGCCACCCGACCTGCCCGACGTGGATCAGAATGCGTAGACCAACGTCGCCGTGGCACTGCGCGGGGTGCCGTACCACCCGCGCCCACCGATCGCGGAGTAGTACTTCTCATCCAGCACGTTGTTGAGGTTCAAGGCGACGCTGGTCTGCGGCGTGAACGCGTACTGCGCCATCAGGTCGACCACACTGTAGGCGCCTTGGTTGAACGTCTCCTGGTTCGGGCCGGCGTTCTTCTTGTACTCCATCCCCTGCCAGCGCACACCGCCGCCAATCTTCAACTGTGGCAAGGACTGCAGTTGGTAACTGGTGAACAGCTTGAAGGTATCGCGCGGCACCTCAGTGAGCAGACGCTTGCCATCGGAATCTTCGGCCTGGGCATAGGTGTAGCTGGCGGAAACCTGCCAGTCAGGCAGGATCTGCCCCGCCATTTCCATCTCGAAACCACGGGTCTTGGTGCCGGATTCGGCGCGATAGGCCTGGTCGCCGTTCGGTGCCAGCTTGTCGCCGTCAGCCACGGCCAGGTTGTCCTGCTGCACCTCGAAGACACTGAAGGCGGTGGTCAGGCGCTTGTCCCAGAACTCGCTCTTGATACCCAACTCGTAGTTCACACCTTCCAGCGGCTCGATGTAGCCGCCACTGGCATCCTGTCTGCTCTGCGGCTTGAAGATCGCGGTATAGCTGGCGTAGGCCGACCAGTTCTCGGCGAAGTCGTAGACCAGCCCCACGTAGGGCGTGACAACCCCGGTTTCGCTGCGCGAGGTGCGCGTGGTCGCGCCGCTTGACAGGGTGGTCCCGGTTTCGTCGCGTTTCCAATCGATCACCCGCGCGCCGGTGATCAGCGACAAGTCATCGGCCAGGCTCCAACGCACCGACGCCACCAGGCCGTCCTGGGTTTCGTCCAGCGCATCTTGCGAATACTTGTTGTGGATGGCGTCCGGAATCGCCAGCGAACCGTCCCAGGTATGAATGTTGTCGATCGGCTGGCTCGTCCATAGCTGGTAACCGGGATTACGGTAGTAGGCCCGGTAGTGGCTGGCGCCGAGGTACGCTTGATGCTCGCGAGAAAGCAGCTCGAACGGGCCGCTGGCGGACAGGTCGAACGACGTCTGCCGGGGCTCACCCGCCCAACGCCCGGTCCAGGTGCTGATACCGCTGCCATCGGGCTTGACGCTACCGGCGGCGGCAGTGGCGAAGGTGTCGTCATAGCTGCGGCGACTGTGCTCGGCATTCAGTTTCAACTGCCAGCCGTTGTCCAGCTGGTGTTCCAGCGTGGTGAACAGCGTTTTCGTGCGGCGCTTGTGGTAGCTCCAGTCCGAAGCCGAGTTGAACGATCGCGACGGTTTGAAGTGACTGCCATCGGAATTGAACATCGGGAAGCCGTGGTTGCCCGCGCCGTCGTTGTCCATCTCCTGGTACTCGGCGCCCACGGTCAACATCGTGTTGTCGGTGACGTCCCACTCCACCACGCCGTAGGCTACCTGGCGCTCCAGCGACTGCCGGTCGACATGGCTCTGGCTGTCGGTGGTCGAGGCGACGAGACGCCCGCGCACATGGCCGCTCTCCGACAGTTTGCCGGACAGGTCCAGCTCGGTACGGTAGCTGTCCCAGGAGCCCGCCTTGAGGGTCAGCTTGCGCTGCGTCTCGAGGGTCGGCTTCTTGCGCACCAGGTTGATGGTGGCACCGGGATCGCCAGTCCCCGACATCAGGCCGGTCGCTCCGCGCACCACCTCGACCCGGTCGTACGACACCATGTCGGCCAGGTCGTCGCGAAAACCGAAGGTATCGGGGCGGTTGACGCCATCGACCTGGATGCTGCCGACCTGGAAGCCGCGCACATAGATATGGTTGGCGTCGCTGCCGGCCGGCCCCATGCTGTCGACGACCACGCCCGGCGTCTGCTCGAGCACCTGGGTGACGTCCGTCAGGTTCTGGTCCTCGATCTGCTGACGGGTGACCACGCTGACCGACTGCGGCGTCTCGCGTGCCGACAGGCGCAGGCCGGTCGCGGTGCTGGCAGAACCTGTGGTGTAGCTGCCGGTGCCTTCGCTGGTGCTGCCCAGGCCCAAGGCATCGACGCTGGTAGCGCCAAGCTCGACGGCGCCGTCGTTCTGCAACTTGCTCAGCACATAGCGCTTGTCGCCCACCTGCTGCACGCGCAGCCCCGATCCCTGCAGCAACGCGGAGAAACCTTGCTCCAGCTCGAAGCTGCCGTGCAGCCCCGAGGAATGCAGCCCGCTGGTTTCGTCATTGCTGAAGCTGATGGTCACGCCGCTGGCGGCGGCGAACTGGCTGATCGCGGAAGCCAGGCTGCCGGCCGGGATATCGTAGCGCTGCGCGGCGGCCCAGGCGGTCGAGGTCGCCAGCGCGGCGCCGCAAAGGCTCAGTGCGAGGGTCGCCTGGCGAATACTGCAGGCTAGCGAGGTACGGCGTGCGGACATGAAAAAGGGTTCCTGTTTCGGGTTGGCTTGGGCACGCTTGATGCGCGCGCCCTCAAGAGCCGAAGCAGCGAAGGAAATCTGCTACCCCAAATGCGAAAAATTCTCGAATGTTTGAGAGCGGATGAGATTTCACCCACTGTTCCCGGCTCGGGCCTCCACGATCGTGGGCCCCCTACCCCTTGCCGATTGGCTCCATGCGCACCCAGTAGCGCGTCATGCGCCGTGCGCGAACCGGCAACGCGTCTTCCAGGCTGGCCAGGGCGACGTCGGTGTCGTCCAGGTTGAATGCGCCAGACAGGCGCAAGCCCGCGACCTCACCGGCGCAGCCGAGATAACCGGGGCGGTAGCGCGCCAGCTCGTGGACCACCTCGTCCAGGCGCCAGTCGACACTGACCAGCATGCCCTCGGCCCAGGCCTGGCCGCCGGGGGCCAAGGGTTGCAGGGGGCCGATGTGGTCGGCGGCAAAACTCAGGCTGTACCCGCTGTCGATACGCACCACCTGCGAAGCCCGGCTGGGCCGCACCTCCACGGCATGGGCGGCCACCGCCACATGGCTCACGTCGTTGTCCTGACGCACGCTGAAGCGGGTACCCAGGGCCAGGATGACGCCTGCCACGGTGCGCACGCTGAGTGGCCGCGCATCCTTGGCGGTTTCCACCAGGATCTCGCCGCGCTGCAGCTGGATCAGGCGCTGGCCCGCGTCGTAGCGAACATCGACACGGCTGTCGGTGTTGAGGTCCAGGCGCGTGCCATCGGCCAGGGTCAGTCGGCGGCGCTCGCCGATCCGTGTCGCATAGTCGGCACTCCAGGGCGAAGCCCGGTACCCCTGCCAACCAACGGCCCCGACGCCGAGCAACAGCGCCAGTGCCTTCACGGCATGGCGCCGGTCGCGCCGGGCGATTTCCAGAGTCTGTGCGGCACCGCGGGGAGCGCTGCCCAGGCGGCCTTGCAGTTGCTCCAGGCGCGCCCAGGCTGCGGCGTGGCGAGGGTCGGCCGTGCACCAGGCTTGCCATGCGGCGCGGGTGGCGTCATCGACATTGCTGTCATGCAGGCGCACGTACCAGTCCACCGCCGCGCTGAGAATGGCCTTCATGCGTCCTCGACCAGCAGGCAATGCATCAGCGCGCGGGCCAGGTGCTTGCGCACGGTGCTCACCGAAACACCCAGGCGTTCGCCAGCCTTCTCGTAGCTCAGGCCATCCAGTTGCACGGCAAGAAACACAGCCCGCGTGCGCGGGCCCAGCCCATCGAGCATACGGTCGATGGCCATCAGGGTATCGAGGATCGCGGCGTGGGTTTCGGCCGAGGGCGCATAACGCTCCGGCTGCTGCGCCAAGGCTTCGAGGTAGGCGCTTTCCAGGCTGCGGCGGCGGTACAGGTCGATGGTCAGCCCGCGCGCGATGGTCGCCAGGTAGTGCCGCGGCTCCTTGAGGGTGCCGGCGGTGCGCGCCAACAGCACCCGGATGAAGGTGTCCTGGGCCAGGTCCGCGGCATCGGCGGAGTTGTTCAGACGCTGGCGCAACCAGCCGTGCAGCCAGCCACTGTGCTCACGGTATAGTGTTTCCAGGCCGGTGTGCGCAGTGCCATCGGGAACAACGGTGGACATCACGCCTCCCTAAAAAAGATTACCAGGTGCAAATAAGAACTTGTCTCAAGTGTACTCAGTGAGGGAGGGATTGGGAATGCTGGCATGTGAAAGGGTTCGCAGAGATTGAAGTCCGCCATTGTCCCTGGTGGGTCTGGGCATAGCTGGATGTTTGGGCGAGCGCAAAGCTAGGCAAAGAGGACTTTTCTAGTGGCCCCTTTCGACCCGAAGCGGTCGTTGTTATGGAGTCAGTCTTAGAACCGGTCGACCAACTCATCCGAAGCAGTTACGCTGGCGTCATTTGCACGGAAGCATCAATGACAAAGCCATACCAAGGAAGCTGCTTGTGCTCAGCAGTCAGTTTCGAGCTAGTCGACCCGCCCCAGGCAGTGAGTCACTGCCACTGCGGCCAGTGCCGCAAAGGTCATGGAGCCGCATTCGGATCCTACGGAAGCATTCGGCGCAGCAAGCTGCGCGTGCTTCGCGGCGCCAATTACATCAAGACCTATGCTTCTTCGCCGACGGTAGCACGCGAGTTTTGTATGGAGTGCGGCTCAACCTTGTTCTGGTCACGTTCCCAAGGTGAATATGCCGACTGGATTTCCATAGCGCTGGGCACCCTTGATACGCCGTTCCTGCCGAAGAAGCAGAAACACGTGCATGTCGATTCCGCTGCACCCTGGTATGCACCACCTGGCATTCAGACTCAGAGCCACTGACCGGTATGGGTCGAAAGCAGCCAGTCGCGAGTGACCGCTTTCGCCCCATTGCTGCCGTTCGCAAGAACCACGAAAATCTGCATTCGCTTGGTGAGGTGACGCATGGCGATCATAGAAGTATCAGAGCACGCAGATTGGGAAGTTTTCGAGAACGTGGCTCAGCAGCTTGAGCAAGGGCTGGACGGTTACTGGAAGGAAAGATTCGACGGACTGGATCAGCGCTACTGGGATCTGATAGTAGGTGAGCACGCGCTTACCCTGCATCTTGAGCACTATCTGGGCATTTCAATATCTGTACCTGATCATGCCAATGAGATGGTTCAACGAGTACGTGCGTTGGTTAAGTAGCATGCAGCTCCACGTAACCGGACAGCGCAGGTGACGGCAGGCAAAAGTCGGTCAACACAGCCCCGGCCATACAAAGCACACCCTTCAGTATTCGTGCAGAGAGGATGAAAGAGGAATTCACCTACGTATGGTTACTGCCGCTGCTGGAAAAACCATTAGAACAAGCAGCGCAACAATTGCCCCGCGCGGTAAAAGCCCTCGAGGAAAAATACATACTGCCTGACGACATAGCATTGCAGCCACTGGTCATAACAGCGCTGATGTCACACTCCGACTATTGGTCGGGGTTAGCGCTCAAATGGTTGGAGGATGGTTTTCCTATGGATGCCGAGTTGACCACACTTTTGACTCACAGCGTCGAAGATCGGACGCTGTCGCAGTCTCGACGCCACAGGGCACGTAGGCTTGCCTTTCAAACATCATGAGACTGGTCTCATGGTCGCTTCCGGTCAATTACCGTGCTTTGCTAACAGCTGCTATGGGTCAAAAGTAGCCGGGCGCGACTGACCGCTTCTGACCCAGAGCAAACATTGAACCACGCCTTTGTGTTATCAGTGCAGGCCTCATCGCCGGCCGCTTCCAACAGGACCAAGCGCCGCTTCCAGGCCTGCGCTTCACTTGTGGGAGCCGCGCTTGCCGGCGATGGGCCGCAAAGCGGCCCCAACCTTCCAGCATCTGCTACAGGTCGCAAAAAGCTCACATCGGCGTGCCAGCTTCCGGCCCACGACCAACAGTCGCTCGCCCCTCGCGCACTACAACCAAACTAGAGTTCCGGCGTGTATTTCACACTGAACATGACGTTGCGCGGGTCGCCGTAGTAGTTGTTGTAGTCGATGGTGTTGTAAGCCGGCTGGTAGTACTTCTTGTCCAGCAGGTTATTGAGGTTCGCCGCCATGGTCTGACCTTGTACGCGACCCGAGCATCCCAGATGGCATAACCGGGCAGGCCGAAGACGTGGTCGTAAGAGGTGGTGCCGGTGACCGCCGTGGTGCCCAGCCCCACCGAGGTACGGCTCCAGTTACCGGGCAAGGTTGTAGTCGACCCACAGCTTGAACTGATGCTCGGGCGTCCAGGTGCAGCAGCAACGACAAGGTTTCGCCCTATGCAGGCCTGGTGTATGCGCTGAACAGACAGTGAATAGGTTCACACCTATTTAGGCTGGCCTGTCAGGCTTTGCCAGGCGCGCAGCACTGCATAACCGCGCCAGGGTCGCCAGCCCTGCGCGGCTTGCGTTGCCGCCTGTGCGCTGCTCACACCCAGGGCTTTTTGCAGCGCCACATCGCCCGCCGGGAAGGCATCGGGCCAGCGCAACGCACGCAAGGCGATGTATTGCGCGGTCCAGTCGCCGATCCCCGGCAGTGCGCGCAAGCGGGCACAGGTGGCCGCGATGTCCACACCCGGGCTCAGGACCAGGCCACCCTCCAGCACCGCCTCGGCCAGTGCCTTGAGCGCCGCCTGGCGTTGGCGCGTGATGCCCAGCCGGCCCAGTTCATCCCCGCTGGCCGCAATCAGCGCGGCGGGCGTGGGGAACAGACGGTCCATGCCAGCCAGCGGCGTTGTGATGGGTTGCCCGAAAGCCGCGGCCAGGCGTGCGCCCAATGTGCGCGCAGCGACCACGGTGATCTGCTGGCCCAGCACGGCACGCACGGCCAGCTCGAAACCATCCACCGTCCCCGGAACGCGCAGGCCCGCACCCGAGGGGAACGCACTGTGCAGCACGGCGTCGATGGCGAGCGGGTCGGCATCCAGGTCGAACGCGGCGCGCACGCGGTTGATCACCGCGGGCAGGACGCCCGCCAGGGAGTCGCTGGTTTTCACCTGCACCTGGGCGCGCACCTCGTCGAAGGCCACGCTCAACCAGCCGCAATGTTCCTGACCGTCCTGCATGAAATGCAGCGTACGGGTGTATATCCCCTCCTCCACACGCTCCACGCCGGGTATCGCCCGCAGGCGCAGAAAGCCGAGCATTGCGGCAGTGTCATAGGGCGGACGCCAGCCCAGGGCAACACAGCCGTTCGAGCGCGCATCGTGCGCTTTCAGTGCCAGGTAACAGGCGTCGTTTTCGGTAGTGTCGTTGATATTGGCCATGGGTGACATGGTAGCCCCTGTGGGTAGCAGTGACTCGCCATTTTCGTACCGGCGCCCTAGTGTGGTGTTTTGCAAATACGACCAATAAATCGCGAGCGATTTTTGCGCTCAGGCAAGGCGTCGCGACGAGTCGTAGCCCAGCTACGGCTAGGAGCGACAACACCGCATGAGCGCAAAAAGCGCCGCGAGTTATGGTCGTTATTTGTGAAACACCACACTAGCGACCAGGCACAAAAAATCCGATGCCTTGCGGCATCGGATCTTCATGCGGTGATCAAGCCGACAGGCCTCGACTGTCGGGCATCAGGCACGTCTGCCGGATGCTAGCTCGATCAGGCGTCGGTGGACGCCGTGGCCTTGTTGCCACTGTTGATCAGCGGCCCGTAGCGCCGGCTGAACTCCTGGTTGTAAGGCACGTGGTTCTTGTTGACCCCGCTGTCCCAGTTGACCGACCAGGTCATCAGGCCCTTGATCGACACGCCCTTGGCGTAGAGACGCTTGAACGCGTTGGTCACTGCCGTCGGGTTGATCACATAGCCGGTGGCGGCGGCGTCGACGTTGGCCGGCAGGCCGATGACGAACTTGTCGGCCGGGATCCGGGTGAAGCCGCGGGTGCCACTGACCAGGCTCTCGGTCAGGTAGAACAGGAAGTCCTCCTTCATGGCATCGTTGTTCTGCGCGATCCAGGCGCCGTTGCCATTATTGGCCTCCTGCACCCAGAGTCCGTCGCCCCCCTGGTTGTAGAACTGCGGGGCGATGAAGTCGTAGTACCCCTCCAGTGCCTTGAGGTAGTCGACGTAGCGCCCCGCGCTGGTCAGGTAGGGGAACTCCGGTGCCATGCTGATGATGAAATGCTTGCCCTCGGCGGCGTAGTGATCCTTCACCAGTTTCAGAGCGGCAGGCAGGACCGTCTTGTTGGCGGCGAAATCGATCGCGCTCTGTTCAAGGTCGATGTCCAGCCCGTCGAAACCGTAGGTCTCCACCAAGCGGATGATTTCATTGGCCAGCGGCTGTTCATGGCCCGGGTTCAAGGCGATATGCGCATCGGCGCCGCCCAGGGACATCAGCACCGCCCTGCCCTGGCTGTTGAGCACGCCAACCTGGCGCCGGAACTCGGCATCGGACAGGTTGTAAGGCTTGAAGGTCGGTATGCCGCTGCCCTTCATGAAGGCCACCGCCACCACGTTGTAGTCGCGCGGCACCTCCTCCAGGCTCATGTTGGCGAACTGCCCGCGTTGGTAACCATCCGCCGGGCCGGCCGGCCAGTTGTGCCAGTAGCCCATGAGGATCTTCTTGCCCGCCAGGCTGGGCATCCGCGATGCAGCGTCATCCTGCGCTGCCTTGAGTTGGGTAAAGTCAATCGTTGCCATGTTCTAATCCTTCAGAACGTGTGTAGATCCCGCGGACTTACTGGAAGTCGACGTCGAATGCCTGGTAGAAGGCGTTGCCGGTATTGGCGACGATCCACATCAGCACGATCACGTGACGGCCCTTTTTGTTGGCCGGCAGCTTCACTTCGTGATCGACCTTGGCCTTCAACTCGCCGGCGTGGCTGTAGTACGGCACCTGCGGGTAGAAGTCCTCGGCGAACGGCTTGTCTTCCAGTTGCGCACGGGTGATGCGTTGTTTCGGGTCCCAGCCGTCCTTGGTGATCAGCCAGCGATAGCCGCGGGTGGTATGCGGCGCGGTGTAGCGCCAGGTCACCTTGAACACTTGCCCGGCGTCGACATTGATCAGCGGCCAGGTGAAGGCGCGGTTGAGCTTCTTGCCCATCTCCTCGTCGGTGAAGTTGACGCAGTCACGGGCGTCGGTCTTGCCACCGCTGAGGATGTAGCCATCGGCGGGCGGGGCGACGCTCGGGTTGTCCGACTGGAACGGCGCCGGGAACGGACCGGCGGCCAGGGCCGGGAAGTTCTTGCCGCCTTCCATTTCATCGACCTGCCAGCCACTCAGCACGCCGAGGTCGATGGCGACCGCGCCACGCGAGGCTGGGGAGGTGACACGACCGTGACGAAGCGGGTTCTGGTTTTCTGGTTGGTTCATCGTTGTAACTCCATGTGGTTTGTGAACTCTCCCTTTCCGAAGGAGAGGCCTTCAAACTAACGGAGCTGGATTTATTGTCCACGCAGCCATTTTGGGCCCTGGCGTACCCGAAGCATGGAATCTCCAATAAATACTGGATGAATATACAGTGCACCCTAAAAGGTACTACCTACCTTGAAGGAAAACACCTACACACCAGCGCGACATTTGGCCAGTGTCCGCGCCTCCGGGCCAATGAAGCACTGCCCAGACCAACACCACGACATGGGTGCCGGCGATGGCGCGAACGCGCAGGTAGTCGCCAGTAGCGGCTGCTCGCCTGGGTGCGCTCCGTGCATGAAAGCTACTTGAAGGGTGCACGAACCTTGATCTGCTGGTTGTCTGGAGTGCCGCCGGTTGGGCACGGCGTCGGCCCGAGCTGCTTGTCCAGGCAGACCCAGAGCTCTTTCAAACGGTTGCCCGAACCCACCGATACCCGCAGGCTCTGCGCAGGCAGCGCCGGGTTATGGGCCAGGAACGCCTGCTTGATGTCGCTCACCTTGGCGTCCACCAATTGGTTGGGGCCCGCTTCGCTGCCGAGCATTTCCTGCAGGGAGGGCCGCTGCAGCGAGTCGTAGACCCGCTGGATATCGGCAAAGTAGCGCTCCGGCGACGACCAGCCGCAGGTACCGTGGGCCTGCCATTCGTTCTGCATCAGGTCCGGCCCGGGCATCATGCACAGGTGCTGCCTGACCAAGGGTGCCGGTAGCGAACCGACTGTCTGGCAGTTGCGCGGATGGTCCTGGTTGGACCTGGCGTAGCCATTCTGCGGCCACAGGCCGTGCACCACCCATTCGAAACGATTGCCCGAGAAGCACTGGAAGGCATGCTTTTCGCGTTGCACCTTGGGCTTGTTGCGCTGCGCTTCACAGTGCTCCGGCGACCAGGACAGCACCAGGGCCAGGTAATCGGTGGGCAGGTCCTTGTTGACGTAGTCCACCGGGCGGGCCGGCGCAGGCTCGACGCTGTCGGGCAGCGCGCAGATTTGCTCGGCGAAGGTAGACGAGGCGGCGGCTGCCAGGCAGCCAAAGAGCAGCGCTTTCAGGCAGGTTGCAGATTGTGGCGTCCATTGCATGATGACCTCCTTGTCGGGTGCGACAGGCTCCGTGCCTGTCGCTCGGTTAAACCCGTCAGCTGATGGTGTAGCGCGAATATGACGATTCGTCAGTGGCGGTTTGCTGTATCGTTCGCCCTGCGGCAGCACCCAGCGTCAATGAAGTGGAATAACATGAACCGTCGTAAAAAGATCAACCAGCTGTTGAAAGCCCACGCCAAGAAGGCCAGTGCCAAGTTGGCGCCGAAAAACAGGAACCCCTACATTTCCAAGGCCGACCGGTTGAAACTGGCGGCCGAGGCCGGCCAGCCCGAAGCAGACTCGGTGAGCGACGTCGCGCCGGCACAGCCCTGAACCTTCTGCATGAGCGAGCAATGCGATGGACCTCAAGTTCAGCCACGTGGATGTACTGGTCGCCGATCTGGACGCCGCCTGTAGCTATTACGCACAAGTGCTGGGCGCCGACATTTCCCGCCCGCTGGTCTGGGAACGCGGCGGCCTGCACGTCCACTATGCGATCGCCCGGGTCGGCCAGGAGCGTTTCATGCTGGTCCAGCCGCTGGCGGGCAACCTCAAGGACCTGCTCGATACCCACGGCGAAGGGATGATCTACCGCCACTGCTACTCCACGCCGGACATCGAGCAAGCCTATGACCAACTGACGGCCAATGGCATCCAGCCCGAGGACGAGAACGGCAAGCCACTGGCTCGCGAGCACCTGCAGTCGCCTGCCGGAGCCCGCATCATCTGGTTGCCCAAGCGTTTCGGGCATTTCTCGATCGAGATCATCGAGGCACAGGCCCTCGAAGCCTTCATCGCAGACGCGTTCAGCCCTTTGGCCGTTGCAGGCTGACTGCGGCGCCCGTCACTCGCCTGGCCCGGCAAACGCCCGCACCAACTGGTCGATCACCGCGCGCACCCGCGCCGTGTGGCGCAGGTCCTGGTGGGTGACCATCCACACCTCGTAGGGCTGGCTGCGCGTACGCTGGGGCCAGACTCGCCGCAAGCCGTCACGCTGCCCCAGCTCCACCGGGATCTCCCCCAGGCCCAGGCCTTCGGCGATGCCGCGGCGCAGCATCATGCTGGCGTTGGCCGCCATCACCACCCGCCCTTCGCCCATGGGCACGTCCACCAGGGTCGGTTCGGCACAGTCGCGCCAATACGGCTCATACACCACCAGGTCGTGGCCGGCAAAGCTGCCCTCTTCCGGCACGCCCCGGCGCGCCAGGTAATCCGCCGAGGCGAACAGGCCCATCTGCCAGCTGGCCAGCTTGCGCAGCACCAGGTCGGGGCTGTCCGGGCGCTGATTGCGGATGGCGATGTCGGTTTCGCGTTGCGACAGGTTGACGATCTCCGAGCTGCCGCTGAGCACCACGCGCACCTCGGGATGGGTCTCGTGCACCTGCCGCAGTGCCGGGATGACGAATTCCAGGGCCAGGGAGTCGGTAGTGGCGATGCGCACTTCGCCGGCCTCCTCGTTATCCGCGCCTCGGGTTCGGCGGGCCAGTTCCAGGGCCGCCTGTTCCATCTTCTGCGCCATTTCCACGGCCACTTCACCGATGGCGGTCAACTGGTAGCCGGCCGGCGTGCGCAGGAACAGGGTCGAGCCCAGGTCCGCCTCCAGCGCCGCCACTCGCCGGCCCACCGTGGCCTGGTCGACCCGCAGCACGCGGGCGGCGCGGCGCAGGGTCTGTTCGCGGCTCAAGGCCAGCAGCATGCGCGCATCATCCCAGTTCATTGGTCCACTCCTGATTCAGCGCAGCCACTGCCGGCTGAAGAAAATCTGCAAAGGTGCGTCGCAAAATCGCCGCGCGACCGGACAACCCGGGTTGCATACCCTGTGATGCAACGGGCCGACACGGCCTTTCTTCAGAATGACAGAGGTCTTCATGCGTCACATCATCCCCAGCCAAATGAGCGCCATCGACATCACCCGGCCAGGCGGCCCAGAGGTCCTGCAGGTTGCCAGCCATGCCACGCCCCAGCCAGGCCCACGCGAGGTGCTGGTGCAGGTGCATGCCGCCGGCGTCAACGGCCCCGACCTGCTGCAGCGCAAGGGCCTGTACGATCCACCCGCCGGCGCGCCGGCCATCCCGGGCCTGGAGATCGCCGGCAAGGTGGTGGCCATCGGCGAGCAGGTCCGTCACTTTGCCCTCGGCGATGCCGTGATCGCCCTGGTCCAGGGCGGTGGTTATGCCGAGTACGCCGTGGCCGACGAACGCACCACCGCGCACCTGCCGGAAAGCCTGTCGATGGTCGAGGGCGCGGCGCTGCCGGAAACCTTCATGACCGTGTGGGTCAACCTGTTCCAGCGCGGCGGCTTCAAGGCCGGTGAAAGCGTGCTGATCCATGGCGGCGCGTCGGGCATCGGCACTACCGCGACGCAGCTGGCCCGGGCCTTCGGCGCGGCGAAGATCTTCACCACGGTCAATGGCGCCGGGCAACAGGCCGCAAGCCTCGAACTTGGCGCCGACGTGGCCATCGACTACACCCGCGAGGACTTCGTCGAGCAAGTCATGGCGCACACCGACGGCAAGGGCGTGGATGTGATCGTCGACATCATCGCCGGCGACTACGTGGCGCGGAACTTCAGGGCCGCCGCCATGGACGGGCGCATCGTGCAGATCGGCGTGGTCAAGGGCCCGGCCACCGAGGTCGACCTGTTCCCACTGCTGACCAAGCGCCTGACCCATATCGGCTCGACCCTGCGCGCGCGCAGCGCCGACGACAAGGCGGCGATTCTCGGCGAGTTGCAAGCCAAGGCCTGGCCCCATGTACGCAGCGGCGCGGTCAAGCCGCTGATCCACGCCACCTTCCCACTGGCCGCGGCCAGCCAGGCCCATGAACTGATGGAGTCGGGCCGGCATATCGGCAAGGTGGTGCTGAACGTCGCGCACAAGGGCTGAGTCAGTCGAGCGCACCGCTGCCCAGGGCGATCCTGATCGCCTGGGCGGTGGTGCTCACCCCCAGGCGCCGGCGGGCGGCGCGCAGGTGGTTTTCCACCGTGCGCAGTGATAGTCCGAGGGTGGCGGCGATATCGGCCTGGCGCTGCCCGGCGGCGGTCCAGGCCAGGACCTGGCGCTCACGCTCGGACAAACGCCCCTGGCCGCTGGGCGCTTCCAGCAGCCGCCGAGCGCCCGCGAACGCGGCCTGGGCCAGCAGCGTCAGGGCCAGGCGTGCGGCAGGTGTCGCCACGACCTGCGCACCACCGAAACTCATGGCGCCCTCCAGGCCTGCGGGACCGAACACCGGCACCTGCAAGCCGTGGATACCCGGCCCGCTCGGCGTCCGCACCACGCGATAACGCTCGTTGCCATCGTCCAGCCGCTTGCTCCAGAAGAACGGCTCGCGTGCCGCCAGCAGGTGACGGGTCACCGGACAGTGGCGCACGTAGGTCTGGGCATCGACCGCCTGGCCATCGCCGAACCAGTCACCCTCCACCCAATGGATACGCTCGACCACCTCGTCCCGCGCAGCGCTGGCGCTGAACAGCACGAAGCGGTCATAGCCCAGCGGCCGGGCGACATTGCGCACGGCCGACTGGATATCCGCGAGGTCAGTGGCCTGCGCGATCCGCTGGACGGCTTGCACCACCTGGTCGAACGGCAGGTCCCTCATCCGCCGTTGACTGCCTTGAGCAGCGCCGAGGCGGCCAGCTTGCCCAGGGCATTGCCGGCCAATGGACTGTCGCCGGTGAGCAGCTTGCGGTCCTGGTGGACGGCACCGGAGATACCCTCGTTGATGATCTCGACGCCCTGGCCCTGCAGGCGTTCGCCGAACTTCCAGGTCAGGTGGCCGGGCATGTAGCCGATGTCCGGGGTCTTGGCATCCAGATCGTCAGGGAAGGCGCAGATCTTGTAGCCGTCGTAGAGCTTGCCGCCGGCCAGCAGCGCCGCCGGTCCGTGGCACAGGGTGATGACGAACTTGTCGTGGTCCGCAGCCCATTTCAGCACTCGCCCGACTTCCTCGCTTTCCGGCAGGCCGATCAGCGCGCCGTGGCCGCCCGGGATGAACACACCGATATAGTCCGAGTCCTCACCCAGGGCCTGTTCCAGCACATCGGCGAGCTTGCGCGGCTGCTTGAACGCTGGCTTGTAGCGGTCGAACAGGCCCAACACCTCGGTGTCCTCGCCCGGCATGGCCCAGTACTCGAACTTGACCGGGTTGCCCGACAAGGTCGCGACGTCGAAGGCGAAACCGGCCTTGTCCAGGTGGTACATCGGCAGCAGGGTTTCCACCGGGTGGTTGCCGGTGGAGAACAGCGTGCCGTTGTCGGTGAGCAGGTAGCGCTCGTCGGCGCCGATCAGCAGGACCTTCCAGCGTCCGCCGCGGTAGGCGTCGGGATAGTCGGCGCCGCTGAGGTCAGACTTGCGCGAAGTGAACTGGCTGAGGGAATACGGCGAAGGGAAGAAGGCGTTGTCCTCGGCCGGGTCGGGGGTTGGGCGTTTGTCGTCGTTGGGGCTGGTCATGGTAGTGCTCCTGTGGCCTGGGGTAGGTAACCGGATCCATGCTAGGAGGCCGCCGGATGAGCGGCAATGAGGGTTTTCCCTCAATGGTGGCGTCGGTGACGCAGCGGCCCCCGGGCAGTCTAGCCGAGCGCCGAGGGCGTATCGACGTCGCGCAGCACACCGCTGTCCTGCAATTCCAGGAGCAAAACGCTGCTCGCATGCCGCCGCAGCACCGAGCGCGCCCCTTCATCACCAGCCAACAGCGTCAGCTCGGCCCAGTAATCCCGGCCGAACACCACCGGGTGGCCGTTCTGCCCCTGATGACGCGGCACCACGATGACCGAGGGCGCCGCCGAGGCGAGCAGACGACGGAAGGTCTCCGCCCCGATCCACGGCATGTCCCCGAGCAGGATCGCCACTGCCTGCCCCTCGCTGTCACCCAGCGACGCCGCGCCGGCCGCCAGGCTATGACCCATGCCCAGGCCCGCCTCGGGGCTGTGGACGACCCGGCAGGCTGGCGGCAGCCCAAGATCCTCGGCCCGCTCGCCTGCGCGCAGCACCACGCGCACCTCGTCGAACACCGCCAGGGCGCGCTCGACGCTGTGCTGCAGCAGGCTGCGCCCATCGGCCAGCAGGGCCTGGCGCTTGTCCGCGCCGAAGCGCGCGCCCTGCCCGGCCGCGAGCACCAGGGCGACGACCTTCACAAGGCCTCGCGGGCGATGCCGCTGCGGGTCCGCAAGATATCGGCGAGTACCGCCAGGGCGATCTCCGCCGGCGTCTTGCTGCCCAGGTTCAGGCCGATCGGCGCATGAATGCGCGCCATGTCGGCATCATCCAGCTCACCGATACGGCGCAGGCGCTCACGACGCTTGGCCGAGGTGGCCTGTGAACCCATCACCCCGATGTAGAACGCTTCGGTACGCACTGCTTCGAGCATGGCCAGGTCGTCGATCTTGGGGTCGTGGGTGAGCGCCACCACCGCGGTGTCGCGATGGCAGCCGCCGTTGGCGATGAACAGCGAAGGCAGTTCACGACGGATTTCTATCCCGTCCAGCGCCACGTTGTCCATCACCTCGTCGCGAGGGTCGCACAGCACCACCTCGAAGCCCAGGCCCTTGCCGAATTCGGCGCAGAAATGCGCGACGCTCGAATACCCCGCCAGCAACAGGCGCTGGGCGGCGCCGATGCGCAGGCGCACGCAGTGCTCGCCACGCTCCACCCGTGGCCCCTGGCCGAGGTCATCGCTCAGCCGCCGTTCACCGCTGCGCAGGTCGACCTCGCGCAACAGCCGCCGACGACCGAGCAAGGCGCTCTCCAGCTCGGCAAGATGCGCCTGGGTGGCGCAGTCGCCGGGCAGGTTCTCCACCAGCACGTCGAGAATGCCGCCGCACGGCAAGCGAATGTTGCCGCGGGTGTCGCTGCCGTCGCCATAGCGCACCACGGCAACCGCCGTGGCGAATTCGCCGGCGGCGACCCGCTCGAGGAAGTCATCCTCGACGCAGCCGCCCGACAGCGATCCCACCCAGTGCCCGCCCTCGCTTACCGCCAGCAGCGAGCCCGGCGCGCGCGGCGCCGAGCCATAGGTGCACAGCACGCTGCACAACCATACGCGCAGGCCGTCGCGCGACCATTGCGCCGCCTGGCGCACCACCTGCAGGTCGAGATGCTGCACGGGTCAATCCGCCTTCAGCTGGGCCAGCTGCTGGGTGGTCAGGTCGCCCGGCAGGCCGCCCCAGGCTTCGCGCAGGTAGTTGACCATGTCGGTCAACTGCTGGTCGTCGAGCTTGTCGGCAAAGCCCGGCATCGGCTGCATGCGCTCGAAGCCGGTGAACTGCTGTTCGCGGATGCCGTCGACGATGGCCTTGACCAGGTTGCGCGAGTCGGCCTGGCGCAACACGGTGTTGCCCTGCATGGCCACGGCAATGTGCGGCTTGCCCTCGCCATCGCCGCCGTGGCAGCCGGCGCAGACATTGAGGTACTGCTGGCGGCCACGCTTGGCGCTCTCGCCCAGGGTTTCATGGGCCACCGCCTGCACCACCTTGGCCGCCGGCGGCTGGTCGCCCAGCAGGTAGGTGGCCATGGCCGACAGGTCGCTGTCTTCAAGATGCTGGGTGCTGTGGTGCACCACCGGGTACATCTCGTTGAACATGCTGCCCTGGGCACTGATACCGTGCTTGAGGAAGGTCGCCAGGTCGGCCTGGTTCCAGCCGCGGTCGGCCAGGTCCTGGGCCAGCAGGCTCGGCGCCAGGTAGCCCAGCAGCAGGCCGCCGGTCAGGCGTTTGTCCTGCTGCAGCGCGCCGATGGGGTTGCGCGGGGTGTGGCACTCGCCGCAATGGCCGAGCACTTCGACCATGTACTGGCCGCGCTTCCATGCCTCGCTGTTGCCCTTGCCTTCCTCCAGCTGCACGCTCTTGCCGTACAGCAGGTTCCAGCCCATCAGGCCGGTGCGCACGTTGAACGGGAAGCTCAGGCTGGTTTCCGGCGCCGGCCGGTTGATTGGCGCCACGCTCATCAGGTAGGCGTGGATCGCATCGGAATCCTCACGCTTGATCAGGTGGTACGAGGTGTAGGGCATGGCCGGATAGAGGTTGGCGCCGTCCTTGCGCTTGCCCTCGGTGAGGGCGGCGAAGAACTCGTCGCTGCTGTAGTTGCCGATGCCGTGCTGCTTGTCCGGGGTGATGTTGGTGCCGTAGATGGTGCCGAACGGCGAATGGATCGGCAGACCGCCGGCGTAGGGCGCGCCGCCTTCGGCGGTGTGGCAGGCCATGCAGTCGGCGGCGCGGGCGAGGTATTCGCCGCGCTTGATCAATGCCTCGTCGGCCGCCTGGACATTGCAGGCGACCAGCGCGCCAATGGCCAGGGCCAGGCTGCTCAGAACTCGCGTCATGCTCAACCCTCCTTGACCAGGCCGAGGTCGCCCAGCACGTCGCGGGTCGCCTCGTAGTAGCGCACATAGCCGGTGCAGCGGCACACATGGTGGCCGAGGCTGGCTTCGATGGCCTGCTCCAGCTCGCTCTTTTTCAGCGGCTTGCGCTGGGCCTTCTCCACCAGCACCGTGGCGGCGTTGACGAAGCCCGGGGCGCAGTAGCTGCACTGGAAGGCGAAGCGGTCGACGAACTTCTGCTGGATCGGGTTCAACTCGGTGGGGTTGCCCGCATCGTCGCGCTTGGCGTGGCCTTCGATGGTGCGCACTTGCTTGCCCTCGAAATAGTGCGCGCCGGTGATGCAGGTGCGCACTTCCTCGCTGGTGCCGTCGGGGTTGTCGACGATCACCACGCAGGCATGGCAGATGCCCTGCCCGCAGCCCAGGCGCGAGCCGGTGAGGTTCTGGTACTCGTGCAGGTAGTCGATCATCGCCAGGTCATCGGGGACCACCTCGGTGACGACAGATTGACCGTTGAGGGTCAGTTGCAGCTTGCGGTCAGCCATTGAGGGCCTCCTTGACGCGGGCGGGGGTGATGGGCAGGTCGCGGACACGCTTGCCGATGGCATGGGCCACGGCGTTGCCGATGGCGCCGACCACCGGGATCATCACCACCTCGGCGATGCCCTTGGACGGGTCGGTCGGCGACAGCGGCGGCAGGATCTCGGACGTCTGTTTCCACACCGCCACATGCCGGGCCATCGGCAGGCGGTAACGGTTGAAGTTCCAGTCGCCCTCGCCCGGGCCACCCTCGTACAGCGGCATCTCCTCCAGCAGCGCATGGCCGATGCCCATGGCGATACCGCCCTCGAGCTGGCCCTTGACCAGCTCGGGCACCAGCACCCGGCCGCACTCGACCCAGCTGTGGTGGTTGAGCACGCTGACCTCGCCGCTGCCCTTGTTCACCTTGACCTCGACGATGGTCGCCACCGGGCTGTAGTAGGTGACCATGGCGTTGTTCAGCTGGGTGGCCGGGTACTCGACGTTCTGCCGGTCGAGCAGGTGGAAGCCGGCGCTGTTCATCTGCGCCTTCTTCGCGTTCAGCGCACCGTCGCCGTACTTCACCGCCAGGGCATCGAGCGGCAGGCGCTCGCGCACGCCGTCGATGACGAAGTCGGCCTCGGCCCAGCTCCAGCGGTTGAAGCCATGTACGCTGACGCCGGTAATCAGGCCCATCTCGTGGGCCTTCTTGGCAAGCTCCGCGAACGGGATCGGCTCCAGGCCATTGCCGGTCAGCGCGCCGTTGACCCACACCGCGTTCTCGCGGCGCACCACCAACGGATTGGCCTGGCCGCCGAACGGGCCCTGGCTCCACAAGGCCATGGCCGCCGGCCACAGGCCGTGGTTGAACAGCACTCGGGCCGCCTCGCGGGTGGCGTGGCTGAAGTAGAACGCCGAGTTGGTCGCCGACGACGGCGAAGCCAGCTTGGCGACCCAGCGCGGGTTGCGCAGCGCGGCGTCCTGCTCGGCCTGGCTGATCAGGTAGGGGTTGCCGCTGGTGCTCAGTTGCAGCTCAGGCCATTCGGTCTGGGCGGTCTGCACGTGATCGGCGACGCGGCCGAGGAAGTCGCTGACCACCAGGGCCTGGGAGGTCGACATGCCGGTGCCCAGCTCGGTGCCGATATGGCGCAGAGTAATCTGGCCATCGGCAGTGAACTCGACCGCCGCCATCGGCGCTTCGGCGCCGGTGCCGAAGTCCTTCTGGGTGATGGCGAAGCCCACGCCGTACCAGTTGTCGTGGTCCTTGGCGTCTTCGGCCTGCTTACGCGCATGGCGGTTCTTCCACCAGTCGTGTTCCGCGGCCTTGTCGAGGATCTCGTGCAGGCGCAGGGCACCGGCGGGTACCGCGCCCTGGGTGTTCTTCATGCCCGACTTGAGCGCGTTCTTGCGGCGCAGCTCGATGGCATCCACGCCCAGGCGATCGGCAATCTCGTCGACCATCATCTCGGTGGCGGCCATGCTCTGCAGAGTGCCGTAGCCGCGCATGGAGCCGGCCTCGACGCCGCGCGAGTGGTAGGCGGTGACCGACAGGTCGTTCTGCGGCATGTAGTAGATCGACTGCGCGGCGGTAGCGCCCACCGAGGCCACTGACGGGCTGTAGTTGATGCGCCCGCCGCCGTCGACGGTCATGTCGGCGCGGAAGATCTTGAAGCTCATGTCCTTCTTGTCGACGGCCAGCTGGTAGCGGATGTCGAACGGGTGGCGCTTGATGCCGCTCTGGAACTGCTCGTAGCGGTCGTTGGCCAGGCGGATCGGCACGCCCGCGCCGTACAGGGCGGCGACGGCGGCGTAGAACACGAAGATGTTGTTGTCCTTGGAGCCGTAGCCGACGGTGTAGCCCGGGTGCATGTTCAGGTGCTTCAGGCCGAAACGCGACGGCTTGATCATGTGCACGCATTCCTGCGCCACTTCGAACGGACACTGGGTGGCGACGACGAAATGCAGGGTGCCGGTGGCCGGGTCGAACCAGCCGTTGCCGTTGTCCGGCTCGAGGGCTGCGGGCTCGATCGACGGGGTCTTGTAGCGCTCGTCGAACAGCAGCCAGTCTTCCGGCGGCTGCTTGAGCTGCTCGTCGATGCGCTGGGCGTAGAACATCCCCTGCTCGGTGAGGGTGCCATGCTGCTTGGGCTCGGCGGTCCATACCGGCTTGCGCGCCAGGATGGTGGGGAACAGCATGGTGTTCTTCAGGCTCGAGTATTCGTCCTCGTCGAACGGCGTCTTGCCGGCCACGCGCACGAAACGGAAGCTGCCGTAAGGATCGCGCTGGTACAGCGGGGCCTGGGCGCCGTAGCGGATCGCCTGGTCGTTGAACTGCAACTTGAGCTTGGCCTTGCGGAAGCGCTCGAAGTCGTTCCAGATCAGGATCGCCACCGGGTGGCCGATGAACATCGGTACCTGGCCGGGCGGCAGCAAGGGGTCTGGCGAGTGGGCCTCGGGCCAGGCGATGCCGTCCTTCTTCAGGTCATCGGCGCTGACGACGCGGTCCGGCTGCAGCTCGGCGCCCAGCAGCGACAGGTCGTAGCCCGCGTAGATACGGTCGGCCTTGGTGGCCTTGAGCAGCATGGCGTGGCCTTGCTGCTGTGGCCAGCCAGGCATGTCCTTGGCACGGATGTCGCGGGCGAACACCTTGTTGCCGCAGACCTTGGACAGCGCGTCGTTTCGCAAACGCACCTTGCCGTCGTGGTTCATCCACTTCTGCGGCGAGGTGGTGACCTTGCTCTCCATCAGGGCGGCGAACGCCTGGCTGCCGAGCGGCGCCATGGTCACGCCGACACCGGCGATCAGCCCGCCTTGCAGGAACGAACGCCGGGAAATATCACGGTTGGACATGGTTGATCCTCTGGGCAGCTCTTGGGTTGCCCATGCTTTTTCTGCTGCTTGAGAAACTGAAAGGGCGCGCACGATCACAAAATCTGACCATGAAGTCAAGTTAACGATCGTAGGGTACCCTGCAAGTCAAGCAGACAACTTGTCGCGGGGCGCCGCGAAGGTTTAATCGGGCAAGCGATAGCGCTCGGCGAAGTACTGGCGGAAGAACTCCACCGCCACCCGCACCTTGGCCGAACCTGCCAACGGCGCGGTATAAACCGCCCAGATATCCGCCGCCTGCTGGTACTCGGGCAGCACTTGCACCAGGCGCCCGTCGGCAATGCTGTCATGCACGTCCCACCAGGAGCGCAACAGGATCCCCTGCCCATCCAGGCACCATTGGTGCGCCACCTCGCCGTGGTTGCTGGAAAGCCCGCCGGTGACGCGCACGCTTTCCTCGCCCTGGGGGCCTTCCAGGTGCCACAGGCCGAACGGGTGGTCGCGCTCCTTGATCACCAGGCAGTCATGGCTGGCCAGGTCGGCCAGCACCCGCGGCGTGCCATGCGCGGCCAGGTAGCCAGGGGCGGCGCACAGCACCCGACGGTTGCGTGCCAGGGGCTTGGCGATCAGGTGCGGGGCGATGACGTTGCCCACGCGGATGTCCAGGTCCACCCCTTCGGCGATCAGGTCCACCAGGCGGTCATGCACATCCAGGCGAATGTCCAGCCCTGGGTATCGCGCCGCCAGCTCCGACAGCGCCGGCGCCACGAAGCGCCGCCCCAGCCCAAGGCTGCTGGCGATGCGCAGCTGCCCCGCCGGCTCGCGCTGGCCGGCGTTGAGGTCGTCGTCCATGCGCCGCAGGGTCTCGAAGATCTGCTGCGCCCACTGGTACACGCGCTCGCCCTCCTCGCTCACAGTGACCCGCCGGGTGGTGCGGTGCAGCAGGCGCACGCCGAGGCTTTCCTCCAGCAAGCGGATACGCTTGCTGATGAACGCCGCCGACATGCCGCGCTCGTCCGCCACCGCGGCGAAGCTGGCGCGGCGGGCCACCTGCAGGAAGATGTCGAGGTCATCCAGGTTCGGCAGATTATTCACGTTTCGTGTACCAAGAATTGATGGATTGCCGGATTATCTCCGAAGCACAGCCTTATAGCATGGCCTGCATCTTCCCTGGACACGAGATGCGCCCCATGACCAAGACCTTCAAGATCGCCGCCATCCCTGGTGACGGCATCGGCAACGAAGTCCTCCCCGAAGGCCTGCGCGTGGTCGAGGCCGCCGCCCGCAAGCACGGCCTGGACCTGCAGTTCGAGTTCTTCGAATGGGCCAGCTGCGACTACTACCTGGCCCACGGCAAGATGATGCCCGACGACTGGTTCGACCAGCTCAAGGGCTTCGACGCCCTGTACTTCGGCGCCGTCGGCTGGCCCGACAAGGTCCCGGACCACATCTCGCTGTGGGGCTCCCTGCTCAAGTTCCGCCGCGACTTCGACCAGTACGTGAACATCCGCCCGGTGCGCCTGTTCCCCGGAGTACCCTGCCCGCTGGCGAACAAGCAGCCCGGCGACATCGACTTCGTGGTGATCCGCGAGAACACCGAGGGCGAATATTCCTCCCTGGGCGGGCGCATGTTCGAAGGCACCGACAACGAGTTCGTGCTGCAGGAATCGGTGTTCACCCGCCGCGGCGTCGACCGCATCCTCAAGTACGCCTTCGACGTGGCGCAGACCCGCGAGCGCAAGCACGTGACCTCGGCGACCAAGTCCAACGGCATGGCCGTGAGCATGCCCTACTGGGACGAGCGCACCGCCGCCATGGCCGACCACTATCCCGAGATCAGCTGGGACAAGCAGCACATCGACATCCTCTGCGCCCGTTTCGTGCTGCAGCCGGAGCGTTTCGACGTGGTGGTGGCCTCCAACCTGTTCGGTGACATCCTCTCCGACCTTGGCCCGGCGTGCGCCGGCACCATCGGCATCGCGCCGTCGGCCAACCTCAACCCCGAACGCAAGTTCCCCTCGCTGTTCGAGCCGGTGCATGGCTCGGCGCCGGACATCTACGGCAAGAACATCGCCAACCCGATCGCGATGATCTGGTCCGGCGCGCTGATGCTCGAGTTCCTCGGCCAGGAAAACAACGATGCCCGCTACCAGGCGGCCCACGACGACATCCTCAAGGTCATCGAGACGGTGATCGCCAACGGCGACACCACCCGTGACATGGGCGGCAGCCGCTCGACCCAGGAAGTGGGCAAGGCCATTGCCGAGCTGCTCGACGCCTGATTCGGCATCAGGTTATCGCGGGGCCGATGCGACTTGCCCCGCGATATCGCCAACCCAGCCCAATCATCCGGATTGTCCGACGATCCTATTGCCACCCACTTCGATTCAATGCAGAATCTGTCAACCAAAAGATACTTGTTATCCATTAGTTAACAGAAAGGAAACACAGAACCTCGATACGGACTTCCCAACGCCTGACGCCTACTACAAAAAAAATGCTCCAGGAGACAATTGATGTCCCCCAATAACAAAAAGATCGACGTGTTCCTGATCGCCGTGAGCCTGTTGGCCGTGCTGCTCACCGTGATCGGCCTTGCCGCCTTCCCTGCCCAGGCCGAAACCCTCGCCAACCAGCTGTTCGAAGTGGCCACCCGCACCTTCGGCACCAGCGTCCAGGTACTGGTGTTCGGCAGCTCCCTGGCCGTGCTGTACCTGGCCTTCAGCAAATACGGCAACATCCGCCTGGGTGCCGGCAAGCCCGAGTATTCCACCGCTACCTGGGTGTTCATGTTCATCTGCGCCGGCATGGGTTCCTCGACCCTGTACTGGGGCGTGATGGAATGGGCCTACTACTACCAGACCCCAGGCCTGAACATCGCGCCGATGTCGGCCAAGGCCCTGGAATACAGCGTCAGCTACTCGTTCTTCCACTGGGGCATCAGCGCCTGGTCGATCTACGCCCTGGCCTCGCTGGCCATGGCCTATCACTTCCATGTGCGCAAGAAGAGCGGCCTCAACCTGGCCTCGATCATCGAGGCAGTCACCGGTTTCAAGGCCACCGGCCCGGTCGGCCGCGCCGTCGACCTGATCTTCCTGCTGACCATGATGGGCGCGCTGACCGTGTCGCTGGCGCTCACCGCCTCGACCCTGACCCGCGGCCTTGCCGACCTGGCCGGCACCCCCAACACCTTCACCGTGCAGTTGCTGGTGATCGGCGCGGTGGCGCTGCTGTTCTCGCTGAGCTCGTACATCGGTATCGACGGCGGCCTGCAGCGCCTGTCGAAGATGGTCTGCATCGGCGCCCTGGTGTTCGCCGCCATCGTCCTGCTGGTCGGGCCGACCCAGTTCACCCTGAACAACACCGCCAATTCCATCGGCCTGATGCTGCAGCACTACGTGCAGATGAGCCTGTTCACCGACCCCGCCGGCGACGGCGCCTTCACCCGCAACTGGACGGTGTTCTACTGGCTGTGGTGGGTGTCCTACGCCCCTGGCGTGGCGATGTTCGTCGCCCGCGTGTCCCGTGGCCGACTGATCAAGGAAGTGGTGTTCGCCCTGCTGCTGGGCGGTAGCTTCGGTTGCTGGTTCTTCTTCGGCGCGCTGGAAAGCTACAGCATGCACCAGTTCATCAACGGCCAGATCGACGTACCCAAGCTGCTCGGCACGCTGGGCGGCGAAGCCGCGGTGACCGACCTGTTGCTGGCCCTGCCCTGGGGCACGCTGTTCCTCGCCGCGTACCTGTTCATCATGGCGGTGTTCTGCGCCTCGCACATGGACGCCGCCGCCTACGCCGTGGCCGCCACCAGCACGCGCAACCTGCGCGAAGGTGAAGACCCAAGCCCCACCCTGCGCCTGTTCTGGTGCGTGGTGCTGACCCTGGTGCCACTGGCCATGCTCTTCGCCAAGGCCTCGCTGTCGACCATGAAGACCGCCGTGGTGCTCACAGCGATCCCGTTCATGGTGATCCTGCTGGTAAAGATCTACGGGTTCTTCAAGTGGCTGGCGGCCGACTACGGCCAGGTGCCGGCGTACCGAATCGAGGAAGAGGCCACCCGCCTGGCAGGTGAGGAACCGCAGCCGCAGGCACCGCGTAGCGCTGCCGTGGTGCACTGAAATACAACCTGGGAGGCGGGCTTGCCCGCCCCCGTTCTGGCAAATTTTTTTGCCCAGCTTGTTAACCAACAGATACGCGTTAACCAATAAGAACCGAGATAGAGCCATGAACGATTTCAAACGCCTGCCCGCCGACTTCTGCGCCAACCCCGAGGAGGCCTTCACCCTCCCGGCCAAGTTCTACACCCAGGCCGCCGTCTTCGAACACGAGAAGGAAGCGATCTTCGCCCGCAGCTGGATCTGCGTCGGCCACCGCAGCGAAGTCGCCGAGAAGAGCGCCTACATCACCCGCCAGGTGATCGGCGAGAGCATCATCGTCGTGCGGGGCCGCGACGACGTGCTGCGGGCCTTCTACAACGTCTGCCCGCACCGTGGCCACCAACTGCTCGAAGGCAGCGGCAAGGCCAAGAACGTGATCACCTGCCCGTACCACGCCTGGACCTTCAAGCTCGACGGCGAGCTGGCCCATGCGCGTAACTGCGAGAACGTGGCCAACTTCGACAAGGACAATTCCACCCTGGTGCAGCTGCGCGTGGAGGAATACGCCGGTTTCATCTTCATCAACATGGACAACGACGCAGGCTCTGTCGAAGACCAGCTGCCGGGCATGCAGAAGCGCATGCGCGAAGCCTGCGCGGTGATCGACGACCTGCACCTGGCCGCGCGCTTCGTCAGCGACACTCCGGCCAACTGGAAATCCATCGTCGACAACTACCTGGAGTGCTACCACTGCGCTCCGGCCCACCCCGGCTTCTCCGATTCGGTGGACGTCGGCCAGTACAGCCACAGCCTGCACGGCAACTGGACCCTGCAATACGGCCTGGCCAAACCGTCGGAGCAGTCATTCACCTTCGACGAGTCGGTGAAAGACCCGTCCTTCGCCGGCTTCTGGGCCTGGCCGTGCACCATGTTCAACGTACCGCCAGGGGCCAACTTCATGACCGTGATCTACGAGTTCCCGGTCGATGCCGAGACCACCCTGCAGCACTACGACATCTACTTCCTCAACAAGGAACTCAGCGAAGAGCAGCACAAGCTGATCGACTGGTACCGTGAAGTATTCCGCCCCGAGGACCTGCGCCTGGTCGAGAGCGTGCAGAAAGGCCTGAAGTCCCGCGGCTACCGTGGCCAGGGCCGGATCATGGTCGACGCCCAGCGCAGCGGCGTCAGCGAGCACGGCATCGCCCACTTCCACAACCTGATCGCGGTCGCCCATCTGGACGACTGAACACACCCAAGCTCCCCCGCCCCGCGCCAGGGCCTGGCGCGGGGCTTTGTTGTCGAGGTACGCCATGGCCAAGCAATACGAGATGTTCAAGGTGCGCGTGACCGGTGTGGAACAGGCCACGCCGCAGATCAAGCGCTTCACCCTGGCCCGCGCCGACGGCGGCCCCCTGCCCGCCTTCAGCGGCGGCAGCCACGTGATCGTGCAGATGCAGTCGCCCTGCGGCAGCCAGTTCAGCAATGCCTATTCGCTGATGAGCGACCCGCGTCAATTGCACAGCTACCAGATCGGCGTGCGGCTCGAGGAGCAGTCCAAGGGCGGTTCGGCGTTCATGCACAACCAGGTCGCGGTGGGCAGCGAGCTGACCATCTCCACCCCCAACAACCTGTTCGCCCTGGACGCCGATGCCGGGCGCCATGTGCTGATCGCCGGCGGCATCGGCATTACCCCGTTCCTGGCGCAGTTGCACGAGCTGGAAGATGGCGCCACCCCCTACGAGCTGCACTACGCCTTCCGCGCCCCGGAACACGGCGCCTTCCAGGGCGATCTGGAACAAGGCCCGCATGCCGGCAACACACGGTTCTACATCGACAGCCTGGACCGCAAGCTCGACCTCACCGCGCTGTGCGCGGGCCTGGCCGATGACGCCCACCTCTATGTGTGCGGGCCCAAGCCGCTGATCGACGCAGTGATCGCCACCGCCGCCGCCGCTGGCATCGCCGAATCGCGGGTGCACTGGGAACAGTTCGCCGCCGCCGCGCCGGCCACAGGTGCGGCCTTCACCGTGGTGCTGGCCCGCTCGGGCACCGAACTGCAAGTCGAGGAAGGCATGACCATCCTCCAGGCCATCGAGAAGTCCAAGGCCGCGAAGGTCGAGTGCCTGTGCCGCGAAGGCGTGTGCGGCACCTGCGAAACGGCGATCCTCGAAGGCGAGGCCGAGCATTTCGACCAATACCTCAGCGACGAGGAAAAGGCCGCGCAGCAGAGCATGATGCTGTGCGTGTCGCGGGCGCGCTCGGCGCGCTTGGTGCTGGATCTCTGAGGGGCAGAGCCAGAGCGTGTCCCACGGGGCCGAACGATGCCAACTCGGGGCAAGCCCGCGCCTGCAGGAATAGCGCGTGACCTGCAGGAACGGGCTTGCCCCGCGATAGCTTCGGGGGCGTCGATGCAAATGCGGGCCAGTGGATCAATAAGTTGTTATGAGATAACATCTCAAATCCTCCGTTTGCGACTTTTCCAATGACCCGCCTCCAACTCCCCCAACGCCTGCAAAGCATCGACGCCCTGCGCGGCCTGGTGATCCTGTTCATGCTGCTGGACCACGTGCGCGAGACGTTCTTCCTGCACCGCCAGGTCAGTGACCCGATGAACATCGACGCCACCGAACCCAGCCTGTTCGCCAGCCGCACCCTGGCGCACCTGTGCGCGCCGGTGTTCGTGCTGCTTACCGGGCTATCGGCCTGGTTGTATGGCGAGAAGCACCAGGGCCGTGGCGATGTCTCGGTGTTCCTGTTCAAGCGCGGTCTGTTCCTGGTAGTGCTGGAATTCACCCTGGTCAACTTCGCCTGGACCTTCCAATTGCCACCGAGCGTGATCTACCTGCAGGTGATCTGGGCCATCGGCCTGAGCATGCTCGCCCTGTCGCTGCTGGTGTGGCTGCCGCGCCCGGCGCTGCTCGCCCTCGGCGCGCTGATCGTCGCCGGTCACAACCTGCTCGATGGCCTGCACTTCGGGCCGGAATCGGCGCTGCATGTGCCATGGGCGATCCTGCATGAACGCAGTTGGCTGGAGGTGGGCGAACATCTGCGCCTGCGCACGTCCTACCCGCTGTTACCGTGGATCGGCGTGATCGCCCTGGGTTATGGGCTCGGGCCGTGGTTTGCCCGGGGCAGCGACGCCGGCAAGCGCCAGCAGCGCCTGCTATGGGCCGGCGTGGCGTTGCTGCTGGGGTTCGGTGCGCTGCGCCTGCTCAATGGCTACGGCGAAGCCCCCTGGAGCCTCTACGCCAGCGTAGGGCAGACGCTGATGAGCTTCTTCAATATCACCAAGTATCCACCATCGTTGCTGTTCCTGGCCCTGACCCTAGGCGTCGGCCTGCTCCTGCTGCGCGGCTTCGAGCGTGCCGGCGACGCCCGCTGGATCGGCCCGCTTGCGGTGTTTGGCGCAGCGCCAATGTTCTTCTACCTGCTGCACCTGTATGTGCTCAAGCTGCTGTATGTGGCGTGCGTGGCGCTGTTTGGCCTGAACCAGGGCGGCTATTTCGGTTTCGATGGCATGGGCGCGGTATGGCTGACCGCCGTGCTGCTGCCACTTGCGCTGTACCTGCCGGTGCGCTGGTTCGCCCGGCTGAAAGCGCGCCGGCGCGATATCGCCTGGCTCAAGTACCTGTAAAAGCGTTTTCACCCGACAGCCCGATGGTCTACCATGCCGCCCGCCGGTTTCCACACGGAATCAAAAGGGAATCCCGGGCTCGCCACTGGCGATCCAAAGGGAACTGCCCCCGCAACTGTAGGTGCCGAGCCTGCGCCATCGATGCCACTGGGTCTGCTGACCCGGGAAGGCTGGCGCCGGCCTGGACGCACCAGTCAGGAGACCTGCCGGCACGCATTCACCAACCGGCGGGGTGTCCGGGATGGTCATCCGCCCTGGCCGCGTGCTTGCGCAGGCTGCCGGGCGATGCCTGTCCGTGGGCCATTCCGTGCACCACCCAGGAGATCGCCCCACCATGCCGTACCGCCTCGCCGCCCTCCTCGCCGGCCTGTCCCTGTCATGCCTGGCCCATGCCAGCGCCACCCAATACCCGCTGACCGTCGACAACTGCGGCTTGCCGCAGACCTTCACACAGGCCCCGCAACGGGCGGTGACCGTCGGCCAGGCCGGCACCGAGCTGCTCTATGCCCTGGGCCTGGGTGAGCGGCTGGCCGGCACCTCGCTGTGGTTCAACAACGTGCTGCCGGAATTCAAGGCGCAGAACGACAAGGTCCCGCGCCTGGCCGACAACGAACCGAGCTTCGAAGCGGTGGTCGGCAAACGTCCGCAACTGGTGACGGCGCAGTTCGAATGGATGATCGGCGCCCAGGGCGCGGTCGGCACCCGCGAGCAGTTCCAGGAGCTGGGCATCCCCACCTACCTGCTGCCCTCGGACTGCGAGGGCAAGGACAACCTGGTGGGCGCCGACGGCACCCGCCTGCAGCCGTTCAAGGTGCAGAGCATCTACAAGAGCGTCAGCCAGTTGGCCGAGATCTTCGACGTGCAGGAGCGTGGCGCGCGCCTGAATGCCGAGCTCCAGGGCCAGCTGGAACAGGCCAGGCAGCGCCTGTCCGGCCAGGACCTGGCGCACACCAGCGCGCTGTTCTGGTTCTCCAGCGCCGACCTCAAGACCGACCCCTATGTCGCCGGCAGGCAGGGCGTGGCCGACTACATGCTGCAGACCCTCGGCGTGCGCAACGTGGTCGAATCCAGCGAAGAATGGCCTACCGTGGGCTGGGAGACCCTGGCCAGGGCCAACCCCACCTGGCTGATCGTCGCGCGCATGGACCGCCGTCGCTACCCGGCCGACGACTACCAGAAAAAACTCGACTTCCTGCGCAGTGACCCGGTCACGCGCACTATGGACGCCGTCAAACACGACCGGATCATCGTCCTCGATGCCGACGCCATGCAGGCCGGCATCCGCCTGTTCCGCGGCCTGGACGTGCTGTCCAGCGCCTTCGCCAGCGGTAAAGCGCACCAGCCATGAGCCGCCTGCTGCCCATCAGCCTTTTTGCTTTGCTCGCCCTATGCCTGGCCATGCTTGCCGGGATTGCCATCGGCGAGACCCGTGTCGGCGCCGAGGCGATCTGGCAGGTGCTGGCCAACCAGCTGTGGCAGGCAGGCCATGCCGTCGACCCGATCGACGCCGGCATCGTCTGGAACTACCGCCTGCCGCGCACCCTGGTCGCCGCCGCCTGCGGTGCGGGGCTGGCGACCTGTGGGGTGATCCTCCAGGCGCTGCTGCGCAACCCGTTGGCCGAGCCGTACCTGCTGGGCCTGTCTGCCGGCGCCTCGACCGGCGCCGTGGCGGTGGGGCTGTTCGGCCTGGGCGGCGCGGTGCTATCGCTGTCGGCCGGCGCCTTCATCGGCGCGCTGGCGGCGTTCGCCCTGGTGCTGCTGCTATCGCGCGCCAGTGGCAGCCGCCATGACAACGCCCAGGTGATCCTCGCCGGTATCGCCGGATCGCAGCTGTTCAACGCCCTCACCGCCTTCCTCATCACCAAGTCGGCTACCGCCGAGCAGGCCCGCGGCATCCTGTTCTGGCTGCTGGGCAACCTCAGCGGCGTGCGCTGGCCGTCGGTGTGGCTGGCGGTGCCGGTCGCCCTGTTCGGCCTCGCGATATGCCTGTGGCAGCGCCGGGCACTGGACGCCTTTACCTTCGGCGCCGACTCGGCGGCCTCGCTGGGCGTACCGGTGCGCCGCACTCAGCTGCTGCTGATCAGTTGCGCGGCGCTGGTCACCGCGGTGATGGTGTCCATCGTCGGCGCCATCGGCTTCGTCGGCCTGGTCATCCCCCATGCCCTGCGCCTACTGCTCGGCCCCGGGCACAGCCGCCTGCTGCCGGCCAGCGCCCTGGGCGGCGCGCTGTTCCTGATCGTTGCCGATATCCTCTCGCGCACCCTGATCACCGGCCAGGTGATCCCGGTGGGCGTGGTCACGGCCTTGATCGGCGCGCCGGTGTTCGCGCTGATCCTGATCAGCCGCCGGGGGCGCCCATGAGCGTGATGACCGCCATCGCCGACGCGCCGCTCACCTGCCAAGGCCTTGGCCTGTGCCTGGGTGGGCGCGACGTGCTGCAGGGTATCGACCTGAGCGTGCTGCCCGGCGAAACCCTCGGCGTGGTCGGCCCCAACGGCTCGGGCAAGTCCACCCTGCTCAAGCTGCTCGCCGGCCTGCGCACGCCCAGCAGTGGCAGCGTGCGCCTGCTCGGCGAAGCGCTGGAGCGCATGCCGCGCCGGCATGTCGCCCAGCGCCTGGCCCTGGTCGAGCAACAGGCCGACACCCTGGACGCCATCAGCGTGTACGATGCCGTCGCCCTGGGCCGCACGCCCTGGCTCTCGGCTCTGGCACCGTTCGGCAACGATGACCGCGCCATCGTCGAACAGGCGTTGGCCGACGCCGACGCAAGCCACTTGCGCCGACGGCTATGGGGCGAACTGTCCGGCGGCGAGCGCCAGCGCGTGCATATCGCCCGGGCCCTGGCGCAACGGCCGCAGGTGCTGTTGCTGGACGAGCCGACCAACCATCTCGATATCCAGCACCAGCTCGGTTTGCTGCGCCAGGTGCAGGCGCTGCCGGTGACGACGCTGGTGGCGCTGCATGATCTGAACCAGGCGTTGACTTGCGATCGGCTGGCCGTGCTCGATCAAGGGCGGTTGGTTGCCCTAGGCAAGCCGGAGGCGGTGTTGACGCCGGAGCGGTTGCTGGGGACGTTTGGGGTGCGGGGGCACTATCTGGTCGATCCGTATGATGGGGCGCGGGTTTTGCGGTTTCGTGCCTGAGTCGGCATGGAAAGCGCCGCTTACGCGGCACATCGCCGGCAAGCCGGCTCCCACACCGACCGCGCCAGCCTGAAACCATGCGCCATCCTGTGGGAATCGACTTGGCGGCGATCAGGCCGACTGGTTTACCTGCGGCAGCTGCCAGTCCTTCATCTCCTGCGGCGTCAGGCTGGCCAGCACCTGCATGAAGGTTTCGGTCAGCTCGCTGCTGACATTACCGTGGGCGCGGTAGTTGCTCAGCAGATAGCGCTTTACCGTATTCGGCCAGTTGTTCGCCAGATGGGCAGCCTTGATGATGCCCTTGGCGTCCTGATAGTTGGCGGCGGGCTTGACCTGGGTCAGCCGGCGCTCGAAGTGGCCGAAGCTCCAGTCGTCCTCGCGAGCCTCGAATTCGTCCAGCAGTTTCACCTTGTACAACGCAAGCTCGGGCATGCGTGATCTCCTTGTGATGGGGTGGAAGGAGACGGTAGGCGAATACGCCGGGAATGGAAATGAACACGGTGTTGAGCATGGCGGGTGTCGGTCGGGATGGCCTGTCAGACGCCGGCTGCAGGGGCCGCTAGCAAGGGCTAACGCGCGGGTAACGCAACCGGGCGCTCGCCCAGTTTCTGCGCCAGCCGCAACAGGTAGCCATCCGGGTCCTGGACCAGGAACTGGCGCAACCCCACTTCGACAGCATCTGCGCGATACCAGACCTCCTCGCACGCCTGGAACAACGGCCAGCGATGGCGCTCCAGCCGTTCGAGCAGCGGCGCGACCGCAGCGACATCGATCTGCAGGTTGATTCCCCGCCCGAAGGGCTTTTCCAGAGGCCCGGTGAGCCAGTGATCATCGGCATCGAGCTGCTCGAGCATCAACTGCGCGCAGTGCAGGTCAAGGTAGGCGAAACGCCGCTCCGGGCGCTGATAGGCAATCTCGAAGCCCAGCAGCGATACCTGAAACGGATGCGGCCGCACAGGCAGCCGCCTTTGTAGGTAGTCATCGGGTCGCCTTCCTTGGGGGCCAGGATTGCCGCACAATAGCCAACTTCGCGCGCATGAACCGCCGTAAAAGTGTTACGCCGTATGGCATCCTGGCCTGCGCGCCCGCGCCACTGCTAAAGTGCGCGCCGCAGCCCTCCCGGCCCCAGCAATGATGGAAACCTGCCGATGGAAAGAATGATCCAGTTCGTGGCGGTGGTGGTGGTCTGTACCAGCATCGGCATCGCCTGCGAGCACTACGAAGTGAACCGCTACCTGAAATGGCTGCTGATGGCCCTGCCGGCGATTGTCTGGGTACGCCTGCGCAATCCGTTGCAACGCTGAACTTGCGCATGGGTTTGCAGTAAACTCGCAAGCCTTACCGTGCCCAAGGCTGCCCCATGTCCCGCCTGACCCGATTGCTGTTGCCCGTGCTCCTGCTCGGCGCCCTCGCCGCCTGTGACCAGAAGCCCAGCCGCGAGGAACAGATCCTCGCCAACCTGCCCTTGCAGGAAGCCTACGACCACAACATCGAGCGCATGGCCGGACTGTTGGCGATGACTCACACCAAGGTGCCGCAGGAGCAGATCAAGGAGGTGCTGCGCAAGCACCTCACCGTCGAGGATCAGCGCCAGGACTTGTTCAAGCTGTACAGCGATGAACACTTCAACGACGCCGAGTTCGCCAATATCGTCCAGGCGACCCGCGACCCCGCCAAGGCCAAGGAACTGGGCCAGAGTGACCAGGGCAAGCGCCTGAGCGAAAAGCTCACCCGGCTGATGCGCGAGAGCGCCAGCGACCCTCAGGTTCAGGCCCTGGCGCAAGCGCGCATGCAGGAGGTCGAGGATGACCTGAGCGCACTGGAGCAGGCCCTGCCCTGATACAAGGAAAGAACTGGAAACAACTGCGGCTGAGGCGGGTGCTGTGATTCTTGTGAGAAGCCGGAGTGCTCTCCATCATACAATCCTGCAATTTCCCACCTGCATGGTGCAACGCGCGCCTAGCGCGTAAGGTGAGGCATCTGCTGCATCCCATGAGGCCAAGGATTGCGATTCATGTTCCCCTACGCTCGGCGCCCTGACCTGCGCTCACTCATACTCATGCTATGCGCCGTCACCGCGCTGGTGATGCTGCTGGCCAGCTACTTCGCCAGCTACCGGGTGCAACGCCAACTGCTGATCGACAACGCCCTGGAAGCCAACCGGGCATACGCCGCGAAAGTGGCCGCCGTGACCGAGAACACCCTCGTCAACGCCCTGCAGCAACTGGCCTATAGTGCCAACCAATGTGCCCGGCACCCCGATGACGACAGCCTGGTACAGGCGGAAATCGACCGCCTGCAAGCGCAAAGCAACCTGTTCAACTCGACCTTGCGGGTCAACGCCCAAGGCGTATTGCGTACGCTTGCGCCTGCGCCGCTGCAACACCTGGCCGGCACCCTGACCCGCTCGGATGCCGCCCAGCAAGCCTTGCGCGAGCGCCGCACGCTGGTGTCCACGCCGTTCTTGTCGGCAGCCGGCAACCTGCTGGTGATCATGTCGCAACCGATCTTCGACGCCAACGGTCATTACCAGGGCTATATCGGCGGCAGCCTGTACCTGCGCGAACGCAACATGCTCAACAGCCTGCTGGGCACGCACTTCTACCAGAACGGCGCGTACCTCTACGTGGTCGATCGTAACCGTCGGCTGCTTTTCCACCCCGACAGCCAGCGGGTCGGCAGCCTGGTAGGCGACAACCCGCTGGTCGACGAACTGCCTCGCCTGGATCAAGGCACCCGGCGACTGATCAACAGCCAGGGCGTGGAGATGCTTGCCGGTTTTGCCACGGTGCCCAGCACCGGCTGGGCCATCGTTTCCCAGCAACCCCTGCAATCGACCGTGGCACCGCTGCGCCACCTGATCCTCAATGTCATCGCCATTTCCGCACCGCTGGCCCTGCTCGGCTGGCTGCTGCTGTGCTGGCTGACACAAGTCATCGCTCACCCGCTCAGGCAACTGGCCACGGTCGCCCGGGGTACGAGCGAGCAGCAGACCACCGAGCGCATCCACCAGGTCCGCGCCTGGTATGCCGAGGCCGCGGAGCTCAAGCGCGCCCTGTTGTTCGGCCTCAACCTGCTGCAGGAGCGTATTGGCCGACTCAACCACGATGTCCAGACCGACCCGCTCACCGGGCTGTTAAATCGCCGTGGGCTGCAGCAGGCACTGCGCTTGCTGCAGGCTGAAAAACGCGGCTTCGCCGTTGTAGTGCTGGACATCGACCATTTCAAACGGATCAACGACAACCACGGCCATGACATCGGCGACCTGGTCCTGCATCGGCTGGCCGGCCTGATGCGTGGTACCTGCCGTGAGGGCGACCTGCTGTGCCGCACTGGCGGCGAAGAGTTCCTGATGCTCCTGCCGGGTGCAGGGCTGGAAGTGGCGAGCGCCATCGCCGGCCACCTGCGCCTGACCGTCGAGCACACCCCTATCGAACCTGTCGGCGGGATTACCCTGTCGCTGGGCGTGGCCAACTGGCAGCCCCTGACGGGTGACGAGCCTGGCGATACCCTGCGCAAAGCTGACCAGGCGCTGTACCGGGCCAAGCAGAAGGGGCGCAACCGCGTGTGCATCGAACACCCGGTCTGACCTCTAGACAGCGCTGGCCGTCCACACCGCCAGCTCATAGCCATCCGGGTCGATGAAGTGGAAACGGCGCCCGCCGGGAAACGCGAACACTGCACGGCTGATGCGAGCGCCAAGTGCCTCGATACGCTGCTGGGTCTGTTCGAGATCATCGGCATACAGGATGACCAGCGGCCCGCCAGGGCAGACCGGCTCGCCCGTGGTGAATCCCCCGGTGATACGTCCGTCCCTGAATTCGGTGTAGGTAGGCCCATAGTCAGTGAAGGTCCAGCCGAACAATTGGCCATAAAACGCCTTGCTGCGGGCGATATCGGCCACATTGAACTCGATGTTGTCGATTTGCCGATCGTTGCTTCGTTCTGCCATGTACAGCTTCCTTGCGGGTGGGTGAGTGATGAACTCGATCCTAGTGGGATATTTCACAAATAACGACCCTAACTCGCGCCGCCACTACTGTCGTGTATCCGCCATGCCCTGGAAAAAGCCATGCACCGGCAGACTGCTGTAACATCCCGCGCTTCTGCTCAAGGAAGACGCGACATGTGCCGTTTGCTGTTCCTCTTGCTGGTGCTGAGCCTGACCTCGTGCGCCCCCCGCCTGCCCTCCCCAATACCTGCCGAGCCTGCCGCCACGCCACTGACCCTGCTCGACCACGGGCGCTTCCAGCTTTGGTACGACTGCCTGCGCGGCGAGCCGCACCGCTTCAGCTTCACCCTCGACAAGGACCAGGGGCATCTGCCTCGGGTCGATAACTTCCGTATAGACCGTAGCCTGCCCGAGGGCTGTAAAGGCCAGTTCTCGGCCAAGGCTTACTCGACACCCAAGGGCTACCATCGCGGCCATCTGGCGGCCAACAATCATTTCGACGACGATCGGACGGCGATGGACGCCTCCAACCTGATGAGCAATATCGTCCCGCAGTTGGCCTCGCACAATAGCCGCACCTGGTACCAGACCGAACTGCTGACCGAGTGCTATCGCGACCTGCGCCCGGTGACGGTAATCGGTGGCGTGATGTTCGGCCATGCCGGCGCGGCCCTGGACAACGATGCCTTCATCCAGTCCCACGGCATCGCCACGCCCGAGGCGTTCTGGAAAGTGCTGCTGACCGAGGATGAACACGGACAGCCCCAGGTCATCGCCTGGTGGATCCCGCACCAGGTGGATCTGGGCACAGACCTCGACCCGTACTTGCGCAGTGTCCGCCAGATCGAGACTGCGCTTGGCCCGGACGAGCCGCCGATCGAGGTGCCTGAGCACCTCAAAGATCGGCGCCCACCCCACACCTGGCCGCTGCCTGCGCGTTGCGACCGTGAGTGAGAGAAAGCCTTCCCCCTGAAGTATAAGGCGCAGCCACGTTAATCTACGGCCCCTTTTCAAACCGGTATACGCAGGTACCGGTGTTTGCCTCCAAGGACGTTCCCGTGTCGAAGATCCCGCTGTTCACTCTCCTCCCGCTGGCAGCGCTTGGCCTGCTCACGCTCTTGGCCTGCAGCGCCAACCCCGAAGCCAACGCGAAAGTCGACACCGCCGCCCTGGCCGGTTTCACGGCGGCCATGCAGAGTGCCCTCGTCAACCGAATCAATGCCGCCAACCAGGGCACCCTGGTCGGCGTGGTCACGCTCAAGCTCACTCTGGACCGCAGCAACCGCCCCGTCGCCTGCAAGGCCGTACGCAGCTCGCCGGCCCATGAACGCCTGCTGCCCGTCTGGGTCAATGCCTCACCCTTGAGCCAATTGAAGCAACTGGTCGAGCACGAATGCTGGAGAACCACTTACCCACCCGTTCCCGGCAGCCTGTTCGAAGACGGTCATGTCGATGTGATCGCGCCCCTGGTACTCATGCCTCGTCTGCCAACCCCCATGCCACTGCATTGAACTTGCTTTCCGGTGCTAACAGGCATCCTGATGTCGCCCCCGACAAAGCACCCTCGCCTTGCCGCTTGTCTACTGGCCCGAGAACAACGACGCCGCGCCCCGAGCGCGGCGCATCCGTCCAGGCTGCCAAGACCCCCGGAGAGCACCCCATGTCCATCGCCCACGAGGTCCCACCCGCCACCTTGCGGCGGGTGATTGCCGCCTCGGCCATCGGCAACTTCGTCGAATGGTTCGACTTCGCCGTCTACGGTTTCCTCGCCACCCTGATCGCCAGCCAGTTCTTCGCCAGTGAGGACGCCAGCGTCGCCCTGCTCAAGACCTTCGCCGTATTTGCCGTGGCCTTCGCCCTGCGCCCTCTGGGCGGCATCGTGTTCGGTGCGCTGGGCGACCGTCTCGGGCGCAAGCGCATCCTGTCGCTGACCATCCTGCTGATGGCCGGCTCCACCACGCTGATCGGCCTGCTGCCGACCTATGCCAGCATCGGCGTGCTGGCCCCGGCGCTGCTCACCCTCGCCCGCTGCCTGCAGGGGTTTTCCGCAGGGGGTGAATATGCCGGCGCTTGCGCCTACCTGATGGAGCACGCGCCACGGGGCAGGCGCGCGTTCTACGGCAGCTTCGTGCCGGTCTCGACCTTCTCTGCCTTCGCCTGCGCGGCGGTCATCGCCTATGGCCTGGAGGCAAGCCTCACACCCGAGGCGATGAACGCCTGGGGTTGGCGTATTCCGTTCCTGGTCGCCGCGCCCCTGGGCCTGGTCGGCCTTTACCTGCGCTGGCGCATGGAGGAAACCCCGGCGTTTCGCCAGGCAATCGCCGAAGGCAAGGCGCACAGCCATTCGCCGCTCGGCGACACCTTGCGCCACCATGGCCGCACCATCGGCAACCTTGGCGCGTTCATCTCGCTGACGGCGCTGTCGTTCTACATGTTCACCACCTACTTCGCCACCTACCTGCAGACGGTCGGCCACCTGAGCCGCGCCCAGGCGCTACTGGTCTCGACCGTGGCGCTGCTGTTCGCCGCGGCCGGCTGCCCGCTGGCGGGCGCCTTTTCAGATCGTGTCGGACGGCGCCGGACCATCGGCTTCACTTGCCTCTGGGTGATGGTCGCGGTGTTCCCGGCCTACTGGCTGGCCAGCTCGGGGTCGCTGGCGGGGGCATTGCTGGGAGTGACCCTGCTGGCCATCGGCGCGCTGATGAGTGGCGTGGTCACCGCCGCGCTGCTGTCGGAATGCTTCCCCACCCGCAGCCGCTACACCGCCTCGGCGATCACCTACAACGTCGCCTATACCCTGTTCGGCGGCACCGCGCCGCTGGTGGCGACCTGGTTGATCGAACAAAGTGGCAGCCGCCTGGCCCCGGCGTTCTACCTGGTGGTGATTGCCTTGCTGGCATTGATCGGCGGGCTGGCGTTGCCGGAGACCGCGCAGGTTTCGTTGCATGAGGAAAACCCTGGCACCGACCCGTTGCAGGGATCCCAGGGGCTTTAAGCCTGGGTTAGCAAACATCACGGGGCATGCCGCATCGAAGCGCCGATGCGACATGCCCCGCGATCGGCGTTATGCCAGGTCGAACCTGTCCAGCTCCATCACTTTCACCCAGGCCGCGACGAAGTCCTTGACGAACTTCTCCCTGGCATCGCTGCTGCCGTATACCTCGCTCAAGGCACGCAGCTGCGCATGGGAGCCGAACACCAGGTCGACCCGGCTGGCGGTCCATTTCACCTGGCCGGTCTTGCGGTCACGGCCTTCGAACGCTTCGTTGTCCGCCGAAGTCGGTTTCCATTCCACGCCCATGTCCAGCAGGTTGCGGAAGAAGTCATTGCTGAGCACGCCGACCTTGTCGGTGAACACCCCCTCCTTGCTGCCGCCATGGTTGGCGCCCAGCACCCGCAGGCCACCGATCAGCACGGTCAGTTCCGGTGCGGTGAGCGTCAGCAACTGGGCCTTGTCCAGCAGCAATTTCTCGGCCTTGACGCTGTAGCGCGCCTTGCTGAAGTTGCGGAAACCGTCGGCCAGGGGCTCGAGCACGGCGAACGACTCGACATCGGTCTGCTCCTGCGAGGCGTCCACACGCCCCGGGTGGAACGGCACGCTGATGCTGTGCCCGGCATCCTGGGCGGCTTTTTCCACCGCTGCATTGCCGGCCAGGACGATCAGGTCGGCCAGGGAGACCTGGTTCCCGCCCTCGCTGCGGATCTTCTCCAGCGCCATCAGCACCTTGTCCAGCCCCTGGTTTGCCGTCCAACCGTTCTGCGGTGCCAAGCGCAGGCGACCGCCGTTGGCACCGCCGCGCTTGTCGGAGCCGCGGAAGGTCGAGGCCGAGGCCCAGGCGGCGGACACCAGTTCACCGACACTCAGCCCCGAAGCCAGCACCTTGGCCTTGAGCGCGGCGATATCGGCGTCGCTGGGTTGAGGCCCGGCCTTGGGCAACGGATCCTGCCACAGCAGCTCCTCGTTGGGCATTTCCGGCCCGAGATAGCGCGCCAGCGGGCCCATGTCGCGGTGGATCAGCTTGTACCAGGCACGGGCGAAGGCATCGGCGAGCTGGTCGGGGTTGTCCTTGAAACGCCGGGCGATCGGCTCGTAGATCGGGTCGAAGCGCAGCGCCAGGTCAGAGGTGAGCATCGACGGCGCGTGCTTCTTGCCGGGATCATGGGCATCAGGCACGGTGCCGGCGCCCTTGCCATCCTTCGGCCGCCACTGATGGGCGCCGGCCGGACTCTTGGTCAGCTCCCATTCAAAGTTGAACAGGTTGTTCAGGTACTCGTTGCTCCATCGAGTCGGGGTCGAGGTCCAGGTCACTTCCAGGCCGCTGGTGATGGTGTCGCCGCCCTTGCCGGTCCCGAACTTGTTGCTCCAGCCCAGGCCCTGCAGCTCGAGGCCCGCCGCTTCCGGCTCGGCGCCGACGTTGTCGGCGGGGCCGGCGCCGTGGGTCTTGCCGAAGGCATGGCCGCCGGCGATCAGCGCCACGGTCTCCTCATCGTTCATGGCCATTCGGCCAAAGGTCTCACGGATGTCCTTGCCGGACTTCACCGGATCCGGCTCGCCCTCCGGTCCTTCCGGGTTGACATAGATCAGGCCCATCTGCACCGCCGCTAGCGGGTTTTCCAGATTGCGCTCGGCCGACAGGTCGCGGTTCTGCTCCTCGCCATGCTTGGCAGGCTCGGCTACCAGGTCACCCTGGCCGGGTGGCTGGGCCTTGACCTGTTCCTTGCCGTAGCGGGTGTCGCCACCCAGCCAGACCTTTTCCGAGCCCCAGTACACGTCTTCGTCCGGCTCCCATACGTCGGCGCGGCCACCGGAAAAGCCGAAGGTCTTGAAGCCCATGGACTCCAGGGCCACGTTGCCGGTAAGCACGATCAGGTCGGCCCAGGAAATCTTGTTGCCGTACTTCTGCTTGATCGGCCACAGCAGGCGCCGGGCCTTGTCCAGGCTGACGTTGTCCGGCCAGCTGTTGAGCGGGGCGAAACGCTGCTGGCCAGAGCCAGCACCACCTCGGCCATCACCAATGCGATAAGTGCCCGCGCTGTGCCAGGCCATGCGGATGAACAGCGGGCCATAGTGGCCGAAATCCGCCGGCCACCAGTCCTGGGAGTCGGTCATCAAGGCTGTCAGGTCTGCTTTGAGTGCCTGGAAGTCGAGGCTCTTGAACGCCTTGGCGTAGTCAAAGTCCGGGTCCATCGGGTCGGACTTGCTCGAATGCTGGTGGAGGATCTTCAGGTTGAGTTGGTCAGGCCACCAGTCACGGTTGCTGGTGCCGCCACCGGCGGTCTGGTGAAACGGGCATTTCGATTCGTTCGCCATCTGCTGCTACCTTTTGGGTCGGTTCAATTCAGATTTCCGGGCGTTGTTGTCATTGCGCTGCCAGGTGTTGAATCAGGCGTTCGCCAAACGCGCCTGCCCCTCGTCGGTTATGGCCGGGCACGCCTGTGCGCCGGCTTTTCACGGAACCAGCAGAAAGACTAGCCGAGCCTGGGCAGAGGTCTAATAGAGCCGATGTTGCCCTGTGATAGTCTGCGCCTTTCAAGCACCAGCGGCAGAACCGGCCAGGATCAAGGGAGCAGAAAACAATGAGACGGATGTGCGCGAATCTGCTTAGGGCCTTGATTGCGTGGTGCAGTCGGCATCGCGCCGCCGCCGTTGGCGGAATCGTCTTGAGCGTCTCTGCACTGAGCTTATGGGCCGGCCTTTTCCAGGACCTGTTCAAACCCATGATGGAACACTGGCAACAGGTCGCCGAACTCAGGCAACCCCTTGCAGTGGAGATCAAGACAGGCCGCACAACAGGCGCTCAATGGGAAGCGCAGGACAAGATGTTCGTGGGGGAACCTGACCTGGTCACGCTCCTGTTGAACCGCGTGCCGGTGAAAACCCTGGAGGTTGCACATACCGCAAAGGATCAGCGTTTCCGGGACTATCCACCCACCGCCCCATTGACCTACCACCAGATCCCCACCAACGTCCGATACCAAGTCCTGGACCTGGATGACGATGACATCCCCGAGGTGGTACTGACACTCACCAATCAGCTTTACTCCCTTCACGATGACCGGCTGATCAATGTCCTGATCGTCGACCCGCGGGGCCGGCTGCTCAGTGGCACGCCCGTTCCCCCTGAGGTTGAGGGGCTGCGCACGGGCGCGCTGTCACCCTACAGTGCCTACCGCAGCACCGGTGTCATGAAAGACCTGATCAGCGGAGACACCACGCCCGTCACGTTCGCCAACGGCTTTGCCGTACAGATCGAAGGCAAGCGCAAGTTACTGCGATTTTCCTGGGTCGTGGACAGCGCGAGCTTTGTCAGCGAACACCTGCATGTCACGCAGTCATTCGTCTTCAGCGATGGCCGCCTTCAGCCTTCAGGGGCCCCACAACTCTACATTTCCGGCCTCTGGGAACAGCCATGGGTAGATGAAACACCGGTAACGCTGGCTGAGGCGCAGAAGTTTCTGGACGATAACAACATGCCCACCTTTTCCACCATGATGGGTCGTCCTGATCAGCAAGCTACTCCACCAGCGCCCCTGCTGCCCGCCAGTCAGCCCTGAACCGGCGTGTGCGAGCCAGCCCCTGAACCGACGTCGGTAGACCGTTTGCACAACATGTCGCGTCCATCGGATTCTTCCTGGTATGCCTCGTCGCCAACCAGCATGGTCATCTTGATCTGGTCAACTTGGTCACGACCCGCTGCAAGTACAGCTCGCACCGAGGACCGGACCATGGAACCGGTGGGGTTTCCCTTGCAAAACGCGGCACGACTCTGACGAAATGCGCCTCGCGCCCTTTCGTACCGCGGCAAGTGAAGGCACAATGCGTGTCCTTTTTTTGGCCGGCCTGGCCGGGGGCCTTTAAATGATCAAGACGCCGTACTACCTCATCGACAAAACCAAGCTGCTGAGCAACATGGAGAAGATCGCCTACGTGCGCGAACACTCCGGTGCCAAGGCACTGCTTGCCCTCAAGTGCTTCGCTACCTGGTCGGTATTCGACCTGATGCAGCAGTACATGGACGGCACCACCTCGTCTTCGCTGTTCGAGCTCAAGCTCGGCCGCCAGAAGTTCGCCGGCGAAACCCATGCCTACAGCGTGGCCTGGGCCGACGACGAAGTCGAAGAGATGCTCGAAAACTGCGACAAGATCATCTTCAACTCCATCGGCCAGCTCGAGCGCTTCGCCGAGCAGTCCGAAGGCAAGGTGCGCGGCCTGCGCGTCAACCCGCAGGTGAGTAGCTCCGACTACCTGCTGGCCGACCCGGCGCGCCCGTTCAGCCGCCTCGGCGAGTGGGATCCAGAAAAGATCGAGAAGGTGATCGAGAAGATCTCCGGTTTCATGTTCCACAACAACTGCGAGAACGGCGACTTCGGCCTGTTCGACAAGATGCTCACGCACATCGAGGAACGTTTCGGCCACCTGCTGCACAAGGTCGAGTGGGTCAGCCTCGGCGGCGGCATCCACTTCACTGGCGAGGACTACGCGGTGGACGCCTTCTGCGCGCGCCTGAAGCAGTTCGCCGAAACCTACGGTGTGCAGGTCTACCTGGAGCCGGGCGAAGCGGCCATCACCAACAGCGCCTCGCTGGAAGTGACCGTGCTCGACACCCTGTACAACGGCAAGCACCTGGCCGTGGTCGACAGCTCGATCGAAGCGCACCTGCTCGACCTGCTGATCTACCGCCTCAACGCCAAGATGCCCCCCAACGACGGCGCGCACACCTACATGGTCTGCGGCAAGTCGTGCCTGGCCGGCGACATCTTCGGCGAGTACCAATTCGACAAGCCACTGGCCATCGGTGACCGGCTGTCGTTCGTCGACACGGCGGGCTACACCATGGTCAAGAAAAACTGGTTCAACGGTCTGAAAATGCCCTCCATCGCGGTCAAGCAACTCGACGGCAGCGTCGAAGTGGTGCGCGAGTTCGGTTTCGAAGACTACGTTTCGAGCCTGTCGTAAGACAGGCTTTCATGAAGGAGAGCAGCTGAATTGAAGAAGAACGTTCTTATCATTGGTGCAGGAGGTGTCGCCAAGGTGGTGGCCCACAAGTGCGCACAGCATAACGACGAACTGGGTCGTATTGCGATTGCGTCACGGAACATCTCCAAATGCCAGGCCATCATCGACAGCGTCAAGGCCAAGGGTAGCCTCAAGGTTCCCGCCGACATCCAGGCCTTCTCGCTCAACGCCCTCGATGTCGAGGCGACCAAGGCCCTGATCCGCGAGACCGAATCGCAGATCGTGATCAACGTTGGCTCCGCCTTCCTCAACATGTCGGTGCTGCGCGCCTGCATCGATACCGGTGTCGCTTATCTTGACACCGCCATCCACGAAGAGCCGGGCAAGATCTGCGAGACCCCGCCGTGGTACGGCAACTACGAGTGGAAACACCTCGAAGAGTGCCAACAAAAGAACATTACCGCCATTCTCGGCGTCGGCTTCGACCCGGGTGTGGTGAACAGCTACGCGAAACTCGCGCAGCAGCAGTACTTCGACCAGATCGACTCGATCGACATTCTGGACGTGAATGCCGGTTCCCACGGCAAGTACTTCGCCACCAACTTCGACCCGGAAATCAACTTCCGTGAGTTCACCGGGCAAGTCTGGAGCTGGCAGAACAGCCAGTGGACCAGCAACACCATGTTCGAGGTCAAGCGCACCGACGATCTGCCGGTAGTGGGTTCGCAGAACCTGTACCTGACCGGCCACGACGAAGTGCACTCGATCTCGAAGAACCTGAACGTGCCGAACGTGCGTTTCTGGATGAGCTTCGGCGAACACTACATCAATGTGTTCACAGTGCTGAAGAACCTCGGCCTGCTCAGCGAGCAGCCGGTGAAGACCGCCGAAGGCCTGGAAGTGGTACCGCTGAAAGTGGTCAAGGCCGTGCTGCCGGATCCGGCCTCGCTGGCCCCGGGCTATACCGGCAAGACCTGCATCGGTGACCTGGTCAAGGGCACCAAGGACGGCCAGCCGCGCGAGGTGTTCATCTACAACGTGGCCGACCACGAGGAAGCCTACGCCGAGACCGACAGCCAAGGTATTTCCTACACCGCAGGCGTGCCTCCGGTAGCCGCCGCGCTGCTGGTTGCCCGTGGCCAGTGGGATGCCGGGCGCATGGTCAACGTCGAGGAGCTCCCGGCCGAGCCGTTCCTCAAGGCGCTGGACGTGATGGGCCTGCCGACCCGCGTCAAGGATGAAAAAGGCGATCGTCCGTGGGACGCTGAAGCCTAAGCTGCACGACGAAGGGGCGCCAGATGGCGCCCCTTCTGTTTAGGAGCTGTCTGTGGCAGCGGGCTTGCCCCGCACCGGCAGATCGTTACCCGCATTCGCGATGCCCAAAGGAACTGTCAGCATGTTTTCCAGCCGTACCCTCGTCCTCACCCTGGGCGTTGCCTTCATCATTCTCGACCAGTGGGTAAAACTGATCGCCCTGGTCGCCCTGAACGATCACAGCTATGTCTATGGCAACCAGAGCGTCTGGCTGGACCTGGCCCTGAGCCTCAACCCCGGAGCGTTCCTCAGCCTCGGCGCCGGGCTGGCTCCGTGGCTCAAGCAACTGGTGTTCGTGGTCGCCGTCGGCGTGGTGTGCGCCTGGGCCATGGTCTGGGCCTGGCGCCACTGGCAATCGGCACCGGTCAAGGCCAGCGCGGCGTGGTTCATCGCCGTGGGCGGGCTGTCCAACTTGATCGACCGGGTCTTTCGCGACGGCCACGTGGTCGATTACCTGGTCCTCAATATCGGCACCCTGCACACCGGCGTGTTCAACCTGGCCGACATCGCCATCATGGCCGGCGCCACGGTGCTGGTGGTGGACGGCATTACCCGGCCGAGCAAACGCTGATCCCGCCTCGCCAATGGGCCGTACCGCGGGCCGCCCCAAGCGAGACAAAGCCTGCGCACCTGAATGACCGAGGCCCTGCCAGCATCCGCAAGGCCTCAATCAGCTGCACTCGATCAGTTCTTGCGGCTACCGACACTCTCCAACTGCTCAAGCAACGCCTTGGCCAACGCCTTGTCGGAAAACGGATTCTGCCCGGTGATCAACTCGCGATCGACCACTACATGGGGCTGCCAGGCCTGGGCATAACTCATGTCGCCTCCTGCACCGGCCATGGCCTTGGCGGGATAGAACTGCAGACGCTGCTCCTTGAGTGAGCCCTCGAACACCTGCTCCTCAGGGTCGGAGAAAATGGTCATGCGATAGCCCCGGTACGTCCAGTCGCTGGCCGCCGGGGTTTCGCCACGGGCGAGCGCGGCGCGGTAAGCGACCGGGTCCTGCTGCGCCGACAGCAACGTGATCGGGCCGTGGCAAATGGCGGCCGTGGGCTTGCCGGCCTGGTGGAAATGACGCAACAGGGCACCGACGTCGGGGTTGTTGGCCAGGTCGATCAGCGGCGCATGGCCACCCGGGATGAAGATCCCGGCATAGCGGCCCATATCGCCAGCCAATACCTCCTTCACCGACAGCGTGTCGTCGATATCCGGCAGGCTATCGACCACCTGGCGGATACGCTGCATTTCGCGGGCATCGCCGCCGAAGTACATCGGATCGATCGAGCGCTCATCGACACTCGGCGCATTGCCCTTGGGAGTCACCAGCACCAGCTTGTAGCCGGCCTTGAGCAACTGGTCGGCAGGCACGCCGAATTCGTTGAGGTAGTAACCGGTGGGGTACGGTTTGCCGTCCTTGAGCTGCAGCTGGTTCTCGCTGGACAACAGCACCAGTACCTCACCCTTCGCAGCGGCGGCGGCCTGGCCGGCCAGCAAAGTACCAGCCAGTGCCAGCGCGACGGGAGCAATCATGTTCATGGTGTCTTCCTGATCAGTTGAATGGCGCGATATCCAGCCCGTGGGCAAGCTGGACTTGAGTCGGTGCGGCCAACCAGCCGGCGCTGGCGGCGCGATAGGCCTGGTAATGGGCACTGTTGCGATGGGCCTCGACGGCGGCGGCATCGACATACAACTCGAACAGCTCGAACGCCAGCACCTCGCCCTCGCGGACGAACAGGTCATAGCGCAGGTTGCCGGGCTCGGCGCGGGTCTGCCCCACCATCAGGCGCAAGGCCTGTTCTGTGACCTCACGGTGTTCAGGATGCGGCTGGATAGTGGCGAAGATGGCAATGGTCACGGGGCGTCTCCCTCAACAAGTTGGGCCCATCCTAACCATCGCGTTATGATTCGATAATTCGAAAGCACTTATTCCTGTGATTCGTTTTATGAATATCAACAACAAGGACCTCAATCTGCTGCACCTGTTCCAGGTGCTCTATGAAGAGCGCAATGCCTCCCATGCAGCGCAACGGCTGGCCCTCAGCCAGCCCGCCCTGAGCCACAAGCTCAACAAGCTGCGCCAGCAGTTCGGCGACCCCTTGTTCGTGCGTGCGCCGCGTGGTCTCACGCCAACGCCCAGGGCCCATGAGCTGGCGCCCCGGATACAGCAGCTGGTTGCACAGCTACAGGACTTCTACAGGGATTGCGACGGCGATGATTTCCTCTCCCGCCCGACCCAGGTGCACCTTTACAGCACCGACTACCTGGAGCAGACCCTGCTGCCCAGGCTGCTGCCGATCCTGCGCACCCAGGCACCGAACCTGACCCTGATCACCCACAACACCCAGGGCAACCTGCCACGCGAGGCGCTGGAAAAAGGCACCTGCGACCTGGCCATCGCCGGTTTCTACAACGGTTTGCCGGACACCTTCCATCAACAGCGCCTGCTCAGTGAGGACTTCGTGGTACTGGCCGCCGCCGACAACCCACACCTGACCGAGGGCATGAGCCTGGAGGCGTTCCTGGCCTGCGAGCACCTGCTGACCACACTCACCGGCGACCTCGATGGCCGGGTCGATCACGCCCTGCGGGCTGTTGGTCGGCAACGTCGGGTGGTGGCCGGCCTGTCCAGCTTCATTGCCCCTACGCGTCTGGTGCGCGGCACCGACCTGCTGCTGACCTGCCTGCGCTCGCTGGCCATCGAAGCGGTCGAGCGCGACCCCGGCCTGCGCCTGCACACCCTGCCCCTGGCGCTGCCCCGGGTCGAAGTGATGCAGATCTGGCACGCGCGCACCCACGCCGACCCCTTGCGTCGCTGGTTCCGCCAACAGGTGTGGGAGGTGGCGCAGCAGGTCACTGCACCAGCTGGTTGATCTCGATGATCAGCATCAGCACCGCCAGCCACCGTCGGCGTGCACATGTCCACTGAAACTCTCGGACGGCCCGACGGGTCACAGCCAGTGCATGCAACAAGGATCACACCTTCAAGGAGACTGGACATGCCCTACCCCATGACATTCACACCCCCCTTCCGCCTGCTGGCCCTGGCCGGTGCCCTGCTGGCCTGCGCCACCTTGGCCAATGCCGACGACGTGCTGCTGGTCGGCAACAAGGCCGACGCCAGCGTGTCGGCCCTGGACACTGGCAGTGGCCAGGAAATGATCCGCCTGCCGGTAGGCACCGGCCCTCACGAGGTGGTGGTCAGTGGCAATGGCCTGCTCGCCGTGGTTGGCAACTACGGCGCGCAAGGCACGGCGAACAACAGCCTGAGCGTGATCGACTGGCCGACCCGGACGGTCGTGCGCACCATCGACCTGGGCGAAGACGCCCGCCCCCATGGCATTCGTTTCCTGCCCGACAGCCAGCGTGTGGTGGTCACCACCGAAGCCAGCGAACGTCTGCTGGTGGTCGACCTGGCCCAAGGTAAAGTGCTCGACCGCATCGACGTCGGTGGCGGCAAACCGCACATGGTCGCGCTGTCCCCCGGTGCCGACCGCGCCTACGTCAGCCATGTCGAGAGCGGCACGCTGTCGGTGGTCGACCTGCTGCACAAGAAGAAAATCGCCGAGATCCCCACGGGCGCCGGCAGCGAAGGCGTGGCGGTGACCCCCAGCGGCACCCAGGTATGGGTCAGCAACCGCGACGGCAACGAAGTGGTCATCGTCGATAGCAAGCGCCTGGAAGTCACCGACCGTATCCGCACCGGCCTGTTCCCGATCCGCGTCGCGATGACCCCGGATGGCAAGTATGCGCTTGTCACCTGCGCCAAGTCGGCGGAACTGGCGGTGATCGATGTGGTGGCCAAGAAAGAGATCAAGCGCATCGGCCTGGCGCGCGAAGGCGCCGAATACCGCCGCACGATGCTCGGCGAAGAGGCGCTGCCGATTGGCGCGGTGGTCTCGCCGGATGGCAAGCGGGTCTATGTGGCGATCAGCGGCGGCGATGAGGTCGCGGTGATCAGCACAGCCAACTGGACCGAGAAGGCCCGCTGGAAAGCCGGCCCCGAGCCGGACGCCCTGGCGATCGTGGTGCAGCCGAAGGAAGAGAGCTGAGCACCGCAAAGGCGCCTCGCGGGAGGCGCCTTTACACCACTGGCCTTGGCTGAATGGAAGAACCCGGCCAAGATCCGCCCCCCTCTTGCGTTCACAGCTCAACCCTCCTTCTTGATACTGGTTCCGCCAACAAGGTGTGGGAAGTGGTGCAGCAGGTCACTGCACCAGCTGGTTGATCTCGATGATCGGCATCAGCACCGCCATGACGATCAGCAGCACCACCGCCCCCATGATCACGATCATCAGCGGCTCGAGCAGCGCGGTCATGCCCATGGCGCGGCGCTCGATGTCCTTGGCCAGGCTGTCGGCGGCGCGGTCGAGCATCGGCGGCAGGTTGCCGGTCTTCTCGCCGCTGGCGATCAGGTGGATGAGCAGCGGCGGAAAGACCTTTTCCACCGCCAGCGCCGAGGCTAGCCCGGCGCCCTCGCGCACCCGTGCGGTGGCCTCGCTGACACACTGGTCGAGGCGATCGTTGCCCAAGGTCTGGCGCGCCGCCTCCAGCGCACGCAGCAGCGGTACCCCGGCGCTGCCGAGGATCGCAAGCGTGGAAGCAAAGCGCGCCGTGTTCAGGCCCAACACGAAACGGCCGAGCAACGGCAGCCGCAGGATCCGGGCGTGCCAGGCCAGGCGCGCCGCCGGGGCGCGCAGGTAGACCCGCCAGGCCCAGAACGCCCCGGCCATCAGGGCGAAGCACAGCACGCCCCATTCACGCACGAAGTCACTGGCCGCCAGCATCGCCAGGGTCAGCCCGGGCAGGTCCTGACGTGCCTGGGTGAAGGCGCTGACCACCTGCGGCACCACGTAGCTGAGCAGGAAGATGACGATGCCCACCGACACCAGCCCGACCACGCCGGGATAGATGAAAGCGGTGAGTATCTTGCCGCGCAAGGTGTTGCGCTCCTCGATGTAGTCGGACAGGCGCTCCATTACCTGGGCCAGGTCGCCGGACTCCTCGCCCGCCGCCACCAGCGCCCGGTAGATTTCGGGGAAGTCCCGCGGCCGTTCGGCCAGTGCGTCGGCCAGGCGCATGCCACTGCGCACATCGCCGCGCACTGCCGCCAGCAACTGCGCCACAGGCTTGCGCTCGGCCTGTTCCAGGGTCGCGCCCAGCGCCGCCTCCAGCGGCAGGCCGGCGGCCAGCAGGCTGGCCAGCTGACGCGTGGCCCATGCCAGGTCGCCATCACTCAGCCGGGCGCTGAACAGGCCCGCGCCCTGCACGGCAGCGGCCTGGGCCTCGACCTCCAGCGCGGTCAGCCCCAGGCCGCGCAATTGCGCCATCGCGGCGCCCGGACTGTCGGCTTCGAGCAGCCCTTTGATGATATGCCCCTGGGCGTCGGCGGCTTCATAGCGGTAACGGTTCATCAGGTATCCCGTGTCACGCGCAGGATTTCTTCCAGGCAGGTGCTGCCGCTGTCGACCCAGCGCTGGCCGTCCTCGCGCATGCTGCGCATGCCGTTACCCCGGGCGGCGGCGCGCAGGGCCTGTTCATCGGCGCCCTGGTGCACCAGGGCGCGCACTGCGTCGTCCACGCAGAACAGCTCGTGGATGCCGGTGCGCCCGCTGTAGCCTGAGTGATTGCAATGCGCGCAGCCCACCGCCCGGTACTGCCCGGGCGTGGCCGGATCGGGCTCGCGGCAGTGCGGGCACAGACGCCGCACCAGGCGCTGGGCCAGCACGCCGAGCAGCGCCGAGGCCAGCAGGAACGGCTCGACGCCCATGTCGACCAGGCGGTTGACCGCCGACACCGCATCGTTGGTGTGCAGCGTGGCCAGCACCAGGTGCCCGGTCAGCGAGGCCTGCACGGCGATCTGCGCGGTCTCCAGGTCGCGGATCTCGCCGATCATGATCACGTCCGGGTCCTGGCGCAGGATGGCGCGCAGGGCCACGGCGAAGCTCATGTCGATACGCGCGTTGACCTGGATCTGGCTGATCCCCGGCAGGTCGTATTCCACCGGATCCTCGACGGTGAGGATGTTGCTGACACTGGCATCCAGCCGCGCCAACGCCGCGTATAGGCTGGTGGTCTTGCCCGAGCCGGTGGGGCCGGTGACCAGCACGATGCCATGCGGCTGGCGGATCAACTGGTCCAGCCGTGCCAGCACCGCGGCGTCCATGCCCAGCGCCTCCAGGCGCAGGCGCCCGGCCTGTTTGTCCAGCAGGCGCATGACCACGCGCTCGCCATGGCCGGTGGGCACGGTGGACACGCGGATATCGATGGGCCGCCCGGCCACGCGCAGGGCGATGCGGCCGTCCTGGGGCAGGCGCTTCTCGGCGATGTCCAGCTGCGCCATGATCTTGATCCGCGACACCAGCGCTCCGTGCAACGCCTTGCGCGGCGAGACCACGTCGCGCAGGGTGCCGTCGACCCGGTAGCGCACCAGGCAGTGGCTCTCGAACGGCTCGATATGAATGTCGCTGGCCTGGTCGCGGGCCGCCTGGGTGAGCAAGGCGTTGATCATGCGGATCACCGGCGCGTCGTCCTGGGCCTCGAGCAGGTCGGTGACTTCCGGGATGTCCTGCAGCAGGCGGTCGAGGTCCACCTCGTTCTCCGCCGCGCCCACCACCGCCGCGGCGCTGCCGGTATCGGCGTAGGCGCTGACCAGCAACGCGTCCATGTTCGCGTCGGTAACCGCTTCGACAGCCACCGCGCCAAAGCGCCGACGCACCTCTGCCACCGCCCAGCCCGGGCTCGAAGGGCAACACGAGAGTACCGCCCTCGCCTCGTCATCGGCCTGCAGCACCACCCGCTGGGCCTTGGCCCAGGCATACGGCAGGCGGCTCAACGGGCCACCTCGTCCACCGGCACGGCACGGATCGAGGCCCGTGGCGCCTGCGATGACACCGGCCGCGCGCGGCCCTGGTCGGGCACGCCCTGCTCCACCGGCGGCAGCAGCGGCATGTCCATGTCCGGCAGTGCCCAGGAGTGCTCGGGCTTGAGGTTGCCCTGGGTACGACGGATGAAGTCGTAGCGGTTCAGGGTGATGCTGCGCCCGGCCGCGGCATCGCGCACGATGTACGGGCGCAGGAACACCATCAGGTTGGTCTTGGTGCTGGCCCGGCGCTCGCTGCGAAACAGCGCGCCTACCCCCGGCAGCCCGGACAGCCACGGGATGCCCTCGTTGCTCTGGGTGTAGCCGTCCTGCAACAACCCACCGAGGACCATGATCTGGCCATCGTCGAGCAGGATGCTGGTGTCGATGGCGCGCTTGTTGGTCACCGTGCCGGCGGCACTCGAGGCACGCTGGTCGACGCTGCTGACCTCTTGGTAGACGTCGAGCTTGACCGTGCCGCCCTCGGAGATCTGCGGCCGCACGTTCAGGCGCAGGCCCACTTCCTCGCGCTGGATGGTCTGGAACGGGTTGTTGCTGTTGCCGCCGCCATCGGTTACGTACTGGCCGCTGACGAAGGGGATGGTCTGGCCGACGAAGATGCTCGCCGCCTCGTTGTCCAGGGTCAGCAGGTTGGGTGTAGACAAAACGTTGCTGCCCCCCTTGCTGGTCAACGCACGGGCCAGCACCTTGAGGTCGAGCACCTCGCCGATGCCGGGGATCTTCACCGTGCCATCGACCACGCCCACCGACAGCCCCTTGGGCAGCACATCGATGCTGCTCGGCCCCTTGACCAACCCGCTGCCACCGAGGTTGGCACCGCCGAACACGCCATTCTTGCCTAGGTTGCCGGCCTGCCACTGGATGCCGAACTCATTGGCGTCGTCCTCGCCGACCTCGACGATCAGGCTTTCCACCACCACCTGGGCGCGGCGTTGATCAAGCTGGTCGATGACCTCGCGCAGGCTGCGATACAGCGGCTCCGGGGCGGAAATCAGCAGGGTGTTGGTGGTCTTGTCGGCCTGGATGGTCGCGCCGCCGGCGGAGAACGCGGTGCCCTGGTCGTTCTGCTGCGCGCTGGCGCCGTAGCCGTTCGGCGTGCTGCCGACGCCCAGGCCGTTGCCGCGGTTCTGGCTGCCAGTGGTGCTGTTGTTCTGCGTGGCGCTGTTGTTGCCGGTGCTGGCGCCGTTGCCACTGCCGCCGGTGAGCATGCCGCCACCACTGAGCAGCGCGCGCGTGCCGTCGGCAGTGGCACTGTCGCTCTCGCCGGTCAGCAGCCCGCGCAGGCTCTGCGCCAGCTTGTCGGCCTGGGCATTGCGCAGGTACACCACGTGCAGGTTGCCGGCGCTGTTCTGCGCATTGTCGAGCTTGTAGACCAGGTCACGGGCCAGCTGGGTACGCTCGGGGCTGCCGGAGCGGATCACCACGCTGTTCGAGCGCGGATCGCCCAGCACGCTGATCTTCTGGGTCGGGTCGCTACCCTGGCTGTCGAGCAGTTCGTTGACCATGCTGGCGATGTCGCTGGCGATACCGTTGTTGATCGCCACCACATCGGTGTCGATGGCGCTGGGGATGTCGACCCGGTCAAGGATCTGCGCGACCCGCTCGAGGTTTTCGGCGTAATCGGTGACGACCAGGGTGTTGTTACCCGGGTAGGCGTTGATCGGGTTGTCCGGCGAGACGATCGGGCGCAGCACCGGGATCAGGTTGACGGCATTTTCATACTGCAGGCGGAAGGTCCGGGTGACCATGCCGTTGCCGGCGTCGCGGTCACCGCTCACCAGCGCGCCGCCGAGCAGCTTGGCGTCGGCCTGGGGCACCACCTGGGCCACGCCGCCGACATCGACCACGCTGAAGCCCTGCATGCGCAGGGCCGACAGCAGCATGGAATAAGCCTTGGCGGCAGGCACCTCGCCTTCGGAAACCAGGGTCAGCTGGCCCTTGACCCGTGGATCGACCAGGAACTGGCGACCGGTGGCGCGGGACAGGCCGCGCACCACTGCCTGGATATCGGCATCGACGAAGTTCAGCTGTACCGGCTGGTCGCCCAGTGGATTGGCCGGCGCGGGTGCGGCCACGGCGCGGCTGTGGCGCTGGCCGACCCGGGGCGGCGACTGGCGCTGCAGCGGGCGGCTCTGCGGTTCGCGGTGATCCAGGGTGCCCGCCGTGGCACCGGCTTCGGCCAGCGGACGGCCCAGCTCGCTGCTGGCCAGGGGGCGTTGCACGCTCGGCGCGCTGGCGCAGGCGCTGAGTGCCAGGGCCAGGAGCAAGGGCGCGAACGGCAGTCGCGGTGAACGGAGGCACGTCATGAAGGGTCCTTAGCGCCATGCGCCTGAGTCATGCGAAGGGTTCCGGAAAAGGTCACCGGGCTGCCGGGCTCGCCGGGGTCCCGGCGCAATGTCAGCTGGCCAACACCGAGCCCAAGGCGCAGCGGCACAGACTGTAGCCAGGCCATGGCCGCCTCTGCGGGGGCCCGCTGCCAGCCCAGGTGCCAGGTATCGCCCTCGCTGTCGAGCTGTGACTGCGCCAGCAGGCCAACCTGCTCCAGGCTCTGGCGCAAAGCCTGGGCGGTATCCGCAGGCCGTTGTGCCAGGCGCTCCCCTAGCAGTGCATCGAGCGCCTGCGCCTGGCTGCGCAGCTTGGGTGTTTCGGCCTGCCAGTGGTCGATCCGGGCCAGGGCTGGCTGCACCAGTACCTGCCAGCAGAACAGCGCGCCGAGCAAGCCGCCTGCCAGGGCGACCGCACGACGCTCCCTCGCGGCCAGGGCTTGCCAGCGTTGCCGGGCCTGACCGCGCAGCAGGCCCAGGCGGGTCTTAATCGACATGGGCCAGCTCCTCGCCGGATGGGTTGGCCGCACGCAGGGTCCAGCCTTGCCCACTGGCCTGGCCTTCGATGCCGCGTGCGGCGAGGTCGGCCTGCCAGGCACTGTCCGCCGGGGCCTTGCCGCCATCGTCCAGGGGAGTGAGGCGCAGCACGCCATCCTGATAATCCAGCGCCTCGACATTGCCTGCCAAAAACGGCATGACCTGGCCGGCGCCGTCGAGCAAGACCGCCAGCCCCGAGCCAGCGCCACCCTGCCCGGCCTGCAGTTGCTGACGTGCCTGCTGCAGGGGGTTGAGCACTACCGGCAACTGCGGGAAGGCCATGCGCACCTGGGCGACCATGTGCGCACGCAACTGCTCACCCTCGTCGGCCAGGTGCGCGGCATAGAGGTTCAAGCCCAGGCACCAGATCACTGCCGCCGCGCCCCAGATCGCCAAGGTGCGTCCCAACGCTGGCGATTTCACAGGCCCGGCAAGCCCGCCGGCCAAATCGACTGACGACGCGGTATCCTCCTGCCGGGCGAACAGCCCGGCCACGCGGATACCATCGGCCTGCAGCCATGCCTGCAAGCGCGCCATCTGCGCAAGGCCCAGCCAGGCCACGGCGACGTTCCCATCTGCCAGGCGCGGCCCGTGCGCCACGTGGACCTGCCCGGCATCGCCGAGCACCAGCCCCTGGACCGCGCAACCCACCGCCGCGCTCAAGCGCTTGCCCGTCAGCGGTGGCAAGGCCAGGACCAGGGCCAGGCTGTCGTGCGCATGCAAGTGCAGGCGCCAGGATCCACCCTTGATCTCGCGCTGCAATTGCCCGCGTGTGGCCTGGCCGCCACGCTCGGCCTGGCGGTAGTCCAACAGCGAGGCATCCTCCAGCTCCGCCAACGGCGGCAGCTGCACATCAACCAGCGTACTCATGCGCCCACCCGGCTCCAGATGACATCCGGCAACTGCCCCTCGCGCTGGCGCAGCAGCGCCTGCAGGGGTAGTTCGCGGCTGCCCAGGCGCGCCTGGCCGCGCAGGCGGAACCAGTCGCTGTTGATCCCCACCCGCACATTGGCCATGGCCAGCTGCGGCATGCGCAAACGGTTGACGAAATCGCCCCGGTTGATGAACCAGCGCCCACTGTCGCGCTCGGCCACCAGCGCCATGGCCTGCTGCAGCGGCAGGCCCGGCACCTGCGCGGCGAGCACTTCGGCACTGGCGGTGTTGCCATTGATCCAGGTCATCGCCGGCAGCACCGTGACGAATCGGCGCAGGCGCTGCAGGGCCTCGGCGTCCATGCCCTTGAGCCCGACCAGGGCATCGACGCTGCGCAGCATCGGGCGCCTGGCCGGCAACGCCTCGGCGGCAACGGCCGGCGAGGTCGCACGGCCGCCTTGCAGGCCTTGACCGGCACTGCCGGGGGATACCGGCGGACGCTGTGGGTAGCTGTCGATCACCTGCCCGGCGATGGCCGTGGCCAGCCGCTCGCCGATGCCGATCAGCGCGCACAGACGCTGGAAGGTCGCCAGTGCCTCGCTGTCCACCTGGCCATCGACCACCAGGTTGCGCAGGTTGAACTTGCCCTGCTCATCCTCCAGTTGCCCATCGAAGCGCACGCTGCCGGACGGCACATCGCGCAACGGTCGCGTCCAGGGTTGGCCGCCACGTACCAGCGGATCGCGCAGGCGTTGTTCGAACAACACCCTGCGGCTAAGTTGCAGGCCGCCCTCCAGGGCCCATTGCCCCTGCAGCGCCATCTGGCGGTTCTCCACCTGCCGGGTCTGCAGCCCCTGGCGTTCGATCATGCCTGCGGCGATCACCGCCACCACCGCGGCAATCAACAGCGCACTGATCACGGCCATGCCGTCCTGGCGCGCCATGGCCGGTCACAACTGCCAGGAGCCGAGGTCGGCGTTCACCCCATCGCCCCCGGCCTGGCCGTCGGCGCCCAGGGAAAACACATCGATCTCGCCGTTGGCGCCCGGGTTCAGGTACTGGTAAGGGCGGCCCCAGGGGTCGTTGGGCAGGCGGTCGAGGTAGGCACGCCATTGGCCATCCTTGGCTTGCGCCGGCTTCTCCACCAACACCTTCAGGCCCTGGTTCTGGTTCGGGTAGGCGCCGTTGTCCAGGCGGTACAGCTTCAGTGCCTGCATCAACCCGCCGATGTCCTGGCGCGCCGCCGTGGCGCGGGCCTGGTCGGGGCGGTCGAGCACCTTGGGCACCACCATCGCCGCGAGGATCCCGAGGATCACCACCACCACCATGATCTCGATCAGGGTGAAGCCCTGCTGGCGCAAACGGCAGGCGGGAAGGTTGCGGCGGGCGATCTGCATCTCGGCATTCCTTGCGTGAGTTCGAATCGGGGGCCGATTGTGGCAAGGCGGTATGTCACGGATATTGAAAAAGCTCGGGAGTCGGCGTCGTCAAAGCGTCATCGGGCCGCTCTACAGTGCCGCTTTGCCCTGCGCGAAAGGTGCCCTGTGCGTGCCACCGAGGATGGTTTCACCCTGATCGAAGTGCTGGTGGCGTTGACCATCGTGGCGGTGGCCATGGCCGCCGCCGTGCGCGCCAGCGGCTTGATGACCCAAGCGAACGGGCTGTTGCGCGACAAGGCGCTGGCCTTGCTCGCCGCCCAGGGACGCCTGGCCGAACTGCGCCTGGAAGGCAGCGCCAGGCCGGGCGTCAGGCAGTTCGAATGCGACCAGGGCCGCCTGCGCTTGCGCTGCGAGCAGCGTGTATCGCGCTCGCCCCACGGGCTGCTGGAGGTGTCGCTGCAGGTGTTCGACAGTCAACATGAAGGACCGGCGCTGGCGCGTTTGCAGACCCTGCTCGTTGCCGCCGAAGCAGCGCCCGCTACCTAGTGTGGTTCATGCAAAAAAATGTAACAGCCTGCCATTCGGCAAGCCCGGCGTCCGCGTCTAGGCTCAACCGTATGTGATGCCGGGCCCCTCTGACGGTTTGCGCCGCCATGTCGGAATCACTGTTGCCATGCAACGTCGACAATCAAGGAGGGGCTCATGACGGCTCTGCACACATTCCTTTTCACGCCTTTTCTCGGCACCAGCGCCTGGTTGTGGCTGGTCTTCATCACCATCGTCATCGCCTTGCTGGTCCTCGACCTCGGTGTGCTGCACCGCCAGGACCGCGAGATCGAGATGCGCGAAAGCCTGTTGCTGTATTCGGGCTACTTCAGCGTCGGCGTGCTGTTCGGCGTATGGGTCTGGTATGAACTCGGGGCACAGCCGGCGCTGGAGTTCTATACGGGCTTCCTGGTCGAGCAGTCGTTGTCGATGGATAACGTGTTCGTCATGGCGATGATCTTCAGCTTCTTCGCCATCCCCCGCCGCTATCAACACCGCGTGCTGTTCTGGGGCATCCTCGGGGTAGTGGTGCTGCGGGCGATCATGATCGGCGTGGGCGCCGCACTGGTGCAGCACTTTGCCTGGGTGCTGTATATCTTCGGCGCCTTCCTGCTGTTCACCGGGGTGAAGATGGCCCTGTCCAAGGATGACGCCCACCCGGACCTGGCCAACAACCCGGTGCTGCGCTTCGTGCGTCGGCACATGCGGGTAACCGACCAGCTGCATGGCCGGCACTTCTTCGTCCATCTCACGCCGCCCGGAACCGACCGCGCCATCCGCTATGCCACACCGCTGTTCCTGGCCCTGGTGCTGATCGAGCTGGCCGACCTGGTGTTCGCCGTCGACAGCGTGCCGGCGATCTTCGCCATCACCCAGGACCCGTTCATCGTCTACACCTCGAACATCTTCGCCATCCTTGGCCTGCGCTCGCTGTACTTCGCCCTGGCGGCGCTGATGCACCGCTTCGTCTACCTCAAATACGCGCTGGCGCTGGTGCTGATCTTCATCGGCTGCAAGATCTTCTGGCACGGGCTGGTGGGCAAGGTACCGGCCGGGATTTCGCTGGGGGTCACGTTCGGGCTGTTGCTCGGCGGCGTACTGCTGTCGTTGCTGCGCACGCGCAATCAGCAGCAACCGGCCGAACAACAACCCGTGCAGGACGAACCACTGCCCGCAGTGGACAAGCCGCCAACCACTCCCAGCGACAGCAATCCCGAGAAGAAAGGCCCGCACCTGCGGGTCTGATCAGGGCGCGAGCCCCTCGACGATGATCACCTGCGCCATCGCCGCGCCCTGGCGATGGCGGCAGGCCTCCTGGTACAGGTCCGAGCGATAGCAGGCCACGGCCTGCTCATAGGAATCGAACTCGATCACCACGCTGCGCTGCGGCGTCGCCCGCCCCTCCAGCGCCTCGCTACGCCCGCCCCGGGCCAGGAAGCGCCCGCCGAAGGCGACGAATGCCGCCGGGGCGCGCTGGGTGTATTGCAGGTATTGCTCGGGGTCGGTGACGTCCACGTGGGCGATCCAGTAGGCCTTCATTCGTCGCGCTCCTGTTGCACGGTCATTTTCGTATTATGGTATACCATAAAACTTTCTTGACCAGCATGAGCGTGCAACATGGCCTTCAACAGCATCGAAGAACTCCTCGAGGACTATCGCCAGGGCCGGATGGTCCTGCTTGTGGACGACGAGGACCGGGAAAACGAAGGCGACCTGCTGATCGCCGCCGAGCGCTGCGACGCCCAGGCCATCAACTTCATGGCCCGCGAGGCGCGTGGCCTGATCTGCCTGACGCTGACCGACGAACACTGCCAGCGCCTGGGCCTGGAACAGATGGTGCCAAGCAACGCCAGCGTGTTCGGCACCGCCTTCACCGTGTCGATCGAGGCCGCCAGCGGCGTGACCACCGGTATTTCCGCCGCCGACCGGGCGCGCACCGTCGCTGCGGCCATGGCCGCCGATGCCCGCCCCGAAGACCTGGTACAACCAGGCCACATCTTCCCCCTGCGCGCCCGCGAAGGCGGCGTGCTGACCCGCGCCGGGCACACCGAGGCCGGTTGCGACCTGGCCCGCCTGGCAGGCTTCGGCCCCGCTTCGGTGATCGTCGAGGTACTCAATGACGACGGCAGCATGGCCCGCCGGCCGGACCTGGAAGTGTTCGCTGCCCGCCACGGCATCAAGATCGGCACCATCGCCGACCTGATCCACTACCGGCTGAGTACCGAGCAGACCATCAAGCGCATCGGGGAACGTGCATTGCCCACGGTGCACGGCACGTTCCGCCTGGTGACCTACGAAGACCGCATCGAAGGCGGCGTGCACATGGCCATGGTCATGGGCGAGATCCACCGCGAGCAGCCCACCCTGGTGCGCGTGCATGTGATCGACCCGCTGCGCGATCTGGTCGGCGCCGAGTATGCAGGCCCAGCCAACTGGACGCTGTGGGCGGCGCTGCAGAAGGTCGCCGAAGAAGGTGCCGGGGTGGTGGTGATCCTGGCCAACCATGAATCCTCCCAAGCCTTGCTCGAACGCGTGCCGCAATTGACTCAGCCAGTACGGCCCTACCAGCGCGGCCAGTCGAAGGTCTACTCGGAGGTCGGCACCGGCGCGCAGATTCTCCAGGACCTGGGCGTGGGCAAGCTGCGTCACTTGGGGCCGCCACTCAAGTACGCGGGGCTGGCCGGGTACGAGCTGGAGGTGGTGCAGAGCATTCCGTTCGAGGGCAATTGATTTCACGGGCTGCAAGCACTGCCTGTCAGCTGGCTCCCACAGGGACCTCGCAATTCCTGAGACCCGCGCCGTATCTGTGGGAGCCGGCTTGCCGGCGATGGGCCGCAAAGCGGCCCTGTCGCCACGCGGAGTGATGGCCGGTCAGCGCCGACCTCTTGCGAAAAGTTTGGAATACCATAATATGACATTCCGTAGACCTTGAATTCTGCCGGCCGCACCTACACTGACATGACGGCCATGCTCCACCCGTTTGACGCTGCTCCCCGAACATGATTGGCGGGCGACAGAAGCCCGCCTCGAATAACAAAAGCAACGAGGGCGTAACCATGCTGTTGAGCAAACGAGTAACCGCAGTGCTGTCCGCCAGCCTGCTGACCCTGGCCTGCCAGGCCACCCAGGCGGCCGACAGCCTGAACTTCGTCAGCTGGGGCGGGACCACCCAGGATGCGCAGAAGGCCGCATGGGCCGAACCCTTCAGCAAGGCGTCCGGCATCAAGGTGGTGCAGGACGGTCCCACCGACTACGGCAAGCTCAAGGCCATGGTCGAGAGCGGCAACGTGCAGTGGGACGTGGTCGATGTCGAAGCCGACTTCGCCCTGCGCGCCGCCAGCGAAGGCCTGCTCGAACCCCTCGATTTCAAACAGATCCAGCGCGACAAGATCGACCCGCGCTTCGTCTCCGACCATGGCGTCGGCTCGTTCTTCTTCTCCTTCGTGCTCGGCTACAACGAGGGCAAGCTCGGCGCCAACAAGCCGGTGGACTGGTCCGCCCTGTTCGACACCAAGACCTACCCCGGCAAGCGCGCCTTGTACAAGTGGCCCAGCCCCGGCGTGCTCGAACTGGCCCTGCTGGCCGACGGCGTGGCGCCCGACAAGCTCTACCCGCTGGACCTGGACCGCGCCTTCAAGAAGCTCGACACCATCAAGAAAGACATCGTCTGGTGGGGCGGCGGCGCCCAGTCGCAGCAACTGCTGGCCTCGGGTGAAGCCTCGCTCGGGCAGTTCTGGAACGGCCGCGTGTATGCCTTGCAGCAGGACGGCGCGCCGGTCGGCGTGAGCTGGAAGCAGAACCTGGTCATGGCCGATTTCCTAGTCATCCCCAAAGGCGCGAAGAACAAGGACGCAGCCATGAAGTTCCTGGCCAACGCCAGCAGCGCCGAAGGCCAGGCCGAGTTCGCCAACAAGACCGCCTATGCCCCGGTCAACGTCGACAGCGTGGCCAAGCTCGACAAAGACCTTGCGCCGAACCTGCCGACCGCCTACGCCCAGGACCAGGTGACCCTGGACTTCGCCTACTGGGCGAAGAACGGCCAGGCCATCGCCGCCCGCTGGAATGAGTGGCTGGTCAAATGAAAGTCGCCATCAATGCCCTGCACAACGCGCAAGGTGCCCCCAGCGGCACCGGCGCTCCCGGGGCGGCCGAGCGTCGCCCGCCCATCAGCCAACGCTGGCGCGGCAGCCGCAACCTGCTGCCGGCGCTGCTGTTCCTCGGCCTGTTCTTCTTCGCCCCGCTGGTCGGCCTGCTGCTGCGCGGGGTGCTGGAGCCCGAGCCGGGCCTTGGCAACTATGCGCAGCTGTTCGCCAACTCGGCCTATGCCCGGGTGCTGTTCAACACCTTCTCGGTGGCCGGCCTGGTCACCCTGATCAGCGTGCTGCTGGGCTTCCCGCTGGCCTGGGCAATCACCCTGGTGCCCAAGGGCTGGGGCCGCTGGCTGCTGAACATCGTGCTGCTGTCGATGTGGACCAGCCTGCTGGCGCGCACCTACTCGTGGCTGGTGTTGCTGCAGAGCTCGGGGGTGATCAACAAGGCGTTGATGGCCATGGGCATCATCGACGCCCCGCTGGAGATGGTGCACAACCTCACCGGCGTGGTGATCGGCATGAGCTACATCATGATCCCGTTCATCGTCCTGCCGTTGCAGGCGACCATGCACGCCATCGACCCGATGGTGCTGCAGGCCGGTTCCATATGCGGCGCCAGCCCCTGGACCAACTTCTGGAAGGTGTTCCTGCCGCTGTGCCGCTCGGGGCTGTTCTCCGGCGCGCTGATGGTGTTCGTCATGTCGCTCGGTTACTACGTCACCCCGGCCCTGCTCGGCGGCGCGCAGAACATGATGCTGCCCGAGTTCATCATCCAGCAGGTGCAGTCGTTCCTCAACTGGGGCCTGGCCAGCGCCGCCGCCGCGCTGCTGGTGGTGATCACCCTGGTGCTCTTCTACCTGTACCTGAAGCTGCAGCCGGAGTCTCCGGTCGGCAACGCGAGGTAAACCGCCATGCTGCTTTCCCCCAATGCCATGGGTCGCCCGCTGCGCACCGGGCTGTACCTGACCACCGGGCTGATCGCCGCCTTCCTGCTGCTGCCGGTGGTGTTCATCATCCTGCTGTCGTTCGGCTCGTCACAGTGGCTGGTGTTCCCGCCGCCGGGCTGGACCTTCAAGTGGTACGCGCAGTTCTTCGCCAACCCCGAGTGGATGGACGCGGCGCTGGCCAGCCTCAAGGTGGCGCTGCTCACCACCTTCGCCGCCGTGGCGCTCGGCCTGCCCACCGCCTTTGCCCTGGTGCGCGGTCGGTTCCCGGGCCGCGAGCTGCTGTACGGGCTTTTCACCATGCCGATGATCGTGCCCCTGGTGATCATCGCCGTGGCGGTGTACGCGCTGTTCCTCAAGCTGGGCTACACCGGCACCTTGTTCGCCTTCGTGGTGAGCCATGTGATCGTCGCCCTGCCCTTCACCATCATCTCGATCATCAACTCGCTCAAGCTGTTCGACCAGTCCATCGAGGACGCCGCGGTGATCTGCGGCGCCTCGCGCCTGCAGGCGATCTTCAAGGTGACCTTCCCGGCGATTCGCCCGGGGATGATCGCCGGCGGCCTGTTCGCCTTCCTGGTGTCGTGGGACGAGGTGGTGCTGAGCGTGATGATGGCCAGCCCCGACTTGCAGACCCTGCCGGTGAAGATGTGGACCACCCTGCGCCAGGACCTGAGCCCGGTGATCGCGGTGGCCTCGACGCTGCTGATTGGCCTGTCCCTGCTTGTGATGTTCATTGCCGCCGCCCTGCGCCGGCGCGCCGAAAACGCCTGACTGCCCGGAGACAATGACAATGAGTGCAGTGATCAAAGACGATACCCGCAACCAGACCCTGGTCAGCCTGCGCGGCCTGAACAAGCACTACGGCGACTTCACCGCCGTGGACAACCTGGACCTTGAGATCCAGGACGGCGAGTTCCTCACCTTCCTCGGCTCCAGCGGCTCGGGCAAGTCCACTACCCTGTCGATGCTGGCCGGCTTCGAAACGCCCAGCAGCGGCGAGATCCTCGTCGACGGCCAGTCGCTGGTCAGCGTGCCGCCGCACAAGCGCGACATCGGCATGGTGTTCCAGCGCTACTCGCTGTTCCCGCACCTGAACGTGCGCGACAACATCGGCTTCCCCCTGGCCATCCGCAAGCTCGGCGCCGACGAGACCCGCAAGCGCGTGGAGGCGATGCTCAAGCTGGTACGCCTGGAACCCTTCGCCCACCGCAAGCCCTCGCAGATGTCCGGCGGCCAGCAGCAGCGCGTGGCGATCGCCCGCGCGCTGGTGTACGAGCCGCGCATCCTGCTGATGGACGAACCGCTCGGCGCACTGGACAAGAAGCTGCGCGAAGACCTGCAGGACGAACTGCGCCAGCTGCACCGGCGCCTGGGCATCACCATCGTCTACGTGACCCACGACCAGGAGGAGGCAATGCGCCTGTCCCAGCGCATCGCCATCTTCAGCCATGGCCGCATCGTCGGCCTGGGCACCGGTTACGACCTCTACCAGAACCCGCCGAATGCCTTCGTCGCCTCGTTCCTGGGCAACTCCAACTTCCTGCGTTTCACTGCCAGCGGCAACGGCGCCGGGCACTTCGAGGGCCAGCCGGTAACGGTGCGCCTGACCCCGGGCCTGGCCAACGGCCAGGAAGCGCTGATCATGGTGCGCCCGGAGAAAGCCCTGGCGCTGACCGTTGAACAGGCGGCGCGTGAACCCTTGCCGGCAGGCTGGAACGAAGTCACCGCCACGGTCGCAGAGCTGCTGTTCCTCGGCGAAAGCCAGACCTGCCATGTGGTCACCCAGGGCGGCACGGCGCTGACGGTCAAGGCGCTGTCCGCCGCGGGCATGCCCATGCAGCCGGGCGACCAGGTCAGGGTGCGCTGGGCCGTGGCGGATGCATGCATCTACACCGACTGGGCCGAGAGCGACCTGAGCAAGGGCGCCGGGGCGCATTGAGCCAACCAGGGGCCGTGGCGCGGCCCCTCACAGCAACAGGTTGCCCCGCTCCTCCTCGGTCAATTGCGCCTTGGCCCGCTCATCCAGCGCCCCCGCGCCCAGCACCTGCACCGGGCTCTGGCGGTTGTACTGCGGGTTGAGGCTCGCCCCGTCCTGCCCCGGCACCAGCCGCTCGCCACCGAAGCCCAGCACCTGCACGGTGATCACCGACGGCAGGCGCTGGCGCGACGCGGCCTGTTGCTGGCGGCCCGCCTCCTCGGCCGCCTGGCTCGCCGACGACGCCGCGGCGCTGGCCGAAGCGATCGCCCCGGTATTCACCGCGGCCACCACCGGCATGCCCTTGGCATCGCCCTGGACCTGGATGTTGGCAGCGTTGACCACCTGCAGCGCGGCGATGTTGACGTTGCCCGACACGCGGATCCCCGCCTCGCCGGCATCGATGGTGCCCAACGGTGCGATCAGGTCGATATCCCCCGGCGCCACCTCGGCAATCGGGTTGAGCGTGGCGATACCGGCACCGGTGCTCGGCACGCTCGGCGCCAGGCCGACGTTGCCCCAAAGGTCGTAGGTGCGCTTGGGCGGCGTGTACACCACGGTGGTCTTCGAGCCGCGACCGGCGTTGATGTCGCCCTGGGCCGACCAGCCGAGGATCGAGCCGCCGAAGGTGGTCATGATCCGGCTCTGGCCGAGCAGGATACTGCCCTGCGAGTACAGCTGGATATCGCCGCTGCCCTGGGTGATCACCCCGGCGGTGGACGGCGGCGCTTCGCCCTCGATGCCGAACACCTGCTGGCCACCCGGGGTCAGCACCTGGATGCCACCGCCGAAATCGGTGTGGATGCCCGCGCCGCCATAGAAGGTGGCGCTGCCGTCGTAGCGGATCGAATTGCCAGCCACGTCCTTGTCGGGGAACAACGCGGCGATCGCCTGGCGACCGCGCAGGTAGCTGCCGGTACGCGGGCCGTTGACGTCGTTGTACTCGCGCCCGCCTTCACGCAGCTCGCTGAAGTAGACCTGCCGGGCAAAGATGCGCTGCTGCTCGGCGGGCAAGGCGGCGAAATAGGCACGGCTTGCGGCGTTGTCGCCGATGAAGCCGAAGCGTTCGCGCAGCCAGGCCTGCAGCTCCTGGTCGTAGACCTTGAACGGCTGGTCCGTCGGGGTCTGCTCCGTGCCCAGGTAACGCCCGAGCAGGCGGGTATAGTTCGGCCCGGTCTTGCCGGCGCCGACAACGATGGCGATGGCCGCGCCGTCGTTACCGCCACCGCTGCCATCGACCCGACCGACACTGTTGATCGCCGCCTCCTGATAAGCCGAGCCCACGCCCTGGCCGGACTGGAACAGGTTGCGCCCGGCGACCACTTCCAGCAGGCCAGGGCCGGCGACATTGAAGGTGCTCAGGCGAATGTCGCGCCCGGCACTGATCAGCGAGACATCCAGGGCATCGCCATGGATGACCAGGTTGCCCGAGGAATAGACGTTGCCCTGGTCCCCCGCCACCATGCCTGGCGCGCCGAAGCGCTCGACACCCAGCGCCTTGCCGGCGTTGACGATGTCGCGCCCCGCCATCACCCGCACCGGCCCCGCGCCCTGGTACAGCTTGAGCCCGGTCTGCTGGTACTCGATGATCTCGCCGCTGTTCAAGCCGACGATATCCCCGGCCAGGGCATAGAAGCGCGTCGGTGACTGCGGCCGCGATCCGGCCTTGTAGGTGTTCAGGCCATAGGTGAACAGCGGCGACGCATCCAGGCTCGCGGCGATATCCGCGCTCAGGTTGCTGGCCCGGTACACGTACGAGAAGTCCTGGCCAAGCATTGCCGGCCGTTGCGGCGTGGCGATGGCCGAGGTGTCGGTGCCCGCCTGGCTGATCACATAGCCGCCGGCATAGATCGACTCACCAGCGATCAACTGCAGGTCGCTGCGCGCCGAGGGCGCGGTCATCAGCGAATAGGCGGAGGTGGCGATGCCGCGCTCGCTGGCCGAACCGCCGTAGTACAGGCTGCCGTTGGCCGCCGTCACCCGCAGCGCCGTCGGGTAGAACAGACGGCCACCGTAGAGCGGCAGGTTGCGGCCCGGACGCAGCTCATCGAAGCTCACCGGCGTGACATTGCCGCCCAGGGCGAGCATGTCCACGGCGGTGGTTTCGCGCCACAACGAGAACCAGCTGTTGCCCTGCCCGGTGTAGCGCACACCGTTGTCGCCGAGGAAGCCGGTCATGTTGAACTGCGGCACCCGGCCCGGGTCACCGACACCCTGCACCACCAGGTCGCCGCGGCTGTCCAGGCGCACCGCGGCATCACCGGGCATGAGCGTCAGGCCACCCAGTGCCGCGGCCTTGGTCGAGGTATACGGGTCGTAGGCGCGCGACTCGCTGCTGTCATTGAAGGCAAAGCTGCTGCCATACACCTGCCTGACCACCCCGACGCTGCCCGCCTGGACATTCAGGGCACCGCGAAGGTTGACCAGCGTGCCGCCCAGGTCGGGGGTGACCCGCGCCATCTCCAGGGCCGCGGACGCCGGGTTGATGCCACCGGCCACCCGCAGGTTCAGGTCGCCGCCGCCGGTCTGCACCAGGCGACCATCCTCGGCGATCCGGCCGCTGCCGCCGACCACCAGGTTCAGGCCCTGGCTGCGCTCGGCCTCGACGCCCGCGGTGTTGCTGGCCTGCAACAGGCCGGCCGAGCCACCCACGCCGACGTCCAGGTTGCCACCACCCAGGGTGCCGATGCCGGTGAAGCCCACCAGCCAAGGTTCGGCCACCGAGGCCTGGGGCTGCTGGGCGAAGGTACCGAAGTTGACCCACCACGCCGCCGGGGTATCGGCACTGGTCTGGCCCTGGCGCCACAGCCAGTTGCCCACCGCGGCCGATGCTACTTGCGGCCTGGAGAGGGCGCCGCCGGTCTTGCTCGCCACCAGGTTGCCGGTAAGATCGCCCCCGGCCGTGATCCGCAGGTTGCCGCCCTGCTCCGGATACCAGGCGCGGTACAGGCTTTCGGTCAACGCCTCATAGGGCGCGCCGGCGCTGCCGAGCAAGCTGCCATCGGCCAGCCGGCCACGGGCCAGCTGATGCGGATCGACGCCGTCGCGCCACAGCGACGGCGCCTGGGTGCCGGCGGTGTAGACGCCGAACAGCGAGTCCATGCGCCAGTCACCGGCGCTGAGCAGGTCAAGGTCGCCGGTACCCGTGCGCAACACGCTGAACATCAGGGTCTGCGGCGTGACCTCGATACGCTCGGGCTCGGTCGGCGCGTCGATCTCCACGCACCAGCCAGGGATCGAGCACAGCTCCATGTCGGCGTCGGCCACCGGGGTGCCGGGCTCCATGCCATAGGTGTTGTCCGGCCCCCAGACCCAGATTTTCTTGCCCCCCAGCGCCTGGTCCACGCACCAGCCGGCAATGTCGCACAACACCAGGTCCTCGGGCGCCACCGGCGTGCCCGGTTCCATGCCGTAGGTGTTGTCGGGGCCCCACACCTTGATGCTCTTCACCGCCGGCTCGCACCAACCGGCGATGTCGCACAACGCCAGGTCCTCGGGGGCGACCGGGGTACCGGGTTCCATGCCGTAGGTGTTGTCCGGCCCCCAGACCATGCCGGTACCGCCAGCCCCGCCCCCGCTGCGCTTCTGCTGCGCGATGTAGTGCAGGTCGGCCAGGCGCAGCACGCCGGCATCGGTGTCGGGACGCGTGATGCGGCTGTCGGCGGCGTCCAGGTCGGCGCCGGCCACCAGGCGCATCGACCACGACTGCGAGCCTGCCGGCAACATCTGCGCCAGCGCCCAGTTACGCCCCTGCTGGCCATTGCTTGCGGGGCGCAGCTCGATCAGGTCGACCCCTGCGGCGAGCTTGACATCGGTGCCCGCCGGCAGCCGCGAGCCCACGGCCAGGGTGAGCGCGCTGCCTTGGGTCAGGCCGCCACTGGGCAGGGCAATGCCCTTGCTCCAGATACCGCCCTGCACAGCCACGCTGACTGGCAGGCGGCTGCCGGCGTCCAGGTGCGTGCCCGAACCCAGGGTGACCGCCTCGCGCAGCAGCGTGCCGGCGGCGTACAACAAGTTGCCGCCAGCGTCACGTACCGCGGCCTCGAGTACCGTGCCCGCGGGCAGGGTCAGCGGCGCCGACAGACTCATGGCGCTGGGCAGGCGCAGGTTGGCCGGCAAGGTGGTGGCGGCGAACGGCAGGTCGAAGTTGAGCAGGCTGCCTTCGGGGAACTGCGTGCCCTCGGCAAGCTCCACGCCGCTGCGCGGGATCACCAGGTCGCTGTCGAACGGCTGCTTGCCGGGCAGCAGCAACCAGCCCTTGCCGTCCATGCGCGCTTCGCCGCTGGCCAGGTCCAGCGGCATGAAGCCGTCACTGATGCTGCCATACACCTCCAGATTGCCGCCGGCGCGCAGCACCAGGTTGCCTACCTCGCCCGAACCGTAAACGCCAGTCTTCGGCGTCAGCGGGTTGAGGCTGGCGTAGCGGTGGCCGGACAGGTCCAGGTCACCCTGCACCACCAGGTCGGTGCCGGCATCGACCGTGGCGATCTCCACACCCGGGCGCAGGTGCAGGGCCTGGGCGTAGCGGGCATTGTTCAGCCCGGCCAGGCGCACGTCGAGCAGCTCGCGGTTGCGCAGCAGGTTGTCGATGAACAGCACACTCAGGTCGTGCTTGCGGGTCAAGTAGTCCTGGTCGATGACCTGGATCGGCCGGCCACTGGCCGAGGTGCCGCCCGGCGCCGCGTCGGTGTAGCGCTGGTTGCCGATCACGGCGATGGAGCGCGCGCCGAGAATGTCCACCGGACCACGCACGTCGATGGCGATGTCGCCCGCCGTATCGCCGCCCAGGCGTGGGGCGATCAGCTCCAGGGTGCCGCGCTGGCGGCCATCGCCCTGCCCGGAGGCGATGCCGTGGCGCAGGTCGATGCGTGCGCCGCTGGCCAGGGTCAACTGGCCATGGCCGCTGTTGAGCTCGACCACGGCACGGTTCGGCGCATCGATGATTGCGCCGTAGCTGTCGACCCGCAGCACACTGCCATGGGCGTCAAGCAAGGCTCCGGCGCCCAGGGTCAGGCCTCGATTGGCGGCCAGGCGGATGCTGCCGACCTGCTCGCCGCTGGCATCGACGTGGCCGTTGACCGTGAGCTGCCCGTTGTCCAGCGACACGTTGATCTGCTGGGCCTTGAGCTCATCGCCGATCACCAGGTCGCCGTGCTTGATCTGGAAGCTGCGCGCACCGAACACCTGGTCGCGGTTCAGGCGCTGGTTGAGGCCGGCAAAGTCGTCCAGCTGCCGGGCGCGGATATCGACCACCCCGCCCGCGTACGGGACCTGCGTGCCAGCAGCGTCGTAACGGCCACTGGCCGCGCCGAGGATCTGGCCGAGCAGCTCGATGCGCCCGCCCTGCTCGCCCAGGGCGATGGCCGTCAGGCGCCCGGCGCGGTTGCCGCGGGCACTGAGATCGATCAACGCGCCAGCGGCCTGGTGAATATTGCCGAACTGGCTGCCCAGCACCAGCTCGCCGCCCCAGCTGTGCTGGGTCACGTCATTGAGGGTCAAGGTACGCCCGGCCAGGTCAAGCCGCGCGGCGTCGCCCAGGCGCAGGTCGTCCAGCGCTTGCAGGGTCAGGCGGCCGCTGGGCAGGCTGAAGGTGCCATCGACCAGCAGTCGCCGCGCCTTCAGGCTCAGCTCGGCGCCCAGGGCCTGACGACCGCTGGCAAGCAAGCCACCGCCGCCCTGCACGCGCAGGGTGCCACCGGCCTCGATACGATTGAGCGAGCCGGCGCTGCCGGTCCACAGCGGTGTGTCCACCAGCAGGTCACCACCGCTGTAGGCGAAGCTGCCGTTGGCCTGGTAGTCGCCACGGCGGTGGTGGACCAGCAGGCTACCCTTGTGGTTGGCGCTCACCTGATGGCTGGCGTGCAGTTCCACGCGGCTGAAGCCCAGGGTCTGGCGCGCCATGTCGGCGCTGCCATCGGGCTGGCTGTTGGTGCCGTAACCGAACTCCAGGTCCTTGACACGGATTGCCAGCAGGCCATCGCCACTGCCGGCCCCGCCCGCGATCGGCGCGCCCGCGGCGTTGCGCGTGCCGCTCCAGATCAGCCGTTCGGTGCGAATGGTCGCCCGGTCGCCGGCCTGGCCATGGCCATAGATGGCCGGCACGCCGAGCACCAGCGCCTGCAGGCGGTTCTTGCCGGTGACCGGGTCGTAGGTGTCGAGCGCCGTGGTGCCGAAGAAGTTCAGCGAGTCGGACGCCGCCAGGGTCAGGGTCTCCAGTGCCGGTACAGCCTCGGCCGGGCTGCCCTGCAGCAGGCGGTCGAGCACCTGCTGGTTGAGGGTCAGGCCCTGGCCCAGCACGCCGTCCGCCAGGGCGCGAGCCAGCGCGTCGGCACTGCCGACGTTGATCCGCCCGACCGCCAGGCCCAGGTGCCGGGTCCCGAAGGCCACCCCGTCATCGAGGCTGAAGGTCTTGTCGGTGGCGGCGAACAACGAGCCGTCCGAATACAGCCGGGTGGTGCCCTGGCAACCGCCGGCGCTGCAACCGCCAATCAGGATGGAGCCCGGCGACCAGCTGCTGGTGAACTGCGACGACACCACATCCAGCCGCCCATTGGACACCGCCAGCAAGGCACGGCCGTTGCTGTTGATGAAGTAGCCGTCATTGGCATCGAACGGCACCGCGCCTCGGCCAAGGGTGACGATCCCGGCCCCCTGCTCGACGACGATGCCGCCACGCGGGTCGTTGTTGGTCAGGAACACTTCACCGGCCTGCAGCACCGCCCCCGAACGCAACCAGATATCACTGGTGCCTTCGAGGAAGGTCATCTGGTTGCCGCCCTGGCCGTAGAGCACATTGGCGCGGCCGCCCAAGGTCAGCCGGGGTGCCTGCAGGGCATTGAGCTCGCGGGCCGACAACACCGCGATGTTCTCGCCACTGGCCTGGCCGGCGCCACCATCGGCCACCACTTCGAGACCACGGGCGCCGAACACCGCCGCGCTGCCGGCATGACCGCCTTCGGCGGCGGCGAAGTTCACCCGACCAGCGACGCGCAAGGTACTGCCGGCCTCGTTGTTGCCCTGCACCCGCAGGTTCAGCCACTTGCCATCGGCCTCGATCGCCGCGCGCGGCACGCCTTTGGCCACGGCATCGGCACGGGCGAACGCGGCGTAGGAGGTTTCGTTGTACTGCGAATAGCGCCGCAGTACGTCGCCCGAGGTCAGGATCACCTGGCTCGACAGCGGCTGGCGGATACCGGTGTTGGCCACCGACAGGCTGCCCGTGGTAGTCCAGGAGCCGTTGCGCATCGCCAGGCTGGCAGCGCTGCCCCCGGCCATGGCCAGGCCATTGAGCTCGACCCTGAACGCCCCCGGCAGCAGCGCAAAGCTGGCCGGCAGCAAGGTGTAGGTGCCCGCCGCCAGGCCAGGAACGCTGCCATCCAGGGTGATCTGCTGGCCGATCCCCGGCGCCGTCACGCCGGCCTCGCCGGTCACCGGCGCATAAGGGCCGGTGAAGCTCGGCACAATGGCGTAGACCGGGTTGCTGCCCAGCGTGGGCAGGACCAGGCGGCCTTCGCCATCGAGTTGCATCAGCGGGTGGTAGCGGGCGTCGGTGGAGCCGCCACGCCCGGAGACGAAGCCGGCGCCGGTCAACGTGCCGCCTCCGGACAGGTCGATCAGCGCGTCCTGGCGGATGTCGATGGACTTGCCGTTGAGCGATACCCCATACAGGCTGTCACCCGCCGCGCCCAGCAGCTTCACCGCCTGGCCTGCGAACAGGTAGCTCAGGCCATCCACCGTCCCGCCGTAGGGCATGACCAGCCCTGCCGCGCTGACCGAGGTGATGCTGCCCGGCAGCAGGGTGACGGACTTGGTGCCCCCCGTTTCCTGCCCCAGCGACAACCCGCCCAGGGGCGCGCGCAGCACACCACCCTGCTCGACCCTGCCGGCGACCAGCGCCAGCCGGCCGAACACCGAGAACGGCTGGTCGGGTGTGCCTTGCCCGGCCCTGCCGATGCGCAAGGTGGCGTCGCTGCCCGTCTCGATCTGGCCGAAGGCGCCGGTGGTCGGGTAGATCTGCGCAGCGAGCAGTTCCAGGTCGGCATTGCTGCGCAGCAAGGTCCTGTCGGTGCCTTCGCCGACCTTGGCCAGTACCCGCAGGTCGCCCTGGCTGCGCAGGCTGCCAAGGGCAAAACCACGGCGGTCGAAGTCCAATACACCACCGGCGGCCAGCGCCAGGCTGCCATGGGCGCCGAGGGTCACGGCGTCACGCAGGTCCAGCAGGTGGGCGTCGACCTGCAACAGCGCCGCGCTGCCTTGCGTCGACAGCCCGCCCTTGAGGGTCGGCCGGGTCGCCTGGTCGGCGCTGCGATGGTTACTGCCGGCAAGCCGCACATAGGGCGCCTGCAGGTGGACGCGGGCGTCGCCGGCGCTACCTTGGGCCAGCACCAGCGAGCCGGTGTACAGCTGCAGGCCGCGGGCCATGCGCAGGTCGAGGTCGCCGTCGAACGCCACCACGCCGTCGCTGAGCAGCGAGAGGCTGTCGAAGCCCCCTGTGTTGATCCTGGCGACGTCGAGCCGTCCCTGGCCATAACGCAGCGGGCCGTCCTCGACGTTGGCCGCGCCCTGGGCAAGGACCAGCTCGCGGGGAGCCTTGACTCCGTCGACCAGGCTACCGTTGAGGTAGAGACCACTATCCAGCGCCACCTCCAGGCTGCCGCCTGCGGCGCCAAGGCCACCGGAAGCAGCGCTGAAGCTGCCGTTCAGGCGCAGCCCGTGGCTCGACGCCAGGCTGATGCGCCCGCCGTTGCTGGCCATGGCCAGCGGCCCCTGGCCACGGATATCCAGCGTGGCCTGGGCACCATCGGCGCGCAGGCGAGCGCCCTCGGCCATGTCCAGGAACAGGTAGGCGCCGTTGCTGGTACCTTGGTCATGGTCGATCTGCCCGCCGATGACGATGCTGCCGCCAGCGTCGACCCGCCCATAACGGCGACCTTGCGCATCCAGGGCGCTGAACGCCCGCCCGGACACATCGATCAGGGCTTGGTCACCCAGGCGGATCGAGCGTTGGTGCGCCCCTTCCGTCACCCCGGAGTCCATGGTCGGCAACCATTGCTGCAGCAGGCTGACACTGCCGCCCCAGGCATTGAGGGTACCGTTCAGGCTCAACTGCGCGGTGCTGGTCAGGCTGATGGACTGCAAGGGGTCGACGCTGATCGTCGCGCCGCGCCCGACCTCAAGCACCGCCGCTTCACGGCTCGCCTGGTCGAAGCGGCTATCACCCGCCGCCAAGGCCAGGCTCGCGCCGGCGCGCGGCTCCAGCTTGCCGGCCACCGCGTTCTGCGCCAACGGCGGCGCCAACACGATCAGCGCCGGATCGCCGAGCGGCCGGCTGGCGTCGAGCTGCTCCACCGGCCGGGTGACGTCGATACGGCTGCCGGCGGCCACACTCAGGCCATGGTTGCCGGTGATGGCGTAATGCGCGAAACCACGGTTGAAGAAGTCCTCGGCCAGGTGCACGCCGGTCTCGCCCTGCGCGCTCCCCCCCACGCTCACCCGCTCGGCGGCCACGGTCAGGGTGCCCGCACCGCTGCTGCCGTAACCGCGCAGCTCCCCGTCGAGGCGCATCCGCCCGGTCCCGGCGCTGTTCAACGCGCCGCTGTGCAAGGTCAGGCTGCCGCCACTGCCACCGAGCAGGCGGTTGGCTTCGCCGCGTACCACGCCGCCGGACACGTCCATCACGCTGCCGCTGTCCAGCAGCACATCGCCGCTGCTGCGCAGGCTCAGGCTGCCACCGTTGCGCCAGGCGCGCTCGCCTGAGTCCGTGCCCTCGCTGCGCAGACCGCTGACATCCAGGCGCACCCCGGCGCCCACGCCGACCTGCGCGCGCAGCCCTGCCGGGGTGGCCAGCGCCTGGTCCTGCAGGCTGGCGAGAACACGCTGGCGGAGCACATCGCCCAAGGCCATCTGCCCGCCCCTGGCGGTCAGGTCGGCATTGACCTGGACTTGCGGGGCATAGAGGGTCAGGCTGCCGCCATCGGCCAGACGCACGGCATCATCAACCTCGATGCGCCGCTGGGCGGCAACACTCAAACCACCTAGCTCCAATCCGTTGAGCCAGTCGCTGTCGATTGCCAGCTGGCCACGGCGCCGCTCAGCCAACGGTGCCTGCAGGCCGACGTCGGCGCTCTGCCCCCCGGCGCCCTGGCGTATCAGCACCTGCTGCATGACCGGGGTCAGGCTGAAGCCGAGCTCCTTGGCGTCGCTGAGGTAGCCGGGCAGCTGTTGGCCGATCACCAGTTGCGCGCCCTGGGCCCGGGCAGTGTGTACCTGGCGATAGCCGTCACGCCCGCGTACCGGCGCCTGCACCTGGCGCTCATCCTGCCAGGTCTGGCCGATCAGTTGGCCATCGAGCAGCGCGCTCTGGGTCGCCACCACCAGGCTGCCGGCGTCGCGGCCCACGGTATAACCCTGCTCGTAACGCTGACCGGGGGCAATCAGCGGGTTGTAGAAGGTGCGGGTCTGGTCCCAGCGCGCGCTGTGCGCCTCGTAGCCGTTGTAGAGGCCGGTGTAGAGCAGGTCGCCCGGGGCCCTCGACAGTTCGTAAAGGCGGCCGTCCTCACCGCGCAGCCAGCTCTGGCGGATGTAGCCGTCCTGCACCGCCAGGGTGCCGCCGGACAGGTTGATCTCGGCACCGGCGCGAGTCACCAGGTCCTGGCCGGTAAAGGTCACCGTGCCGCCCTGGGCCATCCACTCGCCGACGCTGTGGTTGCGCGTGCCCAGGTAACCGCCCACCTCGAGCAGGCCACCGGCGGTGTACCAGCGCTCGCTGGCATAGCCGTTGATGCCTTTCTCGACATGCACCAGCTCACGCACGTCCACCCACACATCGCGGTTGATCAGGCCGCCCTTGTCACGGTTGCCGGCCGCATCGCGCTGTTCGTTGCCCTGCACATTGATCTTGATGACATTGCTTTCCATCGCCACCTTGACCCCGAGGGCCCCGGCCACGTCGATGCGCGCGCCATCGTCCACCAGGCTGCGCAGCCCGGCACTGACGGCCACCTGGCCGCCGGTGGCCAGGGTCAGGGCGCCCTCCTGGAAATGCACGGTGCCGCCGCTGACCACCTCCACCCGCGACTGCTCGGGGCGGTCGATGACCTTGCTCAGGTTGTCGAAGCGGCCCGTGGCATTGTTGCCGCTGACCCCATCCACACCCTGCCGCGAGGCCTCGCGCTGGCTGTCCAGGGCCTGGCTGTCGTCGAGCAGCACGGCGGTGACGCTGCCCTTGCCGAAACTGACCGAGCCGCTGGTGTCGCTGGCCGGGTTGAGCAGGTGGATGCTGCCGCGCCTGTCCACCGCAGTGCTGGCAAGGGCCACGCCATCCTGGCGCACGGCATGGCCAGTCAGGGTGATATCACCGCCTGCCGCCTGGATCAGTCCGTTGTTGACCACGCTGCCGCTGCTGCTGCCGGGCTTCAGGCTGCTGGCGACCTCGTTGCCACGGGTGGTGGAGAAGGCGTTGGCCTGGGTGCCCCTGCCCCGGCGGATGTAGAAGTCGTCACCGGCGGCAAGCGTTGCCTGGCCCTGGGGTGTGATGATCTGGCCTTCGTTGTTCACCTCGCTGCCCAACAGCAGCACATAGCCGCCGCCCTCGGTGGAGGTGGCTGGGGCGCGGGTCTGCAGTTGCGCGCCACGTTGCACCACGACCTTGCCGCCGGCCTGGGTGAAGGTGGCCTGGCTGCCGTTGCTGTCGACATACAGCCCGCGTTCGCGGAACTGCTCGTCGCTGACCTGCGCCGCCGCCGCCACCAGGTTGCGCACGTTGACCTGGCTGCTGCCGTCGAATACCACGCCATTGCGGTTGACCAGCATCACCGTGCCCTGGGCCTCGATCTGGCCGTGGACCTGGCTCGGCCGGGCATTCGGGTCGTTGACCCGGTTGAGCACCGCCCACTGCGCCTGCTGGTCGAACTTGACCGTGGTGTCGCGGCCGACGTTGAAGGTCTCCCAGTTGAGAATCGCCTTGTCGGCGGTCTGTTCGATCAGCACCTGGGTCTTGCCGCCCACCTGGCTCTGCTGCGGCGCCTTGGCGTTCTGCCAACCCTTGGTCAACGGGTTCTCGTCGACCTTCAGACCGCCCTCGCCCAGGCCGTTGGGCACGGTCTGCGGCTGCACCTGCGCCAAGGTGCGGCCGGCGGCCTGAGCCGCCTGCTGCGCGGCGATGGCGGCCACGGTGTTGTCGAGGTTGCCCAGGGAGCGCTGGAACCGTTGCTGCAGGCGCTGCTGCTGGGCCAGCGGTGGCGGCGCGCCGGGCACCTGCACTTGGCCACCTGCAGCGCCACCACCGGCTGCGGGCGCCGCGCCCTTGGCCGCGAACCAGGCCGAGCTGAACGGCTGCGCGGCCTGGGCCGTGCCTGACAGCAACAGCAGCGCGATGGCCTGGGCCAGGGGCTTGAGCAGCATCGGCGCGTGGCCTGCAGGCTGGCGACGCCGGTGGGCGACGGTGGCTGGTAGGTCTGGCTGGTGCTGGCCGCGCGACATTGCAGGGTTCCTTGTGCAGGGTCATGGAAGGCAGGTCGGTGCGGCGGTGATGCCGCTTTGCCATAAGGCAGTCGGCCTGGCCGCAGACCGAAGCTTTGTCATGCAAAGTTCATCTGCCTGGGGTACGCGCACACGCGAAAACCGACGGTGCCGTGCCGGCCACCGTCGGTTGTCAGCCCGTTGCGGGCCTGGCGCTTCGCGTGACGCTTACAGACGGCCGATACCGTTGCAGACCGAAGCGTTGGCGATGTTGGTGCCTTCGTTGTAGCCGTTGTCCAGGAACACCTTCTTGATCTCGGCGGCGTAGGCGGCCGGCAGGCTGACGAAGGAGTGCTGGGCGATGGTGGCGGCCTTGGCACCGGTATACAGATCGGTCAGGAAGCTGCGGATGGCGGTGGCATCGGCGGCGGTCTGGTAGCACTGGCCGACCAGCAGGTTGGTGTAGCCGACGATCGGGTAGCCCGAAGTCGGTACCACGCCACCGGCGTTGAAGATCGGCACCCACTTGCTTGGGTCGGCGCGGTCGGCGGCGGTGCTCGGGGCGACAGCGGTACCCAGGGCGGTGCGGGCGTTGGCGGCGGTTGGCAGCGGCGCGGTGCCGGCGGCCATGGCGTTCTTGCTGACGCGGGCGACCACGGCGTTGTTGCTGGTGGCGACATAGTCAGGGCTGACGTAGCCGATGGTGCCATCGGTGGCGTTGACCGCGTTGACCACGTCGGCGCTGCCGGCGACGGCTTGCCAGGTGGCCGGTTCGCTGCCCACGTTGGCGGTGGTGAAGGTGCTGCTGACCACGAAGGACGATGGGCAGGAGTCAGCCAGGAAGCGCGACAGCAGCTCGGTGGTGCCGCTGCTGCCGGAACGGTAGATGACCTTGATCGGCGTGGTATCGGCGGTGCCCAGCAGTTGGCCCCAGGTGGTGGTGGTGCCGGAGAACACGCCGCACAGTTGAGCGCCGGTCAGTTGCAGGTTGGTCACGCCCGACTTCTTGTAGGGGATGGCAACGGAGGTGCCCACCGATGGGATCTGCACCAGCTTGCCCCAGGTGGCGGCCTTGCTGCTGTTGTAGGTCGACAGTTCCGAAGCGCTCAGCACCGAGTCGCTGCCGGCGAAGTCGACGTTGGTGCCGGCTGGCTGGTTGATCGAGGCCGCTGCGTTGGTCAGGAACGCCGTCTTGCCGCCACCGCTGCCGACACCGGTGTAGCTGAAGTCGGCCGGCAGCAGGCGCGGCAGGCTCGAGGTGCCGTTGTAGAGGTTTTCCGGCAGGGTGGCGCCGCCACCGACAACAGCAGCCATGGATTGGGCCGAAGCCAGGGTAGCAGCCACCAGGGAGGCGGCGATCACAGTACGCTTAAACATGAAGCAATCTCCTATCGTCGTGTTCATACGTTGAGTGGGTCGCGCATTGCCGTGGCCACAGGCCGTATACCCTGATCCAGAGGGGCTGAGGCCTGTCCACGGGGCCAACATTCGCAGCTTGTGGTGACAGGCAAAGGAAAAAACATCGGGAGTTCGGCGGGGAAAGACTCGGGTGTCTGAGGGCGCTTTTCGGGCTTGTGGCGGGCTGGCCATGAGCCGGCGCAGGCGGTACGGGAGGGGACGGTCCGGAGGATGGCGGATCAGGCACTCGGGAGTTTGGCCAAGGGGAGAAAAAACAGTGTGGCAGTGCCGGCCACTTCACAGTGGCCGGTTGGTCATGGCCGGGTCTTCAGGGCGCGGCCACCTCGCTGGGCGATGCCAGTTGCAGGAGTTCGCTGGTATAGCTCCACTCTTCCTGGACCTTGTCCGGATGCTCGTTCAGGCGGATGCCGTAGGACGGGATGATCTGCTTGATCTTCGCCTGCCACTCAGGCGTGGCCACCTTGTCCTTGAACACCTTGTTCAGCAGATCGAGCATGATCGGCGGCGCGGTCGAGGCGCCCGGCGAGGCGCCGAGCAACCCGGCGATGTTGCCGTCCTTGGCGGTGACCACCTCGGTGCCCAGCTTCAGCACCCCGCCCAGGTTGTCGTCTTTCTTGATGATCTGCACCCGCTGCCCGGCCTGCCACAGGCGCCAGTCTTCCTTCTTCGCTTCGGGGAAGTAGGTCTGCAAGGCGGCGAAGCGGTCATCATCGGACTGCATCAACTGGCCGATCAGGTATTGCACCAAGTCGAACTCGCGCACCCCCACCCGCACCATCGGCCAGGTGTTGTGCAGCGACATGCTGGCGAACAGGTCAAGCAGCGAACCTTCCTTGAGGAACTTGGTGGAGAAGGTGGCGAACGGCCCGAACAGGATCATGCGCTTGCCGTCGAGCACCCGGGTGTCCAGGTGCGGCACCGACATGGGCGGCGCGCCGGTGGCGGCGATGCCGTAGGCCTTGGCCATGTGGCGCTGGGCGATGGCTGGGTTGTCGGTGACCAGGAACGAGCCGCCCACCGGGAAGCCGGCGTAGTCCTTGGCCTCGTCGATGCCCGACTTCTGCAGCAGGTGCAACGCGGCGCCGCCGGCACCGATGAACAGGAACTTGGCGTCGGTGGTCGCGGTGCCACCGTCCTTGAGGTTCTTGTACTCGACGTGCCAGCTGCCGTCGTCGTTGCGACTGATGTCCTGCACCTCGCTGGACAGCTTGAGGTCGAAGTTCGGCCGGGTCTGCAAGTAGCCCACGTACTGGCGGGTGATCTCGCCGAAATTGACATCGGTGCCAATCGGCGTCCAGGTGACGGCGAGCTTCTGGTTGGGGTCGCGCCCTTGCATCATCAGCGGCACCCACTTGGCGATCTGCGCGTGGTCCTCGGAATACTGCATCGGCTTGAACAGCGGGCTGGCCTGCAACGCCTCGTAGCGCTTCTTGAGGAAGCGGATGTTGTCGTCGCCCCAGACGAAACTCATGTGCGGGGTGGTATTGATGAACGAACGCGGGTTCTTCAGCACCCCCTGCTTGACCTGCCAGGCAAGGAACTGACGGGTGACCTGGAACGACTCATTGATCTCCACCGCCTTGCTGATGTCGATCTTGCCGTCCTTCTCCGGCGTGTAGTTGAGCTCGGCCAGCGCCGAGTGGCCAGTGCCGGCGTTGTTCCAGCCGTTGGAGCTCTCCTCCGCCACCTTGTCCAGGCGCTCGACCATCTGCATCGACCAACCCGGCTCCAGCTCGTTGAGCCATACCGCCAGGGTGGAACTCATGATGCCGCCGCCCACCAGCAGCACATCGACGCGCTTGCTGTCGGCGGCCTGGGCATGCAGCCCCAGGGCCAGGGTGAGGGCCGCCAAGGCCCATCTGGGCGTTTTCTGGATGTTCATGTGCTCTCCCGTATTGGTCATTCCGTGCGCCTGGAGGACAAGCTTAGCCGAGTGTTTTGCTCGGGCATGGTCGCTGTGTTTTCTCGTCCCTTGCCCCGCGACAAGGCCAGCAGCGCGAGTTCGATAATCGCCCGTTTTCAGCGCTCCGGGATTTGACGAAACTAACCAGATAGTACAAATATCGATCTACTCAAAAACAACAAAGCGATACCCGCCATGACACCCCGAATCCTCGTGCTCAACGGCCCCAACCTCAACCTGCTGGGCACCCGCGAACCCGCCCAGTACGGCCATGAAACCCTCGCCGACCTGGCCAGCCTGTGCGCCGGCAGCGCTCGCGAGCTGGGCCTGGAACTGGAGTTCCGCCAGACCAACCACGAAGGCGAGCTGCTCGACTGGATTCACGCCGCCCGTGGCCGCTGCCACGGCATCGTGATCAACCCCGCCGCCTGGACCCACACCTCGGTGGCCATCCGCGATGCCCTGGTGGCCTGCGAGCTGCCGGTGATCGAGGTTCACCTGTCCAACGTGCACAAGCGCGAGCCGTTCCGCCACCTGTCGTTCGTCTCCAGCATCGCCGTGGGGGTGATCTGCGGCCTTGGCAGCCAGGGCTACCGCATGGCCCTGGGCTATTTCAGCGAACAGCTGCGCGAGCACGCGGCATGAGCGCCCAAGGTATCCTTGCCGGCCTCATCGGCCGTGGCATCCAGGCTTCGCGCACACCGGCGCTGCACGAACACGAAGGCGATGCCCAGGCGCTGCGCTACCTGTACCGGCTGATCGACGCCGACCAACTGGGCCTGGACGACAGCGCCCTGCCGGCGTTGCTCGACGCGGCCCAGCGCACCGGATTCAGCGGGCTCAACATCACCTACCCGTTCAAGCAGGCGATCCTGCCGTTGCTCGACGAACTGTCGGACGAGGCCCGTGGTATCGGCGCGGTGAACACCGTGGTGCTGCGCGATGGCAGGCGGGTCGGCCACAACACCGACTGCCTGGGCTTCGCCGAAGGTCTGCGCCGGGGCCTGCCCGGCGTGGCCAGACGCCGCGTGGTGCAGTTGGGCGCGGGAGGCGCGGGCGCGGCGGTGGCTCATGCGCTGTTGGCCGAAGGCGTCGAACAATTGCACGTGTTCGAGCTGGACCCGGCCCGCGCCCAGGCACTGGTGGACAATCTCACGCAGCGCTTCGGCGCTGGCCGTGCCATGCTCGGTAGCGATCTGGGCGAGACCCTGGCCGGCGCCGATGGTCTGGTCAACACCACGCCGGTGGGCATGGCCAAGCTGCCGGGCACTCCCTTGCCGCCGGCGTTGCTGCACGCACGGCTATGGGTGGCGGAGATCATCTATTTCCCGCTGGAGACCGAGTTGTTGCGCCAGGCCCGGGCCCTGGGCTGCCGCACCCTCGATGGCGGCACCATGGCGGTGTTCCAGGCGGTCAAGGCGTTCGAGCTGTTCAGTGGACGCCCGGCGGATGCCGCGCGAATGCAGGCGCATTTCGCCAGGTTCTAGTCGCCAGGCAGCTCATCGCGGAGCATGCCCGCTCCCATGGAAGAGCGAGCGGGCATGCCCCGCGCCTGCATTCAGGCCTTGATGTAACGCATCACCGCCTCGCAGATCACCTGCTTGTGGCGTTGCTTGATCTGCTCGTCGGACAGGTCGATCTGGAAGATGTCGCCAAAGGTATGGCGGTTGGACACCCGGTAGAAGCAGAACGAGCTCATCAGCATATGCAGGTCGATCACTTCGATACCGGGGCGGAACACGCCCTGGGCAACGCCACGGGCGAGGATCTTGCCCAGCGCGTCGAGCACCATGCTGCTCATCTCGCGGATCACCGGCGACTGCTTGACGTACTCGCCGTAGTGGATGTTCTCGGTGCAGACGATGCGCACGAAATCGACGTTGTTGGCATGGTGGTCGAAGGTGAACTCCACCAGGCGCTGGATCGCCTGCTCGGGCGCCAGCGAGTCGAGGTCCAGGCTGTGCTCGGTCTTGCGGATGTCGCCGTAGAGCTTGACCAGGCACTCGACGTACAACTGCTCCTTGCTGCCGAAGTAGTAGTAGATCATGCGCTTGGAGGTGGCGGTGCGCTCGGCGATGGCATCGACCCGGGCACCCGCCAGGCCTTGCTGGACGAACTCGGTGATGGCGGCCTGGAGAATGTTCTCGCGGGTCTTTTCCGGATTGTTCTTGCGCGTCTTGCGCAGGCCTTCGACTTCAGGCTTGACGACCGAATCACTCATACCGACTCACAGGCTCGTTGTAGTAATCCGGGCAATTATCCGTGAGCCGGGCGATGCTGGGAAGCGCAGTGTTGGTCGGCTGGTCAGGTTTGGCCTAGAGCCCCGTCGCCGGCCAAGGGCCTGGCTCACAACACAACCTTGCGCCCTGCCCCGCTGCGCGCCTTTGCCATCGCTGCCAGACGCACCGCCACGTTGGCCGCGCCATAGCCGGCATAGCCGCCCTTGCGCTGCAGGATCTCGAAGAAGAAGCGCCCTTCGAACGGCTCGGTGTACACATGGAACAGCTCGCCGCCCTGGACATCACGGTCGTACAGCACGTTGTAGTACGCCAGCTCGCTGAGGAACTCGTCGTCGAAATCGAAGCGCGCCGCCAGGTCGTCGTAGTAGTTCAGCGGGATCTCCAGCAACGGCACGCCGGCCTCCTTGGCCCTGGCCACCTCGCGGAAGATGTCGTCGCAGTCGAAGGCGACGTGGTGCACGCCGGAGCCGCGATAGCTGTCCAGGGCATGGGCGATGGCGGTGTTGCGGTTCTCCGAGATGTTCAATGGCAACCGCAGGGTGCCGCAGTGGCTGCGCAGGGCACGGCTCTTGACCAGGCCATAGGGGTCGGGCAACACCACCTCGTCGTCGGCGGTGAAGTCGAACAGGCTCTTGTAGAACAGCACCCAACTGTCCAGGGCCTCGGCCGGCAACGCCAGGGCCATGTGGTCGATACGTTTGAGGCCACCGCTGGCGCGGGCTGTCGGGTCCAGGCGGAAATCGGTGTCGTAGAGGGCCTGGCCGTTGCCGTCGGGCTGCACCAGGTACAACAGGCTGCCGTCCGGCGCGCGCACCGCCGGGATCTCGCGCTCGTTGGGGCCGACCAGGCCGCGGAACGGCTGGCCACGGTAGGCCATGGCGCGCTGCAGGGCGTCCTGGCAAGCGTTGACCCGCAACGCCGTGGCGCACAACGACGGGCCATGGGCTTCGAAGAAGTTGTGGGCGAACGAATAAGGTTCGCCATTGAGGACGATGTTGATATCGCCCTGGCGCAGCAGACGCACGGCTTTGCTCCGGTGCTCGCCCGCTTCGGCGAAGCCCAGGCGCTTGAGCCATGCGCCCAGGCGTGCGCCGACCGCCTCGTCGACGGCGAACTCGAGGAACTCCACGCCGTCGTAGCGGCTGGCGGCCGGCGGCGCGAACAGCACGCCCGGTTCGACCGCCCGCGCCTCGCGCTCGAGCTGGCGGCGGGTCTTTTCCTCCAGGTACAGCAGCGAGCGCAGGCCATCGGCGGCGTTCTGCCGGGGTGGCGCTGCGCGGAAACCGTCATTGAAGATCTCCAGCGACAGCGGGCCGCGATAGCCGCTGGCCAGGACCGGCGCGAGGAAGCCCGCCAGGTCCATTTCCCCCTGCCCGGGGAAGCAGCGGAAGTGCCGGCTCCATTCCAGCACGTCCATGGCCAGGATCGGCGCATCAGCCATCTGCACGAAGAAGATCTTCTCGCCGGGGATATCGCGGATGCCGCTGGGGTCGCCGTTGAGCGACAGCGTATGGAAGCTGTCGAGGATCACCCCCAGCGCCGGGTGGTCGGCCTGGCGCACCAGGTTCCACACCTGTTGCCAGGTATTGATATGGCGACCCCAGGCCAGGGCCTCGTAGCCGATGCGCAGGCCCCGCGCGCCGGCATGCTCGGCGAGCAGGCGCAGGTCGTCCACCAGCAGCTGTTCGTCGCCCAGGGCGTCGGGCTGGACATTGCTGCACACCAGCACCAGGTCGGTGCCCAGTTCCTGCATCAGGTCGAACTTGCGCTCGGCGCGGTCGAGATTCTTGCGCAGGCGGTCACGGCGGCAGCCCTCGAAATCGCGGAACGGCTGGAACAGGGTGATGGCCAGCCCCAGGTCGGCGCACAACTGGCGCACCTCGCGGGGGCTGCCGGCGTAGTACAGCAGGTCGTTCTCGAAGATCTCGACGCCGTCGAAACCGGCGGCGGCGATGGCTTCGAGTTTTTCCGGCAGGGTGCCGCTCAAGGAAACGGTGGCGATCGAACGGTGCATGGCGGGTGTTCCTTGTTATTGAGTGAGGCCTGGCACGATCGATTATTCGCAGGTAAAGTCGCCCCGGCAACGAACTTTGTACGGAACAGTTAGTTTTTGTTCGATTACCGAACAAAACCCGTTCCAGAGAATTGCTTCACCCACCCCCGTGAACAACCATGAACACCAGTCGCAGGCCCGCCAGCCCTTCTCGCCGCAACGCCGGTCGTTCGGCGGAACCTGCGCTGCACTACCCAACGTCACCACATAATAAGTTCAAGAAAACGGGTACCGAACTATGCACACCTTGCTCGCCCTGCGATCCGCGCCGCCTCGTTCGTCTTCTCCACACAGCCCCTGCCCGCGCCTCAAGCGCTGACCAATCCGGCCCCTGACAAGAACAACGGAGACAACATGGCCCGCTCAAGCTCCCAAGCCAAGAAAGCCACCGCCAGCGGATGGATCGGCTCTGCCCTCGAGTATTACGACTTCTTCATCTACGCCCAGGCCGCGGCGCTGATCTTCCCGCAGATCTTCTTCCCGTCCGCCGACCCGAAGATGGCCATCATCGCCTCGCTGGCCACCTACGGCGTGGGTTACCTGGCGCGCCCGGTCGGCGCCTTCGTGCTTGGCCACTGGGGCGACACCCGCGGGCGCAAGAACGTGCTGCTGCTGTGCATGTTCCTGATGGGCCTGTCGACCATGGCCGTGGGCCTGCTGCCGACCTACCACGATGTCGGCCTGCTGGCCCCGGCGCTGCTGGTACTGCTGCGCCTGGTCCAGGGCTTCGCCGTGGCCGGCGAGATCTCCGGCGCCAGCTCGATGATCATGGAGCACGCGCCGTTCGGCCGCCGTGGCTACTACGCCAGCTACACCCTGCAAGGGGTGCAGGCCGGCCAGGTGATGGCCGCCGCGGTGTTCCTGCCGCTGGCCTACTTCATGCCCAGCGAGGCCTTCAACGACTGGGGCTGGCGCATTCCGTTCCTGATGAGCGCGCTGGTGCTGGTGGCTGGCTTCATCATTCGCAAGGAGGTCCACGAGACCCCGGCCTTCGTTAGGGAAGAGAAACAGGACAAGGTGGCCAAGTCGCCGATCAGCGAGGCCTTCCGCCACAGCTGGAAGCACATGGTGCTGGTTATGTTCATGGCGCTGATGAACGTGATCCCGGTGGTCGCCACCATCTTCGGCGCGGCCTACGCGGTTCAGCCGGCCTACGGCATCGGCTTCGACAAGAGCGTGTACCTGTGGATCCCGGTGGTGGGCAACATCGTCGCGGTGCTGGTGATCCCCTTCGTCGGCAACCTTAGCGACAGGATCGGCCGGCGCCCGACCATGATCGCCGGTTGCCTGGGCTCGGGCCTGCTGGCGTTCGTCTACCTGTATGCGATCAGCATCCAGAACGTGCCACTGGCCTTCGCCGCCTCGATCGTCATGTGGGGCATGGTCTACCAGGGCTACAACGCGGTGTTCCCGAGCTTCTATCCAGAGCTGTTCCACACCCGCTACCGGGTCTCGGCCATGGCCATCGCGCAGAACCTCGGCACCATGATCACCGCCATGCTGCCGGCGTTGTTCGCCGCAGTCGCGCCGCCGGGTTCGGACAATATCCCGCTGGTGGTCGGCGGGCTGGCGTTTCTCATCACCTGCGTGTGCGCGCTGGCCGCCTACCTGGCACCGGAAACCCACCGGCTGGCAATGGAAGACCTGGGCAACCCGCAGGCACAACCCATGGCGCGGGAAGCCTATGAAGCGAGCCGCAAGGGCAGCCTGAAAGCGTTCGGCCACTGACATCGGCGGTGCCGAAAAAAAGACGCCTCGTCAGAGGCGTCAAGACATTCACCAGCAACCAAAGGAGCACGGGGCTTCTCAAGGTGAATCCGGGTGGTTCAGAGAATCGACAACGGGTACTCGACGATCACCCGCACCTCGTCCAGGTCCGACTCGAAGGCCGTCGCCCGGGTGGTGGCCTGGCGCACGCGCAGTGCCAGGTCCTTGGCCGCGCCGGTCTGTACCACGTACTTGACCTCGATGTCGCGTTCCCAGCGCTTCTGGTCGGTGAGCGGGTCGCCGTTGCCATCCCGGCGCATGTAGTAGGCGTTGGCATGGCTGTAGTCGGCATCGCTGCCACGGCCATAGCGGGTCATGAACGACAGCCCCGGTACACCGTAGGCGGCCATGTTCAAGTCATAGCGCAGCATCCATGAGCGCTCTTTCGGCGAGTTGAAGTCGCTGTACTGGATGGAGTTGTCGAGGAAGATCGAATCGGACTGGCGCAGGTAGTCGAAGTCGTCGTCGCCGTTGTTGCGCTGGTGGGTCAGGGCCAGGGTATGGGCGCCGTAGCGCACGCCGAGCTTGGCGCTCCAGATGTCGTTGTCGAACTGGCCCAGGCGCTGACGTCCTTCGTCCCTGGCGTTGTAGAAATTGAACCCGCCGATCAGCGCCAGCTCGTCGGACAACGGCCAGGTCACGCTGGTGCCGGCGTAGTACTGGTTCCACACATCCTTCAAGCGACTGCCGAACAGGCTGACGCTGACGTTTTCGTTGATCGCGTAGTCGCCACCGCCGTAGGCGATCCACGGCGAATCCACCGGGCCACCGTAGAACGTCACGAAGTTGTCGCGCAAGTTGCTGGACACCGGCTGGCTCATGGCGTGCAGGCGCCCGCCCTGCAACGTCAGGCCTTGCACACTGGTGTTCTCCAGGGTCACGCCGCGAAAGCTTTCCGGCAACAGCCGCGAGTCGCCGGCCGCCACCACCGGGTTGACCGGGAACACATCGCCCACCCGCAGCACGGTGTCGAACAGGCGCACCTTGGCCGCGCCGCCGAGCTTGCTGTATTCGTCGCGGGCCTGGCCATCGCGGTCCACCGGCAGCACGTCGAACGAGCTGCGCCCACCGTTGCGCCCGCCACCAGTGTCGAGCTTGAGCCCAAGCATGGCGAAGGCGTCCACCCCGACGCCCACCGTGCCTTGGGTGAAACCGGACTCGAAGCGGGTGATCACGGCATGGGCCCAGGCCTCGGAGTAGCCGTTGCCGCTGTCCTTGCCACTGTTGTAGGTGGGGGCCGGGCCATCGCGATGGTCGCGATTGAAATAGTAATTGCGGTTGAGCACGCTCAGGCGGCTGCCCTCGATGAACCCTTCCTTCTGCTCTTCTGCGGCCCAGGCCGCCGGGCCAAAGCCGGCCAGCGCCACCAGGGCGGCCAGGGAAAGTGTCGGATTGCTCTTCATCCACTGCTCCTTCGATTGCGGCTGTTCTTGTTGTCAGGCCCTGGCGCTGGAGCATCCCTGGTCTGGCCAGATGCGCACGCACCCAGCCCCATTGGCCAAGCCTGATGCTCGCCGCTGGCGGATAACGGGAAGGTGATGGGGGCATTACAATCGTGTCATGCGCAGCCGGGGGACCTGCGTACACGCCCAGCTTTCATATCTGTAACCCGGCCGTCATGCCCCTGTTGGCCGGGCATCGCTAGCGTGGTCTGCGAAACGAACCTTTCGGAGGCACGACCATGCTACGACCGACCCTGACCGCCGCCCTGCTGGCGCTTTCCCTCTCGACCCAGGCCAGCGGCTTTTCCAGGCTGGACAGCGAACAGCTGCTGGCGGACCACCAGCAGGCCGTGGCGGCCTATGCGGCCAAACGGGCGAAGCCCATGCCGGAGATCGTCGACTACCGCTACGGCATGAAGCTCGACGTTGCCCGCCTCGTGCGCCAATCGGGCGACCCGCGCACCTGCGAGGTGGTGCCGCGGCTGATGACCTTCGAAGACAGCCAGGGCACCTTGCGCACCGTGCGCTACGCGGTGCAGTCGCAGTGCATCAACAACAAGTAGTTCAGCCGCGCAGCCCGTCGACCAGTTGCAGGCTGTTGCGCCCGCTGCGCTTGGAGGCGTACAGCAGCACGTCGCCTTGCTCGATCAACGCCGCCAGGCTGGCCGGTGGGCGGTCGAACAGGTTGGCGCCGATGCTCAGGGTCACCGCCTCGGGGGTGCGGAACGACTGTTCGGCGGTGGCCTGGAACTGCTGGCGCAGGGCCTCGGCCAGGCGCTGTATACCTTCGCGCGACGCCCCGGCCAGGAGAATGACGAACTCGTCGCCGCCCAGCCGTGCGGCGATCGCCCGCTCCGGCAGCATGGTCCGGATCATCTCGCTCAAGGCCACCAGCAGACGGTCGCCAGCGGCATGCCCATGCAGGTCGTTGACCAGTTTGAAGTGGTCGATATCGATCAGCAGCAAAGCCCCGGGGTTTGCCGGGGAAACCTCGTTGAACAGGCTCGCCGCGCGTACTTCCAGGGCGCGGCGGTTGTACAGCGCGGTCAGCGGATCGCGCGCGGCCAGGCGCTCGATGCGCTCCTCGCGGCGGTAGCGCACGGTGCCAGTCATCGACAGGGCGATCAGCATGATCGCCATGGCCCCCTCCACCAGCGATACCTGGATGATCTGCCCGCGAAACGCGCTCAGGTCGATCAGCGTTCCCGGCAGCAGCGCCGGCAGCGTCTTGGCCAGGTAGAACAGCCCGTGCAGCAGCAGGATGCAGCGCAACTGCACCGCGCCGACGCTGAACGACTTGCCGTGCGGGCGCAGCAACGCGCTGGCGTACAGGGTGAACGCGGCGACCAGCAGCGAGTTGGCCACCAGGAAGGTCTTCGACCAGGTGGGCCACTGCGGCAGCAGCAACAGGCTCAGCCAGGCCAGCGGGGCGAGGTAGCAGAGCCGTGACAGACGGGTTTCGGTAAAGCGTGACACCCCCAGCAGGAACAGCCAGTGGGCGGCCACCAGCATGCCATTGGCGAACCAGATGCCGATGAACAGGTAACCGCTGCCACGCAGCAAGGCGAGCGAGGAACCGACACTGATGGTGGCGAAGCTGGCGCTCCAGCACAGCAGCGAAGACTCGCGCACGCTGCGCCACTCCACGGCCAGATAAAGCGCGGCGGCAGCGGCCAGGGCGATGGTGAGGGTCAGCATGGTGGAAGCGTCGAACGCCATGGGTGGAAGTGGCCTGTATCTGGGTTACCGTTCAGAACGGTGATTGTATGCGTTCAAGGGTCAATGCACAGGCATAAATGATATCCAAATGATGGCATTCGGACGGACAGCCCATTCATTCGCCTACCAGACGACAGTCACCTGTCATTGCCCGGAGAGGAAGCTCACCAGCTGTCGCCCATGCGAGCTGAGCGCTTCCCAACTGCGAAAACAGATACGCAACTCCAGGGTCGCCCAACGCTCCTCCAGCGCCACCCGGCGCACCGCCAGTTCCTGTTCGGCGCGCACGGCCGCCGTTTCCGGAAGCATGGCGATACCCGCGTGCTGGGCCACCAGCTGGGCGATGGCTTCGAAGCTCGGTGCCCGCACCCGTACCTTCAGCGGCATGGCCAGGTTCATCGCCAGTTCCTCGACGAAGCGCTGCATGGCGCGCTCGGCGGGCAGGCAGACGAAGGGAAAGCCCAGTGCGTCCGCCAGGCGCAGCTGGCCGCGCCCGGCCAACGGGTGATCGAGCGGCACCAGCAGCACCAGGCGCTCGGTACGAAACGGCAGCGACACCACGCCCTCGTTGACCAGGTTGCCGTCGTACACGCCGATCTCGCACTCCCCGGCCAGCACCACCCGCAGCACATCGATGCTCTTGTGCTCGACCAGTTGCAGGTCGACCTCCGGGTAGTCGGCCAGGAACGGCCCGAGCACGGCCGGCAACAGGGTGCTGTTGGTCACGGTGGACGCCGCCAGGTGCAGGGTGATGCGCCGCTGGCCGGCGAGTTCGCGCAGCGTGTCCTGCAGTTTCTGCGCCTCGCCCAGCACGCCCCGCGCCGACTCCAGCACCAGGCGCCCGGCCGGGGTTAGTTGCATGCCGTCGGCCTTGCGCAGGAACAGGGTCAACCCGCTGCGCGCTTCGAACAGGCGCAGGCGGGTGCTGGCGGCCGATACCGCCACCGGGAAGGTCGCCGCCGCCTTGCTCAGGCTGCCGGTGGCGGCAATAGCGGCGAGCAGCCGCAGGTCGGCCAGGTCGAAGTGCATCAAGGCTTCTCCAAATCAGAACGCCATGTTCGAGAAAAAGCGATTCTAGCGCGGTTGCGTTCTGCGCAGAATAAACCGCACTTCTTCTGTGCCACGGACCCGCCATGACCCGCCTGCCCGCCCCGCTCCAGCGCGCCCTTGCCAACGGCAGCCTGTACGCCGTACTCGCCGCCCTGGGCTTCAGTTTCAAGGCCATCTTCGTCAAGCTCGCCTATGCCGCAGGCCCGGTGGACGCCATCAGCCTGCTGGCACTGCGCATGGCCCTGTCGCTGCCGTTGTTCGCCTGGCTGGTGTGGGCCAGCCGTGGCCAGGGTGGCGCGCCGCTGAGCGCCGGCGACGGCCTGCGCGTGGCCTTGCTCGGCCTGTTCGGCTACTACCTGGCCAGCCTGTTCGACTTCTACGGCCTGCAATACATCAGTGCCGGGCTCGAGCGGCTGATCCTGTTCACCTACCCGACCCTGGTGCTGGTGATCCAGGCCATCGTCCAGCGCGAACGCCCGACCCTGCGCACCCTGGCGGCCATGGGCCTGTGCTACCTGGGGCTGGGCATCGCCTTCGTCCACGACATCGGCGCCGCGGGTGGCGGCAATGCGGTATTGGTCGGTTCGCTGTGGGTGTTCGCCAGCGCAGTCACCTATGCCCTGTACTACTCGGGCACCGGCATGATGCTCAAGCGCATGAACTCGATGCGCCTGGCCGGATTGTGCGGCACCGCCTCCTCGCTGATGGTGCTGGCCCACTACCTGCTGGTGGCCGATGTCGCGCCGCTGTTGCAGCTGCCCGGCACGGTGTGGCTCAACGCGGCATTGATGGCGCTGTTCTCCACGGTGCTGCCGATCTACTGGGTGGCGCTGGCGATCCAGCGCCTCGGGCCCACGCACACGGCGGCGGTGGGTAACCTGGGGCCGGTGCTGACGATGCTGGCCTCATGGCTGATCCTGAGCGAGGCGATCAGCGTGTACCAGGTAGCCGGGTTGGTCCTGGTGCTGTTCGGGGTATCGCGGCTGAAACCGGCGAAAAAGCCAGAGGCGCCAACCGCGCCGACCCCGGCCTCGGCGCGGCCCCTGTAACGACAGCGGTGCGCCTGCAAGGCACCATGCATGCGCTGCGGGCACGCATTGCATTTGCCCTGCACGGCGAACCCATGGCATAGAGAGGCTGTCCACGTCCTTACCCGGCCGCATCGCGCCCTCCAGGAGATTCCCATGAGCAAGCCCCCTTATGTTCCGCCCAAGGTCTGGACCTTCGAGACCCCTTCCGGCGGCCAGTTCGCCAGCATCAACCGCCCGGTGGCCGGCCCCACCCACGACAAGCCGCTGCCCACCGGCAAGCATCCGCTGCAACTCTACTCGCTAGCCACGCCCAATGGAGTCAAGGTCACCATCCTCCTCGAGGAGCTGCTGGCCCTGGGTCACGGCGGCGCCGAGTACGACGCATGGCTGATCCGTATCGGTGAAGGCGACCAGTTCGGCAGCGGCTTCGTGCAGGTCAACCCCAACTCGAAGATCCCCGCCCTGCTCGACCGCAGCGTCGAACCGCCGGTGCGGGTATTCGAGTCCGGCGCGATCCTGCTGTACCTGGCGGAAAAATTCGGCGCCTTCCTGCCCCGGGACCTGGCCGCGCGCACCGAGACCCTCAACTGGCTGTTCTGGCAGATGGGTTCTGCACCTTACCTGGGCGGTGGTTTCGGCCACTTCTATGTCTACGCGCCGGAAAAGTTCGAATACGCGATCAACCGCTTCACCATGGAAGCCAAGCGCCAGCTCGACGTGCTCGACCGGCGCCTGGGCGAAAGCGCCTACCTGGGCGGCGATACGTACAGCATCGCCGACATCGCCGTATGGCCCTGGTATGGCCAGCTGGTGCGCGGCAACCTGTATGGCGCGGCCGAGTTCCTGGCGGTACACGAGTACGCCAATGTGCAGCGCTGGGCAGAGGCCATCGCCCAGCGCCCGGCGGTACAGCGCGGCACCCGGGTCAACCGCACCTGGGGCGAGGAAGCCAGCCAGGTGGCGGAGCGCCACGCAGCCAGCGACCTGGCCTGAAGAGTTCAGGTTCGCGCGGCCGAGCATGGCCGGCATAAATAGTGGCATTTTGCCCTAAAGCTGCCGGCCCCTCGGCCGTAAACCTTGATCAGGTTCAACTCCGATCAAGGATGACATCACTTGAAGAAACTGTTCCAGGCCAGCGCCGTCGTTGCCTTGCTGACGATGAGCGGCTGCGTCTCCTACAACGTCATCGGCCCGGTGGGCACGCCGCCCCACGCCTCCACCGTCGCCAGCCCACGCAGCGCCCAGGTCGCCGATGTGCAGGTCAACGCCCCCGGCATTGACAACGCCACCGGCCAGGCCATCAGCCGCGCCCTGACTCCGCAGCTCAGCCAGTACGTGCAGCGCGCCGGCTACTTCAAGGCCGTCACCGAATACCCCACGCGCCTGGACGAACAGGACGTGCTGCTCAAGTTCGACATGACTTCGCTCAAGGGCCATCGCGCCCCGCACCCGGCGTACTTCCCCGGCGCCCTGCTGACCCTGACGTTCTGGATCTGGTTCAACGGCCCGATCTACGTCGACAGCTTCGACGTGGCCGGCAACCTGGTGATCGTCGACCGCGACGGCGTCGAGTTGGCCAGGGCCAAGGAACAACTGCGCTTCGAACACAACGTCGGCCTGTACGGCGGCGAGTACTGGGCGCCTTCGATGGGCGGCAAGCAACTGACCAAGCTGGTCGGCGAACTGCTCGACGACGCCACCGTGAAACTGGCAAAACGCTGATAACAGGAACACTTCGATGAACATCTGCAAACACGCCCTGCTGCTCGGCGCCCTGCTGCTTGGGGGCTGCGTCTCGTATTCCACCGGCGACCTGGCACCGGTCGGCACCTGGCCGCCGGCGGCGAGCACCGCCGCGGCCAAGCCCAACGCCTACCTGCGCAGCACCGCGCTGTATCAGGTCAACGACGGCGCGGCCGTGGCCGCCGCCGGCGCCCACGCCGACATGTGGGAGAAGACCATCAGCGAGACCTACCAGCAATCCGGCCGCTTCACCCAGGTCAGCACGCAGAAGGGCGAAGCGGACCTGTACGCCGAATCGACCCTGACCAACCACGAGGAGTTCGTGACCGCGTCGGCGTTCATCACCGGCTTCACCCTGTTCCTCATCCCCTCCACCGCCAAGAACACCTTCACCCTGCAGACCGTGTTCAAGGACAAGGACGGCAAGGAGATCGGCCGTGTCAGCAAGAGCGAGTCGATCCGTACCTGGATGCAACTGGTGCTGATCGTCGGCCTGCCATTCCAGGCCGACACCCGCGACGTGGTGCGCGAACTGGCCCGCAGCACCCTGGACGAGGCGGTACAGCGCAAGCTGCTCTGATCGTCACCACCGTTCGAATCGGCGGGCTTGGCCCGCGATCGGCGCCAACCGGTCGCGGGCCAAGCCCGCAGCCGTTTCAGCCCCGCCATCCGGCGCTCAGCGTGCCGCGCTGCAACGAACCATTTCCCCGCTGCATGCCTGCGCCCACCAAGACCTTCTTGCTACACTCGCCGCCATGATTTTCCACCTGCACAACTGTGGTGACAGCATGATCGAGGTAACCGAGGTTTCCATTGCCGAGCTGCGCGACGCGCTCGAGTCCGGCCGCACGACGGCCGTCGAGCTGGTCAAGGCGTACCTGGCCCGCATCGACGCCTACGACGGCGCCGACACCGCCACGCGGCTCAATGCCGTGGTGGTGCGCAACCCCGAGGCCCTGAAAGAGGCCGAAGCCTCCGATGCCCGCCGTGCCCGTGGCGAAACCCTCGGTCCGCTGGATGGCATCCCCTACACCGCCAAGGACAGCTACCTGGTCAAGGGCCTGACCGCCGCCTCCGGCAGCCCGGCGTTCAAGGACCTGGTCGCCCAGCGCGACGCCTTCACCGTCGAGCGCCTGCGCGCCGGCGGCGCGATCTGCCTGGGCAAGACCAACATGCCGCCGATGGCCAATGGCGGCATGCAGCGTGGCGTGTATGGCCGCGCCGAAAGCCCGTACAACGCCGCCTACCTCACCGCGCCCTTCGCCTCCGGCTCCTCCAACGGTGCCGGCACCGCCACCGCCGCCAGTTTCAGCGCCTTCGGCCTGGCCGAGGAAACCTGGTCCAGTGGCCGCGGCCCGGCCTCGAACAATGGCCTGTGCGCCTACACCCCGTCGCGTGGGGTGATCTCGGTGCGCGGCAACTGGCCGCTGACGCCGACCATGGACGTGGTCGTGCCATATGCGCGGACCATGGCCGACCTGCTGGAGATCCTCGACGTGGTGGTGGCCGACGACGCCGACAAGCGCGGCGACCTGTGGCGCCTGCAACCCTGGGTACCAATCCCGGCCGCCTCGAGCGTGCGCCCCGCCTCGTACCTGGACCTGGCCGTGGGCGCCGAGACGCTCAAGGGCAAGCGCTTCGCCGTGCCACGTATGTACATCAATGCCGACACCGAAGCCGGCACTGCCGAGAAACCCGGCATCGGCGGCCCGACCGGCCAGCGCATCAATACCCGCGCCAGCGTGATCGAACTGTGGCAGCAAGCCCGCCAGGCCTTGGAAGCGGCCGGCGCCGAAGTGGTCGAGACCGACTTCCCGCTGGTCTCCAACTGCGAAGGCGACCGCCCCGGCGCGCCGACCGTGTTCACCCGCGGCATCGTCAGCAAGGAGTTCCTCCACGACGAACTGTGGGAACTGTCCGGCTGGGCCTTCGACGACTTCCTGCGCGCCAACGACGATCCCAAGCTCAACCGCCTGGCCGATGTCGATGGCCCGCAGATCTTCCCCCACGACCCCGGCACCCTGCCCAACCGTGAAGACGACCTCGCCGCCGGCATGGACGAGTACGTCAACATGGCCAAGCGCGGCCTGAAGACCTGGGACCAGATCGCAACCGTGCCCGACGGCCTGCGCGGCCTGGAAGCCACCCGCAAGCTCGACCTGGAAGACTGGATGGACGCCCAGGGCCTGGACGCGGTGCTGTTCCCCACCGTGGCCGATGTCGGCCCGGCGGACGCCGATGTGAACCCCGAATCGGCGGACATCGCCTGGAGCAACGGCATCTGGGTGGCCAACGGCAACCTGGCGATCCGTCACCTGGGCGTGCCGACCGTGACCGTGCCGATGGGCGTGATGGCCGACATCGGCATGCCAGTGGGCCTGACCTTCGCGGGCAAGGCGTACAGCGACAACAATCTGTTGAAATTCGCCGCCGCCTTCGAGTCCACCGGCTCGCGCCGTATCGTCCCGCCACGCACGCCGAAACTGGGCTGACGCACTTGATCGCGGGCCCTCCCGTTCCTGCCTTGGGCAGGAGCGGGAGGGCCCGTGATTGCTTTTGAGGGTTCGACACCTTCGCCAAATTCAACTTTTTGTGTAATATTCAACACAATATTGAATCTGGTGCCGATCATGCTCACCCTCGCCCACGAACGCCAGCTCACCCTGAACGTGCTCAAGACCGCCCTGCAGGCCTTGGGCAGCGTCGTCCCGCGTAATGTGGAAATCCTTCTGCACGACCTCGAAAACCCGGGACGCTCGGTGATGGCGATCGTCAATGGCGAGCTCTCCGGCCGTCAGGTCGGCAGCCCGATACTGGCCGCTCCCGAACAGGACCAAGGGTTCAAGGCGCTGATGCAGGCCGCCGCCGACCAGCAGGGCTGCGACCCAGTGGTGCTGCCCGACTACCCCACCACCCTCAAGGGCCGCAGCCTGCGCAGCGCCACGGCGATCTTCCGTGACAGCACCGGCCAGCCCTTCGTCAGCCTGTGCGTGAACACCGACGTCACGGGCCTGGACGCCGCCATGGCGTTCCTGCGGCACTTGCAGCCGCTGGGCGCCGCGCCAGCCACGGTATCCGGCGACGAGCCCGCCGACATGACTGCATTGATGGCCGGGATCATCCAGGACGCACTGCAGCGCAGCGGCCAGGGGCGGATGACCAAGCAGGCCAAGGTCGAGGCCGTGCGCGTGATGCAGGAGCGCGGCCTGTTCATCGTCAAGGGCGGCGTCGAGAAAGCCGCCGAGGCCCTCGGCGTGACCCGCTACACCGTCTACAACTACCTGGAGCAGCTGCGCGGCGAGCCCGCCGCGGCTGCCCGCGACTGAGCCACGGAGCCCACCATGCCCTTGCATATCCCAACCCCGCTGATCGAATCCCGTCCGCTGTCGCTGAGTGCCGGCCGCCCGGTGTGGCTCAAGCTCGAAGCCCTGCAACCCTGTGGCTCGTTCAAGCTGCGCGGCGTCGGCCACGCTTGCGAGACGCACCATGCTCGCGGCGCCCGTCACTTCGTCTCCTCGTCCGGCGGCAATGCCGGGCTGGCGGTGGCCTACGCCGGCCGCAAGCTCGGCGTGCCGGTGACCGTGGTGGTGCCCGAGACCACCACCGAACGAGCCAAGGAACTGCTGCGCCTGGAAGACGCCAGCGTGGTGGTGCATGGCAGCTCCTGGCAGGAAGCCAACGAGCACGCGCAGACCCTGCTGGGGGCCGGCGACGCCTTCATCCACCCGTTCGACGACCCGCTGTTGTGGACCGGCCACGCCAGCATGATCGATGAAGTGGCCCAGGCCGGCTGCAAGCCGGATGCCGTGGTCCTGTCGGTCGGCGGCGGCGGCCTGCTGCGCGGCGTGGTCGAAGGCTTGCAGCGCAATGGCTGGCAGGACGTGCCGGTACTGGCAGTGGAAACCGCAGGCGCCGCGTCGCTGCACGCGGCCATGGCCGCAGGGCGCACCGTGGAACTGCCGGGGATCACCTCGGTAGCCACTTCACTGGGGGCCAAGCGGGTGGCCGAACAGGCGCTGGCCTGCACCCGCCAGCACCCGGTGGTCAGCCACCTGGTGAATGATCGCGAGGCGCTCGACGCCTGCGAACGCCTGCTGCGCGATCACCGCCTGCTGGTGGAGCCGGCCTGCGGCGCGGCGCTGGCCTTGCTCGAACATCCCGAGGCAGTGGCGGCCTTCGGCAATGTCCTGGTGATCGTCTGTGGTGGCGCCACCGCAACGCTGGAGCAGATCCGCGCTTGGCGCGAAGCCTGCTGATTGCAGGCCCCTGAAGCAGTGACAGGCCTCTTGGCTACTCGGCCACCACCGCCTGCAACCGCGCCCACAGCCGCTCGACATGCTCGCGCTCAGTGGGCAGCGCCCCCACCGAGACCCGCACCATCCAGCGCCCGTCCAGGGTCGCCGGGGTCACGTAGGCATCACCCGAGGCGTTGAGGCGCTCGGCCCAGGCGCGGGTGTGGGCATCCAGCGCCTCGCCCTCGAGACCCGTCGGGCGATGGCGGATGCACAAGGTCTGCAACTGCACCGTCGCCAATACCTCCCACGTGGGAGCCGCCTCCACCTGCGCGGCCAGCCACTGCGCGTTTTCCAGGTCGCGGCGCAGGCGTTGCTGCAGGGCCTCGACACCTTCGCTGCGCAGCATGAACCACAGTTTCAAGGCGCGGAACCGGCGCCCCAGGGGGATGCCCCAGTCGCGCAGGTTCTTCACCTCGCCATCGACCGCCGACTGCAGGTAGCTGGGGTTGGTGCTCATCACCCGGATCAGGTGCTGCGGGTCGCGCACATAGTAGATCGAGCAGTCGAAGGCCACGCCCAGCCACTTGTGGGCATTGACCACCACCGAGTCGGCCAGCTCGATGCCGTCCCACATCCAGCGGCATTCCGGGAGGATCATCGCCGAACCGGCCATGGCCGAGTCTACGTGCAGCCACAGCTGGTTGGCCTGGGCGATCTCGCCGATCGGGCGCAGCGGGTCCAGCGCGGTGGTGGTGGTTGTGCCGGTGGTGGCGACCACGGCGCAGGGCTGGTTGCCGGCGGCGAGGTCCTGGGCGATGGCTTCGCGCAGCGCCTCCGGGCGCATGGCGTAGTGTGCGTCGGTGGGGATCAGGCGAATGTTTTCACGGCCGAACCCGGCCAGCAGCGCGGCCTTGTCCACCGAACTGTGGGCATGGGCGCTGACGTAGACCACCAGGGGCTTGCCCTGGGCCTGCAGGCCGCCGCGCACCTGGGCATGGTCGGTGGCACGCTCGCGGGCGCAGATCAGCGCCACCAGGGTGCTGGTCGAGGCGGTGTCCTGGATCACTCCGCTCCATTGCCCGCTAAGGCCGAGCAGCTGGCGCAGCCAGTCGAGGGTGGTTTCCTCGAGTTCGCTGAGGGCCGGGCTGGACTGCCACGACAGTCCGAGCACGCCCAGGCCGGTGCTGAGGAAGTCGCCGAGCACCGATGACAGAGTGCCGTTGGAGGGGAAGTAGCCGTAGAAGTCCGGGTGCTGCCAGTGGGACAGGCCGGGCATCACCAGCTTGTCGACGTCGGCGAGGATGGCCTCGAACGGCTCGCCTTGCTGCGGTGCGCCCTGCGGCAGCGCGGCCTTGAGGTAGCCGGGTTCGACCTGGGCCATGACCGGGCGTTCGCCGACGGTCTGGCGGTAATCGGCGATCAGGTCGATCAGTTGGTGGCCGTATTGGCGGAATTGTTCGGGGGTCATGAGTGGTCTCCTGGCAGCACAATGCCTCGCAGTCTAGGCCTCCATCACCCGCCGAATAACCCCGCTTCGCGCATAGCTGCTATGGCAAAGGCGCATGCCCACCCTGTACGCCGAACTGCGACTGGCGCCACACCTCGAACACCCGGTTGCGCAACCAGCGATGTTCGGCCGAGGCCTGCAGACGCTGATGCCATACCACCCAGTAACGCTGGGTGTGCTCGACAAAGCCCATGGGCCGCCAGCTCAACCCATGCAACCGCGCCAGTTGCCGGGCGATATGCTCGGGCACCGTGGCCAGCGCCTGGCCGTTGCCGACCACCTGGACCATGGCGCTGAAGAACGGCACCTCCAGGCTGACGCGTCGTTGCAGCCCCTGGGCGCGCAGATGGCGGTCGATGAAGCTGTCCTTGTCGCCGCCACCGGACACCCGCACATGCTTGAAGGCCAGGTAGTCGTCCTGGCTCAGTTCGGCGCGAGCGCTCAGCGGATGGTCATGGCGCATCAGGCACACCGCCCGGTCCTCACCCAGCAGCCGGCCATGCAGGTTGGGTGGCGACTCGTCGAACAGCGTGGTGGCCAGGTCGATCTCGCCGCTGGCGAGCAAGGCGTACTGCCCGGCCTGCCAGGTGCGGTACTCCAGCGACACCCCCGGCGCCTCCTGCTCCAATGCTTTCACCAACTGCGGCAGCATATGTTCGGCCACGTAGTCCGAGGCCGCCAGGCAGAAGCGCCGCTCGCAGCGTGCCGGGTCGAACGCTGCGGGCTGACGCAGGGCGTTGAGCTCGTCCAGTACCTGGCGCAATGGCTCGACCAGCGTTTCGGCGTGTTCGCTGAGCACATAGCCACGCCCCTGGCGCACCAGCAGCGCATCGTCGAAGGCCTCGCGCAGGCTGGCCAGCTGGCGGCTCAGCGCCGATTGGCTGCAGCCCAGACGCTCGGCGGCATGGCTGAGGTTCTTCAGCTGCAGGAGGCAGTCGAGGGTGCGCAGGTGGGCGAGGCTGAGGGAGGCGAAGGTGGGGTGCATGGCACAGGTCCGGAAATGATCGCGGGGCAAGCCCGCTCCCACAGACACACTGGGAGAGGGCTTGCCCCGCGAGGATAACGCGCGGCTCAGTCAGTCAGGCCGACATAGACGTTCTGCACGTCTTCGTTCTCGTCGATAGCCTCGAGGAAGGCCTCGACCTCGGCCAGGGCTTCGGCGCTCAGGCTGGCAGCACTCACCGGGTTCTTCGGGGTATAGCCGATCTTTGCCGAAGTCACGGTGAAACCATGCTCCGGCAGGGCTTTCTGCACGGCATCGAGGTCGGTGGTGTCGGTGATGAACAGGGTCGAACCCTCTTCCTCGCCGTCCTCGAAGTCCTGGGCACCGGCTTCGATGGCTGCCATTTCCGGGTCGGCGTCGCCTTCCGGGGTCGCCTCGATCAGGCCGACGTGGTTGAAGTCCCAGGCCACCGAGCCGCTGGCACCCAGCTGGCCCTTGCGGAACAGCACGCGGATCTGCGCCACGGTGCGGTTGACGTTGTCGGTCAAGCACTCGACGATCAACGGCACCTGGTGCGGGGCGAAGCCTTCGTAGCTGACCGCATGGTATTGCACGGCCTCGCCGTCAAGGCCGGCGCCTTTCTTGATCGCGCGCTCCAGGGTCTCACGGGTCATCGAGGCTTTCTTGGCCTGGACGATGGCCAGGCGCAGGCGCGGGTTCATGTCCGGGTCGGCGCCGGACTTGGCGGCGATCTGGATCTCCTTGGCCAGCTTGCCCATGATCTTGCCCTTGGCGTTGGCCGCCGTTTCTCTATGCTTGGCTTTCCACTGTGCGCCCATATCGACTCTCTTTGTTTCAACGGCCGGTTCAGGAAGCGACCGGCCAAAAAGTGGGGAGAGTTTATACGCCCTGCGCACCGGGTTCGACAAGAAATCGCATCAGCTTCAGCCCTTGTCGGCCTTCCCCGCCGCCGCCGCGAACTTCGCCAGGCGCACATCCAGCCCGCGCGGACGCACGCCGCGGTCTTCGGCGCGCTCCTTGCGGCGAATGGCGTTGCGCACCATCAGCGACCCCAGGTAGCGCACCGGCTCCGGCGGGAAACGCCCCAGCGGGCCCTTGACCAGCGGCGAGCGGGTCCAGGGGTTGTCCAGCCCCAAGGCCAGCGACGAGAGGATCTGCCCGCCCATATGGCACGGCCCCACCCCGCTGCCCGAATAGCCGAAGCCGTAGAACACGTTGCCCTGCCCATCGAGCCGGCCAAAGAACGGTAGGCCGGTCACCGAGCGGTCCGACGGCCCGTTCCAGCTCGCCGCCAGCGGCACCTCGGCCAGCGCCGGAAAAAACTCGGCCAGGCTGTCACGCAGCAACGGCTCGTACGGCGACGGCTGGTCGAACACCGGCAGCATGCGCCCGCCGTAGGCGAAGGTATTGCCGCCCTTGCCGAGCATCAGCCGGCCATCGGAGGTGTTGTGGTAGTAGTGCACGAAGATCCGCGAATCGAGCACGCTGACACCGCTGTCCAGGCCGATCTGGCGCAGCAGTTCGGGGCATGGCTCGGTGATCACCATGTCGCTGGAGACGATCGCCACGCTGCGCTCGAACTGCGGGAAGGCCCGCGCCATCCAGGCATTGAGGCCGAGGACGACGCGGTCGGCGCGGATGGTGCCGGTAGCGGTGCGCACCTGCGCCGGCGCGCCATGTTCCAGGCCGGTCATCGCCGTGCCTTCGTGGATGCGCACGCCACGTTGCAAGGCCACCCGGCGCAAGCCGCGCACCAGCCGCCCCGGCTGCACCGTGGCCGCGGCCGGCGAGTACCAGCCCTCCAGGTGCCGCTGGGAGCCGGCCAGGCGCTGCACCTGCTCCAGCGCCAGGCGCTGGAACGAGTTGATGCCGCGGCGCTCCAGCGCGGCGATCACCGCATCGGTGCCGCCGAGCTGGGCCTGGTTGGTGGCGGTGTAAAGCGTGCCGTCCATGCGGAAATCGCAGCGGATGCCATTGGCCGCGCAGAACTCGCCGATGGCGCCGATGCTGCGTTCGGACTCGTCCACCAGGCGTATCGCCTCGGCCACCCCGAACAACCGTTCGAGGGTGAAGTACTTGGCCGACCAGGACAGTGCACAGCCTCCATTGCGCCCGCTGGCCCCGGCGCCACAGATGTCGGCCTCGATCAGCAGCACCTCCAGCTGCGGCGCCTGTTCCTTGATCATCAAGGCAGTCCACAACCCGGTGTAGCCACCGCCGACGATGCACACGTCGCAGCGCGCATCGCCAGCGAGCGGCGGGCACAGGGCCTCGTCTTCCTGGTCCAGGGCCTGTTGCAGCCAGAAGGGTCTCATCTGCTCGCTTTCCTCTAGGTACGCAGTGGCTTGATCGCCATGCCGGTATTGGGGGCCACGTCGGTGGCCTGGGGTGCCGTTGCCGGACGGCTGTTCCAGTGCGGCAGCAGCACCAGGGCGGAGAACAGCGCGGTGCCGGCGAAGACGATGAATACCGTGACGCTGTCGAAGTAGCCCGGCAGCAAGCCGCCAAGCACCGCGCCCACCGAGCCGCAGCCGTTGACGAAACCGGCCGCGGTGGCGCCGGCCTTGGCGGTGCCGAAATCAATGGCTGCGGCGCCGCTGATCATCGAGTCCGGGCCATACAGGGTCAGGCCCATGACGAACAGCAGGGTCACCACCAGCACCACGCTGCCGGTGTGCATCGCCGCCATGAAGCCGGCCAGGGTCAGGGTCAGCAGCACCAGGCTGATCACACAGGCCGGCATGCGCCGGGCGCCGAACAGCTTGTCCGAAGCCAGGCCGATGAGGATCGGGCCAAGCAACCCGGCCAGCTCGAAGGCCGTGGGGATGATCGCCGCGCCGACCTTGCCCACCGAGGGCATCTGCTCGAAGACGATCACCGGCCCCCACAGCAGGATGGCGTAGCGCGCCGGCTTGAGCATGAAGTAGGCCAGGCCCAGGGTCAGCACCGTGCGGTTGCGCAGGATCTCGCGCAGCGGTGCCCAGACGCTGCACAGGTTCGCTCCCGGGGCCATGCTCTGTGGTTCGGGCTCCACCGCCGGCAGGCCAACGTCCTCGGGTTTGTTGCGCTGGAAGATGAAGAACAGCACCGCCACCGCGGCCACCACCACGGCACTGGAAAAGAATGCCGCGTGCCAGGTGCCGACCAGGGTGTAGGCCCACCAGCCGGCGAACGGCGAGGCCACCAGGCCGCCGAAGGCATAGCACGAGCTCCACAGCCCCAGTACCCGTCCGCGCTGCGACGCCGGGAAGAAACTGCCGATGTTCTTGCACAGCCCGGCCCAGCCGGTGGACTGTGCCAGCCCCTGGACCAGCATGCAGGTGGCGAAGATCGGGAAGGTGGCGTAACTGCCCATCACAACGGCCGCCGCCGCCGAGATCAGCAGCCCACCAAGCACCACCACGCGCGGCCCGAAGCGGTCGGCGAGCATGCCCCAGGTGAACTGGCCCACGGCATAGGCGGCCAGGTAGATGGCGTCGAGGTTGGCCATGGCGGCCTTGTCGAGCATGAACGAGGGGTCTTCGCCGATGCCGAGCTTGGCCACCGAGAAGGCTTTGCGGGTGAAATAGAAGGCGGCGTATGCCAGCCAGGTGATTGCGAAGATCTGCACGCGCCAGCGCTTGATGGCGCCCAGGGATTGGTTCATTTGACTCTGACCTCTTGTTTGAGTGTGCCGGCAGAATGTGAAGAAACGCCTGTCTTGTTGTTGTGTTGCGCACTGCGTGACGGAGGGACGTCACTTGGTCAGATGGCGGTGGTGCCGCCATGGCCGACATGCCGCTGCTCGTGGCAGAGGCGCCGGGTTGAAACACATGGAAACAGCTGCTGACTGATAAATAAAATCGATTTATCGTATTTCACACATAAGCCCAGCTTTTAAGTGGAGTGTTCGATGTCGGTCTCCCATGCTCAACTCAAGGCGTTCCACGCGGTTGCCGAACAGGGCAGCTTCACCCGCGCGGCGCAGAAGCTGTTTCTCACCCAGCCGGCGGTGTCCGACCAGGTGCGCAAGCTCGAGGAGCGCTTCGGCGTGTTGCTGTTTCACCGCAACAAGCGTTCGGTGCAGTTGACCGACCTGGGCGAGCGGCTGCTGGGCGTCACCCAGCGTCTGTTCGCCTGCGAGGCCGAGGCCCTGGAACTGTTGCAGGACTCACGCGCCCTGCACACCGGCAGCCTGACACTGGCGGTGGACGCGCCAGTGCATGTGCTGCCGCAGATTGCCCGGTTCTGCCAGCGCTATCCGGGGATCCAGGTGAAGATCGAGACCGGCAACACCGATGAGTCGCTGGCGCGGCTGTTCAGCTACCAGGCCGACCTGGCCCTGCTCGGGCGCGATGTCGATGACGAGCGGCTGTTCTGCGTGCCAATGCGGCGTGACCCGATGGTGGCGTTCGTCTCGCACCAGCATCCTTGGGCCAGCCGTGGGCAGATCAGCCTGGCGGATCTGGACGATACGCCGCTGGTGCTGCGCGAGCCGGGGTCGGTGACGCGGCAGACGCTGGAGGAGGAAATGCAGCGGGCGGGGTTGCGGATTCGGTCGGCGATCCAGGTCGAAGGGCGGGAGGCGGCGCGGGAGGCGGTGGTGGTGGGGATTGGTGTGGGGGTGGTGTCCGCGGCGGAGTTCGGGGCCGATGCTCGGGTTTGTGCTTTGCCGATTGTGGATTGTCAGCGGCATTTGACGGAGACGTTGGTGTGTTTGCAGGAACAGCGGATGCGGCGGGTGGTGGCTACGTTTTTGGAGATGGTCTTGGAGGGGGGTTAGGGCCTGGGTCTGGGTCTGGGTCTGGGTCTGGGTCTGGGTCTGGGTGATTGTTTTTGGTTTTGTGTGCACATTCGTAGACGATGACGACATTTAGTCACCTTTCCGCCCTTACGGCGGCCTACTTTGGTCTTGGCCAAAGTAGGCAAAACCGTTCGGCTCCGTTCATACGGCCCCTGCGCTTCGCTCCGGGGTTCCCTCGCTCCGTTCTTGCTCCCGGGAGTACCGCGCTGAACGCCCCATCCTGGGGCGCAGCGCTTGACGGCCATCCATGGCCGTCACCTCCCTTCGCAAGAACTCCGCTCGGCCTCCTGAAGTCGCAATTTGTGGCGCCTGAACTATCGCGCGCTTAGAAGCAAGATCAAGAGCAGATGAAGAGCAGATGAAGAGCAGATATTTTGGTTTATTAGTGGATGAAGTGTTGTTCTTCATTACGCCATCGCGGGTCAAGCCCGCTCCCACGTTAAATGAAATAGTTAAACTATCGTGGGAGCGGGCTTGCCCCGCGATGTTGATCTAGAGTTCCCACGATGGAAACTAGCGACTAGCTGCGTTAGTGCAGGCGCCGCCCGTAACTTCGCGACTTCAGGAGGCCGAACGGAGGTCTTGCGGAGGGAGGTGACGGGCATGGATGCCCGTCAAGCGCTGCGCCCCAGAATGGGGCGTTCAGCGCGGTCCTCCCGGGAGCAAGGCCGGAGTGAGGGAACCCCGGAGCGAAGCGTAGGGGCCGTATGAATGGAGCGAGCGGCTTTGCCTACTTTGGCCAAGACCAAAGTAGGCCGCCGTTGAACTGACCCCCGAAAGTTGGACAGGTAGCGCTATGCGGCCAGCGCTTGGGTTCGGAATTCTACCGGACTCAAGCCATTCAGTCTGAGACTGATGCGTTCTTGGTTGTAGTAGGCGATGT